>Ga0194116_10000072_pt1 | contig 197659 bp, 203 predicted proteins | sample TA2MahsurfametaG_4_FD_148617 | JGI IMG/M metagenome (GOLD analysis project Ga0194116, IMG submission 148617) | Freshwater microbial communities from Lake Tanganyika, Tanzania - TA2015008 Mahale S9 surface | ecosystem: Environmental > Aquatic > Freshwater > Lake | place: Tanzania: Lake...
CTGGCGGTACGAGAACAGCCCCATCACCAGCAGCGCCACCATCACCATGGTAGCGAAAACCGGATTGTCGACGGCGATGCGCGTCATGTTCATGGCGGTGGACTCCGGCGGTTCAGGTCTTGCGGGCCGGGCCGACGATGACGACTTTCTGGCCCGGCTTGAGGCCGGGCAGGGGGGCCGCCACCACGATGGCGCCGGCCGCGAGCCCGCCCACCTCCACCAGTTCGCCGCGCTGCCAGGTCCGGACGGCGGTCACTGGCTTGCGCGCCAGCGTGTCGCCCTCGACGACCAGCACATGCTCGCCGGCGTCGTCGCGGCGGATTGCCGAAGCCGGGACCGCGAGCGCGCGCGAGGCCGCGGCGACGGTCACGCTGCCGGTGCCGAACAGGCCGCCACGCAGCGCGTCGGGGGCGCCCAGAATCTCGACGAACACCGGGATGGTGCGGGAGCCCGCAGGCGCGGTCGGGCTGATGCGTGAGATGCGCGCGGTGAAAGTCCGTTCGTCGAAGCCCTCGATGGTCGCGTTCGCGGTCTGCCCCACCCGCAGGCGAACCACATCGACGGCGGGGATCTGCGCGGCGATTTCGACGCGGCTTGTGTCGAGCAGCGCAAGAACGCGACCGTCGATGGGCAGGGACTCGCCCGGGTTGGCAAATCGCTCGCCGACCGTACCGCCGAACGGGGCGCGGATCTCCGCGTCGGCGAGGTTCCTGAGCGCGATGTCGAGCTGCGCCTCCGATACGGCGACCAATGAGGACTTGGCGTCCGCGACGGCGCGCGCCTGGTCGGCCGCCGCGGCGGAGACGACGTTGCGCGCCGCGAGCGCCTCCTTGTCGGTGCGATCGCGCGTGGCCCAACGCGCTTTGGCGCGTGCCGCTTCGAGTGCCGCGCGGCGTTCATGCGCGCGCGCTTCCAACTCGGCACGTTCGAACGTGGCCAGGACCTGATCCTTGATGACTCGGTCGCCCTCGCGGACGCGTACGTCGGCGAGGCGACCGGAGACGCGTGATTTCACAATGCTCTGGTCGACCGGCTGAGTCGTGCCGGTAAAGCGAACGGTCTCGACCAGATCTCGCGGTGCCAGGGTCTGGAGTTCGGCGGCGATCAACTCGAGCGGGCGCGCGGCCGGCTTGCCTTTCTCGGCGGCAGTCACCGATCCCAGCCGCGGGCCTGCGTTCCAGGCGAGCGTGCCGGCGATGGCGGCGACCGTGGTGGCGATAGCGACGAGCGCGAGGGTACGACGGGCGGTCATGGGGCGAGACCTTTCAGCACGAAGTCGAGATAGGCGGCGTAGTAGCGGTCGGCGGTCGGGGTGCGGGGTTCGTAGGGGCCGAGCGAGCGCCGCCACACCGAGAACATGGCGAGGGGCTGGGCCATCATGATGGCGGTCGTTTCGGGGTCGTCGATCGCGCGGAACTCGCCCGACTCGACGCCGCGGCGGATGACCCGCTCGAACAGCGCATGGCCGCGTCGGTCAAACGATTCGATGAAGAAGCGGGCAGCATCGGGAAAGTTTCCCGCTTCGGCGAGAATCAGCTTGATGACGCCGCCCGACGGACTCTCCTCGAACTCGCGAAACGCGCGCACGAGGGTGCGCAACATGTCCGCGCTCGACCCGGCATGCCCGTCGAGGCGCCGGTCGGCCTCCTGGAGCGGGCCGCCGACGGCTTCGGTGATTACCGCCTTGAAGAGCTCTTCCTTGCTCCGGAAGTAGACGTAGGGAAGTCCCTTGCTCGTGCCCGCGGCTCGCGCCACGTCCTCAAGCTTGGTCGCCGCAAATCCCCGACTGACGAAGAGGTCGAGCGCGGCCCGGACCAGTTCAGCGCCGCGTTCGTCGGGTCGGCGGGTCCTTGCCGGCGGCAATGTGGGCGAGATATTGACTGAGGGGTCAGTATCTATACCCACCATGTAGAGCCGCACTGCGACGCAATCAAGGCAGAGGCGAGCGAATTTACATTCAGAAACACAAAAAAAAGTCCGGCGACCGAAGTCGACCGGACCTTGCATTCAGTTTCGCCTTCGGAGCTTGAGGCATCCGAACCTTGGCCGGTTTTGAGAGCCGAGGCGGCTTCCGGTGGGACCGCAAGCGGTGCCCACGCGGAAGCCTAAAGGCGTCAGGTCAGAGGGACCGTATTGCTACGGCCCACGCCCTTTCCTTGTCGTTACTGCTTCTTCTTCTTAGCAGCCTTCTTCTTCGCAGCCTTCTTCTTAGCAGCCATGACTGTCTCCTATGGTTTCATGGGCTCCCCAACCGTTCGGGCACCCGGGTCTTACGCTGTACGCTACGCTACGCATTCAACTGCACCCCGTAGTACTGCCGCAGGTCGTGCATTTGAGGCACGTCCCGTTGCGCACGAGGGTGAAGTTGCCGCATTCCGGACAGGCATCGCCCTCGTAGCCCTTCAACTTCGCCACGAGGACGAGGTCGAGGGCGGCGGAGGATGCCGCTCCGGTTGCGATCCCGACGGCGGCTGCCCGGGCGCCAGGCGCCAGAGCAACGGTCGAACCGTCCGTCAGTTCTTGGGGCAGGGGCTCGCCGATCACATCGGCTACCGCGGCGTTGCCGTCGGTCCTGCCATTGAGCACGTATAGATTGCTGCGCGTGTAGCCCACGCCCGCGATCCGGCTGACCGCCGCGGCTGCCGCCGCCGCCGCATCGGACCCACCGGCCGGCAATTCGCCCTGCGCCTCGCCGCGCCCGACCCCATCCGCGCGGAGGTCCGACGGATCGACATGGGCCAGATCGTTGCGACCGAGATATGAGATCGCGAGCTCGCGGAAGATGTAGTCGAGCACCGAGGTCGACATGCGGATGGCGTCGTTGCCTTCCACCATGCCCGACGGTTCGAAGCGCGTGAAGGTATAGGCCTCGACGAACTCCTCGAGCGGGACGCCGTACTGCAGTCCGATCGACACCGCGATCGCGAAATTGTTCATGAGGCTGCGGAAGGCGGCGCCTTCCTTGTGCATGTCGACAAAGATCTCGCCGACCCGGCCGTCCTCGTACTCGCCCGTCCGCAAGTAGACCTTGTGACCGCCCACCACGGCTTTCTGCGTGTATCCCTTGCGCCGCTGCGGCAGTCGCTCGCGTCGCCCCGCGACCTCGCGCTCAACGATCCGTTCCACAATCCGCTCGGCGATGATCGGCGCGCGGGCGGCCGGCGGCAGCTCGGCCAGATCGTCGTTGGCGGCGACGTCATCGCCCAGCGCCAGGGCGGACAAGGGCTGCGACAGCTTGGAGCCATCGCGATAGAGGGCCACCGCCTTGAGGCCGAGCGACCAAGCGCGTTCATAGGCGCGGCGGCAATCCGCCACGCTGGCCTGCTGGGGCATATTGATGGTCTTGGAGATCGCCCCCGAGATGAAGGGCTGGACCGCGGCCATCATCAACAAGTGGCTCTCGTCGCTGAGGAAGCGCGTGCCGTCCCGGCCGCAAGGATTGGCGCAATCGAATACCGCGAGATGCTCGGGCCGGAGGCCGGGAGCGCCCTCGACAGTCATGGTGCCGCACGCCCACGTGTTGGCGGCGGCGACGTCCGATTTCGAGAAGCCGAGGCGAGCCAGAATGTCGAGTTTCGGATCGGCCAGCCGTTCATCCTCAAGGCCGAGCGTATTCCGGCAGAAGGCGTCTCCAAGAATGTAGCGCGAAAAGGCGAAGCGGATATCGAACGCGGTCGCGAGCGACGCCTCGATGCGCTGCAGGGTCTCCGGATCGAAGCCGCGCTGGGCCAGCGTCTCATGGTTGATCGCCGGCGCGCCGGCCAGAGTCCCGCGTCCGACCGCGTGGGCCACGATGTTGGCGGCGGTGGTCTCGTCGTATCCCAGGGCGGCGAGCGCCAGCGGTACGGTCTGATTGATGATCTTGAAGAAGCCGCCGCCGGCCAGCTTCTTGAACTTCACCAGTGCGAAGTCCGGCTCGATACCAGTCGTATCGCAGTCCATCACGAGTCCGATCGTGCCGGTGGGCGCGATCACCGAGACCTGAGCGTTGCGGAAGCCGTGTCGTTCGCCGAGCGCCAGCGCCTCGTCCCACGCCGCGGCCGCCGCGGTGGCGACGGCCGAGCTGGGACAATTCGCGACATCCAGCGCGGTGGGTGTGCGAGAGAGTCCTTCGTAGTCCGCATGCTCGCCCCGCGCAGCACGACGGTGATTGCGGATCACGCGGAGCATCGCGTCGCGGTTGGCGGCAAACCCCGGGAACGCGCCCATCGACCGGGCCATCTCGGCCGAGGTCGCATAGGCGGTGCCGGTCATCAGGGCGGCGATTCCACCGGCCAGCGCGCGCGCCGCCGCGCTGTCGTAGGGAAGACCGGAGGCCATCGCGAACGCGCCGAGGTTGGCATAACCCAGGCCCAGTGTACGGTAGCGGTAGGACAGTTCGGCGATCCGGCGCGAGGGGTACTGCGCCATCATCACAGCGATCTCAAGCGCGACGGTCCACAGCCGGCTCGCATGCCGCAGCCCGTCGACATCGACACTGCCCGACGCATCGCGGAAGCGCATCAGGTTCAGCGACGCGAGATTGCACGCCGTGTCGTCGAGGAACATGTACTCCGAGCACGGGTTCGACGCGTTGATGCGTCCGGACTCGGGGCAGGTGTGCCAGTCGTTGATCGTGGTGTCGAACTGCACGCCCGGATCGGCGGAATGCCAGGCGGCCTCGGCGATCTTCTCCCACAAGGCGCGCGCCGGAAGCGTGCGGACCGTCGCGCCGCCCGCCCGGGCGGTTAGGGCCCAGCTGGTATCGCTCGCTACGGCCGCCAGGAACGTGTCGCTGACGCGAACCGAATTGTTGGCGTTCTGGCCGCCGACGGAGACGTATGCCTCCGACTCCCAGTCTGTGTCGAAGGTCGGGAATTCGATGTGCCGGTAGCCTTGTCGCGCGAACTGGATCACGCGCTGGATGTAGTTCTCGGGCAGCTCAGCGCGGCGCGCCGCCAAAATCTCGCGCTTGAGCGCCGGATTGCGCTTCGGATCGAACGCCTCCTCGCCGTCGCCTTCGACGCAGGCGCGCATGATCGCGTTCAAATGACGGTTGGCCAGCCGCGAGCCGGCCACGAGAGCCGCGACCTTCTGTTCCTCCAGAACCTTCCAGTCGACGAAGGCCTCGATGTCGGGATGGTCCACATCCACGCAGACCATCTTGGCCGCGCGCCGCGTCGTGCCGCCCGACTTGATGGCGCCGGCCGCGCGATCGCCGATCTTGAGGAATGACATCAGACCCGACGACTGCCCGCCGCCCGACAGTTTCTCGCCAGCGCCGCGCAGGCGCGAGAAGTTCGTCCCGGTGCCGGATCCGTACTTGAACAGCCGCGCCTCGCGCAGCCACAGGTCCATGATCCCGCCTTCATTCACCAGATCATCATCGACGCTCTGGATGAAGCACGCGTGCGGCTGCGGGCGCTCGTATGCCGACGCGGAGGGGCCGGCGCGCCCGTCGCGATGATCGACATACCAGTGACCCTGCCCGGGGCCGTCGATGCCATAGGCCCAGTGCAGTCCGGTGTTGAACCATTGCGGCGAATTGGGCGCCGCCATCTGGGCGGCCAGCATGAAGCGATGCTCGTCGAAGAACGTGCGGGCATCCGCCTCGGAGTCGAAGTACCCGCCCTTCCAGCCCCAGTACGTCCAGGTGCCGGCTAGGCGATCGAACACCTGGCGCGCCGACAATTCACCGCCGAAGCGATCCGCCTCGGGCATCGCCGTCAACACACCCTCGTCTGGAACGCTGCGCCACAGCCACGCCGGTACGTCGCGCTCCACTACCTTACGCAGGTGACGCGCGACACCGGCGCGGCGGAAGTACTTCTGTGAAAGGATATCGATCGCGACCTGCGACCAGTGAGCCGGCACATCGACGCCCGCCAGCGTGAAGACGGTGGAGCCATCGGCATTGCGGATCTCGGAATCGGCCGCGCGGAACGCCATCTTCGCGTATGGCGATTCTCCCGCTTGCGTAAACCGACGCTCGAAGCGCATCGACGATTACCCCCGGCCCCGCGCCTCTCTTTCGATCTTCTGGCGTGTCGCCGATCCGACGGGATCGCGCGTACATGTGGGCACTGACGGATAGTAAATTACAAAATCTTGTGTGCGCAACTACATTTTGTAGAGGTGGGTGTTGATGGTACTAGATGATGCAAGCATGTCACAGCGCGCGATTCCACTTCGAGTTCGTCGCGCTGGCAAGTGCGCGCGAAAGATGTGAACGCGCGAGAAGGCGCGTGCGTTGCCCCTTCAAAGAGGCGCGCGTACAAGCGGTGCGCAACGAACTGGTCGACGGTGTGAGGGCATGACGTTCGGAACCAAACTCTTCACTTGGCTGCGTGGCGAGCAGGTCGGCAGCGATCGTGAGGGCAATCGCTACTTTCAGGACAAGCGCGTCGTCGCGGGGCGCCGTCGTCGGCGCTGGGTCGTCTACAAGGGAGAAACCGAGGCCTCGCGCGTGCCGCCCGATTGGCATGGCTGGCTGCACTACACCACCGATCAGGTGCCGCCGGCCGGCGGACTGCCGCGCAAGTCGTGGCAGAAGGAGCATCAGGCCAATCTCACGGGCAGCGATCGCGCCTACCGTCCGGCGGGACATGCGCTCGCCCAAGGTGGCGAGAAACCCAAGGCGCCCTACGAGGCGTGGAAGCCGGAGTAAGCGCCAAAGTTCGAGGAGGAGTTCCGAGGTGGGCCGCAATATCGTCGAGACGATCGTGGGTGCGCTGGTCCTTTTGGTGGCCGGCGCGTTTGTCTACTACGCCTTTTCGAAATCGGATCGCGGCACCGGGTCGGGCGTCGAGGTGCTGGCGCGGTTCGATCGCATCGACGGGCTGAAGCGCGGTTCCGACGTGACGCTGAGCGGGGTCAAGATCGGCACCGTCACCGGTTTCGATCTGGATGCGAAGACGTATCAGGCGGTCGTGCGCATGTCGGTCACCTCGGACGTCAAACTGCCGCTGGATACCAATGCCAAGATCGTGAGCGAGTCGCTCCTCGGCGGCATGGTCGTGGTGCTCGAGCCGGGCGGCGACGAGCGATTCCTCAAGGCAGGTGGCGAGATCACCAAGACCCAGGGCGCCATCCCGCTCGCCGAGCTGATCGCCAAGTTCATGTTCGGTGGCGTCGGGCAGAAATCCAACTGACGGAGGCGCGCGTGACATCCGGCGCGGCGTGGCGGCAACCCGACGGCAAACCCGTTTCCTGCCTCGAAAAGATCAAGGTCCTGGACCAGAACATCGCCGAGATCCGCACGCTCTGCGCGGATGCGCTCGAGGACGGGGTGTTGATGGGATGCGACGCGGACCAGATCAAGGCGGCGCTGCACGCGCTGGTCGACGCGCTGGAGCCGCCCGGAACGAAATGATCCGACCGGTGAGGCTCGCGATCACCGCGCTGATTCTTCTGGGCGCGGCCACGACGGCATGGGCGCAAGGTGCGCCGCAGCGGCTGCGCGATGTGCCGCCGCCGGCGCCGGGATCGCTGTCGCTCCCGCCGCGCGGCGACAATCCCAATCTACGCCAGGTGCCGGACGGGCCCGGCGCGCCAGTTGCCGAGCTGCGCGGCCTCGACAAGGTGACGGCGCGCACTCGAACCTTCACCGCGACGCTGGGTGAGGCGACACGGTTCGGGACCCTCGAGATCGAGGTCGGAGCGTGTCTGGTGAACGTGCCCGAGGCGCTGCCCGAGTCAGCGGTCTATCTGACCATCGTCGATCACAAGCCGGGGCAGCAGAAGGAAAAGCTCTTCGCCGGATGGATGTTCGCCTCCGCGCCGTCGCTATCGGCTCTGGATCACGGCGTTTATGACGTCTGGCTTGTCGGCTGCACCAGGTCGCAAGGATCGGCACCGCCAAGTTCGCGCTGAAAGACCGCAGGCGCGTCTAGCGCTGGGGCGAGACGGCGGTGGAACTCCTCTCGGACGATTTCGACGGCGCCCAGTCGGCGGAGATGCTCGGTCATGAACTGGCAATCGAGCAGCTTGAAGCCACCACGCCGCAGCCGAGCGACGAGATGCACGAGCGCCACCTTCGAGGCGTCGCTCACCCGGCTGAACATGCTTTCGCCGAAGAACGCGCCGCCCAGTGCGACACCGTACAAGCCGCCGACCAGCACCCCTTCGATTCGGCATTCGACACTGTGGGCGTGGCCGCGCCTATGGAGCTCGCCGTACAGCTCGACGATCGGCTCGTTGATCCAACTCTCCGGGTGGCCCGGACGCGGCTCCGCGCACGCCCTCATCACGGCGTCGAAGTCGCGATCGGCATCGACCTCGAAGCGGGCGGAGCGCACCGTGCGGGCGAGCCGGCGAGGCAGACGGAAGCCATCAAGCGGCAGAACGGCGCGCAGTCGCGGGTCCAGCCAGTGCAGCTTCGGATCGTCGCGGCGTTCCCCCATGGGGAAGACGCCAATGCGGTAGGCCTGCAGGAGGAGGTCGGCGGTGATCTCCAGCCTCGCCCCCGTCACTTCTTGAGGCCGACCAGCTTCTCCAGCCAGTGGATGTCGTAGTCACCGTCGATGAAGGCCTGCTGGCGGATGATGCGCTGATGCAGCGATATCGTGGTGTCGATGCCGCCGATCGCGAACTCCTCCAACGACCGCCGCAGTCGCATCAGGCATTCGTTGCGCGACGTGCCGCTCACGATCAGCTTGGCCACCATGGAATCGTAGAACGGTGGCATGGAATAGCCGGTGTAGAGGCCAGAATCGACGCGCACCCCCAGCCCGCCGGGCGGGTGGTACTCGGTAACGCGACCGGGGCAGGGGACGAAGGTCTCGGGGTGCTCGGCGTTAATGCGGCACTCGATGGCATGGCCGGCGAAGACGATGTCTTTCTGCGTGAAGCCGAGCGGCGCGCCTGAGGCGACGCGGATCTGTTCCCGCACGAGGTCGATCCCGGTGATCGCTTCCGTGATCGGGTGTTCGACCTGCAGGCGGGTGTTCATCTCAATGAAGTAGAACTCGCCATCCTGGAACAGGAACTCCATCGTGCCGGCGCCGCGGTAGCCGAGCTTGCGGACGGCCGCGGCAGCCAGCTCGCCGATGCGACTGCGCTGTGCGGCGTTAAGTGCGGGTGACGGCGCTTCCTCGAGAACCTTCTGGTGGCGGCGCTGCAATGAGCAGTCGCGTTCGCCGAGATGCACGGCATTGCCATGCATGTCGCCCAGGACCTGGATCTCGATGTGGCGGGGGCGTCCAAGATACTTTTCGACGTACACGGCGTCGTTGCCGAAGGCGGCCTTGGCTTCGGCGCGCGCGAGCGAGAAGGCTTCCGCCGCCTGATCCGCCTGATTCACCACCTTCATCCCGCGCCCGCCGCCGCCGGCCACCGCCTTGATCAGGACCGGCCAGCCGATCTTTTCGCCGAGAGCGATCACCTCCTCGACGCTGTCCACCGGGCCGGGAGACCCCGGAACCAACGGCAGGCCGAGTTCCAGCGCGGTTTGCTTGGCGACGATCTTGTCGCCCATCATCGAGATGTGCTGCGGGGTCGGGCCAATGAACGTGAAGCCGTGGGCCTCGACGGCCTCGGCGAAGCGGGCGTTCTCGGAGAGAAAGCCGTAGCCTGGATGGATCGCATCGGCCCCGGCGATGGTGGCGGCAGACAGGATCGCGGGGACGTTCAGGTAGCTTTCCCGCGCGGGAGGAGGCCCGATGCAAACCGACTCGTCGGCGAGCCGCACATGCATGGCCGCGGCGTCCGCGGTGGAGTGAACCGCGACGGTCTGGATGCCCATCTCGTGGCAGGCGCGGTGGATGCGGAGCGCGATCTCGCCGCGATTGGCGATGAGGATCTTGTCGAACATCGGCCGGCGCCGACTACTCGATCACGACCAGCGGTTCGCCGAACTCGACCGGCTGCGCGTTCTCGATCAACACACGCGCGAGAACGCCCGCCTTCGGCGCCTTGATCGGATTGAAGGTCTTCATCGCTTCGATGATCAGCAGTGTCTGGCCGGCCGCGACCTTGTCGCCAACATTCACAAACACGGGCTTGCCCGGTTCGGGCGAGAGATAGGCTGTTCCGACCATCGGCGATTTGACGACGCCGGGATGGCTCGCGGCATCACCCTGGGCAGATACCGCCGGCACAGTCGGCGCGACGGCCGCGGCCGGGGCAGCGGGGGCGGCAGCCATCGCCACCGGCGCCGCCGCGGCGACCGTCACCGCGGGCCGCGCCACACGGATGCGGCGCTCGCCATCGGCCAGCTCGATCTCCCCCAGCTTGGTCTCATCGAGAATCTCGGCAAGCTTGCGCACGAAGTCGGTGTCGAGGTCGAATTTGGCCATCGTGTCGAGCTCCCGGGGAGAAGGGGGGGTCAGCGCTTCAGCAGGCGCGCAAGCGCCTGCAAGGCAAGAATATAACCGTGACTGCCCAATCCCGCGATCACACCGACGGCGGCGGGGCTGATGTAGGATTTGTGGCGGAACGCTTCGCGGCGATAGATGTTCGACAGGTGCACCTCGATCGCAGGCAACTCGGCGGCGTTCAGGGCATCGAGTAGCGCGACTGACGTGTGGGTATAGGCTCCGGCGTTGATCACGATGGCGCTGTTGGCGTCGCGGGCGGCCTGGATGCGGTCGACCAGCGCGCCCTCGTGGTTGCTCTGGGCGCATTCGACCGCGAGTCCCAGCCGTCGTGCCTCCGCGCGGCAGGCCGCCTCGACATCGGCGAGCGTCTCCCGGCCGTAGATCTCCGGCTGGCGCTTGCCCAACATGTTCAGGTTCGGCCCGTTCAGGATCAGCACCGGCTTGGGCGCCGGCTTGCCTCGGGCGGCCCTTGTGGCCACGTCAGCCTCCCGTCTTGCGACTGGCGGGCCTTATAGCATGGCGACTTGACCTCACAAGGCGGGGTCAGGACGCTGAAACCGCCTCCGCGCGTGCCTGCAGCCGCTCGCAGAGCGCTACGAAAACGGCGCGCTCCTCACTTGAGAGCGCCGACGCGACACTCCGCTCGAATTCAAGCGCGATCGGCACGATCCGCCGATGCATGGCGCGTCCTGCCGGTGACAACGTCAGCGCCGTGCGCCGGGCGTCGCGGCGGTCGACGGCTGCGGCCACAAGACCGCGGGACCTGAGATCGGCGACCGCGCGACTGACGGCGACCTTGTCCATCACTGTGCGCTGGCAGATGTCGGCTGCGGCCATCGGGGCGAATCGGCCAAGAACCGCCATGACCCGCCATTGGGGGACGCTAAGGCCGTAGGGAGAGGCGTAGAGCCCGTGCAGGGCCTCGCTCACCGTCTGGGACAGGATCGAGAGCCGGTAGGGCAGGAAGTTTTCCAGTTCGAGGGCTTGCGCGCGGGCGGTCATGATGGTTACAAGTGTAACCATCATTTCCGGGAGGTCAATGTGGCAGCCTCTGTCGCGCCCGCAGTTTCGACCGACGATACGGTGAACCCTATGGGCACCGACGGCTTCGAGTTCATTGAGTACACCGCGCCCGACCCCGCCGCGCTGGCTCGACTGTTCGAGAGCATGGGGTTCGTCCGGGTCGCCCGGCACCGTTCCAAGGATGTGTCGCTGTTCCGTCAGGGCGACGTGAACTTCATCGTGAATGGCGAACCGCAAAGCTTCGCGCAGGGCTTCGCGCGCGTTCACGGACCCTCGGTATGCGCCATCGCCCTTCGGGTGCGCAACGCCGGGCAAGCCTACCGGCGGGCGCTTGAGCTTGGCGCCTGGGGCGTCGAGGGCAAAGTCGGACCGATGGAACTCAACATCCCGGCGATCAAGGGTATCGGCGACTCGCTCATCTACCTGGTCGACCGATACGGGTCCCGCGGCACGATCTATGATGTGGACTTCGAGTACCTGCCCGGCGTCGAGCGGAATCCAGCCGGCGTGGGCCTTACCTACATCGACCATCTAACGCACAACGTCCATCGCGGCCGCATGGATGAGTGGGCGCAGTTCTACGAACGGCTCTTCAATTTCCGCGAGATTCGCTACTTCGACATCGAAGGCAAGCTGACCGGGCTCAAATCGAAGGCCATGACCAGCCCCTGCGGCAAGATCCGCATCCCGATCAACGAGAGCACCGACGACAAGTCGCAGATCCAGGAATACCTCTCGGCCTATCACGGTGAGGGTATCCAGCACATCGCACTAGGTACCGATGACATTTACCGGTCGGTCGAGACCCTGAAGGGGCTCGATGTGCCGTTCCAGACCGTGCCGGACACCTACTATGAGCAGATCGACGCGCGGCTCCCCGGCCATGGTGAGGACAAGGCTCGACTCGCCGCCAACCGTATCCTGATCGACGGGGCCCCGACGGAAGGCGGCGGGCTCCTGTTGCAGATCTTTACCCAGACCGTGATTGGCCCGATCTTTTTCGAGATCATCCAGCGCCGCGGCAACGAGGGCTTCGGCGAAGGCAATTTCCGGGCGCTGTTCGAGTCCATCGAACTCGATCAGATCCGGCGCGGCGTTCTGAAAGCGTGAGGGAGGCGACGATGTCCAAGACGTGGATTCCCCTGCGGCAACTCGAGGGCAAGGCCTCGCGCCAGGCCCATGTGCGCCTGCCGGCGGGTACCTATGAGCGCGAAATCTCGAAGGAAGGGTTCTTCGGGCCGTCGGCCCAGTTCCATCATGCCCACAAGCCGACGGACTGGATCGAGTTCGAGGGCGCAATCCGCCCGCGCGCGTTCGATCTGGGCAAGCTCGCGGGGGCGCGGCCGAGCCCGTGGGATGCGCAGGTGGTGATGACCAACCCGCACATGAAGATGCGGATGTGGCGTCTGGAGGCCGCCATGCCGGACCTCGCGCGCAACGCGGACGGCGATGAGCTGCTGTTCGTCCACGAGGGTGAAGGCGCGCTGTTCTGCGACTACGGGCGCCTCGCCTATCGTGAGGGCGACTACCTCGTGATCCCGCGCGGAACGATGTGGCGGCTCGAGCCGACCAAGCCGACCGCCTGCCTGATGATCGAGGCGACCAACGACAGCTACCGGCTGCCTGAGAAGGGCCTGGTAGGCCGGCATGCGATTTTCGACCCGGCGATGCTCGACACTCCCGCCCTCGATGAGCAGTTCCGCGCGCAGCAGGACGAACGGCGCTGGCGTGTATTGGTCAAGCGTCGCGGCGTCGTGTCGACCGTGACCTATCCGTTCAATCCGCTCGATGCGGTGGGCTGGCACGGCGATCTGAGCGTCGTACGGATCAACTGGCGCGATCTTCGGCCTCTGATGAGCCACCGCTTCCACTTGCCGCCATCAGCCCATACCACCTTCATGGCCAGCCGCTTCGTGGTCTGCACCTTCGTCCCGCGCCCCCTCGAGAGCGATCCGGAAGCGCTGAAGCTGCCGTTCTTCCACAGCAACGACGACTACGAGGAAGTGCTCTTCTATCACAAGGGTAGCTTCTTCAGTCGTGACAACATCCATCCCGGCATGATGACGCTGCATCCGTCGGGCTTCACACACGGCCCGCATCCGAAGGCTTTCAATGCAGCAACCAAGGGCGGCAAGACCGAGACTGACGAGGTCGCGGTAATGATCGACACGCGCGATGCCGTCGATGTCGCCCCGATGCCGGCGGGGGTGGAGTGGGAAGGCTATGTCCACTCCTGGCGCCCGCCCGAGCTCAAGCAGGCTGCGGAGTAGCGCGATGAAGCTAGGGACTCTCAAGCAGGGCGGCCGTGACGGCACGCTCATTGTCGTGAGCCGCGATTTGCGCCGTGCCGTGCGCGCCGACGGCATCGCGCCGACACTTCAGGCCGCGCTCGACTCCTGGGAGGGACTGAGCCCGCGCCTTGCAGCGCTTTACGATCGGCTGAATGACGGGAGTGCTGGCGGCGCCTTCGCACTCGATCCGGCGGCGCTCGCCGCCCCGTTGCCGCGAGCCTACCAATGGGCCGACGGCTCTGCGTACGTTGTGCATGTCGAGTTGGTACGCAAGGCGCGCGGCGTCGAGATGCCGCCATCCTTCTGGACGGATCCGCTGATGTACCAGGGTGGGTCCGACTCCTTCATTGGACCGCGCGATGCCATCGAGGCGCGTGACGAGGCGCACGGTATCGATTTCGAAGCCGAGTTGGCCGTTCTCACCGATGACTTGCCCATGGGGATCACGCCCGAGGCGGCACGGGGGCACATCAAGCTGGTGACGCTTCTGAACGACGTGTCGTTGCGCAATCTAATCCCGGCGGAACTCGCCAAGGGCTTCGGGTTCTTCCACGGCAAGCCCGCCACTGCCTTCGCGCCGGTCGCCGTCACGCCCGACGAGCTGGGCCCGGCCTGGAACGGCGCCCGATTGGACCGCCCGGTGATCTCGACGCTGAACGGGGTGGAATTCGGCCATCCCAACGCCGCGACCGACCTCACTTTCGATTTCGGCCAGTTGATCGCCCACGCGGCAACGACGCGGCACCTTGAGGCCGGCACGGTCGTCGGTTCGGGCACGGTCGCCAATCGCGATGCCGCGGTCGGCTGTTCGTGTATCGCCGAGCGGCGGGTCCGCGAGACGATCGACGAGGGAAAGCCCAAGACTCCCTTCATGTCATTTGGCGATCGCATCCGCATCGAGGTGTTCGACGCGGCAGGCGCCTCGATCTTCGGTGCCATCGAGCAGGAGGTCGTGCGCTACACGCCCCCCCGCCTGACGGGCGGCTGTGCTAGGTTGACCGTCGGGAGGCGGTCATGAAGCTCTACGGGTATTTCAGATCCTCGGCGGCATTTCGCGTGCGGATCGCGCTCAACCTCAAGGGCATCTCGGTCGATCACGCCTTCCGCCACCTCCGCAAGGGCGAGCAGTCGACGCCGGACTATGCCCGCCTCAACCCGCAGAAGCTCGTGCCCGCGCTGCAGCTCGACAACGGCGAGGTGTTGACCCAGTCGCTGGCGATCGTCGAGTACCTGAATGAGATCGCGCCCGAACCGCCGCTGTTGCCCGCCGACCCCGTCGGGCGCGCCCGCGCACGGGCGCTCGCGCTGATCCCGGCCTGCGAGATCCATCCGATCCAGAATCTTCGCGTGCTCGGCTACGTCCGCGAAAAGTATGGCCAGGACGAAGCCGGTGTCGCGGCCTGGGCGCGGCACTGGATCGGTACCGGTTTCGAGGCCTATGAATCGTCGGTGGCGGGCCATTCCGCCACAGGCATGTTCAGCCACGGCGATCGGCCGACGCTGGCAGACATCGCCCTCGTGCCGCAGGTCTTCAACGCCGCGCGCTTTCAGGTCGACATGACACGCTACCCGACGATCCGGCGCATTCATGAGGCCTGCATGAAGCTGCGGGCGTTCGATCTCGCCCAGCCCTCCAAACAGCCGGACGCCGAACCGTGAAGCGCGCGGTCGTCGCGCTGGTCTCACTCCTGCTCGTTGCGGCGGGCGTCGGTTGGCTCTCGATACCCTCGATCGAGCGGCATCTGGTTGCCCAGCTGCGCGGCCAACTCGAGCGGGCGGGGGCCACGCGCATCGATCGCCTGGAAATCGGCCTGCTCGCTCGCCGCGTCGAGATCGACGGTCTCAACCTGGTCGCCGGTGCGGGCAACGGGACCGAGGTCGCCCTGACGCGCGCGCGGGTCTCCGGCCTCGAATGGCCGATCCGGGAACTACTGGCCGGCCGCACCCCCTTTCGCGGATGGCGGCCCGGAGATCCGTTCATTGCCGCCAATGTCGAGATCGAAAACCTTCAGGTTGCTGACCCGATCATCGCGACCGGCGTTCGCGTGCGCCGGCTCGTTGCCGAAGGCGTGAACCTTGCGCGTTTCGAGCCGGCGCGTGGCGGCACGGACTGGATGGAGTCTGCCGCCGGTCCGGTAGACATCGCGCGTGCCCTGCGTGCCCTCGCGCTCGCGCGTCTGGAGATCACAACGCTGCTGCTGTCGCAAACCGGCGTCGGCGAGACTCTGAGTGTCGACCGCTTCACCGTTGCGGGTTGGCGGCAGGGCAGGGTGGCTGACTTCGCGGTCGACGCGTTCGTGGCGCGCGCCGGCGGCAACGCGGCGGAGGTCGTGCGGGTCGAGCGCGTCAGCCTGCGCGAGGGCGAGATGACCCTGATGCTCGACTACCTCGACCCGGTGGGTGCCAGCGAGCAATCGCCGCCGCTGCGCTGGCTGGCCTCTACGTTCGAGGGTTTCTCGGGCACCGCACTCTCGGACAACGGTCTTGCGTTGACGCGGGTTTCGACAAAGGGCTCACGCGACGGCGATGCACGTTACCGCTGGAACAGTCGTGTGGAGGGGGCGGGTTTCCGGCCCGTCGCTGGCACCTTTATCGGCGATGCTGCGGCCGAGTCGTTTCGGGGGCTCGGGATTTCCGAGTTGGCGGTCGATGTCGACTGCGGCGCGATGGAGGATCGTGTCGCCGGGAAGTTCGATCTGGAACGGTGTGGTGTCGACATCAGAGGTCTCGCCACGATCGGATTGTCGTTCGGCCTCGAAGGCCTCGATGCCTCGTTTTGGGAGGCTTACGACTGGGGGGACTACGGCCTTCTCTTGACGAGCAAGGGCGCAGTGAACCGCATCACCCTGTCGTTGCGTGACCAGTCGCTGCTTGACCGGGCTCTGCGGCTTGCCGCGGGCGGGATGGGAATGCCGGCACAGCTCGCTCGCGCGACCATCGCGCAGCAGGTGCGGCGGTTCCAGCCATCCGGGGTCCTGATCACCCAGGAGATGACCGCCATCGCCGATACCGTCGCGCGCTTCGTCGAGCGTGGCGGTGAGCTGGTGTTCGAGGCAAAGCCCGATCCGCCTTTCGCTTTCGAGCGGTGGGACTATCTCCTCAGTCCCGGACCCGATCTCGTGAGCGCGCTGGGACTCTCTGTCCGCCACGCGCGGTGAGACTCAGCCCCTGCGGGCTTCGGCGATCAGCTGACGCAACGCGTTGGCGTCGATGGCGCCGGGTACGAACTGGCGGCCGACCACGAAAGCCGGTGTGCCACGCACGCCAAGTAGATTGGCGAGCGCCATGTTGCGGTCGATCACCTGTTGGACTTTCGGGTCCTGCATGTCCTTCTCGAGCCGCGCCACGTCGATACCCACCGACTCGGCGATCGCGAGGATGCGCGTCCGGTCGAGCTGCGTGCGGCTCTCCATCAGCGCGTCGTGGAAGGCGAGGTACTTGCCTTGCGGACGCGCCGCGAGCGCCGCGAGCGCGGCCACGCGAGAGGCATCGCCCAGGATCGGTAGATCCTTGTAGATCACGCGGACCTTGGGGTCGGCGGCGAGGACCGCCTTCACCGCGGCATGGGCACGCTTGCAATAGCCGCACTGGTAGTCGACGAACTCGACGATCGCGACGTCGCCGTAGGGATTGCCGCCGACGGGGCTGTCGGGATCGCGCAGGAGCTGGCCCTCATACTGGCGGATGGCGACACCGGCCTGTGCCTCGCGCTGCGCTTCCTGCTTCTTCTCGAGCTCCTGCATCGCCTCGACCAGCACCTCGGGATTGGCCAGCAGATATTCCCGCACGATCCGCCCCACGGCCGCCTTGTCACCGGTGAGCGCCGGTCCTGCGCCCGCACTCGGCGTGGCCGGTGGTGTGCCGCGCAACGCCAACGCGCCACCGGCAACGACGAGAAGGCCCATAAGGGCAAGAAGCAGGACTCGCATGGCTGAACTCCGGAAGGGGACGAAGCGGTTACACTGCTTTGGCGCGCGACGCCAGTTACCGGCGGGGCCGGCGGGATTCGACGAAGGCCTTGATGTCCTGGGCCCGCAGCCAAGCCGGTGTGTTGGGCGTCAACTGGCGTTCGGCCTGGCTCGCATGCGCAACCGCCTCCGAGCGCTGGCCGCGCAGGATCGCCATCTCCGCCCTGGCCAGTGAAGTGAGGCCCGCATTGCCGAGGCGCTGCTGCGCGATCGCCTGCAGGCGCCAGAGTTCGAAGCTGTCGGATTCGGATGGTCCGGCCTGATCCAACGCACGCACGGCCTCGCGATCGTTTTCCGGCCGATTGGTTTCCACCAGGGCGCGCGCGAGGTCGATCTTGAGCAGACCCGACTGCGGCAACAGCTGAACGGCACGGCGGTAGGATGGCAGGGCCTCAAGCGCTCGCCCATTCTCGAACAGGGCCTGGCCGCGCAATTCGTGGAAGTAGGGGTCGTTGGGCGCGTCCTTTAGCAGCCCGTCCAGGGTCAGCAACGCGGACCCGAGGTTGGCCCGGCGGAACAACGCGATCGCACGCGCATAGCGTGCCGGCACCGACCTGTCGGACTCGCTGTAGCGCTGCAACGCCTGCTCGGGCGCGATGAATCCGAACAGCTTTGCGACCATGCGGCCATGCTGTTCGATGAAGCGTGGCGGGTCGGGCGCATTCGCATGGGGGGAGCGCAGCGCCGCTTCCTCGAAGAAAGCGATGCGGTCCTGGGTGAGCGGATGGGTGCTGAGGTAGGGATCGCGCCGCCCCAACAGCATCCGCTCCTGCTGCAGCAGGATGCGGAGGAACTCAACGCTGCCTTTGGTCGACTGGCCGGTGCGCTCCAGATAGCCGATCGCCGCTTGATCGGCGGCGTTCTCCTGTGTCTGCGTATACTTGAGGAACAGGCCGATCGAGGGCGGCGCGGCGCTGGATCCGGTTGGCCCGCCGCGACCCACGCCACCACCCGACGTGGCGCTGCCGGCGATCGCACCGCCGGCCAGGATCATTTCCAGGATTTGCAGCGTGCTGAGTGCCCGCAGTTCCTCCTGCTGGCGGGCGAGGTGTCCGCCCGCGATGTGGCCGGTCTCGTGGGCCAGCACGCCAATGAGCTGGTTGGGCCGCTCGGTGCGCATCAGGAGGCCAGTATTGAGGAAGATGCGCTGCCCCGCCGCCACAAAAGCGTTCAGCCCCGGATCGTTGACGATCAGGATATCCACCGCCTCTGGGTTCAGGCCGGCGACTCGCCAGATCGGCGTCACGAACGCACGGATGGTGCTTTCGATCTCGGCGTCGCGTATGAGTTGGAGCCGCTGGCCGGATTGCGCCCACGCGTTCGCCAGCGGCGTGGCGACCGCGAGAACGAGGCAGGCGAAGATGGCGAAGCGACGAGACACGAGGGTACCGATGGACAACGCTAGGGATGGGCGCTGGGGCCGTCAATCGCGTGTCGTCGCGCTCCTCGCCGCCGCCTGTTTGATGCTCGCCGCTTGTGGCGAAAGTGGGACACGCGCGCCGGAGATCGCGAGCGCGGCCGATGCGCGCCAGGGCGGCATTCGTAGCCAGGGCGTCGTCGTGACCGACAGCTTCCGGGCCTATGCCGGCGCCGATGAGGGGTTCGCCGCCGAGGCCGCGCGCGACGCTCTCAACGCGGGTGGCAATGCGGTCGACGCCGTGGTCGCCGGCTACTTCGCCCTTGCGGTCACGCTTCCGTCGGCGGCGAGTCTGGGGGCGCATGGCGCCTGCGTCGTGCACTTGCATGGGACGCGTACCGCCGCGGCTTTCGGATTTCCGTCGGTCCCTGCCGGTCGAACGAATGGCGGACCGGTGGCCGTACCAACCGCCGTTCGCGGCGTGGCACTCATGCATCTGCGACACGGAAAGCTTCGCTGGGAGCAGCTTGTCGCGCCCGCCGAGCGTCTCGCGCGCGCCGGCGTGCCGGTGTCGCCGGGCTTGGCCCGCGATCTCCAGGCGGCGGGCCTCTCATCACCCGGCTCAGTGTGGCTCCAGCCCGACCTAGCCGCCGTGCTGGGCGCGCTTCGCCAAAGCGGCGGCGGCGATTTTGCCCAGGGCCGGCTCGCGCGCCAGTTGGCCGAACAATCCGCCCCGACCGGCGCGGGACTGTCGCTCGACACAATCCGGGCCGCCATTCCGATCGCAGGACCCACGGTGACCGAGGCGTTCGGCTCCCATCGAGTGCATGGTGTGCCCGCGCCACTCGGCGGGCCGCAGGCGCTGGCCGCTTGGCGTGGCGGGGCAGCCGCGACCGGCGCGGGCGGAGGCGTGGCCGGCGTGGTCGCTGTGGACTCCGAGGCTTCCGCCGCGGCTTGCAGCTTCTCAATGGGCGTACCGTTCGGGGCGCGGACGGTCGTTCCGGGCATGGGGATCTGGCTGGCAGCACCCGCTGGTGATCCCGTCAGCCCGTTGATCGTGGCCAACCCGGCCAATGGTGAGTTCTTCTTCGCGGGCGTCGCGCGATCGGGCTCGCAGATCGGTGCCTTCGCACGCGCGGCACTGGCGGGCGATGGCGCGGTCGAGCAGGCGTTCGCAAGCCGCGGGGCGGGTGTGACGGCCATCGCGTGTCCGCGAGGTTTGCGCGGAAACCAGCAGAGTTGCCGCGCCGGCACCGATCCCGGCGGCTTCGGGCTCGTGGTTCCGGCCTTGGGGCGTTGATCGTGTCTGGAGGTCGCGTGTCGCGACGCGGCGCTGCGGTCGATCCGTTCATCGTCATGGACGTGATGGCCGCCGCCGCCGAGAAGGAGGCGGTCGGCGAGCGCGTCGTCCATCTTGAAGTCGGACAACCCAGCACCGCTGCCCCCAGGATGGCGATCGCAGCGGCCCATGCGGCGCTCGATGCCGACCGTCTGGGCTACGTGGCCGCGCTCGGCTTGCCGGCGCTACGCGAGCGCATCGCGCGGCACTATCGCGAACGCTATGGTGTCGCGGTTCCGGTGGAACGGATCGTGGTGACCACCGGCTCGTCGGGCGGGTTTCCGCTCGCGTTTCTCGCCGCGTTCGACGCCGGTGAGCGGATCGCGCTCGCGGCGCCCGGGTACCCGGCGTACCGCAACGTGCTCGCGGCTCTCAACCTTGAAGCTGTCGATCTGCCGACGACGGCCGAGGATCGATTTCAGCCGACTGCTGAGGCACTCGAGCGCGCCGGACCCATCTCTGGTCTGATCGTCGCCAGCCCGTCCAATCCCACCGGCACGATGGTGACGCCAGCGGAGCTCAAGCGGCTGGCCGAATGGTGCCACGCGCGCGGCGTTCGGCTGGTCTCGGATGAGATCTACCACGGCATCGTCTACGAGGGAGAGACTGCAACAGCCGCCGCGTTCTCGAGCAGTGCGATCGTGCTGAACAGCTTTTCAAAATACTTCTCGATGACGGGCTGGCGGGTCGGCTGGCTGGTCCTGCCGGAAGAGCTGGTTCGACCCGTGGAGCGCCTCAGCCAGAATCTATTCATCTCGGTGCCCACGCTGTCGCAGCACGTGGCGCTAGCGGCGATGGAGTGTCGCGACGAGCTCGATGGCCATGTGCGCCGCTATCGCGCCAACCGTGATCTCCTGATGGCGGGTCTCCCGGCGACCGGGCTCGACCGACTGACCCCGGCCCAGGGCGCGTTCTATCTCTATGCGGATGTCGGGCACCTCACCAATGACAGCCGCGAGTTTTGCGCGCGGATGTTGCGGGAGGCGGGAGTCGCCACCACACCGGGCGTCGATTTCGACCGGGCGCGCGGCGCGCGCACTCTGCGCATTTCCTTTGCGGGCTCGCCGGAGGAAATGGAGGAGACGGTTCGTCGATTGCGCGCCTGGCGACGCTGACGGACGGGCGAAGGACGAGTTCCGGCCATGCGCGGCTCCGTCACCCTCTTGTCGCTCGGTCCCGCGGACTACCGGCGCACACCGTGGAGGAACGGCGGTGGTACGACGGTCGATGTCGCCGTTGAGACGGGGGCCCATGGTGACGTCTGGCGGTTCGGCCGCACGCCGATCATTCGGCCGGGGGCCTTCTCGGACTACAGCGGGTTCGATCGCGTGCAGGTGCTGGTCTCGGGGCGTGGCCTCGTGCTGGAGACGCCTGACGGCGAGATCGACGTGCGCGAACCTCTGCGGCCGGTGCGCTTCGCCGGCGAGACGCCCATCGTGAGCCGCCTCGAGGCAGGCCCGGTGGAGGTCGTGAACCTCATTGGTGATCGCGCGCGGGTGGGGATCGACATTCAGGTCCTCGACGCCGGTCGTGCGCTTCGGGTCGGCCCGGGCACCCACATCATCTACAATCCGGGAGGGGAGGGCACCCTCGACGTCGACGGCTCCGCGCACCACCTGCCCGCCGATCACGCGCTGCGCCTCGATGGCTCGGGCACCGCGGCCATGGAAGCGCGGAGCGGGTGCTTCCTTTTGGCCAGCATCGTCCGGCGCGGGGGGACTGCTCGGCCTTAGTGCAGTTTGCGCCGATCTCGTGGAGCGGGTGGCGCGAGCCGCGCGACGACCGGCACCTGTCCCGAATGGTGGCCGATCATTTTCCAGCCGGCGGCGTGGCGCACATAGGTGTTGGTCGCGATCAGCTGCGCGGTGGGCAGGATCTCTCGGCAAACGACGAGCGCGAGATTGCCGCTCCCGGTGACCCATTCCTCCGCGCACCGGGCACGCGGCGCGGCGGGGTGCGCCAGGATCGCCCGCCAGCTCGCCAGAGTGGCGGCGCGCGTGGTCAGCGGCTGTTGTCCGGGATGGGCGCAAATGGCAGGGCCCGTCGGGGCGAGGAGGGCATCGATCGCCGCGAGGTCGCGATCATTGAACGCGCGGTAGAAGCCGCGATTCGTGGCGAGCACCGCCTCGCGGTCCTCGTCACTGAAGCCTCCGGACGGCGGCGGCACGCGCGGCGGACGGCGGGCCATCGCGTTCAACGTCCCTTGAAGACGGGTTTGCGCTTTTCCAGGAAGGCGTCGACCGCCTCGCGGTGATCGCCGGATTGGTGCGCGATCGCCTGCATCGACGCCGACATGTCGAGCAGAGTGCCAAGTTCGGTACGCTCGCCCTCGCGGATCAACCGCTTGGCCATCCGCAGTGCGTAGGGCGGATTGACGGCGATCCGGTCGGCCAGCGCGCGTGCCTCAGCGAGCAGAACGGCGTCGTCGACCACTTTCGAGACGACGCCCATGCGCAGGAGGTCGTCGGCGCCAAATTGTTCGCCGGTGAACGCCATCATCATGGCGTTCGAGCGGCCCGCGACTCGCGGCAGGAACCAGGCGCCGCCATCGCCGGGGATGATCCCAAGCTTGACGAAACTCTCGGCCATCCGCGCCGATCTGCCGGCGATGCGGATGTCGCACATGCAGGCGAGGTCGCAGCCCGCTCCGATAGCGGGTCCGTTGATCGCCGCGATGATCGGCACCTCCAGCTCGTACATCGCCATCGGGATGCGCTGGATGCCCGTGCGGTAGCCGGTGCGCACGCCGTAGACGTCGCCGCCGAACATGCCGCCACGGTCCTTCATGTCCTTGACGTTGCCGCCCGACGAGAAAGCGGATCCCGACCCGGTCAGGATCAGGCAGCGCGTCTCGTAGTCGCGATTGGCGGCTTCCAGAGCCGTGACGATGGCATCGATCATCTCGATGCCGGAAATCGCGTTGCGGAGATCGGGATCGTTCAGCGTGAGGGTGACCACATGGCCGTCGCGTTGGACGAGGAGCTTTGGCGACACGGGCATTTCCCCCTGCGATAATGCCGCGTTTACAGGCGTCGCGGCGGCTCTAGGATTACCCGACCCGCAGCCGTTGCGCGAGAACCCATGTCAGCAATACCGAAGCTCGAGTTTCCGCCCTTCCGCCTTCCGCCATCGGCCGAGGCGCTGCGGACTGAAGTGCGCGCCTTTCTCAAGACGACGCTGCCCGGGCTCAAGACGGAGGACCGCTACCCGAGTTGGAACACGCCCTCGCCGGAGTTCAGTCGGGCGCTCGGCGCGCAGGGGTTGATCGGCATCACCTGGCCGAAAAAGTACGGCGGTCAGGAACGGAGCTTCCTCGATCGCTACGTGGTGACCGAAGAGCTGCTCGCGCAAGGGGCGCCGGCCGGGCTGCATTGGGTCGCCGACCGGCAATCCGGGCCGTTGCTGCTGCGGTTTGGCAGCGAGGAACAGCGCGAGGCGATCCTGCCGCGCATCACCAGGGGCGAGTGCTATTTCTGCATCGGCATGAGCGAGCCCGACTCCGGGTCGGATCTCGCCTCCGTCCGCACGCGCGCCGAACCCGTGCCCGGCGGCTTTCGTGTCAACGGCACCAAGGTCTGGACGTCGGGCGCACATCGCACGGACTATTGCATCGCGCTGGTGCGCACCTCGGGTCAGCACGGCGACCGGCAGCGCGGCCTCAGCCAGCTCCTGATCGACCTCAAGTCGCCGGGAATTTCGATCCGGCCGATCATCAATCTGGCGGGCCGCCACGACTGGAACGAAGTGACCTTCAGCGATTGCCTTGTCCCTGAGAGCGCCTTGATCGGTGGCGAGGGCGACGGCTGGCTGCAGGTGACCAGTGAACTGGCCTTCGAGCGCAGCGGACCCGAGCGCTTTCTCACGAACTTCCACGTGCTGCGCGAACTCGTGCGCGTCGTGGGGCGCCAGCCGGCGCGGCGTGCGGCATCGGTGATCGGGCGACTGGTGGCAAGACTCTGGACCTTGCGACAGATGTCGCTCGCGGTCTGCGGCATGATGGAGGCCGGCCAGTCGCCAGCGATCGAGGCGGCGCTTGTGAAGGACCTCGGGACGATCTTCCAGCAGGACCTGCCGGAGGTGGCGCGCCTTCTCGCAGAGTCCGACGCCACGACCGACGAGGACATGGCCGACTTCCTCGACATCGCCCAGCACGCCACGATGATGGCCCCGGCCTACACCATCCAGGGCGGCACGACCCAGGTTCTGCGCGGCATGGTCGCGCGCGGCCTCGGCCTGCGCTGAAGGAGGCGGACATGGATCGCGAAAGTCGAGAGATGTTGCTGGAGACCGCCGGTCGCTTGTTCGCGGACCGATCCGGCAAGGAAGTGGTGAACGCCGTCGAGAAGGGCGAGTGGCCGGCCGGGCTGTGGAGCGAGATCACCGACATGGGACTGCCGCTGGTGGCCGTGCCGGAGGCCGCGGGAGGCGCCGACGGCACGTTGGCCGATCTGTTAGCTCTCCTGCGCCTCTCGGGGAGCCACGCCGTGCCGGTTCCGCTGATGGAGACGGCGCTCGCCAATCTCGTGCTCGCCGCGGCCGGTGGGGTGCCGGTCGAGGGGCCCGCGGCCCTGATCGCGGGCGGCCTCACCTTGGCGGGTGGCAAGGTCTCGGGAACAGCGAAGCGCGTCGCCTTCGCGGGTGTCGCCGCGCAGTTCGTTGCGGTGATCGGTGTTGGCCCCGCGGCGCGAGTCGTGGTGCTGGACAGGTCATCGGCCAAGGTTGCGGTGGAGCCGAGCTTTGCCGGCGAGCCCTACGGGTCGGCGCAATTCGAGGGCGCCGCGCCGGTCCAGAACCTGGCCTCGCCAGTGTCTGAGGTGCGGCTGCGCGAGCTCGCCGCGCTCGCGAGGGCAATGCAGATGGCCGGCGCCGCCGATCGCGCACTCGCGATCACAGTCGAGTACTGCAAGCAGCGCTCCCAGTTCGGCAGGCCGATTTCGAACTTTCAGGCGATCCAGCACCTGCTCGCGGAACTCGCGAGCTGCGTCGCAGCGACTGTTGCCGCCGCCGAAGCCGCCAGCCGGGACGCAAGCGAGGTCGGGATCGGCAGCGGCGCGGAGTTCTCGATCGCCGCCGCCAAGACCCAGGCCTCGGAGTTCGCCCAACGCATCGCCGCCATGGCGCACCAGTCGATGGGCGCGATGGGCTTCACGCAGGAGCATGTCCTGCACCACTACACGCGACGCCTCTGGGTGTGGCGTCGTGACTGGGGCAGCGAAACGGAGTGGGGCGCCGAGCTTGGCGCCGCCGTCGCGCGTGCGGGGGCCGAAACCCTTTGGCCGACCCTGACGTCGAGTAGATTTGCAGCCTGAGCGAGAACGAGAACCGCCCGACCGACTAGGGTCTGGCGGACTGCGCTATCGGCTCCACCAACCACGCTTGGGCTTCTCCGCCGGGCCCTGGATCGAAGGGACCGGCGGGGCCTCAGGCGCGGGCGGCGGCGGCGGTGGGGGCGCAACGGCCACGACAGGAACGCTAACGGGCGGTGGCGCCGGTCGCTCCTCGCGCGGTGAAGGCGCCGCAACCTCGACAGGCTCGCGGGCCATCACGGTCTCCGATCCCGCGACCTCGCGAGCATCGTCCATTGGCCGATCATCCGCCGCGTGCTCGTCGCGAGGGGCGCCGTCGAACGACCCGTCACCACGCTCCGGCCGGTCGTCGCGGCCGTCGCGCCGACGACGGCGTCCGCCACGTCGACCACGCCGGCGGCGTGCGTTTCCGTCACTCTCGGCGTCGCCGTCACCTTCGCCGCGGAAGCGCGACGGCGGGCGGGGCTCGCCCTCGGCGCGATCGTTTCCTTGATCGGCCGGCGGCGATCCGTCGCCGCCCGGGGCGTCAGGCGCATCCTCGTGGCGGGCGTCGCTCCGGCGCGCCTCAACGCCTTCGCCTCCCCGATTGTCGTCGTCATCGCGACGTCCGCCGCGCCGGCGACGCCGGCGACGCCGGCGGCGGCCGCTGCCATCACCATCGCCTTCGCCATCGCCATCGCTGTCGAAGCGGGCCGAACCCTCACGATGTTCCTCGTCGCTGTCTTCACGCGCCTCATCGGTGGCGTCATCAGGCTCCTCGCCACTCGCGCGATCGGCCGCTTCCTCGTAGCGAGCGCGGGCGGTTTCCTGGGCGGGGCGATCGCGATCGTCGCGACGCGAGCGGGTGCGCTCGATCTCGAGATCGGCGGCGTGCAACTCCTCATCCGAGTCGATCAGCACCGTGAAGCCGTAGCGCTGTTCGATTTCGGAAATGGCGCGACGCTTCTGATTGAGCAGGTAGAGCGCCACTGGTGGCGGCACGCTGACGGTGATCTCGCTCGCGCGACGACGCACGCCTTCTTCCTCGATGCTGCGCATGGCGTGCAGCGCCGCGGATTCGACGGAGCGAATGCGGCCGGTGCCCGCACAGTGGGGGCAGACGTCGGTGGAGTGCTCGAGCAGGCTGGGTCGCAGACGCTGACGCGACAGTTCCAGGAGACCGAAAGCGCTGATCCGACCGATCTGGATGCGCGCGCGGTCGGTGCGCATAGTATCCTTGAGCCTGCCTTCGACCTGCCGCTGGTGGCGAGTCTCCTCCATATCGATGAAGTCGATCACGATGAGCCCGGCGAGGTCGCGCAGGCGAATCTGGCGGGCGATCTCCTCGGCCGCCTCGATATTGGTGCGCAGCGCCGTCTCCTCGATGTTGCGCTCCTTGGTGGCGCGGCCCGAGTTGACGTCGATGGCGACCAGCGCCTCGGTCGGGTTGATCACGATGTAACCGCCCGAGCGCAGCTGCACGGTCGGTGAGTGCATGGCGTCAAGCTGGCTCTCGACCTGGTAGCGGTGCAGGAGCGGGATCGGCTCCCGGTAGAGTTCCACCTTGCCGGCTTCATGTGGCACGAGTTGCCGCATGAACTCGCTCGCGGCCTGGAAGCCGGCTTCGCCCTCGACCAGCACTTGGGCGATGTCAGTGTCATAGACGTCGCGCAGCGAGCGTTTGACGAGATCGCCTTCCTCGTAGATCAGAGCCGGCGCCGTTGACCGCAGCGTGATGTCGCGAATGCTCTCCCAGAGCCGCACGAGGTACTCGTAGTCGCGGCGGATCTCGATCTTGCTACGCTCCAGGCCGGCGGTCCGCAGGATCGCCCCCATGCCGGACGGCACATCGAGTTCGGCCAGGAGCTCCTTCATGCGCTTGCGGTCCGACGGGTTCGAGATCTTGCGCGAAATGCCGCCACCGCGACCGGCGTTGGGCATCAGCACGCAATAGCGACCGGCGAGCGACAGATAGGTGGTGAGTGCCGCGCCCTTGTTGCCGCGCTCTTCCTTCACGACCTGGACCAGCAGGATCTGCCGGCGCTTGATGACTTCCTGGATCTTGTACTGGCGGACGGAAGGCGTGCGGCGACGGCGCGCCCGTGCCTCGCGCTCTTCGACCACCTCGTCACCGCCCAAAGTCTCGACGGGGATCTCGGGTTGCGGCGCGTCGGCCGGGTCGGCGCCGGATTCCGGCGGCGTGGCGCCATCCAGCGCGGCCAAATCGAGCGTCGCGTCGCTGTCGAGCGTCGGGCCCTCGTCGGAGAGGGTGGCGTCGGTCGCTTCGCTGAGCGCAGGTCCAGCGAGGCGATCCTGTTCGATCGCGGCTGGCACCGCAGGCTCCGTGTGGACCACCGGGTCCAGCGCCGGCGCGGCATCGCTTGCCGCATGATCGGCAAAGGAGGCATCGGCGCCGGACGATTGCGCGACGTTCGGATGGGCCTCATCGCCTTCACCGGCTTCCGCGATCGGCTCGACGCTGCTGTCCGGCGGCGGCGCGTCGGCGAAGCCCTCTCGGGCCTCCTCGATGTCGGTCCGGTCGATGCGATGGCGCCGGCGCTCGGCGCGCTCGCTGCGCTGCTCTTCGGCGTCGGCTTGCGCACGCTGCTGTTCAGCCAGCAGTCGCTCGCGGTCGGCGACGGGTATCTGATAGTAGTCCGGGTGGATTTCGGAGAAGGCGAGGAAGCCGTGGCGGTTGCCGCCATACTCCACGAACGCCGCCTGAAGCGACGGTTCGATCCGGATCACCTTCGCCAGATAGATGTTGCCCTTGAGGGGCTTGCGGGATGCGGTCTCGAAGTCGAATTCCTCGAGACGCGTTCCGTCCACAACGACCACCCGTGTTTCCTCGGGTTGGCTCGCATCGATGAGCATGCGCCGTGCCATGGCTCGCTCCGGAGGGGGCGCGGTCCGGCCGGGGCGAGCACCCGGCGGCGTTGCCGCCTCGTTGGTGCGAGGTGGGCGTTGCGCCATCGACCCGTCGAACGGCCCTTCGGCCAGGACGGGGAAGCATCGCAACGCCAGGCACGGACTCGTGCCCTTGCGACCTCGGGTTTCTTCCAGCCACCGCCTGGCTGACAATCCCTCCGCAGACCGTGCGCCGCGCCCGTCTGCCAGTGGCACGTGGGGCGCGGACCGTGCGGTCCGGCTCGGAGACTGCCGTCGGAGCGCGGCCCAAGGGCGCGCTTCGAACGACGGCGACTGCTCGCGCACCCAACATACGGGGTTGATCGGGAGGCGACAACCAAAAGATTGATAACCCTGAGAATTGGGTCCTAATACATTGGAAACATTTGGAGTTACTTCGCTTCTTGTGAACAGAGGCGAGGCGCGCGACATATAGTGCTGTATTACTGCGATAATTTTCTGATGCCCGCCTCCACCCGTCGCCTGTTGCTTTTCGCCCCGCTGGTGCTTGGCGCCAGCGCGATTGGCGCGGCCTCGGCGTGGGCCACTCCAGCGGGACGGGTTGCGACCCGCCCGGCAGGTAGCGCCCCACGGCCTCGGCTGGTCGTGCTTGATCCAGGACACGGCGGCGCCGACCCCGGTGCGCTCGGGGCGACGGGGGTGAGTGAGAAGTCCGTGGTCATGGCGGTCGCGCAGGAGCTGAAGCGTCAGCTTGAAGTCGGGGGCCGGTATCGCGTCGCCCTGACCCGGGCGGGCGATCAGTTCGTGCCTCTGCGCGACCGTGTCCAGCGCGCCCAGGCGGCGCGGGCGGAACTGTTTCTGTCGCTCCATGCCGATTCCCATCCCGATCCTTCGGTGCGCGGCGCGTCTGTTTACACCCTGTCGGAGGACGCTTCGGACCGCGAAGCGGCTGCCTTGGCCCAACGCGAGAACCGCGCCGATGCCCAGCGAGCAGGACTGAAACTGGGAGATCAACCGGATCAGGTCGCGCGGGTGCTGGTCGCCATGTCGCAACGGGGAACGGTGAACGAGTCCCGCCGGTTCGCCGAGACTATTGTGCGGACCTTCTCGCAGCAGGGCGTCCGCCTGTTGCCCAGGACACATCGCCAAGCTGGCTTCGCCGTCCTGACCGCGCCCGAGATTCCGGCGGCGCTCGTGGAGTTGGGGTATCTCTCCAATCGCCAGGACGAAAAGCTGCTCAGTGTCCGCCAACACCAGATCCACCTCGCCCGGGCTCTCCGCGCCTCAATCGAGGCGCATTTGCCGCCGCTCGCCACAAGAAAGGCGTAAGCGGACGGCAGAGTCCGGTGGATCGCGGAGCCGGCGGCGTTGTTCGCCGGGGGACCGCCGCGTAGATTGGGACCGCCGTGCTGAAACTCTTCAAAATCCTGATGGCCTTCGCGGTGGCCGCCATGATCGCGGGAACCGGCACGCTGGCCGCCGTGTTCTGGCACTTCAGCCATGGCCTGCCCGACCACAAGCAGCTCGCCGACTACCAGCCCGCGACCGTGTCCCGGCTCTACACATCCGACGGCAAGCTGCTCGCCGAGTATGCCCGCGAGAAGCGCCTCTTCGTCCCGGTCGCCGCCATGCCGCGCCGCGTGGTCGAGGCGTTTGTCGCCGCGGAGGATCAGCGCTTCTTCACCCATCCGGGAATCGACATCCTGGGCGTGCTGCGCGCCGTCATGGCGAACCTGCAGAATCCCGGCAAGCGGCCAGAGGGCGCCTCGGGCATCACCCAGCAGGTCGCCAAGAACTTCCTGCTGGGCAACCAGGCAACGCTGTCACGCAAGATCCGCGAGGCCATCCTGGCGTTCCGTATCGAGCGGACCTACTCCAAGGAGCGGATTCTCGAGCTGTACCTGAACGAGATCTATCTCGGGGGCGGCAGCTACGGCGTCGCGTCGGCGGCGCTCAACTATTTCGACCGGTCGCTCGACGAGCTGTCGCTGAGCGAGATCGCCTATCTTGCCGCGGTGCCAAAGGCGCCCAATCGCTATCATATCGTGCGCAACGAGAGGGAGGCGCATGGCCGACGCGACTATGTGCTGAACCGCATGGTCGAGGACGGCTATATCGCCGCGGCTGACGCGCAGGCGGCCAAGAGCGAGCGGCTGCAGTTGCGCCGGCGTGCTGCCACCGAGCTGGTGCAGGCCGATTTCTTCGCGGAGGAAGTGCGGCGCAATCTTTTCGCCGCCTATGGCGAGAAGGGGCTCTACGAGGGTGGCCTCACGGTGCGGACGACTCTCGATCCGTTCATCCAGGGGGCCGCCGACCAAGCCCTGCGGAACGGATTGCTGGCCTATGACCGCAAGCATGGCTGGCGCGGCGCCTACGCCAAGATCCCCGACATGGCGTTGTGGGAAGAAGAGCTCGCCCGGATCGCGCAGCGTCGGCCGATTCCGGGGCCGACCACGTGGCAACTCGCGGCCGTGAAGCGCGTCGATGCCCAGTCGGTCCTGATCGGTCTGCCGGATGGCGATGGCACGATCCCGTTCGCCGAAATGCAGTGGGCACGCCCGACCTTGCCGGAGCAGCGCGTTGGCGGCTTCCCGCAGCGACCGCGCGACGTTGTGGCGGTCGGCGATGTCGTGATCGTCGAGGCGATCCAAACCGGCGCCAACAACCAGCGTTACCCCGCGCGTACGTTCGCGCTGCGTCAGGTGCCCAACATTGACGGCGCCGTCGTCGCGATGGACCCGCAGACAGGCCGTGTATTGGCCATGTCGGGGGGCTGGAGTTTCCAGCGCAGCCAGTTCAATCGCGCCGTCCAGGCAGCTCGCCAACCGGGCTCGTCCTTCAAGCCGTTCGTCTATCTCGCGGCGATGGACGCGGGCCTCACGCCCTCGACCCAGGTGTTGGACGCGCCGTTCGTCTTCGATCCGGGCTACGGGCAGCCGCTGTGGAAGCCGCAGAACTACGGCGGCGATTTCCTCGGTCCCACGACGGTCCGCAACGGCCTCGAAAAGTCGCGCAACCTCATGACGGTGCGCATGGCGCAGCAGATCGGTATGCGGCGCGTCGTGCAGGTCGCCAAGGAATTCGGTGTCGCCGACAACATGGGCGCTTACCTTCCCATGTCGCTCGGCGCCGGCGAGACAACGCTGCTCCGCATGACCATGGCCTACGCGATGCTGGCCAACGGCGCGCATGAGATCACACCGAGCCTCGTGGATCGTGTCCAGGACCGCAACGGCAAGACCATCTACCGACACGAACCGCGCGTGTGCCGGGGCTGTGGCGAGGCGCGACCGGGCGACCGACCGATGGCGCCTGAAATCGTCGACCCGCGTCAGCCCTTCCACGATCCGACTACGGTGTACCAGGTGGTTCACATGATGCTGGGCGTCACCACGCGCGGCACCGCGGGCTTCCTGTCGGCGCTGGGGCGTCCCATCGCCGGCAAGACGGGCACGACGAACGACGCCAACGATGTCTGGTTTGTGGGCTTCACCCCCGATCTCGTGATTGGCGTTTATGTCGGCTTCGATGAACCGCGCACGCTGGGGCCGGGCGAAACTGGCGGCGGTATCTCGGCGCCGATCTTCGAACGCGTGATGCGCCCGGTGTTCAAGGACAAGCCACCGACGCCGTTTCGCATTCCGCCTGGCCTGCGGCTGGTGCGCGTGAATCACGCCACGGGTTGGCCGGTCGGTCCGGGCGAGGGCGGCATCGACGAGGTTTTCCGTCCGGGAACCGAACCCGGATCGGCGGCGAGCATCGGCACGCTTGACGGCTCCGCCCTGCTTCCGGGTATAGACGCGCCCGGTCCGGGTCCGGGTGGCCGGCCACGGCCGACGCTGACCGGCACCGGCGAAACCTACTGACGAGAGACGAGCCCCCAAGATGCGCGCCGAAGCTCAAGCCATGGTCTCCGAGATCGAGGAGTCGCTCGCACTCCTGAGGAGGCGTCTTTGACTACGACCGTGCGGTCGTTCGTCTCGACGAGTTGAACGCGCGCGCCGAGGATTCGGCGCTGTGGAACGATCCGAAGGAAGCGCAGGCCGTGATGCGTGAGCGCATGCGGCTGGAGGCGGCGATTGCCACGATCCGCCGGCTGCGCGCGGCGATCGACGACAACGTTGGGCTGATCGAGCTTGCCGAGGCCGAGAAGGACGAGGCGATGATCGCCGACGCCGAACGGGCGCTGGGCGAGGCGCGCGCGGAGGCCGCCAAGGCGCGGCTTGAGACGCTCCTGTCGGGTGAGGCCGATCCCAACAACGCCTATGTCGAGATCAACGCCGGCGCGGGCGGCACCGAGGCGCAGGACTGGGCCGAGATGTTGGCCCGCATGTACACGCGCTGGGCCGAACGTCGCGGCTTCAAGGTCAGCTGGCTTGAGGAGAGCGCGGGCGAAGAGGCGGGCATCAAGTCCTGCGCCTTCAAGGTCGAGGGCCAGAACGCCTATGGCTGGCTCAAGACCGAGTCGGGCGTGCACCGCCTGGTCCGCATCAGTCCGTTCGACGGCAACGCCCGCCGCCAGACGAGCTTCGCTTCCGCCTGGGTCTATCCCGAGGTCGACGACAACATCGAGATCGAGCTGCTGGACAAGGATCTGCGGGTCGACACCTATCGTGCCTCGGGCGCGGGTGGGCAGCACGTGAACAAGACCGACTCGGCGGTTCGCATCACGCACATCCCGACCGGCATTGCGGTCGCGGTCCAGCAGGAGCGCAGCCAGCATCAGAACCGCGCCAAGGCGATGCAGATGCTGAAGGCACGGCTCTACGAGGTCGAACTGCAGAAGCGCGAGGCCGAGCGGCTGGCGGCCGAAGCCAGCAAGACCGACATCGGTTGGGGCCACCAGATCCGCTCCTATGTGCTGCAGCCCTACCAGATGGTGAAGGACCTGCGGACGAACGTGGAACGCTCCGACCCGCAGAAGGTGCTGGACGGCGACCTCGACGAGTTCATGGCCGCCTCGCTCGCGGCGCGCGTCGGCGAGGGCGCGGATAAGTCGTGACGGAGAGCCCGGTCGCTCCGGCGGCCGATGCCCTGCACGCCCGATTGCGAACGCTGCGCGCACGCACCGTCGCCAATGGGTGCACCGAAGCCGAGGCACTGGCCGCCGCCGCCAAGCTCGCCGAGCTGCTCGACCGCCACGATCTTGCGCTGTCCGATGTTGAACTGGAGACGGGGCGCTGCATCGAGGGCCGTCATGAGCCCCGCGGTCGGCGCAAGCTCCCGTTGGAAGCCTGCGTGCCGGCGATTGCGGCCTTCTGCGACTGCCAAGCCTGGCGCACTCGTGGCGCCGATGGCCGCCCCGCATTCGTGTTCTTCGGGCTGCCGGCGGATGTCGAGGCGGCGTTGGTGCTGGCCGAACTGGTCGAAGCCGCGCTGCGCGGGGGGTTGGGCCGCTACAAGACCGAGCCCGGACGTACCCGCTTGCCTCACCGCGACCGGCACGTCGCCTACGCCTCGTTCATGCTCGGCATGGCCGAGGCGATCGCGGCACGCCTGGACGCGTTGAAACGGGGCCGCGAGTCCGCGCGCAACGGTGCGGGCCAGCAAATCGTGCTGCTGAAGGCATCGCTGGTTGAACGCGAGCTCGCGCTGCTCGGGATCCGGTTCCACACCGTCGGCGGATCGGGGCGCGCCGTTCTCGCCGACGCATTCCAGGCCGGCGAGAAAGCAGGCACGTCCTTCCGGCCGGGCGAGCGCGGCGGGCCCCGCTGACTGCGCCATGCCGGGCCATGCTATGGAGAGGCCATGAAAACCAAGCCTTTCGGCCGCACCGGCATTCAGGTTTCGCAACTCTGCTTCGGCACGATGTCGTTCGGTGGCGATGCCGACGAGGCGACTTCGGCGGCGATGTACGCGGCCTGTCGCGACGCTGGCATCAACTTCTTCGACACGGCCGATCAGTACAACGCCGGCAAGTCGGAGGAGATGCTGGGGCGCTTTGCGAAGGCGCACCGCGACGATCTCGTGCTCGCGACCAAGTGCTTCAACCCGTCGGGACCCGACATCAACGCGCGCGGCAGCAATCGCCGTCACGTGGTGCGGGCCGTCGAGGCGAGCCTGCGTCGTTTACAGACGGATCGCATCGACGTTTTGTACCTGCATCAATTCGACCAGCGCACGCCGATCGAGGAGTCGATGCGCGCGCTTGAGGATGTGGTGCGATCGGGCAAGGTGATCTACCCGGCGGTCAGCAACTGGGCGGCCTGGGCGACGCAGCGCGGGCTCGACATCCAGGAGGCGCGGGGCTGGAACCGTCTGCAGGCGATCCAGCCGATGTACAATCTCGTGAAGCGACAGGCCGAGGTCGAGATCCTGCCGATGGCCGAGGCCAATGATGTCGCGGTAGTGCCCTATAGCCCGTCGGCGGCCGGGCTGCTGTCGGGCAAGTACGCGCGTCAGGACGTGGCTGGCCGGCTGCGGAGCAACAAGATGTATGAGGCTCGCTACGGCGAGGCCTGGGCGTTCGAGACGGCGGAGCGGTTCGCGAGCTTGTGTGCGACACGCGGCCTCAATCCGGTCTCCACCGCTGTGGCCTGGGTAGGGACGCATCCGGCCGTGACGGCGCCCATCATCGGGGCGCGCAATCTCGATCAGCTGAAGGAGTCGTTGGCATCGGTCGCTGTCGACATGACGGCGGAGCTCCGCGCCGAGATCGCCGCGCTCTCGCGTACGCCACCACCGGCGACCGACCGCCTGGAAGAGCAGCGCGGCTAGGGGGCATGCGCGGCGAGGAGAGTGCGGACGGACTCGAGGCTCATGGCGTTCGCAGGGCGGTTCAGTCTTGAAGGCCGGGGCGCCCGACCCTACAGCAACGATGACATCTGGAGCCAACCGATTCTTCCGCTCTATCTCGCGCTCGGCGCCATGACGGTGCAGCAGACCTTCGCCACGCTGGGACGGGCGACCGTGCCGCTGATCGCCGCGGCGATCCTCGCCGATCTCGACCTCGATCCCGCTCTCGTGGGCGTGTACGTGGCGATCGGCGCCGTCGCGGGCTTTCTGACGACGCTGGGCTGCGGCCCGTTCATCCTGCGCTTTGGCGCGGTGCGGCTGACCCAGATCGGAATGACGATGTTGGCGGCGGGATTGCTGGCCGGGGCGACCGGCTGGCTTGCCCTGTTCGCGCTGGGCGCCTTCGTGGGTGCGCTGGGCCAAGCGGTGTCGACGCCGGCCAGTTCGCATCTGCTGGGTCGCCTGTCGCCACCCGCGCGGGCGCCGCTGATGTTCTCGATCAAGCAAACGGGTGTGCCGGCCGGTTTGATGCTGGCGGGCGTGGCTGCGCCGGCGCTTGTGGCCGCCTTCGACTGGCGCGTGGCCTTGGGCACCGTCGCGGCCGCGTCGCTTGCGGTGACGCTCGCGTTGCAGCCGTTGCGGGACCGCTTCGACACCGACCGCAACCCCGATCAGCGACTCTCCCCCGCCGACATGGCGGGCACTCTCACGAGCGTGTTGCGCGACCCGCAGCTGCGGCGGCTCTGCATCGCGATGTTCAGTTTCGTCGGCCTTCAGTCGCTCTTCACTGGCTTCTTCGTGCTCTATGCGGTGCGCGCCCTTGGTCACGATCTCGGGCGGGCCGGCGCCATCTTCGCAATCGCGGTCGCCGTCGCGGTGCCCGCGCGCATCTTCTGGGGCTGGCTTGCCTCTCGATTCATTGCGGCTGCGTGGCTGCTGGGCTGGCTCGGACTTGGGATGGCAGGCGCCGCGGCCACGCTGGCCTCGATCGGCCCGGATTGGCCCACCGCCGCGACCACTTTGGTGGCGGCGGCGCTCAGCCTCACAGGCCTCAGCTGGCACGGCGTCTTGCTGGCCGAGGTGGCACGGCTTTCCCGGCCGGGGCGCATCGGCGCCACCACCGGCGCAGTGCTGGCGTTCGGCGACGCGGGCGCACTGGTTCTGCCGCTGCTGTTCAGCGCCGCGCTCGCGCTCACCGAGCGCTACGATATCGGGTTCGGACTGGGCGGGGCGGTGGCGCTCGCTGCATCGTCGCTCCTGTTGCTGCGGGCGCGCGACCGCCGTGCGGTCTGAGCGGCTTGTCGCCTCGCGCCGCCGACCTTAGCGTTCGGGCAGGGAGAACATGCATGCCGATCATCGACGCCCAGGTTCATTGCTACGAGCGCAACCATGCGGGCCGCCCCTGGCATGCCGTCCTTGCGGGCCCGCCCGAGGTAACCGGTCCGGACATGATCCGCGCGATGGACGCGGTCGGCGTCGACGGCGCGTTGCTGGTCTCCGTCTACACCATGTACCGCTTCGACGAGAGCTACGCGGTTTCGGTCCAGCGCGCGCATCCGCGGCGCTTCGGTGTCATCAAGCCGGTGAACGCCAACGACCCCGCGGTGGGTGAGATGATCGCCGCCTGGGCCGCGATGGACGGCACTGTCGCGATCCGCGTGATGATGAATCAGGACGTCTCGACCGATCCGAACGATCCTGGCCTCGCACGTGTTCTTGCCGCCGCCGCGCGCCACGACCTGCCGCTTAACCTGTTGTGCCGCGACCGGCTCGCGCAAGTCGCCACTCTCGCGCGACGGTTTCCGGACACGCAGATCGTGATCGACCATCTCGGGCTTGAACAACCCTTCGCGCCACCGCCGCCGGCCAATCCCTGGGCCGAACTCCCGCATGTTCTGGCGTTGGCGGCGTTTCCCAATGTCGCGATCAAGATCACCGGCGCCTGTACGCTCAGCCACCAGCCGTTTCCTTACCGCGATATCCGGACGCCGCTCGGCCGCATCTTCGAGGCGTTCGGCCTCCAGCGCTGCATGTGGGGCACAGACTGGACCCGCGCGGTGGCGCTCCTCGATTACCGCCAGGGCGTTGACTCGTTCCGCGCGGCCGACTGGTTGAGCGACTCCGATCGCGCGACGCTGATGGGCGGCTCGCTGCAACGCATCTACGGTTGGTCACCCGCGCGCTGACAGGCGCGCGGCAGCGGCTCAGAGCCCCTTCAGCGCGGCTTGGACTTCCTCGACGTGGCCGGGGACCTTCACCTTGCGCCAGACGCGAGCGACGGTGCCGGTCTTGTCGATCAGGAAGGTGGCGCGGTCGATACCCATGTACTTGCGGCCGTACATGCTCTTCTCGATCCAGGTGTCGTACTTCTCGCAGACCTTGCCGTCGGCATCCGAGACCAGGGGAAACTTCAGGCCATACTTCTTCTTGAACTTGTCGTGGCTCGCCACGCTGTCCTTCGAGACTCCGATGATCGCGGCCTTGAGCTTCGCCAGCCCCGGCAAGGCGTCGTTGAAGCCGCAGGCTTCCTTGGTGCACCCCGAGGTGTCGTCCTTGGGATAGAAATAGAGCACCACCGGACGGCCGCGCAGTTCCGACAGCTTCAGCTTGCCGCCGCCATCGGTTTCGGCGGTGAAATCAGGTGCCTTGCGGCCTTCCTCAACACTCATGCCTTGCTCCTCGATTGCCAACCCGCCGCGCGGGCCGGCGTGTCTACGATGCGCCGGTATATAGCATGCGCCGTTGCAGCCTCGTCGGCGATGCGGGCGGCGAGACGCCCGATATCGGGTTCGCCTTCGGTAGCGGCGATCAACCGACGCAGCCCTTCCGGGGCCCGGGCGGCGTCGAACTGCGCGTCATCGCCGTCCAGCGTGAGCCTGAGCAGGCTCTGAACGTCGGAGAAGAGCTGCCGGGCCGCCCCCAGCCGCTCGTTGTCGGTCGCGGACAGAAGACCGACTGCTGTCGCACGACGCAGCATCTCCGCCGGATGTGGATCGAGGATCTCGGGGTGGGACTCGGCAGCGGCGAGCGCCAGGTACTGGGCGATGAAGTCGACGTCGAACAGTCCGCCGCGCATTTGCTTGAAGTCCCACGCTCCACGGGCCGGAGCATGCTGGGCGATGCGGTCGCGCATGTCGGCCACATCGCGCAGCAGGGCGGCGGGATCGCGTGGCCGGCGAAGCGTGGCCGCCACGCTGGCCTCGATTCGCGCGCGCAGGCCGGCCGGGCCGTGGATCGCACGCCCTCGGGTGAGCGCCATGTGCTCCCAGGTCCAGGATGAGGCAGCATGGTAGGACTCGAAGCCTGCGAGCGAATTGGCGAGCGGCCCCGCGCGCCCCGAGGGTCGCAGGCGCATATCGACCTCGTAGAGGGCGCCTTCGTTGGTGAGCGCCGTTAGCGCCGTCACGATCTTTTGGCTGAGGCGGGTGTAGTACTGGATCGGCGCCAGTGGTTGCGCGCCGTCTGACTGCTCCAGCCCTTCCGGGACGTCGTAGACGAAGATGAGATCGAGGTCGGAGGTCGCCGACATCTCCCGACTGCCGAGCTTGCCCAGGCCCAGGACCGCCAGGCGCGGGCCGTCGAAGCCGCCATGTTGGGCGGCGAACAACGCCTCGACGCGCTCGCAAAGCGCCGAGATCGTTGCTTCGGCCAGATCGGAGTAGGCGAGCCCGGCCTGGGTTGGGCGAACGATCCGTCTCAGTTGCTGGACGCCGACACGGAAACGCCGATCGTTGGCGAAACGTCGGGTGGCATCGAGCACGTCCTGCTCGTCGCGCTGGTCGGCGAGCAGGTGCGCAAGCTCGGCGCGTAGGTCCGCGGCGCCGGGCAGGGGACCGAAGAACCCGTCGGACAGCACCGCATCGAGCAGGATCGACCGCCGTGCGAGATGCGCGGCGAGACGGGGCGCACTGCCCATCAGGTCGGCCACCAGGTCGAGCAGCGCCGGATTGGCCTTGAACAGCGAGAATAACTGGACGCCGGCCGGCAGGTTGCCGAGGAACGTGTCGAAGTTGAGCAACGCCTGATCCGGCGCAGCCGTGCCTCCCAGTGCCCGCAGCAGCGCAGGCACCAGTTCGGTGAGCAGCTCGCGCGCGCGCGCAGTCGCGGTGGCGCGATAGCGACCGTGATGCCAGCGTCGAACGACACCGGCGCAGGCCGAGACGTCGGAGAATCCCAGGCCCCGCAGCGTCTCCAGCGTGCCCGGGTCTTCATCCGTGCCGGTGAACACGAGATTGCCACCGGGGCCGGCCAGACTAGGCGCCTCCTCGAAGAGAGCGGCGTAGTGCCCTTCGACGGTGCGCAGACAGTCAAGCAACTCCTCCTCGAAGCGCGCCGTGCGCTCGTAGCCGAGGAAGGTCGCGATTGCCGCCATTCCCGCCGCATCCTGCGGCAGGCTGTGCGTTTGGCGATCATCGATCATTTGCAGCCGATGCTCGACGCGGCGCAGGAAGCCGTAGCAACGTTCGAGGTCGGCCACCGCTGCAGGAGTCACGTGGCCGGCCGCCGCGAGCGCGTGCAGCGCGTCGATCGTGCCGCGTGCCCTCAAGGTCGGATTGCGACCACCGAAGATGAGTTGTTGGGTCTGGGCGAAGAACTCGATCTCGCGGATACCACCCCGGCCGAGCTTCACATTGTGGCCGAGCGTGCTGACCGTACCGCCGCCGCGGTGCGCGTCGATCTGGCGCTTGATCGAATGGATATCGTGGATGGCGGCGAAGTCGAGATGTCGTCGCCAGATATAGGGTCCGAGATCGGCCAGGAAGGACCGCCCGACGTCGAGGCTGCCGGCGACCGGCGCCGCCTTGATCATCGCCGCGCGCTCCCAGTTCTGGCCGACGCTCTCATAGTAGAGCTCGGCCGCCTGTACCGAGACAGCGAGCGGCGTCGATCCGGGATCGGGACGGAGGCGCAGGTCGGCGCGGAAAATGTAGCCGTCGGCCGAAGTCTCAGACATCAGCTGGACGAGCAGTCGAGCCGCGCGCACGAAATGGCGCTGGACCTGCTCGTTATTTCGGACGGCGGCGGCGTCGCGGTCGAACAGCAGGATGAGATCGATGTCGCTCGAGTAGTTGAGCTCCTCGGCACCGAGTTTGCCCATGCCGAGCGCGGTGAACGCAGCGGCGTCGGGGTCGCCGCGGAGCTCAAGCTGGCGGTCGCGCTGGAGCTGCAGCAGGATCGAGTCGATTAGCGCCGACAATGACGCACGGGCGAAGGCGCTGAGTGCGCCGGTCACCCGCCCGAGGGACCAAGCGCCCGTGATGTCGGCCGTCGCCACCGCGAGCGACAGCCTGCGTTTGGCGCGTCGCAGGGTGGTCGCGACCTCTTCGGGGCGGCGCCCGTCGCGCGCCTCCGCGCGCAGTTCTGCCATCCCGGTGGCGATGGCATCGAAGGTCGCATCGGGCCCGTCACGCCATAGATCGGTCACGAAGTCAGGGCTGAGTAGCGCGGACTCGGCGAGGTACGGGCTGTTCCCGAACAATGAGTCGAGAAGCGCCATGCAACCCGCGTCGGCCGGCGTTGGCGCTTTCTCGCGCCAGCGCGCCCATCCCGTTGCGACGCGCGTGGTGTCGTTGGGTGCGGGCAATTTGAGGGAAACGGGCCAAGACATTGCGGGGGAGGGTCCGGTAAGTTGCCGGAAGACGTAGAGTCAGGAACGCGGAAGTACGGGTTTGGTCAAGCGGACTTATCGATTTCTCGCCAGATTGCTCATCGCCGCGCTGGTTTGCACCAGCGCCCTCGCGGTTGTCGTGGCGCTGCGGCTGATGTCGGGCCCGATGGAGCTCGAGTTCCTGAAGGACCGGCTGCGACACACCATCGACACGGCTTCCGGCAAGGTCGCAGTCGATGCGGAGCGCGTCATGGTGGAGTGGGGTGGCCTCGGTCACCCCGTGCGGCTCACGCTCGTGGATATCGCGGCACGTGACGACAACGGGCGTGTCCTGGCGTCGGCACCTTCGCTCGCCGTCGATTTCGACGCCGGAACGCTGATCTCCGGTCAGTTCGCGCCGCGTGCCGCCATCATTTCGGGACTGACAGTCGGCGCGACAATCGGGGGCGGTGGCGCGCTGAGCCTGTCGGCTCCTGCACCCGGCGCAGCCGCGCAGGGTGGCGCCCTGCCATTGCTGATCGAGCAGCTGAGTGGCGCATCGGGAGGCCCGGGTTTCCTCGGCAGTCTGGACCGCGTCGAGGTTGAGCGCGCGCAACTGGTGCTGCGTGACAGTGTGACCGGCCTCGTTCTCAATGCACCGGACGCGCGCGCGACCTTGTCGCGCGAGCGCGATGGCGTCGCAATCGCGGCGCGGGCGCGCTTCGGCGGCGGCGCGACACCCGTCTCCGTCTCGCTCCGGGCGCAGTACGCACGCGATCGTTCGGGGTTCACCTTCAGCGCCGACCTGGAAGGCGTCCGTCCTAGCCTGCTGGCCGGCGAATCGGGCGATCTCGCGCTTCTTGGCGGCTTCGACTTGCCGCTATCGGGGCGGGTCGCCGGCCAAGGCGCGGGCGATGGAACCTTGGGGGAGATTGCGGTTGCATTGCGCGGTAACGACGGACGCCTTTCCTTGCCCGGTCAACTCGCCGGACCGCTGGCGATCGATCAGGCACGGGCGCGCATCGCGGTCGACGTCGCGGCACGCCGCCTGCGCATCGAGGAATTCGACGTTGATTTCGCCGGGCCGCGGCTGTCGCTTAACGGCGCAGCGATGCTGGGCGAGTCTGGCGCCACGCCATTCCAACTCGAGGTCGACTTTGCGCTGACGGGCGTGCCGACGTCGCGTGTCGGGGAATTCTGGTCGCCGGCGTTGGCCGCTGGCGGGCGACGCTGGGCGTTGGCAAATCTGTCGGACGGCGACGTCGCCCTGTCCGGCAAGGTGGCGCTGGCAGGCGACAGACCCGACACGGCGCAAGTGATGGCGAACACCGCCATGCTGGCCTTCAGAGGCGTAACGGTCCGCTACATGCCCGACATGCCCCCCGTGGAGCACGCCGAGGGACATGCCCGCTTCATCGGTTCGGATATCCGGTTTGAGATCGCAAGCGGTCGTGGGGCCGGTCTGACGGTCACGCGGGGCACCGTGGATCTCACGGGACTGGACGCAGCCGAGCAGAACGCCGCCATCGACCTCACGATCGTGGCTCCCGCGCCGACGGTCCTCGAGTTTCTGGCCCAGCCGAAGCTCGGATTGCCGCGCGATGTCCTGTTCGATCCGAAGCGGATCGCCGGCGACGCGACAGTGCGTGTGAAACTCGGGCTGCCGCTGCTTGACGCGCTCAAGGTGGACGATATCCGCATCGAGGCTGGCGCCGACGTGAGTGCGTTCGGCTTGAAGCAGGCGCTTGGCAACGCCGACCTCTCCGACGGCAAGATGCAGCTCGACTACGGTCCTGGCGAACTGCGCGTGTCGGGTCAGGCGACGCTGGACGGGCATCCCGCCGAGATACAATGGCGTGAACTGTTCGGGCCGCGCCCGCCATTTCGGCGCCGCTACGAACTCAAAGGAACTTTCCCGTCAAACCTGAGCGCGAAAGCCGGGCTGCCGTCGCTTGAGCCCCATGTCGTGGGCCCGGTCGGCGCATCCGTAAGCTACCAGGTCGCGGTGAACGGCACGGCCGAAGTCGCGACGCGACTGGACATCAAGGCAGCACGCGCGACCATCCCGCAGCTCGACTGGACAAAGGCGGCTGGCGCCGACGGCTTGCTAACGTCACTCGCCCGACTAAGTCCGGGCGCGAAGCTCGCGTCTGTCGATTTCGACGGGCGCGCGGCCGGACTGTCCGCGCGGGGGCAGGCGCGCTTCGCCACCGACGGCGCGCTGCAACAACTCGCCCTCCAGCAACTCGCCATCGGGCGCAGCGATCTTGCGATCGATTGGAGGCCGACCACGGATGGAATGGAGGTCGGCCTGCGCGGCCGCGCGCTCGAGTGGGGACGAGTTCGCGAGTTTCTGCGTGCCCGCGACCGCGAGCAGTCGGCAACGGGCGCGGTCGCCGGCCCCCCGCGCCGGGTCGGGCTCACGCTGGGCATCGATCAGGTCGTGCTGGAGCGCGGCACAGCGGGTTCGCTCACCGGCAGCGTGACCGTGTTGGGGGATCGCATCCAGCGGGCCGACCTCTCGCTCGGTGGGGGCGGTGGTTCATCGTTCAAGGTGGCGCCGGCCGGAGCCGTCCGAAGCGTCGCGCTCTACATCGCCGACTTCGGTGCCCTGCTGCGCTCGGCAGGGTGGCTCGATGGCTTCGGCGGCAGTTGGTTCTACTTCGACGGTCGCTTCGAGGACCAGCAGGCCGGCGCGCCATTGGTCGGAAAGGTGAAGCTCGGCCCGTACCGGTTCCTGCGCTCGCCAGGGCGGGAAGGTGTCGGCAATCTGAACAGCACCATCGATGCGCTCTATAGAGCCGGCAATGCCGAGCAGCAGTTCGAGCACTTCGATGCCGACATCTCCAAGGCCGGCGACCGGCTCTCGCTCGTTCGCGCCGCCACCCACGGTCCGTCGATCGGCCTCACCGCGCGCGGAACGATCGACCTCGCGAGCGACACGCTCAATCTCGCGGGGATCGTCGTGCCTGGCTTCGCGATCAACAATCTGCTGAGCAACGTACCGCTGCTGGGGCCGCTCCTGACCGGGGGCCGCGACGGGGGCTTGTTTGCGATTCCCTACCGGCTGGAGGGGCCGATCGACGATCCCAAGACGACGCTGAGCGCCGTCGGGGCGATTGCGCCCGGCGCGTTGCGCGAGTTGCTCACCGCACCGGTGGATCCCACCGCGCCGCCGCCGCCGGGCAGGCCGGCTTCCGAGCGCGCGCCCTGAGCGTCCTCAAACGGCGCGCACCAGAACGTGGCGCTTGCGTCCGGCCGAGAGCTTCAGCGTGCCACCGGCGTCTAGGTCGGCCTCGCCAACCGCCGTGATATCGCTCGCCAGCACCTTGTCGTTGAGCCGCGCACCGCCGCCCTTGATCAGTTTGCGTGCCTCGGTGCGGCTCTCGGCGAGGCCCGCCTCGTGCAGCAGCTCGAACGCCGGGATGCCGACCTTGAGGCGCGCGTGCGCCACCTGAACGGTGGGCAGTGTATCGGCCCGCGCGCCTTCCTCGAACGTCCTGCGGGCCGTCTCCGCTGCCGTGCCGGCTGCGTCGGCACCGTGCGCCAGCGTTGTCACTTCGGTGGCGAGGATTTTCTTTGCCTCGTTGACCTCCTGCCCGCCAAGCGCCTCCAGCCTCGCGACCTCCGCGAGCGGCAGGTCGGTGAAGAGCTTGAGGAACCGGCCGACATCGGCGTCCTCGCAATTCCGCCAATACTGCCAGAACTCCCAAGGCGAGAGCCTGTCAGGGTTCAGCCAAACGGCGCCGGCAGCACTCTTGCCCATCTTGGCGCCGGAGGCGGTGGCGAGCAGGGGCGACGTGAGCGCGAACAGCTCGGCGCCCTCGACGCGCCGCCCGAGGTCGGCGCCCATAACGATGTTGCCCCACTGGTCCGAGCCGCCCATCTGCACGATGCATTTGTGCCGACGGTACAGCTCCACGAAATCGTAGGACTGCAGGATCATGTAGTTGAACTCGAGGAACGACAGCGGCTGGTCGCGTTCCAGGCGCAAGCGAACCGAGTCCATGGTCAGCATCCGGTTCACTGAAAAGTGCCGGCCGACATCGCGCAGCAGGGGAATGTACAGCAGTCCATCAAGCCAGTCGGCGTTGTTGGCCATCACCGCGTCGGTGGGACCGTCGCCGAATCGCAGGTAGTTCGCGAAGCTGCGCTTGATCGTCGCCATGTTGGCATCGATCTGCTGCGATGTGAGGAGCTGGCGCGTCTCGTCGCGGCCGGACGGGTCGCCGACCTTGGTCGTGCCGCCGCCCATCAACGCGATCGGCTTGTGGCCGGTCTTCTGCCACCAGCGCAGCAGCATGATCTGCAGCAAATGGCCGACATGGAGAGAGTCGGCCGTGCAGTCGAAGCCGATATAGGCCGTGCGCGCGCCGCTCGCGAGGAGCGTGTCCAGCCGCTCAAGGTCGCTGCATTGGTGGACCATGCCGCGCTCGTGCACGACCCGCATGAAGTCCGACTTGAAGCCCGTCATCTCGCCGTCCGGCCGGTTTGTTCGCGAAGGGGCCGGGGTGTAACACGGGCTCGCCAGCGTCTCAACGGACCCGCCATGCCGACTGCCGATCTTGCCGCGCTCGCCGCCCGCCGCCCGCTGGGAGTCCTCGGCCTGATGAGCGGCACGTCGCTGGATGGCGTCGATCTCGCCTGGATCGAGACTGACGGCGAGCGTTTGCTGCGGACCGGCCCCGCTTTGACCGTCCCCTACGACGAGGCGACGCGCGCCGCGGTGCGTGCCGTATTCGGACACCGCGAACGCTGCGAGGCTACCGATGCCGCCGAGATCGCGGTCACGCGCGCTCACATCGACGCGGTCGCGCGCTGGCGGGCGTTGCATGACGCGGCGTTCGCCGTCGACCTGGTCGGCTTCCATGGCCAGACAATCACCCATCGTCCGGAGGAGCGATTCACGTGGCAGTTGGGAGATGGCGCGGGGCTCGCGCGCACGCTCAATCTGCCGGTGGTATTCGATCTGCGCGCCGCCGACGTCGCGGCGGGCGGGCAGGGGGCGCCGTTGGTGCCCGTGTTCCACGCCGCGCTCGTCGCCGACGAACCTCGTCCGGTGGCGGTGCTGAATGTTGGTGGCGTTGCCAATGTCACCTGGGTGGGCTCCGGTGGCGGACTGCTCGCCTTCGACACCGGCCCCGGCAACGCACCGATCGACGATTGGTGTCGCAGCCGCGCCGGCACGGCATTCGATCTGGACGGCGCGCTCGCGGCATCGGGCCAGATCGATTCGCGACGATTGGAGCGCTTTTGTGAGAATCGCTACTTCGCGCGGCGTCCGCCGAAGTCGCTCGATCGCGGCGATTTCGGATCCGCGTGGGTCGAGGGGCTCGGTGCTGCCGATGGCGCCGCGACCCTTACCCGGGCGACAGCGCGCGCGGCGGCCCTGGCGAGCCGCCATTTTCCGGCGCCGGTGACTCGCTGGATTGTTTGCGGCGGCGGCGCGCGCAACCCGGTCCTGATGAAAGATCTCGCCGGGGAGACGGGCGACGAGGTGGTGGCGGCAAGCGCACGTGGGTGGGATGGCGACGCGCTCGAGGCACAGGCCTTCGCGTTTCTCGCCGTCCGCTCCGTGCGCGGCCTGCCGCTCAGTTTTCCAACAACCACGGGCGTGCCCGGCCCGATGTGTGGCGGCCGGCTTGCCTTGCCGCCCGGGAGCTGAGGCTCAGGCTTCCTTGTTGCTGGTCGCGCGGCCCGGCGGGTTGCGCAGGGACTTGTCGACGTACTTGTCGACATCGACGGCGAGCTTGTCGAGCGAGTCGTGGAAAAAGTGGTTCGCGCCTTTCACCGTGCGCGACTCAACCGTAATGCCCTTCTGCAACGACAGGCGCGCAGCCAGCTTCTGGATGTCGGCGAGCGGCACCACCTCGTCCTTTTCGGCGCCAACGATCAGGCCGGACGACGGGCAGGGGGCGAGGAAGCCGAAATCGTAGGAGTTGGCCGGTGGCGCGACCGAGATGAAGCAATCGATCTCTGGCCGGCGCATCAGCAGTTGCATGCCGATCCAGGCACCGAAGCTGTAGCCCGCGATCCAGCAGGACTTGGCATCGGCGTTCATGTTCTGGATCCAGTCCAGCGCTGCCGCCGCGTCGCTCAGCTCGCCCATGCCATTGTCAAAGCGGCCCTGGCTGCGGCCGACGCCACGCGTGTTGAAGCGCAGGACCGAGAAGCCGCGATTGACGAAGACGTGGAACAGCGAGAACACCACCTTGTGGTTCATGGTCCCGCCATATTGCGGATGAGGGTGCAGCACGACGGCGATCGGGGCGTGCTCCTCCTTGCTCTGGTGGTAGCGACCCTCTAGCCGGCCCTCCGGACCCGTGAACATCACATCAGGCATCGCCACTCCGCATCTGGCCGACGGCCGGTCGCTCTCGCGCCGCCCGGAAGGCGGGATAGACCGATACTTGACCAAAAGCGTCGGACTTACTAAATCCGAGTCAATTGCTTGGTTTTTCCCGGGGAACCCTGCCGCGCGAGCCGGTATAGCATCGTCAACGCCTTGGTTTTCAACCAAATTTGGCGGTGGCCGGTGGGCAGAAGGGCAGTCACTCCGGACGAAGGAGGATGCGTGAAGCTCAGCACCAAGGGGCGCTATGCCGTCATGGCGATGGTGGATCTATCCCGCCATGCGCAGAACAAGCCCGTTTCCCTGTCCGACATCGCCTCCCGACAGGAGATATCCCTGTCCTATCTGGAACAGCTGTTCGCACGGCTGCGTCGGGCCGGTCTCGTGAAGAGCGTGCGGGGACCGGGAGGCGGCTATCGTCTGGCGCGGGGCGCCGACGAGATCCGGGTGTCCGAAATCATACTGGCGGTCGATGAGCCGATCACCGCTACCCGGTGCGCCGACTTGGGCGGCGTTGGCTGTCGCACCGACCGCAGCAAGTGCCTGACCCACGATCTGTGGGAGGAGCTGGGCAACCAGATCCACCTGTTCCTGAGCTCGGTCACGCTCCAGGACGTGCTGGATCGCAAGATCGGCCCACGCCTTGAGTTGGCCCCAGTTCTGCCAGCCGGGGTCGGCGGATCGATGGCCGTCTCCTGATAGGTCCCGCCGCGCCATGACCCACGTCTATCTTGACCACAATGCGAGCGCTCCGCTGCGGCCGACGGCGCGCGACGCGATGGTCGAGGCGATGCGGGCGGGGGGCAATCCATCTTCGATTCACGGCATCGGGCGGGCGTCCCGCGCGCTGGTCGAATTGGCAAGACGGCAGATTGCGGCACGGGTCGGCGCGCGTCCGTCTGAAGTGGTGTTTACCTCGGGTGGCACGGAAGCCAATTCCTTGGCCCTGACCGGCGCTCGCCGGAGTCGGTTGCTGGTGTCGGCGGTGGAGCATGACAGCGTGCGCCGTGCGGTGCCAGGCGCCGAGCAGATCGCTGTCGACCGCGATGGGGTGCTTGAGCTTGCAGATCTCGAGCGGCGCCTGGCCCAGCCCGGCGAACCCGCCCTGGTGTCGGTGATGCTGGCCAATAACGAAACCGGTGTGCTCCAGCCTGTGGTTGAGGCGGCGCGCCTCGCCCGGCGAGCGGGTGCGCTAATGCACGTCGACGCCGTCCAGGCGTTGGGCAAGGTGCCGGTAGACCTGCACGGACTGGGTGTCGACTACCTCAGCCTGTCCGCCCACAAGATCGGCGGACCGGCCGGTGTCGGCGCGCTGGTGGTGCGCGATGGGGCGCCGTTCCTCGCGGATCGTCTCGGCGGTGGCCAGGAGCGCGGGCGACGGGCCGGCACTGAGAATGTCGTGGGTATCGCGGGGTTCGGCGCGGCCAGCCTCGCCGATTTCCCGGTCGAGACACTCGCTGTGTGGCGAGACAAGATGGAGAGCGCGCTGACCGCCCTCGCGCCCGGCGCGATGGTGTACGGGCGGGCGGCACCGCGGCTCGCGACAACCTCGTGCGTCGGCATGCCGGGCGTGCTGGCCAGCACGCAAGTCATGGCGCTCGATCTCGCAGGTATTGCCGTGAGTGCCGGCGCGGCCTGCTCGTCGGGCAAGGTGCAACGCTCGGCGGTGCTCGCGGCCATGGGCGTTGGCGGTGGTGAGGCCGCAGAGGCGATCCGCGTCAGCCTCGGCTGGAACACGTCAGAACCCGACATTGAGCGCTTGATCGCAGCATGGCGGGACCTATATATCCGACTGTCACACTCGGATATTCCGCGGCCACGAGCAGCGTAGGGATTTCAAGGGGTTAGTATGACCGCGACGACTCAGATCAGGCGCAACGACCAGCCGATCTATCTCGACTACCAGGCCACCACGCCGATGGATCCGCGGGTTCTCGAAGCGATGATGCCTTACTTCACGACCAAGTTCGGCAACCCGGCCTCCCGCAGCCACGCCTATGGCTGGGAAGCGGAGGAGGCGGTGGAAAAGGCGCGCGCTCAGATCGCCGCGCTGATCGGGGCCGACGAAAAGGAGATCATCTTCACCTCCGGTGCCACCGAGTCGAACAACCTCGCCATCAAGGGCGCTGCAGAGTTCTACAAGGATCGGCGCAACCACATCGTGACCACGGTGACCGAGCACAAGTGCGTGCTCGATACCTGCCGCCATCTGGAGCAGCAGGGCTTCACCGTCACCTACCTCCCGGTGCAGAAGAACGGCCTCGTCGACCTCGCGGAACTCGAAGCCGCGGTCACGGACAAGACCGTTGTGGTCTCGGTCATGGCCGTGAACAACGAGATCGGTGTCATCCAGCCGCTGGCCGAGATCGGCCGGATCTGTCGCGCCAAAGGCGCGTTCTTCCATACCGATGCCGCGCAGGCAGTCGGCAAGATCCCGCTCGATGTCGAGGCGATGAATATCGATCTGCTGAGCGTCTCGGGCCACAAGATCTACGGGCCCAAGGGCATTGGCGCCCTCTATGTCCGGCGCAAGCCGCGCGTGCGTCTGGTTGCGCTGATCAACGGCGGCGGCCAGGAGCGCGGTTTCCGCTCCGGCACGCTGCCGACGCCGCTGTGCGTGGGTCTCGGCGAGGCCTGCGCGATCGCCATGGCAGAGATGGGCGCCGAAACGGAGCGACTAGGTCAACTGCGCGATCGCATGCTTGCCGGCCTGACCGCGCGGTTGCCGGAGATTTTCCTGAACGGTGACCTTGAGCACCGCATTCCGGGCAACCTCAATATCAGCTTCGCCTATGTCGAGGGCGAATCGCTGATGATGGGCATCAAGAACCTGTCGGTCTCGTCGGGGTCGGCATGCACCTCGGCGTCGCTGGAGCCGAGCTACGTGCTCCGCGCGCTTGGGGTGGAGGAGGAGCTCGCGCATACCTCGCTCCGGATCGGCCTCGGCCGCTTCACGACCGAGCTTGAGGTCGATACCGCGGTGGAGGAGCTGGTGCGCAATGTCAGCCGTTTGCGAGAGATGAGCCCGCTCTGGGAAATGGCCCAGGCCGGTGTCGATCTGAAGTCCATCGAATGGGCGGCCCACTAGGCGCCTGCGAGTTTCAACGGAGAGTGTCATGGCCTACAGCGAGAAGCTGATCGACCACTACGAGAACCCGCGCAACATCGGCTCGCTCGACAAGGCGGCTGACGATGTCGGCACGGGCCTGGTCGGCGCGCCGGCCTGCGGCGACGTGATGAAGCTGCAGATCAAGGTCGGCGCGGACGGACTGATCGAGGACGCCAAGTTCAAGACCTTCGGCTGCGGTTCGGCGATCGCCTCGAGCTCGCTGGTCACCGAGTGGGTCAAGGGCAAGACGCTCGACGAGGCGCAGTCGATCAAGAACACCGATATCGCGCGTCACCTCGCGCTGCCGCCGGTGAAGATCCATTGTTCCGTGCTCGCCGAGGACGCCATCAAGGCGGCGATCGCCGACTATCGCGCGAAGGCCTCCGCGAAGGACGAAACCAAGGCTGCTGACTGAGCGTTCCATGACCGCGACCCCCGACACGACCGTGCCCGCTGCGGCGCCCCGGCCCGCCCGCCGTCCCCGGCCGCAGGTGATGAGCGTAACGCCCGCCGCTGCCGAACGGATTCGCGGCCTGATCGAGGGGCGCGGCAAGCCGACGGCGGGCATCCGCATCGGCGTTCGTACCAAGGGCTGCTCGGGCCTCAGCTACACGCTTGAGTTCGCCGATGCGCAAGAGCCGCGCGACGAGGTGGTCGAGGCCGAGGGCGTCAAGATCCTGATCGACCCCAAGGCGTCGCTGTTCCTGATCGGCACGCAGATGGACTACGCGGAGGACAAGCTGAAGTCGGGCTTTGTCTTCACCAATCCGAACGAGAAGGGCCGCTGCGGCTGCGGCGAATCCTTCCACGTCTGAACCGCCATGGATCACTTTGCGCGGCTTGGTCTTGAGGCCACGCTGGAGCTCGATGGCGCCGCCCTCGACAAGGCCTACTTCGCCGCCCAACGCCGCTGGCACCCCGATCGCTTCGTCACCCGGCCGGCTGAGGAACGCGCTCGCGCGTCGCTCGAAGCCGCCGCTGTGAACGATGCTTACCGGACGCTGCGCGAACCGGTCGCGCGCGCCGTGTACCTCGGGAGCCTCTCCGGCGTGGAAATGCCGGGCGATGGCCGCACCATCGACGACCCCGACCTCTTGATGCAGGCCATGGAAGATCGCGAGGAGCTGGCGGAGTGCGCCGCGATCGAGCGGGTCGACGCGCTGGCATCGCGCGCGCGGGACACGATCGCGCGCGAGCTCGCCGCTCTGGGCGGATTCCTCTTGCACGACGATAAGGGGGCCATCAGAAAGACGCTCCTTCGCCTGCGGTACCTTGAGAAGTTCCTTGAGGAGACGCGCGCGCGACGGATCAATCTGGAGCGGGTAGGACCTGCACGATGACTCTGCTGCAGATCCACGAGCCCGGCGAGACTCCGCTGCCCCACGAGGGCGAGGCGGCGTTGGCCGTGGGTATCGATCTTGGGACGACCAACTCCGTGGTGGCGTTCGCGCGCCAGAGCAAGCCGGCGGCGCTGCATGATGAGACCGGCCGGGCGATGGTGCCCTCGGTCGTTGCCTGGGACGAGGTCGGCCGCGCGATCGTAGGCGAGCCGGCGCGGGCGATCCTCGCCGATACCCCGGATCGCGCCGTCGCGTCGGTGAAGCGGCTGATGGGGCGCGGGCTTGCCGACGTGACAGCCATCGCGGGCGTGCTGCCCTACAAGATCGAATCCGGCGCCGGTGCCCACGATATGGTGCGCGTGGTCGCGGGGGGCCGGGCGCGCTCGCCGGTCGAGATCTCGGCGGAAATCCTGCGCACGCTGAAGCTGCGCGCGGAAGCGGCGCTGGAGAAGCCCGTCGAACGCGCGGTGGTGACCGTGCCTGCCTATTTCGACGACGCCGCGCGCACCGCCACGCGCGATGCCGCGCGACTGGCGGGGCTTGAGGTACTGCGTCTGGTAAACGAGCCCACAGCAGCGGCGCTCGCTTATGGCCTCGATCGCGGTGCGGAGGGGCTCTACGCCGTCTACGATCTTGGCGGCGGCACTTTCGACTTCTCCCTTCTGCATCTGGAGAAGGGTGTGTTTCAGGTGCTCGCAACCGGTGGCGACACCGCGCTGGGTGGCGATGATTTCGACCGGTTGATCGCCGAGCGGATGCTTTCCGAGCGAAAGCACGACGGGCTGGGCGATGTGCTCGACACGGCCACGGTTAAGAAGGCGCTGCTTCTCGCGCGCCAGATGAAGGAGCAGTTGTCGGAGCGCGACCAGACTTCGGGCCGCCTCGACCTTGCCGGCAAGCCATCATTCCACGCACTCACCCGCGGCGACTTCGAGGCGTTGATCGCGCCTCTGGTGGCGCGGACGGTCGAGATCGCGCGGTCTGTGTTGCTCGACGCCGGCAAGGTGCCGGCCGATGTCGCGGGCGTCGTCCTGGTGGGCGGCTCGACGCGCACGCTCCTGGTGCGCCAGGCTGTCGATGCGGCGTTCGGCCGGCCGCCGCTGACGGACATCGATCCCGACGAGGTCGTCGCGCTCGGGGCCGCCTTGCAGGCGGAAGCGCTGACCGGCGGCAGCGACAGCCTGCTGCTCGATGTGAACCCCCTGTCGCTGGGGCTGGAGACCATGGGAGGTGTGGTTGAGAAGATCGTACCGCGCAATACGCCGGTGCCGGTCCAACTCGCCCAGGAGTTCACGACCTACCAGGACGGACAAACCGCGATGTCCATCCATGTCGTGCAGGGCGAGCGCGAAATGGCCGGCGACTGTCGCAGCCTCGCGCGGTTCGAGCTCACGGGTATCCCGCCGATGACCGCCGGCGCGGCGCGTATCCGCGTGGTGTTTGCGGTCGATGCCGATTCATTGCTGACCGTGTCGGCGAGCGAGCGCACGACCGGAATTGAGCAGCGCGTCGAGGTGAAGCCCTCCTATGGCATCGATCACGACGAGATGGCCGACATGCTCCACGCTGGCCTCGATCACGCCGAGGACGACATGATGGCGCGCCTCCTCGCCGAGTCGCGGGTGGATGCCAGCCGGGCGCTGTTGGCACTCGATGGCGCACTGGCGGCGGATGGCGACCTCCTCTCGGCAACCGAGAAGTCGGAAATCGACACGGCGGCGGCGCGGTTGCGCGCGGCCGTCGCGGCGGACGACCGGAACGAGATCGGCGCGGCGGCCGAGGCGCTGGAGACCCTGTCCAAGACCTTCGCCGAACGGCGCATGGATCGCGGCATCCGGCGCGCGCTATCCGGCCTGTCGGTCGGCGAGCTTGAGCGGCGCGTGGGCACGTAACGTCTTTCCGCTCAGTGGGAACCGCCGTCGTGGTTCCTTCTCGGTTGAAAACACTCTAGGAGACGGCGACGATGGCGAAGATGACCTTCATCCTGCGCGACGGCAGCCGGCGCGATGTCGAGGCGCCGCTTGGCCTGTCGGTGCTGGAGATCGCCCACAAGTACGGGATCGAGATCGAGGGCGCGTGCGAGGGCTCGCTGGCATGTTCGACCTGCCACGTCATCGTGGAACAGGACTGGTTCGCCAAGCTCGAGGAAGCGAGCGAGGACGAGGAGGACATGCTCGACCTCGCCTTCGGCCTGACCCACACGTCGCGGCTGGGCTGCCAGATCCGGATGTCGCCCGAACTCGATGGCCTCACGGTCAAGCTGCCGGCGGCCACCCGCAACATGATGGTCGACAAGTAGGCCGACGGAGACTGCCGATGCGCAAGCTGCGCTGGACCGACGTGCGCGACATCGCGATCGAACTAGAGGAGCACCACCCGGACGCGGACAACGTGAACCTGCGGTTCACCGACCTTCACAAATGGGTGCTGGCGCTGCCGGGCTTTGAGGACGATCCCAACCGGTCCAACGAGAAAATCCTCGAAGCCATCCAAGCCGCCTGGATCGAGGAGCGGGACTGATTTTTCCCGCTCGGGGTCTTTCCCAAGGCCCCGGAACGCCGTAATTCGGTCCCAATGGCAGTGTGGATTCACCTGCCTGCGGGAGGCCTTTCATGGTCGTGAAATCGGTGCGGGTTGCGGTGTTGCCGCTCTTGTTGGTGTCCACCTTGGCGGCGTGCGGGCCGGGCGGCGGCGGCGTGGAGCCGGGCGTTGTGCGGACTTCGGCCTCGGCGCCAGCCGGCGAAGCCGGGCGAGTCGTCTCGATCCGGGAGGTCGATCTGCGCGGCGGTAGCGGCTCCACTCAGGGAACGGTGCTGGGCGGCGTGGTCGGCGCCACCGGTGGCGCGGTGATCGGCGGCACCACCTCGCGGTCAACTGGCGGGGCGGTGATCGGCGGCCTGTTGGGCGCTGTCGCTGGCGCGATCGCAGGCAACGCGATCAGCCGGGGCGGGACCGGCCGCGGGATCGAAGTCACTGTGCAGAAGGACAACGGCCAGACGGTTGCCATCGCGCAGCGCGACGATGGCGATGTCCAGTTGGGCGACCGGGTCCAGATCGTCTACGACAACAACGGCGTCGCCCGCGCCGTTCGCGATACCAGCCGGACCCGCGACCAGTAGCCTCGCGCGCGGGTCGGCGGCGCCCTATATAGGGCCCGCCATGGCCGCAAACTCCCTCGGGATCGACAAGCCGCCCGCCCGCACGCGGGCGGTCGTCGCCATGTCCGGTGGCGTGGACTCGTCGGTTGTGGCCGCGCTGCTCGCCGAGCAGGGCTACGACGTCGTGGGCGTTACCTTGCAGCTCTACGATCATGGCTCGGCGGTCGGCCGCGCGGGCAGCTGCTGCGCGGGCCAGGATATTCATGACGCGCGCGGCGTCGCCGACCGCATCGGCGTGCCGCACTATGTTCTCGACTATGAGAGCCGGTTCCGCGCCGACGTGATGGAGAGCTTCGCCGACGCCTATGCGCGGGGCGAGACTCCGGTGCCGTGTATTGCGTGCAATCGCACCGTCAAGTTTCGCGATCTGATGGCGGTGGCGCGCGATCTCGGCGCCGACGCGCTCGCGACCGGTCACTATGTGCGCCGTGTTGCGGGCCCCGCCGGCGCCGAGCTGCATCGGGCCGCCGATGTGACGCGCGACCAGAGCTACTTTCTCTTTGGCACGACCCCGGAGCAGCTTGAGTTCCTGCGCTTTCCTCTCGGCGATCTGCCGAAGAGCGCGACTCGCGCGCTGGCCCAGCGTTTCGATCTGCCGGTAGCGGCCAAGCCCGACAGCCAGGATATCTGCTTCGTGCCAGACGGCGACTATGCCGCTGTCGTGCGCAAACTCAGGCCGTCGGTCGCCCAGTCGGGCGAGATCGTCGACATCGAAGGACGCGTCCTCGGCACCCATGATGGCATCGTGAACTTCACGGTCGGCCAGCGGCGCGGTCTGGCGCTGGGGGCACGGGACGGGACGGAGAACGACCCGCTTTACGTTCTGCGCCTTGAGCCCGCGACGCGCCGCGTCGTCGTGGGGCCGCGAGCCGCGCTTGGGCGCGATCGCATCGAGCTCGGCGATGTGAATTGGCTCGATCCGTTACCGCTCTCTTCGGAGCCGCGCGCGGTCCAGGTCCGGGTCCGGTCAACCCAGCCCTTGCGGCCGGCTACCATCGAGCGGCAGGGCACCAACTTGGTCGTGCGCTTCGCCGAACCTGAGATGGGTGCGGCCCCGGGCCAGGCTTGCGTCGTGCACGACGCCGAAACCGGCAGCCGGGTGCTGGGTGGCGGGTTCATCCGGAGGGTGGACGCATGATGAAGCTCGACCATCTCGCGCTCCAGGTGCGGTCGCTGGCGGCCTCGCGCGCGTGGTATGTCGACGTGCTTGGGCTGACAGTGCAGTTCGAGATCGCAGAGCGTCGGGCTGTCGCGCTGAACGACACCGGTGGTTTTGCCCTCTTTCTTGAGGAGAGCGGTGATGCAGCTTCTGGCCGCGCGGCTCTGTGGTTCCAGGTCGGGAGTTTCGATGAGGTCTATGCGGAGCTGGCGGCGCGAGGTGTCGCTTTCGCCCATCCGCCACGCAAGAACTACTGGGGCTATGGAGCGGAACTGACCGATCCCGACGCGCGAGCGATCCGGCTGTGGGACGTGAAGTCGACGGCCGAGAAGTGACGCGGCTTCCTTGACACCCCAACGCTGGCGCCCGTATTACCGCCCCCACCCATGGCTGGGTAGCTCAGCTGGTTAGAGCACGGCACTCATAATGCCGGGGTCGGCGGTTCAAGTCCGCCCCCAGCTACCAATTCGCCCCCGGTCCTGCGGCCGGGGGCCTTTGCGTTCGGGGCCCCGTCGCCCCATCTTGCAGGGACCATGACCGAGGCCGCGATCCACCGCACCGACGTCGCCATTGTGGGCGCTGGCCCTGTCGGCCTGTTCGCCGTCTTCGAATGCGGCATGGTGCGCCTCAGGTGCCACGTCATCGACGTGCTCGACGCCGTGGGCGGCCAGTGCACCGCGCTCTATCCCGAGAAACCCATCTACGACATTCCGGGCTACCCGCGGATTGACGCCCAGGACCTGGTCGCGCGGCTCGGGGAGCAGGCCGCGCCCTTCAAGCCGGTCTTTCACCTCGGCCAACAAGTGACGTCGCTTGCGCCGCAGGCGAATGGCTGGCGGCTCACGACATCGCGGGGCAGCGTTGTCGAGGCCAGCGCTGTGGTGATCGCGGCGGGCGTCGGCGCCTTCGGCCCCAACCGGCCGCCGCTCCCGGGGATCGAAGCCTATGAAGGGAGAGGGGTGCACTACTACGTCTCCCGCCGCGAGGAGTTCCGGGGCAAGCGCGTGGTGATCGCGGGTGGTGGCGACTCGGCCGTCGACTGGGCGCTGTCGCTGGCCGAGGTCGCTGCACGTGTGAGCGTGGTCCATCGCCGGCCGAAGTTCCGGGCCGCGCCCGAAAGTGAGGCGCGGCTCGCCGCGCTAGCCGCCGAGGGCAAGCTCGACCTGGTCGTGCCTTACCAACTCCACGGCATCGAGGGTGACGGTGCCCGACTCACAGCCGTCACGGTCGCGACACTGGACGGCGCGACGCGGCGCTTGGAAGCAGATGCACTCTTGCCGTTCTTCGGCCTGGCGATGGAGCTGGGACCGATCGCCGGCTGGGGCCTAACGCTCGCGCGCACCCAGATCGAGGTCGAGGCCGCGACCATGGTCACCAATCGGCCGGGCATCTTCGCCATAGGCGATATCGCGACCTATCCCGGCAAACTGAAGCTGATCCTGACCGGCTTTGCCGAAGCCGCGATCGCGGCGCGCTCCGCCCACGCGCTGGCGCGGCCCGACACGCCGCTTCACTTCGAGTACTCGACGACCTCCGGCCTGCCTTCGGCCTGATCAGCGCACCGGCCGCTGCTGCGGCAGGCGCTCGCTCCGGCGCAACACCGGTGGGGCGAGCTGATCGGCGGTGCGGCCCGCCCAATCCCGGCTCGCCACGGTGGCGATGCGCTTGCGCTGGCCGGCGACAAGCCCCGCCGTCGCTTTCTCCACGTCGATGGTGAGCACACGACCATCGCGCACGACCTGCGTGCCATCGACCCAGACATGGCGGATGGCGCGATCGCCCGCGGAATAGATCAGGCTGCGCACCGGCTCGTGCGCCGGCTGCATGTAGGGGTGCGCGAGATCGACCAGCGAGAAATCCGCTTTGCAGCCGGGCGCCAGTCGCCCGAGGTCGGGTCGGCGCAGGAGTGCGGCGCCGCCCACGGTCGCCGCTTCGAACGCGTGACGCGTGGTGGCCGCCTTGTAGTTCCCCGTGAGGACCCGCGCGGCGTAACAGGCAAGCCGCATTTCATCGAGCATGTTGTGCGGGAACGTGTCGGTGCCGATGCCGACCGGAATGCCGGCGTCCATGTAGCGACCGAGCGTGTTCAGCGCGATGCCGCGACGCGCGAAGACCGTCGGGCAGTGCGCGACGGCCGCCCCGGAGTCGCGCAGGCGCGCGAAGTCGTCGCCATGCGGCCAGTGGATCTGCGGATGGTCATTCAGGAAGATGCCGTGGCCAATGATGAGGTCGGGGCCCAGCACGCCGATGGAGTCCAGCCACTCGATCGGCGTCTTGCCATGGCGGCGCACGATCTCGTTGAACTCGACCACGGCCTGGGCGGCGTGGGTCTGGACGGGAATGCCGCGCCGCCGCGCCTCGGCCAGATTCTCGCGGAAGAACCCGTCCGAGCAGGTGTCGATCTGCGAGGGGCAGACCATCCCGGACAAGCGGCCGCTCGGATGGGCAATCGCCGCGTCGATGGTCGCGAGTGCGTCGGCGAAGGCTCGAGCGCCGGCCTTCTCGTCCCACGCATAGTCCACGGTGTGGCCGTTCTTGGTGAACCAGTAGCCCTGCCGCGCCATCGGAGCGACCACGGCGCGAATGCCGCTCGCGGCGAGATCGTCCAGCCAGCCGGCGCGGGCCACCGAGAGATCGGTGATGGTAGTGACGCCGCTCTTCAGAAGCTCAGACAAGGCAACCTGGGTCGAGGGGCCTGCTGATTCGGGATCCAGACCGAACACCGGCAGGTATTCGTAGAGCGAGCTCTGGCCGAGTTTGTCGCTGCCGAACTCCTCGGTAACGCCCTTGTTGGCCGGTTCGGAGAAGGGATGGCTGTGGACGTTCACCAGGCCCGGCATGGCCATGAAGCCCGCGCCGTCGATCGTGGCGTCCGTCGGACCGGCATGGTCCTTGCCTACATGGACGATCTCGTTGCCCGAGAAGACGAGGTCGGCGCCTTCCAGATAGACGTGGCGGCCCTCGGATTCATCCCAGGCGACAATCAGGTCGAGCTTCGAAACGCGGACGGTCTTGGTGGTCATATCGATCTTCCCTTCGGGCGCCAGACTGGCATGATCGCGCCATGACTTCCAAGCTCACCGAAGCCGCCTCGGGCGTCTATATCATCGCCGCGACCCCGTTCACCGACGAGGGCGCTCTGGACCTGCGGAGTGTCGACACGCTCACCGACTTCTACCTGCGCTGCGGCGTGGATGGGTTCACGCTGCTCGGCATGATGGGCGAGGCGCACAAACTCTCCCCTAAGGAGTCGCTCCAGGTGGTCCAGCGCGTGATCGCCCGCGCCCGCGACAAGCAGGTGATCGTGGGCGTGAGTGCTCCGGGTCTCGAGGCCGTCCGGCGTCTGGCCCATGAGGTGATGATCGCTGGCGCCGCCGGCGTGATGCTGGCGCCGACGCCCGGCCTCAAGGGTGATGACGGTCTCCACACCTATTTCGCGCAGGCCTTCCAGGCCTTGGGACCCGACATTCCGGTGGTCTTCCAGGACTATCCGCAGTCCACCGGCGTCCACATGGCACCATCGGTTTTCGACCGGCTGGTGCGGGAGTTTCCGCAACTGGTGATGCTGAAGCACGAGGATTGCCCCGGCCTCGGCAAACTCAGCCGCGTGCGCGAGGACGAAAAGAAGCCGGGTCGCCGGCGGGTCAGCATTCTCGTGGGCAATGGCGGGCTCTACCTGCCGCAGGAAATGCGGCGCGGCGCTGATGGCGCGATGACGGGCTTCGCGTGGCCGGAGATGCTGGTCGAGGTGGTTCGTCTCAGTCGAGCGGGCAAGCTGGACCAGGCGGAGGATGTTTTCGATCTGTACCTGCCGCTGGTCCGGCATGAGCAGCAGCCTGGCATGGGGCTCGCCCTGCGCAAGGAGGTCCTGTTCCGGCGCGGCGCCATCGCCAGTCCGCGCCAGCGCGCGCCGGGATCGAGCCTGTCGCCTGCCGATCGGGCCGAGCTCGACTCGCTCATCCGTCGTCTCGACGCGCGGCTCGCCGCGGCCGGTCGGATGCCGGCGCTGGCCGCGGAGTAGGCGATGGCGGCGTACGATCTGGTTGTGCGCAACGCGCGCATCGTGACGGAGACCGGACAGACTGAGGGCGACATCGCGGTGAAGGATGGCGTCTTCGTCGCGGTCGGCGGGGAGGTCGCGGGACGCGGTGCGCGCGAAATCGATGCCGGCGGCCGCTTCGCGTTGCCAGGCGGCGTCGATAGCCACTGCCACATCGAGCAGAAGTCGAGCATGGGTGTGATGTGCGCCGACGACTTCTACTCCGGCACGGTGTCGGCGGCATTCGGTGGCACGACGACGATCATCCCGTTTGCCGCGCAGCATCGCGGCATGTCCCTGCGCGAGGTGGTGAAGGAGTATCACGCCGCTGCCGGCCCTAAGGCGATCATCGACTACGGCTTCCACCTGATCGTCTCGGACCCGACCGAACATGTGCTGGGGCAGGAGCTGCCGGCGCTGATCCGCGACGGCTACACATCCTTCAAGATCTATATGACCTACGATGCGCTGAAGCTCAGCGACTACCAGATCCTCGACGTGCTGGCGCTGGCGCGGCGCGAGGGCGCGCTCGTCATGGTGCACGCCGAGAACCACGACATGATCAAGTGGTTGGCGCACCATCTGGTCGAGCAGGGCTACGGCGCGCCTAAGTTCCATGCCGTGGCGCATGCCCGCGTGGCTGAAGCCGAGGCCACGCATCGTGCGATCGCGCTCGCACGGCTGGTCGATGCGCCGATGCTGATCGTGCATATGTCGGAGATCGAGGCGATCGAAACGGTCCGACAGGCTCAGGCCAAGGGCTTGCGCATCTACGCCGAGACCTGCCCGCAATATGTGATGCTGACGGCGGACGATCTCGACAAGCCGGGCGTCGAGGGCGCGATGTGGTGTTGCAGTCCGCCGCCGCGCGATGCGGCGGCGCAGGCCGCCGTCTGGGAGGCGCTGAAGGACGGCACGTTCCAGGTCTTCTCGTCCGATCACGCGCCCTACCAGTTCAACGTGGGCGGCAAGATTCCCAAGGGGGACAAGACCACCTTCAAGGAAATGGCGAACGGCGTGCCCGGGGTCGAGCTGCGGCTGCCGGTGCTGTTCTCTGAGGGCGTCCAGAAAGGGCGCATCACCATGCAGCAGTTCGTGGCGCTCTCGGCCACGAACCATGCGCGGCTCTACGGGCTCTATCCGCAGAAGGGCACCATCGCGGTCGGCTCCGATGCCGATTTCGCCATCTGGGACGCCGACCGAGAGGTCACGGTTCGCTGGGCCGACCTGCACGACAATGTCGGCTACACGCCCTACGAGGGTCGCCAGCTGCGCGGCTGGCCGGTCACGGTCGTGAGTAGGGGCCGCGTGATCGTCGAGGACGGCAAGCTCGCGGCCGAGCGCGGATCGGGTCGGTTCCTGGCCTGCGCCTCGCCGGACTCTGCCAAGCCGCGCGGTGAGGCTGTACCGGAGCTCAAGGGCATGAGCCGCTTCGCCGCCAAGCCGCTTTTCTGAGGAGACTGTCCCGTGTCCCGCCGCGTCAAGACCGCCGCCGCCCAACTGGGTCCGATTCATCGCGCGGATAGCCGCGCAAGCGTCGTGAAGCGCCTCGTCGAGATGCTGAAGGAAGCTGCAGGCCGCGGCTCGACGTTCGTGGTGTTTCCCGAGCTCGCGCTCACCACGTTCTTTCCGCGCTGGTGGATCGAGGACCCGGCCGAGATCGACCGATACTTCGAGGCTCAGATGCCGAGCCCCGAGACGCTGCCGTTGTTCGAGCTCGCACGCCAGAAGGGCATCGGCTTCTATCTCGGCTACGCCGAACTGGTGGAGGAGGCGGGTCGGCTGCGCAGATTCAATACCTCGATCCTGGTGGCGCCGGACGGCCGCATCGTCGGCAAGTACCGCAAGGTGCATCTGCCTGGCCACGTCGAGCATCGGCCGGCGGCGCCGTACCAGCATCTCGAGAAGAAGTACTTCGAGGTGGGAGACCTGGGCTTCAACGTCTGGAAGATGTTCGACAGCGGGGCGCGGGTGGGGCAGTGCATTTGCAATGACCGGCGCTGGCCCGAGACCTTCCGGGTGATGGCGCTGAAGGGCGCCGAGATGGTGGTGCTGGGCTACAACACGCCCACCGACAACGTCTATGCGCCGCACGAGCCGCCGTATCTGCGGGTGTTCCACCACAATCTCTCGATCCAGGCTGCGGCGTACCAGAACGGGATCTGGGTCGTGGCGACGGCCAAGGCGGGCCGCGAGGACGGCTTCTGGCTGCATGGCGGGACCGCGATCGTGGCGCCGACCGGCGAGATCGTGGCCAAGGCGAATACCGAGGAGGACGAGGTGATCGCCTACGATTGCGACCTGGCGTTGGGCGAGTATATCCGCAACACCACCTTCAACTTCGCCAAACACCGCCGACCCGAGCACTACCGCCTGATTGCCGATCGCACGGGCGTCGAGATCGAGACCGAGAACTGACCCCGCCGCTCCGGCAACTCGTTGGGCGCCGCTTGCGTGGCGCGCGCTCCTGAACGCCCATCCGACTGAGGACCCATGCAATACACCGCCGCCGAGCTTGCCCATCACGATCGCTACAAGGTGCTGACCGCCTTCGTGTTGCCCCGCCCGATTGCCTGGGTGACGAGCAAGAGCGCCACCGGTGTGGTCAACGCCGCGCCCTTCAGCTTCTTCAATGTCTTCGCCGAGGACCCGCCGCTCTGCATGTTCGCGATCAACAAGCGGCCGGATGGGCGCATCAAGGACACTTGGACCAACATCGAGCGGTCAGGCGAGTTCGTGGTCAACCTGACCGACGAGCCGCTCGCCCGCGCAATGCACGATTCGAGCGGCGACTTTCCGCCCGATATCGGCGAGCCCGACTGGCTCGGCCTCAAACTCGCACCCTCGGTCGATATCGGCGTGCCGAGGCTTGCCGATGCGCCGTGGGCGATGGAGTGCCGCACCTGGAAGGTCATCAACGTGAAGGACGACCGCCAGCTTGTGATCGGGGAAGGCATCCGCTTCCACATCCGCGACGAGCTGTGGGACCCTGCGAAGATGCGCGTACACATGGACCGCTACCATCCGATCGGCCGCATGTTCGCCGACCGCTACTGCCGGACTGACGATCGGGTGGTTTTCCCCGAGGCCAAGGGGCCTGTGCGCGACGCCGCCGACTGAGGCGGGGGCTACACCGACCAGCTGAGCCGGCTGCGGCCGATCGCCATCGCCGCCGCGGCCTGGCTGGGCTCGACCACCAGGAGGCCGACATGGCGCTGGAGCCGGTCGCGATAGCGCGCCATGCCGGCGCACCCCATCACCACCACATCGGCGCCGTCGAGGTCGCGCAGTTCGACCGCGACTTCGGCCATGCGCGCGAAGGTCGCGGCTTCGTCCTGGAGCTGGGTCACACCAAGCCCGATGGCGCGGTCGCCGGCCAGGCGACCTTCCAGTCCCATCTGGCCGACATAGCGCAGGTGGCGCGGGATCGACTTGCGCAGGATGGCGATGATCCCAAAGCGCTGGCCCAGTGTGAGGGCGGTCAGGATCCCGCATTCGGCGATCCCGAGCACGGGTTTGGTCGTGAGTTCCCGCGCGGCGTGGAGACCCGGATCGCTGAAACAGGCAATCACGAAGGCCGAGCAGTCCGCGTCGCGCGCCCGCACCATGGCTCCGATCGGGCCGACCACACTCTCCACATGGGCTTGGCTCTCGATGCCGGGTGGACCCTCCTTCAGAGTGACGCATTCGATCGCTGGTCCGCCTGGCAGGCGCAGCGGCGCCATCGCCGCGTCGATGCCGTCGGTGACCGCTTGGGTCGAGTTGGGATTGATCACCAGGATGCGAGTCATGGGGCGGACCTTGGCGCCGAATGCGCCGGCCGGCAATGACGAAGAGGTGGGGGCGATTTCAACAGAATTGGCCGGAACGGCATCCCGCTGTGTTGGCACCAGATCGGACCGCTCAGGAGCGGCCGGCAACTGTTCGATACGGCCAGCTTGGTGTGGCCGCGCAGCCGGGTAGGCAGGGGGCCGCAGCGCCCCCATTCACCCTGCATCGTCGCGGCAGGGCCGAAGCCTCCTTCGTGATGCCTGATGCCGATACTCTCAGGTCGGCGTGATCGACAGGTTACTGAAGTAGCCGTCGGTGCCGTCATCGACCCAGAGACCGATACGGCCGCGAGCCGCGGCGCCCAGCCTCAGATCGGGAACGTCCAGGACCTTCTGGTCGCCGATAAAAGCCCGGGCTGTGGTGCCCGCGACTTCGATCCGGAATGCGAACCAGCGGCCGATAGCGACAGGCGCGACCTTCTCATAGGTGTCTGGCGATGCCTGCCGAGAGACGTGGAAGTGAAAGTCGGGATGCGAGATGTACTGGATCGCGCGAACGTTCCGCGGAGGGCCTGGTGGCGGGTCCGCCAAGGTTCCATTGGTCATGCGCAGGTAGATCGCCTCGAAGCGGTCGCCGTTGGCAGCGGATCGGAAAGCGATGCCGACGAAACCACGCGAATCGGGCGCGCCTCGACCATTGACCTCGGCGGCGATGTCGACGCGGATCGTCGCGTTGCCGTACTCGCCGGGCAGCAACGCCATCGTGGCGCCGTTGCCAACTGCCTGCTGCATGACGACCCGTTGGCGGCCTTCGCTGAGGCGGAGCCGAACGCATTGCCGTCCCTGAAAGACATGGGTGCCAACATCGACGTTCAGCGGGTTGAGCCCGGCAGTCTCGACGAGCGGTAGTCGCGTCTCCTGCGCTTTAGCCGCAACCAGTGGCAGTGCGAGCGTCGCGCAACCTGAGGCAAGAGCAAGACGGCGCCGTATGAGCGTGGCCATGATGACCTCCGTAAGCAAACCTGGAGGTCTACGTATTCCGCCTCTTGGGGTGTCACCAGTTCGTTTACGATATTGGGAATATATCTATAGTGGTATGCATGCTCTCGAACCTAAACGACCTACGCGCTCTCGATGCGCTCCTCAGGCTCCGCCATGTTGGCCGCGCCGCTGTCGAGCTGCGAACAAGCCAGCCAGCGATGAGTCGAACGCTCGCCCGCCTCCGGCTTGAGCTCGGCGATGCTCTTCTGGTCAGGGGGCGGAACGAGAATCACCTGACTCCGCGAGCAACAGCGATCAGCGCAGGGCTGTCGGAGAAGATATCCGAGCTGGGAGGGCTTCTCGCGCCACCGCGGTTCGTTCCGGCGCGCGCCGAAGCACGAATACGGGTCGGTTTGCTGGACTTCGAAGGAATTGTCCTCTTGCCTGCGCTTGTGAAGCGGCTGCGGCAGCAGGCGCCCGGTATTCGTCTCGACGTGGTCGGCGGTGATGGTGCAAACCTGCGGCATGTCGTCGATGGTACGCTCGACTGCTCGATCCAATCGCCACGAACCGCTCCCGCCGGCTGCCTCCGAACAGGTCTGTTCCGCGAACGCCTCGTGACACTTCATCCAGCGACCATGTCGCCCCTAGATCTCGACGGATTCGTGGCTTGTCCGCATGTGGCGGTAGGCACGCCGGACGACGACCGTTCGGCAGTCGACATCGAGCTCGAGCGATTGGGGAGGTCACGCGTCGTGGCGGCCCGCGTTCCGTACTTCGCGGTCGCCCATCGCTTCGCCGTTGAGAGCGGGCTCATATTCTCTGGCCCCGCGCGCCTGATTGCGAGCCTTCCGGTTCCAAAGCACATGAAGGTGAGCCCGCTGCCGATTCCGACGATGGATCGCAACTTCCTGGTGTGCCTCTACTGGCACGAACGCCAGCACGGCGATCCCATGCATCGCTGGTTTCGCGGCCAGTTGCGTGATGTCGCGCGACGCGAACTGCGCCCTGGCTGACCCGCGGGACGGGACCTAACCGGCTACGGCCGGCTTCGCACCGACCGTACCGCCCGCAATCAACGACTCGATTTCGACCAACGAGTAGCCGTGCCGCTCCAGAATCTCACGGCTGTGCTGGCCCACCGTGGGTGCGGTCCCACGGGCGGTGCCGTCGCCGGGGGGCGTCATGCCGGGCAGGTTTGGTAGCGGGACGCGCGCGGGCAAGCCCGGCTGCTTGAGCCACGCCAAGAGGCCCGTCGCCGCGACCTGGGGTTCGGCCACGAACTCGGGGTAGGAGAGCAGGCGCTCATGCATCACGCCTTCGCGGCTGAGCGCGATGTCGAGATCGCCGCTTGTCCGGGCCGCGAGCGCAGGCCTGAGCCAGGCGTAGAGCTCTGCCTCATGGGTGAAGCGTGCCTCGCGCGTCGCGAAGCGCAGATCGTGCGCGCGGTCTGGATCACCGAGCGCCCGACACAACGCCTGCCAGTGCCGGTCGGAGATCGCCACCACGTTCATCCAGCCATCGGCGGTGCGGAACACGCCACCGGGGACGCCCCCCGGCTTCATCGGTCCGCCCTCCAGTAGCGTCGCCATCATCCGGATCGATTGCAGCGCGGCGGCGGACTGCATGAGGCTGGCGTCGAGATAGCGGCCGCGTGCCTCGTCGCGTCGCGCATACAGTGCCGCTGAAAGCCCCTGGAAGGCATAGAGTGCCGTGGACATGTCGACCACGATCACCGGGACGCGGTGCGGCACGCCGTCCTCGCCCTTATTCTCCATCATCAGGCCGGTATAGGCCTGCAACACCGGGTCCATCGCCGGGCGATCGGCGAGCGGCCCGATCTGGCCGAAACCCGAGATCGAGAGATAGAGGAGCCGGGGCGCCCGCGCCGAGACGGCGTCCCAACCGAAGCCCAGGCGCTGGATGGTTCCGGGTTTGAATCCCTCGATGAACACATCGGCGCCTTCGATCAGGCGCCACAATACGTCTTTGCCCGCCGCCGACTTGAGGTCGAGTGCCAGGCTCTTCTTGCCGACATTGCCGACGACGGAAAAAGCGCTGTGATCGCCGTAGCGGGTGCCGAGCACCCGCGCCCAGTCGCCTTCGCCCGGTTGCTCGACCTTGATCACGTCGGCGCCGTATTGCGCCAGCAGCATCGCACAATAGGGGCCGGCGATGCCCTGGCTCAGGTCCACCACCTTCAGGCCAGCGAAGGGCGCTTCGTATGACATGGGTCCAGTATGGGACGCTTTGCCCGCGACAACCAAGTAGCGGGCTCGCAATGCGGCTCGTGGGGCCCCGCAGGAAATCTCGCGGGCTGCGTCGCTGGCATCGACCCGGGCGATACGGTACGCCAGCGTCATGCAAGACTTAGCTCGCGTCCGCCGGCCGGGCCTCGGCGCCGATCTGGCCGGTGGCACCGCCGCCATCGCCGAAACCGGCATCTCGGAAGTCGCCATGACGGTGTTCGGCGACCCCGATGTCGTGCCCTTGTGGTTCGGCGAGGGCGATCTCGTGACGCCGGAGTTCGTGCGCGAGGCGGCGATGGCAGGCTTGCGTGCCGGCGAGACGTTCTACACCTGGCAACGGGGCATTCCCGAGCTGCGCGCCGCGCTCTCGACCTACACCAACCGCGTTTATGGGATCGATTGCCCCGACAACCGCATCACGGTGAGCGGCTCTGGCATGCAGGCGATCCTGCTCACCTGCCAGCTGCTGCTGGATCCGGGCGACAACATCGTGATCGTCTCACCGATCTGGCCGAACATCACCTCGGCCGTGAAGCTGGTGCGCGGCGAGCCGCGCTACGTCTCGATGACGCGCGGCGAGGGCGGCGACTGGTCGCTCGATCTCGACCGGCTGTTCGCGGCGGTCGATGCGCGGACGCGGGCGATTTTCGTCAACTCACCGGGCAATCCGACCGGCTGGACGATGTCCCGCGAACAGCAGGTGGCGCTCCTGGATTTCGCGCGCAAGCGCGGCATCTGGATCATGGCCGACGAGGTCTATGCCCGCCTGATCTATTCGCGGCCGGTTGCGCCGTCGTTCCTCGAGCTGGCCGGGCCCGAGGATCCGGTGATCGTGCTCAACTCATTCTCCAAGCCCTGGGCGATGACGGGCTGGAGGCTAGGCTGGATCACCCATCCGGCGGCGCTGGGCGATCACTTCGCCAAGCTGGTACAGATCAACACCTCCGGGTCGCCCGCGTTCCTCCAGCGCGGCGCCATAGCGGCGCTGGAGAAGGGCGACGCTTTCCTGCAGCAAATGGTCGATCGTTGCCGGGCCGGCGGCGAGCTGGTGTTCCAACGCCTGTCGGGCATGAAGCGGGTGAAGGTCTCGCGGCCGGAGGCGGCTTTCTATTCGTTCTTCTCCGTGGACGGCGTCCAGGACACGATGGGCTTCTGCAAGACGCTTGCGAAGGAGTACAAGGTCGGCCTCGCGCCGGGCGAGGCCTTCGGTCCCGGTGGGGCGGGCAATATCCGACTCTGCTTCGCCGCCGGTGCCGACCGCCTGAGCAAGGGCCTGGACCGCATCGAGACGGCGCTGAAGGCACTCTAGGCGGCGCGGGACTTTCGCTCCCGGGCGAGGCGCGCGGCGACGGTCGCGCGTCCGTGTGCGTTGTCAGGACAAAGGGGGCGCCACCGGAGTGGCGCACTCCGGTGGGGGTTGATCGTGGTGACGGCGGTTTCGGTTCGGGGATTGAGGAAGGTCTATGGCGAGGTGGTCGCCGTGGACGGGCTCGACTTCGACGTGGCACCGGGCGCGGTGATGGGGCTGTTGGGCGGGAACGGAGCCGGCAAGACCACGACCATCGCCATGCTGCTGGGGCTGCTGGAACCGACGACGGGCACGATCGCCATTCTCGGCACCGACATGCTGCGCAAGCGATTCGCCGCCCTGCCGCGAATGAATTTCTCGTCGCCCTACGTCGACCTGCCGCACCGCCTTACGGTGCGGCAGAACCTCACCTTCTACGGCCGGCTCTACGGCGTGAAACCTCTCGGACCGCGAATCGCCGAGATTGCCGAGGCGATGCAGGTTGCGGCGTTTCTCGACCGCCAGACCGGTAAGCTCTCGGCCGGGCAGAAGACGCGCGTGGCGCTTGCCAAGGCGCTGATCAACCGGCCGAGTGTGCTTCTGCTGGACGAACCGACGGCGTCGCTCGACCCGGACACCGCCGATTGGGTCCGAGGCTATCTGAAGGCTTATCAGGCGAGCACAGGCGCTACGATCCTGCTCGCGTCGCACAACATGGCCGAAGTGGAACGGCTGTGCGACGACGTGATCCTGCTGCAGGCCGGGCGCGTGTTCGAACGCGGCTCACCGACGGAGCTGATCCGCCGCTTCGGACGGGACAACATGGAAGAGGTCTTCCTCGACATGGCCCGCGGCCGGGGTCGGGGGCTCGATTCGCTGCGCACCGGAGACGCGGCATGACCGGATCGCTGGACCGCATTTTCGCGCTGGTGCTGCGCCATATTCACCTTTGGCGCAGCTCCACCATGCGCCTGATCGATTCGATCTATTGGCCCGCCGTGCAAATGGTCATGTGGGGCTTCCTGAGCGAGTTTCTGGCCCACCAGACTTCGTTCGTGGGGCAGGCGTTCGGGATACTTCTCTCCAGCTTGCTGCTGTGGGAAGTCGTGGTGCGCGGCAACCTCTCGCTGTCCATCGCGTTCCTCGAGGAAATGTGGTCGCGCAATCTCGGCCACCTGTTCGTGAGCCCGATCCGGTCATGGGAGATGGCGTCAGGGATCGTGATTGTGGCCCTGTTGCGAACGCTGCTCGGCATGGTCCCGGTCTCCCTGATGGCCTGGGCGTTCTTTGGCTATTCGATCTACACGCTTGGCCTGCCGTTGCTGGCGTTCTTCGCCATCCTGCAGATGTTCTCGTGGTCGATCGGGCTGGCGATGTCGGGACTGGTGATGCGGGTGGGCCAAAGCGCCGAGAGCTTTGCGTGGGCGGCGGTGTTCATCCTGTTGCCCGTGAGCGGCGTTTACTACCCGGTATCGGTGCTGCCGGAGTGGCTGCAGTGGGTCGCGGCCTGCGTCCCGACCTCCTATGTGTTCGACGGCATGCGCAGCATCATGACCGATAGGCTGGTGCGCTGGGACCTGATGGCGATCGCCGTCGGACTTTCCGCGCTCTATCTGGTCGCCGGCTTCCAAGTCTTCCAGTGGTTCTACCGCGCCTCCCGCCGCCACGGCACGCTCCTCCAACAGGGCGAGTGACGGGACCGAGGATCGCGCTCAGGGCGCGGACAGGACGCGATCGCAGGCGAGAGGCAGGCGGGACCGGTTCTCGGTGCGCGGACCCGAGGGGATCGAGAGGCTCGAGCTGGGTGGCGCGCGGAACCAGAGGTCGAGGGCATCGCCGCAGCCGTCGTCACCGCCAATTTCGGCCTGCGCGAGACACTGCGGTTGGCCGGGCGGACAACGCAGGCGCACATGGAAGTAGCTGTCGTGGCCGCTCCACGGCACGATCCGCGCGATCCAACCGCGATTGCCGGTGACGCTTTCGCAGAGCCGCTTCTTGGTGAAGCGGTTGACGAAGATGCGGTCCACATTCTTCGGTTCGGCGGCGAGGCGCAGGAGCGTCACGTGCTGGTCGGAGAACACCGTGTCGTCGAGCGCCCGCTGGTCGGCACGCAGCAGCGACCGGACCGCGACTTGCTCTCGTTGGGCCGGCGGCAGCGCAGGGCGGGCGGACCGTTCGTAGGAGATATCGACGTCGAGACCGTTCTGGTGGCTGGAATGGCCGGTCGACATTGGTCCGCCGCGCGGCTGACCGATATCGCGGATGTAGAGGTGGGTCTGGCCAGCGCGGCGGACCTTATCGGCGAGCTGCCGTACATAGTCGATCGTCGTCGGGTGCCCCCAGTTGCGGTTGCGGCTCAGCCGGATGGCCTCGTAGCCCGGGCCCTCGGTCGGCAGCGCCCTGGCCCCTTGGATACAGCCCGCCGTATAGAAGCCGAAGACCTGGGTGGTGCCGGGCGCCGGCGTGTGCGCTTCGGACCAGCTCTGCGCCCGCCCAGGCGCTCCGCATGCCACCACGAGCAGAAAGAGCGGAACCGTCAGCCAATTCATCTTGTTGGCAGCATAGACGCTGGCTAAGGGTTTGCCCATGGCGACGGCCTACACGACGATCCGCCTCACGGTGGAAGCCGGTCTCGCGCGGCTGCGTCTCGCGCGGACGGAGCAACGCAACGCCATCACGCCGATCATGATGGCGGAGCTGGCGGACGCCTTCGAGCGGCTGGGCCGCGACAGCTCGGTGCGCGCCCTGGTTCTTCGCGGCTCCGGCGGCTGGTTTTCCGCCGGCGGGGATTTCGAGACCATGGCCGACATGCCGCCGCCGCCGCCGGCCGGTCAAGCCGATCCGTTGGTCGCGGGCTATCGCCAATTCGGTGACGCGATGGAGCGGCTGGATTCTCTGCCGTTTGCTACCATCGCCGTCGTCGAGGGGGCGGCGGTGGGGGGCGGCTTCGGCATGGCTTGCGCCTGCGATATCGTCATCCTGTCGGCGGCGGCGCGGTTTGGTATTCCGGAGCCGCGCGCGGGCTTCATTCCATCGCAGATCCTGCCCTATCTGGTGCGGCGGCTTGGCGAAGGCACGGTTCGGGATCTCGCGGTCACAGGACGTGTGATCGACGCTGGCGAAGCGTTCCGACGGGGTCTGGGCAGCTACCTCTGCGTCGACGCGGAATCGGTTGAGCGAACGCTCGCGGGCGTGCTGGCCGACATTGGCAAGCAGGAGCCCGACGCGCTTGCCGCAGTAAAGAGGCTGGTACTGGCGTGTCGGTCGGGTCACGATCGGCAGGTTATGGACGAGGCGGCGGCGACCTTGGCGGGACTGCTGCGCCGGCCGCAGGCGCGCGAGGGAATGGCAGCCTTCAAGGCGCGGCGCGCGCCGCCGTGGGTCGCGGGGTTGGGCGGGAGCGGAGATGATGCGTAACTACCGACGGATCGCGGTGCGCCGGATCGCGGGCGCGCTGGGCGCGGAGATCGAGGGCGTGGATCTGGCGCGCGGGATCGACGCGGAAACCGCCGGAGAGGTCCGACAGGCGTTGCTCGACCATCTGGTCATCTTTCTGCGCGAGCAGGAATGCACACCGGCGCAGCAGCTCGCGTTCGCGAAGCATTTCGGAGCGCCGATGGCCTACCCACAGCTCAAGGGCTTGCCCGAGATGCCGTTGATCACACCGGTCGTGAAGCTCGAGCACGAGCGGCACAATTTCGGCGGCGTCTGGCACTCCGACACGACCTACCTCGATGAACCGCCGATGGGCAGCATGCTCCTGGCGCGCGAGGTGCCGCCTTTCGGCGGCGATACGCTGTTTGCGAACCAGTATCTCGCCTACGAGGCGCTGTCGGAGGGGCTGAAGCGCACACTGGACGGGTTGAAGGGCGTGTCGAGCTCAGCCAAAGCCGAGGTCTCGCGCACTCGAGAGGATCGCCTGAAGGAGGCGGGGCAAGAGCTGAAGGTGCTGACGGCCGAGCATCCGCTGGTGCGTACCCATCCCGAGACAGGTGCCAAGGCGCTCTACACCAGTGACGCGCACACGGTGCGGATCGCAGGCTGGACCGACGTCGAGAGCGAGCCGCTGTTGCGCTACCTCTGGGCGCACCAGACGCGACCGGAATTCACCTGTCGGTTCGCCTGGCGCGTCGGGTCGCTTGCCTTCTGGGACAACCGCGCTGCCATGCACAATCCGGTGAACGACTATCACGGCCACCGTCGCGTCATGCACCGGATCACACTGGCCGGGGACCGGCCTCGCTGAGTCCGCGATCTCAGCGCGGCTGGAGCGAGAAGGTTCCGATGGCGGTGCGCTGGATCTCGGCGCGGGTGCCCGAGATCGCGATGTAGGAGAGCGTCCTCCATCCCGCCACGAAATGGCGCGCCCAGGGCGAGGCGAGGTTGCCGGACTGGCCGAGCGGGATTCCGAAGCGGCTGCCGTCGGGGTTGTCGAGATCGTAGACCGCGCGATAGCCCGCACCATGCGTGGCCTCGAACGGCCCGCGCTCGCCGCGAAGCGAATAGCTCGCGCGATTGAGGGTGTGGGCGCCGCCGTCGGACGGGAAGCGAACCGAGGCAAGCTCGCGCAAGAGCGGAATGGCATCGAACAGGGGATGGCGATGGGCGGCGCGGTGCTCGTCGCCCCACTGCCACCGGTCCATGTCCGGCCCGTGTCGCCGCGTGATCCAGTCGAGCGCACGGTCGAGCGAGCGGGCGATGATGTCGTCGCAGGTTTCCTGCTCGCGCGTCGTGCCGTCGTCGCACCACCCGCGCTGCTCGCGCAGAATGCGCAGAATTGACCCGACATTGGGGCCGGCGACGTCGAGGAACAGGTCCTCACCCAGCTCATCGGCGATCAGGCCGCGTTGCAGCTCGCGCAGCCAGACGGCGTAGATCATGGGCTCGGGCCGGCCGGCCAACATGAAGCCGTTCCAGTTGCCGAGCAGGGTGAGAGCGCGGGCGGCCCGAACCGATCGGGCGGCCGGTGCGAGCAGGAGCGGCAGGAGCTCGGCGGCGTCGGTCGAAAGATTGTCGGCCTGTGCGGCGATCATGCCGTAGACAGGGTGGCGCTGGACTTCGCGCAGCAAGCGGTCAGCACGCCGCTGCCGCCACGGCTCCGCCCAGTCGCTGGCGATCAGGTGGCGGTAGCCGTCGGGCACCAGCCGGGCGTTGGCGTTGACGATAAGGCCGCCCGGCGGATTGTAGAGCCGCGGCAGCTCCTCGAAAGGCACAAAGCCCGCCCAGTCGTGATCGCCTGTCCAGCCGGGCACCGGCACGCTGCCATCGCCCTGGCGGCGGATCGGCACCCGCGCCGGCGATACCAGACCGATATTCCCGCCGGTGTCCGCGTAAACGATGTTCTGCATCGGCGAGACGATGCGACGGGCAGCCGCCTGGAAGTCCTCCCAATTGCGCGCGAGCCCCAGGCGCAGGAATCCCTCAAGTGAGGTGTCGGCGCCATCGAGCGCGGTCGCCTGCAGGGCAAGCACATGCTGCGCCGGGGCGAGTCCGTCTGCGCGCCGGATGAAGTCGTCGATCACCGGCCCGTGCCGCGTTTCACGAACCTTGAGCGTCACGGGCTCGCCCCAACGCACGCGGATCGTCTCGTCACGCACCGCAAAGGGCCGCGCGCCCTCCGGTGCGATGTAGCGCGCGGGGTTTGTGGGATCGACGCGCTCGATGAATAGGTCCTGGCTATCGAGGCCGGTCGTGGTGAATCCCCACGCGATCGTGCCGTTGTGGCCCAGCACTACCCCCGGTGACCCAGGCGAGGTGGCACCCCGAATATCGAAGCCTGGCCCCACCAGTCGCGCGAGGTACCAGGTGCCGGGGAACGAGAGACCGAGATGCGGGTCGTTCGCGAGCAGCGGTTTACCCGAGAGGGTGCGCGCGCCGGACAGCACCCACTCATTCGATGCCTCGCGGCGCGTGGTCGCGTGATTGCCGGTCTCGCGCCAGAGTCGGTCGAGCGGCGCGTCGCGCATCGCCTGCAGCGCGAGCTGAAGCGTCGCGTCGGCGCTTTCGCCGCGGCTGTTGAGCAGCGACTGCGTGGCATCGACACCGATCTTGGCGGCTAGCCGCAAGCGCAGGAGTTCACCCCGCCAGTTGCCGTCCAGCCCAAGCGCCATGATCTTCGCCCAGACCAGCGAGTCGGCCGGCTGCCAAGGCTCGGGTCGGTAGTCGCCACCGGCGAGGAGCTTCACGAGGGTGAGTTCCAGGCCGAATTGCTGGTCCTCATCGGCGAGCCAGGCGTTCACGCCCGCCGCATAGGCTTCGACGGTGGCGCGGGTGGCCGGCGAAAGAGCGGCAACGCTCTCGGCCGCGCGGCGATAGACTCCGAGCCCGCGCATCGTGCGGTCGCTTTCGATGAGGCCCTGTCCAACCAGCCGCGGCGGCACCAGCTCAGCTAGTCGTCCCTGGCCGAGGCGGCGCATCAGCTCCATCTGCCAGAAACGATCCTGTGCGTGCACGAACCCGAGGCCGAAGGCAGCGTCCTCCAGTGAGCCGGCGATGATGTGCGGCACCGCATTGGCGTCACGCACGATCTCGACCGGCGCCTTCAGTCCCTTGGCTTCGAGGCGACCGGAGTAGGCGGGCAGACTGCCCTGGACGTGCAGCCAGGTCCCGACCAGCAACATCGCGATGCCGATCGCGATCCCGCCCGTGACCTTCAGCAGGCCCAGCCCGATCGCGATCGCCAGACGCATGCTCAGCCGCCGATCCAGGCGAGAATGGCGGCGCGATCCGCGTCGAGATCGGGAGCACGGGGCCGCGTCGGCGGATCGGCGAAGGCCGAGAGCTTCAGCGGATTGCCCGCGAGCTTCAGCGTGCCGCCCGCGCCATCGGGCGCCTCGACCAGCATGTTGCGCGCGGCGACCTGCGGATGAGCGAGCGCCTGCTCGACATTGTTGATCGGCCCGCAGGGCACGCCGGCCTTGCCGATGATGGCGATCCACTCGGCCGTGCCGCGCGCGGCCAGCACCGCCTCGATCTCGCCCTGCAGCCGGACATGATGCTTGAGGCGCAACGCATTGGTCTTGTAGTCGGGGTTCGCCGCCCACTCGGAATGGCCGAGCGACTCGCACATCTTTACGAACAGCCCGTCATTGCCGGCGGCGATGATGATGAACCCGTCAGCCGTGCGAAACGCCTGGAAGGGTGTGATCGTGGGGTGGCGGGCGCCGAGCGGCCCGGGGATCTCGCCCTCCACCGTGTAGCGCATGATCGCGTTCTCCAGCAGCGCGAGCTGGCAGTCGAACATGGCGACATCGACCTTGGTCGCCTCGCCGGTCGTCAGGCGATGCACCAGCGCCGCGTTCACCGCGATGCAGGTGTAGAGCCCCGCGCCAAGATCGCCGACCGAGACGCCCACGCGCGCGGGCGGCACCTCGGGATAGCCGGTCACGCTCATGATGCCGCCCATGCCTTGGACCACCATGTCGTAGGCCGGGTCCTTCGAGTTGGGGCCTGTGTGGCCGAACCCCGAGGCGGCGGCATAGATCAGTCTTGGGTACTTGGGGTGAAGCTGCTCCCAGCCATAGCCAAGCTTCTCCATCGTGCCCGGCCGGAAGTTCTCCACGATGACGTCGGCGCGGGCCAAGAGCTTCTCGAACACGGCACGATCGGCCGGCGCCTTGAGATCGAGCGCGATCGACTCCTTGCCGCGATTGACCGACGCGAAATAGGTCGAGCGGCCCTGCACGAACGGGCCGTAGGCGCGCGCGTCGTCGCCGCCCTTGGGCGGTTCGACCTTGATCACTCTGGCGCCGAGCTCGGCCATCATCAGGGTGCAGTAGGGGCCCGCGAGAATGCGGGAGAGATCGACGACAGTAATGCCCTCGAGGGGGCCGCGGCGGGCGGGAATGCTCATGGCCGTTTCCTAACCGGGCGCATCCCGCGAATCCAGCCACACATTGAGCGCGGCCGCAGTGATGACCAGTCCGCCACCGGCCAGGGTGAGAGGGCCTGGCGTCTCGCCGTCGAGCAGCCAGACCCAGATCGGGCCCAGCACCAGCTCGAGCAGGCCGAGCAGCGCCGCCCGACCGGCGGGAATGTGCTTCAGCGCCGCGACATAGAGCAACAGCCCGATGCCGAGCTGGCCCGGGCTGAGTGCCAACAGCCAAGGAATCTCTTCCCAGCGGGGCGTCTGGAAGCTGGCGAAGGGAAGCGCGACCAGGCCGGAAAACAGGCACGCGAGCGCGATGCCGGGCACCATGCCGACATCGCGGCGGGCGCGCACGACAACGTAGTTGGCGCCCATGCAGAGCGAGACCACGAAGGCGAGGGCCATGCCGGCCAGCGCGCCGGCTTGCAGCGATCCACCGACGCTGAGCGCCAAACCCGCACAGGCCAAGGCCATGCAGGCGAGCGTATGGCGATGAAGCGGCTCGCCGAGAAACAGCCGCGCGCCCAACGCAGTGATGAAAGGGATGGCACCGAACACGATCAGCACGTTGGCGACCGGCGCGAGCCCTAGCGCCAGAATGAAGGCCACGAAAGAGCCGGCGAGCAGGGCACCACTCAGCACCAGAGCAAACCCGGCATGGCGCGCGTCGGCGATCACCTGATGGCGAGTCCACCATAGCAGCGGGAGCAGCGTCACCCCGAGAAACACCGATCGGGCGAGCGAGACGTCCCATGCCGGCAGATCGAGGCGGCGGACGATGAAACCGGCGGTGCTGAAGAACACCGCGGCCGTGACCGCGTACAGGACGCCGAGAGCCGGCGATCCCGGCGCGGGAGAGGACGTTGCCATCTGACTGCGTCCCGTGAATAAGGAATCGCCGTGTCGCCGTCCATCGCCTTGCCCGAGCCGCCACCGTTTCGCGCCCGCTTCCCCTGGTGGGGCGGCGACCTGCAGACGCTCGCCACCAGACTGGGCGGGGCGCCACCACCGGTGCTGCCCACCGCCGCGCGACTGGAGTTCGCGATGCCCGACGGGACGGGCGATCGCTTGCTTGCGCGCCTCGACCGACCGGAGACGCCGCGCCCGGGCGCGCCGCTGGTGATCCTGATTCATGGGCTCACCGGCTGCGAGACGAGCGCCTACCTGCTGAGCGCGGCGCGGTCGTTCCGCGATGCGGGCTACCGAGTGCTGCGTCTCAATCTGCGCGGCGCCGGGCCGTCACGCCCGACCTGCGGCGGCCAGTACTATGTGGGGCGCAGCCAGGACTTCCGCGCGGTGATGTCGCTCCTGGACCCGTCCCTCACGGCTGATGGCGTCGTGGCGATCGGCTACTCCCTGGGTGGCGCGATGCTGCTGAAGTATCTGGGCGAGGAGGGCGCCGCCGCCCCGCTGGTGGCGGCTGCGAGCGTCTGCGCGCCGATCGATCTATCGCTCACGTGCCAACACATGCTGCGCGGTCGCAACCGGCTCTACCACGCCTGGCTCCTGCGCCAGATGAAGCGCGATGCCACCGCGGAGGGCGCGCGTCTTGAGGTGGCGGAACGGGCCGCGATCCTGGGCTCGCAGACCATCTGGGACTACGACGAAGTTTTCATCGCGCCACGCCACGGATTCGCAGGCGCCGAGGACTACTACGAGCGCTGCAAGCCGCTCCGCTTCCTGGGCGGAATTCGCGTACCGACGCTGGTTCTCGCCGCGGGCGACGATCCCTGGATTCCCGCATCGATCTATCGCGGCGTCGATTGGGCCGGCCTGCCGGCGTTGTGTCCGATGCTGCCTGATGGTGGCGGCCATGTCGGATTCCACGCCGCCGACGATCTCCGGCCGTGGAGCGACCGGGTGCTGGTGCATTTCGTCGACAGTCTCTGACAAGCGTGCCGGTACTGCGACGCTTCAGGCGCTGAGGTCGATCGGTTCGGCGGGCGGGCCGTCACGCAGCAGCGTTTCCAGTCGGGCCGCCAGATCGTACGGTTCGAAGCGCTCAGGGCTCGCTGCGATCTCTGCCGTGCTCCACCAGCGGTGCCCGCGCGTCCAGCTCCGCTCCCGCTCGTCGAGGCCCGACGTGTCGATCCGGTCGTGATCGGTGCGCGCGAGCAGGAAACGCTCGCGATGCCGCACCAGCTTGCCACGCCAGTGCATCACGCGTGAACGGTGCCACACCCAGCGGGCGCCTGTGACGATCTGGGCCGTCTCCTCGCGTGCCTCGCGCAGGACCGCGGCCTCCCAATCCTCTCCGGGATCCACCATGCCGCCGATCATCAGCCAGACTGGATCGAAACTGGGTCGGGCGGGATCGTAAACGTCGGGATCGTGGACCTTGAACAGGAACAGCCGATCCGCGGGGTCGAGCAGGATCAGGCGCGCCGTCGGTCGCTCGATCATCGCTTGGCGGTCAGCAGACGCGCGGCGTCCACTGCGCCATAGGTGAGAATGCCATCGCACCCTGCGCGGCGGAACGAAAGCAGGGTCTCCAGCAGTACCTTGTTCCAGTCCAGCCAACCCCGGTCAGCCGCGCCGCGCAGCATCGCGTACTCACCGCTCACCTGGTAGGCGTAGGTCGGCACCCCGAAGCGGTCCTTCACCCGACGCACCACGTCGAGATAGGGCAGACCCGGCTTCACCATCACCATGTCGGCGCCTTCCTCGATGTCGAAGCCGACCTCGCGCAGCGCCTCGTCCGAGTTCGCGACGTCCATCTGATATGTCTTCTTGTCGCGCACGCTGTTTAACGTTTGCAGCGCACCCGAGCTGCCGATGGCGTCGCGAAAGGGATTGTAAAGGGCCGACGCGTACTTGGCGGCATAAGACATGATCTGCTGATGAACATGGCCCTTGTCGTCGAGCGCGCGGCGGATCGCGCCAATTCGACCATCCATCATGTCGGACGGCGCCTGGATGTCTGCGCCGGCCTCGGTCTGGACCACGGCCTGCTTTATCAGCGCGTCGAGCGTCTCGTCGTTCTGCACGTAGCCGTCGCGCACGATGCCGTCGTGGCCATCGCTGTTGAACGGATCGAGTGCCACGTCCGTCATGACGCCGAGGTCGGGCACGGCGTTCTTGACGGCGGACACGGCGCGGCAGACGAGATTTCCGGGATTGTAGGCCTCGCGGGCGTCCGGTGTTTTCGCCTTGGGGTCGGTCTCCGGGAAAATCGCCAGCGCCGGAATGCCGAGATCGCGGGCTTCTTTCGCCGCCTCCACCAGCAGATCGATCGACAGGCGGTCGACGCCGGGCATCGAGGCCACGGGCGTGCGCGTACCGCGGCCTTCCTGGACGAACACGGGCCAGATGAGATCGTCGACACTGAGCCGGGTCTCGGCGACCAGGCGACGCGACCAGCCGGTGCGCCGATTGCGACGCAGTCGGGTCGTCGGGAAACGGCCGAGCGTGGTGTGTCGCTGGGTCATGTCGCCTTATCGCGCGCCAACCGCCGACAGGCAATGCGGCGCGTTTGACAGGGGGGGACCCCCCGATATGATCCGCGCCCCATGGATTTTCGCCTGTCCGAGGATCAGGTCGCTTTTCGCGATACCGCACGGCAATTCGCGACTGCAGAGATGCTGCCGCATGCCGCACGATGGGACGCCGAAAAGCTGTTCCCGGTCGAGGCCCTGCGTGCCGCTGCCGCTCTGGGATTCGGTGGCATCTATGTGAAGGACGATGTGGGCGGCAGCGCGCTCTCTCGCCTCGATGCGGCGCTGATCATCGAGGAACTGGCAGCGGCCTGCCCCAGCACGGCGGCCTATCTCTCGATCCACAACATGGCCGCCTGGATGATCGACGGGTTCGGGGACGGCGAACAGCGTCGCCGCTTCTTGCCTGCGCTTTGCTCGATGCAGCACTTCGCGAGTTACTGTCTCACCGAACCGGGCGCGGGATCGGATGCGGCCGCGCTCGCCACCCGCGCCGAGTTGCACGGCGACCACTATGTGCTGAACGGCACCAAGGCGTTCATCTCCGGCGGCGGGCGCAGCGACATCTATGTGGTGATGGTGCGGACGGGAGGGCCGGGAGCGGGGGGCGTCTCGACGTTGGTGGTCGAGAACGGCACACCGGGACTCTCGTTCGGCAAGCAGGAGAACAAGCTTGGCTGGAACAGCCAGCCGACCGCCTCTGTGATCTTCGAGAATTGCCGCGTGCCCGTCGCCAATCGGCTGGGGCCCGAGGGGCATGGCTTCAAGATCGCGATGATGGGGCTCGACGGCGGGCGCATCAACATCGCCGCCTGCTCGCTGGGGGGTGCGCGGGCCTGTCTCGAAACCGCCTCGCGCTATGCGGTCGAGCGGAAGCAATTCGGCAAGCCGCTGGCAGACTTCCAGGCGACGCAGTTCAAGCTCGCGGACATGGCGACCGAATTGGACGCCGCGCGGCTGCTGGTGTGGCGGGCCGCTTGCCTGCTTGATGAGAAGTCGCCGGAGGCGACCCAGGCGGCCGCGATGGCCAAGCGCTTCGCGACCGACGCCGGCTTCGCGATCGTGAACGAGGCGCTGCAGCTCCACGGTGGCTACGGCTATCTGAAGGACTTCCCGATCGAGCGCTATCTGCGCGATCTGCGGGTACACCAGATCCTTGAGGGCACCAACGAGATCATGCGGGTCATCATTTCGCGCAGACTGCTGGTCGGGTGAGGGCGTGCGCCGAAGCGAGACGATTTGAAGGAAGCGAGGCACGATGTCGGAGGCTGAAATCCTGTTCGAAGTGAAGGACGGGCTTGGGTTGATTACGCTCAATCGGCCCAAGGTCCTGAACTCGATCTCGCACGGCATGATCCTCGAGATGGAGCGCATGATCCCGGGATGGGAGCGCGACCCGGCGGTCAAGGCGGTGGTGGTGCGCGGCGCGGGCGATCGGGCGTTCTGCGCCGGCGGCGACGTGGCGGGGCTCTACCGCGAGATGCGCGACAATCCGGCGGGCACGCTGCGGCGCGACTTCTTTCGCGACGAGTACATCATCAACCGCCGCATCTACCGCTACGCCAAGCCGTGGATCTCGCTGATCGACGGCATCGACATGGGCGGCGGCGTCGGCCTGTCCGTCCACGGGTCACACTCCGTGGCGACGGAGAAGTTCCTGTTCGCCATGCCTGAGACCACGATCGGACTGTTCCCCGATGTCGGCGGTGGTTACTTTCTCACGCGCCTGCCCGGTGCGCTGGGGACGTTTCTGGCGCTTACCAGCCATCGCCTGAAGGCCGCGGACGCGCTGTGGGCCGGGATCGTGCAAGCCTACGTGCCGAGCGCGCGCCTCGACGAACTGCAGGAGGCGCTGGCCGCCAGCGACCTCGGCGGCGCCGACGCCAATCGCACGGTTGACGCCGTGATCGCGCGCTTCGCCGAAGACGCGGGTGCCCCCGGACTTCCCGCCCAGATGGCGACGATCGATCGCTGCTTCTCGGCCGGCGGCCTGCCGGAGATCGTGGCCAATCTGGAAAGCGATGGCGGCGAATGGGCAGGCAAGCAGCTCGCCGCGCTGCGCAAACTCTCGCCGCTGTCGATGGCGATCACCCTGGAACAGCTCAAGCGCTGCGCCAATCGGTCGTTCGAAGACACGATGACCATCGAGTACCGCATGTCCCAGGCCTGCATGAAGGCGGGGCACGACTTCTTCGAGGGCGTGCGGGCCGTCTTGATCGACAAGGACCAGAAGCCGCGCTTCAATCCGCCCACCGTCGCGGGCGTGACCGATGCCATGGTGGCGGCACATTTCGAACCGGTGGCGAACGACCTCACGTTCGACTGACCGGGGTACTTCAGGGAGGCAAGGAACATGGCGCGCATCGCCTTCATCGGGCTCGGCAACATGGGCGGGCCAATGGCCGCCAATCTGGTCAAGGCCCAGCACCAGGTCTCGGGGTTCGACCTCGCGGCCGCTTCACTTCAGGCTGCGGTGGCCAAGGGCGCGCGGGCGGCGGCGAGTGTCGCCGACGCGGTGAAGGACGCCGAGGTGGTGGTCACCATGCTGCCGGCGGGAAAGCACGTGCGCGCGGTCTACGAGACTGAGGTGCTGCCGCACGTTGCCCGGGGTGCACTCCTGATCGACTGCTCGACGATCGACGTCGAGAGCGCCCGCCATGTCGCGGCGGCGGCCGCCAAGGCGGGCCTGGAGATGATCGACGCGCCGGTATCGGGCGGCGTCGGTGGCGCGACGGCGGGCACCCTCACCTTCATGGTGGGAGGAGGCGACGCGGCCTTCGCGCGGGCCAAGCCGGTGTTGCAGCAGATGGGCAAGAACATCGTGCATGCCGGCGGCAGCGGCAATGGGCAGGCCGCCAAGATCTGCAACAACATGATCCTCGGTGTGTCGATGGTGGCGGTGGCCGAAGGATTCATGCTCGCCAAGCGGCTTGGCCTCGATGCACAGAAGCTGTTCGATGTGGCGTCGACCGCATCTGGCCAGTGCTGGGCGCTCACCAGCTACTGCCCGGTGCCGGGACCCGTGCCGACATCGCCCGCCAACCGCGACTATCAGGCGGGGTTCACGGCGGCGATGATGCTGAAGGACCTCATGCTGGCCCAGCAGGCCGCGCAAGCCGCGGGGGCCACGACGCCCCTCGGGGCAAACGCCGCGCAGCTCTACAGCCTGTTCGTGAACGGCGGCAGCAGCGAGAAAGACTTCTCCGGAATCATTCGGATGTTGGACGGCAAGTAGGAGCTTTGGGTGGCGATCAAGCTTTACGACTTGCGATTGAAGGGTGATCGGCGACCGAGCCCGTTCTGCTGGCGCGCGAAGTTCGCGCTGGCCCACACGGGGCTTGCCTGGACCGAGGTGCCGATCGGCTTCACCGACAAGGCGGCACTCGCATTCGCGCAATCGACGCTGGTGCCGGTGATCGATGATGGCGGCACGCCGGTGAAGGATAGCTGGCAGATCGCGCTGCATCTTGAAGCGACCCGGCCGGAGCGACCTCTATTCAAGAGCACCCAGGCCCGCGCTTTCGCCGAGTTCGCGTCGGGTTGGACGGACCAGACGGTTCATCCCGGGCTGTTTCCGCTGCTGGTCGCCGATCTGTACGACAAGGTCGAGGACAAGGATCGGGCCTACTTCCTGGAAACCCGCGGCAAGCGCTTTCCCGGCCGGACGTTCGATGAGGTGCAGCGCACCGCGCGCGAGAGTGCGATCCCCGCGTTTCGAGCGTCGCTTCACCCCGCGCGCCGCGCGTTGGGCACCGGGGTCTACCTCTGCGGCGAGCATCCCGGCTGGGCGGACTATGCGCTGGCCAGCGCGTTGCTCTGGTGCCGCGCTGTCTCGTCGTTCAAGCCGCTGGCCGAGGACGACGCGCTGGTGCCGTGGTTCGAGCGCATGCTCGACCTCTACGACAGCATGGGCCGCCGCGCACCAGCGACCTCCTGAGTGTCCGCTTTGGCCGCGGCCTCCGGCTCAGGCATTTGTTTCCCGGCGGAACCCAGTTGGCTAAGGTGCGCGAGCGCTAGAACGGCATCAGATGGGGAGGGACCGCGTGGCGGAGCCACAGACCGGAAAGTTCGATCCGGCGGAGCATCGCTTCGGCCCGACGCATTGGCTTGAGGACTTTCAGGTCGGCCAGCGCTTCTACATCAATTCCCGGACCCAGACGGAGGCCCTGTTCGCGGCCTTCCAGTCGGCCAGCGGGGACAATCATCCGATCCACTACGACCGGGAGTATTGCCGGGCGCGCGGGCACCGCGACCTGCTCGCGCATGGGCTGCAGGTGGCGATCCAGGGCGCGGCGGGCGCCGGCATTTTTCCGCACGTCCTGGGCGACTCGCTGATCGGGTTTCTGGAGCAGTCCTCGAAGTTCCTGAAGCCGGTCTATTGCGGCGATACGCTGTACCCCCTTCTCGAAGTGTCACAGATCGCGCCGGGCCGCACGACGGGCGTGGTGACCCTGCGGCTCAGCATCCACAATCAGTCTGGCGACCTCGTTTGCGAGGGCGAACACAAGTACCTGATCCGGCGCAAGCCGACCTGACGAACCTGACAACGGAGAACGACATGCTGGGGATCATCGCCAAGCTCACCATCAAGCCGGGCACCAATGCCGATTTCGAGTCGACGATGCGCGCCCTGCAGGCGGCGGTGCGGGCCAACGAGCCGGGAAACAAGCTCTATGCCCTGCACAAGACGGCGGAGCCGACCGTCTATGTGATGCTGGAGCGGTACGACGATGAGGCCGCGCTGGCGGCCCACCGGGCAGCGCCGCACTTCAAGGAACTCGGCCGGAAGCTCGGCGACTGTCTTGCCGGCCGGCCCGACGTCCAGGTGATGACCGAGATCTGACCGTGACGCCGCCCGACGGTCTCAGCCATCGCCATACCGCGCCCGGTACTGCGCCGGGCACGCTGGCGGGGCGCGCGCCGGTCGGTGAGGAGGCGCTTGACTTCACGCTGGTGGAGTACAGCCAGGAAGACTGCGAGGTCCTGCACGAGGTGACGGTCGACGAATGCCGCTTCCATCTCGGGACGCCCGGCAAGACCTGGATCGACGTCGGAGGCCGCGCCAGTTCGGAGATGCTGCGCGATCTGGGGATGGCGTTCAACCTGCACCCGCTCGCGCTCGAGGACGTGTTCCATGCCAACCAGCGCAGCAAGCTCGACATCTACGATGGGCAGGGCTTCATCGTCCTCAGCGATCCGGTGTACGAGAACGGGATCCTGAAGTCGCGCCAGGTCAGCATCTTCTTCGGCGACAACTATGTGATCTCGTTCCACGATCACAAGGGCGACATCTTCAAGCCGGTGCGTGAACGCGTGCAGACGGCCGGTTCGCGCCTCCGGACTTTCGGCATCGACTATCTCGTGTACGCGCTGATCGATTTGGTGATCGATCGAAAGTTTCCGCTACTCGAGCGAGTGAGCGCTCACCTTGAGGAACTTGAGGACGAGACACTGGAGAAGCCCACCACCGGAACGCTGGAGCGAATCCATCTGGCCCGCCGAGCGATGGTCGCGTTCCACCGTATCGAATGGGCGGAGCGCGAAACGGTGCTGGCGGTGATGCGGCCCGATACGCCCTTCATCATGCCGGAGACGCGAACCTACCTGCGCGACTGTTTCGACCATGCCGTGGCGGTTCTCGAACTGGTCGAGAGCTACCGCGACATGACCAATGGCCTGATGGAGGTGCATTTGATGCAGTCCTCCAACCGCATGGCCGAGGTGATGAAGACGCTGGCCATCATCACCGTGTTCTTCATGCCGCTGTCATTCCTGGCCGGCATCTACGGAATGAATTTCTCCCGCGAGGCCGGCAACATGCCGGAGCTGGGGTGGACGCACGGGTATCTCTGGTTCTGGTTCGTGGCCGCCTGCATCGTGGGCGGGCTCTATCTCTGGATGAAGCGCAAGCGCTGGTTCTGACGGGGGGCGACTTGGCGGACGTTTATCGCATCTACGGCTCCGAGCTCTCGCCCTATTCGGTGAAGGTCCGCTCGTGGTTCCGCTTCAAGGGTCTGCCGCATGAGTGGATCCTGCGAACAACCGCCACCCAGGCCGAGTTCCAGAAGTACGCCAAACTGCCGCTGGTGCCGCTGGTTGTGACCCCGGCTAGCGAGGGCCTACAGGACTCAACGCCGATCATGGAGAAGCTGGACGCGGCGCGGCCCGAACCGACGCTTCTGCCGGAAGATCCGACTCTCACCTTCCTCTCGGCCCTGTTGGAGGAATATGGCGATGAGTGGGGCAACAAGTGGATGTTCCATTTCCGCTGGTCGCGCGCGCCCGATGTCTGGGCGACCGCCGAGCGGATTGCGCGTCAGATCGCCGAACCCCAGGGACCGCTCGCCGTCGCAACGGCGCGAGCCGCGATCGCGGAACGCATGACCGGTCGCCTCGGCTTCGTGGGATCGAGTGCCGCGACAGCGCCACTGATCGAAGAGTCCTTCGCGCGGGCGACGGCACTTCTCGAGACGCATCTCGCGACGCGACCCTACCTTCTGGGCGCTCGGCCGGCGATGGCGGACTTCGGACTCTGGGGCCAGTTCTACGAGTTGGCGACGGACCCGACGCCCGGTGCCCGCCTGCGCAAGGAGGCGCCAAATGTATCGGCCTGGATCGCGCGCATGGTGGCGCCGGCGGTGGAGGGACCATTCGAGAGCTGGACGGCGTTGCGCGCGGGACTGATGCCGCTCCTGCGGGACGAAGTCGCAGCGTGGTTTCTGCCCTGGAGCGAAGCCAACGCGCGGGCGATCGCCGGCGATGCCAGAAGCTTCGAGGTCGAGCTTGCGGGCCGGCGGTGGGTGCAGGAACCGCAGAAGTATCACGCCCGCTCACTTGCCGAACTGAAGCGCAAGCACGCCGCCGCGAAGGACGCGCCCGGGCTGGCCGCGATCCTGCACGAGGCCGGGATCCGCCTCTAGCGCGCGGATCGACGTGCCGATCAGAACGAGGCCAGACACCGCGAGGAAGGCGAGGACGATCCGCCTGAAGCCGCTGTCACTCAGCCGCGCGTAGACGGCGAGCCCCGCGCGAGTGCCCAGCATCGAAATCGGCAACGCTATCGCGGCCCAAAACAGGAAGGAGAGGTCGAGAAGGCCGCCGACCGCCGCGGCCACCAGCACAAAGGCGAGGATCGCCATGTTGTAGGGCTGTGTGATGCCGCGCTGTTCATCCTTGCCCCAGCCGCGCAGTTGGGCCCACACGATGGGCAACGGACCGCTGATGCTCGCGAGGCCGCCCAGGAAGCCTCCACCGAAGCCGATCGCGGCGTCGGCGATGCGGCCACCACCGCGTACGACCGGAGGGGTGCGCACCATCGCCGTCCAGCCGACATAGACGAGCAGCAACGCGCCGACAGTGAGCTTGAGCGGTTGCGCCGAAATGCGGTCGAGCAGCGCGACGCCCAGGGGTACGCCGATCAGTCCGGCGATCAGGAACGGGCGCAGACGCGGCCAATCCATGCTGGCAGCCATTCGCGGCAACGCCTGGGCGTGACCGCCTACGGCGCAGAGCGCCACCAAGGGCGCCGCGACCTGCGGCGGCACGGCATGGAGCCAGAAGCCGAGCGCCGAAAGCGCATAGCCGGTGCCCGTCAGGCCGTTCATGAAGCCGGCAACGGCCGCGCCGGCCACCACCAGCGCGATCGAGCCCGCGTCGGGCATCCCTACTGGCCGGAGCTGAAGGCCTGGATGCCGGTCATGGCGCGGCCCAGGATCAGCGCGTGCACATCGTGCGTGCCCTCGTAGGTGTTCACCGCCTCGAGATTCATGACATGGCGGATCACATGGTACTCGTCGCTGACACCGTTGCCGCCATGCATGTCGCGGGCGATGCGCGCGATATCGAGCGCCTTGCCGCAGTTGTTGCGCTTGATCAGCGAGATCATCTCGGGCTGGGCGCGACCGTCATCTTTCAGCCGGCCGACTCGGAGGCAGGCCTGGAGTCCGAGCGCGATCTCGGTCTGCATGTCGGCGAGCTTCTTCTGGATCAGCTGGTTCGCCGCCAGCGGCCGGCCGAATTGCTTGCGGTCCAGCGTGTAATCGCGTGCGCGCATCCAGCAGAACTCGGCGGCGCCCATCGCGCCCCAGGCGATGCCGTAGCGCGCGTTGTTGAGGCAGCCGAACGGGCCGCCCAGTCCGGAAACGTTCGGCAGCATGTTTTCCGCCGGGACGAACACATCGTCCATCATGATCGCGCCGGTGACCGAGGCGCGCAGGCTGAACTTGCCTTCGATCTTGGGCGTCGTCAGGCCCTTCATGCCGCGCTCCAGCACAAAGCCCCGGATCGCGCCGCCATCCAGCTTCGCCCACACGACAGCGACGTCGGCGATCGGCGAATTGGTGATCCACATCTTGGAACCCGAAACCTTAAATCCGCCGGGGACCGTCACGGCTCGGGTCTTCATGCCACCGGGATCGGATCCGTGATCGGGCTCGGTGAGGCCGAAGCAGCCGACCCACTCGCCGCTCGCGAGCCTGGGCAGATACTTCTGGCGCTGCTCCTCGGTGCCGTAGGCGTAGATCGGATGCATCACCAACGAGGACTGAACGCTCATCGCCGACCGGTAGCCGGAATCCACGCGCTCGACCTCGCGTGCCACCAGACCGTAGGTCGTGTAGTTGGCGCCGGCGCAGCCGTACTTCTCCGGCAACGTCGAGCCCAGGAGACCCAGCGCGCCCATCTCGTTCATGATCTCGCGATGGAACTTCTCGTGGCGATTGGCCTCGAGCACGCGGCTCATGAGCTTGTCCTGGCAATAGTCGCGTGCCGCGTCACGAACCGCGCGCTCCTCCTCGGTGAGCTGATCGTCGATCAGGAACGGGTCCTCCCAGCTGAACGGCATGGCGTCAGTACGCGTGCCCTTGGCAAGGTTGCGAAGCGGGGTGGCGGCGTTGGACATGGTTCCTCCGGCGAGACTGCCGCGTCTTAACAGGCACGCTCGGCACCTGCAAAGCGGACTGGCGTCTACTGGGCATGCGCGCGACACTCGCGGCAGCGTTCACGGCCCTGCAGGGAAGAGACGATGCAGGGCCCGGTGCTTCGCACACGGACCGGCGACCACCAGTACCCCAAGGCGTGAGGCGCAATGAAGATCGTCGACGCACAAGTTCATATCTGGGCCGCCGATACGCCGGCGCGACCCTGGCCGGGGCGGGGCGCGCCCGCCCACCGCGAGCCGCTGGGCAAGGACGAGCTGTTGGGCGCGATGGACCAGGCCGGCGTCGCCCGCGCGATACTCGTGCCGCCATCCTGGGAAGGGGATCGCAATGATCTCTCGATCGCGGCGGCGCGTGCCCACCCGGATCGATTCGCTGTCATGGGGCGATTCAACCCCGACCAGCCGGACGCGAGGGAAGTCTTGGCGGGCTGGAGGCGCCAGCCGGGAATGCTCGGCATGCGCTTCACATTCCATACGCCGATCCTGCGGCAGCCGTTGCTGGACGGTGCCTTCGACTGGGTGTGGAGCGCCTGCGAGCGCGAGGGCATTCCGATCATGGCGTTGTTCCATCACGAGTATCTGCGTTTGCTCGACGGTATCGCGGAGCGCCATCTCGGACTGCGGCTGGTGCTGGACCACCTCGGCCTCAAGAGCGGCCACGATGTCGATGAAGCGCTGAACTTTGCCACCCTCGACCAGGTACTGGTGCTGGCACGCCGTCCCAACATCGCGGTGAAGACGAGCGCGCTGCCCTGTTACACCCGAGACCGCTACCCGTTTCGGGCGCTGCACGAGCCTCTGCGTCGCGTTGTCGATGCCTTTGGGCCGGCGCGCAGCTTCTGGGGCAGCGACTATTCTCGTCTGCCGTGCTCGTATCGGGAATCGATCGACTTCTTCGGCGCCGCGCTGCCCGGTCTGTCTGATGCTGATCGGGCGTCGATCATGGGCCGCGGGATCAGTGGCTGGCTGGGCTGGACGGACTGACCGTCAGACGCCGCGTGTGACGGTGGCGGTGCCGCCGCCCCAGAGGGGCAGATACGTCATCTTGATGCCGGCGCCGCCGGTCACGATCGGATGGATGGCTTCCGGTGCGCGCGCGATCCGGCCGACCGCCTCGAAGAGGTAGCGCTGCACCGCCGCGAGATCCCAACCTCGCGCCGCGACTTTGTGGGCGAGTTCGGGCGGAAGCAGCAGCACCTGCTCGCCCGCTTCGTTGCGTCGACGGCCACCGCCGCTATCGAGGGCGAGCGACATGGCACGCGCCACCGGCGTCAGGATGGCCTCGGGCGTATCGCCTTCGCCGTCGGCCGGGAGGAGTTCCTGAGTCCCCGAAATGCCCAGCACCGTGACGGAGTCGCGCGGCAGGTTTCGACGCACCGGTAGAGGAGGGAAAGGGCTGTCGGACTGCTCAGCGAAGCAGAGCGAGAACTTGGCAGGCTGGCCCATCGTTGCCATGTCGCCCACGCCGGGCCGGGCGCCGCCGATATTGCGCAGAACCAGCTGCAATGCCCGCCCGATCCCGGCATTCGCACCCTCGTTGGGTCCCAGGCAGTTGGTGCCGGCAGAGACACCTAGATGGGCGGCGATGGGTCCGTGGATGCAGAGCGCCACCGCAGCGGTGCCCGTGGTCGTGGCGATGCCCAGCAGATTGAAAGAGGGGTCGAGCATCGCCTCGGCGGCCGCCATCACGACAGGCAAGGCGCCCGTCGGTGCGCCGGCGATTACGCACTGGTAGGCGACGGCGTCGGGCGCGAGTTCTCCGAACAGCGGCGGCAGGGCGCCACGTGAGGCGGTCGGATCGGCGATGCCCGCCTGCATCACCCGCAAGCGACGTTCCGTGGGCGGGACGAGCGGCAGCCCATCGCCCAGCTCGGCCTCGCGCAACAATGCCTGGGCCCTGTCGAACGACGCATCCTCGCCGACGACCGGCCAGCCGCCCCAGCCGGTCATGGAGCGATACGCACCGCCGACGCCTTGGTGCCGCCGAACGAGGCGATGAAGGCCGAATGCTTGCCGGCGCCGCCCGCGACCGCGATGTGGATGTCGGCAGGCGAGGGGGTCAGCGGGTACCAGTCGCCCTCGCGCGGCCGATTGAAGCCGGCGTAGCTCTCCTGGTTCTCCTTCGAGACCTTGGAGACGTGGACGCGCGAGCGCCGCCAGATCTCCTCCTGCATGGTTTCGATCGTGAAGCCGTCGCGGTGCAGGGTTTGGGCATGCTCGGGTCCAAGAACGACGAATAGAGGACCTCGGCCATAGATGGTGTTGGCGCCGGGCTGGCCCACGGTGTTCGAGATGGTCGTCAGAAGCCCCTCGCCCGAGGTACTGCCATGGTCGTTGATGTTATGCGGCGGCTCAGCCGACATCGCCGTCACCACGCTATCGGAGGCCGCGAAGCCGCGCCGCACATGGTAGGGCTCCCAGGGGCTCTCTTCCTCGTTTTCGCCGAAGCAGTAGCTGTACTTGGCGGGAGATCCCTGGGTCGCGCGATCCATCTCGCCGGGTTTGGCACCGCCGACATTGAGCAGGATCAGGGCCAGTGCGCGACCGATCGCGGCGTTGGCACGCCAGCCCTGGCCAAAGCAATTGGACCCGCAATTGATGCCGAGGTTCTTCCGGGCGGGTCCGTTCACCATGAGCATCGGTGCACACGGGTGCGTCGTGGCGAGCGTGCCATGCAGGTTGTAGTCGGGGTCCAGTACTGCGCGCAGCGCCGCCGTCACCGCGGGAAAGTACTCCGGCCGGCAGCCCGCCATCACGGCGTTGGCGGCGAGTCCGTGCAGTGTGGGCAATACCTGGCGTGGCGAGATCGGCGCGAAGGGCCGGTTGTCACCGCGCACCGTCTCGACCATCCGCAGCACCGCCTGTTCAGTCGGGAGATAGAGCGGCAGACCGTCGCTCCATCCTTGCTCGGCGGCGAAATCGTTGAAGGCGACGACATCCATGTCGCCGACATCGATCAACTCCTGCTCCGCGAGATTCGTCATGCCGAAACCGCCTCGCTCAGGCCCTTGTAGGCGGCCTCAATGCGTTCGCCGAGTTCCGCCGCGTTCAGGCCGCCCAGCGGATGCTTCACCACGATCAGGCGCGGCTGGATCTTGCGGGCCTTGGCTTGCGCCAGCACCAGGGGCTTGAAGGTTTCGGTGGCGATCACGTAGGCCGTGACGCCGCGCTTCTCGAGTTCGACGCTGTCGTGGAAACTCCACGATGAACAGCTCCCTCAATCCGCTATGGCGAGCAAGGCTCCCCGATAGTTGGCCGCCACCTTCTCGATAAGGTCGGACGGCGCCGGCTGACTGGCGCTGTTCTTGGCGACATAGTCGATGTTGGTGACGGTCCGCAGGCCGGACAGTTTCGCCTTCAGCCCATCGAGCAGCTCGCGCGCGTTCGGCTTGGAATTCGAGAAAAGCGCAATGGCATCGCTCTTCCAGTCGACGGGCTTGAGATCGATCTTCTCACCGCCGGCCGCCGCGAGCGCGAAGCCGGGATTGTAGATGCGCATGATGCAACCTCCTTACTGAACTTGGCGCTTCAGCGCCGCGATCACGGCCCTTGCGGCACGTCGCCCGTCCTCGAGTGCGGCCTTGGCGTGCCGCGAACTGCCGGCGCGCACATCGCCCGCGCCGAACAACGAGGGGAGGGCGGTGCGGCCGTTCCCATCCACCACGATATGCCCGCTGCCATCGCGCGCAAGCGATTCTGGCGCGAAGTCGAGGGAAGGGCGTTCGTCCCGGTAGACGAACGCTGCTCGAGCGGGAACGCGGACCCGGTTGCCGGCCCGCTCGAGGACCAGAGCTTCCAGCCCGTCGGTGCCTTCCAAGGAGATGACCGGTTGGTCGACTGACACGCGTGTCACGATCGCGCCCAGCGCCTGGAGCTCGGCCGCCTCATGGTCAGCCCAGCCCCCCGAACCGACAACGGCCACGGGCTGACCGGCATAGAGGGGACCGTCGCAGATCGCGCAATGAGAGAGGCCACGCCCCTCCCAATCCGCCTCGTCGGCGAGACCCAGACGGCCCTTCAGGAGGCCGGTCGCGACGATGACGACGTGCGCACTCCAGCTCTCGCCCGAGTCGGTGCGCGCTGTCCAGGCCGCGCCCTGTTCCAGCGTGGCGATCTCGCCAAACGCGAGCTCGACGCCCGCCGCCGTCGCCTGATCAGTCAGGCGTGCCACCAGATCCGGACCCGCAATATCCTCGCCAAACTCGTGAATCGCGCCGAGGTTGATGAGCGCTCCGCCCGGGCCCAGCCGGTCGACGCAGACGCACGCCAGCCCCGCGCTCGCGACTTCGATGGCGGCGGCGAGGCCCGCTGGACCGGCACCGATCACCAGCACGTCCTTGATCTCGCGTTCGACCATCCGGACTCCCTCAATGCGACCCTTACACCGCTTGCCAGTCGCGTCGGAACCGTCGTAGTCCGCAGAGCGGGAGACAGGGGGCAGGATGGCGTACTTCACGCAGCAGCTGGTGAACGGCCTTGCGCTGGGCGCCATCTATGGGCTGATCGCCATCGGCTACACCATGGTCTACGGCATCGTCGGGATGATCAACTTCGCGCATGGCGAAGTGTTCATGGTCGGCTCGTTCATCGCGCTCATCGGTTTCATGATCTGCGCCATGGCGGGCATTTCCTCGGCACCGGTCGCGATCCTGCTGGTGCTGCTGATCGCCATGAGTTTCAGCGCCGTCTACGGCTGGGCGATCGAACGAACGGCGTATCGACCGTTGCGTGGATCATTCCGGCTGGCGCCGCTGATCTCGGCCATTGGCGTTTCGATCGTGCTGCAGAACTATGTCCAGCTGGTGCAGGGAGCGCGGCCCAAGCCCCATGTGTCGCTGGTCAGCGGCGGCTTCACGCTGTTCACCTCCGACGGCTTCGACGTCCGGGTGACCTGGATCCAGATCATGATCGTCATGGTGACGGTGGCGCTCATGGCTGGCTTTACGCTCGTCATCTCGCGCACCGCGCTCGGCCGCCAGCAACGCGCCTGCGAGCAGGACATGAAGATGGCGGCGTTGCTGGGTGTCGATGTCAACCGCACGATCTCGCTCACCTTCGTGATCGGTGCGGCGCTGGCCGCCGTCGCCGGCATGCTGTTCATGATGTACTACGGCGTCATCGACTTCTTCATTGGCTTCCTTGCGGGCATCAAGGCGTTCACCGCCGCGGTGCTGGGCGGGATCGGTTCATTGCCTGGTGCGATGCTCGGCGGATTGCTGATCGGGCTGATCGAGGTCTTCTGGGCCGGCTACTTCTCCAGCGAGTACAAGGACGTCGCGGCCTTCTCGATCATGATCCTCGTGCTGATCTTCCGGCCGACCGGGCTGCTCGGCAAACCCGAGATCGAGAAGGTTTGAGCGCGTGGGAGCGCGTCTGCCCGCCATATTGAAGGATGCCGGCCTCACCGCCTTCGTGGCGGCCGCGCTGGGCATCTTCATTGTCGGATTTCGCACGATCGATATCGGTTCAACGCGCGGCCTCTCGTTCGACTACGAATTCGTCGATCTCGCCATCGCCGTTGCGACGGTCTTTCTCGGCCGACTTGGCCTTCAGCTCGCGGCGGCGGGACAGCGCCTGCCGGCGATCGCGCTCGGGGTGATCCTGTTCGTCGTCGGCGTGTCGCCACTTAAGATGCCGTCCACTTTCCTGCACTGGTTCGTGGCTCTGGGCGGCGTCGCGCTGATCCTGCGCGGGATGTGGCCGTGGGCGCAGGCGGCGATCGGTTCGGCAGGCGCGAGCCCGCGTGGCGTGGCGCTGAAGCAAGCCGGCACGAAGTGGTTTGGCTGGGCGCTGCTCGGGGGCGCGGTGCTGATGCCGTTCTCGCCGATGGCGGACCAGAAGACGATGGACCTCGGCGTGCTGATCCTCACCTATGTGATGCTGGGGTGGGGGCTCAACATTGTGGTCGGGCTCGCGGGTCTGCTCGACCTGGGCTACGTCGCCTTCTACGCCGTCGGCGCCTATGCCTACGCGTTGCTGTCAACGCAGCACGGGATGGGTTTCTGGGCCGTCTTGCCGGTCGCCGGCATGATCGCGGCGTTGTTCGGCGTGCTGCTGGGCTTTCCGGTGCTGCGACTGCGCGGCGACTATCTCGCCATCGTCACCATGGGATTCGGCGAGATCATTCGCCTGGTGCTGCTGAACTGGGTCGATCTTACCAACGGTCCCGCGGGCATCGGGTCAATTCCAGGACCGACGTTTTTTGGCGCCACCTTTACCGAGCGGGCGCCGGCCGGCGGTCAGACTTTCTCGGAGATGATGGGGATCCCCTTCAGCTCCAACCATCGCCTGATCTTTCTCTACTACCTGATCCTGGCGCTCGCCCTGGTGACCCACCTCTTCACGCAACGCATGCGACGACTGCCGGTGGGGCGCGCATGGGAGGCGTTGCGCGAGGACGAGACCGCCTGTCAGGCGCTCGGGATCAATCCGACCAACACCAAGCTCACCGCCTTCGCGGTCGGCGCGATGTTCGCGGGCTTCGCCGGCTGCTTCTTCGCGGCCAAGCAACGCTTCATCAGCCCCGAGAGCTTCGTCTTCATCGAATCGGCGATCATCCTCGCCATCGTGGTGCTGGGCGGGATGGGCAGCCAGATCGGTGTGGTGCTGGCCTCCATCCTGCTCATCGGGATGCCCGAATGGTTCCGCGATCTCGGCAACTACCGGATGCTCGCGTTCGGACTGGCCATGGTGCTGATCATGGTTTACCGGCCGCGCGGCCTGGTGGCGCATCGCGAGCCCTCTGTGCGGCTGCATCCGGCAGATCCGGGGGGCGGCCGATGAGCCACCCGCTGATCGAGGTTGAGCACCTCACAATGCGCTTCGGCGGTCTCTTGGCTGTCGACGACGTGTCGTTCGCGGCCTGGCCCGGGCAGATCACCGCCGTTATCGGACCCAACGGCGCGGGGAAGACGACGCTCTACAATTGCATCACTGGCTTCTACAAGCCCACCGTGGGTCGGTTGACGCTGCGTGAGGGCGACCGCACTTGGCTGCTGGAGCGCATGCTGGGGTTCGAGATCGGCCAGAAAGCGCGAGTGGCGCGGACCTTCCAGAACATCCGCCTGTTCGGTGGCATGACGGTGCTCGAGAACCTTCTGGTCGCGCAGCACAACAAGCTGATGCGGGCATCGGGCTGGAGCCTGCTCGGTCTTGCGGGTGTGCGCGGCTTCCGCGAGGCCGAGGCGGCGGCGATCGAACTGGCGCGCGGATGGCTCGAACGCATCGGTCTCGTGGCAGACGCCGACCGGCCGGCGGGAGAGCTGCCCTATGGGGCGCAGCGGCGACTCGAGATCGCCCGCGCGATGTGCACGGAACCGCGACTGCTGTGCCTCGACGAACCGGCTGCAGGCCTCAATCCGCGCGAATCGGCGGAGCTCAACCAACTGCTGACCTCGATTCGCGACCGCGACGGTGTAGGCGTGTTGCTGATTGAACACGACATGAGCGTGGTCATGAGCATTTCTGACCGCGTTGTGGTGCTCGATTACGGGCGCAAGATCGCTGACGGTGATCCGGCCCAGGTCCGACGCGATCCGGCCGTCATCCGGGCCTACCTCGGGGCGGAGGAGGGCGTCGATGCTTGAAGTGCAGGGCGTCGAGACCTTCTATGGCTCGATCCAAGCGCTGCATGGCGTCGACCTCGCCGTCGGGCGCGGCGAGATCGTGACGCTGATTGGGGCCAACGGCGCGGGCAAGTCGACGCTCCTGATGACGATCTGCGGCAACCCGCGCGCCACAAGCGGCTCGATCCGCCTCGATGGCGAGGAGATCGCGGGCCTGGAGACCCACGAGATCGTGCGGCGTGGCGTGGCCCAGGTGCCCGAGGGGCGGCGCATCTTTCCGCGCATGAGCTTGTTCGAGAACCTGCAGATGGGCGCCACGCTGGGTGACCCGGCGCACTTTTCGACCGATCTGGAGCGCGTTTACGCCATGTTCCCGAGGCTCGCCGAGCGACGCGAGCAGCGGGGCGGGACCTTGTCGGGTGGCGAACAGCAAATGCTGGCGATCGGACGCGCCTTGATGAGCCGGCCTCGGCTTCTGCTTCTCGACGAACCATCGCTCGGTCTCGCGCCGCTGATCGTGAAGCAGATTTTCGAGGCGGTCGGTCGCATCGCCCGCGAAGAGAAGGTGACGGTGTTCCTTGTCGAGCAGAATGCCTTCCATGCGCTGCGGCTCGCCGACCGTGGCTACGTGCTGGTCAATGGCCGCGTCCGGCTCAGCGGCACCGGCAAGGAACTGCTCGCCAACGCCGAGGTCCGCTCGGCCTATCTAGAGGGCGGCCACGGATGAGCCCGCTCGACACTCTGAGCTTCGACCTGTTCGGCAACACCGCGTTCGTCGTGGCGCTCCTGAACCTCGCGCTTTTCGGACCGGCGGCGTGGGCGACGGGCGTGGGGGTGGCCGGGACATGGCGGCACTGGGCACAAGTCGTGGCCTATGGTGCGCTGTTGTCGGGAGCGCTGCGGTTTCTCGACTTTGCGTTGGCCGGCGGCGATCTGTGGTCCGTCGGCGGGCTCCTGCTGGGGTGGGCGATCCAGGGAGCGATCGGGCTGGTGGCCTGGCGGGCAACCCGGGCGCGACAGATGGTCACCCAGTATCCCTGGCTCTACCGGCGCCGCGGATTCCTCACATGGGAGGAACTTCCCAAGGGCATGCCCGCCGCCTAATCTCCGGCCCATCCTCCACACTCGTGGAGAGTCTGCGAGAGGGAAACACCAGATGAGGAAGATGTACGGCGCGATCGCCGTGGCAGCCGCGATGGCGGCGACGCCAGCGCTCGCCCAGATCAAGATCGGCTCGGCCGGCCCGATGACCGGCCAATACGCTGCGTTCGGCGAGCAGCTTCGCCGTGGCGCGACGATGGCGGTCGAGGAAATCAACGCCGCGGGTGGCGTCAATGGCCAGAAGCTCGAGCTTCTGATCGGCGACGATGCTTGCGATCCCAAGCAGGCGACCGCGGTTGCCAACAAGATGGTCTCGGACAAGGTCGCCTTCATCGCCGGCCATTTCTGCTCCGGCTCGTCGATCCCGGCCTCCGACATCTACAAGGAAGCCAAGATCCTGCAGATCACACCCGCCTCGACCAATCCGCGCCTGACCGATGAGGCGATCAAGAAGGGCAACACCACGGTGTTCCGGACCTGCGGTCGTGACGACGTGCAGGGCATGACGGTCGGCACCTACATCCTGAAGTGGCATCGCAACTACCGCGTGGCCATCCTTCACGACAAGTCGCCCTACGGTAAGGGCGTCGCCGACGAGACCAAGAAGGCCCTGAACAAGGGCGGCCTGCGCGAGACCATGTACGAGGCCTACAACGACACCGATAAGGACTTCACCGCGCTCATCAACAAGATGAAGCAGGCCCGCATCGACATGATCGTGCTCGGCGGCTACCACACCGCCGGCGCGCTGATCATCAAGCAGGCCCGCGAGCAGGGACTGGGCGCGCAGATGGTCGGCTTCGACTCGCTCGAGACCGCCGAGTTCGCCCAGCTGGGCGGCGCGGCGACCGACGGAGTGTTGATGTCGTTCCCGCCCAAGGCTGAGGACGATCCCAAGAACGCCGCGCTGGTGAAGAAGTTCCGCGACGCCAAGTACAACCCGGAGGGCTACACGCTCTTCAGCTACGCCGCGATCAAGGTGTGGGCCGATGCCGCCAACAAGGCCAAGAGCATCGACGCCGCGGCCGTCGCCAAGCAGCTGCGCACCGGCAAGTACGACAGCGCCGTCGGCTCGCTCGAGTTCGACGAGAAGGGTGACATCAAGAACCCGGTCTACGACATCTACGTGTGGAAGGGCGGCCGCTCCTTCCAGGCGCAGAAGTAGCCGTTCACGACATCGGCGGCCCCGTGCCGCCGCAGGAAAGGCCCGGCCCTGCGCCGGCCCTTTTTCTTGGACCAGAGCCCGAGCCGGCTTGTGTCGGCATTCCCACTATTTTGGGGAGCGTTGGCGGGGCGGCCCCTGATATGGTATCCCGAGGCCCAACAGCTAGGGGGCAGTAGCGTCTCGCATGGCGGGGGACACCATCGCGGTTGCGGCGGATCACGCCGGTTTCGAGCTCAAGGAAGCGCTGAAGCGCGACCTCGAGGCTGAGGGCCGCGTCGTGCTCGATCTTGGCACCCACTCTGGCGCATCCGTTGACTACCCCGATTTCGGCCACGCGCTCGCACAAGCGATTGCCGCCGGCCGTGCGCAGAAGGGCCTGTTGGTGTGCGGCACCGGGATCGGCATCTCGATCGCCGCCAACCGTCATGCTGGCGTGCGGGCGGCGGTGTGCCATGACGCCACCTCCGCGCGCCTGACCCGCCTGCACAACGACGCCAATGTGCTGGCGCTGGGGGCGCGTCTGATCGGGCCGGAAACCGCGCGCGAATGCTTGCGCGTTTTCCTCGCCACCCCTTTCGAAGGCGGCCGTCACGCTGGCCGCGTCGCCAAACTCGCCTGAGGGATCGCCCACTATGAGCCAAGCCGCCCGCGCCTCCGCCGCGCCCGACCTGCCCGGGATGTTCGCCCGTTCTCTCGACACCGCCGATCCCGAGATCGCGGGCGTCCTGAAGGGCGAGCTGCATCGGCAGCGCAACCAGATCGAGTTGATCGCGTCGGAGAACATCGTGAGCCGCGCGGTGCTTGAGGCTGCCGGCTCGGTGCTGACCAACAAGTACGCCGAAGGCTATCCGGGTCGGCGCTACTATGGCGGCTGCGAGGAGGTCGACAAGGCCGAGGCGCTGGCGATCGCGCGAGCCTGCAAGCTGTTCAACTGCAGCTTTGCGAACGTCCAGCCGCATTCCGGCGCCCAGGCGAACCAAGCGGTGTTCATGGCACTGCTGAAGCCCGGCGACACGTTTCTTGGCATGGCGCTGGACCAAGGTGGGCATCTCACACACGGCTCGCCCGCCAATCAGTCGGGCAAGTGGTTCCGAGTGCTGTCCTACGGCCTGCGCCCAGACACCCATACGATCGACTACGACGCGATGGAGACGACTGCTCGGCGGGAGCGCCCCAAGCTGATCATCGCCGGCGCCTCGGCCTATTCCCGCCAGATCGACTGGGCGCGGTTCCGCAAGGTGGCCGACGAGGTGGGGGCGTTCTTCATGGTCGATATGGCGCACTATGCCGGCCTCGTGGCCGGCGGCGCCTATCCCAGTCCGCTGCCACACGCCCATGTCGTCACCACGACAACGCACAAGACGCTGCGCGGGCCACGCGGCGGCATGATCCTCTCCAACGACGTGGAGATCGGGAAGAAAATCAACTCGGCGGTGTTCCCTGGCCTGCAGGGCGGGCCATTGATGCACATCATCGCCGCCAAGGCCGTGGCGTTTGGTGAGGCGCTGCGACCGGAGTTTCGGACCTATGCCCAGGCCACCATCGACAATGCCCGCGCGCTCGCGGGCGCGCTGGTCGAGCGCGGGCTCGCCATCGTCTCGGGCGGCACCGACAGTCACGTCATGCTGGTCGATCTGCGTCCGAAGAAGGCGACTGGCATCGCGGCCGAGAAGGTACTCGATCGCGCCGGCATCACGGTCAACAAGAACAGTATTCCGGGAGATCCGGAGAAATACACCGTGACCTCCGGTGTCCGGCTGGGATCGCCCGCTGGAACGACGCGCGGTTTCGGCGTCGCGGAGTTCCGCCAGGTCGGTCATCTGATCGCCGACGTGCTGGACGGCATTGCGCGCAACGGACCCGATGGAGACGCCCAGACGGAACAGGCCGTTCGGGCGAAGGTCACCGATCTTTGCGCGCGCTTTCCGATTTATCGAGACTGAGCGCGTCACAGCGCGCCGACGACAGGGGGATATGAATGCGTTGTCCGTTTTGCGGCCACGAAGACACCCAGGTAAAGGACTCGCGTCCAACCGACGATAACTCGGCGATCCGGCGGCGGCGCTATTGCTCGTCCTGCGGCTCGCGATTCACGACATTCGAGCGGGTCCAGCTTCGCGAGCTGACGGTGGTCAAGAAGAATGGCCAACGCGCCGCCTTCGATCGGGACAAGCTGCAGCGCTCGATCTCCGTCGCGTGCCGCAAGCGGCCGGTGGACCCCGAGCGGGTGGAGCGCGTGGTCAACGGTATCGTCCGTCGCCTGGAGAGCTCGGGCGAGAGCGAGATCCAGTCCACGCAGATCGGCGAGTTGGTCATGGACGCGCTGCGCGCGCTCGATCCCGTCGCTTATGTCCGGTTTGCGTCGGTCTACCGAAACTTCCGCGAGGCTAAGGACTTCGAGGAGTTCATCTCGGACCTCGCCGAGACCAACCTCAAGGATTGATCGCATGATGGCCGCCGCGCTGGCGCTGGCGCGCCGGTCGCTGGGGCGCACCTGGCCAAACCCGGCCGTGGGCTGCGTGATCGAACGCGACGGCCGCGTGCTTGCCATTGGTCGAACGCAAGAAGGCGGCCGGCCCCACGCCGAGGCCGATGCCATCGCGAGGGCACAGGAGAGTCTGCGGGGCGCCACGGTCTGGGTGACGTTGGAACCCTGCTCGCATCATGGCCGGACGCCGCCTTGCGCGGAGGCACTGATCGAGGCCGGCATCTCCCGGGTGGTGTCCTCTCTGGAGGACCCGGACCCCCGCGTGTCCGGACAGGGGCATGCCCGACTGCGGGAGGCCGGGGTCAAGGTTGAGGTCGGTGCAGGCGCCGCCGAAGCGCGGGACATCAACCGCGGCTTCTTCCTGCGGGTGGCGGACGGGCGGCCTCTCTTCACGCTGAAACTCGCGACATCGCTCGACGGACGGATCGCGACGGCGTCCGGCGAGAGTCGTTGGATCACCGGGGCATCGGCGCGGGCGCGGGGTCACCGTCTGCGTGCGACGCACGATGCGATTCTGGTCGGGATCGGGACGGCACTGGCCGACGATCCACAGCTGGATTGCAGGTTGCCCGGTCTTGCGGCGCGATCGCCAATCCGCATTGTGGTCGACACGCACGCGCGACTGCCGCTCACCTCTCAGCTGGTGCGGTCGTCGCGAGAGGTCCCGGTGTGGCTGGTCTGCCGGGCCGGCGCGGCGAGCGCGGCCCTGGCCCGCGCGGGTGTTGAAATCGTGGAGGTCGCCACGGGCGTCGACGGACGCGTCGACCCGGCGGCGATGGCACAGGCCCTCGGCGCACGCGGACTGACGCGCGTGCTGGTCGAAGGCGGGGGCGCCATCGCCGCGGCTTGGCTCAAAGCCGGGCTGGTGGACGATCTGGTCGTTCACCGCGGCGGCCTCGTCCTCGGCGCCGACAGCCGCCCTGCGATATCTGATCTCGGCCTCCAGAAACTCGATTTCGCCTCCCGGTTCACGCCGATCGCGCGGGAAAGCGCCGCGGATGACCTGCTGGAAACCTGGACGCGGCGAGCCTAGGTAAAGCCATGTTCACCGGCATTGTGACCGATATCGGCGAGGTCGTGGGCGTCGCAGCGGGCGGCGCGACCGGGGATCTGCGCTTCACCATCGCGACGCGGCACGATCTCGGCCCCATCGCCCTCGGAGCCTCCATCGCTTGCTCGGGCTGTTGCCTCACGGTGGTGTCCAAGGGCCGCTCGGGTGAACGACACAGCTTCGATGTCGAGGTGTCGGCGGAGACACTCTCCAAGACCCATCTTGGGGGGTGGCAAGCGGGAACGTCGATCAATCTCGAACTGTCGCTGAAACTCGGCGACGAGTTGGGCGGGCACCTGGTCTATGGCCACGTCGATGGGCAGGCGCGCATCGTCGGGCTGCGGGCCGAAGGCGGCAGCAAGCGCTTTACGTTCGAGGCTCCGGCGGAGCTGGCCCGCTTCATCGCGTCCAAAGGCTCGGTCGCGATCGACGGCGTTTCGCTCACCGTCAACGAGGTCGCGGGCGAACGCTTCGGCGTGAACGTGATTTCCCACACCAGCGCGATGACGACGCTCGGCCGGGCCCGGGAGGGGCAGGCGGTCAACCTTGAGGTGGACATGCTCGCGCGATACGTTGCCCGATTGCAGGAGTACGGACGCCCATGAGCGCGCTCGACAAGGACGCTTGGCGGATCACCTTCGCCGAGGTGAAGGCCGCCGCCGAAGATATCATCGAGGAAGCCCGTCGCGGCCGGATGTTCATTCTGGTCGACGATGAGGATCGCGAGAACGAGGGCGATATCGTCGTCCCCGCGCAGTGGGCGACGCCCGAGACCATCAATTTCATGGCCAAGCACGCGCGCGGCCTGATTTGCCTCGCGCTGACCCGCGAGCGCGTCGAGCAGCTCGGCTTGCCGCTGATGTCGCGCAACAACGGCACGCGCCACCACACGGCCTTCACGGTGTCGATCGAGGCGCGCGAGGGCGTTACCACGGGCATCTCGGCGGCCGATCGCGCGCGGACCGTCCAGGTGGCGATCGATCCGTCCTGCGGACCCCAGGACATCGTGACGCCGGGCCATGTGTTCCCGCTGATGGCCCGCGATGGCGGGACGCTGGAGCGTACCGGCCATACCGAGGCCGCCGTCGATATCGCGCGTCTCGCCGGTCTCAACCCGTCGGGCGTGATTTGCGAGATCATGAACGACGACGGCACGATGGCCCGTCGCAATGACCTCATCACCTTCGCCCAGCGTCACGGGCTCAAGATCGGCACCATTGCAGACCTGATCGCCTACCGCCGTCGCTACGACTCGATCATCCGGCGGCTGAGCGAGACGACACTCGACAGCAGCTACGGCGGCGAGTTCCGCGCCGTTGTGTATGTGAACAAGGTAACGCTCGCCCAGCATCTGGCGCTGGTGAAAGGCGATCCGGCGGCCGGTGGTCCGGTGTTGGTCCGCATGCATGCCATGAATATCTTCACCGACGCGCTCGGCCAGCGGATCGACGGACGCGGCGGCGAGATCGAGGCCTCCATGCGAGCGATCGCGCAGGAGGAGCGGGGCGTGATCGTGCTGATCCGGGAGCCCGTGACGGCCATGCTGGCCGAGCAGCGGCGTCGCGCCGGCGAAGCCGTGGAACGACCCGGCAACGAGCTACGCGACTACGGCGTTGGTGCGCAGATCCTGATCGATCTCGGCGTGAAGGAGATGGTGTTGCTGACCAACACCAAGAAGAACGTCGTCGGGCTCGAGGGCTTCGGCCTCAAGATCGTGGGCCAGCGCAACCTGCCGTCGCCCGGGAACGCCTGAGATGTCGACGCGGACCGAGAACGCGCCCGCCCGGCCGCGGCTCGCGGGAGCCGATGGCGCGCGGCTGCTGGTGGTCGAAGCCCGCTTCTACACCGGTATCGCAGATGCGTTGGTCGCGGGCGCGGAACGCGAGGCCGCGTTGTACGGCGCGTCAATCGAGCGCGTGGCTGTTCCAGGCGCCTTCGAGATTCCGGGCGCGATCGCGATGGCGGCGGATCGCTACGACGGGTTCATTGCACTGGGATGCGTGATCCGGGGCGAGACCACGCACTACGACTATGTTTGCGGCGAGAGCGCACGCGGTCTGATGGACCTCGCCGTCCAACGCAGACTGGCCATCGGCTACGGCATCCTGACGGTTGAGAACGAGGAGCAAGCCTGGGCGCGGGCGGCGGTCGATCGTGGCGACAAGGGCGGGGACGCGGCCCATGCGGCACTGGCGATGGTGGCGCTGCGCCGGCGCTGGTCGCGATGAGCGCGCCGCTACCGACCAGCCGTCGGGCGGCCGCGCGGCTTGCGGCTGTCCAGGCGCTCTATCAACTGTCGGAAGGGGCGCACGAGGCCCGCGAGGTGATCGATCAGTTCGTGAGTGTGCGAACGACGGAAGCGGGTGAGGGCGGCATGCGGCCCGACGCCGATCGCGGCTTCTTCGGAGAACTCGTCGAGGGCAGCGACAGTCACCGAGCCGAGCTCCAGCCGATCCTTGAGGTCGCGCTGGCGGGTCGGACCTGGGATCGCGTCGACCGGCTGGTCAAGGCGATCCTGCTGGCGGCGGCCTATGAGCTGCGGTTCCGGCCCGACGTGCCGGCGCGCGTGGCGATCAATGAATATGTCGAGATTGCCCACGATTTCTTCGATCAGGGCGAGCCAGGCTTCATCAACTCGGTCCTGGATCGCGTCGCGCGCACGACGCGGGCCGCCGAATTCGGTCCCTGAGCGTCCGATGTCCCGTGCCGGCGAATTCGAGTTGATCCGCCGCTACTTCGCGCCGCTCGCACGTGGCTTTCCCGGTGCCGACGGGCTGCGCAGCGACAACGCGATCTTCGCTGCCGACGGACGGCGGGACCTTGTGGTCAAGACCGACACCATCGTGGCAGGCGTCCACTTCCTCGCTGACGAAACACCGCAGCGAATCGCCGAGAAGGCGCTCCGCGTCTGCCTCTCCGACTTGGCGGCCGGTGGCGCGCATCCGGTGGCGTATCAGCTCGCGCTGGCGCTGCCGGGTTCATTGAACGAACGCTGGGTCGCGGCGTTCGCGCGCGCTCTGGCGGCGGACCAGAGGCGATACAAGATTCTGCTGAGCGGCGGCGACACGGTACGTACGCCCGGCCCGCTGTCCATCACGGTCACCGCCGTTGGCCAAGTTGCGCGCGGACGCGCCTTGTTGCGCTCCGGTGCGCGAGCCGGCGACCAGCTTTGGGTCACGGGGACGATCGGCGATGCCGCACTCGGCCTGCGAGTCGCGACGGACCAACTGAAACCGCCGACGGACGAGGCGCGGTTTCTGGAAGATCGCTTCCGGCGGCCGCGACCACGGACTGCTTTGGGGCCGCAGCTGATCGGGATCGCCCACGCGGCGGCGGACGTGTCGGACGGCCTGCTCGCGGACGTTGGGCATGTTGCGAACGCTTCGGGACTGCGTGTGACCATGGACCGGGAACTCGTGCCCTTGTCGCGGCCAGCTCGCCGGGCGGTCCAGCGACTGCCGGGCCTCTGGTCGACGGTCTTGGCCGGCGGCGACGACTATGAGCTGGTGTTGGCGGTGCCACCCCGCCGCGAGGCGGCGCTATTGAAGGCGGCGCGCGCGGTGCGCCTACTCGTCACCCGCATCGGTCGGTTTGACCGCGGGCGCGGTGTCGAGTTGCGGAGCGGCGGCCGCAAGCTCGCCATCGAGCGCACCGGCTGGGATCACTTCCCGGGGAAATAGTCCGGGAAGTGGCGCTGGATCGCATCCGCGATCAGCCGGTGGCCGGTTTCGTTGGGGTGAATGTCGCTGACGAAGAACGGCAGCGGATCGGTGGGGCGCCGGGTGGCGAGATAGGCGTCGAAGGTCGGCCGCAGGTCGATGAAGTCGACGCCGTTGGCTGTGGCCCAGCGCGCGACGTGGGCCGCGAACTGCCGATCAGCGTGGGTGCGATCGCCGGTCATCACCACATATTTGGACGGTACGGCCGTTATGGCGAGGCGCGTCCCGCCGACGCCGACCTGACGTGCAAGGTCGCGCAGAGCGGCGTCGGTGAGGGGCGAGATTTCCGGCGACTGCTCGACGAACCCGCCCACAGCACCCATTATGCCGCCGGGCGCGGAATCGCGGGGGCCGAGCGCGAACTGGACTGTTCTGATGCCGACTCGGATCAGGCGGGCCACTTAGAGGCCGCGCAAGGCTCGAACCAGCGTGCTGTCCGGTGGCCCGGCGACGGCGCCCGGGAGGCCGGCGGCATCGAGCGGTGCGCCCGCCGCGTAGATCGCATCGTCGGCGACGTCGTTGGAGTACAACATGACGATAGCCAATGGCGGTTTTCCGGCCGCGATCTCCCGCTGCCACTGCAGGCGGTAGATTACGGGGCTGTAGCTTGAGACCCCCCAATTGTCGGCGAAGACATCCGGAGCCGCGCGCGCGTTTAGCAGGCCGACGAAGGAATCCCGATAGGCGACCTGGCTTGCCTCAACCATGGAATCGCCGAGGACGGCGACGCGCCGATGGTGACGGACGGGATCCGCCACTTGCCGCGCGTCGGGATCGATGACGCGTCCCTGGGAGTCGTAGGCAATGATGAATCCGCCGAATTCGCCGCGGCCGTCGCGTCGCCGGTATCGGTAGTCAGGGGGATGGCGGTGGTGCAGGTAGGCGTCGCTCAGCAGCGGCTGTTCGCCGAATCCCATATCGAGCACGCGCAAGGTGCCTTCAAGGAATGCGAATCCGACCAGGGTTGAGACGCCGAACAGGGCCGCATTGGCAAGCCATCGACGCATACGAGAAGGCGAGGGGTTCATTTTCCCGCAGCATAGCAGACCCGCGATGTCATCGGAACGCGACGCGCCAAATCGTTTGGGTGCGGAAGGCGGTTGCGCCTATGGTGCGCGCGCCATGAGTGTCGACAACTTTGCCCGCGGTCCGATGCCGCGCCGCGCGCTGCGCAATCTGGGTTTGCTGGCGGCATGCCAAGCGCTGACGCAAAGCAGCAACACACTGATGTTCGCCTCATCGGCGCTCGCGGTTCTGACCATAGTCAGCCACGAGATGCGACCCTGGGCGAACCTGCCGGTCACCATGCAGCATCTGGGGGTCATGCTCGCCGTGTTCCCGGCGTCGATGCTGAGCCAGCGACTCGGACGGCGGGTGGGCTTCCGCATCGGCGCCGCGATGGGAATGATCGGCGCGGCGGCCGTGGCTGTCGGGCTCGGCCTCGGCAGCCTGCTGCTGATGTGCGTAGGCGGTGTTGTGCTCGGCGGCGCGGTTGCCAACATGCAGCTTTACCGCTTCGCGGCGGTCGAGTTGGCGCCGGGCGCGTTCCGCGCCCAAGCCATCTCCTATGTCACAGTGGGAGGCGTGTTTGCCGCCTTCGTCGGACCGACACTGGCGCGCTTCACATCAGAACTATGGTTGCCGACTTTCCAGGCCAGCTTCTGCGCTGTCATCGTGTTGCACGCGATCGTCTTCGTCTTGCTGGGTCTTGTCGAGTTTCCCAAGGTCAAACCCGAGGAGGTCGCGAGCCCGCAGCGCCCCCTGATCGAGATCGCCACCCAGCCGGCCTACATGGTCGCCGCGGCCGGCGGCATGATCGCGTTCGGAGTCATGTCTTTCGTGATGGCGGCCTCGCCACTGGCCATCGTTGCCTGCGGGTTGTCGGCGAAGGAGGCGCCGATCACGATCCTGGTTCATGTTTTGGGCATGTTCGTGCCGTCGTTCTTCACGGGACATCTGATCGCGCGCTACGGCATGTTCAACATGATGATGGCCGGCATCGTGCTGCTGGTGGGTGGTGTGGTCGTCGCGCTGGCAGGCATCACCGAATGGCACTTCCGCGGCGCGCTCACGCTGAACGGGATCGGCTGGAACTTCCTGTTCGTGGGTGCCACGACCATGCTCACGACGACCTATCGCCCGTCAGAGCGCGGCAAGGCGCAGGCGCTCAACGACTTCATGGTGTTCGCCACCACGACGGTCGCCAGCCTGATGGCCGGCGTCGTGCTCGAACTCAAGGGCTGGGCGACGCTGAACTATCTCGCCTTCGCGATGACGTGCCTCGCTCTGGTGGCCATCACGGTCTACCGACTGCGGGCACCAGAGCGCGCGTAACGCCAAGACATTGAAAGCACGGGAGAAACCGCCCCAAGGCTTGGGTTGCGGTTTTGGGGGGCTTCTGGCATTTTCCGCCGTCCTCGCGCCGGGGGAGCCTCGATTCTCGGGACGCGCGGGTGAAAAATCGCCTTAAGAACAACAGGTTAACCGAATGTCTTCCATTCTCTGGGCCGTGATCGGCTGCGGCGTGCTCGCCGTGATCTACGGCGTGGTCACCGCACAACGCGTGATGGCGCAGGATTCCGGCACCGCGCGCATGCAGGAAATCGCGCAAGCCGTGCAAGAGGGCGCCGCCGCCTATCTCCGGCGGCAGTACACCACCATCGGCATCGTGGGCGTCGTCGTCCTCGTCTTGATGGCGCTGTTTCTCGGCAAGTACGCCGCCATCGGCTTTCTGATCGGCGCGGTTCTGTCGGGCGCTACCGGCTTCATCGGGATGAACGTCTCGGTGCGTGCCAATCTGCGGACTGCCGTGGCCGCGCAGAAGAGTCTGGGCCAAGGCCTGGATCTCGCGTTCAAGGCAGGCGCGGTGACCGGCATGCTGGTCGCGGGTCTCGCCCTGCTCGGCGTCGCCGTCTACTACGGCCTACTCATCAGCATCGGCATCAAGGCGGGCAGCCGAGAGATGGTCGACGCGCTTGTGGCGCTCGGCTTCGGCGCCTCGCTCATCTCCATCTTCGCCCGTCTCGGTGGCGGCATCTTCACCAAGGGCGCCGACGTGGGCGGCGACATGGTGGGCAAGGTCGAAGCCGGCATTCCCGAGGATGACCCCCGCAATCCGGCCACCATCGCCGACAACGTGGGCGACAATGTCGGCGATTGCGCCGGCATGGCGGCCGACCTGTTCGAGACCTACGCGGTCACGACGGTGGCGACCATGGTGCTGGCGTCGATCTTCTTCGCTGCCGACGCGGCGCTGGTTTCCAAGCTCATGCTCTATCCGCTGGCCATCGGCGGCGCGTGCGTGATCACGTCGATCATCGGCACCTACTTTGTCCGCCTCGGATCGGACAACAACATCATGTGGGCGATGTACAAGGGCGTGATCGCAGCCGCCGTGCTGTCGATCCCGGCCATCTGGCTCGTCACCGACGCGGTCGTCGGCATGGGCACGAAGATGACCGTCGGTAGCCTCACCTTCACCGGCATGTCGCTGTTCTGGTGCGCGCTGGTCGGCCTGGCCGTCACAGGTCTGATCGTCTGGATCACCGAGTACTACACCGGCACGGATTATCGTCCGGTGAAGGCGGTGGCGCAGGCGTCGGTGACCGGTCACGGCACCAACGTGATCGCGGGCCTTGCCATGTCGATGGAAGCGACGGCGCTGCCGGCGCTCCTCATCTGCGCCGGCATCGTGGTCTGCTACGTGCTGGCCGGCCTGCTGGGCATCGCGATCGCCACGACCGCCATGCTGGCGCTGGCCGGTATGATCGTGGCGCTCGACGCCTACGGCCCGGTGACGGACAACGCGGGCGGCATCGCCGAGATGGCGGGGCTGCCCAAGGAAGTCCGCAAGAACACCGATGCGCTGGACGCCGTTGGCAACACCACCAAGGCGGTGACCAAGGGCTACGCCATCGCCTCGGCCGGCCTCGGCGCGCTCGTCCTGTTCGCGGCCTACGTGGAGGACCTCAAGTACTTCATCGGCCAGGGCAAGCTCGGCGTGAAGGCTGTGTCGTTCAGCCTCGAGAACCCCTATGTCGTCGTCGGGCTGTTGCTGGGCGGTCTGCTGCCGTACCTGTTCGGCGGCATGTCGATGTTGGCCGTCGGCCGCGCCGCGCAGTCGGTGGTGGAAGAGGTCCGTCGCCAGTTCAAGGAGAAGCCCGGCATCATGCAGGGTACCGACCGGCCCGATTACGGCCGTGCGGTCGACATGCTGACCCGCGCCGCGATCAAGGAAATGATGATCCCGTCGCTTCTGCCGGTGCTGTCGCCGATCGTGCTCTACTTCGTGATCGGGGCCATCGCGACCAAGGCCGACGCCTTCGCCGCGGTCGGCGCCATGCTGCTCGGCGTTATCGTCACCGGCCTGTTCGTCGCCATTTCGATGACGGCGGGCGGTGGCGCCTGGGACAACGCCAAGAAGTACATCGAAGAGGGCCACTTCGGCGGCAAGGGCTCGGAAGCCCACAAGGCTGCAGTGACCGGCGACACCGTGGGCGATCCGTACAAGGACACCTCGGGCCCGGCCGTGAACCCGATGATCAAGATCACGAACATCGTGGCCTTGCTGATGCTGGCCGCGCTCGCTCACTGATCGGACTAGCAAGAACCAAAGAAGAAGCCCCGGCCGAAAGGCCGGGGCTTTTTCGTGAGGTATTGGGCTCGGAGGTCAGTTCCCGCCACCGGTCGAGGCGCCGGGGTTGCCCGACTGACGGGGACCACTGAAGCGCCCGATATTGCCGAGAATCTGCTCCATGAAGGTGAGTTCCCGGCCTGCGGTCGGTGTGGCCCGGGACACCATGTCAATCTCCTTGGCCTCGTTCAGACCGAATTGCTTGATGTCCTGAACGCGGCCGGCGTCATTGAACGTGATCTGCAGCACCTTCTGCTCCGCGAGTTCGGGGCGGAGGAAGGCCCAGGTCTCTTGCCGCTGCGAGACGTAGTACCAGACGTTGGTATTGAAGGTCGCCACCGCGGACGGGCTGCCGATCAGGCGCACGACATCCTCGCGGCTCTGGCTGCCGACCTCGATCTTTTCGACGCTCCCCGGCGTTGGCGCGAAGCCGCGGTTGTCGACGATGTTGCTGCAAGCGGTGAGGCTCGCGGCGGCCCCCAGCAGGGCAAGCGGAAGAAGGCGACGCATGGACGGGCCTTGGGGTAGGGTGGGTGTTGTGCCCCAACGTGTCGTGGGGCGCTTCCCGAGTCAACCGGAGCCCACCCAGGAGACGCCGCAACGTGTTTCGCCGCAAGAACCCTCACGCGCCCGCCGCTCGCAGACTCTATCTTCGGGTCGCCGAAGCCGCGCGACGCCCCGAGCTGTTCGAACGATTCGGGGTACCCGATACGCTCGACGGCCGTTTTGATGCCCTCGCATTGCATGTGTGGATGGCCATCGATCGGCTTCGCGCAGAGCCGGACGGCGCCGATCGGGCGCAGGCCCTGTTTGACGCCGTGATGGCGCATCTCGATCTGACGTTGCGCGAGATCGGTGTCCAGGATCTGGGCGTCGGGCGCCGCATCAAGGTCATGGCTGACGGGCTTCATGGCCGGTCGCTGGCTTACCGGGCGGCACTTGCCGGGGATGGCCCAGAGCCGTTTCGTGAGACCTTGCGTCGCAACGGCTACGGCGGTACGCCGCCAGCGCTCAACGATGCCGGACTCGCGGCCTACGAAGCCTACGTCCGCTCGCGGGTCGCCGAGCTCGGCGAGATGGACGCGAATGCGTTGCCTGAAAAATTCTGAAACAGGTCTCAAGTGGCTGATAATAAAGAAGTTTATGAATTGTCGTGGCCAGTCGACCTGGATCGCCTGGGGCCCGCCGGCATGGCACTTGAAGTCGCGCCCACCGAGAGCGAGCGGCGGGCGCTGAGCAAGCGCTTTGGCTTTGTGGATCTCCCCGAACTGTCGGCCCGACTGACCGTTACCGCTCTGGCAGGGGGAACGGTCGCCGTGGAGGGCCGGTTGCGCGGGCGCCTGGTCCAAGCCTGTGTTCTGACGCTTGAGCCGGTCCGACAGGACCTCGATGAGCCTTTTCGGCTTCTCTTCAAGCCGGGCATGGCCGATCCGAGGGATCCCGAGACCGGCGAGGCCGTGCTTTCGGCTGGCTTGGACGCCCCTGAGCCATTGGAGGGGCAATTGCTGGATGTCGGTGAGATCGTGGCCGAGCAGCTGGCGTTGGTGGCCGACCCTTATCCCCGGCGGCCGGGGGTTAAACTCGAGGATGTGCTGCCCAAACGACGCGGCCCGGCGGAGCAGCCGCCCGCCCGCCGGACTCCGTTCGCCAAGCTGCAGGCCCTCAAGGACCGCCCGAGGCGCGGCCGGTAAACGGTTGCGGGCGGAGGGGGATTTGGCTAGAGAAGCCGGCCCGCCGCGCCCGCGAAGCGCGGCACCCGTTTTTTCGGGGCCCGCCCGCGCGTGGCCCCGTGGTGGAGATCGTTATGGCCGTTCCCAAGAAGAAAGTATCCAAGTCGCGCCGCAACCTGCGCCGCGCCCATCACGCGCTGCCGGCCTCGGCCTACGTCGAGTGCAAGAATTGCGGCGAGCTGAAGCGCCCGCACAGCGTTTGCGGCCACTGCGGATACTATCGCGAGGACATGCCGGTTCTCGCCCAGACGGCCGCCGCGGAGTCCTGAGCAGGCTCACGGCCGCGCCGGCCATGCGCTGGCTGTTTCCCTCCAGGTCCGTGTCATGAGTCGCGATCAGGCCGTCGTGGCGCTGGACGGGATGGGAGGCGACAATGCCCCCGGCATCGTTGTCGACGGCGCCGCGTTGGCCCGGGAACGATTTCCCGGCACCCGATTTCTTCTCTTCGGTGATCCCGCGCGCCTCAAGCCGCTGGTCGATCGTCGCAAGGACCTGATTCCTGTCACCGAGATCGTGGTCGCCGAAGACCAGGTAACCCCTGACGATAAGCCGTCTCTGGCGCTCCGCCGCCGTCGGCAATCCAGCATGTGGCTTGCCATCGAGGCGGCGGCGCAGGGGCGCGCCGATCTCGTGGTGTCTGCCGGAAACACTGGCGCACTCCTCGCCATGTCGATGTTCCAGATGCGCACGCTCGCCGGCGCGCATCGCCCGGCGCTCGCCTCGTTCATGCCGACGGCGCGCGGCGAGTCGGTGATGCTCGATCTCGGCGCCAACCTCGAGTGCGACGCCGAGAACCTCGCCGAGTTCGCCGTCATGGGCAGCGCGTTCGCCCAGGCCACGCTGGGGATCGACCGACCGACTGTGGGCTTGCTTAATGTCGGGTCGGAAGAGGCCAAGGGACACGAGTCGATCCGCGAGGCGGCGGCGTGGCTGAAGCGCGATGGCTCACCGGTGGTTTTTCACGGCTTCCTTGAGGGAGACGACATCGGGGCCGGCACGGTCGACGTGGTGGTGACTGACGGCTTCACCGGCAACGTGGCGCTGAAGACGATCGAGGGAACGGCCAAGGTCTACACCAACTTCGTGCGCGACGCGTTCCGCACCTCGACCTTCGCCAAGATCGGGTATCTCTTCGCCTCGGGCGCCTGGTCTAAACTCAGGCAACGGGTCGATCCCCGGCGCTACAATGGCGCGGTGTTCTTGGGGCTGAACGGCTTGAGCGTGAAGAGTCACGGTGGCGCCGACGCGCTCGGCTTCGCCTATGCGATCGGGGTTGGCATCGACATGGTTCGGCACAGTTTCCAGGACAGGCTCACGGACGGGTTGAACCGCCTGCGGGCGGCCGCGCCGGGTGCTGACGAGCCCGCCGGGGAAACGCCGTGATCCGCTCCGTCGTGCAAGGCTGCGGCGCCTACCTGCCGGAGCGGGTCGTCACTAATGCCGAGCTCGCCCAGCGTATGGAGACCTCGGACGAGTGGATCCAGCAGCGCACGGGCATCCGCCAACGCCACATTGCCGCGGACGGCGAGTTTACCTCGCACCTGGCGACAAAGGCCGCCGACGCTGCGCTGAAGCGCGCGGGCATGGCCGCGGCCGATCTCGACCTGATCGTGCTGGCCACGGCGACGCCCGACGAAACGTTCCCGGCAACGGCCACCCGCGTTCAAGCAGAACTCGGGATGACCCGTGGCGCCGCGTTCGATGTGCAGGCGGTGTGCGCGGGCTTCGTCTACGGGGTTTCGGTCGCCGATAGCCTTCTGAAGAATGGTATCGCCGGCACCGCCTTGGTCATCGGCGCGGAAACCTTTTCGCGCATTCTCGATTGGGAGGATCGCGGCACCTGCGTGCTGTTCGGCGACGGCGCTGGGGCGATGATCCTGAAGGCCGAAGACGGGCAGGGGACATCCGCCGATCGCGGGATCCTCGCCAACGTGATCCATTCCGACGGCCGCCAGCACGATATTCTCTATGTCGATGGCGGGCCGTCCTCGACGCAGTCCACCGGGCTTCTGCGAATGGAAGGCAAGGAAGTCTTCAAGCACGCAGTCGTGAACATGGCCCAGGTGGTTGGCGAGGTGCTGGGCAAGGCCGGACTCGCAGCGGGAGACATCGACTGGTTGGTGCCCCACCAGGCCAACAAGCGCATCATTGACGGCACCGGCCGCAAGCTCGGTCTGCCGGCGGAGCGGGTGGTCGTAACGGTGGACCGGCATGCCAATACGTCGGCAGCTTCCATTCCACTGGCTCTGGACGTCGCGGTGGGCGATGGCCGCATCAAACGCGGCGACGTCGTTGTGGTCGAGGGCATTGGCGGTGGCCTCGCCTGGGGCGCTTCGGCCATTCGCTGGTAGCGGGAACCTGCAGCGGAAGTGTTTGAAACAATTCGGCTGGCAACGGAACGCGAACAGACGGCGATTCAAGTCCCGGCGCTATCCCTCTGATATTGACCGGTTTCCGTCCTTAGAGTACACATTAACTCGGGGAAGTTAAGGGGACCGGTTATGGAAGGCCGGAGTATCACGCGTGCCGATCTAAGCGAGTCAGTGTTCCAGGAAGTGGGACTCTCTCGCAACGAGTCGTCCGATCTCGTCGAGGTGATACTCGACGAAATGGTAGAGGCACTGGCTCGTGGCGAATCAGTGAAGATCTCTTCATTCGGGAGCTTCACGGTGCGCGACAAGGGCGAGCGTATCGGTCGCAATCCGAAAACAGGGCAGGAAGTACCGATCCTGCCGCGCCGGGTCCTGGTGTTCCGGGCGTCCAACGTTCTCAAGAACGCCATCAATGGCGTGGAGGGCAGCTCGGACGACGAGTGAGTGTGACGAGTTGAGTGTGTCGTGGGGACGACAAGTCGGGGAAATGTGGGGGTAAGTCATGGCGGTTTCCGTTCAGACGGTCGAAAGGCGCGTTGAGAAGTCGGCACAGGCGTTTCGCACCATCAGCGAAGTGGCCTCGGAACTCGACGTTCCGCAGCACGTGCTGCGGTTCTGGGAGAGCAAGTTCAACCAGGTGCGGCCGCTCAAGCGCGGCGGTGGCCGACGCTACTACCGGCCGGAAGACATCGATCTCCTGCGCCGCATCCGGACGCTGCTCTACGAAGACGGCTACACCATCAAGGGCGTGCAGCGCCTTCTGAAGGAAGGCCGTGGCCGTCTGCCGCTCCAGCGGCTGGACATGGCGGCGGAAAGCGCGCTCGAGAGCCTGCGCATCGTGTCGGCACGCGCCGAGGCGATGGCTGCGGGCGTCCGTCAACCGCTGCCCCGCACCGGTCCGCAGCCGGTGACGCAGCCGCGGGCGGCCATCCTCGACCTGCACAAGCGTCGGGAAATCGAGAACGTGCTGACCGACCTCGAGCAGGCGCTGACGCAGCTGCGCAGCACCCTCAAGGTGCAGCCGGACTGATTGCGCGCCGCCACCATATCTGGTGGAAACTTGAAGATCGTCGTGTAACCAGCTGAAAAGACTTCACTATTCCGGGAGCGTGGGGTACGCTCCCTGGTAGGGAATCTGCAGCGGCATCGTTCGGGGGGACGTAGCCGTGCTTGATTTTGCCTTCAATGACAATGCGCTGGCGGGTGATCTTCCAGCGACAGGTGAGCTTCTCTATCTGCGTCGTGGCCTCGATCAGCCCGGCGGGAAGCTGCCGCTGTTTGACTTGGATGGTCAGCAGGTGCCGGACGAGTTGGTCCGCCGCTGCCTCTCAGCCGGGTGGGCCGAGCCGTGGTTCAGCAACCCGCTGAAACCGGACTGGCTGGTCTGCAAGCTGACGGACGAGGGGCGACGGCTGGCCGAGGCCCTCTGACGCGCACGGGGAAGAATGGTCGGGGCGGCCGGATTTGAACCGACGACCCCCAGTCCCCCAGACTGATGCGCTACCAGACTGCGCTACGCCCCGACCGGGCCGCGGGAGGTCTCCGCGGGCGGGACGGCTGTAGCGCGAATGGCGGCTTTGCCGCAAGTGTGGTTGCCGGCACGCATCGTCGCGCGGATAGTGGGCCGATGCAGCCTTCCGATGTCGACGGGCGTCGCGTCCTTCTCTTCTCTTCGATCGGCCACACGCTGATGCACCTGATGACGGCGTTTTACGCCGTGATCGTGCTCACACTGGCCGTGTCGTGGGAGATTTCCGCCGCCGAGCTACTGAAGCTCTATGTCCCGGCGACGATCCTGCTGGGGGTCGTCTCTCTGCCCGCCGGCTGGGCGTCGGACCGCTTCGGGGCGCCCCGTGTCATGGTGGTGATGTTCGTGGGGCTTGGGCTGTCCTCGATCGCGTGTGGGCTGGTCGCCGAGCGGGATACCACCGCGCTGATGCTGGCGCTGTGCGGTATCGGGGCGTTCGGCGCGATCTATCACTCGGTCGGCATCGGGTGGGTGATCCGCACGGCGCGGGAACAGGGTCACGCGCTTGGGGTGAACGGCCTATGGGGCAGCGCGGGCCTCGCGCTGTACGGAGTCGTCCCGGGCGTTCTCGCGACCTTTGGATCGTGGCGCCTTGCGTTCATCGTTCCCGGGGTGGTTTGCGTCCTTGCCGGCCTGATGCTGGTTCGAGCCATCCGGCGCGGGACGGTCGGCGACCGCCCGATGCCCGCAACATCGGGCGCGCAGGCGGGAAAGCGCCAGTTCTGGCGCGTCTTTCTCGTGCTGTCCTTCACCATGGCACTCGAGGGCGTGATCTGGCAGGCCGTGGTGCTGGGCGCCGCGCTCGTCTTCGAAATCGGATTTGCGACCGAGATCGCGGCGCTGCGCGATGGCCTGGCGGGCATGGGGATCGTGACTCCGGTCGTTCTATGGGCCGGGATCGCGGCGTCGTCGATCTACGTGGTGAGTGGCGTGGCGCAGTACGCGCTCGGCCGCAGCGTCATCGACCGCTACTCGAGCCGCAGCGTCTATTTCGTTGCATCAGCGCTCCAGGTCTTCGCGATGATCGCGCTCGCGACCGGCAACGGGTTCGTGGCGCTCGCGGGAGCGATCGCCTCGGCGGTGCTGAGCTCGGCCGCCGGGCCGGTCGAGAACCTGTTGATCGCGCGCTACACGCCCAGCCGCTATCACGGGCTCGGCTTCGGCGCGAAGTTTGTGGTCGCGTTCGGGGCAGGACCGCTGGCGATTCTGCTGATCGCCTGGGTCAAGGAGCGCAGCGGCTCTCTCGACCCGTTGTTCTGGGGACTGGCGGGCGCGGCGGTCGCGATCGCGCTCGCGGCACTTCTGCTTCCGCGCGATGACCGCGACGAGCCCGAGCCCATCGCGGCGCCGCGTACCGTTCCGGCGGAGTAGGGCCTACTTCTGACCCCGTGCGGCCTTGAAAGCCGCGCGCCCCAGGCAGCGATCAAGCCAGGCGGCGACGTTCGGGGTCGCGGAAAAATCGTACCGGATCGGCTTCGCCCAGCTCAGGATCGACGCCAGGTTGAGATCGGCCACCGTAAACGCGCTGCCGAGCAAGTGCTCGCGCCCGGCGAGTGCCGCATCGAGCACCTTGAGCGGCTTGGGAAGCGCCGCCTGCGCCTCCGCGACGGCCGCCGGATTTTTCTTGTCCGGGGGCGTCATGAACATGTCCATCAGGATGGTGAGCAGCGGCTTCTCCAGCTCGGTCATGCCCCAGAAGCTCCACTGATGGACACGACCCTGATCGGCAACGCCCGCCGGCCAGAAGCCGTTCTTGCCGTGCTTGGCGGCAAGATAGGTGTTGATCGCCATCGATTCGAAGAGCGTGACGTCGCCATCCACCATTGCCGGCACCTTGCCGTTGGGATTGATGGCCTTGTAGGCATCCGTCTTGGTGTCCTTCATCTCGGTCGGCACATGCTCGAACGGGATTCCGAGCTCGTGACAGATCCAGAGTGCGCGCGCGGCGCGCGAGGCGGTCGGACCGTAGATCTTGAGCGTCATGTCTTCCTCCAGGAGATGCGAGTTTGGCGCGAAGTGAACCGCGAAGGTGCGCGGGCGCGCAACCTCAAAGCTTCAAGCCGTGCGCGTCGCCGACCCAGCCGTACCGGTGGCCGAAACGTTCGGTCATGACCGCCGCCAAATCCTTGTCGGGCCCGGCAACCCAGCCGCCGGAACGCACGGCGTAGCCGGCTGGCGCGGCGGTTGCCCGCGGCTCGGTGCCGGCGGCGAGCGCGCGGGCGGTTCCCATCACCAGCTTGCGGAATTCGACGATGCCGATGTCAGTCGGGCCGAGATGTTCGCGCGTGCGATCCTGGATCGGGCCCTGACTGTCCTGGATCGCCGCATCCTGTTCGGAGACGCCAGCGATTCCGGTGTAGCTCGATGTTTTCTGGCTCGCGCGGTCGAGCTTGTAGCAGTTGCTCGGGTTCGCGAGCGGCACGAAGTTTCCGTCGACCGCGCTGTGCACGCCGAAGCCGCCCTGAAACTTCATCCGCTCAGCGTTGCTGAAGGGGCGGTCCGGCAGCCAGCTATAGGTGTAGATCCAGCAATGGGTGTCGTCGACTGGGACCCAAGTCTGACCGTAGTAGATCTCGCCGGGAAACGCCGCGGGCGCGTACGCGTGGTTGGGCATCAGGAATTGTGCGATGCGCCAGTAGAGCTCAGGCCCGTCGGTGCGGCGCGCGCCGCCGATCACCAGGCCGGCGTCGTGCCCCATGACGCTGAATTTCGGCCGGGGGTCGGCGCGGATCCAGCGGATACGATCGTCGGGCTTGCTCTGGTCGCCCAGCGCCGCCGACCGCGCGTAGATGGTGCGCTGCACGGCCTCGTCGGCGCTCGGCACCGCGTGCAGGAACGAGAAGTGGGCCGTGTCGATGCCGCCCTCGAGGCTTTGAACCCAGTTGCAGTCTTGCCATTTCTTGGAGACGTAGCGCTGCGCCACCGGGACCAGGCCCATCTCGAGCTGTGGCAGCTCCGGCATTTTCTCGCGCGGACCCATATACACCCAGACGATGTCGCCCCATTCGCGAGTCGGGTAGGCGAGCAGTCGGATCGTATCCTTGTAACCGGACTCGGGTGGCGAGGTCGGCAGGTCCACGCACTTGCCCTCGACGTCGAACTTCCAGCCGTGAAAAGCGCAACGGATTCCGCACTCCTCGTTGCGCCCGAAAAAAAGATCGGCGCCGCGATGCGGGCAGTGTGGTTCGACAATGCCGACGCGGCCCTGGGTGTCCCGAAACGCCAGCAGCTCCTCGCCCATGATCTTGAGCTTGCGCGGGGGGCCGTCTCGTTCAGGCAACTCCTCCGACAACAGCGCTGGAACCCAGAAGCGGCGCAGCAGCGTGCCCATCGGGGTCCCGGCATCGCTCTCGGTCAGAAACCGGTTGTCGGCGTGAGTCAGCATCGCGGCATCCTCCTCAGGCGGCGGCCTTGGTTAGAGCCTGGTCGAGGTCGGCGATCAGATCCTCGACCGTCTCGATGCCGATCGACAGCCGCAGCACGTCCGGGCCCGCGCCGGCGGCGACCTGTGCGTCGTCGGCGAGCTGGCGATGTGTCGTCGACGCCGGGTGGATGATCAAGCTCTTGGCGTCGCCGAGGTTGGCGAGATGGGAGAAGAGCTCGACATTGTCGACCACCTTCACCCCGGTTTCGTAGCCGCCACGTACGCCGAAGGTAAACACCGAGCCCGCTCCCTTGGGCATGTAGCGCTTGGCGAGCGCATGGTACTTGCTGGACGGAAGACCTGCGTAGTTGACCCACGCAACGGCGGGGTGCTTTTCTAGGAACGCGGCGATGCGGGCTGCGTTCGCGCAATGCCTTTCCATACGCAGTCCCAGCGTCTCCATGCCGAGCATGGTGATCCAGGCGTTGAACGGCGCCTGGCTAGGGCCGAGATCGCGCAGGCCGACCGCATGGCTGTGGAATGTGAACGCCATGTCGCCGAACGTCTCGTTGAAGTTGAGGCCGTGATAAGCGGGCTCGGGACCCGCGAGGCTCGGGAACTTCGCGCCTCGCGACCAGTCAAACTTGCCCGAGTCCACGATGGCACCGCCCATCGAGGTGCCAGTGCCGCTCAGGAACTTGGTGGTCGAATGGACGACCAACGTGGCGCCGTACCCGATCGGCTTGCACAGCCATGGCGTCGCCAATGTGTTGTCGACAATCAGCGGCACGCCCGCCGACTCGGCTACACGCGCGATCGCCTCGATGTCCATCACGACGCCACCGGGATTGCACAGGCTCTCGATGAAGAAGGCGCGAGTCTTGTCGGTGACCGCGCGCTTGAAGTTTTCGACTTGATTGCCGTCGACGAACTTCGCGGCCCAGCCGAACTTGGGATAGGTGTTCTTCATCTGCTGGATCGAGCCGCCGTACAGCCGGGTCGCGGCGACGACCTCCATGCCGGGGGACATCAGCGGAAACAGCGCCATCACCTGAGCGGCATGCCCCGATGACGTCACCGTGCAGCCACGCCCGCCCTCAAGCGCCGCGAGCCGGGCCTCCAGCGCCGCGGTCGTCGGGTTGGTGAGGCGTGAATAGATGAACCCCACCGTCTGGAGATTGAACAGCGCGGCAGCATGGTCCGCGTCATCGAAGACGTAGGCCGTCGTCTGGTAGATCGGCAGCGCCCGCGCGCCGGTCGCAGGGTCCGGCGCCGCGCCGGCATGGATGGAGAGGGTCTCGAAGCCGTAAGAGGAGGTCATTTCCGGGGCCTTGCGCAGTGGTGATCTGACCGCGCGACCTTACCCTATCCGGGCGCCCCGGGAAGATGCCCTCAAGTGTCGGCGAGGGCCGGCATGACTTCCTGTGCCATCAGGCGCGTGGAGCGGGAAACTTCTGCGAATGACAGATCGCCGAAGGCGAGGCGGCAAAGGCAATAGGTGATACCAGCTACCGCATTGTCAGCCCGGAGCCGGTCGCGCACCGAGGCGGCACTCCCCGCCACGATGTACCCTCGCGCGCGAGCTTCCTCGAAATCAGCCGGGATCAGCTGCCGCGGCAGGCCGACGCCGTGGGCGCGCCAGAGATGGATCAGCGCGTCGTACCACAGCGCGAACGCGCGACGGGCGGCGTCGCGGGCTTCGCCGTCGGTGTCAGCGACGACGACATGGCGACTGAAGCCAAGGAGCGGCATGTCGGCGTCGCTTCGTCCGGTTTCCCGCCAAGTTCGCCGGTAAGCGTCAACGAAGCCGCGAACCGCGGATGCCTCCAGGCCGATCACGACATTGCAGCCCTGACGCGCCAGTCGCTCCGCGCTATCGATCGAGTTCGCGCCGTACCACAATGGTGGATGGGGGCGTTGAACCGGTCTCAGCTCCATGGGGACATCGACGAACGAGAAGTGTTTGCCGAAGTGATCTAGGCGGGGTTGCGTCAGGCCCTTCAGGATGACCGCCAGTGCCTCGCCGAAGCGCTCGGGCCCACTGACCGGGTCGACACCGTAGTAGCCAACTTCATAAGGCGAGATGCCCCGCCCGACACCGAGCTCCAGACGGCCACCGCTCATCTGGTCGAGCATGCAGATCTCATCGATCAGGCGCAGCGGATGGTAGAGGTTCAGCGTGTAGACCAACGGTCCAAAGCGCAGCCGTCGGGTACGTTGCGCCACGGCGGCGAGAAACACCGACGGCGACGGTGCCATACCAAGCGGCGTGGCGTGGTGCTCCGCTAGATGATATCCGCGAAAGCCGGCCGCTTCGTAGCCCTCGATCAGTTTCAGCCGGTCCTCAAACTGACTCCCAAGATCGGGGCCGGCGCGGTCCATGTGATCGAAGATCCCGAACTGCATTGTGTTCCCGCCGTCAGAGCTTGCGCTTCTTGCTGGTGATCACGCCACTCGGAACGCCGTGCCATTCGAGCGTGCCCACGAGGCGGGCGTGCTCGATCTTGGGACACCTATTCATCACCACACGCAGGCCGGCCGCCTCGGCACGGGCGGCCGCGGCATCGTTGCGGACGCCGAGCTGCATCCAGACCACCTTCGCGCCGTGCGCGATCGCCTCGTCGACGATGGGGCCGGCGGCCTCTGAATTGCGGAAGATGTCGATCATGTCGACGCGGATGGGCAACGTGTCGATCGCCGGCACGACGGCCTCGCCCAGGATCGTGCCGCCCGCCGCCGCTGGGTTGATCGGGACTACGCGGTAGCCGCGATCCTGCAGATACTTCATCGCAAAGTAGCTGGGACGGTTCCAATTGGCTGACGCGCCGACCATGCCGATGGTCCGCACCTCGCGCAGGATGGCTCGGAGGTATGCGTCGTCGTAGCGGTCGTGTCCCGCAACCGTCATTTGCGAGCGGCGCGGGCGATCAGCGTGTCGGGGGCGGGCTGGCCCGCACGCCACGGTTCGGGCAGGCCCGTGACGAGCGAGAATCGCTCCAGCGTGTAGCCCAGTTGCACGAGGGCCTCGACAAGCGTTTGGACCGATTCTCCCATTCCGCTCAGGGTTCGCGGATTCACCTCGACCAAAATCGTCGGTTTGAAGCGCTCAAGCGACCTGCGGGCGCCCCGCAGCAGCGCCACTTCCGCGCCTTCCACATCGATCTTGAGGAAGTCCAGTCGTCGCAAGTCCAGTCTCTCAACTTCGGAGTCGAGCGTCGTGACCGGCACGTTTTCGACCGAGCGCTCCTGCGTGCCCTCCCAGGCGAAGACACCGAAGGTGTTCTGGCCGGCATGCTCCCCGTCGGCGATGTGCAGGATACCGTTGCCCATGGTGTCACCGAGTGCTGTCGGGATGACTTCGACATTGCCGAGACTGTTGTGAGCCACGTTGGACCGCAGCATCTCGCAATCGCGACGACTGGGCTCGAAGGCAATGACGCGCCCGCCGCTGCCCACGCGCTTCCCGGCGAAGACACTGTAGAGCCCCTGATTGGCGCCAGCGTCGACGACGATCATGTTGGGTTCCAGCACGCGATCGAGGAAGGCGAACTCGTTCGGTTCGAATGAGCCACAGACCCACAGACACAGCGATTGATCGTCGCCCAGCGACGTCAGGATCTCGGTCTGACCCAGCCACTTGGTGGCAAACTCGATCTTGAGCTTGCGATCCCGCGCCAACGCCCAGATCGCCCATCGCCGACGGGCATCGCGACGCCGCTGATGAGTGAACTCCTGGGCGAAGCGCCAACCGGGGATTGGCGTGGTGCGAGGGGAGGGGGGCCCGATCGCAGCCATCCAGGCACGACGCAGCAGCGGCCAGGCCAGTGCCAGCCGCGCGACCGTCCGGTCGATCGTCGCCTGGGCCCGCTCGAGGCGGCTGGCCGAGGTCGGCTCGGAGGCGGTGGCAACCATGGTCGTACTATAGAGCGGCGGCGCCGGTGTGCGGAATGTGATTTCTGTAACTGTGGACTCGGCGCCCAATCACCCTAACGTCATCCCCTCGACAAATCACTCTAGGCACGTCAATGGCCGATCCGCTGCTGTTTCGCCCGATCCGAATTCGCGACGTCACGCTGAAAAACCGGGTCGTCGTGGCACCGATGCACCAGTACTCGGGGGTGAAGGGTTTCGCCACGGACTGGCACCTCATGAATGCCGGCCGATACGCGGCTGGCGGTGCCGGGCTTGTGATCATGGAGAGCACCAAGGTCGAGCGACGGGGCTGCGGCACGGTCGGCGACCTTGGTCTTTGGGACGATGTTTTCGTCCCCGGCCTCAAGCGCTGCACCGATTTCATACGCGCGCGCAATGCGGTGCCCGGGATTCAACTCGGGCATTCCGGCCGCAAGGCTCGGCGGGCGAGACCTTGGGAAGGCGGTGGCCCGCTTCAGCCGGGGCCGGACATCGACGATTGGGACGCTTGGGAGTTGGTGTCGGCAAGCGGGCTTGCCTCGCCTGAGAGCGATCCGTTGCCCCGGGCGCTCACAACTGCCGAGATTCCGGCTTTGGTCGAACGCTGGGGACAGGCGGCGCGGCGGGCTCATGAGGCCGGGTTCGACGTGCTCGATATCCATGCGGCGCACGGATATCTGCTGCATCAGTTTCTCTCGCCGTACGCCAACCGGCGGAACGATGAGTACGGCGGCAGCGACCTCAATCGCATGCGGATTGTCATCGAGGTGGTGGAGAGTGTGCGCGCGTACTGGCCGGCGTCGAAGCCGCTCTTCCTGCGGCTGTCGGTCGAGGACGATTCGGGATGGGGGCCAGCCGGCAGCGTTGAACTCGCCCGACTGGTGAAGCCCAAGGGCGTTGACGTGATCGATTGCAGCTCGGGCGGCATGCGGGGCGCACCGGTGACCAGCACCGGCCCGGTGACTTACGGCTATCAGGTGCCCTATGCCGAGCGACTGCGGCGCGACGCCGATATTCTCAGCATGGCGGTCGGGTTGATCGTTCATGCCGATCAGGCCGAGGCGATCCTACAGGAAGGCCGCGCCGACCTGATCGCCCTGGCGCGCGAGCTTCTCTACAATCCCAACTGGCCGATGGACGCGGCGCAGAAGCTCGGTGTGGACGCCCAGTTCGGTTCGGTGCCGTCGCCTCAAGCGTACTGGCTTGCCAAGCGGGCCCAGTCGGTGAAGAGCGTGGTTCCGTCGACCTACGGCCGCAGTCTCAAGGCGTCGAGCTAGCGCCCTTTCCAATCGGGCTGCGGTTGTTTGGCGACGAAGGCGTCAATGCCGAGCTTCGCATCCTCGCGCATCAGGCCACCGGCCATGTAGGCGCTGGCGTAGGCGTAGGCCTGCTCGACCTCCATCGACATATGCTTGTGGAACAGCTCCTTGCCCTGGGCCAGCACCAGTGGCGACTTGGCGGCGATCTGTTCGGCCACGGCCATGGTAGCGGCGTCGAGCTCAGTCGGCGGCACGACGCGGCTGACAAGCCCGTCGCGCAGCGCAGTGGCGGCGTCGATCGGATCGCCGGTGAACAACATGTCGAGCGCCCGCTTGGCGCCCACGTTCCGACCAAGCGGCACAGAGGGCGTGCCGCAGAACAGGCCGATTTTCACGCCCGGCGTCGCGAACTTTGCATCGCTTGCTGCCACGGCCAGATCGCAGGCGGCGACCAGCTGACAGCCTGCCGCTGTGGCGATCGCATGGACCTTCGCGATCACCGGCTGGGGCAGCTTGCCGATCGTCATCATCATGGCGCTGCAGCGCGTCACGAGGTCGTAGTGGAAGGCATAGTCATTGGACGAACGAATCTCATTCAAGTCGTGACCGGCGGAGAAGGCGCGACCCGCGGCCTCGATCACGACGCAGCGGACTTCACGATCGACCATCAGGCGGTCGAATTCCGCCTGCAGCGCGTCTATAAGCTCGCCCGACAGCGCGTTCATAGCCTTCGGACGGTTGAGGGTCAGGATCGCGACCCGGCCGACATCGCGGCGCAGCAGGACCGGTTCATTGGCGACGGTCATGGCGTGTTCCCCGAACTTGGTGACCGGACGAGGATGCCAGAAGATGGGAGGGTCGTCATGCCGGCGATGACACCGGATCAACTGCACGCCTTCATGGCGGAGAGCTTTCCGCAGGCCGCGCATATGGGGTTCCGGATCGAGGAACTCGACGATACGCGGATTCGCTTGCGCGTGCCCATGCACGACCGCCACTTGCGGCCGGGCGGCACGGTATCGGGACCGACGCTGATGTGGACGGTCGATTGCGCGTTCTATCTGCTGATTATGGGGCGGATCGGGCCCGTGGCGCTTGCCGTCACCACCAATCTCAATATCAATTTCATGCGGAAGCCCGAGCCGGTGGATGTCCTGGCCGAGGCACGGCTCCTGAAGCTCGGCAGGACCCTGGCGGTCGGCGACGTGACGCTTTTCAGCGACGGCAAGGCGGACCCAGTGGCGCATGCAACGATTACCTATGCCATTCCGACACGGTAAATTGATACCGTGTTTCTAGGCGACTGATTTTAAAAGATAAATAGGCCGCGCTTGACAGGCGCGGCGGCCGAACTCATAAGCGCCGCCTCTTTGGTAGCGAGACCCATGAAGACCTTCAGCCTCAAGACTGCCGACGTGCAGAAGAAGTGGGTGCTGATCGACGCGGACGGGCTGGTACTTGGCCGGCTGGCATCGATCATCGCCATGCGCCTGCGCGGCAAGCACAAGCCGACCTTCACGCCGCACATCGATTGCGGCGACAACGTCATCGTCGTCAACGCCGAGAAAGTGCGTCTCACTGGCCGCAAGGCCGAGCGAGAGGTGTTCTACTGGCACACCGGCCATCCCGGCGGCATCAAGGGCGAGACCCTGGGCAAGCGGCTTGAGGGCCGTTTTCCGGAGCGCGTCATCGTCAAGGCGGTCGAGCGCATGATCACGCGCGGTCCGCTGGGGCGTGCGCAGATGAAGAACCTGCGCGTCTTCAAGGGCACCAAGCACGACCACGAGGCGCAGCAGCCCGAGAAGCTGGATGTCGCCGCGCTCAACCCGAAGAATTCGAGGATCGGCTGATATGGCAACCGAACTTTCCTCCCTCGCCGCCCTGAAGAAGGCCCCCGTCGTCGCCGCTGCGGCGCCCGACGCGCCGCGCCAGAAGCAGGTCGATGCCCAGGGCCGCGCCTATGCCACGGGCCGCCGCAAGAACGCTGTCGCCCGCGTGTGGGTGAAAGCCGGCACTGGCAAGATCACGGTCAACGGTCGCGATCAGACGGTGTACTTCGCCCGCCCGACGCAGCAGATGGTGATCAACCATCCGTTCGTGGTCGGCGATCGCGTCGGCCAGTTCGACGTGGTTGCGACTGTCTCGGGCGGCGGCCTGTCAGGACAGGCCGGCGCGGTGCGTCATGGCATTGCCCAGGCGCTCTCCAAGTTCGAGCCGGGCCTGCGCGGCGCGATGAAGGGCCAGGGCTTCCTCACCCGCGACAGCCGCGTGGTCGAGCGCAAGAAGTACGGCCGAGCCGGCGCACGCCGCCGCTTCCAGTTCTCCAAGCGCTGACGGCGCGGGTACAGTGGACTATGGTGGAAGGGCGGCCGCGGGCGCCCTTCTTCTTTTTGCGGAGAGCAGCGGCGATGAGCGGCCTGATCGTTCCCTTCAATGGCTTCGTGCCCAAGGTGCATCCGACAGCCTTCGTGGCGCCGAACGCATCGCTGATCGGCGACGTCGAGATCGGCGAGAATTGTGGCATCTGGTTCACGACGGTGCTGCGCGGCGATGGACCGGGTATCCGGATCGGCGATCACTCCAACATCCAGGACGGCACCGTGATTCACGTGAGTTCCAAGTTTCAGGGAACAGTGGTCGGAGCCTATGTCACGGTCGGCCACATGGCGCTGTTGCATGCCTGCACGATCGAGGATCGGGCCTTTGTGGGCATGCACGCCACGGTGCTCGACGGCGCGGTGGTCGAGAGCGGTGCGATGGTGGCGGCGGGCGCGCTCGTGCCGCCGCGCAAGGTGGTTCGGAAGGGCGAACTCTGGGCGGGAAACCCCGCACAGAAGCTGCGCGATCTGGGACCCAAGGATCTCGATATGATGAAATGGTCGACGCTCCACTATATGGAGCTCGCCAAGGCCTACACCGGACGCCCCTGGACCGCCGACGTCCGGGCCGCGGCGGCGGAGTAGGGATCAGGCGTCGACGCGCACCTTCACGTAGCTGCCGGGCGCATCCTCGATCGCCGGGGCGCCGCCTTCACCCGGCTCCCGCGCCGGAACCTTCGGGCCCGAGAGCGCCGACAGCCAGCGGTCCCAGTCGTGCCACCACGATCCGGGGTGTTCGACGGCGCCGGCCTGCCATTCCGCCAGTGTCGGCGGATTGCGACCGCTCTCGTTCAGCCAGTGCTGGTATTTCTTCGCGCGCGGCGGATTGACGACACCCGCGATGTGGCCGGATCCGGCCAGCATGAAGCGCACCGGTCCCGAATAGACCTGCGTCGCCTTGTAGACGGACTTGGCCGGCGCGATGTGGTCTTCCTTGCCCGACTGGATGTAGATCGGGATTGAGATGCGACGCAGATCGATCGGTGTTCCCTCGACTTCCAGACCACCCGGCTGCATCAAAAGGTTCTTCTGGTACATGTTGCGCAGGTAGTAGCTGTGCATCGACGGCGGCATACGTGTGGCGTCGGCGTTCCAGAAGAGCAGATCGAAGGGGAACGGTTCCCTGCCGAGCAGATAGTTGTTCACCACGAACGACCAGATGAGATCGTTGGCGCGCAGCATGTTGAAAGTGGTCGCCATCTCGCTGCCGTCGAGATAGCCGCGCTTGGCCATCATGTCCTCGAGGCTCTTGAGCTGGTCCTCGTCGATGAAAACCTCGAGTTCGCCCGGCTCGGTGAAATCGACCTGAGCCGTGAAGAACGTGCAGGCCACGATTCGGTTGTCGCCGCGCGCCGCCATCCAGGCCAGCGTCGTCGCCATCAGCGTCCCACCCAGGCAATAGCCGATCGCCGAAACCTGCCGTTCGCCGGTCGCACGCTCGATGGCGTCGAGTGCCGCGAGCGGACCTTGCTTCATGTAGTCGGCGAAGGTCAGGTGGCTCAGCCGCTCATCGGGATTGACCCACGAAACGACGAACACCGTGTACCCCTGCTCGGTGCACCACTTGATGAAGGAATTCTCGGGCTTGAGGTCGAGAATATAGAACTTGTTGATCCAGGGCGGAACGATCAGCAGCGGCACCTTGTGCACCTCAGCGGTGTTGGGCGCGTACTGGATGAGCTGCATCACGTTGTTCTGGAACACGACCTTGCCGGGCGAGGTCGCGACGTTGCCACCGACCTTGAAGGCATCCATGTCGGTTTGCCGGATCGCCAACCGTCCCTTGCCGCGCTCCAGGTCGGTCAGCAGGTTCTGCAGCCCCTTGACCAGGTTCTCGCCCTTGCTGTCGACGGTGGCCTTCACGACCTGCGGGTTGGTGTGGGCGAAGTTGGAGGGCGACATCGCGTCGACAAATTGCCGCGTGTAGAACTCGACCTTCTTGCGCAGCCGGTCGTCCACACCGTCCACGTCGCGCACCGTGCCCTGCAGCCAACGGGCGGTGAGCAGGTAGCTCTGCTTGAGGTAGTCGAACACCACCTCGTCCTTCCAGGCGGGGTCGGCAAAGCGCTTGTCACCCTTGGGCGGTTCAATCACGGGTGCAGCCGGTTTGCCCAGCATCCGGTCAGCGGTCGCCTGCCAGAGCTTCATGTATTCCTGCATCAGGGCCATCTGGGCGGCGACCAGCTTGGACGGGTCGGCCAACAGCCGGCTGGTGAATTCCATGAAGGTTCCGGTGAGATTCAGCGGGTCCAGCGGCTGCGGCCCGTCGCGCTGGCTACGCTCTCCGAACTCCGCCAGCAGCTTCTGGCTGCGCTGGGCAATGTCCTGGAACGCCGTCTGCAGCGCGTCAGCCGAAGGCGGGGTGGCGGGGGCGGGCGGGGTCTCAGGCATGAAATTTCCCTTTTAGATCATTGCCTTTGCGGCGTTTCTTGCGGTATTTTCATTGGCCCGGTATGATTGCGGCAGTCCGGTGCCGGCTGGGCGTGGTACGCCATTGGTAGGCTGCGACAAGACACGGGTCAATTTTCTCCCCGAGGTCCGGTACAGAACGCCGGCACCAAGGGTTTCAGGCGGGTGATGGACATGCGGACCTCTTTCCCGAATAGCCGGTTGATCGGCTTGATGAGCGTTTCCGCGATCGCTCTGCTCGCGGCCTGTGACAGCACGCCCAAGACGACCCAGCCCGCGCGCCCCGGAGCCGACCGTCAGGTGGCGGCTGGATCCATCCCCGCGCCCTCGACCGGCCGACAGTTCGAAGATGTGCGGGCGACGGACGAGTCTCGCGCCGGGCCGATCGGCTACCAAGTCGCCGGCCGAGGTGGTCAGCGCGCGCAGCAGGAAGAGGTGGCGCGCGCCGCGGCCGAACGCGCTGCGCGCGACCGCGCGGCCCAGCAGCAGTCCGCGCCGCCCGCCGCCGTCGCCACGGCCGCGCCGCCAGCGCCGGTCCCGGCACCTCGGACAAGCGTTGACGCGACGCCTCCGGTGCAGCCCGCCGCGCCTCCAGTCGCGCCAGCTCCCGCACCGGCACAGGCGTCGACCGTGACGACCCAGCCGCTGCCGCCGCCCCAGGCAGCCGCGCCGCCACCCGCGCCTCCGCCACCCGCGCCGGTCGCGGTTCCGGCGCCGGCGCCGGTTGCGGCGGCACCAGCGCCCGCGCCAGCTCCGGCCGCGACCAATCTCCCGGGCTCACCGCCCATCGCGATGACGGTTCCGCCGTCGATGCCCAACCTCTCCGCGCCATCGCCCTCGCCGGTGCCTCCGCCCGCGCCGGCCGCCCCGTCGGTCTCGACGGCGCCCGCGACTTCAGTGCCGGCAGCACCCGCACCCACACCCACACCCGTGCCGGCGCAGGCGGCGCCGAGCCCCGCCAATATCGCGACCGCACACTCCGGTGCGGTCCCTTCTGGCACCACAGTCTCGCCACCGCTGGGGGGGCCGCTTCAGGTCGCGGTGATCCAGTTCGGTCGCAATTCCTCGCGGCTCGGCACAAATGACGCCAGTGTCGTCCGCCGCGTCGCGGACATTTACAAGCGGAACGGCGGTACCGTGCGGGTGCTTGGCCATGCCGCCAAGGACGTCGTCGGGGCGACCGCGGCCGAGATCAAGAACGGGAACCTGTCGGTCTCCATCTCGCGTGCCGAGGCGGTTGCCAACCTCCTCATCCGCTACGGCGTGCCGTCGGACGCGATCATCATGGAAGGCGTGTCCGACGAGGAACCCGTCTACGAAACGCGCACGGCCCGCGGGCTGGCCGCCAACCGACGCGCCGAGATCTTCGTCGACTTCTGATCCCCCTCAGAGAAAGAACGACAAGATGGACGATTCGGAGTTCCACCGGCTACGCCGGTTGCCGCCCTACGTTTTCGCCGAAGTGAACGCCATGAAGGCGCGGGCTCGTGCCGCGTCGCAAGACGTGATCGATCTCGGCATGGGCAATCCCGACCTGCCGACGGCGCCGCACATCATCGCGAAGCTCGCTGAAGCGGCCGCCAATCCGCGCACGCACGGCTACTCCCAGTCGCGCGGCATTCCGGGTCTGCGGAAAGCGCAGGCGGCCTACTATCAGCGCCGCTTCGGGGTCGATCTCGATCCGGAGAGCGAGATCATCGTGACGCTGGGCTCCAAAGAGGGCCTCGCCAATCTCGCCCAAGCCATCACCGGACCGGGCGATATCGTGCTGGTGCCCAACCCCAGCTATCCGATCCACCCCTACGGTTTCATCATCGCTGGCGGGTCGGTGCGCCATATTCCGGTTCCCGGCAGCATCTCCATCGACGAGTTCCTGCCGGCGCTCGAACGGGCGGTGCGGCACACCGTGCCCAAGCCGCTCGCGCTGGTGTTGAACTTTCCGTCCAACCCGACGGCTCAGGTGGTCGACCTCGACTTTTACGCCACCGTGGTCGATTTTTGCCGCCGCCAGGGCATTTGGATCCTCTCTGATCTCGCTTACGCCGAGATCTATTTCGACGACCGGCCGCCGCCGTCGATCCTGCAGGTGCCGGGCGCGCGGGAGATCGCGGTCGAGTTCACGTCGATGTCCAAGACCTACTCCATGGCCGGGTGGCGCATGGGCTTCGCGGCGGGAAACAAGCGGCTGATCCAATCGCTGACCCGAATCAAGTCGTACCTCGACTACGGTGCCTTCACGCCCATCCAGGTGGCGGCGACCGCGGCCCTGAACGGTCCGCAGGATTGCGTGGCCGAAGCGCGGGCGACCTACAAGGAGCGCCGCGACGTGCTGATCGAAGGAATGCGCGGTGCGGGCTGGGACATTCCGGCGCCGGCGGCAAGCATGTTCGCCTGGGCGCCGCTGCCGCCAGCGTTCGCCGAGCTGGGGTCGCTCGCCTTCTCGAAGTTGTTGCTGACGCAGGCCAATGTAGCGCTCTCGCCGGGCATCGGTTTTGGCGAGCACGGTGACGCCCATGTGCGAATCGCCCTCGTCGAGAACAAGCATCGCATCCGCCAGGCAATCCGCAGTATCCGGCAGGTCCTGGCCGACCCGGAGCGGTCGATCGATCTCTATCTGCGCGGTGTTGGGGACAATATCGCGCCGATCAAGGCTCGCGCCTGAGCGTCGCTTGCGTTAATCACCCGGCATGAACGCGCCACTTCGCATCGGCGTCGCGGGCCTCGGCACGGTCGGCGGCGGTGTCGTCAAGCTATTGACCGAGCATTCGCGGCTCCTGTCGGTCCGTGCCGGGCGACCGATTCGCCTGGTCGCGGTCAGCGCCCGCTCGCGCGCCAAGAAGCGTGACTTCGCGCTGGACGGTGTTCGTTGGGAGCGCGATCCCCTCGCACTCGCTGAGGCGACCGATATCGATGTTGTCGTCGAGCTTATCGGCGGCTCGGCTGGCGTCGCGCGCCGCCTGGTCCAGCGGGCGATTGCCCGCGGCAAGCATGTCGTGACGGCGAACAAGGCGCTGCTCGCCATGCACGGATCGCAGATTGCGCTCGCCGCCGAGAAGCGCGGCGTGGCTGTTGCCTTCGAAGCCGCGGTTGCGGGCGGCATTCCGGTCGTGAAGGCGTTGCGCGAGGGGCTGGTCGGCAATCGCGTGCGCCGGCTCTACGGCATCCTGAACGGCACCTGTAACTACATTCTCAGCACCATGCGCGAAACCGGTCGCGACTTCGCGACCGTCCTGGCCGAGGCGCAGCAGGCCGGCTACGCCGAAGCCGATCCCAGCTTCGACGTCGACGGCATCGATGCCGCGCACAAGCTCGCGGTCCTGACGGGCGCGGCGTTCGGCGCCAAGGTCAACTTTGCGGGTATCCATGTCGAGGGCATCCGGCGCGTGAGCGCGATGGACATCGCCTTCGCGGATGAACTCGGCCATCGCATCAAGCTGCTCGGCCTCGCCCGCGAAACCCGAGATGGCATCGAGCAACGCGTTCATCCCTGCATGGTGCCTTTGGCGGCCCCGATCGCCCATATCGAGGGTGTGTTCAACGCCGTCGTGGTCGAGGGCGATTTCGTCGGCACGACGATGTTCCAGGGCCGTGGTGCGGGGCAGGGCCCGACAGCGTCTGCGGTCGTGGCGGATCTGGTCGACCTCGCCCGTGGACGCGTCATGCCGGCGTTCGTGGTGCCGGCCGAACGCCTCGCCGACCGTGCGGCGGCTCCAATGGACCGGCACGTTGGCGCCTACTACATGCGCCTGATGGTTCAAGATCAGCCGGGCGTTATCGCCGCCGTGTCATCGATACTCGCGCGGCATCACATTTCGCTCGAATCCATGCTGCAGCGTGGCCGCTCTCCGGAAGGCGCGGTTGCTGTGGTTCTGACGACGCACAGCACCCAGGAGGCGCGGATGCGCCGCGCCGCCGAGCAAATTGGACGGCTGAAGGCGGTCACCGAACCGCCGTGCTTGATCCGCATCGAACAATTCTAGGCGGTCGCCGACCGCGCACGGAGGATACGATGGCCGATGCCGACAAAATGGACCGCAATCTCGCGCTCGAAGCGGTCCGGGTGACCGAAGCCGCGGCCCTTGCGGCGTCCAAGCTGATGGGGCGTGGTGACGAGAAGAAGGCCGACCAAGCCGCGGTCGACGCGATGCGCACCACGCTGAATTCGCTCGCCATCCGCGGCAAGGTAGTGATCGGCGAAGGCGAGCGCGATGAAGCGCCGATGCTGTTCATCGGTGAGGAAGTGGGCCTGGGAACCGGCCCCCGAATCGATATCGCACTCGATCCGCTCGAGGGTACGACGATAACTGCCAAGGGTCTGCCCAATGCGCTCGCGGTCATCGCAATGGCCGACGAGGGCGGGTTCCTGAATGCGCCCGATGTCTACATGGACAAGATTGCCGTCGGCGGCGGCCTGCCCGATGGCATTGTCGATCTCGACAAGACGCCAGCGCAAAACCTGAAAGACCTTGCGGCAGCAAAGAAGGTGGACTTGGCCGATCTTGTCGTTTGCATCCTTGATCGCCCGAGGCACAGCGAACTGATCGCGAAGGTCCGCGAGGCTGGGGCCCGCATCGTGCTGATCGGCGACGGCGATGTCTCAGGCGTGATCGCCACCTCGACCGGCGACTCCGGCATCGATGTCTACATGGGATCCGGCGGCGCCCCCGAGGGCGTGCTGGCGGCGGCGGCGCTTCGGTGCATCGGCGGCCAGATCCAGGGCCGCTTGCTGTTCCGCAACGACGACGAGAAGGGGCGCGCGCGGAAACTCGGCATCACCGACTTGAATCGAAAGTACTCGATGCTGGAGATGGCCCGGGGCGATGTGATGTTCGCCGCCACCGGTGTCACCAACGGCTCGATGCTGAAGGGAATCCGTCGCTTCTCCGGTGGCGCGGAAACGCACTCCATCGTGATGCGTTCCAAGACGGGCACGGTTCGCTCGGTCGAGGCGCGGCACAACTTCAAGGTCAAGACCGGCCTTCCGAGCTGGGCCTAGGCCCATGTCGGGCGCGCCGGTGCGGGCTCCGCGCGCGGCGTTCCTCGGCGTTGAGCAATCGCTGACGGGGCGGCGATGGGCCGCGCGGCTCGAGGACGAGCGGACCGCGCTCGCCATTGCCCAGCGTCACGGCGTCCCCGACGCTCTTGCCCGTCTACTGGCGGCGCGCAATGTCGGGCTCGATGAGGTTCCGGACTTTCTCGATCCGACGCTCCGCCGCTTTCTGCCCGATCCCTCCCATCTCAAAGACATGGATGCCGCCATCGCGCGGGTCGTCCGGGCGATCCGCGAGGGCGAGCGGATTGCGATCTTCGGCGACTACGACGTCGACGGCGCGACTTCGGGGGCTTTGTTGCTGCGCTTCCTGCGCGGCGTGGGTGGGGATGTCGGCTACTACATTCCGGACCGTCGCAAGGAAGGTTACGGCCCCAACGCCGCCGCCCTCCTGAAGCTGCGGACCGCCGGTGCCGCTGTTGCGATCACCGTCGATTGCGGCATCACGGCCTTCGCCCCTCTGGCGGAGGCCGCCGACGCGGGCCTCGATGTGGTGGTGATCGACCACCACCAGGCCGAACTCGCATTGCCGCGCGCCATCGCGGTGGTCGATCCCAACCGGCTCGACGACGCCAGCCCTCACAAGCAGCTCGCGGCGGTCGGGGTAGCGTTTCTGCTCGCCGTCGGCGTCAACCGCGCCCTCCGCGATGGCGGCTGGTATAGCAGCTCGCGTCCAGAGCCCGATCTCCGCGGTTTGCTCGACCTTGTGGCGCTCGGCACGGTCTGCGATGTGGTTCCACTCACCGGTGTTAACCGCGCTCTCGTCCGGCAGGGCCTGACGATTGCCCAGAGGCGCAGCAACCCGGGCATGGCCGCCCTCGCCGACATTGCGCGCATCAAGGAACCGTTGGGCGCCTACCATCTCGGTTTCATGCTGGGACCCCGCGTCAACGCCGGCGGCCGCGTCGGTCAGGCTGACCTGGGGATCCGGTTGCTGTCGAGTGACGATCCAGCCGAGATTTCGGCGTTGGCGCTGCGGCTCGATGAGTTCAACAGCGAGCGACGGGCCATCGAGCGGGAAGTGCTGGACGAGGCCACCGCGCGAATCGACGGGCTCTATGGCCCCGACCGCGCCGGTTTGCCGCCGGTTCTCGTGGTCGAGAGCGAGCGCTGGCACATCGGCGTCGTCGGCATCGTGGCCAGCAGGCTGGTAGAGCGCTTCGGCCGGCCGGCTTTTGTCATCGGCAGCGACGGGGCACTTGGCAAGGGCTCCGGTCGCTCGGTGCGTGGCGTCGATCTCGGTGCCGCCGTCATTGCGGCAAGGCAAGCCGGCCTGCTGATCAATGGCGGCGGTCACGAGATGGCGGCGGGCCTGACGGTTGAGCGCGACAAGGTCGGTGCAGTGTCACAGTTCCTTGCCGAACGCATCGGGTCGCAGCTTGGCGCGGCGCCGTCGGTGAGAGAACTCGGGATCGATGCAAGCCTCACACCAGCGGGTGTCAATCGCGATCTGGTCGATGGAATTGAGCGTGCCGGGCCTTTTGGCGCCGGCAATGCCCTACCGCGCTTTGCACTGGCCGGTGTCCGTGTGAGCTATGCCCAGATCGTTGGCGATGGCCATGTCAGGTGCACGTTCGAGGGCGCGGGTCGGGGCAGGGTGGAAGGCATCGCATTTCGTGCCATGGCCAGCGCGCTGGGCCCGGCCCTTCAGGATTCCGCCCGGCCGATCCTCCATGTTGCGGGCGCCCTGCGGCTTGATCGCTACAATGGGCGTGAGACTGTGAAGTTGTACGTCGATGACGCTGCGCAGGGCGCGGGCTCGGTACTGGGCTGAGTGCCGCGCTTCGCTTGATTTAGCGGTTTGCGACGGCTATGTGCACGCGCTCGCGCCGCTACGTCCCCATCGTCTAGTGGCCTAGGACACCAGCCTTTCACGTTGGGAACACGGGTTCGAACCCCGTTGGGGACGCCAGGCGCCGTTTCGGCCCCTGCGGCGTCGTGATACGCTTCCCGAAAAGACAACGACAGTGTCACGGGAGGGGTCGATGAAGAACCGTCTGGGTCGGCGGAGCTTTGGCCGCGCGGCTGCTGTGGCGACTGCGACGGCGATCCTGCCGCGCACGACGGCGGCGCAAGGATTTCCCAACCGGCCGTTCAAGTTCATCGTTGCCTTCGGCGCTGGTAGTGCCACGGACATCACCGCGCGTACGGTCGCGCAAGAGTTCACGACGCGAACCGGGCAACCCGTCGTGATCGAGAATCGGCCCGGGGCAGAGGGTCAAATCGCGGCCCAGGCGGCGGCTGGCGCGGCACCTGACGGCTATACGCTCTTCGTCACGACGCAGACCACGCAGGCGGCCAATATCCATATCTACAAGTCGCTGGCCTACGATCCGGTGAAGAGCTTCGTGCCGGTGAGCGGCCTGTCACGCGGCGCGCAGGTCGTGATGGTTCGCAATGACCTACCCGCGCGGAGCATTGCGGAGCTGGTCGCGCTGGCGAAGGCTCAGCCCGGCAAGTTGACCTTCGCGAGCGGCAACGGATCGAGCCGCGCCGGTGGCGAGCTCTTCAAGATCATGGCCAAGGTCGACATGGTGAACGTGCCCTACCGGGCGCAACCGCAAGCCGTCGCCGATCTCATGGGAGGGCGCATCGACGTTGTGTTCTCGGACTTCTTCGTCGGCCTGCCCCCGGTGAAGGACGGGCGCGCCCGCGGTATCGCCGTGACCAGCCGGGAGCGGACTCCCGGGCTGGAGGAGTTTCCGACCGTCCATGAAACCTTGCCGGGCTTCGAGATGTGGGCATGGACCGCGACCTACGCGCCAGCAGGCACGCCCGGCCCCGTTGTCGCGCGATTGAGCCAGCTCGTGCGTGAGGCGACGCAGTCCGAAGCCTATCGGACGCTGACCCGCACGACCCATGGGATCGTGTTCTCCGGCACGTCGGAGGAACTCGCGGCGTTCCAGGCCAGCGAAATGCGCAAGTGGGGTGAGATCGTCGCCGCCGCGGGCATGCGCGAACCCTAGAGTCTTTCCGCTCCGCCTGGCATCAGCCGGGCCAGAAAGCGGGCGAACGACGCATCTCGACTCGGGTGAGCGGTTCCATCTGCGCCAACAGGCCTCTAGGCCCGTCGCGACGCGCGCCCCTGGAGGATCGCGGCGGCAAGTACCGCCACTGCGACGGCCGCGAAGGCCGCGCCATAGCCTGTGAGGGCGGCGAGAAGGCCGAACAGGGGCGGGCCGATGACCGCGCCCGAATAGGCGAACGCGGTCTGAACGCCTGTCGCCAGCGCGGTCTGCCCGGGCGGGGCGAGGTGAGCGAATTCGGCGATCGAGACACCATTCCAGCTGATGACGACGGCGCCATAGGCGAGCACCACGGCGGCGACCACGCTCTTCGGCGCGTCTGCCGGCATCAGACCAGTCGCAAGCGCGGCCCCCGCGATGGCGAAGCCGATCCAGGCGAGCAAGGACCGGCGCGGCACGCGATCGCCGGCCCAGCCGAAGGCCAACCGCACGAGCGTCCCGACGATCTGTGCGGCGCCCAGCAACAGTCCGGCGGAAATCAGATCGAAGCCATGCCGCTCGTACAGGAAGACGACGAGATAGAAGGTGAACGTGTGCTGGGCCACGACATAGACCAGCGACGACCAGGCGAGCACGCGCAAGGCCGGGTCGGCCAGGACGATACGCACGGAGGCGAAGAGACCGGGCGGCGGCGTCGGCGGTGCGACGCCACGTTCCAGCGAGGCGCGGAACGGCTCAAGTGCGACGATGGCGGCCACGAGCAGCGCCGCGCTTGCAAGCGAAGCTCCCTGCCAGCCGAGCGCGGCGACGGTCGGCGGCAGGGCCGCACCGGCGAGGGCGAAGCCGAGCGGCACGCCGGTCTGCTTGATGGAGAAGACCAGTCCGAAGCGCTCACGTGGCACGCGCTGCGCGAGGATGTGGGAGGCCGCCGGGTTGCCGGGCCCCTGAGCGAAGCCGATCAGCAGCGCCGCGATCGTCGTGGCAAGGAAAGCGCCGGCGGCATTGAGGGCAAGACCAAGTGCTGCGAACAGCAGGGCGAGTTGGCAGGTGCGGACCGCGCCCACGCCACGCACCAGCCGCGCCGCCACGACCGCGAGGGGGACGGCGACGGCGTAGGTGAGCGCGGTAAAGAGACCAACGGTCTTGGGATCGATCCCGAGATCACGGGCGACCGCTGGCATGGTGACGCTGAGCGAGAGCACCGCGGCCGACACCGCGACCTGCACGGCCAGCATGGCGGTGACCGGCAGGACAAAAGACGTCGTGGGAGGGGCGCGGCTCATGCTTGGCTTGCCGGTGCGCGGCCTCCTACATGCCGTAGAGATCAGCCTTGTTCAGCACCGTGTTCCGCAGGATGCGGATAGAGGCGACATCGACCATCACACCGTCGACATTGATCGCGCCGAGCCCCTGCGCCTCGGCGTCGGCATAAGCCTTCTCGAGCCTGCGCGCGCGCGCCACGTCGGCCGGCTTGGGTGAATAGACCTCAAGCGCGATGTCGATCTGCGAAGGGTGGATCGCCCACTTACCGACGCAGCCGAGCGTCATCGACCGTCCGCACTCGGTGCGGTAGCCTTGCGAATTGCGGAAGTCGGCGTAGGGGCCGTCCACCGGGTCGATCCCGGCGGCACGGCAGGCCATCACCAGACGGAAGCGGGCGTAGTGCCAGATGTCCCCGGGATAGCCGTCGGTCTCGCCGACATTCTTGTTGGTGACGCCCATGGATGCCGAAAAGTCACCCATGCCGAACACCAGGCACTCGAGGCGTGGTGTGGACCGTGCAATGGCATCGACGTTCTGCATGCCCTCGACCTCCTCGATCAAGGCCTCGAGGCCGATGCGCCGCTTGAGCTTCAGCTTGCGCTCGAGCTGGTGCAGGAGCTTGTCGGCGAACAAGACATCGGCCGGAGTCAGCACCTTGGTCATCATGATGGTGTCGAGATGCTCGCCGGCACCCTCGACGATCTCGATGATGTCCTCAAAGGCGTACTCGGTGGTGAGGTCGTTGATCCGAACGCAACGGGTCTTGCCGCGCCAATCGAGCGACTTCAGGCCTTGTACGATCTTGGCCCGCGCCGCGCGCTTCTGGCTTGGCGCCACGGCATCCTCAAGGTCGAGGAACACATGGTCCGCCTTCGATTCGGCGGCCTTCTGGATCATCTTCTCGCTCGACCCGGGGGTCGAAAGCTGCACGCGCCGTGCGCGGCGGGGGCGGTCGGTCATCGTCTGGTCTCCTCAGGCCACGATCTTGTCCGCGCGGAGGCGCGCGATCTCGGCCGGGGAGCAGCCGAGCCGGGCCAGATAGCGGTCAGTATGTTCCCCCAGCAACGGGGCGCGATGGCGCACACGGCCCGGGGTCTCGGTCATCTTGATCGCCACCCCGGCGACCAACGCTGGCCGGTCGAGGCCCGGATGCTCGACCGGAACCAGCATCTCGCGGGCCGCAAAATGCGGGTCGGCGGCAATGTCGCGGACCGTATAGACCGGTGCGAAGGGCACTTGCCCGCCGAAGTGGACCAGCAGCTCGGCCTTGGTGCGGGTCGAGGTGAATGCCGAGACCGCCGCGATGATCTCGTCCTGGTGAGCGCGGCGATCCTGGACCGTCATGAGGCGAGGATCGGCCGCGAGATCGGGTCGCCCGATCAGCTTGCACAGGATCGGCCAATGGGCGTCGGCGTGGGCAGCGATGCAGATCTGTCCATCTCGGGCGGGGAACATGCCGAACGGGCACAGAAACGGATGGTGGTTGCCCTCCGGGAGCGGCAAGGCGCCGAGATAGGCGTGTTGATGCACGATCCGCTCACAGAGCGAGAGGATGGCGTCGACCATGCCGACATCCACGAATTGGCCGCGTCCGGTTCGCGTCGCGTGCAGAATGGCACTCACGATGCCGAAGGCGCACATGGTGGCGGGCACCAGGTCGCCAATCCCGGGGCCGACCTTCATCGGCGTGTCGCGGTCGGGTCCCGTGATCTGCATCACGCCGCCCATCGCCTGGGCGATGACATCGTAGGCCGGCCAGTCGGAGTAGGGGCTGCGACCGGTCCGCTCGTCACCGAAGCCGCGAATCGTGGCGTAGACCAACTTCGGGTATCGCGCGTGCAACGCCTCCCATGACAGCCCGAGTCGCTCCATGACACCGGCACGGAAGTTCTCAACCACCGCGTCGGCGCCCTCACACAGACGCAGGACCAGATCGCGACCCTCCGGTCGCTTGAGGTCGATAGCGATCGAGTGCTTGTTGCGGTTCACCGAAGCGAAGTAGCCGCCAAAGGCCTTGAGCTGGTCGTCGGCGTGGTAGGGACCGACGATCCGCGTGTGATCGCCGTCCATCGGTTCCACTTTCAGGACCTCGGCGCCCTGGTCGGCAAGCAGCTGCGTACAGAATGGACCCGCCAGCATCTGGGTGAGATCGACGATCCGCACCCCGGCGAGCGCGCCGGCGGGATGGCTCACTTGCCGGCCCAGGGCGCGCGGCGCTTCAACAGCACGACGCGCTCGCCCTCGAAGACGTGCTTGTCGTCCTGGTTCACGCCGTAGTGCCGGAAACGCACGATCCCGGCATCGGGCCGATCGGCGTCGCGGACCTCCAGAACCTCGGAGTAGCAGTAGAGCGTGTCGCCGTGGAACACCGGGGCCTTCAGCCTGATCTTGTCAAGGCCAAGCTCCATCAAGGCGTTCTCGGCCGTGTCCTCGGCGGCAAGACCGATGCAAAGCGAGATGGTGACACCGCCGAACCCGAGGCGCCGGCCCCACGGACTCGACTTCATCAGGTGCTCATTGAAGTGGCCCTCGGCGGTGTTCATCGTGACGTTGGTGATCCAGACCTGCTCCAGCGGCTCGACCGTCTTGCCGCGGGCGTGGCGCAGGACGTTGCCCACGCGAAAATCCTCGAAATAATTGCCGCGGCCGGTGAGCGGGGCGAGTTTCACCGATTTCTCCCACGGCCCAGCAGCCGGTCGGAGATGATGCGCTTCTGGATTTCCGATGTGCCCTCGAAAATCTTGGTAAGCCGCGCGTCGCGCCAGTAGCGTTCGACCGCATGCAGGGTGGTGTAGCCGGCGCCGCCATGGATCTGCAGGCCCTCGCTGCAGACGCGCTCGGACATCTCCGAGGCAAACAGCTTCACCATCGAGGCTTCCTTGTCGCAACGCTGGCCGGTGTCGATCTGGTCGCAGACGAAGTACATGAGCTGACGCGCCGCTTCGATCTGGGTCGCCATCTCGGCGAGCTTGAAGCGGATCGCCTGGAACTCGGAGATCGACTGGCCGAACTGGCGGCGCTCCTCCGCGTAGGCGATGGAATCCTCAAGCGCGCCGCGCGCGAGGCCGATCGAACGGGCGGCTGTATGGGCGCGCGCGGTCTCCAGACCGCCGGTGGCGTAGTAGAAGGCCTTGCCCTCTTCGCCGACCAGGTTCTCGGCCGGCACGCGGCAATTGTCGAAGGCGAGCTCGAAGGTCTTCCAGCCGAAATAGCCGATCTTCGGAATCGGCGAGCCGGAGCAGCCGGGCGGAAGCGTGCCGCGCGCTTTCTCGATCATGAACATCGACAGACCTTCGTGACGGCGTCCGGCGGGCGCTTCAGACGTGCGTGCGATCATAATCATGAAGTCGGCGCCGTCGGCGAACGTGCACCAGTACTTGTTCCCCGAGATCAGCCAGCTTGCGCCATCCTTGCGTGCCCGACAGGTGATGTTGGCGATGTCGGAGCCGGCGCCGGGCTCCGACATGGAGAAGGCGCCCAGAAACTCGCCCTTGGCCATTCGGCGAAGGTAGCGACCCTTTTGCTCCGCGTTCATCATGTGCGCGCCGATCAGGAGATTGCCGCGCGCCACGATCGACGCGACGCTCATCCAGCCGCGCGCCAGCTCCTCTGTGACGAGGCAATACTCGAAACAGCCGAGCCCCAGCCCGCCAAACTCCTCGGGAATCAGGATGCCGAAATAGCCGAGCTCGGCCATTTTCTCGCGCAGCTCCATCGGGATCTCGCCCCGCTCGGGATCGAGCTTGTTGGCGACCGGCAGCACCTCGTTCAGCGTGAACTCGCGAGCCTGCTCCTGGATCATCCGGCGTTCGGGCGTGATGTACGACATGTCAGGCGGTCCTCTGCCGCACCAGGTTGGTGCGCTTGAAGTCGATGGCGAGCTCGTCGCGCTGGTTCAGCCCCTCGGTGTGCCAGGTCACGATTCCGAACCCCTTGTGGGTGTCGGAAAGCCGGCGATCGAGAACCCGGCTGCGGGCGCGCAACGTGTCACCGGGATACACCGGCTGATAGAAGGTGAGTTCGTTCACGCCCAGGAAAGGGCCACCGCCTTCGCTCAGATCTTCGACGCTGAGGCCAAACACCGTGGTGAAGACCAGCATCGGATTGGCGACGATTCCAGGATGGCCATGCGCTCGGGCATAGGCCGCGTTGTAGTAGTGCGGATTGAAGTGCAGCGTGAGCGTCGAGAATTGCGCTGTCTCACTCTCGGTGATTGTGCGGCCCCAATGGTGCTCGAAGACCCGGCCCACCTGGAAATCCTCATAGCGATTGCCCTTGGGGATGAGCTTCGCCCGGCTGCGGAAGTCGTCCGTCATGCCGCGCTCCGCGCCGCCCGCGCGAGTTCACCGATGTCAGCCAGGCTCTCGACGCGATCGATCAGGCGGCGCAAATCTCCGGCTCGGACGGTTCCGAGCACGGGAATCGCGAGCGCGTCGAACTTGGCTTCGAGCGCCGCGCGCTGACGGGCGATGTCGGTGGCGGGAACACCGGCGTCGTACCGGGACTCGAGCCGCGTGCCATCGTCGAGCTCGATCGCCATCTCGGCCAGCGTGTGGGACCAATCCGACTGGAAATCGATCGAGACCTTCGAGCGCAGGACCGCCAGCGCCGGATCTGACGCGGTCGTCTCGCTGTAGGAGCCAAGCGCCGCGGTATCGAGTCCGGCGAGAGCCATGGCGACAGTCTGGCGGAGCGAAAACTTCGACTCCAGCCCGGTGCGCGGTTCGGCGATGTTGCAGACGCGATCCGCGCCGCTGTCGAGGCGCAGCTGGATGCGTCGCACGCGTTCCGGTGGGAAGTTGCTGCGCTGGCGCAGTTCGCGAGCGCACTCGATGGGAGCGTGGGTCAAGTAGCAGGCCGCGTGATACTTGAAGAGGTTGTTGCGCAGGTGCCATCCCTGCTGCGGCTCACCCAGCGCGGCCCCGGCCTCCAGATGATCGCTTTGAGACGACGCGAATCCCTGGTCGCATTCAAGCGAGTCAGAGCGCGCCGTGAATCCTCGCGCGGCAAGGCGCGCGGCGCGCAGGCCGTGCTCGGACGCGGTGCCGGCGTGCAGTGGCTTGCACATGGTGCCGAAGTTGGACTTGAGCCCGGCCGCCTGCGTCGCGGCGATCCCGAACGCTGTGGCGAGCCTCGCCGGGTCGAGCCCGAGCATCCGCCCCACCGCGGCCGTCGCCGCGAACGACCCGACCGTGCCCGTGACGTGGAAGCCCTTGAGGTAGTGGCTCGGGGCGACCAGCCGTCCAACGCGGCCCGAGGTTTCATAGCCCGCGACGAACGCCTCGATGAAGGCGCGGCCGCTCGCACGACGTTGTTCTCCCAGCGCCAGGATGGCCGGGACGACAGTGACGGTGGGGTGGCCGCCCATGGCGAAATTCACGTCGTCGTAATCCAGCGCGTGGCTGGCGGATCCGTTGATCAGCGCGGCTGCCGACGGCGTAACGGTCTCGCCCCGCCCGACCAGCGAGATCGTGCCGGTCGCGCCATCTTCCAACGCCTCTTGCACCAGGATGTCGGTGAGTTCCTCCCGCGCGCCCGCGAGCGTGACGGCGAACCAGTCCAACAGGCATTGCTTGGTCCGTTCCAGCAGGTCATCCGGGAGGTCCGCCCAGCCAAGGCGCGCGGCGCGTCCGGCGATGGCGGCTGTGACGGCGGGCGGCGGAACGGACGATGCGGCGCGGGCGGCAGTCATGCGGAACTCCTGAGAGGGAGCCAGTGTCCGTCACCCCTGAAAGCGTGTCCAGAAAGTGGCCTTAGCGCTTCCGCGCAACGATATGGAAGATGTGCCAGTGCTTGGTATTGCCGTGGGCGGTCACCCCTTCTGTTTCCTCTTCCTCGAACAACTCCAGCTCAAACCCGGACAAGCGCTCCAACGCTGCGGAGCGCGCCAGGAACGTGATGCCAGCGCGGCCGTTCCAGCTATCGCGCTCGCCGTACCACTGACCGCAGAAACGTCCCCCGGGCCGTAAGGCGCGACCGATTCGTCGCCAGACACGATCGAAGTCTGGTGGGGCACAGAGGGGGAGGGAGAAGCTTGAATTGACGATGGCGAGATCCTCGGGAAGTGGCGCGTTCTCGTGCCGCGCGACCACGGCATGGACGCTAGCGCCCGATGGCAGGTCGGGGCGGCCGAGCAGCTGCCGCAATGCTTCCGGCTCAGCATCGATCGCAGTGAGCGGCCAACCCCGTCGCAAGAACTCGATCGCGTCCCTCCCCGAACCGCAGCCGAGGTCGGCGGCGCGGTCTTCAGGGCGGGGCGCGCCCGCGAGGTCGAGCGCTGACATGGCGGTTCGGCGAGGCGGCCGGTCGGCGAGGCGTCGGTAGTAGGCACCCCAGTCTCGGGGCAGTGGGGAAGGCGGGTTCATGTTCCTCTGCGGGCCGGCTGCGATCCATGCTAGAGGCTGCCGCGGCATGAGCAAACTGGCGCTCCTCAAGGTTTCTCGGCGCTTTGGCGACGTGGCGGCGGTGTTGGACGTGACGCTCGACCTGGCGGCAGGCGAGTTCCTGTCGCTTCTCGGCCCGTCGGGTTGCGGCAAGACGACGACGCTTCGAATGATTGCCGGCTTCGTTCCGCCCAGCACTGGTCGCATTGAGATGGACGGGCGCACGATATCGGAGCCTGGCGCGGTCCTGCTGCCGGAGAAGCGGCGCATGTCCATGATTTTCCAGAACTACGCGCTCTGGCCGAACATGACCGTCGCGGAGAACGTCGCCTTCGGCCTCGAGGTGCGCAAGTTGGCGCGCGCCGAGATCGAACGCCGCGTCGATCGCATGCTCGACGTGGTACGCCTGCGCGACATGAAGGATCGCTATCCCTCGACGCTGTCTGGCGGCCAGCAGCAGCGGGTCGCCCTCGCGCGCGCGATCGTGGTCGAGCCCGAAGTTCTGTTGCTGGATGAACCGCTATCCAACCTCGACACCGGCCTGCGCGAGGAGATGCGCACCGAGATTCGGCGGCTTCACGACGCGTTCCGGATCACCACGGTCTACGTGACACACGATCAGGGCGAGGCAATGGTCGCCTCGGATCGCATCGCCGTGATGAACGAAGGCCGTATCGAGCAGGTCGACACGCCGCAGCTTCTCTACGCTCGGCCGGCAAACCGCTTCGTCGCGAGTTTCGTCGGACGTACAAATTTCTTGACCGGGCGAAAGCAGGGCGGAACCGTTGCTTTCGACGGATTCGCGATCGCCGCCGCGCTCCTGGAACGCCCGGACGAGGGGGCCCCGCTGGTCTACTCTCTGCGACCACCCTCGATCGAGCTCCGCCTCGACCCGGGTTCCGGTTCCGGCGTGCGAATCGAGGCTGAAATTGCGTCGCGGGCCTACCTCGGGGAATACTGGGATTATCAGGCACGGCCGGTCGGCGGGGGGCTCACTCTGCGTCTGGCGGCGCCGCCGCGGACCGCGGTTGAGGTCGGACGCCGCGTCTGGCTCGAGATCGATCCCGCCGCAATGGTTCGCGTCGAATAGGAGAGTTTGCACCGATGACCGCGCCACTCGCCCGATTCACCGTCCTTGATCTCACGCGCGTTCGGGCCGGTCCGACTGCGGTCCGCTATCTCGCCGACTGGGGCGCCAATGTCGTCAAGATTGAGATGCCGCCCTCGGCCGGCGAGCAGGACATGGGAGGCCCGCGCCACGGGCCGGACTTCCAGAACCTTCATCGCAACAAGCGCTCGATCACGCTCAATCTCAAGGAGCCGGATGGCCGCGCTGTCTTCATGAAGATGGTCGAGAAGGCCGATGTGGTGGTCGAGAACTACCGCGCCGACGTGAAGTTCCGCCTCGGGATCGACTACGAGAACCTGAAGAAGGTGAATCCGCGCATTGTGCTGGGGTCGATCTCGGGCTTCGGTCAGGACGGCCCCTATGCCGGTCACGCTGGCTTCGACCAGATCGCACAGGGCATGGGCGGGCTGATGTGGATCACCGGCATGCCGGGGCAGGGACCCGTGCGGGCCGGTATTGCCGTGGCCGATGTCGGCGCGGGCCTGCATTGCGCGATCGGAATCCTGATCGCGCTATTGGGCCGCGAGAGCTCCGGTGAGGGGCAGTGGGTATCGACTTCACTCCTGCAGGCAATGATCTCGATGTGCGACTTCCAGGCAGCACGCTGGACGATCGGACGCGAAGTTCCGGGGCAGGCGGGCAACAACCACCCAACGTCGATCCCGACCGGCGTCTTTAAGACCTCGGACGGCTACATCAACATCGCGGCGTCCGGAGGCCACATCTATCGGCGCTTTTGCAAGGCCATCGCCGCCGAGGAGCTCACCACCGATGAGCGTTTCTCGACCGACAAGGCGCGCAGCCGCAATCGCGACGCGCTGAACGCGGAGATCGAGGCGCGGGTATCGAAATTCACCAGTGCCGCGCTCGTGAAGCTGCTGAACGAGGCCGGTGTCCCTGCGGGCCCGATCTACAAGATGGACGAGATGTTCGCAGACCCGCAGGTCAAGCACCTCAAGATGGCCCATCCGGTCAAGTCGGCCAAACTCGGCGAGATCGAGGTCATCGGCCAGGCGATCAACATGAGCGCGACGCCGTTCCAGATGCGTGGCGCGACGCCTGAACAGGGCGAGCACACCGACAGCGTCCTGGCCGAGTTCGGCTACGACGCCGCGTCCATCGCCGACTTCCGCAAGCGCGGCGTCATCTGAAGGGGACAACGATGCCCAGCCCGACTCCGCGCATGCTCGCCGAGAAACACGGCGCCGTTGGTCGCATGGTGTTCAACAAGCCGGAACGTCTAAACGCGACCTCGCTCGACATGTGGGAGGCGATCCCGACGATCCTCGACGACTTCGAGAGCGATCCGGCTATCCGGGTCATTGTGGTGACCGGGGCGGGCGACAAGGCCTTCGTCTCCGGTGCCGACATCTCGGAGTTCGAAACGGTCCGATCGACGCCCGAACAGGTCCAGCGCTACGAGGAGATCGCCGAGCGCGCGAGCGGTCGGCTGGCGCGCTGTTCGAAGCCCACGATTGCGCGCATTCGCGGCTATTGCGTGGGCGGCGGACTTGCGACGGCGCTCACGTGCGACTTGCGGATCGCCTCTGAAGACTCCCGCTTTGCCGTGCCTGCCGCCAAGCTCGGTCTCGGCTATCGCGCGGCTGGCATCCAGACCCTGATGAGCTTGGTCGGCCCCGCCTTCGCCAAGGAGATCTTCTACACTGGGCGTCAGTTCACGGCGGCCGAGGCGCAGGGCATGGGGCTCGTCAATCGCGTCGTGCCAGTCGCCGAGCTTGATGCCTACGTCATGCGCTATTGCGAGACCATCGCGGCTAATGCGCCGCTCACCATCCACGCCGTCAAGCGTACGGTCGAGGAGCTCTCCCGTCTTGATGGTAGGCCGGACCTGGGCCGATCGGCGGCGCTGGTGAAGGAGTGCTTTGAGTCCGCAGACTACATCGAGGGTCGACGCGCGTTCATGGAAAAGCGCCGGCCGGTTTTCAAGGGACGTTGAGGAGAAACCCATGGCCCGTCTCACCCGCGCCGAGATCGACGCCTTCTGGCGTGACGGCTATCTGATGGTCGAGAATGCCGTGTCGCCGGCACAGCTCGCGGCGCTGAGATCCGAGATCGCAGGTTGGGTCGAAGAGAGTCGGGCTCATACCGCGCCGTTCGGGACGCCCACAATCGATGGCCGACCGCGCTTCGACATGGGAGCCGAGCACACGGCCGCCCGACCGGCGCTGCGCCGGATCAACAACCCGTCCGACATCTCCGAGGCCTACCTCGATGTGATGCGCAATGCCGCGACCGTCGACATGGTGGCCGACCTGGTGGGGCCGGACGTCAAGTTCCACCACTGCAAGATCAACCTCAAGCTCGCCGGCGCGCGGACGGAAGTCGCCTACCACCAGGACTTCGCCTACACGCCGCATACCAACGATGATGTTGTTACAGCACTGTTATTCCTGGATGACATCGACGAGGACAATGGCTGCCTGACCGTGGTTCCGGGATCGCATCGCGGCCCGATGCATTCGCTGTTTGAGGGTGAGCGCTTCACGGGCGGTGTGGCGGCCGACGAGGAGAGGCGCGCCTTGGCGACGTCGGTTTCCTGCGTCGGCAAGGCAGGGAGCGTTTGCCTGATGCACACGAGGCTGCTGCACGGCTCCGCCGCAAACCGCTCCGACGCCCCGCGCGGACTCTATATCTGCGTGTATAGCGCTGCCGATGCTGTGCCGATCGCGCGCAATCCGATGCCAAGCCCTAACGAGGGCCGCATTGTGCGCGGACACGAGGCCCGCTTTGCCCGCCTGAAGCCGGGCCTGATTGAACTGCCGAAGCAGCCGAAGTCGGCGTCTTTCTTCACCGTGCTGGGGCAGGAGTCCAAGCAGGCGGCCGAATGATCGACCGCTTCCCCGGCATCGCAGAGGGCGACGCGCGGGGCGAACTCGCGGCGACCTTTGCCGACATTCGGGCGACTATCGGCGTTCCGGTCGTCAATTTCGTGTGGCGCCACCTCGCGACGATCGACGGGGGCCTGGACTGGGCTTGGCGCAGTGTCCGCCCTCTCTACGTCTCGGGGGACGTGTTCATGTTGGCGGGCACTGTGCGGGCCGGGTTGGTGTTGCCGGGGCTGGGATCGCTGGTGGGACCGGAACCCGCGGGTATCGACGCCGTACTGGCAAGCTACGACCATTCCAACACGGTCAATCTTGTCGCGCTCTCCGCCCTGCTGGCGGACGCCCGCGCCGGTCAGGCGGTGGCGGGGCACGCTGCGCCGCTGGTGGCCCCCAGGTCAGGTTGCCGCCGCTGTTGGCCGAGAAGGACGTCGCTCCGGAAACCTGGCGTCGCGTTCTGGCGCTCAATCGGCTGGGTGACGCACCATCGCCCGCGATATTGGCGAGCATGTATCGCCATCTTGCCCATTGGCCGTCGTTTCTTGCGCGGATCGAAGTCGCGCTCACGCCGGCCGCGGCCGACGGTTCTCTGGCACGCACGATCTCGGCCAACCGGGCGCTGGCCGAACGACTGGGAGCGAGCGTTCGCGATCGCCTTGGAAGTCCCAACGCCGACGATGTCACCCGACGTGAGGCGCGCCATGCAGTAGCGGCCTTCGTGGAGCATGCCATCGCCAAAATGGTGACGATCTGCCGGGCGATCCGCGTCGCCCGCGGTGTCGCCTGACTATTCCGCGGCTCTCCGGGAGGCGGTTCGCCGCGCGAGCCACTCCTGCATGGCGTCTTCCATGGTCAGAAAAACCGCGCCGCCCTCGATCAGGCGTTGGATCAGCCGCTCCAGCATCATCATTCGATGACCACGACCGACGACGTGGGGATGGAATGTGTAGGTCAGGATGCCGAAGTCGGCGATGCGGGTCATGTAGGTGAAATCATCGACGAAATTCTCGAGAACGGCGCTCGCATTCATAAGGCCAGCCTGGATCGATCCATTGGGATTGCGCATGTACTCGAAGTGCGGAAAGTCATCGAGCGACCAGCTGATCGGCATCTCCACAAGTGCAGTCTCGCGGCCGCGCCGAAAGGGCTTGAGCAATTCCGCGACGTCACCCTGCCGGGCATAGTAGCAGTCGTAGTCGTGGCCCATCATTGAGCTGTCGTAGCGGATGCCATGCTTCAGCAGCAATTCGATGGAGTGGGGTGAGAGGTCCCAGGCGGGCGAGCGATAGCCGCGCGCCGTCCGACCACTCACGCGCTTGATCGATTCGTTGCCGCGGACGATCTCCTCCTCCTCCTCTTCGCGGCTGAGCCCAACCGGTAGCCGATGGGTCCAGCCATGGTGAGCGAGTTCATGGCCGGCCTCGACGTAGGGCATCACGGCTTCGGGCGTGCTGTCGATCGTATGGCCTGGAGTAAAGAATGTCCCCTTGATCCCGTAGCGCCGCAACAGGTCGACGATCCGTGGAATGGCGACGATGTCGTACTCACCACGCGAGATGGGCGTCGGGGAGGTGAGGCCGCGGGCGATAAACCCTGACAGGTGATCGTGGTCAAACGTGAGACAGACGATGTGTCGGGCCATGGCAGTTCCTCCCGCAGACAGTCTACGGGGATTTGTTGCATTCGCCCAAACCGCACTGCATGATCGCGGCAACGACAAGGACCTAGGTCCGGGGGGGAAACATGGCGGGAACAGCCGCCCGGGCATCCGACAAACGGATGCCGGGCGACAGTCAGCTTGTCGTCGAGGGCGTTTCCAAGAAGTTCGGCGGTGTCGTGGCCGTGTCGGACGTTTCTCTGGAAGTGCCGCGCGGCGGGATTCTGTCGATCATCGGCCCCAACGGCGCTGGCAAGACGTCGCTCCTGAACATGATTTCGGGCTTCTATACGCCCGACACCGGCCGTGTCGCGCTTGAGGGAACCGACATTACCCGTCGCAAGCCGAGTGACATTGCCGCGTTGGGCATTGCGCGCACCTTCCAGAACATCGCGCTCTTCAGCGGGCTGACCGTTCTCGACAATCTCATGCTTGGGCGGCACGTGCGGATGAAGGCGGGCGTCTTCGCGAGCGCGCTCTATTGGGGGCCGGCGCGGAGGGAGGAGATCGCCCATCGCGAGGCCTGCGAGGAGATCATCGAGTTCCTCAAGCTTCAGGACCTGCGCAAGCAGCAGACGGCCGCGCTGGCGTATGGGCTTCGCAAGCGCGTCGAGTTGGGTCGCGCGCTGGCTCTCGAGCCCAAGATCCTGCTCCTCGACGAGCCAATGGGCGGCATGAACACCGACGAGAAGGAGGATATGGCGCGCTACATCCTCGATGTGAATCAGGAGCGCGGCGTCACTGTGGTGCTCATCGAGCACGACATGGGCGTGGTCATGGACATCTCGGACCGTGTGGTGGTGCTGGATCGCGGGCGACGCATCGCCGGCGGAACGCCCGAGGAAGTGCAGCGCGACCCGGCGGTGATCGCGGCGTACCTTGGTGGAGGAAGCAGGGGTTAGGCATGGACGTGACCGGCATGACCCTTCCACAGCTCCTCGAGCGGAACGCCCGGGAGGCACCACAGGCGCCGGGCATGCGCGAGAAGACGCGCGGCGTGTGGCAGACCTGGAGTTGGCAGGCCTATCGCGACCAGGTCCGCGACTTCGCGCTCGGCCTGGCGGCCGGGGGCTTTGCGCGCGGCGACAAACTCACCGTGATCGGTGACAACCGCCCACAGCTCTATTTCGCGCAGCTCGCGGCACAGGCGCTGGGCGGCGTGTCGGTGCCCGTCTACCAGGATTCGATCGCGACAGAGATGGTGTTCGTGCTGAACCACGCCGAGTCGTCGATCATCGTGGCCGAGGACCAGGAGCAGGTCGACAAGGCGTTGTCACTTAAGACTCAGCTGCCGAAGTTGCGCGCCGTCATCTACGACGACCCGCGCGGTCTTTCGGCCTACGACGATCCCCTGCTGCGGTCGTTTGAGAGCATGCTGGAACTCGGGCGCCAGCATGGCGCCGCCAATCCCGGCCTGTACGAGCGCGAGCTGGCCGCCGGCAAAGCCGACGATCTGGCAATGATTGCGTACACCTCGGGAACCACCGGCCAGCCCAAGGGCGCGATGCTGTCCCATCGCAACATGGCGGAGACGGCTGCCAATTTTCTCGCGGTGAATCTGACACGCCCCGGCGACAACTGGCTCTCGTACCTGCCCATGGCATGGGTGGGTGACACCGAGTTCTCGCTGGGCATGGCGCTGGTTGGACGGCTAACCGCCAATTGCCCGGAGAGCCCGGAGACGGTGCAGCGCGACCTTCGTGAGCTGGGGCCGGACGCGATGCTGGCGCCGCCACGCATCTGGGAAAACATGCTGACCCAGATCCAGGTCAAGAGCGGCGATGCCTCGCCCCTCAAGCGCTGGATCTTCGAGCGCTTCCGGGCGCTCGCCGAACGCTGTGAACTCGGGCGAGACGACGGGAAGGCCCCGACGGTCGGGCAGCGACTCGGGCTCGCTCTGGGCGAGGTCATGGTCTATGGGCCGGTCCGCGACCAGCTGGGCTTGCGCAATGCCCGCTGGTGCTACACGGGCGGCGCGCCGCTGGGACCCGACACGTATCGCTTCTTCCGCTCATTCGGCGTGAACCTGAAGCAGGTCTATGGCGCCACCGAGGCCTCGGCGCTGATCGCCTGCCAGGACGACGGCGAGGCCAACCCCAACACCGTCGGCAAGCCTTTGCCCAAGGTCGAGGTGAAGATCGATGACCGCGGCGAGGTGTTGTTGCGCGGCCCCAATGTGTTCGTCGGCTACTTCAAGCAGGACCAGGCCACGGCCGACACGCTGACGGCCGAGGGCTGGCTGCGCACCGGCGATGCCGGCTTCTTCGACAAGCGCGGCCATCTCACGATCATCGATCGCGCCAAGGATGTCGGCAAACTCGCGGACGGTTCGGCCTTTGCGCCACAATTCATCGAGAACAAGCTGAAGTTCAGCCCCTACGTTCGCGAGACTGTGGCGTTCGGCGACCAGCGCCCCTTCGTCGCCGCGATGATCGCGATCGACATGCAGACCGTGGGTACCTGGGCCGAGAAGCGCGGGTTGGCCTACACCAGTTTTATGGATCTCAGTCGCAAGGACGAGGTCGCGGGCTTGATCGCGACGGAGATCGCCAAGGCCAACGCGACTTTGCCCGATGTCCAGCAGGTCAAGCGTTTCCTCTTGCTAAACAAGGAACTCGACGCCGACGACGCGGAGATCACGCGCACCCGCAAGGTGCGGCGCCGGTTTGTCGCGGAGAAGTACGCCGCGGTGATCGAGGCATTCTACGGTGGCGCGGCGACAGTGGACGTCACCATGGACATCACCTTCGAGGACGGCCGCAAGTCGCAGCTCAGTTCCACGATATCGATCCACGATGCGGCAGGTGGTCCGGCCACCCGCCGAGCGGCCTAGGAGGTCGGACGATGGAATGGGAATTCACCCTGCTGCTGATCGGCAACGGCGTGCTGATCGGCCTGATGTACTCGCTGATCGCGCTGGGGTTCGTCGTCGTCTACAAGGCGACAGACGCGATCAATTTCGCCCAGGGCGAATTCGTGATGTTGGCGGCGCTGTTCTCCGCGGCGGTCATGGTATTGATGGAACTGCCCTTCTGGGTGGCGGTGATCGTTGCGGTCCTGGGCATGGTCTCGTTCAGCTTTGGCCTGGAACGCGTGGTCCTGCGCCCGCTGCTCGGCCGGCCGGTCGTGGCGGTGATCATGGCGACCATCGGGCTTGCCGCCATCCTGCGCGGACTGGGGCCGATGATCTTCGGGGCGGAGACGCGATCGATTTCGCTTCCGGTGGGTGACGAGCCACTCCGGCTGGGGCCGTTCATCCTGCAGCCAGTGCAGATCACCGGCGCGTTGGTGGCGCTGGCGTTCCTTGGCGGCTTCACCTGGTTCTTCCTGCGGAGCCGGATGGGCGTGGCGATGCGCGCCGTCGCCGACAATCAGCAGGTTGCGATGGCCATGGGCATCAACGTCGAGCGCTACTTCGCGCTAGCATGGGCCATGGCGGGAATCGTTTCGGCACTGGGCGGCGTCGTTTGGGGCGCCATGCTGGGCGTCGATGTGCACGTCTCGCTGGTCGGGCTCAAGGTCTTCCCGGTGGTGATCCTGGGCGGTCTGGATTCGATCGTCGGCGCCGTTGTCGGCGGTCTGATCGTGGGTATCGTCGAGAACCTTGCGGCAGGGTACCTCGATCCGCTGGTCGGAGGCGGCAGTAAGGACTTCGCGCCCTATGTGCTGATGATCATCGCGCTGATGGTCCGCCCTTACGGCATCTTCGGCAAACGCAAGATCGAGCGGGTCTAGGCGGCGTCCATGTTTCATCGCGAATCCGGCTACTACAAGACGACCTACGCCGAGGACGGCGCGCTCTATCCGTTGCCTATCGCCAAGTGGACGGTCGGTATTCTGCTGGCGTTGTTCGTGGTGCTGCCGCCGCTGACGACGGCGGTGACCGGCGCGCTGGCTGCCGAATACTACATCTCGATCGTGAACCTCATCCTGATCGCCGTGGTCGGCGCCATCGGCCTCAATATTTTGGTGGGCTACACGGGACAGATCTCGATCGGGCACGCCGGGTTCATGTCGGTGGGCGCCTATACCGCGGCCAACCTGGCGGTGAAACTCGACCTGCCGTTCTGGATCACGCTGCCGGCGGGCGGGCTCATGGCGGCGGCGATCGGCGCGGTGGTCGGCATTCCGAGCCTGCGCATCAAGGGCCTCTACCTCGCGATCGCGACGCTGGCGGCCCAGCTCATCATCGAGTGGATCATCAACCACACGCCGGCGATCTCCGGCGGTTCGCAGGCCTCGATCGAGGTCGACCGGCCGGCGGTATTCGGCTATCCGCTCAAGACCCAGCGCGAGCTTTACTACTTCCTGCTTCTGTTCGCTGTTTTGGCGATCGTGGGCGCGCTCAACATCGTCCGCAGCCGCATCGGCCGCGCTTTCGTGGCGATCAGGGACCAGGACATCGCCGCCGAGATCATCGGCATCAACATCTTCCGCTACAAGCTCACCGCGTTCGCGATTTCGTCGTTCTATGCCGGCGTCACGGGCGTGCTCTACACCTACTATCTCGGCATCGCGAACTACGAGAATTTCCTGATCTCGACGTCCATCGACTACCTGGCGATGATCATCATCGGCGGCCTGGGGTCGGTGTTGGGGGCGATCTTCGGCGCGATCTTCGTCACGCTGCTTCCGATTTTGATCCGGTTGTTCATGGAGACGTTCGGAACGCTGTTCTTCACGACCGCCGAGCTGAACAACATCATCCCGGCGATGCGGCTCGGCATCTTCGGTCTGCTGATCATCGTTTTCCTCGTCCTGGAGCCCGAGGGGTTGAACCGGCTCTGGCGCAACATCCGGAGTTACTTCCGGGTGTGGCCGTTCTCGTATTGATGTGCGCGTACCAACAACGGAGGTCTTGATGAACAAGCTCTTGGCAAGTCTTGCGGCCGCCGGCGGGGCGATCCTGCTCACTGCGGGGTCAGCCTGGTCGCAAGCCCGCGACATCGTGATCGGTGTGCAGTGCGATCGCACCGGTGCGACGCAGACCGTCGGCGTCTTCTTCTGCCCGGGTGTGCACGACTACACCGATCTCGTGAACTCGAAGGGCGGTATCGAGGGCCGTCGCGTCCGCGCGATGGAAATCGACCACGAGTACAAGGTGCCGGCGGGTGTGGAATCTTACGAGCGCCACAAGAAGGAGGGCGCCGTGAGCGTGCTGCTCTACGGCACGCCGCACGTCCAGGCGCTGACCGCGAAGATGGCCGAAGACAAGATCCCCGGCACGTCACCCGGTTTCGGGAGCGCCGCCAGCGCCGACGGCATGCGCTATCCCTATCTGTTCCCGATCGCCGCCAGCTACTGGTCGCAAGCTGCCGCATCGGTCCACTTCGCGAAGGACAGGCTGGGCGGCAGTCTTCGAGGCAAGAAGATCGCCTATCTATTCTTCGACAATCCGGCGGGCAAGGAGCCGCTTCCCGTACTTGAAGACCTCGCGAAGCTCGAAGGCTTCGAGCTGCGCACCTTCGCCGTGCCGGCGCCGGGCGTCGAAATGGGCCCGCAGGTGCTCGATATCACGCAGCGGTACCGTGCCGATTTCGTGGTCACCCATCTGTTCGGCCGCTCTCCGTCGGTTTCAATCAAGGAGCTGAAGCGCGTCGGCTTCCCGCTGTCGAAGGTCGTTGCCTTCGTGTGGGGCTCGTCCGAGGCCGACCTTGACGCCGCCGGTGGCGCCGCGGTCGCCGAAGGCTACAACACCCTGCAGTTTGCCGGCGTGGGCACGGACTACGCGGTCCATCGCGAGATTCGCGAGATGTACCAGAAGGCCAACAAGCAGCCGCCCAGGGAGATGAACTCCACCGTCTACTACAATCGGGGTATCTTCCACATGGCGGTGCATCTGGAAGCCTTGCGCAACGCGCTCAAAGCCAAGGGCGCTCAGGCGACCATCACCGGGGCCGACATGAAGACCGGCTTCGAGTCGATCAAGGGCGTGACGCTGGGCGGGCTGATGCCGCCGCTTCAGATCACGCCGACTGACCACGAGGGAGGCGGCTGGATCCAGGTGTTCACGGTGAAGGGCGGCAAGCTCACCAAGACCACGGACTGGTTCCGGGCGTACCCCGACGTGATCAAGAAACACGTCGAGGCGGACGGCAAGAAGTCCTGATTCGGGACGGGGCGGGCGGTCCACTGGGCCGCCCGCACCCACTTCTTCCAATGCAACCGGTCGTTCCATGCTGACGCTGAACAACATCGAAGTCGTCTATGACGGTGTGATCCTCGTCCTGCGCGGCGTGTCGGTGAACGTGCACGAAGGCGCGATCACGACCGTGCTAGGCGCCAACGGTGCCGGCAAGACCACGACGCTGAAGGCCATCTCCGGGGTCCTACGCTCCGAACGGGGCGAGGTAACCAAGGGGTCGATCGACTATGCGGGCCGGCGCATCGACGGTATGCGGGCCCACGACGTCACCCGGCTTGGCATCGCTCAGGTGTTCGAGGGGCGGCGGGTGTTCGAGCACCTGACGACCGAAGAGAATCTGGTCGCCGGTGGCCATATTCACAGCGATTTCGCGCGCATCCGCGAAGGCATCGATCTCGTGTATTCGTATTTTCCACGCCTGAAGGAACGGCGGAGCCAGCAGTCAGGCTATCTATCGGGCGGCGAGCAGCAGATGCTGGCGATCGGCCGCGCGCTGATGAGCCGGCCAAAGGTGATGCTGCTCGACGAGCCGTCGCTCGGGCTGGCACCCATGCTGGTCGAGGAGATTTTCGGCATCGTGAGTCGCCTGGTGAAGCAGGAAAAACTTTCCGTCCTCCTGGTCGAGCAGAACGCCACGATGGCGCTCAAGGTCGCCGACCACGGCTACGTCATGGAGAACGGTCGCATCGTGCTAGAGGGCGACGCCGCCAAGCTGCGCGACAACTCCGACATCAAGGAGTTCTACCTCGGCCTGAACGAGGGGGGCGTGCGCAAGTCCTATCGCGACACCAAGCACTATAAGCGGCGCAAGCGCTGGCTTTCGTGAGGCGGCGATGTCGCTCGCGCGCTTCCTCGGGGTGCTTGCCGCGCTGAGTCCCGGAGTAGCTATCGCACAGGGTACGTTGGCGCGGCACTGCGCTGCCTTCGGTGAGGTTGAGTACCGTAAGGTCGACCCGGCGGTAGAGAGCGTCGTGCCTGCTGAGTTCCCGGCGCCAATTCTAGAACGCACCTCGGTAAAGGTCGGGTCCCAGCCGGTAGCGGCCACGCTCACGCTGCGGGGCCGGATGGTCTTCCGCAACCGGCCGGCAGTGGAGACGCAGTTCGTTTGCCTTCTCGACATCGCCGATAAGCCGCTGTTTTTCTACGCCATTCCAACGCTGGCAACCCGAACGGCGCCGACCCCGTTTGGACGTCCCGTGGCCGGGGGCGGGGCGGCGCTCGAACCACCGCGGCCGCGCGCATCGGAGCGTCCACCGTTGCCCGCCACTGCGGTGCGAATGCGCGGTGTCGTGCGCGATCTCGCGGGCAAACTTCAGCTCCAGCCGTGCGACGCGGCGTTCCTCCCGGTCGAGGACCGCACCCCGGGGCGCGAGTTGGAGCGCGCCGTGTCCGATCTGGCGGGGGGTCAAGAAGGCCGGCCGGTGTTTGTTGAGTTCTACGGCCAACGCGAGAGCGGCGGCGCCGCGGGGATGGTGGTCCTTGAGCTGAGGCGCGCCGCAACCGAGACGGCGGGCTGCCGCGAGCGCTTCGATCAGCGCGAATGGATCGTGATGGGCGGCGAGCCGCGCTGGAGACTGGACATCACCGCTCGCGACTTCGTCTTTTCGGGTGGCGGCGAGGCAGCCTCCCAGCGCGTGCCGCATGGTGGGCCGAACCGCGACGGCGCCCTGGTCCTCTACGCCGCGATCGAGGGCGCCGAGATCCGCGTCGCCATCGACGAGCAGCGTTGCGTCGATCCCGTGTCGCGCTCGATCTTCGCCTACCTTGTCGAGGTGCGGTCCGATGGACGATCCTTCATCGGCTGCGCGGCGCACAATCCGGCGCTGCCGGCGCCATAGGGAGCCCGCGATGTCCGATGTCGGCAGACTGCGCGACCTGATCGAGAGCGCGCGCCGCATCGTGGCCTTCACGGGCGCCGGCATCTCCACGGAGTCGGGAATTCCCGACTTCCGCTCCCCGGGCGGTATCTGGACGAAGTACAAGCCGATCTACTTCGACGACTTCATGGCGTCGGATGAGATGCGCCGTGAATCCTGGAGGCGAAAGTTCGCTTCCGACGAGACGATGCTGAAGGCCGAGCCGAACGCCGGCCATCGCGCGCTGGCCCGGCTGGTCGAAGCGGGGCGAATGTCCGCGATCATCACCCAGAATGTCGACGGCCTGCACCAGCGCTCGGGCGTCCCGGATCGGAAGGTCGTCGAGCTGCATGGCAATGCGACCTATGCAACGTGCCTGGATTGCGGGCACCGCCACGAACTCGGTCCGATCCGGGATGCCTTCCTGGGGCACGGCCGACTGCCGCTCTGCGTGAAGTGCGGGGGCATCGTCAAGACCGCCACGATCTCGTTCGGGCAGGCCATGCCGGAGGTACCCATGCTGCGGGCCCGGGAAGAGGCGGAGGCCTGCGACCTCTTCATCGTGCTTGGAAGTTCATTGGTGGTCTATCCCGCGGCGTCGTTCCCGGGTCTCGCGAAGCGACGCGGCGCACGGCTGGCTATCGTCAATCGCGACCCGACTGAGCAGGACGACGATGCCGACCTTGTGGTCCACGGCGAGATCGGCCCGACCATGGCACGGGTGGTGGGAATCAACTGAGGCGCCGGGCCGCGTTGCGGCGCGCCCGGCAAACTGCTTTGATCGTCGCCGTTCCAGGGAGGAACCCATGCTCATCCGTCGCAGAAGCGCCCTTGCCGGCGCATTCGGTGCGGCCGCCTTTTCGGGCCTGCCCGCTACCGCTCAGGACATCACCTTCTTCCGAATCGGTACCGGCGGCACCGCCGGGACCTACTTTCCGATTGGTGGCTTGATCGCCAACGCGATCTCCAACCCGCCCGGCTCGCGCGCCTGCGCGGATGGCGGGTCGTGCGGCGTCTCCGGTCTGGTCGCCACGGCGGTGGCGTCGAACGGATCGGTCGCCAACGTGAACGCGATCGCGGGCGGCAGCATGCAGTCCGGCTTCGCCCAGTCGGACGTCGCGTACTGGGCCCATACCGGCACCGGCATCTACGAGGGCCGTCCAAAGGTCGACGGCCTGCGCGCGATTGCCAATCTATACCCCGAGAGCTTCCATCTGGTGGTCCGCAAGGGCGCCGGCATCAAGTCGATGAGCGACCTCAAGGGCAAACGCATGTCGCTCGACGAGCCGGGCTCCGGCACGCTGGTCGATGCCCGGCTGATCCTCGCGGCCTACGGCATGACCGAGAAGGACATCAAGGCCGAGTACCTGAAGCCCCAGCAGGCCGCCGACAAGCTGAAGGACGGCGCGCTCGACGCGTTCTTCAGCGTGAGCGGCTGGCCACAGGGCGCCGTCGCCGAACTCGCGGCCACGACTGGCATCGAGTTGGTGCCGATCGCCGGCCCCGAGGCTGAGAAGCTCATCAAGCAGTACAGCTTCTTCGGAGCGGATGAGATTCCGGACGGCGCCTACAAGAACGTCCAAGGAGTGAAGACCGTGAGTGTGAACGCGCTGTGGGTCACCTCGATGCGTCAGCCCGAGGCGCTGATCTACAACATCACCGGTGCGCTGTGGAACGCCAACACCCGCAAGCTGCTGGATTCGGGCCATGCCAAGGGCAAGTCGATCCGGCTCGATACGGCGCTCACGGGGCTCGGCATCCCGCTGCATCCTGGCGCTGAGAAGTTCTACAAGGAAAAGGGCCTCGTGAAGTAACGGGGACCGGCGACGCGGCGGGCAACCGCCGCGTTTCGCTTCGGGGGATCGGAGTGTGAGTCTTCAGGTTGATCACGACAAAGCCGCCGAACTGGAACGCCAGTTCGACGCGGAGATGCGATTCCGGCCGCTGGGCGGTGCGGGCCCGGCGATCGTCACGGCGCTCCTGCTGGCCCTGTCGTTGTTCCATTTCTACACCGCCGGCTTCGGGCTGCTGCGCGAGCAGACGCATCGCGGCATCCACATGGCTTTCGTACTGGGCCTCATCTTCCTCGTCTTCGCCGCCAGCCGGCGCAACGAGCGAGGCGTGACGGCTGGCGGACTGATGGCACCCGGGGGCGTGCCGCTCTACGACTGGGCGCTGTTCCTGGCTGCCGTCGTCTCCTCGCTCTACCTGCCGTCGATCTTCCACGACATCGCGTTCAAGACCGGCAATCCGGATACGATCGACGTGATCATGGGCACGACCCTGGCCATCGTCGTGCTCGAAGCCACGCGTCGCACCATGGGCTGGCCGCTGGTCATCATCGCGGTGAGTTTCGTCGCCTACGCGTTTGCCGGCCCGTCGATGCCGGGCATCCTCGTCCATCCCGGCACGAGCTGGTCGCAGCTGGCCGATCATCTGTATCTCACCAGCCAGGGCATCTACGGCATTCCGATCGGTGTGGTGTCGACCTACGTGTTTCACTTCGTCCTGTTCGGCGTCGTGGCGATGCGTATCGGGCTGGGGCGGTTGTTTTTGGCGCTTGCGATGGCCGTCGCAGGGCGCTTCGCCGGCGGCCCTGCCAAAGTCTCGATCTTCGGTTCGGCGCTCTTCGGCATGATTTCGGGCTCGTCGGTCGCCAACGCCGTGACAGTGGGGTCACTCACCATTCCCATGATGAAGCGGCTGGGCTACCGACCTCACTTCGCGGCAGGCGTTGAGGCGACAGCCAGTACAGGCGGTCAGATCACGCCGCCGGTGATGGGTGCGGCCGCCTTCCTGATGGTCGAGTTCCTGGAGACTCCGTACCAGACGATCATCCTGGCCGCGATCGTGCCGGCGTTCCTGCATTTCTTCGGTGTCTTCATCCAGACCCATTTCGAGGCCAAGCGCGTGGGGCTGCGTGGCCTCGAGCCGCACGAGATGCCGGATTGGCGCGCGGTGCTGCGGCAGGACTGGGTGACGCTCATTCCGCTTGCAGCACTGATCTGGAAGATCTTTGACGGCTCGACGCCGTACCTCGCCGCGTTCTGGGGCATCTTCCTCTGTCTTGTGATCGGGCTCGTCCGCTCGGAAAAACCCCGCTGGCCGATCCTTGAGATTGCGCTCGTTGTCGCGTGGGCCACCTTCCTGTCGTTCGGTCGGCGGCTTCTCACCGGCGACGCTGGCGACTGGTTCGGTGAGATCGCTTTCGCGAGTTTCGTGGCACTCTGTTTCGCCCTGTGGCGGCTCAACCCGGCGCCGGCCCTCCATTGGCGCGAGCTGATGGACGCCTTCGCCGTTGGCGCCAAGTACGCGCTCGCGGTCGGGGCGGCCGCGGCGGCCATCGGCATCATCATCGGCGTCGTGACCTTGACCGGCACGGCGCTCAAGTTCGCCACCATCATCGTGAACGTGGCGCAGGACGCGAGCGCACTGGTCGAGGCCTGGGTGCCATGCGACAAGACGACGCTGGTCAAGTTCTTCACGTTGGTGATGACGGGTATCGTCTGCATTCTGATGGGCTGTGGGGTGCCGACGACGGCGACCTACATCATCATGGTGACCATCGCGGCACCGGCTCTGGGCATTCTGGGCGTCGCACCGATCGTCGCGCACTTTTTCGTGTTCTATTACGGCGTGCTGGCCGATGTGACACCTCCGGTGGCAGTGGCGGCCTATGCGGCGGCTAGCATGGCCGGCGCCGATCCCTTCCAGACCGGAAACACCGCGTTCCGCCTGGCACTGGCCAAGGCGCTGGTGCCGTTTGTCTTCGTGTTTTCGCCATCGATGCTGATCGTTGTGCCGGGGTTCACGTGGACCGAGTTCTTCCTTTCCTTCGCGGGGTGCCTGGTCAGCATCACCTTCCTCGGTGCGGCGCTGTCGGCGTATCTGTTTCACCGAATGACCCTTTGGGAGCGGTGGTGGCTTGCCGCCGCGGCGATTCCAGCGATGGCGCCGGGCGCCACGCCGCTCCTTGTGAGTCTGGCGATGTCGACCCCGGTCCTGCTCAGCCAGTTCGTGCAATGGAGGAGAGCGAGGCATGCGGCTCAAGGGTAAGACGGCCTTCGTGACAGCAGCTGGGCAGGGGATCGGCCAGGCGACTGCCCGGGCGTTCGCAGCCGAGGGTGCCAGCGTTGTTGCGACGGATGTCGACGCAGCCAAGCTCGATGCGCTGAAGGGCGTTACCGGGATTCGCCTGCGCGCCCTCGATGTATTGGATAAGGCGGCGATCGAGACGGCCGCGCGGGATGCGGGCCCTGTCGACGTGCTTTTCAACTGCGCCGGGTTTGTGCATCACGGCTCCGTGCTCGACGCCACCGACCAGCAATGGGAGTTCGCGCTCAACCTGAATGTCCGTAGCATGTTTTGGACGATCCAGGCGTTCCTGCCCGGCATGGTAGAGAGGGGCGGCGGCTCGATCGTCAATATGTCGTCGGCGGCATCATCCATTAAGGGCGCCGCGCTGCGCTTCGTGTACGGCACCACCAAGGCGGCTGTCATCGGACTGACGAAGTCCGTCGCCGCCGACTTCGTGAAGCAGGGCGTTCGCTGCAACGCGATTTGCCCCGGCACGGTTCAGACGCCCTCGCTCGACGACCGCATTTCGGCGCTGGGCGGAGGCGGCGACGCTCGCCAGTTTTTCTTGCAGCGCCAGCCCACCGGCCGCTTCGGCAGCGCCGCCGAGGTTGCATCGCTGGCGGTCTACCTCGGCAGCGACGAGTCCGCGTTCACCACCGGCACGACACACGTCATCGACGGCGGCTGGAGCCTCTAGTGGATATGGCTACCATCGCGGCGCTGGCGCCGGTGGTGCCGGTGCTGACGATCGAGCGCGTCGGAGACGCCGTTCCGCTTGCCCGTGCGCTGGTGCGGGGCGGCATTCCGGCGCTTGAGGTGACCTTGCGGACCGAAGCGGCGCTGGAGGCGATTGCCCGTATCGCCGCCGAAGTGCCCGAGGCGGTGGTGGGCGCGGGAACGGTGCGCTCGCCGCAGCAACTTGAAGCCGCTCGGGGCGCCGGCGCCCGATTTGCCGTTAGCCCAGGCTGCACCGCCACCCTGCTGCAGGCCGCCCGGGAAACCGGGACGGCGTTCCTCCCGGGTGTTCAGACGGTGTCCGAGGCCATGGCCCTGGCCGACTGGGGCTATCGCCTCTTGAAGCTGTTTCCGGCCGATGCGGCCGGGGGGATGAGGTGGCTCCAGGCGGTGCGAGGTCCGCTGCCGGAGCTGCAGTTCTGCCCGACCGGAGGGGTCGGGGCCGATACCGCCCCGGCCTTTCTACTGCTGGCAAATGTCGCGTGCGTGGGCGGCTCCTGGCTGGCGCCCCGGGACGCGGTGGCGGCGGGCGACTGGGAGCGGATCGAGCGGCTGGCAGCCCAGGCGGCGACGCTCAAGCGCCCCTAGAAAGCCGGTCCGAAAGGTGCTTCAAGGGCGCCCAAGGAGATCGCAACCCCCATGAAGACAACGGCCCTTTTGGCCTTCGCGCTCGCGGCCGCCATCGCCGCTCCGGCCCATGCAGACGGCGTGATCATCCTCAATTCCGATGAGGCGTCATACAGTGTGCTGAGCCGCTCCCAACGGGCGGAGATCACGCGGCTGCCGGTGGGACGCGAGCCGCATCACCTGATCACTTCGCCCGACGGCAATGACGTCATCATCGCCTCGACCTTCACCAACGAATTGTTGTTCCTGGATGTGAGGACGGCGGCGCGCAAGCGTGTCGTGCGCGACATCATCGATCCCTACCATCTGGGATTCAGCCCCGACGGCAAGTGGTTTGTGACCGCGGCCTATCGCTTGGATCATGTCGACATTTATCACGCCGACGGGTTTCGCCTCGCCAGTCGCATCTTCATCGACGGGCTGCCGAGCCATATGGCTTTCGACAAGGACTCCAAGACCGTCTTCGTGACGCTCCAGAAGACCGGTCGGGTCGTTGCCTTCGATCTCGCCACCCAAGCGGCGAAATGGAATGTCTATGTCGGCGACTCACCGGCCGGAATCGTGATGCTGCCGGACGACAAGCGCCTGCTGGTCGCCAATACCGGCGAAGACGGGATCGTGAAACTTGACCCGGCCACCGGCAACATCATCCACAGCATGCGAACCGGGAGGGGCGCCCACAATTTCTGGCCGCAAGGCGATGGCCGGCACTTCTTTCTCAGCAATCGCGTTGAGGGCACCGTGATCCGGCTGGACACGCAGGACATGAAGATCGTCGGCGAGGTCAAGATTCCGGGTGGCCCCGACTGCATGGATGTGTCGCCGGACGGCAAGGAGTTGTGGGTGACGCAGCGCTTCATCCGTCGTGTGGCCGTGGTCGATATCCCGACCATGACGCGCGTGGCCGGGATCAATGTCGGCAAGTCGCCACATGGCGTCTACATGCTGAAGGAGGGCACGCTGGCACCCGGCGGCGGAGCTCCGCCGGCGCGCCGCGCGGCAGGAAGCGGCAACGGTCGCTAGGGGCGGGTCTCCAATGCAGGCGCTGACGGACCTTTGGATCGGTGTCCAGACCTGGATTTTCGAGACGCTGGTCGTGCCGGTGATCTACGGCGGTGGCTGGATGGCCTGGTACGAGCCCGCCTTCAACGCGGTAGAACTCGTGATGCTGGGGTGCGTGCAGATCGCCGTCATCGCCTTCGGGATGCGCGCTATCGAAAAGCGCTGGCCTCTGGAACGCACGACCGATGAGCGGTTGATGCGCGTCGATGTCGTTTACTCGCTCTTGAACAAGCTCGGCATCGTACCGCTCGCGGTGTTCATCGCGATCTTTCCGCTGGCGCAGTGGATCGAGTTGGTGGTGCGGCAGATGGGCTTCGCACCGCCACGCATCGAGCATCTGGCGCCGTGGCTGAATGACTACCCGCTACTCACCTTCCTCGCCTATTTCGCCCTCTACGATTTCGCGGCCTACTGGGTACATCGCGCCCAGCACGCGATCCCGCAATGGTGGGCGCTGCACTCGCTGCATCACAGCCAGCGCCAGATGACGGCGTGGACCGACGATCGAAACCACATCCTCGACGATACCTTCGTCGCCATTGTGATGGCGGTGTTTTCGCAAATGGTCGGAGTGCAGCCAGCCGACTTCGTGATGATTCTGCTGGTGGGGCGGCTGGTCGAAAGCTGGTCGCACGCCAATGTCGACGTCGATTTCGGCGGGATCGGCGGGCGCCTGCTGGTCAGTCCCCGGTTCCATCGCCTGCACCATGCGCTCGCCTCTCCTGATGAGCGACACATCCACGACCATAACTTCGCGCCGGTGTTTCCGATCTGGGACATCATGTTCCGGACGGCAATCTACGACCGCAAGTTCCGCCCGACCGGCGTCGACGATCGGGACGCCGATCGCGACAACGGGCGAGGCTGGATCGCGCAGCAGGTCGGCGGATTCGGGCGGTTCTTGCGCGCGCTCGTGCCCGGCTTCAAGAGCGCCTGAGTCCGATCTCAACCTCTGCACGACTGGGGATTGGGGCCACCGCGCCAAAGCCGCGGGTAGACAAGGCCGCCGCGACGTTGGCGTAGCGCGCCGCCGTCAGGGGGCTGTCTCCGGCCAACCATCGAGCGAGGAAGCTGCCGGCGAAGCAGTCGCCCGCGCCGGTGGCGTCGACTGGGCGCACGGCGAGAGGCGCTAAGCGATGCCGGCTGGATGCGGTGGCAACCAGGGCTCCGTCAGCGCCCATCTTCAGCAAGACCAGCGGTACGCCCATGGCGAGATACCGGTCAACGATCTCGTCGGGGTCTCGCAGCCCGGTCAGGAGTCGTGAATCGTCGAGGCTTGGAAACAACAGATCGCACTGCGCGACGGTCGCGTCGATCACCGAACGCGCGCGGCCGATATCCCAGAGACGCAGTCGCAGGTTCGTGTCGTAGGACACCTTAACCCCAGCGGCGCGCGCGGTGTCGATCGCTGCGGCGCAGCACCGTTCGGCGGCGCCCGAAATCGCCTGGCTGATCGCCGACACGTGGAGGACGCGCGTACCGGCGAGCCAACCGTTGGGCAGGTTGCTGGCGTCCATCAGCGACGCGGCCGATCCCTTGCGCAGGAAATCGAACTTGTGGCCCTGCTCTCCGTGGGTGACGAAATAGACCCCGGTCGGGGCCGTGGCGTGGCGCGAGACGCGTGTCGTGTCGATGCCTTCGCGCGCCCACAAGGCCAGCAACGCGTCGCCCATCCAGTCCTGGCCGAGCGCCGTCGCGTAGCCAACCCGCGCGCCCTGGCGCGCCGCCGCGATCGCCGCGTTCGAGGTGTCACCACCGAAACCCTGCACCCAGGTGAAGCCGTCGCCCTGTGGCGGGCGGTTGAACTCCACCATCGGCTCGCCGAGGCAGATCAGGTCGGGCGGGGAAGCCATGACGTGTCTTCCCATGCGGTTCGGGTCCGCTCAAGCGAGGGAGAGGCTGGACTTCGCGAGCCAGCTCTCGCACCGTGCGGCCAAGACAGGGGAGGAACCGGGATGTCTTCGGATGGGCGCAAGGTGGGGCGGCGGCTGCGCAGTCGCGAATGGTTCGATTCGCAAACCGATCCCACGATGACGGCGCTCTATCTTGAGCGGTACATGAATTTCGGGCTGACGCTCGCGGAACTGCGGAGCGGCAAGCCGATCATCGGCATCGCCCAGACCGGCAGTGACCTGTCGCCCTGCAATCGCCATCATCTCGATCTGGCGTGGCGTGTGCGCGACGGCATTCGCGACGCTGGCGGCATTCCGATCGAGTTCCCGGTCCATCCTATCCAGGAGTCCGGCAAGCGGCCGACCGCGGCGCTCGACCGCAATCTCGCCTATCTCAGCCTGGTCGAATGCCTCTACGGCTACTTCTTCGACGGAGTCGTGCTGACCACGGGCTGCGACAAGACCACGCCAGCCATGATCATGGGCGCCGCCACGGTCGACATTCCCGCGATCGTCCTGTCCGGCGGACCCATGCTCGATGGCCACTTCGCAGGCGGCCTGTCGGGTTCCGGCACGATGGTCTGGCACGCCCGCCAGGAGCTGGCGGCGGGCCGGATCGACATGGAGCAGTTCATCGAGATGGTCGCGTCGAGCGCGCCCAGTGTCGGGCATTGCAACACCATGGGCACTGCGCTGTCGATGAACAGCCTGGCCGAGGCCCTGGGCATGTCGCTGACCGGTTGCGCTGCCATTCCGGGCCCCTACAAGCAGCGAGGGCAGATGGCCTACGAGACGGGCCGCCGGATCGTCGACATGGTGTGGGAGGATCTCCGCCCCTCGATGATCCTCACCCGGTCGGCGTTTGAGAACGCGATCGTCACGGCAAGCGCGCTTGGCGCCTCGACCAATTGTCCACCCCATATCAACGCGATCGCCCGCCACGCCGGGGTCGAGCTCCAGAACGCCGATTGGGATCGCATCGGTTACGATATCCCGTTGCTGGTGAATTGCATGCCGGCCGGCAAGTATCTCGGCGAGGCGTTCTATCGCGCGGGCGGCGTTCCGGCGGTCATGGCTGAGCTCGCGGGCAAGGGCAAACTCCGGGGCGACGCGATGACGGTGAGCGGCCGCACGATGGCTGAGAACCTCGCGCGCGCGCCGCGGGCCGACGGGGAGGTGATCAAGCGCTACGACCGGCCGATGCTGGGACAATCCGGGTTCGCCGTTCTGTCGGGCAACCTTTTCGACTCAGCCATCATGAAGACCTCGGTGATCTCGGCCGAGTTCCGCGCCAAGTATCTTGAGCGGCCCGGCGATCCGGATGCCTTCGAAGGGACCGCCATCGTTTTCGAAGGGCCGGAGGACTACCATCATCGCATCAACGACCCGGCACTCCCGATCGATGCCGATAGCATCCTGTTCATCCGCAACACCGGGCCGGTCGGCTACCCCGGGGCGGCCGAGGTGGTGAACATGCTGCCGCCGGATCGGCTGGTGAAGGGCGGGATCCTGTTATTGCCTTGTGTTGGCGATGGGAGGCAGAGCGGCACTTCGGCCAGCCCGTCGATCCTCAATGCCTCGCCCGAGGCGGCGGTGGGTGGAGGCCTTGCGCTCCTGAAGACCGGCGACCGCGTTCGGATCGACATTGGCAAGCGACGCGCCGACATGCTGGTCCCCGAAGGCGAGCTCGCTCGACGTCGAGCCGCGTGGTCGCCGTCGGTCGTCGAGAGCCAGACGCCGTGGCAAGAACTACAGCGCAAAGTCGTGGGGCAGTTGGCCAGTGGCGCTTGCCTCGACTTTGCGGTCAACTATCAGCGGATTTCCGAGACCAAGGGCGTGCCGAGGCATTCGCACTGACAGGGGAGACCAACATGGCGGGACCGTTCGATCAGATGCTGGGGGGCCTGTTCGGCTAAATGCTGGGCGGCGCCCAGAACGCGCCCGGCGCTCAGCTGATGCAATCGGTGCTCCGGATGATGATGGGTGGCGCGCAAGGAGGGCAGGCGGCCAACCCGCTCGGGGCGTTGCTTGAAACCTTCACCAAGGCCGGGCTGGGGCCGCAAATGAACTCGTGGATCGGGACCGGCCAGAACCTGCCCATTGATCCGGCGCAGATCGCGCAGGCCTTCGGTGCCGACAAGATCGCCGCGATGGCACAGTCGGTCGGCCTGTCCCAGGCCGACGCCGCGCGGCAGCTGTCGGAGATGCTCCCGCAGTTCGTCGATCGCATGACTCCGATGGGTCAGCTTCCCAGTGTCGGGCTGGAGCAAATGCTGCAGCAGGGTGCGGGAGTTCTGGGGCAGTTGCTGAAGCGCTGACGCTTCGTCAGCGGAAGAGGCGCTGCTCCACCGAAATCGGCAGGTCGGTGCGGTTGATAAGGACGATGGCCCAAGGCGACGTGGGCTTACCGACGGAGCGCAGCGCGGGCGCAGAGCCAGACGCTGCCGTGGCTGGCGCAAAGGTCGTCGTGCCCCCGCCCGCCGCACCTCCGGCTGGACCCGAAACCACGCGCGCGGTCGGCGCCGCCGTACGGCGGTCGGCCACGGTGTCGTCCTGGGGCGAGCGCTCCTCAAACACGACGACAAGACGGTCGCGGCGCCGGCTGGTGGAAATCACGTTGACGCCGTAACCCTCACCGGGCCGCGTGCCGAGGAAGATACCGACGGCGTGGGTCCGGCCGGGTTCAAACATGTCAGGGGCCGGCACACCAACGCGGCTCCATAGGCTGCGCCATTCGGCGTTGCTTGTGGCGACGACATGCTCCGATTGCCGGCTCATGGCGGCGTGCCCCTGCCAGTGGCGGGTATCGACTGTCTGGGCAACGGCCCCGATGGCGAATCCGAGGGCGAGAGCCAAAACACTCGCTCCCCCCAGCCGTCGCAGCCCGCGAAGGCGGCGGAAGCTGCCGATCCAGGTCGTCAGGACGGCAAAGCGAAGGGACACTCAGAACACCTGTGGTCGAGGAAGGCGCGGTCGAAGGATCACGGGACAGTGAGGCTCAATTGCGGCATCGGCTGCTAAGTCATGATTCCAGTTTTGTCTCAAATAACTGATATAATATACTGAATTATAACAATTTATTTGAGATGTGCAACTGTGTCTTGATGGCCACACCCGTCGCTCAAGTACGCTTGGCCTTGTCCGCGGCATTGGTCGCGGAGATGGTTTCGCGGATCCGCTGCCAGTCCTGTTCGGTGTGCTTCAGCATGTCCGAGAAGGTGCCGTTGCCCATAATTCCCATGCCGCCGTCGATCGCCATGACCTCGCCATTGATGTACTCGACCTCGTCGCTCATCAGGAACGCCGCCATGTTGGCGAGCTCGCTGTTGCGGCCGACGCGGCCCATCGGATTGCGGCTGCGGTAACGGTCGTTCTCGCCGGTGCCGCCCAACGGATTCAGGCGGGCCCAGGCGCCCTCGGTCGGGAACGGCCCCGGCGCGATGGCATTGAGACGGATGCCGTGGCGTGCCCATTCGACCGCTAGGCTCTGCGTCATCACTGCGATGCCAGCCTTGGACATGGCCGAGGGCACCACAAACGGGCTGCCAGTCCACACCCAGGTGGTGAGGATGGAGAGCACGCTGGCCTTGCGCCCGGAGGCGATCCACCGCTTGCCGCAGGCATTCGTGGTGTAGAACGTTCCGTGGAAGACGATGTTGGCGATCGCGTCGAAGGCACGCGGGCTCAGATCCTTGGTCTGCGAAATGAAGTTGCCGGCAGCGTTGTTCACCAGCCCGTCCAGCGGGCCGGTCGCGAAGATCTGCTCGATCATCTCTTCGACAGCGGTGGCAACGCGGATGTCCACCGTGAATGTGTCGACGCGCCGGCTGGGGTACTTGGCCATGGTCGCCTTGGCGGTTTCCTCAAGAACGCCGCCACGACGCCCGCAGATCACGCAGTCCGCGCCCAGCTCGACGAACTTATCCATCATTACCTTGCCAAGACCCGAGCCGCCGCCGGTGACCAGGAACCGTTTGCCCTTGAATAGATCGGTCTTGAACATGGAATCCGCCTTCGTTGTCGGTGATGCCACGGTCTAGCGCGGCGTCCGCAATCGCCACAAGGGTTGTTGCACCGACCAACCGAGGTGGTAGCATCCGCTGAACTACAACACGGGATCGTTGAATGACGACCCAACAGGGGGATGCGAGCGGGGGCGGCGAGCCGGTCGAGTTGAGAGGCCGGGTCAAGTGGTTCAACGCCGTCAAGGGGTACGGATTTCTGGCCCTTGAGAGCGACGGCAGCGACGCGTTCCTGCACGTGACGATCTTGCGTCAGGCCGGGCATGAAGACCTCAAGCCCGGCGCGACCGTCATCTGCGCCGGCGTCCGCAGCCCCAAGGGCTGGCAGGTGATGAAAGTGCACGCGGTCGACGCGTCTACCGCGGCAGCGCCGCCGGTGCGGGTGGCGCCTGCCGAACCTGCCGGCGAGGATTTCGTCGCGGCCACAGTCAAGTGGTACAACAACGAGCGCGGCTACGGCTTCATCACACGTGATGGCGTGAGTGGCGATGTGTTCGTGCATGCCGCCGTCCTGCGTCGCAACGGCATCGACTCCCTCGAACCCTCCCGCAAGGTCGCGGTGAGGGTGGGCGAGGGGCAGAAGGGCCTCCAGGTCGTCGAGATTCGCCTCGCCTGACTAGCCTGCCTCAGCGCGCGATGCGCCGCAGGTACGTCGCCGGATCGGGCGGCATCTTCAGCAAGCCGCGCTTGACCAGGAACTGTCCGAATCCCGCATAGCGCGCGTCATCGAGCGCATACGGATCGTCAGCGAGCAGGGGCACGGTGTCCTTCCACGCGCGCCGGTTCAGTTCATTCGCCAGTTCCTTGGCGTAGGCCTCGAAAATCTTCCAAGCGGGTTCCGGATTGGCCTTGAGCCAGGCGGTGGCCTCCGCCAGTGCGGCCAGCAGACGCCGGGTGCGCGCGGCATCGTGAGTCTCGCGCTTCTCGACCAGCACGAGCTCGTCGTACATCGGCACGCCGTGCTGTTCGACCAGCCAGATGCGGCCCCGGGCGTTGTTGATTTCGAGGTCGTTCAGTTCGAAGTTGCGGAAGGCGCCGATCACGCCATCGACCTGCTTGGTCATCAACGCCTTGGTGAGCGCGAAGTTGATGTTGATCAGCGTGACGTCCTTCAACGACAAACCGGCGCTATCCAGCATCGCACCCAAAATCGCCTCGTCGAAGCCCGCGATCGAGTAGCCGATCTTGCGGCCCTTGAAGTCGGCGATGGTGCGGATCGGCCCGCTCTCCAACGCCACAAGCGAGTTGAGCGGCTGGGCGACCAGGACGCCGACCCGCACCAGCGGCAAACCCTCAGCCACAAGCATCTGCAGGGTCGGCTGGTAAGAGATGGCGTACTCGGCTTGTCCTGCCGCCACAAGCTTCGGCGGTGCGTTGGGGTCGGCGGGCGCGATCAGCTCGACGTCGAGTCCGTACTTGGCGAAGATCCCGTTTTGTCGCGCCACGATCAGCGCGGCGTGATCGGGATTGACGAACCAGTCGAGCAGCACACGCACTTTTTGTTGCTGCGCTCGCACCGGCAGCGCGGGGCTGGCCAATGCCAGGGCCGCCACGGCGGCAATTGAACGACGTTTCAGGGTCATGGACGATCTCCAGTCGGGTGGATCCAGGGAACGAGGCGACGCGCCAGCCGGTCGATCGTGAAATAGACCGTGAGACCAAGCAGGCAGAGGATGAACAAGGCGGCGAATGCGAGCGGGGTCTGGCCGCGAGCGAGCTGCTGCGTCATCAGATAGCCGAGCCCGGCACTTGCACCGACCCATTCGCCAATGATGGCCCCGATCGGGGCCACGGCGGCGGCTACGCGCGCGCCGGTCGCCAGCGCCGGGAGCGCAGCGGGCAGGCGGATACGCAGCAGGATCGCGCGTCGAGGAGCGCCCATGGTGTGCGCGAGGTCGAGCCAACCCGGATCGGTCTGGCGCAAGCCGTCGAAGAAGGCGCTTGCCACAGGAAAGAAGATGATCAGCACCGCCATCACCACCTTCGAGGCGAGGCCGTAGCCCAGCCAAACGATCAGCAACGGTGCGATGGCGATGACCGGGATTGCCTGCGAGACGATCACCACCGGCAAGGTCCAGCGCCGCACCTCGGTCGAAGCCGCCATGCCGATGGCGATGGCGATGCCCAGCGCCAAGCCGAGGAGGAGGCCCAGCACAATCTCCAACCCGGTCCAGAATGCGTGGATGGCGAGGAGATCGGCCCGCCGCCACAGCAAATCAACCACCACAGAGGGTGGCGGCAGTAGGTAAACCGGGAGTTCGGTAAAACGCACGAAGCCTTCCCAGATCGCGAACAGGCCAATGGCGGTGACAACACCTCTCATGGCGCGCCTCGAAGCGTGGCCAACAGCGCCCCCTGCTCGGTCAACAACGCCGGAGCGCCCGGGTTGCGCGGCGGGCAGCCGGCGGGGCGGGTCCGATGGGCAATCGAGAGCGGCGGGCCCGCGACAACGCGGACCTCGTGCCCCAATCGCAATGCCTCCATGGGGTCATGCGTCACCAGCACGACCGTCCGCCCGACGAGCAGCCGGGCAGCGAGGTCCTGCAGATCGAGCCGCGTGATGGCATCGAGCTGTGCGAAGGGTTCGTCCATCAAGACGACCGGTCGATCCTCGCAGATGGTGCGTGCGAGTGCGGCGCGCTGGCGCATGCCGCCGGACAAGGCGGCCGGAAGATCATCGACACGATCAGCGAGGCCAACATCGGCAAGCAGCGCGCGAGCGCGATCCAAAGGCGCCGGCGCACCGCGCAGCCGATAGCCCACCACAACGTTCTCCAGCACGCTCGCCCAGGGCAGCAGGAGGTCCTGCTGGGCCATCCAGGCGACGTCCGTCCGGGCCGGACTGCCCGGTAGCAGTCCTGCTAGCCAGCGCAGGAGGGACGACTTGCCAACGCCACTGCGGCCCAGCACGCAGAGCGTCTCCCGTTCAGGCACGTCGAAACTCAGGCCAGCGGCGATGGTCCGCCCGCCGAGCGCGATATCGATGCCACGCGACGTGGCGGAGGGAACGCCCGAAGGCGAAACAGACATGCCGAACTCACCCGTCCCTACGCCGGTACTAACCGGATCAGGTTCCGGGGTCGTTCTTGCGAACCTCTCAGCCGCGTGTCGGCTCCCCCCGGGGATAGAACCACTATGGGCAGCCCCCCGCGCGCGCGCAAGGTGCTAAACTGACCGCATGTCTGTCCGCCCGCCGTTCCAATTCTCGCGCCGGTTCGCGGTCGCCGCGCTGCCTGCGCTGGTGCTCGGCGCGACCGCGGCGCAGGCGCAGGCCGAAGTGAAGTTCGAACGCTCGCGGCTCAGCGTGCGTTCCGGCGGCCGGGAGATCCCGTTCGATGTCGATCTTGCGCTGAACGATATCCAGCGTCAGCGCGGCCTGATGTTCCGCGAGAAGATGGGCGCGTACGAAGGAATGTTGTTCGACTTCCAGGTCGAGCAGCCGGTCAGCTTTTGGATGAAGAACACGCTGATCCCGCTCGACATGATCTTTATCGCCGCCGACGGCACCATTCGCCATGTCCACGCCAATGCCGTGCCCAAATCGACGGACACGATCCCCAGCGTCCACCCAGTGCGCGGCGTGCTCGAGATCAACGGCGGGACCGCGCGCTTGCTCGGCATCAAACCGGGCGATGTGGTGCGGCACCCGATCTTCGGCACCGCGCGCTGAGGCTGCGGGCGGGCGTCAGCGTTTGCGTGCCGCCGTCATGCCATCGCCAACTGAGAACAAGGCGAGATCCACCCGACTATCGGCGTGCAACTTGGCGTTCAGCGCGCGGATCGCCTCTGTGTCCTCACTGGTCTTTGTGGGGTCTGCCACGGAGCCACCCCAGAGCACATTGTCGACCAGGATCAGGCCACCAGGGCGCAGCAGCTTGAGGCAGCGTTCGTAGTAAGCGTCGTAGTTCGACTTGTCGGCGTCGATGAACGCGAGGTCGAGAGTCCCTGTGAGGCCGTTGGCGAGTAGGCGATCCAGTGTTTCCGTGGCCGGCGCGAGGGTGAGCTCGATCCGGTCGTCGAGCTGGGCTTCGCGCCAGTAGCGTCGCGCGACCGATGTCCATTCGTCGCTGACATCGCAGCACCACAGTTTGCCCTCCAGTCCCAACGCCTCGGCGAGGCAGATCGAGGAGTAGCCGGTAAAGGTTCCCACCTCGACCGCACGGCGGGCACCAATGAGGCGCGCGAGAAGGCCGAGCGTCTGGCCCTGGTGGGGCGATATCTGCATGCCCGCCATGGGACGGGCTTGGGTTTCCTCACGCAGACGGCGCAACACGTCGCTCTCGCGTCGCCAATGCGCGTCAACGTAGGTGCCGAGCCGATCGTCGATGCGCGGCCAGCTCTTCATGTCGGCTCCTGTGCTAGGTTCTCACTCGAAATCGCCCGGGGAACCAATGTCCGATATCGCCATAGCACGCCGCGCTCGCAAACAGTCCATGCCCGAGGTGGCCGGCAAGCTTGCCATTCCGGCGGCCGCGCTCGAGCCCTACGGCACCGACAAGGCCAAGCTCTCGACGTCATTCCTGCGCTCGTTGGCCGGCAAGCCGCGCGGTCGGCTGATCCTCGTGACCGCGATCAATCCGACCAAGGCGGGTGAGGGCAAGACCACGACTACCATCGGCCTCGGCGACGCGCTTTGCCGTATCGGCAAGAAGACGGCGATCGCACTGCGCGAGCCGAGCCTCGGGCCCTGCTTCGGCCAGAAGGGCGGCGCCACAGGTGGTGGGCACGCCCAGATCGTGCCGATGGCCGAGATCAATCTCCACTTCACCGGCGACTTCCACGCCATCACGACCGCGCACAATCTGTTGGCGGCGATGCTGGACAATCATGTGTACTGGGGCAATGCGCTGGGCATCGATGCTCGACGCGTTCACTGGCCGCGCGTCCTCGACATGAACGATCGCGCTTTGCGCGATCTCGTGATCAGCCTGGGCGGCGTCGCCAATGGCTTTCCGCGCCAGGCGCGGTTCGACATCACCACGGCGTCCGAGGTGATGGCGATCCTCTGCCTCGCGGAGGATCTCACCGATCTGGAACGGCGGTTGGCGCGTATCGTCATCGCCGAAACGCGCGACGGCAAACCGGTCACCGCCGGCGACCTCAAGGCCGCCCGCGCGATGGCCGCGATTCTCAAGGACGCCGCCAAGCCCAACCTGGTCCAGACGCTTGAGAACAACCCCGTACTGATCCACGGTGGGCCGTTCGCCAACATCGCGCACGGCTGCAACTCGGTGATCGCGACCAAGGCCGCACTCGGTCTTGCGGACTATGTGGTGACCGAAGCGGGGTTCGGTGCCGATCTTGGTGCGGAGAAGTTTCTCGACATCAAGTGCCGGCAGGCCGGCCTCAATCCCGAGCTCGCCGTTGTGGTGGCGACGGTGCGGGCGCTGAAGCTGCATGGAGGCGCGAGCGAGAAGGAACTCGGCAAGGAGGACGTCGGCGCGATCGAACGCGGTCTGCCGAATCTCCTGCGTCACGTCGAGAATCTCGGGAAGTTCGGTCTCCCCGTGCTGGTCGCGATCAACCGGTTCGTCTCCGATTCGCCGGCTGAACTGGCAGCGATCGAGGCGCAATGCGCTAAGGCGGGCGCCCGCGCGATCCTGTGCGAGCACTGGGCCCACGGCGGAGCGGGGGCGGAAGCGCTGGCGCGTGCCGCCGTCGAGGCGCTGGACAGCGGCAAGGCCGCTTTCAAGCCGCTCTACCCCGATGACATGCCGCTCGCGGCCAAAATCGAGACCGTCGCTCGCGAGGTCTACCGCGCGTCGGCTGTGTCGATCAGCAGCGCCGCCCGTCGGCGGCTGGCGGCGATCGAGGCGGCGGGGTTCGGCAAGGTGCCGGTCTGCATCGCCAAGACCCAGTACAGCTTCTCCGCCGATCCCGAGGCGCGCGGCGCGCCCACTGGCCACACTCTGCCGATCCGCGAGGTGCGCTTGTCTGCGGGTGCCGGCTTCGTCGTGGCAATGGCCGGCGAAATCATGAGCATGCCGGGCTTGCCGCGTATCCCAGCGGCGGAGGCCATCGGACTCACCGAGGACGGCGAGGTCGACGGAATCTTCTGAGCGCGCTTACTCTTTCGGGGTAGGTGCCGCGTAGCGCTTGAGATCGGCCAGCGACACGATCTGGAGCGTGACCGCATGGGTTGCCTCCAGGACCACCTGGGGCGCGCGGCCCGCCTCGAGCGCTTCCTTCCAGCGCGCAGCACATAGACACCACCGGTCGCCCGGTTTCAGCCCGGCGAATCCAAAGCGTGGCATGGGCGTGGAGAGATCGTTACCCCTCGCCTTGGAGAAGGCGAGAAACTCAGCCGTCATCACCACACATACTGTGTGCAGACCGGAGTCTTCTCGCCCCGTGTTGCAACAAGCGTCGCGATAGAACCCGGTGAGCGGCGACACGGAACAGGGTGCCAGTGGGCCGCCCAGCACATTGATGGAGGGCGCTCGGCCGCCGCCGCCCTTGTCCGGCGTCTGATCAAACATGCGTGGATTCTAGACCCGGGACGGTCCCGCCACCACTGGCAAGTCGATCGTGAAGGTTGCCCCCGCGCCGGGCTGGGAGCGCACCGTGAGCGTGCCGCCATGCCGCTCGACAACCGCTTTGGCGACGGCGAGCCCGATCCCGGCGCCGCCGGCGCGCCGGCTATGGCTGTCGTCGAGCTGGCGAAAAGGTCGGAAGATCGCCAGTTGATCGGCTTGTGACAGCCCCGGACCCGTGTCGAGAACCGAGATGGAGTAGCGGCTGGCGTTCGCGGAGGCGAGAATCTGCACGATGCCCTCGTCCGTAAACTTGATTGCATTTCCCACCAGGTGACGCAGAGCTTGACTGAGGTGGGCGGGATCACCAATGCCGGGCGGCAGACCGGGCTGGACCTCCACGCGCAGTTCAAGTCCGCGGGCCTCCGCCGCCGGCTTCGCCGCGGCGGCAGTGTCGGCCACGATGGCATCCCAGGTGTAGGGCTCGCGCGCCATGGCGAGATCGCCGCGCTCTACGGCCGCCAGATCGAGCATGTCCTCGACCTGCGCCAGCAGATACCGCCCGTTGGCGTGAACCCGGGTGGCAGCCTCGTGGGCTTCCGTTGGCAAGGCGCCATGAGCACCCTGCATAATCAATTCGGAGTCGCCGATCACAGCGTTGAGCGGCGTGCGCAGCTCGTGGCTCATGTTGGCGAGGAATTGACTCTTGGCGCGGCTCACCGCCTCCGCCGCGCCACGCAGATTGCCCTCCGCCTCAAGACGACGTGATAGCTCGACCGCCTGAGCCTGGGCAAAGACTCGGCGTTCGGCAGCGGTGAGCACGTTGCGACGGAAAGTGTGCCAATTGCCGCGCGCCATCAGCATGAGCGCCGGGATCATGCAGGCCGCAAAAAGGGCGACAATCCCGAACGGCCGCATATCGACGTAGAGGGCGCCCCAGAGCACAGTCAGCAACAACGGGATGCAGAAGCCGGCAGTGGCGTATGGCAACGCGGAGATGGCCGCCACGGCGGCGGTGCAGATGACGATGCAACCCAACAACAGGCTCGCCACGGAGATGTCGGATGATCCGTGTCGCTGAAGAACGAACAGGATCACGAGCGCCGACCAGGTCAGCCCGAGGATGGTCGAAGAGATTGTCGCGCGACGGATACGCTGAAGGCTGACCTGTTGCGGGCGCGATCGGCCCCGCAGCCGCAGCGCGCTCACAGCCGCCGGAAGGGTGAGCAGCGGGACCACCGCCCAACAAGCCGACTGCCAGGCGGGCACATCGTTCAGGAACAGGAGCCAGCAAAGCACCGCGCCGAAAGCGGTTCCGCCGACCATGGCCGGCGTCTGGCCGACCAAATGGACCGACTGCTCGATGCGGATTTTGCCTTCGATATCGGCTTCTTCGAGAAAAGGCGGCGGAGACGCCGTGTCCGTCGCATCGGCCATGGGAACAGGATACGCTTCCGCCAACGGAGGGGAAGCGGTTTTGGCCTTCCGGGCGCGCGTCGCGGCTGATAAAAGCTGCGGCGGCGCCGAAACTATCGCGTCGGTGCGGGGCGTAGCGCAGTCTGGTAGCGCGTCTGCCTTGGGCGCAGAAGGTCGTCGGTTCGAATCCGGCCGCCCCGACCAGCCGCCGCCGGCAAGCACGAGTGGGAGACCATGCAGGTACGCATCTTCAAGCCCGCCAGGACCGCCATGCAATCCGGCACCGGCAATACCGGCGAGTGGGTGTTGGAAGCCGAGCCGGCGCGGAAGGAAACCGATCCGCTCATGGGTTGGAGCGGCTCACGCGACACGACGAGCCAGCTTCGGCTGTTCTTTCCGACGCTCGACGAGGCGATCGCCCACGCGACCCGGCAGGGCTGGACCTACAGCGTTTCCGAGCCCAAGTCGCGCGCCGTGAGACCCAAGGCCTACGCCGACAATTTCGCCTACACCCGCGTCGGCCGCTGGACGCACTGACATCGCCCGGCCCGCGCCCGTAGCTCAGGGGATGAGAGCAACCGCCTTCTAAGCGGTAGGTCGCTGGTTCGAATCCAGCCGGGCGCGCCAGCGCGCGTTCAAAGCTCCAGATGCAGGAACTGGTTGAACGGGCTGGCTTCGTAGTCCGCGAAGGCGCCGCCATTTCGGAAACCGTAGCGGCGATAGAGCGCGAGCGCGGCGTCGAAGGCAGGGCCTGAGCCGGTCTCGAGGCTCACCCGGCGGTAGCCGCGGGTGCGGGCGAGTCCGACCAGATGCTCCAGGATGCGGGCACCGACGCCGCGGCGCAGATGAGCCGGGTCGGTGCGCATCGACTTGAGCTCGCCGCTGAGGGGAGTGAGTTCCTTCAGGGCACCACATCCTAGGAGCGTGCCACTGTCCCAGAGGCCGACGAAGGTGATGTCGGGGCGCTGGAGGCCCGATAGGTCCAGCGCGCACACAGAGCCCGCTGGCGAGTTTGCGTGCATACCGGCGAGGTGAAGGCGCAGCAGCGCCAGGACCTGGGGGTTCTCGAAGTCGGCGGGAATGATCTGCATTGTGGCTCAACAAGCTTGCCCCAACGCGGCAGGGCGGGGCAAATGCCTATCGAAGGAGCTGGCATGACCGACGCGACACTGGTGCTCGATATCGACGGCGTTGTGTCACTGGCCCATCCGGGCTCGGCACGCCCTTGGTACACCGGCATGAAGGAAGCGCTGGGCCTCGAGCCGGAGCACATGCAACTCCACTTCTTCCGTACGCCCGTGTTCCTCGAGGTGCTGCGCGGCCGCCAGGACCTGCGGGTGGCAATGAACGACTATCTCGAGCCCCTGGGACTTGCCGACCGCATGGACGAGCTGATCGCCTGGTGGTTCGCCCAAGACTCGGTACTGGACCGGGAGGTGCTCCGGCTGGCCGACGCTTGGCGGCTCCGCACCGGCGGCCGGGTCTTCGCCGCCACCAACCAGGAGCATCACCGCTCGGCGTACCTGCGGGACACTGCCGGCCTCTCCGCGCATTTCGACGAGATCGTCTATTCGGCGGCGCTCGGAGTCTGCAAGCCGGACAGGGTCTTCTACAGCAATGCCCAGATGCGCATGAAGGTCGCCAATGTGCGGTCCATCCTGTTCGTGGACGACACGGCCGCCAATGTCGACGGCGCCCGCGCCTGCGGCTGGCAGGCGATGCTCTATCGCGGTCGCGACAGCCTCGCGGCGGCCCTCGACCGGTGGGGCTGAGGGCGGCCGACGACCGCCGATCCGTGCTACACGGTCGCCATGCTGATGTTCGACATTCCCTTCGGCACGACCGACTGGGCCACGGTGGAGCGCACCGAGCACAAGGGCGAGACCGGCACAGCCTGGTGGCGGACCCGCACCTTCAACAACATCCGGGTCCGCATGGTCGAGTACTCGCCCGGCTACCTTGCCGACCATTGGTGCCAGAAGGGCCATGTCCTCCTGGTAACCGAAGGCGCGCTCACGACTGAACTGGCAGACGGTCGAAGCGTCGAGTTGCGGGCGGGCCAAAGCTATCAAGTCGCCGACAACACGCTCGCCCATCGCTCCCGAACCGAGCACGGCGCCAAGCTCTTCATCGTGGACTGACATGACCCAACCGATAGGTTTCATCGGCACCGGCACGATGGGCGAGCCCATGTGCCGTCGCCTTGCCCTCCACTCCGGCGCGCCGGTGCTCGCGTGCGACCTCGACCCGGCGCCGCTGAAGCGGCTCGCGGCCGACGGCGTGCGAGCAGGTTCGCTCGAGGAGATCATCGCGGAGGCGCGCACGATCTTCCTCTCTTTGCCGGGTGGGCGAGAAGTCGAGGCTCTCTGCCTGGGTCCCAACGGACTCGCACGCCGCCTCGAGGCCGGCCGGACCGTGATCGATCTCAGCACGGCGCCGGTCGCCCTCGCGCGCCGCCTGTTCGAGGAGTTCGACGGCCGCGCTTCCGCGTTCGCCGATGCCCCCGTGGCTCGGACGCGTCAGGCCGCGATCGACGGCACGCTCTCAATCATGGTGGGCGCCACGCGCCCATGTTTCGAACGCATTGAGCCGCTATTGCGCCTAATGGCGAGCGACGTAACGCACTGCGGTCCCGCCGGGTCGGGGCAAGCGGTGAAGATCTTGAACAACATGGTCCTGTTTCAGACCGGAGTGGCGCTGGCCGAGGCGCTCTCGATCGCCCGCGCCCACGGCGTGGATGGCGCGGCGTTGTTCGAGACGCTGGCGAAAGGATCCGCCGACAGCTTCGCGCTGCGCAACCACGGCATGAAGTCGATGTTGCCCGGCACCTTCCCGGAGCGGGCCTTCTCGACGGAGTACGCGCTGAAGGATCTCGGCTACGCCATCGACATGGCGGAAGAAGCGGGGGTGCCGGCGTTGGGCGCCGACGTTGCGCGCGAACTCATGGAGCGCGCCCGTGAACTCGGACACGGCGCCGCCTATTGGCCAGTGCTGCTGAAGTCGATCGAGGACACCGTCGTGGACGAGGATTGATGCCCGCTCACCCGCGCTCGTTGGGCACGGGAACCAGTTCGTAGCCCTTGTTGCGCATGCAGAAATTAGCGAGCCGGTGCTCGTAGAAGAACCGCTCCGCCTCCAGCCGCTGACGCCAGGCGAAGTACTCGGGGCGCGTCTGGTACCCCCAATATTGCGGCCCCAGCCGCGGGAAGCCGACCTCGTAGACATACTGCCGGAAAGCCTCGCTGGCGGCGGCACGACGGCACTCGACCTGGTCCGCGCGGCTCGACTCCTCTGTCGCACCGGCGCGATCCCAGCGATAGGTCGGCCCGCCACAGGCGGTGAGCGGCAGGAGGACGGCCAGAAATAGGGCAGGCACGATGCGCATGGCGGAAACGGTATCGTCGCTCGCGGTGGCCGAATTGTGAAGAGCCGATGTCGAAGGAAGGGATTTGCGTCAAACTGCGGCGCTCACAGGGGAGATGGAGTTCATGGCCCGGATCGCCGTCGGCGGCTTTCAGCACGAAACCAACACATTCGCGCCGCAGCAGGCGACCTGGGACGAATTCGTTCGGGCCGACGCCTGGCCTCCGCTGTTGCGGGGCGCCGAGATGATTTCGGGCGTCGCCGGCTACAACATTCCCATCGCGGGGGCCGTGAAGCGACTTACCGAGCTTGGGCACAGCATCGTGCCGCTTGCCTGGGCGGCGGCGGCGCCGGCGAGCTACGTCACCGAAGACGCCTATGAGCGCATGTGGGCGATGTTGGCGGAGGATCTGAAGCGCCAGGGTCCGTTCGATGCCGTCTATCTCGACCTACACGGCGCCATGGTCGCGGAGAACACCGAGGATGGCGAAGGCGAGCTTCTGAAGCGCGTCCGCGGCATTGTGGGCGAGACCATCCCCGTCGTCGCGAGCCTCGACTACCACGCCAATCTCACGCCGGAGATGGCGCGCTACTCGACCGCGCTGGTCGGCTATCGGACCTACCCGCATATCGATATGGCGGCGACCGGCGCGCGAACCATCGAGCTCCTCGACCGGCTGCTGCGGGAGAAGCGGCCGCTGTACAAGGCCTACCGACAGGTCGATTTCCTGATCCCGCTGGTCTGGCAATGCACCTTCAACGAGCCGGCCAAGGGCATCTTCGACCTGTTGGGCGAGATCGAAGCAGGCGAGCGCAGCCACAACCAGGGCATCGTGAGCGTCACCCACACACCGGGTTTCCCGCCGGCGGACATCGCCCAATGCGGACCTGCCTTGGTGGTCTATGGCCACGATCGCGAGGCCGTTGAAGCAGCGGCCGATCGTCTGGCGGCCGCGGTCAAAGCGAAAGAAGCGGCCTTCGCGGGTGAACTGCTCGATCCCGATGAGGCGGCCTTGCGCGCCATCGAATTGTCGCGCCGGGCGAAAAAGCCCATCGTGCTCGCCGACGTGCAAGACAATCCCGGAGCCGGCGGCACCTCAGATACAGTCGGCCTGCTCGCCGCCCTGATGCGCCACAAGGCCCAGGGCGCTGTCATTGGCATGATGATCGATCCCGGCGCTGCAGAGGCGGCAGCGGTGGTCGGCGAGGGCGCTATCCTGCGTCGCGGGTTGGGCGCCGTCGTGGGCTATGCCGGCGAGAAGCCGGTCGAAGCCGCGTGGCGCGTGGCGAAGCTGGGCGATGGAAAGTTCACCGGCACCGGTCCGTTCTATGGCGGCGCGCGGTTCAACATGGGGCCAATGGCACTCCTCACCGACGACGCGAGCGGGGTCTCGGCCGTCGTGGCCTGCAAGCGCGTGCAAGCCGCCGACCAGGAGATGTTCCGGCATGTCGGCGTGGAACCGGCGCGCGTCCCGATCCTGGGATTGAAGTCGACCGTCCATTTCCGCGCTGACTTCCAGCCCATCGCGGAGACTATCCTGGTCGTGCGCGCGCCCGGGGCTCACATCACCGATCCGGCCGAAATGCCGTACAAGCACTTGCGCACGGGCGTCCGCATCCGGCCCATGGGGCCGGTGTGGCGCGGCTGAGCTACGGGCGCAGCGCGGGCCGCAGGAAAAGCACCAGCGGCACGGTGAGAAGCGCGACCGCCGCGACAACGCTCACGGCAGTCGCCACGCCCGTGAAATCTCCCAGCGTGCCGAACAGCAGCGGTCCCACCATGCCTGTGAGCGAGCCGCTGGTGTAGAAGATCGCGAAAGCCTTGGTGCGGCGCTCCGCCGTCACAAACTCCGGCACCGTGCCGTAGAGCACCGACGAAGTTCCGTTCAGCATCAGCCCGACCGCAGGCAAGAGCACCAATGAGAGCGGGAGCGATGAGGGCAGTAGCGCGAGGATCAAGAGCGTCGTCGCCGTTTCGGTCAGGATCACCGTGCGCACAACGCCGAACCGCGCGCCCAGCCAACCGCAGGCGAGCTTGCCAGCCGCGCCGCCGGCGAACACCAGCGACAGGCCCAGTCCAATCGTCGGCAAGTCCGCGCCTTTGTCGCGCAGCAGGAATGGCAGGAAGATCAGGAACCCCGAACGCACCAGGTCATCTGCGACATGAATGGCGACGAGCAAGCGGAAGGCCCAAGGCTTGTCGCTGCCGCCAGCGCCGACCTCGTCCCTCTCCAGGGGCCGGTCGAGCGGCGTTGCCGGGACCAGCGCCAGGATCGCTCCGGCGCCCAGCACGCCCAGGATCGCCACCGCAACGAGCCCGGTTTGCCAACCCACGGCGGCGGCGAGAAGCGCGAAGGAAGCCGGCAACACCGCCTTGCCGAGATCGCCGCTGAAATTGTAGGTGCCCAGCGCGGTGCGCGAGCGGGGGCCGGCATAGGCGGCTGCGACCAGACTCGAGCTAACCGCATGCTGGCAAGCGCCTCCCAATCCCGCCACGGCCAACCCGATCGCGACGCCCACAAGAGAGCCAGTGAGGCCGGCAATCGCGAAGCCCAACGCGGCCAGGAGTGTGCCGCCTGCGAGCACCCGAGCGGCGCCGATGCGGGTCGCGAGGGACCCGGCTGGGATCTGGCCGAGCGCGAAAAAGGCCGAATACAGCCCCCTCAGCGCGCCGATGGCGGCGTAGGCGAGGCCGAACTGCGCCTGCAAGAGGGGCCAGAGCGCATTCAGGATGTCGGTGAATCCGTCATGCAGCGCATGGGCACCGCCGCAGACCGCGAGCGTCCGCCGCGCCTGCGGAGAGGAGGGGGCAGGGGCGGCGAGCGTCATGCGACGGTGAACCTACTACCGCCCGGGCATCCGGTCGAACCAGAAGCCGATCTGCTGCTGGAAGTCGTTCTCGGCGAAGCCGCGATCGGTGATCAGCAAGGCGCGGCCGCCGCGCGGCAGGCTGACGCTCGACAGCCGAGCGAAGCGGCTGTCGGAATGATGGAAGGTAAGGCGGTCGCCTTGCCGGCGATGGAACACGAACTCGTCGATCTGGCGCACCCGCAGCAGGCTCACGACGTAGCGTCCGTCCGGGCCGTCTTCGGCGAGCTGCTTGGCCGGCACGTCGCGGCCCGGTGGAGCGAGTCCCATGACGGTGAGCGCGTCAGGGGCCATTTGGGTGTTGCGGCCGCTATTGCCAATCCAACGGATGAGGCGCTCCGTTCGGGTCGACACCGTGACGCTGCGGCGCGACCCGAACAAATCCGACATCTGGCTGCAGGCGCCGAGTGGCAGCGTGGCAAACGCCGCCAGGATGACGCGCCTTCCGATCAAGCGCGGTGGCTCCCATCGGGCGGCGCGATCACGGGCAGGATCGTCTCGAGCACCCCGCCTCGCACGGCACGGAAAAAGCAATTGTGCCGGCCGGTGTGGCAAGCCGCGCCGGTCTGGCGGACTTCGACCAGCAGCGTATCGCCATCGCAATCAACCCGCAGATCGACAAGATCCTGGACATGCCCCGAGGTCTCGCCTTTGCGCCACAGCGCGCCCCGAGACCGCGACCAGTAGCAGACGCGGCCGGTGCGCATGGTTTCAACCAGAGCATCGCGGTTCATCCACGCCATCATCAGCACTTCGCCCGTCCCCGACTGTTGCGCGATAGCCGGCACCAGGCCCTTGGCGTCGAAGATCACCGCCGCAAGCACAGCCTCGATTTCCTTGTCTGCATAGATCGTCGCGGGTTCCTGCATGGATCACCTTGGCGGGATGGAACGGCCCGGCGTATACTCGGCGCCTGTCGTTTAGGCAAACGAGGGTCGGATGCGCGAGCCGCGGGCTACAGCCGGAAACATCGGGGCATCGGGACGTCGCAATCTGATCTGGGGCAGCGCCGCGCTGCTCGCTGGCACCGCCGCATTGGCAGCGCGGCCTGGTCGGGCCTTCAGCATCGTGGACGCCGACGCCCGCACTCAGGCCGCGTTCCACGACGCCTGTGGTGCCGTGCAGATGCACACCGATCTCGTCGCCGAAGCACGGGCGGAACTGACCCGCCGGGGCATGGCACCCGCCGAGATCGACGCCGCGCTGCCGATTGCCTGCCCGACCTGCGGTTGCCGTCTCGCCCTCGCCGGCGGTGCGGTGAACGGCGCTCCCGGCGCGGAACGCTGATCGTGGGAGCGCGCGCGCGCCAACCGTCCAAACCTAGTCACAGCCACAATCACGAGCTATGCGTCGAGGATGCGCTCGCCGCCGCCGAACGGGTGTGCAGCGATCGTGGCCTGCGCTTCACGCCGCTGCGCCGGCGCGTGCTTGAGCTGATCTGGTCCGACCATAAACCTGTCGGTGCCTACTCGTTGCTTGACCGCCTGCGAGAGGAAGAGCTCGGCTCGGCGCCGCCCACGGTCTATCGCGCGCTCGATTTCCTGATCGAGAATGGACTTGTCCACCGCATCGAGCGGATGAACGCTTTCATCGGCTGCACCCACCCCGGCGAAGCCCACCGCGGCATATTCCTGATCTGCACCGTTTGCGGGAGTGCCGCCGAACTCGACGACAAGGGCGCAGTCGACGGCCTTGTAGAGGGCGCTGCTCGCAAGGGCTTTTCGGCTCGCGAGATGACCGTTGAAATCACCGGCAACTGCCTGTCGTGTAGCCGAAACTAACGTAGCGTCGTCAGAGCTTGGGGCGACCTGCTCCAGCCGTCGCAATTGGCAAGACGATCCCGGCGCAGGAGCCGATCACGAGGCCCAGCGATGATCAGACCTCACAGGTGAATTTTCGGGCACGAAAGCGACGTCCATCTGAGCCAATGCATTGTCGAGCGGCCGCCTCAAGAGGCCTGTGACATCGAACAGCACGAAGCCCGCTTCATGCATCGAAGAAAAAAGCTCGGCGAACTCCGGGCCGCCGCGTATGGTAGCGATCGTGCTGGTCTCGACCAGGAGGCAGTCGATCTCCCCCCGCAGGCGATCGCCCATGCCCTTGATCACCATGATCTCGGCGCCCTGCACGTCGATTTTCGCAAACGCTGGCCGCTGGAACGCCGGCATGACCTTGTCGAAGCGCGCGACGGGAACCTCACGCTCCTCGACGACATCGGTCTGACCGACCTCCTCGAAAATCGTCGAATCCGAATGATGTGGTCTGATCTTGAGCCTCACCGAGCCCTCGGTGTCGCCCAACGCAATGTTGAAGACCTGTGCATCGAGCCGCTGGGCTATGGCCTGCATATGGGGCATCGACTGGGGGGTAGGGTCGAACAGGAAGTACTTGGCGTGCGGATAGGCGTCATAGAGCCATGGCGTGCCCGATGCGACGCCAATATCGACAACCGTCTTTGGCGTGAGCCCGGCTCTGTCGAGGTGACCAACCAGCCGACCGAACGACGGAAAGTGGCCTTCGAAGTCAATTTGATGGCCGGTCCATTTGAGGGCGTAGTTGGCTCCTCGCTTTAACTTTCCAAGAAGTGAGGTCATCTGAGATTCCCCAGGGAGTCGAAAGCTTAAGAGGCGGCCGTTAAGCAGCAGTAGATCGTCGTTCGTGCGCGCCGAACGTATCAGCGACATGACGCACGGACTGATCTTCGTCAACCAAGCGCAAGGTAAGGGCGAGTTGCTGGGGCTTAAACTCGAGTTTCGGCTTGCGGCCTGCGCTTCACCCCTCTGCGCCGGCGCGTTCTTTAGCTGATTTAGTCGATCACAGGCCGGGCGGCGCCTATTCGCTGCTCGACCGTCCGCATGAGGATGAACTTGGCGCGGCTCCGCCGACGGTGCACCGCGCGATCGATCTCCTGATCGAAAACGGGCTGATTCACCGCATCGAGTGGATGAATGCTTTCGTCGGCTGCGCCCACTCGGGAGAATCCCATCGTGGCATGTTTCTGATCTGCACAGTGTGCCGCCCGCGCCATGATTGTCGAAATCACGGGCACCTGCTAACCTGTAGCCGACACTGACGAGGTTCTCGTCGAATCGTGGGGCGGCGTGATCCAGCCGTCGTTCCCACGCGTAGACATACAAAGCTATTGGGGTGTGTTCGTGTTTTCCCGCGTGCTCAGTGTTCTTTTTGCCGGCGCCGTCCTCGGAGTTGCCGGTTCGCCAGCCTCCGCCCAGCAGCCCTCCGGCGCCAATTGGACGTTCGATATCGGTCCTGGTGTGCTCGTGACGCCGTGGTTCGAGGGCTCAGCAAACTATCGAGTCCTCCCGATCCCCGCGCTGGAACTCCGCTACAAGCGTGATCGCTTCTTCATTTCCGCGCGCGAGGGCATTGGCGCGACGCTCCTCGATGCCGAGGGCTTTAAGGCCGGACCGGTGCTGCGCTACCGGTTTAGCCGCGATCAGAGCGGCAACTACCTGAATGGAATGGGCAGTGTGCCTTTCACGGTCGAGGGTGGGGCCTTTCTGCGTTACGACCATCCGTGGTTCGGGGTGCGGCTTGAGGCGCGGCGGGGTCTCGGCGGCCACAACGGATTTCTGTTCGATTCCGCTCTCGACGGTCGGCTGAGGCTTGGGTCGGGTCTAATGTTGTCGGCCGGACCGCGCCTGTCGATTTCGGACGCGACCTACAATCAGGCCTTTTTCGGCGTCGATGCCGCCCAGTCCGCCGGGGCTGGCTATGGGACCTACTTTCCCACGGGCGGGCTGCGGAGCGTCGGTGTCGGCGCGAGCGCCGTCTGGCGGGTCACCGACCGCATCACGTTCGCTACCTTCGGCGGGTACAATCGCCTCGGCGATGTTCCGGCCGCTTCGCCGATCGTGACCGGACCCGGCGGCTCGGCCGACCAGTTCACCGTTGGCTCAGCCTTGTCCTGGCGCTTCTCCTGGTAACCCGTCGCGCGCTCACGCGTTGTGGGCGCGGGTCAGGCGATCGAGACCGGCAGCAAGATCGCCTTTCAGGTCCTCAACATCCTCCAACCCGATGTGCACGCGAAACACCTGCTTGCCATCGGGCCATGGGGCCGCGGTCCGATACTGTTCGGGATGCGCGGGCAGGATCAGGCTCTCGAAGCCACCCCAGCTCGCGCCCATTCCGAAAATCTCCATGCCATCCAGCATCGCGGCCATTGCGTTGCGGCTGTGGGTATCCTTCAGGGTGAAGGAAAAGAGCCCCGACGATCCCTTGAACTGGCGTTTCCAGTTTTCGTGGCCCGGACAGTCGGGAAATGCCGGGTGAAGGATCTTGTCGACCTCGGGTCGGCTCTTCAGCCACTCCGCGATCGCAAGCCCGCTCTTCTCGTGGTGCCGCACCCGGACACCCATCGTGCGAAGCCCGCGCAGCGCCAGATAGCTATCGTCAGGTGCCGCGTGGTAGCCAAAACCTTGGCAGGCGGTTTTCACGGTTTCAAAGATCGCGCGGCTGCCGCAGGAGATCAGTCCCATCATCGCGTCAGAATGGCCGACGATGTACTTGGTGCCGGCGTGAACGGAGATGTCGCAGCCCTGCTCGAAGGGTCGGAAGTAGAGCGGCGTCGCCCAGGTATTGTCGATCATGACCACGGCGCCGTGCTTCTTCGCGATCGCGGCTTGGGTCGCGACGTCTTGTACTTCGAACGTGAGTGAGCCTGGCGCCTCCAGATAGACGACCTTCGTGTTGGGCCGAATCAGCTTCTCGATGCCCGCGCCGATCATCGGATCGAAGAAGGTCGTCTCCACGCCGAAGTTCTTGAGGGTGGTGGTAGCGAAGCGCCGCGTTGGACCATAGGCGTTGTCGACGACCAGCATGTGGTCTCCCGACTTCACAAACCCGAGGATGGCTCCGGTGATGGCAGCAAGGCCACTCTGCACGGCGACCGCGCGGTGCGCACCCTCGATGGCGGCGACTGCTTCCTCCAGCGCACGCTGGGTCGGCGTTCCACTGCGGCCGTAGCCGTAGTCGTCGAACGGCGAGCGATTCTCGTACTTGTCGAGCGTCGGAAAGAGGATGGTCGATGCGTGATAGACCGGCGGATTGACAATGCCGAAGTTGCTTTCCGGGTCGCGACCGGCGGTGGCGAGGATGGAGTCGGGCTTGGTGAAATTCTTGCGTCTTGTCATGGGTCCACTATGGCATGGAGGTCAGACGGGCGGCCAGCGATAGAGTTCGGGCCAGAGCACGCGCGGGTCGCGCAGCGATTTCTCCTCGCGGCGGATCGGCTGGAAGCCGAGGCGACGGTAGTTTGTGAGGGCCCGCGGATGGTCGAGCGTGTTGGTATTGAGCCGCACCGCTGGCGCGCCGCGCGAGAAGGCGCGCTCGAGCGTTCGGTCGAGAAACCAAGCCCCCAGCCGGCGACCGAGAAAAGCTGGCGTGAGCCCGAAGAACACGACCTCAACGGCGCCATCGTCGTAGGCTGCGAAGTCGAGCTCGAAGTAGCCGGCGAGGGTTCTTTGGCCGTCGCGCGCGACATGCAGCTCGTGGGCGGGCGCGTTGAGCAGGGCCGCAAGTTCGGCATCGGTGAGCAAACGGCGCTCATACCAGAGCCAGGGTCGTCCCACGGCGTCATAGAGTTCGCGATAGAGTGCAACCGACGGCGTGGACTCTCGCGAGATGGTCACGTCACCGGGGTCGGCGGGCGGCGCCCGCCGCCAAACCGCGCGGGGCAGGTCGAGGTAGGTGATGGTGACCAGTAGCGCGCCGTCGGGTCGGGGTGGCGGCTGGTGCGCGAGGTCCTCAGGCGCCGGTGACGATGGGCGTGTCGTCACGTCCCCCCCATTCGGTCCAGGAACCGTCGTAGATCGCCGTCTCCGGCGCGCCGATCAGGTGTAAGCCGAGCGCCAGAACGCACGCGCTGACGCCCGAGCCGCAGCTCGCGGTCACCTTGCGCGTCGGATCGACGCCCGAGGCCGCGATCCGCGCCCTGAGCTTTTCCACCGGCAACATCGTGCCGCTCTCCGGATCAACGAGCTCGTTGTAGGGAAGGTTGAAGGCCCCCGGCATATGGCCACCGCGCAGACCCGTACGTGGTTCCGGCGCCTCGCCGCGAAAGCGGGGGGCTGCGCGGGCGTCGAGGATTTGCTCCGATTTGTTGTCTATCAAGCGCCGCACGTCGTCGACCGAGCGTACCAGCGAGTTATCCATTCGCGCGGTGAAGTGCCGTTCACGCGGCGGCGTCGGATCGTCAGTGAGCGGTCGCCCCTCGCGCTTCCATTTCGGCAAGCCGCCATCCAGCACCGACACGTCGCGATGGCCCATGGCGCGGAACATCCACCAGACACGGGTGGCACCCAGCATCGGCGTCGTGTCGTAGACGACAATCCGCGCGCCATCGCCCAACCCGAGCTTGCGCACACGCGAGGAGAACTTTTCCGCCGCAGGCAGCATGTGGGGCAGGGGATTGGCGGTGTCGGAGATCTCCTCGATGTCGAAGAACACCGCGCCGGGGATGTGCTCGGTCTCGAATTCCGCCTTGGGATCGCGCTTTTGCGCCGGCAGGTAGAACGAGCCGTCTACAATGCGGACATCCGGCGCGCCGAGGCGGGCGGCGAGCCAATCGGTCGAAACGAGCGCGTCGGCGCGGTTCTGCGGCATGGCAGTCCTCAATCGGCGAGGGCGAGGATGAAACGACGGTTCATCTTGCCCTTGTTCTCGATCTTGGTGCATTCGATCCGGCCGATCTCACCGGTGCGCGAAACATGCGTGCCGCCGCACGCCTGCAGGTCGATCCCTTCGATGGCAAGCAGCCGCACCCGGCCTTGGCCGCTCGGCGGACGCACACTCATTGTCTTCACGAGCTCCGGCCGCGCCGCCAACTCCGCGTCGGTGATCCATTGTGGCACCACCGGCCGATTGAGCGCGATCAGGGCATTCACTTGTTCCGTGACCCATTCCTTGGTGGGCACATCGCCGGCCAGATTGAAATCGAGGCGGCTCTTCTCGGCGCCGACCTGACCGCCGGTGACGTCGCCCTTCACCACTGCCGACACCACATGCATCGCGGTGTGCATGCGCATGTGGCGCCAGCGGCGCTCCCAGTCGAGTTCCAGCGAAACGCGGGCACCCACGGCAGGGCGCGGCGCATCGGGAGCCAGCACGTGAAGCACATCGCCTCCGTCGGCCTTCAGCGCGTCGACGACCTTGGCTTCGCCGCCCTCCCAGCGAAGCATGCCGGTGTCGCCCGGCTGGCCGCCACCGGTCGGGTAGAAGATCGTGGCGTCGAGGCGCAGGCCTCGATCCTCGACGGCGGTGACCGTGGCGTCGGCGGTGCGAAGGTAGGAATCCTCGCGAAACAGTTCCCGGATCATCGGCCGGGTTTAGGGCTTCCGCAGCCGCGCCGCAACGGCAGCCGGGCGGGGCATCGACGGCGCCGCCCCCGAGCGTTCGACCGAGCAGGACGCAGCGGCAAGCGCGTAACGCAACGCCGTCCTGGGCGAATCGCCCGCCGCGAGCCGCGCGGCCAGAGCGCCACATAGACAATCGCCGGCGCCCGTCGTGTCGACGACGCGAGCGCGGGGCGCCGGAAGAACGAGTGTTCCAGCGCCATCTACAAGCACCGCGCCCTGCGCGCCCAGGGTCGCAATGACAACCTCGGGGCCGCGCGCCCGCAGGATCGCGCACGCACGAGCGATCCGGGGCACCGGGTCGTGGGCACCAACCCGTCGCCCACTCGCCTGCGCGAGTTCGATTTCGTTCACCACCAAGATCTCGGTCGCCAGGAGCAACGAAGCCGGTGGCGGCGCAAAGGGCGCGAGGTTGAGAATGGTTCGCGCGCCCGCGCGCCGCGCCTCCGTAAACAGCCGAGCGATCGTTGCTAACGGGGTTTCGGCCTGAGCAAGCCAGACGTCACCAGCGCGCGGGCGGGGCGCGGCGTCGGCGGTGCGAAAGTACGCGTTGGCGCCCGACGCCACGGTGATCGCGTTGTCGCGGCCCGCGATCTGGATCAACGCAACGCCGGTCGCCGCGGTCGGATCGGTCTTTACCGGCTTCGCGTCGACACCTTCGAGGCGAAGAAACGCCTTCAAGGCGCGCCCGAAGGGATCGCGGCCCACGCGGCCGGTCATTGCGGTGCGCGCCCCCAGACGCGCGGCGGCCACCGCCTGGTTCAGGCCCTTGCCACCCGGCGACAGCGCGAATTGCGCGCCGAGCAGTGTCTCGCCGACCGCTGGCCGACGGACCGACGTGAGCGCGAGGTCTATGTTGAGACTGCCGCAGACGACGACGCGGCTCATGCCATCCAGTCGGGAACCGGCAGCTTGCGCTCGCGCAGGAAAGCCGGATTGAAGAGCTTGCTCTGGTACCGCTGGCCGCCGTCGCAGAGGATGGTAACGATCGTCTTGCCCGGTCCCAGCTCGCGTGCGAGCCGCATCGCACCCACGACATTGATCGCAGTTGAACCGCCCAGTACCAAACCCTCGTGCTGCACCAGATCGAACAGGACAGGGAAGGCCTCCTCGTCGGTGATGCGAAAGGCCATATCCAGCGGCGTGCCCTCGAGGTTGGCGGTGACACGCCCCTGACCGATGCCCTCAGTGATCGAATCGCCCTCGGCTTTCAACTCTCCCGTCGCAACCCAACTGTAGAGCGCCGAGCCCATCGGATCGGAGAGTGCGACCTTGATTGCCGGATTGCGCTCCTTCAGCGCGCGGGCAATGCCGCCCAATGTGCCGCCGCTGCCGACGGAGCAGGTAAACCCGTCGATCCGTCCGCCGGTCTGCTCCCAGATTTCCGGCCCCGTGGTGCGATAGTGTCCGTCGCGATTGGCTACGTTGTCGAACTGATTGGCCCAGACTGCCCCGTTGGGATCGCTCGCTGCCAGTTCTTCGGCCAACCGGCCGGAGTAACGCACGTAGTTTCCGGGATTGGCGTAGGGCAGGGCGGGGACCAAGCGTAGGTCTGCGCCGCACAGGCGGAGCATGTCTTTCTTTTCCTGGCTCTGCGTCTCGGGCATCACGATCACGCTGCGATAGCCCAGCGCATTGGCAACCAGCGCGATGCCTATGCCGGTGTTGCCCGCGGTCCCCTCGACGATCGTGCCGCCGGGACGCAGCGCCCCGCGGGCAACCGCATCCTGCACGATCGCGAGAGCGGCCCGATCCTTCACCGATCCGCCCGGATTGAGAAACTCCGCCTTGCCGTAAATGTCGCAACCGGTCGCCTTCGACGCCGCCTGAAGGCGAATCAGAGGGGTGTTGCCGATGCTGTCGATGAAACCGCGTCGAATGCTCATGCTGGAACGGTAGTCATCGACTTGGTGTGCCGCAAGTCGTGCCATGGTGACACTGTCTCATGGCACCATGAGCCGCCCGCCGCCGCCAGAGGCTCCAGCTCGTCTCGCGGGCCTAGCGCCACTCCGCCCGAAGCGCGTCGCGATGGCGATGCAGCCACTGCAAGGCAATCACGGCGACTGCGTTGTCGACTTGGCCGGTGTCCAAGAGTTCCATCGCCTCGGCGAACGGCATTGCCTTGACGAGGATGTTCTCCCCTTCGCTGGCAAGTCCGAACACGCCGCCCGCGCCGGCGGCATCGCAGCGCCCGACATAGAGGGCGCATGACTCCGACATCGCGCCCGGGCTCAACAGCACGTTGCAAATGGCGCGCACGTCGGTGATGGCGACGTTCGCCTCCTCAATCGACTCGCGACGGACCAACTCTTCCGGCCGCTCACCCTTCTCTAAGATCCCGGCGACGATCTCCCAGGTCCAGGGGTGGCGTCCCTCGACGTAGGCGCCGGCGCGGAACTGGCGGATCAGCACGACCTCGTCGCGCGCCGGATCGTACGGCAGCACGCCCGCCGCCTGTCCGCGCTCGAAGACCTCTCGGCTGATCTCGCCGCTCCAGCCGCCCTGATAGAGCGTGTGCCGAAAGCGATAGTGGGTGAGCTGGAAATAGCGCTTGAAGAGGACCTCACGGCCCAAGAGCTCGGCCTTTTCCTCGGGCATGGCGCGCTCCGGTTTGTCGCGACGAAAAGGGGCCGCTCCCGAGTGGGAGCGGCCCCGAACTGGCTCCGGAGGAGGGATTCGAACCCCCGACCTAGCGGTTAACAGCCGCGTGCTCTACCGCTGAGCTACTCCGGATCGGAATCAGTCCCGGTGCGGTGTCCGGGCGAAGGTGCGGGGTTTTGGCAGAGCGACCGCGCCCACGCAAGGGCCGAGGTCAGAGCGAAACCGCAACCTTGAAGCCGCCGAAGAACATGCGCTTGCCGTCGAATGGCATCCCGCCGGCCTTCATCAGAGCCGCGAAGCGCTTGTCGGCCATCGCCTTGGCCATGACCCGCTCACGGTGGGCGCGCGACTTGTAGACGATCTAGGAGAGCCAAACGACCTCGCCGGGCTTCAACTTCACCGCCTGCGGAAACGAAGTGACCTTTCCAGGTTTCACGTCATCGGCCACGGACTCGACGTAGGCGAGCGCGCCGTGGTCGCGGAACACCCGCCCGGCCGTCCGCGCGATCTTCTTGTAGGCCGCGAGACTCTTCGCGGGCACCGGAGTGACGAACCCGTCGACATACCCTGCCATGCTGACCTCCTGGAAAGCGTTGGAGGCCCGGGCCGGAATCGAACCGACGTACACGGATTTGCAATCCGCTGCATGGCCACTCTGCCACCGGGCCGTTCAACGATTTCAACGACTTAGGGGGAACCTATCGTCACGACGCGGCACGTTTTGGCACAAGTGCCGTCACGTTGTCGACGGTTTGTTCCCCTGCGGCGGAAGTCCGCAGAGGCACGGGCGTGGCGAGCGCCGCGCGGGCCAGCACTTCGAGGCCCACGTTCAAGTCGTCCGGCGCCAGATGGGCGTAGCGCAGGGTCGTCTTGATGTCGGCGTGACCTGCCCAGACCTGGACGCGGCGGAGGTCCATGCCGCCCTGCACGAGCCGGCTGATGCAGGTGTGCCGGAAGACGTGGATCACCGCGTCGTCGAACTGGGGCCCCAGCCGCTTCCGGGCCCGCTCCCAGACGTACCGGAAGTCCCAGTAGGGAATGTCGGCGAAGGGGCCCCGGCCGCGCCCTTGGAAGTCCCCAAGGGCTTCGAGGGCCCGGGGAGTGAGCGGGACGGTCCGGGCCTTGCCGCCCTTGGTCTCCCAGAACGTGACGCTCGGGCGGAGCACGTTGACGTCCGCCGGGTCGAGCTTGAGGGCCTCACTCACGCGAGCCCCGGTGTCGATCAGGAACACCGCGAGGCGCCGGGCGTCGTGCTCGCCCATGATTTCCAGCATGGCAAGCCCGCGCTGCTCCTCCTCCGGTGTGAGGAAGCGGACGCGGCCCTCCGGCTCCTCCTCCAGCGGGGTCGCCGGGGCGGCAGCGATCAGGCCCCGGGCCTCCGCGAATGTCAGCATCTTGGAGACGTTCGCGAGCTTCCGGTTGATCGTGGCGGGCCGGTTGCCGGCCGTCCGGCAGGCGCGGGCGTACCGCTCAAGCTCGTTCAGGTCGACCCGGCCGGCCGGGAAGGCCTCGCCCCAAAAGTCGCACGCCATCTGCGAGCGGGCCTCGGCGTTGCGGTAGTCCTTGGACCCCAGCCAGCCGCCCCGTCCGCCCTTCTGCTTGGGCGTGGTGAGGCAGAGCTTCCGCAGCTCACCGAGGGTGATCGCGCCGCTGCTGACGGCGGCCACCTTGCCGGCCATCGGGAGGGGCGGGAGGGGCAGCCCCTGCTCGTCGTTCGCGCGGGCCTGCGCCTCCCAAAGCTCGGCGGCGGCCATGGTGGGGAAGCCGCCGGGGCGAACGCGCTTGCCGTTCTTGGGCCGGAAGTCAGCCTGAAATGTGCCGCCGCGCTGCCGCGCCATGGTTCATCGCTCCATCAGTTGGTCGAGCCGCGCCTTGAGCGTGCGGCCTTTGGGCTTCAAGCGGACCCGCTTGTATCGCGGGTCGAGGAGGTCGACGTAATTCTCGACAAGGTCGAGGCCGGCCTTGCCGAGGCTGTGGCGCTCCGAGAGGAACGCGACGTTGCGCGAGGCGGACGAAGAGGCCACCCCGAGGGCGTCCTGCAGGTCGCGCATTCGCATGTCGCCACCTTCAGCCGCGGCGACGTGGAGGAATGCCAGCACGGTCGCCGCCGGCACGTTCGGGTCGAGGTCGCGGAACAGGGCCACAGCTTGGCTCAAGGTCCGAAGTCCCTTGCTCATAGGGTCTCTCCGAGAGAGGTTTGGGGTGGGTAGAGGATCGTCGAGGCAGGCTGATCACGCACTCGACGCGCCCGAGATAGGCTTCGATATCCTGCCCCACGCGGAGCCATCCCGCAAGTGGAGCGGACGGCGGCGAAGGCGGGCGTGTCTGAACAAGCACCTCCGTTTGACCGAGGCGGCACTGGGGAGCCGGCGGGGTGCGCCTAGGGGGCCGTTGGGGGTCGGGGCGGGCTAGTGGAGCGCGAGACAGATAGAGAGAGGGAGGCGGGCGATCATGGCGGGCCCCGTGCCGGCCCCTCAGGCTCCCCCATGCCGGCCCCGCACTGCGCCCTATAAGAGCGTCGGGCGGGCTAGCGGCTTGTCAATCCGCTGTAATACCATATGCGGCGGGCATCGGCTGGCCCAATGTGACCCCGGGGCGTGCCGAGCGCGGCGGGCGGGCGTGGGCCCGGACGGCCCGGGGGTAGAGGCACGCGCGTTGCCCCGCACCCTGGCCCCCACGGGGGGGATCGCAGCCAGCAATGTACGAGGGAGGGCTCTCAGATTTTCCCACCAAAACTCGACCGGGCCTCCAAGGC
>Ga0194116_10000074_pt1 | contig 197145 bp, 204 predicted proteins | sample TA2MahsurfametaG_4_FD_148617 | JGI IMG/M metagenome (GOLD analysis project Ga0194116, IMG submission 148617) | Freshwater microbial communities from Lake Tanganyika, Tanzania - TA2015008 Mahale S9 surface | ecosystem: Environmental > Aquatic > Freshwater > Lake | place: Tanzania: Lake...
AATGACCAACAACATTATAAAAGTATTGTTGTGACCAATGAACTTGACCTGAAGGAAGTGGGATTGGTGAAAATGAAATAACACTATAATCTAAATGCCATTTAGTGAAACCAACATAGATACTATCGACAGGAAATTTATCGTGAGGATTTATATATAAATCACCAGGGTAATATGTTGTATCATTTGGTGATGTTGTATTCTCATCTTCGGTATATGTTATCTTATCAATTACATATTCACCACTTAAACTTAATGAAGTTGGTTCCGCATATTTAATACAAGAAGTTAGAAATAAAACTAATGTGGATAGGTAAAAAAGTGTTTTCATTGTAATTATCTTTATTTGACTACAAATATAAGTATATTTTTTTAATTACAAAAATATTTATCGATATGAAAAACGATATTGACTATTTAATCTCATTAATGACGGAATATACATTCGACCCAACCAATAAAAATGAGATTGGGGAACAAGAAGCGGCGGCTTCAGGAGGTGGAGGTGGTTCTAAGCCAGCGTACCCTACAGTCACAAAATGGGAGTCAGGTGTTACAAGAGGTCCAGCGAATCAAATTGGTATCACTAAATGGCATGAAATAGTTAAATTAAATAGAGGAAAGGCTAACACTTTATTATAAAGATTAATATTTATTAAATATGAAAAATCAAAACCATACCCAAGTTATTGCAATGTCCGCAAATCTCGGATATCTTTTTACAAACAAAGGAGTTTCTAAAGTATCCTATGAATCAAATGATTTAAACGGTAGAAATTTTGTCCCTTACACCTACGAACATTTAAATGTCGCTAGCAAAATATTACAGGAAAACATAAACTTCAAATATAAAATAGGTTCACTCTCGTTAACCGAATACACATCTGAACCAAGAAGGTTTTTAAATCTATTAATGGAAACTTTTGAAGTTAATAATGGTATCGCCATAATTAAAGAATGGGAAGAAAAATTTGGTAATAAATTATTATTAATTAATGAATCTACGGATAATTTACTAATTGAGCAAAGAGTAAACAATTCTTGGGAAGGGATTTATCAAATCATATCAGAAGGTATTTTAGGTAATATTTGGAGCGGTGTTAAAAAGGTGGGAAGTGCCGTAGCCACAGGAGTTTCAAATGCCGCTGGATGGGTTAAAGATAAGGCAGTTGCTGCTAAAGATTGGGTAGTCGACCAAGGTAAACAAATTAAGGATAAAGGATTTCTTGGATGGGCGGCCGATAAAGCAAAGAATGTTTGGAATTATGTTAAAGATAAAATAGCCGCGGCTTGGAATTGTGTAAAGGCTGGTTTAGAATGTATAATGGAAGGTATCCGAAGTCTTGTTACAAGTGCTGCAGGTACCGCGGTTTTAACAGGATTATCTTTTGTTCCTGTTGTAGGTCAAGTTACAAATGCGGTTATATTCGGAGCATTATTATTATATGATTTATATCAGATGTCTCAGGGTAAAGGTGATTGGATTAATATTATTGTAGACTCGGTGGCATTAATATTACCAATGGCAAGTAAATTACTAAAAAGTGCGTTGGTTGGTGTAAAATCGTTCAGTCAACTCGGTGCGGCGGCAGCTTCTAAAGGGGGTATTTTAGCAAAAGTAGTAAACGCGTTTAGGTCAGGAATAAGTACATTGGGTGGTTATGTCACAAAGGCGGCAACTTGGTTAGGTGAAAAGTTAGGTATGACAACATTGGCTAATTGGGGGAAAAACGCAACTTCAAAATTGGCGAGTTTGAGTGATGAATTAGCCGCGGGGGCGAAAGGTGTAAAAGGAACCGCTAAAACTGCTGCAACTACAGGAGCTAAGAAAACGGTGACCGCGGGGGCTAAGAAAACCGTAACCGCAAACGCAAAGAACGTAGCGGCATCAAAAATTGGGGCTAAAGCATCTCAAGAATCAATTAAAAAAGCAACACCATTACAACAATTAAAAACAATATGGGCAAAGAACCCTAAAACACCAATTCCTCCAACAGGTACAATTGTTAAGGCTTCAGGTAAGGCGTTTTTACTTACCACTGGTATTTGTGCAGCGTTAGGGTTAGATGGTTTTACATGTTCTTCTAAAGTGGAGAATGGTCAAGTAACTCCTGAACAATTAAAAGTTGCGGAAGAAAAAGCACAAATGGAATTAGCTCAACAATTAACTACAAACCCTGAAGGTACAAGTTTAGGTATTAGTGATGCTGATATCGCAGCACTATAATTTTTATTTAAAGTTAATATATTTATAGATATGAAAAATAACAATTTAATATTCGAGGAAATAAAAAGAGCCCAATTACTGATGGGGTATTCTTCTAAAAGTACTTTAACAGAAAACGAAATTAGAATCCAAAATAAACATAAAAAGTCTTTAGTAGAGAACTATAATAGATTAGTTTTGTCTGAAGGGGCTGGAGATAAAATTTTAAAATCTTTACTGGGTGGTGCTGATGACGCGGCAAGAGTGGCATTAAACAGTGCTGATGACGCGGCTAAAGTGGCGATAAAAACACAATTAGATGATGTTGTTAGAAGTGCTGGAGGTAAGATTGGTAAATTCTCGAGTGCTGATGACATATTAAAACATTTAAAAAAAGGTGGTGTTCTTGACGATGTTGCAAGACAAGAACTTAAGATGGGTTTAATGAAAAGTCCGAATACCGCTAAAAATGTTAAAAACGCATTAGCGGCTGACATGTTAAAAAACGCCGATAATATAAAAAACTTTAATAAAATTATTGCGGCAGGAAAAGGTGAAGCAGGGATTTCTAAATTATTACAGAAAAAAGGTATTCCTGCCGACATTGCGGATGATATTGCAAGAAAACATGTATCCAAATCGGCAAATAAAGTTGCTGCAGGTTCAGCCGCAGGTAGTGGAGTTCAAAGTACTGTTAGTAAAGTGGGTAGTAAAACAAGTAAAAACGTTGGAAAAACAACTAAAACCGCTGGAAAAGGAGGTGTTGGTAGAGGTAAAAATGTAAAAAAACCAACAAAACCAAGAGTAAAAAAACGAAGCTACACACCAAAAGGAGAAACAAATTGGCAAAAGTTTAAAAAGGCCATGGTAGGTTTTAGTAGAACTAAAATATTTAAATACCTTTTAATTGCGGGTGGTCTTTATTTAGTATATAAATGGTGGACGGATGAAGGTTCAGCACCTTTCCCTGATTGTATTGGTAAAAATATTCCTCAAGAAGATTTTGAGCAAATGGTTAATAGTGGGGACGGGTCAGTTATTATCTCTGACACAGGAGTTGATGCTATTGATAGAGCAGGTGGTGGTAAATTTTATGACGATAAGAAATTTGTGACAGGTAATGGTAGATATTCAGGAACTTGGTCTGAAGTTCCAGGTGTAGGTGTTGTTATCTCAATTGAAGGTCAAGAATACACTATGTCATGTGAAGGAGTTGTGGATGAAGAAGATGGTGGAGGAACAGGTGGTGGTGACGGAACAGGTGGCGGAACAGGTGGTGGAGGTGGATATACACCTTGTTCAGGATTCCCTCTTAAACAAGGTTGTAAATCAAGTGATGTTAGAAAAGTACAAGAATGTTTAGGTATTGGAGCCGATGGTCAATTAGGTCCTAAAACCGCAAGTGCTATTAAAGCGAAAGGTTATAGTATGCCATTAAGTCAATCTGATTATGATAAAATTGTTGCTAATTGTGGAGGTAGTTCATCCTCATCAACTACAACAACAACTACTGTATACACAGGAGGAGAGTCGGGCTCAATTGAGAATTTTGTTTAAAAAATAAAAAATATATATATGAAAAATATAAGATTTGAGAATAGATTAAGAAAAATGTTATCTGAATCTTCAGGTAGGGAACATGTTAAACGAATGTTAAATGAGGCATTAGTTAACAAAGAATCTGAATGTAGAGACGCTTATGGTGAAACTAATTGGACATTGGCATGTTCTTATGGTTGTATCCCGTCAACAGGAAAATTATTAACAAACATAATGATTCCTGGACAACAAAAACAAACAGTGGTAATGTTTGACGCTAAACAACCTGTCGGTTATTATAAAAAAGTACTTGTTACCCAACCTAATGCCGAAACAGGTAAAATGACTGTTTATATGTCAAACGACAATGCTAGTGAATTGTTAAAAAACAACAAACAAGGTTCAGAAACTTTATGGTACGCGGTAAAATCATGTTCAGATTTATTACCAAGTGTAAATCCCCAATTAAGTAAAGAAGCGACCGCATTAATCCAACAATTGATAACTTTAGAAACACCTCCAGGAGGTCAACCAAAACTTAAATTTTGGGCTGATGGTATGAATGACCCTAGCTCAGTTAAAACTGGTTGGATTCCTATTAAATTAAAAGATTTTATTGATAGTTACGTTAAAGCCGATAAAACAGGTAGATTTAACGCTATTGCTACCATGATTGAAGCTCAGAGAGAAAGTCCTGTAATGATGTGGTATCAAGCGGGTGGAGTATCTCAAGCTCAAGCAGAAAGGAGTATTGGTGGTTTAGATGCTTGGTTAAAATCATCGAATGGTTTATGGAAAGAAGGTCCATGTCCTCCAGGTAAAGAAAGAACATGTACTCAAAAAAATCTAAAAACTGACCCTGCAACGTCCGCAAATTTTAAAAATTCACCAACCGATGTGTTTGTTCATATGATGGAGGAAGATTTGTCAGGTGAAAATATTGTTAAAGCTATATATGACGCATATAGTGGAGTTACCCAATCTCCTGATGAGAAAACAAAAAAAGAAAAATGTAAACCATTATTACAGGCATATGCAAAGGCATACGAATTAGGTACTCAAATCGACCCTCAAAATATTGAGGCATATAAAGGAGCGGTTAATCAATGTACTAAATATAATTATTTATTTGGTGTTGATGAAAAACTATTTAGAAACCAATTACAAGTGAATGCGGTTAAAGGTAAAACTGATTATAGTTTGGGTAGTGGTGCAACCAGAACAACTTTTAGAGAAAGTCATCGAGATAGGGAACTTAGAAACTTAATCCGAGAAAGTTTGCTTGATATCAAGCGAACCAAAAAAAAAATCGGCTTGGGTGAGAGTAAGATAATTAACAGTAGAATTAAGTTAATTTCTGAACATAGAACTCTAAAAACAAAATCTCAGAAAGAAAAGTTTTTCAATGAGTTAATGATGGAAATGGCTTACCTTAACTCACAAGGATACGATTCAAAATTAATAAATGAGAATTTCCTTGATATATTAAAAGGTTTGTTTGGTACGGCTGCCGACTCAACGTTACAATATTTTAAAGAGTCAATCGCCAAATGGTTAATTGAAAAATTAACACCAATGGACCCTAATGGTTGGATGGCTAACATTATTATTGTTGCGGTTGGTAACGTTCCAATTGGTGAAATTACAAGATTAACGGAATGTAACTATTTAAGTGATGTTTTAACTAAGTCAATAGTGGAAGGTGCAGTTAACAAATATAAAAACGAACAAGGTCTAACGGGACCGTTCTATGATATTTTAAGAAATGGTATTGTAGAAATGTTGGAAGATACCAAATTCGGTCAAGTCATTGAAACCGCAATCGGTGATTTAGTTTGTCCGTTACTTGGAGGAATTAAAGATAAGATGGGTTCAGCAGCGGATACAATGAAAAAAGGAGCTCTGAGTCTAACTTAAGAAACCTACGAGGTAGTTCTCGTATGGGATAAACCAATAAAAGAAAGGGGGTATTCCAAATCTAACAAAAAGGTGTCGAAAGACACCTTTTTGTTTTTAACTAAATGACTTCTTAAAGTCTTCCCAAATATGTTCTACATTTGAATTTATAATTTCAGAAAATATTGATGGTTCATAAGGTTTAAACCTTAACTTCATATTGGCTTCTCCAGGAGTTCTATCACCTTTTTGTCGATTACAAGTACCGCAACAAGTGACAAGATTTTGCCAAGTATTTGAACCACCTTTAGATTTAGGTTGTGTATGGTCAACAGTTAAGTTTTTTTTACTACCACAATAAACACACTCATGATTATCTCGTTTAAATAATCTATGACGGTTAATTTTTAATTTGTGAATTCTATGTCTAACATAGTTTAGTAGTCTAATTATTAGAGGTCTAACAAACTTATTTGCACCTGCAATAATTGGGTTTTCAGAAGATTTTAAAATTTCTGCTTTACCTTTTGTCACTAAATTAAAACCTCTGTATACTGTAGTTATATTTATAGGAGTATAGTCCGAATTTAAAACTAATACTTTTTCCATAATATCTTTCAAAATAATTTTTCTTTTAAATATAAACAAAGATAATTATCTTAACAAGAGATTAAAAAGTGAGTTTTACATTATGTTTGGTTTTTGGTTCTAAAAATGGGTTTTTGTAAGTGGATTCACCGTATTTTATGGGAAAAACAACCAATGAAGTTTTCCAACTTGCATACATATTAGACAATTGGTCTCTACCACTACCATTATTAATCTCATTCCACCATATATTATTAAATTCATTAACCTTATCAACATTCCTTCTAACCATAAACCCTGTTTCAAATAAACCAAAATTTTTAGGAAAACCCTCTTCTCTATATTTTAACATTTGATTCTCGACTACTAGCTTAGAATCAAGTTTTTGTTCTAACACTTTTTTTGACTCCTCATATATACATTTTCTCCAACTATGAGGAAATATCATAATATTTTTATCTTTAGTAAACTCCATCTTTTTAAAAAGTTCATTTACGTTAGTAAATTTTGGTATAAAACAATGGTCAATCCATATGTTTATATCGTGTTTAGGAAGAACAATATGAGGATTGACTTTAATGTATCTAGCCAATTTTCGACTATCTAATGTCTCATTTATCAAATCAGTATGGCAAATTTCCCACACATCTGATTTAATATATTTATTATCAGTAAATAATATATATCTTACATTTTTATCATAAATCACGGGGTTATTAAAATTATCGTAATCCCCAATATTTGCACTATAAATTATTGTCTTCATTATTATAAAACAGGTTTTATGTAAGAGGTTTTACCTTTACCAGGACCCCTAGTTATCTTCCCGACAAAAAAATCAAAAACACTACCTAAATCTAAAGAAACCCCATTTAATTCTGAAAATACAAACCCTAAATGTTTACCAAATGCGCCCGCTCCAAAAATTAAAAGTTGTCCCGACCTATCTACAGAGTTTAATTTTTTTGTTATTTTGTTAATTTCCTCAAATATGTCAAGATTATTGTTTAATACTTCTTCGTATACTTGTTCTCCAGGTATTAAATATTGCTCAACATGATTAATATTTGGGAATCTTTTTTTAATTTTATCTTTAACATCTCTACAACTAACAATTACAATGCTATCTATAGACTCAAAAATTTCAAATAAATCACCATTATCGACTAACTCAAAATGAGAATTAATCGTACAATAATTTTTATCAATCCAATTAGTAGGGTTATCATCCTTAATTTTTTCATAATAGGTGATTAAATCGGACCATAAACTATTTTTTATAATGTGTTTTTCAGTTGGTAATCCAAGTATATTACATTTCAGTACTGAATTAATTAAATTAATTTGTGTGTTATTAATTTCATCATTTGTCAACCTTCTACCAATCTGTTTTTTTGAGAATTTAGTTATCCTTTTATCATCATTTTTACTTGTATTATTTTTATCGTAATTGGCTAAAATCATTTCTCCATCACCCATCCTTAACATGAATAATGGTTTTCTATTTAACAAGGATTTTAAAACTTCGTCTTTAATTTGTTTTGATGAAAAATTTATTTCCACAATTATTATAAATCTTTTATTATCGACTCTATTTGAGAGGTATTTATATTACTTTGGTAAGTAAATTTAGGATTTTCCATAGTTGATAGGGTTGGTGTAAGATTAATAGACATAAAATGGTCTTTATATTTTGTATCATCACCAATTATAATGTCTGAAAACTTGACCCATGCGGATGGTATACCATATGCGTGTGAACAAATTAAACCATGTAAAGAACTTGATATAGTTTGTCTACATTCCGTAATTTGTTTAACAACTTCTAAAGGGTTTGGGTTATTTAAGTTAATTACGTTATGATTTGGGTATTTTTCTTTAATTTTATGATACTCTTTCATATGCGGTATTATACCTAAATCGTATTTTTTTTTACTTTCATCACAAAAATTAGGAAGTAATAATGCTGCGTCACCATAAATTTCAGGGCATTCCCCCCCATTTTTTAACACTAAATTTCTTGTAATAGGTCCCCTAACAAATTTCCATATTGCTTTTGGGTTTAATTTACCATTTTCCCACGCGGAACCTGAACCAATAACTAAACAATTTTCAGTTGCTTTATTCGCAATTGAACCAATAGAAATTAAATTATAATTTTCTTTAGTGTATTCGTATTTTATTGAGTAATGGTCGAATAATTTTGGTGTTAATACATCACCAAAATTATGAATTTTTTCACCTACCATCCACCAAACTTTATAAGTCATCTTTTTTAAAAATTATTAGATTATTATACACGTATTTTGGAGCTTTTAAAGTTTTCCACTTTTCAGAAACCTCCTTAGTCACTTGGGAATCCACGCCAAAACCATAGGTATTAAAAAGTTCAATCCAAAATTCTTTGGTTTGGCAATTTATATGACCTGTCCCATTTTGTTCTGGTTGTGCGGCGGAAAAAATAATTAATGAATTTTCATCTGCAGAATTAATTAAGTTCATGACAAACACCTCACTTTTTAATGGATTAATGTGCTCCGCAGTTTCTATTGAAATTATACATTCGTACTTATCAGTATTTATTTTTTCCGTACAATCGGTATAAGTTATAAACTTACCTATTAACGGGTTTGTATATTTTTTTAAAATCTCACCATTTATATCAAACCCTTGAAGTCTTTCAACCCCTTTGTTAAAACCTGACTCTAAATAAGCCCCAATACCACAACCGTAATCAATTATTGATTTTGGTTTATATGTATCAATAAACCAATCCATAGTGGTTTTAATATAATCTTTAGTGTTTTTTACAAACCAATTATAATATTTATCATCATATTTTGATGAGTCAAAATTATTTTCCATTTATGTATGTTTTTTTGGAGTCAATATCTGATAAACCTAATGTAAAATATCCAAAAGGTATTTTATTGACGTTTATTTTATTATAAATCTTCATAAAAGCAGAGTGGGAACCTGATTTAGTTTCATTAATCTCCTTAATCCATTCTAATAAAAATTGTTTATTTTCTTTCGTATTTTTTATTATATGTACATAATCATGAGGGGAGCCATTTTTTTTAAAATCCACTAACCAATCAGAATCAATTGGGAAGTCTATATTTTTATTGATTCTACAATCAATATCCAACCATAATAAATCTTGATTAAATTTCTCCATCATCTCAACTATAAAAGTTGGCTTCGCCCTAACATTATCTATCCATGAAGTACCAAAATTATATTCATCAATGTAGTAATCAATACCAAATTCAATACAATCCTGAATTAAATTTTTTGATGAGTTTTTATAAAAATCACCTCCATCTACATCACAGTAAAAACTAATTAATTTCATAATAAATGTTTTTTATCGTTCATATTCCCACCTCTATACCAATGTTGGACATAAATACCTCTCATTAAACCGACTTTGAGTCCTGCATTTTTAAATCTTAAGTGTATATCATTATCAACACCCAACATACCTATTTCTTTAAAACCACCTACCCGCTCCCACGAAGATTTTTTAATTAGAATTATAACTCCACTTAGTAGAGTTTTATCAGTAATATCTAATACATTGGTTTTATTCGTGTTCCATAATTTTTCCCCAAATTCTCTATGATATTTTTGGTCATTTGAGGATTTATTGACATTCGGAGCTAACTGATAAAAACAACCTATCCTGTTGGTATAACAAGTAAGGAGTGAATACTCGGGATTAGATTGGATTACCTCCTCGATATATTTACCAAAAAATGGAGTGGTATGTACTGCGTCCCCATCTAAAAAGCAACACCAATCGTTGTCATCAATTAGATTCATTATTTCATTGTATGACTTGCCAATCTTTTTTTCTGAATTCCACGGAATAACATGAAAAACTCTTGGTTTTGGTACTGTAAATGTTTTTTTTTCCATATTTTAATATATGATTAAGATAAATAATAGTTATCTTACCCTATTTATAAATATAGAGTTTAAAATTTATGAAAATAGTTACAATATCAACTTTTTGGAATTGTGAAAAATATGTGAAAGAGTGCATACAATCATTAAAAAACCAATATTATACCAATTTTGTCTCATATTTTATTGATGATATGTCAACCGACAATTCTTATGAAGTAGCAAAAAACGCTATCGGGGATGACAAACGATTTATCTTAATCAAAAATGAAAATAAAAAATACAAGACAAAAAATTTTATAGATGTTATTAAGGATAACCCCAAAATAAATTGGAACGATGTTATAATTGAGATTGATGGGGATGATAGGTTATCTGATAATTATGTTTTAGGGTTAATTAATAAGGTATTTTCAAATAATGATATTTGGATTTGTGGTACAAGATGGTCCGATAATAAAGGTAGACTTGGTAATTACGGTAAACCTAATCCAGAAAAAGCAAGAAAAACTTCTTGGAATTTTTCACATATGAGGTCATATAGAGCATTTTTATTTAGGTCAATAAATGATAAACATTTAAAATTTGATGGTGAATATTTTAAAGCCGCTTGTGATTTAGGGATAGGTATACCTATGTTAGAGATGTCAGGGGAAGAACATTTCCACTACATTAATGAACCATTATACATATATAATTGGCATGACAAACAATCATATAGTGATAATAATTCCTTTGGTGATAAAACCCTACAAGGACGTACCGCAAAATATATTTATTCATTACCTTCTTATGAAAAATTAAAAATAATTAATGAAATTCCAGTACCTAAAGAGCGGGTTGAGACTAAAACTAATAAACAAATACTTGATGAAATTTTTGATGAGAATAATCATAAAAAATTAACACCAACCATTGAAAAAACAATACCGATTAATTATGATAAAATTAATGTTGTGAATAATAAAGGAATCTTCAACCCAAAAGATTCTATTAAACAACAAATAATTCCAAAACCAAAAGAACAACCAATAATATTAAAAGAAGATACAATCGCAAAGTTAAAAAGGGAAATGTTTAAAACTAAACCAAAAAGAAAAGGTAACAGTCCTAATATATTTGGTAATAGTCAAAGAAGAAAGGGTGGTTTTAGTATTTGACCTATAATATTTTTTATCTTATTATTATTAAAAAAATATGTACGTTATAATCAAACATGTTAAAATGGGTGACGATAAAAAAAGGATACCCGTTATATTATTAAATACAGATACTGAAATTTGGGAATTCGATTCTATAGAAGAAGCGACAAAAATGAAAGATATTTTTGAAACTAATTCTGATTCAGGTCATAAGTACGAGGTCAAAAAAATTTAATTAAATGGTCCTGTAGCATAATTGAATAATGCAACTCACTTCTAATGAGTAGACTCCAGGTTTGAATCCTGGCAGGACTACAACTTTAAAATATGGAAGATATACACCAACAAATTCACGAAGATTTCATTAATTCAGAAGAATACGAATCTTATCTGAAAGAAATGTCTATTTGGGAAGAAAAATATTCCTGAACAATACCACGCAATTAAAAAATTATTGTATCTTTGTGATATGAAAACTTACTCATTCTTAAAAGACGTTGTATATGTGGCATTGGTAATGATTGTTATTGGTGGCCTTTATGAATACTTAGAAAAACATAATTGGGATTATTCATCCATAATCACGGGTGACTTGCTTAAACAAAGACCTATTGAGACTACAAGTATGAATACCTATGATGATTTGGGTAACATTGTTTATATAAAAGGTTTAGGTAATTTTAGTCACTCTGATTTGTTAAGAGCTGAAAGTGTAATCGAAGGATATTACAACACGCACTGTACTATCGAGAGTCCTGTTATGTTAGACGACAAATATTACAGTTCAAACGTGATTAAAGGCCACGAAGCTCTTGACCATTTAAGAGTTTCAGGTAAAAAAGTTATTTATGTGACTAATGATGAAATGATGTCGACTGAAACCGATAAAAGTATAAAAGGATGTGCAAGAATTAATGGTAACACTATAATTGTTAGAACTAAAACATTAAAAAGAACTTTAGTTCACGAATACGCACATACTTTAGGTTTGGACCACTGTGATAATAATGGTTGTGCGTTAGCGAAGGGCCATGGAGAAGAACTTTGTTTTGAGTGTAAAAGTAAAATTAAATAATAAAAGTTATGACTCAGGTGGGATTTTTTATTGTGGGAAAACCTGTAGATGGTGAAATGGAAGATACTATCTTCAGTGAAATGAGAGATATTCTAACAAGTGAAGACTTTAACAAGATTGCATTTTGTGAAAATGAAGAAAGTCATGACATTTTGTATACTTTTTTAAATGAAATCAAAAATAAAAAATTGTTTATTCTGTTTGAAAAATATGAAGTGTTAGTTCATTTTTCGGATATTACACAAAGTGTGCTGAGACAAATTAATATGAACAAGACTTTGACCGAAGGGGAATTTAAACCTTTGTTTGATGAATTTGTAAGTGAAAACTTAACTATTGATTTTATTCTTGACAAAATTAATGAAACTGGTATTGAATCTTTAACTAAAATTGATTATAAAGTGTTAAAATCATAAAATATAAAAAAATGAAAGACTACAATAAATTTATGAATGAACTTAATGTATATAAAGGTTATTCAGTTACAAGAATTAAATTTGCAATCTTTATACATAAGTTTTTTAGAACATTCACCACTAAAGGATTTGAATTCATTGCTACTTTAACTTTAATGTTGGTTTTAGTTAGACTGATTATGGGTGAGTTAACTATTGGATATATAATGTCAACCGCAGTTGTACATTTTTTATATTGGATTTTGGTTTATCCGATACTATCGAAAGTTTTTGAAAATGATTTATACAAATTATTCTCACTTCGTATTAGAATTCTTGAGGATATCTTGGAAACAAAAAAGAGGACCTAAATCCTCTTTTTTAATATTAATAGTTTTTATAATTATCTACTACTTTTTTTACCTGCGTTCCAGTTGGCTACAACAAATATAATTGAGAATATTGAAATCATAAAAGTGAGAACCGATAAAGGACCTCCATAGTTACCAACGGCACCGTCAATTAAAAAGTGCATTCTAGTTAAAAATTCACTACTTGCCCAACCAGTATTATACCCCATTGCCCCAAAACCAATAATACTAGCCGCAACACCTGAAGGAATTCCGATAAGACCCATAAATCTGGCTAACCATCTTTTACCTGTATCAGCCCAAAAACCTTCAGCCATTTCACCACTTGGTTCTTGGTTAGCCATTTGACCTAATTTTTCAGCCTCTCTGTCGGAGATTTCTTCTGTACCTAACTCGATAGTTGACGCAATTTTACCAAAATTAGAAACACCTGCTTTATCTTTTAAAATGTCTAAACCTTCTTGAGCTTCTTCATCATCAAACTCATCTCTAAGTTTTGAAGTTACTCTTGCCGCGATACTTTTAGCTTTATCAATTGCGGACATGATTTTTTCTTTGAAACCAAACATTTCATTTAATTCTGATTCATTTAATCTACTATATTGTCTTCTTGAAGACCTATTACCATATCTCATTTGTTCTCTTTGATTTTCAGAAATAACTCGTTTAACAATTCTCATTAAATCTGATTCTGTTAATCTTATAACTTTTTTCATTACGTTTTTGATTTTTCTTTTTTTATTTTATTATAAATATTTTAAATTTCGTAAAATATTTTATATTTACCCGATTTAGTCATTTTTTTGGTTATTTTACCTGTATAGTCAGTATCAGATGCTTTATCCATAATTCGTTGCCTAATCACATCCCAATTGTTATAGTCAACAAATTCTTCAGGATTTTCTTCCATCTCATCTTCTATTTTTAATATATTATCGATAAAATATTCTCGTGGTGGAGTGTCTTTACCTGTGGTAATTTTTTTAATACCCCTACCAGCATCTCTAAGTTTGTCACCTAACCATCCTTCCTCTACTTCAGGTTCGGATTGAGATTCATTAACAAGTTTACGGATTAACTCCGTTAACTCACTTTCAGTAAGTCTTACTTTCTTTTTCATATATGTATAAATATTCAAAAATTACATAATGGGTATTGTAATAATAAAATATTTTTCATTGTTAATGTTGTGGGAATGGAAAAAAAGTTGTATCTTTGTCAAACAAACAATTTAAAACTATACACCATGACATCTACAATCATCAACGTAACAACAGGAACAATGGCAGGAGACGTATTCTACGGAAACTTCAATACCGTTGTAAAAGGTAAAAAAATTTCTGTAATGGTTTCTAACCATTTGAAGGATTCCAATAAAGAATATGAGTTCCGTATTGCTGGTAAATGTAGAGCTGGTTTTATTAATATCCATGACACTAAAGGAACTGCGGAAGGTGTTATCCGTGGATACAAAAAAAACACATTAGTTAACATCCAAGTGAAAAACGAATACGGGAATTGGGTGAACGTTTACACTCTCAAAGGTGGTAAATGGAACTCAATCGACAAAGGGTTTTTGGATGTGTTGACTGTTGGAACTATGAGAGAATCTTTCCCTGACATGTGTGACATGGAACTTTGGGGTAGAATGGGAGCAAAAACTTGGGCGGACAAGGCGTTTGCACAAAATTAAAAATATAGGTTGATTGGGGAAGGGTGATGCTAATGACACGAGAGTGTATATCGGTCAGTATCATCGGAGTTGGAAGATATACACCAAAGTAATGCCAATCGTAAAATCAGATGTCCACTCAACCATCTTCTGATTTCCTAACTTGGGAGTGTTGAGCAACGGTTGCTTAGCTGACTGTAAATCAGTGGTCTACGACATTGGGGGTTCGAATCCCGCCCCGAGTACTATCAATCGTAAATCCAAGTAACCCCTTGGTAGATGTATTGGTACGTAGCTCAATGGTGAGAGCACGACGCTTATATCGTCACGGTTATGGGTTCGAATCCCATCGTACCAACAATATTTGCCCGAGTGGAGGAATTGGTAGTCTCACTTGTCTTAGGAACAAGTGCTCTCAGAGCGTGTGGGTTAGAATCCCACCTTGGGTACAATAAACACATAAACTTTGGTTCCCATACAGCGGTGAGGTGGGCTAAGTTATATACAATTTCTCGGAGCTGGAAGTAGAAAGCCAAAGAGTGTGTTTAAAATAATATGGTGTCGGTAGCTCAGTAGGTAGAGCAGAGGTTTGAAACACCTTGTGCCGAGCGGTTCGATTCCCTCCCACACCACAAAACGCCTTCGTAACTCAATAGGTAGAGTACTTGATTTGTAATCAAGATGTTGCAGGTTCGATTCCTGTCAGTGGCTCCAACAAACCAATATGTTTGATTCCCCATCTTTATAGGTGGGGTTTTTTATTTGAATAAATTTTATTATATTTGTATTTGAAATTATGAAATCAATAAATCAAATATTCAGAGGTAACGAACATCTAATGGATTTGGGTCCTGTTGAAGAGTTAATTGAATACGCTCAAGAGCTTGAGGATAAAGTTGTTGAAAATACTCAGGTAATTGACCAAACTGTAATATTAAAACAGTTAATTTCCGAAATTAAACAGAGTTGTTCATCTATGATGGAAGAAGATGAAAAACATAAAAGATGGCCGAATGATTTCGAAGAAATGGATTTTAAAGATGCAATTAAAAATTTAAAAAATTATATTACCAAATATTGTTTTGATAATAAAATTAGACTATAATCAGAATATGAAAAAGAAAAGAATATACTTGGATGACGTAAGAACACCCGTAGACAAAGAAAATTGGGTTGTTGTCCGCTCATATGATGAGTTTGTTCAGAAAATAAATTCAATCGGATTAGAAAACATTGAACTAATTTCCTTGGACCATGATTTAGGGGACAGTGCTATGAATGAATGGTTGTACGGAGTAACTAAAAATTACACAATTAATTATGACAACATTACTGAAAAGACAGGGATGGATTGTACTAAATGGTTGGTTAATCAATGGATGGACGGTAAACCATTAGTTGATGTTGTTGTTCATTCGGCAAATGCTATCGGTAGTGCGAATATGATGGGTTATATAAATAACTACCGTCATCTTAATCGTTTACCACAAAATTGTGTTAGAGTGCAAATTGAGCACACGGTTTAAAAAAAAATTGTATATTTGTGGTATGAATATTTTCTTTTTGGATTTTGATGTTAAAAAGTGTGCGGAGTATCATTGTGACAAACATGTTGTCAAGATGATATTGGAAACCGCACAACTTTTATGTTCGGCTCATCATGTTACAGGTGGGACTGCACCATATAAGTTATCACATAAAAACCACCCATGCTCAATATGGGTGAGGTCGTCATTATCCAACTACCTTTATTTATGTGAATTAGGTTTGGCTTTAGGTGAAGAATATACATACCGTTATGGTAAAAAACATAAATCAATTGAGGTGATTGAATGGTGTTTACAGAACAGACCGAATATTCACGATATTGATTTTACATCCCCACCATTAGCAATGGGTGATGAATTTAAACTTGGTAATGACGTTATTGGGTCATACCGAAATTATTACAAAGGTGCCAAGTCAGAAATTGTTTCTTGGAAAAATAGAGAGGTCCCTGATTGGTTTTTACAAAAAAAAGAGTTAGATTTGCGATATGATTAAAATACCTTCAAATAATAAAGGACGTTTTCCTGACGTGTGGATTTTTTCGGACCCACACTACAACCACAAAAATATTTGTCGTGGTGTAACTAATTGGAGGACTCAAAATGGGGGAATTCCTATTGAACAAACAAGAGATTTTCTTGATTTGGATAAAATGAACGCAACTATCGTTAATAACATTAACGAGGTTGTAATGCAAGATGATATATTGATTTGTCTTGGTGATTGGTCTTTTGGTGGATTTGAATCTATTAAAGAATTTTGGGACCGAATTGTTTGTAAAAACATTCACCTTGTTCTTGGTAACCATGACCATCACATTGAAAAAAACCGTGAAGGAATTCAAGGACTGTTCAAATCAGTAGAACATTATAATACTCTTGTGGTTGGGGGGTATACTTTCCGTTTAATGCACTACCCAATCAGTTCTTGGGATGGTCTTAACAAAGGAATAATGCACCTACACGGTCACTGTCACCTACCTACAAATAAAAGATTTGGGGTTGGTCAACGTATGGACGTGGGAATGGATGGTCACCCTGATTTCCGACCATATCACGTAATTCGTGAGTGTGTTCCACTTCTAAAAAGTAGACCTGTTAAATCAGAAATACGAGAAGACCACCATGTGGATGAGATTGTAAATATAGATGCAGGTCAATGAAAAAGAAGTTTAAGACTATAACAATTAATATTGAGTTGTCTAGCACTGATAATTTAGAAGAAATAACTTCTAAAATGATACAAAATTTATCAGATTGTGCGGTGAAAACTGTAAAATCAGAAAAAAAATGGTTTAGTAAAAAAGAACCAATAAAAATTAATTCAATCAGTGTTAGACAGTTCCCTTTAAATATTAATTAGTTTTTGGTGGTAAAGGAGGGTCAAGTAAAAATTTCTCATTTAACCAATTCCTAAGTTCATTCTCAACAAAGTAATCAGGAACTACCTCATCATCAGGTGTTTGACTTGCAATTTCTGATATGTATTTAGCAAATTTAACTTTGTATTTTTCATTCATTAGAGTCATTAATCCATCAGAAATAAAAAATATTTTAGATAGAGGGTCCTCAACACCAAGTTCTCCTTCAACAACATCGAAAGATTTCATTATTGCTTTACCCCACCAAGTCTTGTAGGTTTCGGTATCCTCTAATGCAGGTCTAATTATTTTGTTAATTGCTCTTGTTATAGAAGCCGCGGCTCCTACAAGTAACAATTGTGGAATGAACCAAGGTAATAATCTTAAAGTTGCTTTATAACCACCTTCACCTAGATGAGTGAAAATTCGTTTTCTTGTTGCCGAATCAACAATAGCTTTTAATTGACCAAAAGTTATTCTACCTTGAGCTTTACAAAATTTTTCAGAATCACATATGTTCTTAATTGCTTCACCTGAAGGATTTATATCCTCAAACAAAGTAATAAATTGAGATTCTGTAATTAAAACTTTCATGACAATAAATATTTGTCAAAATCATTTTAATTTAGTACTTTTGTACTGTATGAAAAAACCTTGTAAAGAATGTCCCCATCTTATTCGTAATCGTCATAATGATATGATTGTGGAGTTCGGAAAAAGAACTGGAAAAAAACACAACTGTCATATGACGGAAGGAAAAAAAGATTTGTGGAATGTAACGGATAAAAAACATGAATGTTATGGAAGTAGAAATGACAACAGATAAAAACGGAAGAGACATCAAAGTAGGTGACTATGTTAAGGTGGTTAATAGAATTACTGGCTCTGTAGAAGATTCTGGTGTGATTACCAAAATTGAAGGTAATTATCTTCATCTTGGTAATGGTAAGAATATTGACGGAATGGTAATTAGTGATGTTTATTTTAGAGACGAAGTAATTAAATGGTGATGGGAGAAGTAAAAACTAAATTTGGAATATATACAATGGAAACAAAAAGTAACACACAAATAAGTACAGATAAACTCGGAGTGTTTATTGAACGACTTAAAAAAATAGGAATAGATGTAAAACTATCAGGAAACTTTCCTTGGGTTTATCTTGATGAAATCTGTGGTATAAGAGTTAAAGAAAATTTTCAAGCAAACCACGGATTTACTGTGATGTTTCTTCCAGGAAGAAATGACTCACCACCATCCGACTTTACAGACATTAAGGAAATTTTTAATTTAATAAAAAAATATACAAAAAAATAAATTATGAAAACATATCGTCAAAATCTCAATATATGGTTAGAACAAAAAAAGAATAATACATCAAATGATGAAATCAAAGATGTATTATCTGAAATCCAAAAACATATTAAAAATATGGAAAAAGATGAAGAAGATATGGTAAACTTAGCATATGATTCTGGATACCACGATAAAGAACTCAAAAGAACCAAAAAGGGTAACTACTACCAAAATTATTATAAATTACACGATAAACTCAAACAATTTGTAAAATTTAATTGAAATAAAAATTAAAACAAATCAATAATTAAATATAATATGGACTTATCAAAACTAACAATGAAGGAACTTATTTCTTTAAGAAATAAAATTGAAGGACTTATTCATTCATATGAAGATGGGTATATCTACATTTGCTCTGTTCGTCAGTTTGGTAGTGTTTGGGAAGAAAGACCTAAAAGTTTACATTCATTAAGGGAGCTTTGTAGCGAATATAATGGAGATAATGGTATTGTTGATGTATATACTAACAACCCAAATTTGAGGTTTCCTGAAATGGAATTTTATAACTATGGGGATGTTATGTATATTCGTTCAGAAGGTGATTACAGACAATGGATTGAGTATACTAAAAGAAAAAACCTAATTGAGGATGTAACGAAACGACTTGATGAATGGGATGAGAGTAAAAATTTACCATTTAAATACCGTCCATCTTTTGCCCCAATATGGACAAGAGAAGATGTTAGTGAATGGGTTACAGAATTTGAGAATGCAAATTGGGATTTTACCCCACCAAACTCAATGAAGTCGGATGATTTTAATGAAGATAATATAGAATCATAATATGGAAAGAAAATTAGCAAGTGTTAGAGTTATCGGGGATATCCAAAGAATCCCTGATGCTGATATGATTGAATTGGCCATCGTTGATGGTTGGAAAGTTGTTGTTGCTAAGAATGTTGGTCATAAGGTAGGTGATAAAGTTGTTTACTGTGAAATTGATTCATTCTTACCAATCAGAGACGAGTTTGAATTCTTAAGAAAGAGTTCACACAAAAAGATGGGTGACCAAGAAGGTTTCCGTTTAAAAACTATTAAACTTCGTGGTCAAGTATCACAAGGTTTAATTTTACCTTTATCTGTTTTAAAAACTACTGATATTCCTATGATGACAACATCAAAACAAGAATGGGGTATTCAGTATGAAATGTTTGCAGAAGATGGTTTTCCTATGGTTGGAATTGGTGATGATGTTACTGAAATATTAGGTATTGTTAAATACGAACCACCAATCCCTGCAGAACTTACAGGAAAAGTAAAAGGATTGTTTCCATCTTTCTTACGTAAAACCGATGAAGAGAGAGTCCAAAACTTGGCTAAAGAATACCAAGGATACAGATTCACCTCCGCTCATAAATTCTACGTAACTGAAAAGTTGGACGGTTCTTCAGCAACATTTTACTTTAAAGATGGTGTATTTGGAGTGTGTTCTCGTAATTTAGAATTAACTGAAAGTGAAGGAAATACTTTTTGGAAAGTTGCTCGCGAATTAAAGTTAGAGGAATTATTAGGTGAATTAGATAACAATATCTGTTTGCAAGGTGAGTTAATTGGGGAAGGTATTCAAGGAAATCCGTACAAAATTAAAGGTCAAACAGTTCGATTCTTTAATGGTTTTAATATAGACACTCAAGAGAATATTCCATTTTTAGAGTTTGTTGAGTTAGTTCAAAAAATGAAATTAAAAACGGTTCCAATATTAGACTTTGAATTTAATTTACCTGACACGATTGATGATATGTTAGAATATGCCAACCAAAAGTCCGAATTAAATTCTAACTTTGATAGAGAAGGTGTGGTTGTTCGTTCTTACGATAGAAGAATTAGCTTTAAAGCAATTAGTAATAAATTTTTATTAAACGAAAAATAATACTATATTTGCAACATGTTAGAATTGTTGAACAAATATTACGAGGATGGGTTGGTGACAAAACAAGTTCATCCAACTCTTCCTTTGTCTATATGGAACTACACCCCAAAAGTACAATATGGTCTTTTATATAATCAATACGCTTTATGGGATGAGGTAACTACTCAAGCAAGAGGTTTAGTTGTTGATGAAAATAGTAACGTTGTTGCAAGACCATTTAAAAAATTTTTTAATATAGAAGAAAAAAGATTCACACCAACTAAAGAATTTGATGTGTATGAAAAAATGGATGGTTCTTTAGGTATATTATTTAACTATGAAGGTGAATGGATATTTGCATCTAAAGGTTCTTTTACTTCAGACCAATCAGCCGAATTCAAAAAAATATTTGATGAAAAATATTCGACTAATTTATTAGACTTTTCTTGTACTTATTTGTTTGAAATATTATATCCTGAAAATAGAATAGTGGTTAACTATGGTGATTTAAGAGATGTGGTATTATTAGGTAAAATAGTAACTGAGTCTGGTGAAGAACTTGACGTGGAATCATATCGGAATAACTTTAATGTTGTTAAAAAATATGATGGAATAACTGATTACACTTTTTTGAAAAAAATGGTTGCCGATAACCATGAAGGTTTTATAGTAAAATTTTTTAATGGAAATAGAATAAAAGTGAAAGGAGAAGAATATCTTCGATTACATAAAATAATGACTAACATATCAACTACTTCTGTTTGGGAAGTTTTAAGTAATCAAGGAGATATAGGTGAATTATTAAATGATGTTCCTGATGAATTTTATGATAAGATAAAATCTTATGAAAAGGATTTAAAATACCATTTTCATCAAATAAATGAGTATTGTGGTAAACTACATGATGGTTTTAGATATGGTAAGTATGGTGATGTTGACCCTGAACCAACTAAAAAAGAATTTGCAGAATTTGTTATGAGAAATGTAACAAAAACTGGTTTACGTCCTGTACTATTTGCTATGTGGGATAAAAAACCATATGACTACATAATATGGAGATTATTAAAACCTGAGTTTAGAAAACTATAAAAGTATGACGAAAAGTCATACTTTTTTTTTTTATAAAGTATTTATTAAGTAAAATTACTTAAATGGTTAGTATAGAAATTATTGTTGCCTTTATTACAGGTATATTTGGACCTTTAACGGTTATATTTATAAGACATTTATTAGAAAAAAATAAGAAAAAACCTGACATGGTTCATGATACACTTAGAGTCAGTGAATTAATAAATCAAAAAATAGAACACATTAGAGAAGAGTTTAATGCCGATAGAGTATGGGTTACACAATTTCATAATGGAGGTAATTTCTACCCGACAGGAAAATCTATGGCTAAGTTTTCAGTTATGTATGAATCTGTAGGTTCAGGAGCGTCATCCGTACAGTCAAATTTTCATAACATACCCGTTAATCTATTTTCAAAATCAATAAATCAGTTATTACATAACGATGTTATAGAAATTCCTGATTATAAAGACGAATCAATTGCAACATATGGTTTAAAATATATTGCGGAAGATACGGGATGTAAATCAGGTTATCTATTAGCAATAAAAACAATTGATGACAAATTTATTGGTACATTAGGTTTAGACTTTATCAAGAAAAAAACTAAGCTTGATATAGAATCTATAAATCATTTAGAAGTTCACGCATCTCAAATAGGAGGCGTTTTAATGACCCATTTAGAACAATAAAATAAATCTCTATATTTATTAGAGATGATAATTTATATTTTAGAAGGACCACAATTAGTAGATACTTCAAAGTACACAGGTATTAATTTTAAAGATAGAGTAGTTGGTAGTAGTACACCATCTAAAGACAAAATTAATCCATCTTTATTAGCTGATGTTGACAAAGCTGCAATAATCGCGGGCACCAAAGCAAGTGTTACAACTGCGGTTACAGGGCACAGACCTGGGTCAAGACACAATCCTGGAGGTTTGGCGGTTGATTTGGCGATGTTTGATGGTAAGGGTTATGGTAGTAAAGAGGATGCTAAAAAGAAAGGTATATATGATAAAATAGAAAAATTTGTCAAAGCCTTAGAAAGTATGGGTTATAAGGTAAATTCAGAAAGGGGGAATGACAAGGCTGTTTTATGGTTTGGTTTTCCTAATCACCATCATCATGTTCATGTCTCAAGACTATCGGATGATGGAACCTCAACTTCATCTTCATCCTCATCAGAAGATTCTGATAACAATTCCGATGATAGTAGTGAAACTACAAAAACAACAACCTCACCACCTCCAACAGACAGTAAACCAAAGGGTTTGGATTTCAACACCCTTGGGTTGATTAGTGCTTTAGGTAGATTATCCGAAAACAAAAAAAATAAAAACATGGGTAGATTATTAAATGAAATAGAAAAAATTAATAGGATTAATAAAGTAGTTATTTCCGAAGGTGCTTTACAAGTTTCTTATCCTAAGATTGTTTTTACACCGTCTGAATCAAATTTCCAAAATACAAATAAAAATCTTTTAACTGATTTAAATTCAATTGGGTCTGAAAAAAATATTACGGTAAATATAACTGGCAGTACTCCCGATTCTGTATATGTAATTTTAAATGATGTTATAAAAAGTAAATTAACTGAAAAAGGATACGGAGGCGGTAAAACTCAAAACCCTAATAAATATTATATGGATTATAATGGGTCAATTTACGTGTTTAATAACACAGTTACTTCACAAACTACGGATTCGGCAACAACCACAACAACAACTAAATCATCAACGAGCTCAACAACTAATACAACAACTTTAAAAATAGATACTAGTAGTGCTCAAACGGCTGCCGATTCATTAATTGATTCTGTATTAAGTGGTTTTGTGGCACCATTCGCAACTTCTGAAAGTGTTGGTAATAAAAAAGAAAAACTTCTAAATGAGATTAATCGTATTAAAAAAAATATGATATAAAAAACCCCACCTTTCGATGGGGATAACCAAATTACTTAGTTTTTACCGTGTCTACTTTGTTTGTAGCAGTTGAGTCAACAACTTCACTTGTTGTACTTACACTGTCAGTTGCAGGAACTTCGTTTGAAGTTGCTCCACCTCCGCATGATGCTAACAAAACAATAAGACCACCAAAAATTAACTTTTTCATATTATTTATTGTTTTAGATACAATAAATATAGGTTTAATGTTTATAAATCAATAACCAATTAATTAATTTTTATTAAATTAATATAGAAACCAATATTTCCGAAATGACTGTTTCGGAACTTTTTTATTTTTTTTTTCTTAAAGTACTTGTCAGAAAGAAAAAAATGTTTAACTTTGTAAAACAAATCAGAAATAACTGATAACGTTCTTTTAAATAATTTAGTATTAACTTTTAAAAACTCGAAAAATGAGTGAAGGGACACAAGTTCTTGATAACTTGATTTTTTCCTACATTGGAAAAAACGGTGTTAGGTACCACACCCCAAATCCAAATTTAGCACAGGCACGTGCTAATTTTTACGAGACATACACTGTCTACGTAACTAAAGTGGAAGAGGTAGAGGGAAAATGAAAAAAGTTAACAAAGTACTTGACAATTAAAAAAAATTGTTTAACTTTGTAAAACCTTTCAGATAAAGGTTGGAATTACCGTAAAACAAAGGTCTCCTAAATCTGAAAAAAAAAGTAGAGAAAAATTTGGAAGTTTAAAAAATTGTTCTTAACTTTGTAAAACAAATCGGAAACGTCCGATAACGTTCTTTGAAATTTTAGATATCCATTCAGGAGTAGATTAAAATCTTAGGATTTGAAACTGAAACTGATAAAGATATTGGGCCGTATATAGTCCATAAAATAAACCTCGAAAGGGGGATAAAGTGGAACCATCAGTGTTAGTGGTTCTGCGGTTTGGGAAACCGAACTCGAGTATACAAGTGGGATATCAGTGAGCCTGTAGTACCGAGGATAACTTCGTAGGGAAATGGAAAACTGAATAGGCAATGTGGATTGTCTGTTTGAGGTGGGAACACCAATAAGAATAACCCATAGGAATCAAGTGAGAAATGTATTTCCAAATACATGATTGCGGGTTCCAATATGAGAGGTGACTTAAAACCGAAGGGGTAATACCTGAAGGTAAGATAGAGAACGAGTGGTGTCGCTACTATCCTTACCACAGACCCACCAAGGTCTTGGTACGAAGTAATCTTAAAATATGGAGGTAGGGATATCTCACGGAGTAGTATAGTATTCTGTTTCTCAAAAGGAAATGGAGCTTAAGGTGGACCACTACTTCGATTCATCCACGACACAAAAACTTTACTATTATTGAAGTAACATTTAAGAACATAAAGGAAAAGTGTCCATCAGGTTTTGGTGAAAGGTGACTACATAGTAATGAGCCGTTCATTGCACACAAGGACCCCAAGTCTGAGTGTAGTTTTACCAAAGACCTCTAGTCCCGCAAGGATTTATTGGGGAGGCATCCTCGAAGAGAGTTGAGTAATAAGAGAGTAACCAAAATCTCAAGGAGTGGTAAACCTAAAAGACCGTCACTGAGGAATACTTCTTAAAAGGAAGTGGATAAGAGTAGAAACAATAATGACTCTAAAGGTTCTCAATTAACAGGTGTAATCTCAGCCTTTTTTTAGCTATACATTGTTAAACGTAAAAAGGTAGTTCGTTAGTTTAAAAATGATATATTTATATATATGAAATATACAATTTACAAAATTACAAATACGTTAAATAACAAAATTTACATAGGTAAGCACCAAACAGAAAATATTAATGATAGTTATTTTGGTTCTGGTGTTTTATTAGAGAAAGCAATAAAGAAATACGGTAAAAAATTTTTCACTAAAGAAATTTTGTTCATATTCAATACCGAGAATGAAATGGATTTAAAAGAACGAGAGATAGTTACCGAAGAATTCATTAAAAGGAAAGATACATATAATAAATCCTTGGGGGGTGAAGGAGGTTCTAATTTCAAAGGAAAAAAACATACTAATGAAACTAAACAAAAATTATCAGATATTAGTAAAGGTAGAATTTTTTCTGAAGAAACAAGAAATAAAATTTCTGAAGGAAATAGAAAAAGAGTTCTTAGTGAAAGTACAAAACTAAAACTTTCCGAAAAGGCGAAATTAAGATTTCAAAATGAAGAAACGAGAAAAAAACATTCTGAAATAATGAAACAGTATTATACAAAAAATATCGTGGTGGTTTCCAGCTCGGTCTCATAAGCCGAATACGGGGGTTCGAGTCCCTCACCCGCTACTAAGTGACTCCAAACAAATGATAGGTCGGTAATTAACGATATCCCGTGAAGTTATGAGTATAAACTAACCTTCAAAATTCTCGTAAAGGTTTTTGGTGATTGTTCTGTAGTTGATAACGACCAATTTTAATCCTTAAAAATTAATAAAAAATGAATTCTACCTTGAGGTGTCAATCCAAAGACTGAAGAAGTTTGAGAAAAAAATTGGTAAGGGACCTCTTTTTAGATGTGGGTACTATGATAACCACAGTGTTTAGGTCTTAAAACGGAAAACACATAAAACAAATAGTCGTGAATACTAGTCACCACCCAACGTCACAGGGTTCTGTAGTTGTCTCACTAACAACTCGGTAGGTTTAGATTCCTAGGACAAACAAGAGGGAAGAACTAACGTAATGTTAAATTCTTCCCTCTTTTTTTTATTTTATATTAATTCATAAGGTAGACTTGCTCATTCAAAACATTATTGTGACAACTTTTAAATCTTAGTTTTTGTATTTATTATTATGAGAAATATTTTAGCACTTTTAACCTACCTAATTAGTTTTGTCGGTTTCGGACAATACTGTCCATATTTAGGTCCTGACCAATTATTACCTTGCGGGTCCAACTCAACAACACTTACCGCGGACTTAACCCAATGTGGAGTTGGGGGTATTAATCCAAATCAAACAACAAATTATAATGTAACAAATATACCTTACGTTGCTCAAGTAAATAACGGTACTAATTTAACAATGACCGATGATTCCCAACAGGGTCCGTTTAATATAGGTTTTAATTTTTGTTTTTTTGGTACGACGTATACTCAATTTTGGATAGGGTCTAACGGATGGATATCTTTTTCGCCAAACCAACCAACAACATTTACTTCTCAATCAATACCAACAACTAATGGCTTAGTACCAAAAAATTGTATAATGGGTCCTTGGCAAGATTGGCACCCTGGAATTGGTGGTCAAATAAAATACCAAGTTCAAGGAGTTGCACCTTGTCGTAAATTAATTGTTAGTTGGGTTAATATGCCAATGTATTCATGTACTTCTAATCTTGGTACGTTTCACATTATAATTTATGAAACAACTAATATCATAGAAAATCACATTCAAAGTAAACCTGCATGTCTACAATGGCAAAATGGAACTTCTGTTGAGGGTATCCATAATTTAGCAGGTACAATTGGGATAACAGTACCAGGAAGAAACTCAACCGCTTGGGTTGCACAAAATGATTCTTGGAGATGGACACCTTCAGGACCTGTAGTGACTCCGACATTAACTTGGTATCAGGTTGGTAATCCTATACCAATAGGGACGGGTCCATCAATAACGGTTAACCCACCTGCCGCGGGAGCGAGTTACACCTGTCATTTTGTATATCCGACATGTAATGCAGGATGGGTAACATGTAATGGTTCACTTGGTTTAGGTCCTGATACTGTATTAGTTGTTCCTGGTCCACCTAATTTACCTTTACCAACCATAATATCTAATGAACCAACTTGTAACGGGTATTGTGATGGTAGTCTTATAATAACTCCGAATGGAGGTAATGGAGCTCAAACAATTTCATGGAATGGACCCCAATCTGGATTCAATCCAAACAACCTATGTTCAGGGAATTATGTTTTTACTTTAACAGATGCTTTAGGGTGTACAATAACAAGTAACGTTACATTAATGGACCCTCCACCACTAATTATAAACCCTATTGTTGGTGAGGATACTATATGTATTAATTCTATTAGTGATTTTTATAACACAACAAATTTAATTACGGGTTTAAATTATGTTTGGTCAACAACCAACGGAATTATTAATAACGGACAAGGAACAAATCAGATTACTGTTGACGTTAATGGTACCCAATCAGGTTTTTACAATAACATGATAACTGTATACGGTATTGACGGAAACGGATGTCAGTCTCAAACAGAACTAATCGATATAACTATTTTTAATCTTACACCTTTTATAAATCCTGTCGGTCCATTCTGTTCTTATGACGAATTTGTTACTTTAGAATCATCACCTATTGGTGGTTATTATACAGGAAATGGTGTTATAAATAATGATTTTTTTCCCATAAATGCGGTTGGTAATAATCTTATAACGTATACTTACACACAAAGTGGATGTTTGTTTACAACAACCGAGACAATTATTGTTTACCCACAACCGATAATTGAAACCTTAACACCGTCAAACCCATTTTTTGAAGTTTGTATGGGAGATTCGGTTAACATCAATTTTGAATTGACATCAAATCCTCAAGGAATTAATCAATGGTCATTTATTGATAGTATTTATAATACCCAAGCATACAATCAAACTTTTAGTAGTGAAGGAACTTATATAATTTCAGTTACCACAACAACAAACGGATGTATTTCTAACCCAGAACAAACTACAGTTATTATTGACGAATGCCCTGAAGAGTTGATATATATACCAAACTCATTCACACCTGATGGAGATGAACATAACAATATATGGAAACCTGTATTTACATCAGGACTTGACCCATATGATTTTAGAATGGAAATCTATAATAGATGGGGAGAATTAATATGGGTTAGTGAAAACCCTTTAGTTGGGTGGGACGGTACTTTTAATGGTAACTACTGTCAAGACGGTGTCTACTTATGGAAGTTAGAATTTGGTATACCCGAAAATGACGGAAGAAAAAAAATGTTTGGACATTTAACAACTTTTAGATAAAACAATAAACCCCATCCTGAAAAGGTGGGGTTTTTTAATTGGTGGAGGTATGCGGAGTCGAACCGCGTCCTGCTCACATTACCTACTAAGGACTACACGCTTAGGTCAACATTTGAGCTAATGTTCCGAAATTTCACAATTCCCTTATTTTTAAAGTGGTTCGGTTTACTGAGAACTAATCCTCCACTTGTTCCTTTTCGGGTAGAAACCACACCTTTGTAAAGACTTCTGTTCCTGGGTTATATGTCCACCGACCCGAAGGTTTCGCTTAATCTGATTAAGCTACCGCCACTTCCTCAGTACGAACAAGTCCTACTGCAGAAAGTTTGTTGATAACGTTGCCGTTTATCGATTTTGAACCATTTTAACAAGGTTAGATTCATCCTTGACGTGCCCCGAGTAACTAACTATGACAGTCAATTTCCAAGGTTACCCCCATATGTTAAAGAACTTTTGTTTTACAAATATACAAAAAAAATCCTTATTATCAAATTTTTCAATATTTATTTGTATAAATATGTCAGAACAGGAAGAACTAAAAAATGATGCCTATAAAGGTAGTAAAATCTTATATGAAGATGATAATATTATCTTCCTGAAATGTCTTTCCTATGAATCCGCAAAATATTTTGGACCTCCATTCTTATGGAAAAAATGGAACACTCATAAATACGGTGACACTTTTATAGTTGTTGATAAAAAAGGTAACGATTGGTCCCCGACAAAATCTTATGTTATTAGTGTTAGTGATTATGGTACACATTATTTAGATGATGAAGACCAAGAAATTAAAACATCAACTTTTTTTCATTGGTTCCCACAAATAGAAAACCTTGTTTATAAAACAATTCCAGCACAAAATATTTACCAAATTTTAAAAAAAATAAAAAATGGTGAAGAATACTCAAGTCACACATTAAATAGGTATGATGATTTAATTAGTGGTTTTCGTTTTAATAAAAATTCACCTGGTAAAAGTATGGTACAATTAACATTTGACTATAATGAAGATTATTTTAAATTATTTGACTTGGGTGAAGGTGATATTTGGTTTTTAAGAAATTTGTTTTCTTATTATGATAGTGATATGGGATTTTACCAATCTGATTATGCCTACGAAGATTGGGGGAATGGTTATTTATTGTATGAATTTAACGAAGAAAATAGACGTAAAGTTTTGGAGATAATGTCATTTTTTAACCCAAATTTAAATAAAATGGAGGACTCAACAAACCCTCAAATTGCCAAATTACTAATTGGTACATTCCAAAGACAAACTGAAAATATTGTTGATGATTACCAATCAGAAAAAGAATCGTGTATGTCAAGAACCGCTCAAAAAGAAATAACTGATGACTTAAAAGATAAGTTTACTAATTATGGTATTTTTGAAAAAAATATGTTTAATAAATATGTGACAACGGTCAATGTTTTATTATCTCTTTATAAGAAATATGGAGACCACGATTTAACAATACAGGAATTAATGAGTAAATTAGCTCATGAGTTTAGTGTTGGTCCTTATGAAGAATATATGTACGAGTATGGTTGTGATGATTTTGATAGTGAATCATTTAATAATTACGTATCAGGTCAACTAGATAAAATATTAGAAGAAATTGAGGAGAGCGACAGATTTAGTAATTTAGAAGAATTTAAAAAGGTTAGTAGCGAAGTCCGTAAAAATTACGACTTTGATAAATGGTACTCAACCCCAAAAGATAAATCCTTAAAATTCAATATTAGGTTTATAGACCCATTCACAAATAAAATTACAATAGTCACTCAAAGACAATTCGAATCCACTCAAAACAGGAATCTAACTCTTGATGAGTTTAATTCTTTTTTATATAATTTGGAATTATTTGAAAGAAAATTTTTGAAATCCCGAAAAAAGTTGTAACTTTGTAATATGCAAAGAGATTACGAATTATTAAAGAGTGTTTTGTCCGTTCCATCTAAAACGTATCAAGAAGAACGTATGATTAAATTCCTAACCGAATGGTTAACGGAAAACAACTTCCCATTTTTTGTTGATAAAATGAACAACATCTATGTTACAAAACAAACAGATGAAAATATTGAGTATTTTCCTTGTGTAGTTGCACATACGGATACCGTTCATAATATTGACACGATTAATATACGTGAAGGTAATTTACCAAACGCTCAGAATGTTTTAAAACCCGCATTAAAGGCTTATAACAATGAAGGATTACCAACAGGTATTGGTGGTGATGACAAATGTGGTATATACGCTTGTTTAGAATTGTTAAAAGAAATACCGAATCTAAAAGCGGCTTTCTTTGTGTCTGAAGAAACAGGTTGCCATGGCTCAAGAAATGCCGATAAAGAATTCTTTGGTAATGTTGGTTACGTTATTGAATTTGATGCTCCTGGTAATTGGATGGTTAGCGAATATTGTATGGGAGTCCAATTATTTGAACGTGGTACCGAATTTTTTAAATCTTGTAATGAGGCTTTAACTGAGGGGTTCGAAAATCGACAAAAATACCAAGCACACCCGTATACTGATGTTTACGCTTTAAAACAGTTATTTGATTTTGCTTGTATCAATTTCTCTATTGGTTATTACAATTATCACACCCCTAATGAATATGTTGTTATTGAGGATGTTTACAGTGGTATCGAAACGGGTAAAAAAATGATTGAGAGGTTAGGTAACACTAAACACACTTTCATTCCGAAACGAAAACAACAACAAACATTGTTTGGATAAAAAAAAGGGGGATTATTCATCCCCTTTTTTCTTTCTACCCTTTTTAACAGGTACTGTCTTTATTTTGATTTCTTTTTCTTCTACGTATAGAATATATTTTGTTTGTTCATTTATATTACCTTTTAATACTTCTTCGGAAATAAAGTCCTCAATCTTATCTTGTATTGCTCTTTTAATAGGTCTTGCCCCGTAAGTTTCATCAAACCCAACTTCAGAGATTAAATCTAAAATAGTATCATCATAAGTAATCTGATATTTCAGATTAACCAACCTTTCAAATAATTTATCAAGTTCCAATTTAACTATCGATTTAACTTCATCCTTTTTAAGAGAATTAAAGATAACTATTTCATCAATCCTGTTTAAGAATTCAGGTGCAAAAAACTTCTGTAATTCCTTCTTCAACAAGTCTCGTTTATATTCCTCCTCAATATATGTATTGTTATTACTTTTAAATCCGACACCAGAACCAAAATCCTGTAATTTTTTAACTCCCAAATTAGATGTCATAATGATGACACAATTTTTAAAATTAATCTTTCTACCAAGACCATCAGTAATATGACCATCATCTAAAACTTGTAATAGTGATGAAAAAATATCTTTATTCGCCTTTTCAATCTCATCAAATAAAATAACAGAGTACGGTTTATTTTTAACTTGTTCAGTTAGTTGTCCACCTTCATCATAACCTACATATCCTGGAGGTGCCCCGATTAATCTTGAAATCGTATGTTTCTCTTGAAACTCCGACATGTCAACTCGAATTAAATTTTCTTCACTACCAAATATTTCTTTTGCTAATTGTTTTGCCAAATATGTTTTACCAACACCTGTGGACCCTAAGAAAATAAAAGAACCTATCGGTTTATTAGGGTCTTTAATACCTAATCTATTTCTTCTGATTGATTTTGCAATTTTAGAAACCGCTTCAGATTGACCAATAACTTTATTACCTAAACTCTCTTCTAATTTAGTCAATGATTGAGTCTCATCAGAATTTAATTTTGAAATCGGAATTTTAGTCATGTTTGAAACTACTTCATAAACTAATTCGAGACTAACTTCTCGTTTTTGGTTTTGTAATTCAGATTCAAATTTTTTCTTTTCGGAGTCTAATTTATCTAAAATTCGTCTTTCTTTATCTCTTAAATTTGCAGCCTCTTCGTAGTTTTGTTTTTTTACAACTTCAATTTTTTCTAATTTAATATCCTGAGCTTGTAATTTTAATTTTTCAATAATTTCAGGCATTTTTATATCAACTTGACTTCTTGCGCCAACCTCATCTATAATATCAAACGCTTTATCTGGAAATTCCCTATCTGTGATATACCGTTCAGCCAAATCAACACATAAGTTAAGTATTTCATCAGTATATGAGACTTTATGGTATGTCTCGTACTTGTCTTTTGCATGTTTTAAAATCTCTAAAGTTTCTTGTTTTGTTGCAGAATCAACAATTACTTTTTGAAATCTCCTTTCTAATGCTCCGTCCTTCTCGAAATTTTTTCGATATTCATCAAGTGTTGTGGCACCAATACATTGTATTTCACCTCTCGCTAATGCGGGTTTAAATATATTTGACGCATCCAAGGAACCTGAAGAATTACCAGCACCAACTATTGTATGAATTTCATCTATGAATACAATAATATTTGAATTGTTTTGAAGTTCATCAATTATTACTTTCATTCTTTCCTCAAACTGACCTCGGTATTTTGTACCTGCAACAATTGAGGTCATATCTAATGATACAATTCTTTTATCAGTTAAGTTTCTTGGACATTCCCCATTGAATATCTTAATAGCTAATCCTTCGGCAATTGCAGTTTTACCACAACCTGGTTCGCCAATAATGATTGGGTTATTCTTTTTTCTTCTTGAAAGAATTTGTGCAATTCTTGTTATCTCACGTTCTCTACCAATTACAGGGTCTAATTTACCTTCTTCCGCTAACTTTATTAAATCTCTACTAAAATTGTCCAAAACAGGTGTCGGGGAATTCTCGTTACCTTTACCTTTGTTTTGGTTACTACCATCCTTAGATTCTATCATACTAATACGTTTTCAAAAAATATAATATTTAATTTACTATTTTCAACTCAATTAAAATATATTTATGAATATGAGTATAAGGAAACATTATAGTAAATACGTTGAAACTTTAAAAGCCGATAATGACTTATTGGAGACTTATAGAGATTTAAGAAGAGCGTTTCAAAGAGAAGGGTGGACAGAGAAAGATTTACAAAATCCTCCTTATTATCCAAACGATATCATGAGAAATTTTCAAAATTTTAGTATCCTAAGAGATAAATTATTTTCTGAGTTAAGAAGTTTCTTTGATATTGACCATAATGAATTTGTAGATTATCTTCAAGATAAACTTAAAATAATAAATTTAGAAATACCATTAGAAGATGGCAATATTGAAAGAGGAAATCAAGGGGACGAAGATTATTAATGAAGTCCAATCATCAAATTTAGTTAAGACTGAATATGATACCGAAACAAAAAAATTGGTTGTTGAATTTAAAAACGGCTCTAAATACGAGTATGATGAAGTACCTCATCAAATTTATACTCAATTTAGATTATCCGAGTCACAAGGTAAATTTTTTACAAGCAAAATTTCAAAAACCTTTAAATACAAAAAATTATGATATTTATGGGTAATGAGCAATTTACAATCTATCTTAAAAAGTTTTAATTTAAAAGACAATCTTAACCCAAAGATATGGGTTAATCCAAAATCTTCAAATACAAAAATGGTCCCTAAAGTTAGAGAGACCCTGTTAGAGATTGCTAATGATTTTATAGAATTTTTAGATGTTGATATTATAGTGTCTGATGTTGTAATGACAGGTTCATTGGCCAATTATAATTGGTCTAACTATTCTGATGTCGACATCCACATAATTGTTGATTTTAGTCAATTTCCTGAAAATGTAAAAACTTTATACGAAGAGTTGTTCTACTTAAAAAAAGCAATTTACGGTAATAAACAAAATATTAAAATTTTTGGGTATGACGTTGAGCTTTATGTTGAGGATGAGAATATTGAAAAGGATGTAAAGAACATTGCAATCTACTCAATATTATATGATGAATGGAAAAGTTCACCTAAAAAAGATTTAGTTAATATTAATAAAACCAATGTAACTGAAAAAGCTAAACAATGGATGAGAATAATCGATGGTGTTGCGGAAAACATACAAGACGAGGATATTGACACCGCAAAATCATTAATCAAAAAATACGTTAATAAAATCAGAAAATATAGAGAATGTGGTTTAGAGTCTGGTGGGGAATATTCTGATGAAAATCTTGTATTTAAAATATTGAGAAGAAATGGTTACCTTGAGAAAATTAAAAGTATGAAAAATAAATTGGTCGATAAAAGATTATCCTTAAAAGAAGCGACGACAACCATCGGTGGTAAATTTAAAGTAGACATTGAAAATGGTCCATCTAACCATGGTAAACGAGCCTTTGGTAATTGGCAATCGGATAATGCTTGGGATATATTCGCCCCTGCAGGTACTGTGGTTAATTCATATACTGAAGGTACCGTAATAAAAATAAGGGACACAGGTAAAAATTCAGGTAAAGTATTTGGTACACAAGTCTCAATAACAGGGACTAATGGATATCCTGATATTTTTTATACTCACCTGAAGAATGTAAAATTACAAAAGGGCGATAAAGTTAAAGTGGGTGATGTTATTGGGCTTATATCTGAATGGGTCGGTCATGATAATATGACTCACGTTCATATTGGATTACCAAGAGGAAAACATTTAAGAGATTTATTAAAGAATTCAGATAAAATATTTGTTGGTTCTGCAGGTGGAAGTGGAAAAACTGTTCCACCACCATCAGACGATTCTTTACCATTAAAAAGAGATAGTGAGATAGATAAAAAAATAGTAGATTCTGCAAATGAATTGATTAAAGATAATTCTGAGTTTGCTAATACTAAAAAAGAAAATGTTATCACAACTTTAGAAAATGCCGAAGAAGGAAAAAATAAAATTTTAAGTGAGTTTTATAAATTAGTACAATCTAAAAAAGAACTCAAAAATCTTAAAGGTGTTGAATCAACAATCCCTGTTGACAGAGGAGTTGAATTACTTCAAATAGCACTACAGTTTTTAGGGTTCCTATTACCTAAATGGGGTGTTGATGGTAAATTTGGAAATGAAACTGAAATAGCGGTTAAAGACTTCCAAAAGAAATACAAATTGGATGGGGATGGAACTATGTCAAGTGAAGACTTAACAAAATTATTTTCCATTTTAGTTTTAAAAGATTTTAACGATTCTAATATGTCATCAATTGAAAAAGATGAAGACCCAAATTTAACAAATGATTCTAAAGTGATGGGGAATGTTAAAATAGTTGGTAGTTATAATAGTTCACAAAAAAATATTATTTCATCATTAATTGATGAAATGAAAAGAGTGGGTATTACTGATTCTTACGCTCAAATAGGTATTTTATCGGTTATTGACAAAGAGAGTAATTTTAAAAGTTTTAAAGAAGTTGGTTATTGTGGGACTTCAGATAGTAGAATTGTTAGTATCTTTGGTAACAAAAGAGGTAACATGTGTAAATCTCTTAAATGTAATGACGCGAAATTTTTTGATTGTCTTTACGGATATAAATCAGGTTTAAGTTTAGGAAACGACCAACCTGGTGATGGATGGAAATATGTTGGTAGAGGTCTTAATGGTCTTACAGGTAAAGCAAATTATCGTAAATACGGTGGAATGGTTGGAGTGGATTTAGTATCTAATCCTGAGTTAATGGAAGACCCTAAAATTGCTGCTAAAGTTGCAATTACATATTTTACTAAAGGTAAATCAGCAAGTTCTCTCCCTAAATTTAAATCAAAAGAAGATTCAGTTAACTACTTTGCGGATTTAAATGCTGGTAGGAGGAACTCTTCATTTGGTAGAGGTGCTGCAATTGTGTCATCTAAAAAATTTGACGTAGATAATAATATCACCTAAATAAATCGATAATTAAGTTAAACGATATATTTATAAATAAAATAATTTAAACAAAAACAAAAATAAAATGGGAAATTTGAGACCAATTGGTAGTGAAAAACTACAAGGAATGGACAAAATAAATCGTATTTTACAAATAGCGAAATATAATGAGCATATCCCAACTCCAATCAATGAGAATAAATCTTTGGAGTATCAAAAAACATTATCAGATGGTAATACATATGTTATTGTAAAGGAGAATAATGGTTACATAATTAAAAAGGGGTTGAATGAATCGGTTGCTGATTATATGGAATCAATGAAAGATAGAAAATACTACCCATCATATTCTCAAGCTCTTAAGAGATTAAACATTATGGCCAAGGAAATTAATTCTTCTGAAGGTTATATTAAAAATATTTCTTTATTTGAAAGTGAGGATGATGTGGAAGAAAAATATTTTCTTAAGTTAGATGGTGGTGAAACTAATGAACAGGATGTTCCCGCTCCTGCTCCTGCACCCGCACCCGCTCCTGCACCCGCTCCTGCACCCGCTCCTGAAGCACCTGTAGATGCTGATATGGGAGGTGCTGATATGCCAGATGAAGAACCTGAAGATGACATGGATATGCCAGATGAAGAACCTGAAGATGATGAAGATGTTACGTTTAAAATGATTCAAAAACTAACAGGTAAATTGGCTCAAAAAATTAGAACTTTTATGGAAGACGAAGAAAATGAAATGTCTTCTAAAGATATTAAATATGTAATTAACTCCGTAGTTTCCGCAATTGATTTAGATTCATTAGAAGATGACGATTTAGATGAAATTATTTCTAAATTAGAAGGTGAAGAAGAAGGTGAAGAAGAAGGTGAAGAAGAAGGTGAAGAAGGTGGTGAACCAATGCCGTCACCTGAAATGCCGTCACCTGAAGTGGCTCCCGCACCTCCAGCGGCACCTGCGACGGGTGAAGTTGCCGAGTATGATGACTTAGACGATGGTAAAGAATTTGTTGATGATATTTTTAGTGAAGAGGAAGATTATGAAAATTACGGTAAAAATCGTGGTTATAGAGGTAAGAAACACAGGTTTACAGAACTTGGAGAAGATGAGTCAGGTGCGGTAGAAGGAATGATTGAAGGTTTATTTAGTGAGTCTAAAGTCGACAACATTTTGAAAAAATATTTTAGAGTTGATGAAAAGGAGAGAGTTATCTTAGAAGAAAAGAAAAAACAAAAAAGTGTTTTAGCTGAAAAAACAAATAAAAATATTGTTAGGATTAAAAATTTATCTGAGACAGTTGCTCAAGAGATATCATCAAGTAAGTTAATTAAAAAATACCCAAATTTAAAGTTTGTTGGAAAGTCACAACAAAATAATTTAATATTTGAGAATAATAGTAGAAGAATTAAAGTAACTCCTAAAGGAAGTATTTTATGAGTTATTTAATTTATGTAAATGAATTAGGTGCAAATTATAAAGGGGAAACAACTTATGAATTCATTTTCTCCGATAATTTGGAAAATGTATGGGGAGATTCTTGGGAATCAAAACCATCGAATGGTTACCCATCTCCACCCGATTTAGATTACATAGAAAAAGTTGGAGTTTTGAAGACAGATAAGACAACATTATCAGTTATTCAAAACTCTGATTACTTTTCAATGGTTGACGCAATTGATAGAGTTATAGCGTTGGCGTGGGAAGATGAAAACGAAACAACCAATTTTGACTTAGTTAAAAGATTGGTATTTAGTTTTGGTCAAACTGAAGACTCCGTAAAAGATAAATTATATGAACGAGATTTCGTTCTTGAATTTGAGAAGAAAGTGGTTTATGAAAAATAATAAAAAAATACTATCTTTGTTAAACCATGGGTTTAAAGGTTCGTTACTTAATACGCTAAACGAAGCTCAAATCAATTCAATGTATAGTAGATTAGTTGAAAATAAAAAAGAAACTAAAGAACAACAAATTGTAAACACTCAAACAATGGTTTTTGATTCTTCTAAAGAAGACCAAAAGGCTAAATTAAATCAAATGTTAAAAGACCCTTCTAAATTACAAGGTCAAAACATAGAAGTTAAAGAAGATGAAGAATCAGATATTAATTGGGGATTAACAGGTCATGACCAAGAACCAATTCAAAAAGGACCTACAGGTGACGGGGACCCAAATTCAATCCAAGAGAAAGAATTAATGGAAAAATTCGTATCTAAAAAACAACAAAAATATTTTTTTGCGAAATGTGGTGATGGAAAAACAAAAGAAGAAAAAAAATGGTGTAAAATGGCTGAAGAATTTGCGGAAAAAACAAATTTTAAAAAACTACCTAAAACTAAAAAGAAAGAAACCAAAGAAGAATTCACCATGAAAAATTATTTGGATAAAGTGGGTAGTGCTTATGCAAATAACATGAAAGGACAATTAAGTAAAATGGCAAAAGAAAGTATCAATAAAAAAGAGTTAGAAAAAGGTATTATGTCTTTGGTTGAAAAACATATTACACCTAAAATGAGTAAAAGGGATTTACTAAATTTGGTTTTTGAACAAGGAACTAAAGAAAAGGAGAGAACTAAGGAAAAAGAAAAAACTAAAAGCCCTGAACGTGATAATCCGTATGCTCCTAAACCTGGACCAAAGAAAAGTCCAAAAGCGGGAGATACCAAGATTGCACCTCCAATACCTAAAACACCTACAAAACCTGGTAAACCTGATACAAATACCCCATATAACCCTAAAGTTAAACCCGCACCAAAAGCTGACAAGGGAAAACTACCTAATTGGTTGACATTTGATGCTATTGGAATTAATCTAAAATAAGATGAGTGTTAATTATAAAATGGAAAAAATATTAAGAGCAAAAACTAATTTAGAAAAAAAATTAGTTAGAGAAGGTTTAACTTATAATGAGAAATCATTATTAAATGAAATCAAAAAAAGTTTAACTGAGGCACCCATAGATTATGAAGGTCCTGAAAGAATGGGTCAGGATGTTGAGAGAAAAATAACACAGAGAGAGACTCCATTTCATGGTCACCCCGCAATACCTCAAGAACAAAGAGATTTTATCGAGGTGATTGCATCAAAAAGATTTAAAGACTCAGTTGATAAAGTAAGAAGATTTTTAGGTAATACCCAACCTCTACAAGGACCAAACTCTTTTATGAACTTGATGATGATGGGTATGCAATCATTACAACAAATTTCATCTATTGAATCAAGAAATAAACAAAGACTTGAAGAATTAGCGGTTGAGTTGGTTAAAAAAGAAATGGGGATTCCTGAAGGAGCTTTACAATTCGACGCCGAATTAGTTAGTGGACCTATGAGTGCCGCTCAAGGGATGCAAACCCAATCACAAAATCCTTCTGAAGATGAGATTAAAGATGCTTTTAAAGAAGGTGAAGAACATACCGAAGATTTATTAAACTTTGTAGATGAGTTCGAAAAATTCAATTTAGAGAAAGCAAAAAGACGATTTATAAATTCTTTAATACAAGGTGCGGCGTTCAAGGGTGGACACATGTATGTCTTGGCGGCTGATGAAATAAACAATATTGACCCAAGATTATTACAGATGTATGGTGTTAACCAATCATTAATGGAACATCTATATTGGGTTTTCCCTGATATGGAAAATATGGCGGGTTCGGGAGGTGGACAATTAGGTCAAAGTGAAATTGATGATGAGACCGACCCACCAACAGTAAAGGCTAGGGCAGGTACTTTTCCGTTATTAATTCATGAATTGGTAAAAGGTGTTTATGAAGTATTTGGTACTCACGGATTACCTGATGACCCAAGACAACAAGAAATGGTTATGGGTTCTGAAGATACATTACCTGCTGAGATTTGGGATTCAAGATTAGGACCTATTTTTTGGGAAAAATTTGTTGCGACATACCCGATAGAATTATTCGAGGATGATATGAAACACATCCAACATTATCTATTTATGAGATTTTCTAAATTAGATGCGAATGAATTCTTTAGAGTTGCCAAACTTATATTACAAGGAGACCCTAAAGGACAACAATTCATTCAAAGGATGGTTGATGAAATAGTTTCAGAATTAAAAAAACAAGAATATGAAAGAAGTATGAATCAATATGACGATGACGATGATGATTATGACGATATCGACCTTTCACAATTAGGATTATAAAATACAAAACAACAAAAATAAACCCTCATTTATTAAATTAAGTGAGGGTTTTAATATTTATAGTAAAATAGTTTTATGAGTTTAACAAAAGAACAACTTCTTTTAGAGTATGTTAAGTGTATGAGAGATACTCCATACGCATTAAGAACCTATTTGCAAACATATGACAATACAGTATCAAAATATGTACCGTTAGAATTATTTCCAGACCAAGTAACATTACTTGAAGACTATGAGCAGTATAACGAAAATATCGCATTAAAGTACAGACAGGCAGGTGTATCAACAGTTACAGGTGCTTGGATTTCTAAAAAATTAGTTTTTGCTAAAAAAGAAAAACCTGAAAAGATTCTTATTATCGCTAACAAATTGGACACTTCTATTGAAATGGCAAATAAAATTAGAATGTTCGTTAGCCAATGGCCGTCTTGGACGGGTGTTGACATTGACCCTAATAAAAAATCAACTAAACATTACAAATTAACCAATGGGTGTGAGGTTAAGGCGGTTGCAACATCTAAAGACGCCTTACGAGGATTTACACCTACTGTACTTGTATTTGATGAGGCGGCTTTTATCGAAGCGGACAGTGATTTTTGGGCGGCTTGTATGGCCTCATTATCTACGGGAGGTAAAGTAATCGTAGTTTCCACACCTAACGGATACGACCCAATCTATTATGAAATTTATGACCAATCATTACGTAACATGAACGATTTTAAGATTACTGAAATGTATTGGTTTAGAGACCCAAGATATACCAAAGATTTATTCTTTATTAAAACTGAAAGTATAATACACTACTTATTAAATAAAGAAGAATATAATGAATCTGATTTTATAAAGTGGGAAGAAAAACCTTTTGAGAATAGGGATTATAAAGAAGTAAAAGAGTTAATGAATCAAGGTTATAAACCATGTTCTACTTGGTTTGAGAACATGGTCAAAAAACTTAAGTATGATAAGAGAAAAGTATCTCAAGAGTTAGAATGTAACTTTTTAGGTTCGGGTGATAACGTATTCGATTCTTTAATGTTACAAAAAATTAAAGAGAATTCTATTAAACCCCCGACAAACAAAATGATGGGTAATGCTTTATGGATATGGAAAGAACCCATTGTAGGTCACAAATATGTTATGGGAGTTGATGTATCAAGAGGAGATAGTGAAGATTTTAGTTGTTTCCAAATCATTGATTTTGATAATAGAGAACAAGTTGCAGAATACGTTGGTAAATTACCTCCTGACACAATGGCTGAGATATGTTATAAATGGGCCAACATGTATTCTTGTTTTGTGGTGATTGATATTACAGGTGGTATGGGTGTTTCTACCGCAAGGAAAATGCAAGAAATGGGTTATAAAAATTTATACGTTGATGGTATTGATGTTTCTAATAAATGGAAGTATGACCCTAAAGCATTAGAAAAAATCCCTGGAATAAATTTTAATAATAAACGTGTACAGATAATTGCTTCATTTGAGGAGGTAATGAGACATGAGTTTAAAATATACAGTTCCCGTTTATTTAACGAGATGAATACATTTGTATATATTAACGGAAGACCTGACCACCAAAAAGGTCATCACGATGACCTTATTATGGGTATTGCCATGGCAACCTATGTTGCTGAATCGTCATTTAGTAATTTAACAAAAGTAACTGAACATACTAAAGCAATGATTGATTCATGGTCGGTTAGTAATAATGAAAATGTATCACAACAAATAGCGTTTAATCCCGTGATACCGCATTACAATGAAAGAATATCACAATTTAATTCAGGTCATATACCAAGAGAAGAATATATGAAACACGCTTGGTTATTTGGTGGTAGACAATATTTATAATAAAATAAAACTATGGGTCTAACAAGTAGAAAAAGGTCGGGTAAAAAATTTAATGGAAGTAAGCTAAATGTTCCTGGTCAAGGAATTAGTTCTGTTAAACCTGGCGGTGATAATAAAATAAATCAACAAAAAGGTAGTGATAGTAAAGGTAATAATCAATAACTATTTATATTACTTCTGTTTGTGATTAAATTAATTATATGGAAAATAATAACAATAATCTAACGGTTTGGCAAAGGTTGTCCCATGCACTCGGACCCAATGCCTTATTGAATCAAGATTACCCAACGTACAAATTTGATAAAAAAGATTTATTAAAAACTACTTCAAAACAAGAATACGATAGAGAGTTATTACAAGCTCAACAAACTATGTATTTGTCGGGTCAATGGACCAAGATTGAAAGTAACTTATATACTCAGGCGGTCTATTACGAACCAACAAGGTTAGCATCATTTTATGATTATGAATCTATGGAATACACTCCTGAGATTTCAGCCGCGTTAGATATATACGGTGAAGAATCAACAACTGTTGACCAAAATGGTTATATGTTACAAATTTATTCGGAATCTAAACGTATTAAAGGAATATTAGCCGATTTATTTAACAATGTGTTAGATATTAATACTAATTTACCAATGTGGACAAGAAACACATGTAAATATGGTGATAATTTTGTTTACTTAAAATTAGATTCAGAAAAAGGTGTGGTTGGTTGTATGCAATTACCAAATATCGAAATTGAAAGACTAGAGAGAGGTATGCCTGCACAAGCAACAAGACAGAATATTGAGGAGCCTGCAGAGAATAAAGGTCTTAGATTTAAATGGAAAATTAAAGACATGGAATTTAATGCTTGGGAGATAGCACATTTTAGATTGTTAGGTGACGATAGAAAACTTCCATACGGAACATCTATGTTAGAAAAGGCAAGACGTATTTGGAAACAATTATTATTATCTGAAGACGCTATGTTAATTTATAGAACATCAAGAGCGCCTGAAAGAAGAGTATTTAAAGTTTTTGTCGGTAATATGGATGACAAAGACGTTGAGGCATACGTACAAAGAGTTGCCAATAAATTTAAAAGAAATCAAATAGTAGATGACAAAACAGGTAATGTTGATTTAAGATTTAATCAGATGGCCGTAGACCAAGATTATTTTATTCCTGTTCGTGACCCTGCACAAGCATCACCTATTGACACTTTACCTGGGGCTCAAAATTTAGCTGAAATTGCTGATATTGAATATATTCAGAAAAAATTATTAACCGCATTACGAGTACCTAAAGCGTTTTTAGGATTTGAAGAACCTGTTGGTGAAGGTAAAAATTTATCGTTACAAGATATTCGTTTTGCAAGAACTATTAATAGAATACAAAAATGTATGATTGCAGAATTAAATAAAATTGCGATTATACATTTATTTCTGTTAGGTTTTGAAGATGAGTTAGGTAATTTTACATTAGGATTAACTAACCCATCAACACAAGCTGATTTATTAAAAGTTGACGTTTGGAAAGAAAAAATATTATTATATAAAGACGCAGTAACCGCAATAGAAGGTATTGCTCCTGTATCAGTTTCATGGGCCAAAAAACATATTTTAGGTTTCTCAGATGAAGAAATAAAACTTGATTTACAACAACAAAGAATTGAAAAGGCCGTTGGTGCTGAATTAACTAATACTGCAACAATTATAAGTCACACAGGTTTATTTGATAATGTTGATAAACTTTATGGTTCCAAGTCAGGTGATACTGCGGGAGGAGGGGCCGCCCCACCACCTCCAGGCGGGGGGGATATGGGAGCACCTACACCACCTCCTGGACCTGAACCTGGCGGTGATGCGGGAGTAACCCCTGAATCATTAAATAGAGATAATTTAAAAATATTACTAGAATCTGATTCTTTAACTGACGATGGTTCCTACATAGATTTATCCAAAGCGAAAAATTCTTTGGGTGAAATTGAGGATAGATTGAATAAACTTTTAGGTGATTGATATTTATAATAAAAAATACAAGATGGTTAAGTTTGGATTATTAAAATCAAAGATAGAAAAAGTATTAGTTGAGTCGTACTCAAATGATACTTTTAAAGAAGAATTGAAAAGATTTAAAGTATATGTTTTAGAGAATAAAAACATTAGTAAATTATTTTATCTTTATGACGAATTAAATTATAAAAGAGGGTTAAATGATATCCTTGCAAATGATTATATAAATGAATGTATAACCATTTACGAAAACACAATTAATAAAGTTAAAGAAAAAGATATTTTAAGATTAAAAAATTGGGTAAGTAACGTCAATTCAAACAACGACTATCCTGAAATTGATAGTTTATTTTCCACTGATGTTTTAACAATTGAATCTAAAATAAAAAGTAAAAAAATAATTAAAGAATCGTTAACAAAACCAAAACCTATACAAAAAGAATATGTTCATCTACCATTAAGTACTATGGTTGGAATAGCAAATAAAACAATTTCTAGTTACGTTGAAAGTTTAAATGAATCTGAAAAGAAAGAATTAATTGATTTTTTAAACACTGACGATTCATCTCTAAATAATGATTTTAATGAGGTTAAAAATCAGGTAATTAATAAATTATCAAATCTTAAAAAAGGTTCCGATTCGGAAACATTATCCCGAATAAACGAAACTATCGAGAGAGTATCATCAGAAAAATGTAACAAGTTTACACTATTCAAACTGAAAAAACTAAAAGAAAATCTTTAATCTAAATTAGATTTAAATTTTTGTTGTACGTATTTAGCTTTTTGAAGTTCCTGTCTTTTTATAACTGATTTCTTTATAAAAGTTTTTCTATTATTTAATTCAGACATTTGTCTTATCTTAATAATTTTACTTTTGTATTGTTTTAGAGCTTTCTCTATTGAGTTTTTATTATCCACTTTAACTATTATCATATACTACATATATCTTAAAAATTTTCTTTTTTTGACTATTGATACAAATATACTTATTTTTTTGAAAAATAAACTTAAAAATATGGAATTTAATGAAAAAGGGGAAAACCTCAAAAATCGCAGGGTTCAGAACTGCCAAAGTTATTTATGGTACAGTGGACTCATTTAATCTAAGGTCACTGTATTTAAACATTCAAACATGGGTAGAACCAATTATAGACTCGGAAAATTGGAGTCGAGTCGTACAAAATCTAAGTAGAACAATAAAACATGTTGTGTTAGATTCATTAGATAAATCAATCTTTGATGATAAATTTATTGTTGATTTAGATTTAAGGTCGAGTGGGTTAACATTAGGAAAAAAATCATTTCTTAACCTTGAAATAAATTTATACTTAAAGGAAGAAGGTATTGATTTTAAATCAAATAGTTTAAGAGGTTCACTAAAAAAATTATCCCGAGACGTTTTCCAAAAAGGATTTTTAGAGAGTAGGTATTTCACCTATTATTTAAGCAAAAAAGATAAAGTAAAAGTATAAACTCAAATACTTCAATATTTATAATTAAAATTGACAATGAGTTTACAAATAATACAACCAGGCCAAGTAGGTAAAGGAATTCTTATCGAATATGACGCAGGATTTATTAATCCTAAAGATAAGTATAATTCTGAACTAATCAGAGAATCCAAAAATTTCATGGACCATACAAAACCTTTTGAATTTTATGCAGTATTACAAAAATATAATACACCAAATAGGAACGGTAGAATTTACCCTGAAAGGATTTTAAAAAGAGAAGCTGATAATTACAAAAAAATGATTGAAAAGGGGACATCATTATCTGAATTGAATCACCCTGAATCTTCTCTTATAGACTTAGATAGAGTATCTCATATTATAACTGATGTATGGTGGGATGGACCAATATTAATGGGTAAATTAAAATTACTTACAAGCCCAGGATTTCATGAAAGAGGTGTGTGTTCCACAAAAGGTGATTTAGCGGCAAACTATTTAAGACAAGGGGTAACTCTTGGTATTTCTTCTCGTGGGGTAGGTTCATTAAAAAAGGTTGGGGAACAAAATGAAGTGCAGGATGATTTTGAATTGATTTGTTTTGATTTAGTTTCGTCACCATCAACACCTGGGGCTTATTTATTTTTAAATCCTGAAGACAAAAATAATTTCGAGGAAAATCTTGATGAGGAGAAAAAAATGTCAATTGAAAGAAATGTTGGACAGTCAGGAAATAAATCACTTGACTTAATGAGAAAGTTATCCGATTATTTAGGATACTAAAAAAATTTATTTATGGACGAAAAATATTTCATTGCCCGAGTTACCATTGATATGGTAGATTCAGAATCAGGTAAAGTAAAAAAACAAAAAGAAGAAAAGTTAGTTAAGGGTTATAACCCAACTGATGTTGAAGCTAAAATTACTAAGGTGTTTGAGCATTATACACAAGATTGGCGAATAACCGCTATTGTTGAAAGTAAAATAGATGAGGTGATAGAATAATTAGATTTCAATAGTTTAATTAACATAGAAAAGGGGGTCAATAGACCTCCTTTTTGTTTTTTGTCAAAAATAGAAATATTTATGGAATATAAAAACTAATTGTTGAAACAGTTAAAAATAAAACTTTTTTAACAATTGGTAATATTTATTATAAAAATAAAAAACGCAAAATGGCAAAAGAAAAATCATTAGTAGAAGAAGCAATCATCCAAATGAAGAATTTGGAAGAGGCGGTTGCCGAAAATGCAAAAGGAATACTTGCATCAACGATGAAGCAAGAAATCAAAGATTTAGTAAAAGAATCTCTATCTGAACAAGATGAAGATGAGGTTGAAACAGATGTTGACATTGAAGATGACGCAGACATTGATATGGATGCCGAAGATGATATGGATACAGATAACGACTTAGGTGATGAAGACATTGACGTTGATGTAGATGCGGATTCTGAAGATGTAATTGACTTAACAGGTCAACCTAGTTCTGAAGTTCTTAAAGTGTTTCAATTACTTGGACCTGAAGACCAAATAGTGGTTACTAAAGACCCTAATGGGAACATAAACTTAAAAGATAACGAAACAAACAAAGAATATATGATAGTAGGTGAAAACATTGAAGAAGAAGATTATCTGAACGAATACTCTGAATTAGGTGATATGAATGAAGAAGATTGGTCGACAGATGGAATGAATAATGAAGATATCGATGCTCTTGTTGAAAGAGTTTTTGGTGTTGAAGATGAATATTCTGAAGATTCTGACTATGATGACACTTCTGACTTTGTTGGACTTGGTGGTATGGACGAAGGTGTTTACGCTGCCGTTCGCGAAGATTATGACGATGAAGCAAATATGGGTGCCTTAGATGAAGATGATTTCGATAGTATTGATATGAACAAAATGTACGGAGACGAAGGTGCTGACCAATTAGGTGAGGATAACGATGATATCGTTTACGAAATTGAATTTGATGGAGAAGAACCTGAACTTTCTGAACGGGGCCACTCTAGATATCGTGATTTAAAATACCATTTTGGTAGACGTGGTGAAGATGAAGATGAATATGACACTACGGATGACTATAAAGATGGAGATTATGATGAACTTGAAGAATGGTCTTGGGGTGGTGCTTTAGCAGGAGGAATATCAGGAGGATTAGGTATTGATGAAGATATGGAAGAACCTGTAATGGAAAGTAAAAAAATGTCACGTAAAATACCTGGAGTCGGAATGGGTAAACCTAAATTTTCTTATGATGGCAAACCTAACCAAAACTTACGTGTGAAAAAACAAGGTTACGGTGGTAAAGGAATTGGATTTGGAAACGCTAAAAAAGCATCTAAGTTTGACGCTGACAAAGATAATGGTCAAATGGATGGAGAATTTAGAGTTAAACCTAAAAAGTTTGAAGCAAAAGAAGCGGCACGTACATATGGTAATGGTTCTAAATCAGGAAGAGGGCTTAGAAAAGGAATCACTCCTAATAGAAACCTTACGTTTGAAAACGTTGACGCGAGAGAAATACAAATCCTTAGAGAAAAAAATGAAGAATACAGAAAAGCATTAAATATCTTCAGAAATAAATTGAATGAGGTTGCGGTGTTTAACTCAAACTTGGCTTACGCTACACGTTTGTTTACAGAACACTCAACGTCTAAACAAGAAAAAATAAATATATTAAGAAGATTTGATTCTGTAGAAACTATTAAAGAGTCTAAGAATTTATATCACCAAGTTAAGGATGAATTATCTGTGTCATCAAACCAATCACCAATCAACGAATCATTTGAAAGAGTAATTGAAAAAACTCCTTCTACAGGTTCAGCGGTTAACTTGATTGAGTCTAAGACATATGAAAATCCACAATTCTTAAGAATGAAAGACTTAATGTCAAAATTAAGATAATAAAAAATAAATAAACAAAAAAGCAAATAAAAAACCAAAAAAAATGGGAGCATTATTAGAATCAGGTCTTGTTGGTAACATCGGTCTTAAGCACCTTAAAGTTATCAAAGAAGATACAATTAACAAATGGGATAGATTAGGATTCCTAGAAGGTCTAAGAGGACATTTAAAAGAGAACGTAGCTCAGTTATATGAGAACCAAGCGTCTCACCTAATTAATGAGGCAACTTCTGACGGTTCTTCAGGTTCATTTGAAACTGTTGTTTTCCCAATCGTTAGACGTGTATTCTCTAAATTATTAGCTAACGACATCGTGTCTGTACAAGCTATGAACTTACCTATCGGTAAATTATTCTACTTCGTACCTAAAATCCAAGGGTATAAAGATGGTAGTTATGATGCGGCGACTTATTCAGGTGGTTCAGGAGAACATTACGGTCCTGTTGGAGCAGTAAACGGTTTAACTGCTGACCAAGCTAAAGCTGGTCAAGGTTATACTACAGGTACTGCGTCTAATTACAATCCTACTTACAAGAAAAATCTTTACGATTTATTCTATGAAGGTAATGAAGGTCAATTAGACCCTCCAGGATTATTTGATTACTCTAAAGGTCAGTGGTCGGCGATTACTGCAACTACAGACGTACAAGTTTGGAATGGTTCTAACTTAGTTGACGCTGATGGTCAATACAATGGCGAAAACGTAAGAAAAGTAATCGTTAAAATGTGTGGTTTTGCTAACACAGGTAATGGTAAATTAATCGGACCTGATGGAAATGAGTATGATACTGAATCATTCTTAGCAGACTTAAGAGTATTCGCTAACGAAAATTTCACAGATGATGATTCACCATGTAATGTTGTTTTTGCTGACGACGCTAAAACTATACCAAATTCTTTATTGTTCCGTGTAGTTACACAACAATATGGACAAGGAATTGTTTCTAATTTATCAACAAGAGCACAAGCATCTTGGCCTACAGAAGGAAATGGTGGATACTTTAATGATATTTGTACTCCTGATGGATGTATCTTTTTAGAAGTTGACCTTTCTTGTCCTGTATGTGCTAACTGTAACGCAACATCTTTAGATGGTTACACAGGTACTACAATCGATACATTAGGTCTTAATGACTTCACTGCAGTATTTAGACGTTACAAAGAACTTGAATTCGAAGACAAAATCGGTGAGGTTTCTTTCGACCTTGAGTCTGTAACAGTTTCTGTAACTGAAAGAAAATTAAGAGCACAATGGTCACCTGAATTGGCTCAAGACGTAGCGGCATTCCACAACATCGATGCTGAAGCTGAATTAACGGCTTTATTATCTGAACAAGTTGCGGCAGAAATCGACCGTGAAATCTTAAGAGACCTTAGAAAAGGTGCGGCTTGGAACTTACGTTGGGATTACAACGGATGGAGAAGAATCAACGCTACTACTGCGTATACACAAAAAGACTGGAACCAAACATTGATTACTGCAATCAACCAATTGTCAGCACAAATCCACAAATCTACTTTAAGAGGTGGAGCTAACTGGATTGTTGTATCTTCTGAGGTTTCTGCGATTTTTGATGATTTAGAATACTTCCACGTATCTAACGCGTCTCCTGAGCAAGACCAATACAACATGGGTATTGAAAGAGTTGGTACATTATCAGGTCGTTACCAAGTTTACCGTGACCCTTACTTCCCACCAAACCAAATCTTAATTGGTCACAAGGGAACGTCATTGTTAGACACAGGTTACATCTACGCACCGTATGTACCTCTACAATTAACACCTACAATGTATAACCCATTCAACTTTACACCTATCAAAGGTATTATGACAAGATACGCTAAGAAAATGGTTAACAACCGTTTCTATGGTAGAGTAACTGTTGATGGTATCCGTACATTCGACTTAAGAGAATTGAGATAATCAAAATCTTAAAAATAAGAAAAAGGTCAGATAAATCTGACCTTTTTTTTTGTTTGATAATTTAAATTGATACTTTGCTCATTTAACTAAAAATTAATAAAACTTATTAAGTGTTTATACTTATTATTAATTTAATTTAGAATATTTATAAATTACAATAATCTTAAAAAAAATAACTATGAAGTTTATATTAATGATATTAGTTTTTTTAATGTCATTTGTAACTGTAGGACAAGTATCAGGTAGGTATTCTTTCTCATCATCAAGTGGAACATATACACCAATAACAGGTGGTGTTAATTATGATAATTTTACCAATTGGAATAATACCGCGTATTCAGGAACATTACCTAATAGTACCGCAGGTTTTTTAGATGATAATGTATCATCCGCTTTATTACCTATAGGGTTTAATTTTTGAGGTGTATGAAGACGGGACAATGAAAAAAATAATTAGGTAAAGTGGGGAAACCCACTTTTCTTTTTAGATAATGAATTCTAAATGTTTTTTTTTAACTAATAAGATATTTATTTATAAACAATGTAATTATGAAAAAATTGTATTTTCTAAATGAAGAAGAAAAAGAAAGAATTTTAAAACTTCATAAGAGTGCCACAAGAAAACAATACATAACCGAAGACATGGATAATAGAATGTGTGAGGGATGTGGTAAATCAGATATGTATGAATATTCTGAATTAGATGAAGCTGATGCGGGAGCGGTAGCGACAGGACTTGCTTTAGGTGGTGTTGTGGGAGCCGCTTTGGCTTATGTTAATTCATCTGCAGGGTCTTATAATGGTGTTAAAAAAATATTTGACGCTTGTAATGCTTCAGGTATGGGTAAATCAACAATGAACGGAGGAACTCTCGATAGTATCTCAAAACAAGTGAGAACCGCAATTGATGGATGGGGTACCGATGAAGATGCTATTAAATCGGCATTAGGACAAATCGCAACAATTCCTGATTTATGTGCGGTTAATAAAAGATATGCTGAAAATTACCCTGGTAGTACATTATTAGGTGATTTAGATGGTGATATCGATAGTGATAGTGAATGGAATAAATATGTATACCAACCATTATTAGCAGCTAAAAGAAAATCAGAAGAACTTGGAGCAGGAAAATCTTCAGGAGGAGGTATGTTCGGAGCAATTTCAAGAAGTGCTAAAGCCGCGATGATTGCGTCTATGGTTAAATGGCAACCTTCGTGGGCTAAATATAAATGTATCCTTAACAATAAGGACGCTAAACCAGGTAAAATGTCTAATGGTAGTTATGCAATCACAATCGGTGGTTCTGTTTATTATGACAACGGAAGATATAAAGCTCCTGATGGTACTATGAAATCGTATACATGTCCTGGCTCAACAGTAACCCCAACAACCTCAAGTAAAACTTCTACATCAAGTAAAACCTCAACAACAGGTAAAACCGCAACTAAAACACCAAGTCCTGTGGCTCAATCCAATGTAAAACAAGTCCAAAAACTTGTTGGAGTTGCGGAAACAGGTGTGTTTGATGATGTGACTGCTAAGGCAGTTAGAACTAAATTAGGAATTTAATAAATTAAGAAAAATATAATCATGAAAAGATTAATTATAACTGAAGAAGAAAAAAGAAGTATTCTTTTAAAACACGGTAGTAAATCATTTTTAAATGAGGCTGCTAAAGACGATATTATGGCAATACAAAAATCTTTAGGTTTAACTGCGGATGGTGTGGCAGGACCTAAAACAATCTCATCTATTATCGCAAAATTAGGTGGAGGTTCATCAGCGGCGGCGACCAATAAAACCGCAACACCTACGACACCTGCAACACCAACAACCCCTACTACACCTACTACACCAACAACCCCTACTACACCTACTACACCAACAACCCCTACTACACCTACTACACCTGCCGCGGCTACCACTACAACATTCTCAGCGGCACCTGTTGCGGGGGCAACAACTTTAGAACAAGCTTGTGGTACAAGAAAAACTAATAAAGACTATAGACTTTGTAAAAAAGTATTTAACAAAACTACCAAATAATTATGAAAAATACTAATATACTTAAAGAAATAAATGAAATGAAATATCTCTTTGACTATAGGAGAGGTAAAGTTATTTCTGAACAAGAAAGTTCTGATGTGACAGATTTTGTGGTTGGTGGTAAACAAGAAGTTAGTGTTGGACCTAAAACTGTTGCTCCGACCGTATCAAGCACTCCTTCAACAACTACTAAAACAACTAGAAAAGCCACAGGTTTAGAAGTTCAAAAATTACTCAATACAAAATTTAGTGCTGGTTTAAAAGAGGATGGTAGAGTTGGTCCTTTAACTCTTGGTGCAATTATGAACGCTCTCGAGGGTTCATCAGGTTCATCTGCAGGAACCTCAACAGGAGTATCCACAACACCTACTACTACAGTAGCGGGTGGTTCAGTAACTTCAACAACTACGGTTGCTGGCTCAACAACACAAACTTCAACCGACGCAGCATCAGGAGGTGGTGGTATAGACCCTAATGTGGTGGGACAAGAATTTAATTTTGGTTAAAAAATAAAATATAGTATAATAAAAAGACCGACTACAAATCGGTCTTTTTTATTATATGTCATCTTCAGTTCCCTTCCCAACTTGTTCCCTACTTAATACTCTAATACATTTAGAAATAACTTCAGACTCACCAAGAGTAAAGGCACTCATATTATGACAATATTTAATCGCTTCAACCAAAAGATAAATTGCTCTGTCCTTATCCATAGTATCGAGTAATACCTCTAAATGATTTTCATCTTGTAGTTGTATATTATTAAATAATTTTCCGTATAATTTTTCTTCCATAATTTTAATTTAATGAACCGTTAACCTTTTCCAAAATTGTATGTAAGGAATAGTTTATTTGAGACTTAATTTGATTTTCTAAATCAATTCTTATTTTTTCTGTTTTATTATCATACATATTTGTTAATCTATCCCAATCCCTCTGTACTAATCTAACATCATAATGATATACATGATTAGTCATACTTACTCGTCTATCATCTAAAATAACAAATAAATCAAGAGTTGTATTTCTGATATAACGTTTACCTGATAGAGGAGCGATTAAAAACTTAGAATCGTCATGTCTAATTAAACCTCTACAAATACTAACACAAGTCCTTTCATTTTCCGACAATTCATCATCCTCAGACTTCATGAATTTATATTTTAATAATAATGACCACTTAACGTACAACCTTTTAAAAATTCTCCTCATAATTTTATTTTTTATATTCAATTAAGTATAGGATAAAATATTGATAAAAACAGGTCTTGTTAAAAGTTTTTACATTATTAAAATATTTATAGATATGGATGAATGGATTGACGTTAATAAATTACCAATAAATGAAGCAACGATGACTTCATTAACTGCAGGTGTTTATAACGGTCCACAAGAATTAGGTATAAAAAAATGGAAAAAATCCGAAATGGGTCCATTTTACGTAAGTTTAAAAAATGAACTTAATAAACTTAGTAAACAAAAAACTCTAAAGAATAATAAAGCTCGTGTAGTAGGAATGTGGGAAAAAGGTACTGATGGTACTTACGATGTTCCGACACATGATGTACACACTATTAATGAAGATTTAGCGGTTTGGTTTGGTACTAAAAAGAAACCAAAAGGTTCTTCACAACCAAAAGGTCCTTGGGTTAACATATGTCGTAAAGATAAGGACGGTAAACATCCTCCATGTGGAAGGCCTAATACTGATAAAGGTGCGTACCCTAAGTGTAGAGCGGCGGGTGTTGCGGGTAAAATGTCTGATTCACAAAAGAAAGCGGCGTGTCAACAAAAAAGAGCGGCTGAGAAAAAAGATACACAAAGTGGTAAAGGTCAAAAACCTGTGATGACATCATACAAACCAAAAAAGAAAAAGACTCTTGAGGAGTCTTTATCTAAAATTATTAATAGAGTTTTAAATAGTCTTTAACAAGTTAATAAAATTAGTCCACGTATTTAAATCGTTCTCATTTCTACCTATATTGGCGGAATAACAACATAATACAACATTTTCTTTAGTGTAACCTTTATTTCTATCTAACCTATCTAAAGAAGGTTGTTGGGGATGTTTCTTATAGTTTGATGGTATTAAAGGGACTTTAAACCAATAACACAAACCGTTTTGTTTTTCAAACATCTCATTAATATCACTAACCGTTAAAGTATTTTCTAAGTTACGATGTTTTGAATCATTTATTAAGGTATTTTGCCAAAGTCTTACTCTTCTTTCTTTTTGTTTAATACTCTCCTTGATTCTATGTTTAGGTTCTAATCTTTTTTTTCGTTTATATTCTCTTGTATCAATTAAAATACATTCTTTACATTTACTACCTCTTTGTGTTTTATAAAAATCATTTTCTGACTTTATTTTACCACATTTACTACATTGTTTATCCATACTAATAAATGTATGGGTAAACATTAAAATACAAAAAAAAAGAGACGTTTAGTCTCTTTTATTTTTTAACAATAAGGTGGTGAACATCTCTTTTTACCATCGAGACCTTTTATCTTTCCTTTACAAACTTGTACTCCATGTCCATTACTATATGCACTGGGAAATACGTCGTACCTCGCCTTGGCGGCCGCTTTACCACGAGCACATAATTTAGTACCCGTTTTCTTTCTACCTTCCATCATAACCATATCTTTATCATCTATATTCATAGATAATTCCATACCATCTTTTTTTGACTGATTCATTATAAAATCAAAAACTTGGTCTAAAGTATTTTTAGATTCTGCAATATGGTCTTGTGCCCAATCGTGACCATTCTCTAAAATAGATTCTACCATGTTACGGTCTAAATCTAATAGTAAATCACATTGTCTTCTCATTTGTTCTAAATTAGAAAAGAACATATATCTACTACTTTCGTACGCCTCTTCCCTTAAAACTTTTTTTATAAGTGTATTTAAATTTTTCATATATTAAGATATTTCACATATGCTTTATCTGCATATTTTATGAACTTTTCACCATATATTTTGGCTAATCTATCCATAATTAATTGGGGATTTTTTCTCATGTATCTTAAAATGTCAGCAGGGATTTGCTCATCATATTTACCAAATAAAGATTCAATCTCCTTTTCTCTTGGTTGCATTCTAACATTAGGTTCGACACTAAATTTAGAATTACCAATCTCGTCATCAAATTCTTCGTCAGATTCATTAATAACTCTTTTAATGATTCGATTTAAATCTGATTCCGTTAATCTTACTGTCTTTTTCATTGTTTATTAATTTGAACCTGAATGGTGTCTACGACCTTCCATCTTTTCATAATAACCCTCTTTAGAACCTTTCCAATCCCAAGGTAAGTCATTTTTAATATTATAATCTAATTGTTTGTCATCAACACCTTTAAGTTTTCTCATCAATTTTTTTATTAATGTTTCTTTTTCTTCTTCTTTGATGATTCTCTTAACAATATTATGTAAATCGTTTTCAGTTAATCTTATTATCTTTTTCATATTAATTATAATATCCGTTTATCCCCCCTAATTGTACGGCATCTAATTGCATTACAGTTCTTGTGTTACCAGACGCATCTATACCATCAGTCCATATTGGGTGTGGAGGAAAGACAGTTAAAGTATTCCCACTACAATCAAGTATACATAGAGGTTGTTCAGTGTTAGCGCTAAAAATTTCTTCGGCCATTTTATTTTTCGTTTACTATTTGAAACTTTATTTGTCTTTTATAGGTGTTCACCTCACCCGAACTCTCAACTTTTAAATCGATGAAATATTCGTTTGGTATTTTATCTCGAGTATCAAAAATAAAAAAGTACTCATTAGGTGTTCTGTTAACCATAGTCCATTGTTGTACCTCTACTTCAGTTTGACCTTCTCGAACATATACTCTATAATAAATATCAACTTTTTGTAATAATTTTTGAGTTGTAAAGGATTGTTTTACAATAACCCCAACTTTTCTGACATCACTATTTAAAATTTTCTCATCTTGTTTGATACCATAATAGTCAAACCCGTATAATTTAGGCTCTACCGAACTTGTTCCAATTTGTATTGAGTTTTTAAATGGATATAGAGTGAAGTCATTTAGTATTGGTGAAATAAAAAAACCGTTTAATTCTAAGTTGTACCATTTATCTGAAAAAGTACAAGGTGTTTTATAACCAACTAATGGAGGTACCACAACTTCATAGACACCATTGGTTCTTCTACATGTCGGTAGTCCCGTTAAAATTGGTGTTCCCGAATTATCTAATATATCTACTAATGGATTTGAGTCTAAGTTAATCGGATTACCATTTTCATAGAGGTATAGATATAATTTATTTACTTTACCTAAAGTGAAAAGATTCCTATCGTCATCAATTGAGTCATCATAATTAGTTTCTAAATGAGGTTCGTAAAACGTTTGAGTGTGTCTTGTAAAAAATTGTACTTCATAAGCATCTGATAAACCTGTTAAATTTTCTAATTCAGGTTTAAATGCGATTCCCCATCCCGCAACATTAATTAATGAACCATCGATTATAGAATTGATTTCGTTAGTCATATCAAAGGCAATATTTTCATTACCAAATTCAAAATGTTGGACATCAATAATGGTTAATGCACTAAAAGGTACATTCCCTAAATTTTTATTATTATAAATTCCTGGTTCTGACCAATCATCTATTGTTGTTCTTTGGTAAAAATTTGATGGTCTATTAGAATAATTTCTATCATAATCAATCTCGTATTGTAAGTCGGCAAAATCATACCCAACCCCTTCGTCCCATAATTGAGGTGTCGATGGGTCGTCATTAATATATGGTATTCTAAATAAAATTAAGTCAAATGAGGTAGCTCTTTGTCTTGATTGTGATGTTGTGGTATTTAATAACTCAGGGTTAAAAGTTGAGGTGTTTACCATTCGTAATGTATGTTTAACACCGTCACCTACACAATTTGTGTTTATTGTACCTTCATTTATTTTTTCTAAAAGAAGAGATAAATCCAAATCAAATATAAAACGACTATATCCATTTGGAAATGTTGAGCTTGCTAGTTCACCAAAGAATATTTCAGTAACAGGGTTTCTACCTGTATTGGTGTAACTATTGGAAATTATAGTATTGTTCCTGCTAAAATATGAATTATTTATTGACATCAATTACTTTATTAAATAAATATCAATTAATTCTGATATTTTGATTTAATATAGTATTTTCAGCATCTGCTAATAATTGGTCAATCTCAGTTGTACTCTGTAGATTACCCGCAGCTACGGGTACAGGTGGCATTGTTGCAATAGGATGTACGTGACCTTTTATAAATAACATTATTTTTCTTAACAATGTTATTAATTCATCTCCTCTAACTGTTGGGTAAGTTTGGTTTAATATAGTTTTGGTACCTTGACCGATAAAACTATCTTGCTCTACCCCGTATAACGAATTTAATAATTTGGTACTTTCATTACCTCTTGGTCCTTCAGAGTCTTGAGATATTAAATATAATCTTTGTGCCCCTAAAACCCCATAAGTAATAGCCGAACCCTCAAAATCAAATGGAGTAACTGTTGATGTAACAACTTCACTTTGTGGACCTAATAAGGCGTTACCATTTTTATTTTCTGAAACTAAAAAGAAACCGCTCGATACTTTACCAGGACTTAATTTTATTTTAGTGTAAAATTTAATATAGTTATTTAATTCTGCAATATCATTATTGGTTTCCGTCGGTGAAAATTTATTTCCTTTTTGAAAAGTTGCGATTGATGGGGTTGTAATAAATGGAAATTGGTCTGTAACAACATACGTTGGGTATGGGGATACATTGACGTTAGAGGTAAAAACACCATCAATATATTTGTTTATAATAAAGACTACCTCATCAAAACTTTTATTTGTAAAACGAATTTCATTTAACAATGTATAATCGGACCCTGGACTTAATTGAGTTATTGTTTTCGCTTTGAAGTTTTTAGTGTTAACCATATCAGAATTAGGTGTCACATTGTATACACCGACACTACCGTTAAAAACATTTTGAGTATTCTCAAGATTTTCAATATCCCAGATAACCATTTTTTTAACCACTTTAACAACCTCTTTTAAATTAACTCTAACTTCAGGTTCTAAATTTTTCTTAGTTCGACCAAAAATAGATAATTGTAAAAATGCTCTATTAGAATTACCTACAGGTGGAAAAGTACTTTTACTTAAAGGTTCAATTACCTTACCCGCCCTAATTAGTACTGTATCTTTTTTTACAATAACATCTGCACTACCTCTACCTAATAAACCGTTGTCTAAAGGTTCAGGAAAAATTCCATATGTTTTTGGTTTATCTCTATATGTACCATCAGGATTTCTTAAACTACGACCCTCTTTAATTTGGTCACCAGCCGCTAAATATTTCTTCGCACCCTCATTATACTCAAACGGGCTAGTTAGTGGTGATGAAAATGGTCCTTGTATGTAGAATTGATTTTCATATAAGAATTTTTTGTTCTGATAAATAATGTGAACATATTCTTTATTTTCAGGGACTTGGCTAATATAAAAAGGTAATAAAGGTAAGAACACAAAAGGGTCTTTTGATGTCCATTCATCACCTTCTTTAAATTCTACTGCTTTTTTAGCTGATTCGTAATCAACATATGGTGCAGGTATAACTCTAAGTCTACCCAGCATCATAGGGTCCTTGTTATCATAAACAGTCCCCTCAAAAATTATTTGATACTTATTTTGTTCGGTTATTTTCATTTTTTAATTCTTGAGTCGTATTCTTTTTTAACCGTATTATATGTTAATTCTAACTTATCTAAATGTTGTGTTAATTTAATAACCGTTTCTTTAGTAAGATTAAAATCTTCATTAATAAAGTCCATAACAAATTGTAAATCTTTATTTGAATGTGATTTAAAATCTTTAATTATCTTTAATACCTTTTCAGCGTCTTGTTTTTTACTCATATTACATTTTTTTACCAAATGAGGATGCAGGTACTGTGAGACCTGCAGGTGTTATTGCTAAGGCTCCAATCGCAACTTGTACTTTACCATTTTCAGATTCTTCTTTCGCCATGGCCTTCATTTGTGAAAATTTAGACAAAATATCTAAGTTAGGACTTCCATCAGGCATTGCACCTGTAGGAACACCTATTTTTTGTAGTTCTTCTATAGCCCCAATAAAGGCTCTAGATTCGGAATAACCATCTAATATTTGAGATGCAAATAGTAAAGGTAATGGTATTTGAATTCCCCATCCTGTACCCGCAATTTTTAACAACCATAAGATTTCATCGATGACACTCTTACACCTTCTCCAATCACTAATAAATTGAGCAACAGTTAACAATAACTGTATTAATTTTAAAATCATTGTAATTCTTTTATCACTTTGTTCTCTGGCAATATCAGTAATTACTTGTTGAATTAAATTTCTAATGTCCCGTTTAATTAATTCAAATAACTCTTTTACGAAAATGGCACCTACTTTAGAAACTAAATTGATGACGAATTCCTTGAATAGTTTTGCAAACTCTATGTAGCTTTTTACAAGGTCCACAATTTGATTACCAATCGATTTTAACATTATAAAAATCGGTAATAAAATTTTAGGTGATAAAAGTGAATACACAATCCCTTGAGCCATTAATTTTACAAAATTAAGGTCTAACGCCGCATCTATATTACCTTCGATGGCTAATCCTTGCCATTGAGGGTTATTACTAATTGATTGGGTAATTGCGTCTGCGGCATTAACTAAATCACTATCAGGAACAAATTGTAAATTTTCTAACGAATCAATAATGGCGTCAGCATCTATAGGAAGTTTTACATTACCACAATCCTGATACTCAACAACCCCATTTTTTAAATTATCAACTCTAAGGTCAATATTTCTTAAATCTATTTCAGTAAACTCGAAGAAGGAGTCATCAACTCCATCTAATTCAGCAATTTTAGCAATTCCACTAACATCAATTTCTTTTGTATTGTCAAAACAAAGACCTAAGATTCTTTGTAATATTAAAGCAAATTTACTAGCGTCGCCCGCTTGGTTAATTCCGATATTCGCTTTAATAGATATCGCCCCCGTTAAAGATTCTATGATGTAGGCAATCATAGTTGTGAAATCAACTATTTTTATTGTTTTATAATAATCGGCCAGAAACTCCCCAACTTTGTTAACATTATTAATTCTGTTATATAATGTTACCTTGAACCAAGGTCCTGTTTGTCCTAAATTATCCTGTTCTACATATTGTATATCAAATAAATCTTGACCTGATTTACCAACATAATTTTGTCCGTTATCAATTGAATATGGTTGTCCACTTTGTATTCTTAGATACAATTCTTTGTTCATTGAAAATGGGTAAGTTTGTATTTGAACAGGATTTTTTTCATACATAACTTTACCAGGAGATTCAACAGGGTCTTTAATTAATAACCCTCCAATATCTACTGAAGGTACTTTAATATATAAAACTTGAGCATCAAACGTTTGTTGTTGGTCACACCCAACCGCGGTTAAACACTCCTCTAATAAAATTTCTTGTATCTTGGGTTCGATGTTCTTTAACGTTTTTAGTAATAAGTTTTTAATATATTTAATAGAATTACTACCTTTACCCCCTGTTAAATTGTTAATATCTAAAAGTTGCTCAAGCTGATTCTTAACTTGTTTTTCAAAACTTTTGGTTTTTTTCTTTACATCATTTAATGATGAAGTAATATCAGATTTGGTTTTTTCAAACGACTCACCTGCCTTTTTTTTCGCCTTTTTATAATCAGACTTAAGTTCTGTATACGCCTTAGTCGCAGTGATTTTGTCCTGTGCTTTCTTATAATCAGCATTTAAATCTAATGACGCCATTTTATTTATTCATTTTATATGTGTCGTTTGGTTTAGAAATATCTTTCTCTAACAAGTTTTGTATTATATCACCATCGACATCTAAATCGGATATTGAGAACGATTCTTTATTAGAATTACTTTTTTCCCATATACTTGCTTGTAACTTAGAGAGTGAAAGTTTTTTCTCAACACAATCGTTTATTATTTTTTGTTGTTTTTCAATCACAGGACCAATAAGAGTCATGTCTTCAGGTTCCTTCATCATTGACAACATTTTATTCTGAATTCTAATAGCAGTGTTTCTTTGCTCAACTAATTCATTGTATATTTCTTGCATCAATGAAAGTATAGATTCTTTACTTAAATTAATTTCTTTTTTTTGAGGTCTTCCCATGTTTAATAAATATTTTTATTTACATTTTTTATTTAACCATTTTCTCAACTAAATCAAGATAAATTATTTTGTATTTTTTCATTGAACTTCTAATCTCTTTTGTTGTTAGATTAGTCATTTCTCTCAGTGAGAGTAAGATTATATTTTTATTGAATTTGTTGTTAGACGCACCTACAAAAATGTTTTCGTAATTATCGAAAATTTCGTAAAGTGCGTGACCTAGTTTAATCTCATTTTCATTTAAATTTTCTTCTTTTAAAAAAGTATCTAACTCGACTAAGAAATTTTGGATTACTTGGGCTGAATCGGGAGTGTCGTTTTCTATACTATACGAAAAATCTTCATTGTTTTCTAAATCAAAAGAAATGTCTTCATATGAAATTTTACGATTTATCTCTTTTTGGTCTTTTATTATCTGACCCATCAAATAATTCTTACAAATCGTCCCAAAATATGAGTAAGCCTTCTTTTCTTTAGAAGGTTTAAACTTATCAATTTTAGTCATTAAGAAAGAATGAGTGTCAATATGAATTTCATAAAAATCCATATCTTTACGGTATAATTTATATCTCCTAATAATAGAAGATATCATCTTATCCAAAGGTTTCCTTAAAAAGTCATTGTATATTTTATTTTTTTCTTCAAATGTCTCGGCTTGTAAAAATTCAATTACCGCCAACTCTTCACGTACATCAAAATAATTAGACTGTTTAGGTTTTCTACCTTTTCTTTTTAATTCTACATCAGTATTTCCCGATATATTTAAAGATTCAGTCATTTAAACTTCTTGAGCATCATATTTTATGGCTCTGTCATTGATAAAGAAATATTCTTTTTTGGCCGAATCAATCCAAAATCTAACTTCTTCTTCACTAAGTACGTTATCACCATTCTTATAATTCCAGAAAATAGACCCTTCTCTTAAATTTGTGTGTTTATAACCTATCTTAGGAATTGACATAATTCTTATAGAATTGTGAGTCATCCTTAAAAAGAATTCATACCCAAAAGTTAATTTGAATGATGGTTTTAATAACCCAAAATTTAAAAAAGAATCCTTTTTAATAACCATTCCTGAAATTTGAAAATTTTGATAAGTTTGTAATGTGTCATTAGTTAACACACCCATTTCAGAACTAATATTTAAAGCGAATGTTGCCTCATTAGTGAACCCTGCAAATTGACCTTTTTCATCTGTATCAACCACTATTGGTAGAAAAGACTCAACATCAGGGTACGATTCTGAATATTTTTTAACATTATTAAACCATATTTTTGAATACTCATCGTCAAATTCAAAAATTGAAATCCATTTTGAGTTAGCATTTCTAACCCCATAATTTACCTGTTCTGAAAAATTAGGTTCTTTTGTCCATAAAACTTTATTCACTTTTAAATCTGAAAAATCAAAAGAGTCCAAATATTCAACTAATTGAGTTTCATTAGTATGTACTATAACTAATTCATTTATTTTGGTTTTTTGTATTTTTAATGATTCGATTGCTTTTGTAAAGTATTCGTCAAAACCTCTAGCACCTGAAGATTTGATAGGTAATATTACTGATACGTCAAATTTTTCCATATTGTTTTTAATTTTAATTTTTTATTCTGCTGGTTGTAATTTAGATAATTGCTCTTCAAACGATATTTGACGAGATTTAAGATAGTAGTCAAATAATTTTACAGTATTCTTATTGAAATTTTCTTTAATCTGTAATTCCCCGACAGTTTTTTTCATACCATCAAATAGAGTTTCATTTAAATTATCCTCTAACCAATTTTGTAATACATCTGCAATAAAATCTACAATTTGGTTTTTATTGTTAATCCAAATACCATTATCTTCATTTAACCAATGAGGTAATAAATTAGGAACTAATCCTAAAACAGGTATACCTGATTTCATAGATTCGAGAGGGAATGTCCCATAGGAACTTGTCTCATCAATCCAAACAGAAAGGAAACAATCGTTAAGTGAATTTGCAAATTCTTTTTCACTCAATCCTCTCATATCTTTAAATGTAATCCATCTATACTGAGGAAATTTAATATAAAAAGTTTTAATTATATTTGCAGTGTCTCTTGGTTCTCTTGTATGAATAGCAATAATTGGTTTTGGTGGTAATGTTTGATTTTTAAAATTATCAGAAATAAAAGGTTCTAACACATCAATAGATAACCCTCTCATTACGTTTGTAATATATTCTTTTTGGAATTCTGAAGTAGTAATACATTTAAAAAATCCTAATTGGTTCCATGTCTGACCTGGTTGTAAAGTCTCTAACATATGGTCATACGCTTGACAAAGAACTATTTTACCACAAGGTAATTTAGTAATCTGACTCATTACAAATCCGTAAAGTTCAGGAATAACAATAAAGTCTTCAGGTGCGACTTGTAGATTCTGACCCTCAATAGGTTGATGAGGTAATCTATCCATATAATCCTGACCTAACCAATTAGCAACACCTGCGTAGTCAGACTTTTCATGTAGAATTATTGGGTTGTACCCATTATCTAATAAGGCAATACCCAAGTTATATATGTAGGATATAGATGCCTTTGCATTACCCTTAGTATCTTGTACTAATAGATAAATTTTAGATTTTTTGTTTTTTAAGTTCTCAATCGACTTTTCTAATTTTGTAATTTGTTCCTGATTCATATTAATATTTATTTAATAATTTTTTATTTAAAAGACTATTAAAAGCGATTTTAAACGGTATAGATAACTCATTATTTTTAATACCTAACGTTTCATCGACTTCCTCAATTTCGGTTAATAACACATCTGTTAATAATTTAACCATATCGTATTTAACAACACTAATATGGTTTTCTGCAGAACCCGAATAATCTTTCCGGGGTTTTGCGTTTGTATACTTCTCAATAGCATCTAAATCAAGATAGTAGTGTTCATTTAAAATTTTTAACATTATAAAAACTTTTTTAGTTCATCTTCCAATTCCTTTATAGTACTAATTGTGTTAGGATGGTCGATATGTTTATTATATTCAGTTTCGAATTTTATTAAAATTTTGTCTGAAGGATATTCTAATAATAATGATGGGTTGGATGTAAGTAAAATGTCTATTTGTTCCCACATTGATTTTATTGTATAATTACTATAAAAAAATACTCTTTCTAATTGACATCCGAATTTTGAAAGGAAGAATAGTGAAGCTGGCTTAGACCTACCGATTTCGTCTGAAACAACTATAAAATCATGGTTATCTCTAAGATTAACATACACATCGTTTAAATCATTAAAAGTTGTATATTCAGTAGACTGAGAGTGACCAAAAATCTCCATTGGGAATTCCTCATATAAAAATGAAAATAAATCATCAGGTTCTTTAAATTTAAAGTGTTCTCCTAAATTTAATGAAGTTACAGGTAGAATCATTTCATATTTAAAGTCTGACTCATCTTCTATCCCTTCTGTTTTTTGAATTAAGAATTTATCGTAGGTTTGTTCTATTTTACCAATCGTATTTCTTAATACACCATTAATTTCAATCCCTATTCTCATCTTCGTATTTTTCTAATATTTTAGCAATTAAAGGGTTTCGCACATTTTTAGCGTTTCTAAAATCGTAAACCCCGATATCATTAATATTTTGAAATTTCTGTAATGCGTCATATAAACCTGATTGTTTTTTATCTTTGTATCTATCTGTCTGTTCCAAATCCCCAGAAATAAAGAATTTACTATTAAAACCAATCCTTGTCATTAATAATTTAATTTGGTTAGGTGTTGCGTTTTGAGCTTCCTCAAAAACTAAGATTGAGTTGTCTATATTCATACCTCTCATGTAAGCGAGTGCAAACACTTCGATAATTTCAGCCTCTTTTAATTTTTCTCTAGCGTCTTTACCAATAATTTTATTTAATAAGTAATATGAAGGGAAAATATAAGGGTCTAACTTTTCTTCTAAATTTCCTGGTAACGAACCAAGTTTTTCTTCCGCTTCTACCGCAGGTCTAACAATTATTAGTTTTTCATATGAGTTATTCGGGTCAATTAATAAATCTACCGCCGCTTTCATTGCTATATAAGATTTACCAACACCTGCAGGTCCCGAACAAATTGTAATTTGATTTTCTTTTAAAATTTTATAATACTCTTCTTGATTTGGTGATAAAAATTTATTTTTTTGTTTTTTCTTAACTACCGAATTAATGAATTCTTTTCTTGAGAATGGTTTAACTTCAGAGTCCTCAGACAATGGAGGTTGTTTTTTTCTTTGAGTCATATTTTTAATTATATTTATAAAAATATATTTTATTTTTAACAAATGTGAATACGAAAATTATTTACGTATATATTACATAACAATTATGTGTTTCTTTATCTTTTCTAAATTATTAATAACAAAAGGTTGTAAGGATTGAAAATAGTCTGTTTGTACTTTTAAAAGGTTGTCACTGTCCTCATTTCTGGTTTGACTTTCTAAGTGATACGCAACTAAAGAACCGTCATAATAATTATCAAATCCTAATGTTACACATTTTAAATTCAACTCTACGTCCTCAAAACAACTAATATAATTTTCATTAAAATAACCACATTTCTCAAAAACATTTTTACGTATCATCAATAATGCCGCAGTAGAACCCACAACTTTTTTTACATTGGTTGTAAAATTGTAATACGATTTTAAATTAGAGTGTGTCACTTGGAAAGCTCTTTTTTTATCAATGAATGTGACAATACCATCATGTTGTATTGTGTTATCTTCATAATGAAGTCTTGCACCAACAGTACCAACCTTTTTATTGTCATTAAAAATTTTTAACATTCCGTATACAACGTTATTTAATAATTTAATATCGTTGTTTGAAAATAACAAATATTCATAATCACTTGAAATGTGATTTTTAACTATATCGTTATTTATCTGTGCAAAATTATAATAGTCATACTCGATTAGTTTTATATTACCCATTGGTAATATATTATTTTTAATCCATTCTTTTTCTTCTTTAGAAGACCCTGTATCACCAATAAAAATATCAAATAAATCACTATTACAGTTTTTATAAAATGATTCTACACAATTAAATAAAAGATTAGTTTTACCTTTAGTGACAATAACGATTCCCACTTTACCAATATTCTTGATTGTTTTTTCAGTTATTTCAGGTATATAAACATCATTAGGTTTTAAATCTATTGGTAAATTTTTACCCCACTTTTCTAAAAATTTATCTTTAGACTCAAAAAATTCTTGATTAGGTTGACCTATTGATTCGTGAGTAATTTCAAATGACGAAGTTACTCCTAGTTTAACGTTATCTAAATAATTTGGGATGCAAAAACCGTGGTCATAAAAATGAAATTTACCAAAGGATTGGTCAAATAAATGTTTTATTTTTGTTTTATCAAATGAAATAAATAATCCATCAACACTTACAACAGGAATTAAAAAAGGTAATTTGGGTGAATACTTACTTAAAAATTTTTTACCTCCTTTTGGATGGTGGTATACTTGACCAACCATTGTCTGTTGCATCCTTTCCCAATAAACACCTGATGAAGGGAAATAACAAGTACCTGCTTTTCCAATTATACCGAATTCGGGATTATTAGAAAAATCCTCAAGTAATTTAACGCCCCATCCTTTTTCTAATTTAATATCGTTATGACAACAAACAATAATGTCATACTTAGCTTCTTTGATTCCTTGATTGTAAACTTCAGATAGTGAATATTCATTATGATTTACATAAGGTAATACTTGTACCCACTGAAGTCCTGATGTTAGTATAAGATGGTCATTAAATTTATCATTATACTCTTTGTCTTTATGTGTTGAATAGATTATTGTTATCATAAATTTCGTCGAATTTATCTTTCATTTCATGAAAGAATGGTGTTATTAAAGTTTGATGTGGAAAATCAATATAGTTATCATCATTAAAAGTTGGTTTTGGTCCATGAAAATGTAAAATTTTAATGCCATTAAACGGACCCCAATAAGGTTTATAATTAAACCTATAGTTTAATCTTTCAATTGATTCATTATAAAACATTTTGTACGCGTCTTGGTCGTACACATTAAATTTACTTAAATTTAATTTAATAAATTCAACGAACTCATTATAGGTATCTTTTAAATACCTCCAATTAATCCACATTACGCCGCTATTCATATCCCAATGTTTACCAACTTTTGTAAATTCCCCAGCACACATAAATGTATTAGGTTTGTTATCTAAAATGTCAGAAATATCTGACATAAACATAACATCATTATCGGTATACAAAACATAATCATCTTTAATATCAAGAGATTCACACACAATTGGTATATCAACTCTTAAAAAGGCTCCATAAGCAATTGTGTCATCACCGTAGTGTTTTTTTAAATCATCATAAAATGTTATCCTATGGTTTATTACTGTAACACCAAGTTTAGTTAATTCCTCGATATGGGAATCTTCTTCACCATCAAGTATTAAGATAGGTGTTAAAAACGGATTTGTTTTTTTTGCGGTTATCACCGCAACTTTATACATCTTTATATAGTTTAAATAACTATTTTGATTATGAGTGTTTAATCCAGTAAACCAATAAACATTCTTTGTTTGGTTATCTTTATTAGAAATTAATTTATACCAAGAACCGTCACCATAACTATTATCAGGTTTACCTAACATTTCGTTGACCGCAACTCTAACACCCGCAATATGTCTATGAACATTAACAAACTCATCAGTTTGATAATCATGACCTGAAATAACTTTTTTAACCAACGGACTCCAATGAACGATGTCATTTTTAACACATTCATATTTATGACAGGCATCAATATAAACCATATCACATTCTATAGAATAATCTGTAGTATAACCTTTAATTTTTCTAATATTTCCGTATAAAGAAGCTCTCAAATCAAATTGTTCCTCAACATCAACGTAATCGGCATAACTAGCGGAATCCGCATCATCAAATCCACCTTCCCAAGAGTCAATACATATTATAATTCCGTTTGGGAATTCTTGAGCGAAGATTGCACTACTCTCACCCATATAGGAACCTAACTCAACAATTGTAGGAGATTCCCCTAATATGGGTTTTAAATCTTGACATAATTTTCTTAACTCTAACTCAAAATCATGAGTTCTCATTACAGTCTTCAATTCTTTCATATTCCTGTAGAACCAAATCCATTCTCCCCTCTATCTTTATTTTTTTGATTTTTATTTTCGGTTAACTCTACCCATTTACCATTTACTACAGGACATAAAACCGCTTGAGCAACTTTCATTCCTTTTGGAATCATAACATTATAGTTGTTGGTGTTAAATATAATCACCTGTATCTCTCCTGTATAACCATTATCTACAGTACCTGGTGAATTTAATACCATTAAACCTTGTTTTAAAGATAACCCACTTTTAGACCTTACCTGAATTTCATATCCGTCTTTAATGTCTAAAGAAATTCCTGTTGGTACCAAAACTCTACCAAATGGAGGGATATCAACGTCAATTACAGAATGTAAATCAAATCCTGAATCGCTTGGATAATTGTATTTTGGCTCAACGGAATCAGGGTGTAACTTTACAAATCCAAGAGGTAATTTAGGGTTGTAGTTGGATAAATCATCCTCGAGAGATTTCATATCTAACCCAAAGTCATTTAAAATCATATCATAATCCAACTCACCGTTCCCACTCTCATCAATCATTTTTTGGAGTTTTTTTGCATACTCACTTAAGTCTAAATCATCAAGTCCATTCATTATTGTAAATTTTTTAATTTTTTAATTGTGTCGACTAAAACAACAACATCTTTTTCACAGTATTCTGAGATTGATTTTAAATCTTGTTTTTCCCAATAGGTTTCATGTACCTTATCACCTGTAACTTCACCATCTTTAGGTGTTGGGATTTCTAAACAACTACACATTAAATCTAATGAACCAATTGAGGAGTACGCTCCGTATTGCCAAATTTCTTTAGTGTCAATTGCCTTTACTTCCCATGGTTTTGTATCATAAGATGGAAGAATTTTTGACGGCATAATACCATTGATAATCATTCTTTTAGCTAACATCGGGATATCAAAATTCTTAAGATTGTGACCACATAAATAAAAATCTAATTTGTGACACCTATCAAGTAAATTTCTAACTTGGATTAATAATTCTTTTTCGTTATTACCTGAAAAAGTTTGTTTTTTAACATCTCCATTATCCATAACAAACGCCATTGATACACAAACTATTTTTGCAAACTCAGGTACTAGAGCAGCTCTTCGTTTAAACATAAAATTTTTAGAGTCGATGTCAACCGTAGCATCTTCAGGGAATCTTTTTTGGAACCAATCAAAATACTTTTCAAATTGACTAGCAATCTCAGGACTAAATTTTTGACAAGAATCATAGTCGGGACAACCCCCGACAGTTTCAATGTCTAAGAATAAAATTTTTGTAATTGGTATATTAATCATAACTTATTTAATTAGTGATTTGTAAAATTCTTTTCGCAAAGTAGTAACATTTTGCAAATTGTATTTGTCTTTAACAGTTTCATATAGTCTTTCACCCATATCTGTCATTAGGTTTGGATTTTGTAATAATTTTTTAATGAATTTATGCCAATCACTATGATTTCTATTTTCATTAACTAACATAGCATTACCATCAACAAACTCACCATTTTTTAGACAATGTTTAAGGTCTATAGTGTAAGGTCCTATTTCGGAAGCGATTAATGCCTTTTTATAAAATCCCGCCTCAATCACTTTTAATTGAGATTTCATTCTATTGAATATGTGGTTTTTGATTGGAGCTAAAGATATGTCAAACTTAGAGTAGTTAGAGGCATATTGTGTTACAGGTCTTGTCCATACTCTAACATAAGGTAATGACTTATCAGTCATATAATTTTTTTCCTCATACAACGTTAGATATTTTTTATAGTCTTCATCGATAATACTATATTTATCTGTAAATATTTCTTCATAACGAGCCCAAACAGTTTCTTCAGGTCTAATTGGTCTTTGTTTTTTTTCTCCCGTTTGTTTGTTAATTTCTGTTATATGACCTCTAGTATCGAAACCACATAAAACATATTGTATGTTATTTTTTAATGAACTGTTTTTTGTTACAAATCCATCTAATAACTTTAAATCATGTAAGTGGGAAGAACCACCTAACCAACCAACTCTAATTCTATCAGATTCTAATGTTGGTTCTTTAAACTGAGGTTCATTTGGGTCCACTGCATTTGGTAAAACAATTACGTTTTTGTTAAATTTACGTATTTCATTTGCAAATATTTCAGTAGTTGTTGTAACATAACTAGCTTCTTTTAGATTAGCAACAATTTTTTCATGTATTTTTTCTTGTAAAATAATACTATGGATAGGATGTTCTTTTGTCGGTAACCAATAATCATCAATATCAACTACTACAACAATACCCATTGATTTTAAATTTCTAATTATCGCAGGACAGGAGTCGTAATTTTGACCAATGTTTCTATGTACATGGACTATTTGGTACTTCTTCCAATAATTGGGGTCACTAATTCTTGGTTCATAATCGATATCGACATGAAAATCATCATTATACATGTTTTGTAACATTATATGGGGGTCAATCGACCTAAATTTACCAACACCTGTACGGTCTGATGGTAATACTAAAACTTTAATTTTTTCTGACATATTTTTATATATAACATAGAAAATATAGTCAGATAAACAGACATTATCAATATAATAATAAATAAAAAACCCCATCGATTGACGGGGTTCAAGTTATTGTACTTTTTTAATTTTGGTTACCTTACCTTCAAAAATGTGTTTTCCAACTTTAAATTGGAAAAGCTCATTTGATTTTTGGGTTGATTCGGTCAACAAACCGTTTTCAGATAAAACTTCTTCAACAGTTTCTCTCACAATATCTTTAATTTGTTTTGCGGTAAGTGAACTACTAATTTGATTTGGATTAGTTTGTTGTCTTTTAGGATTTGTCTCATTTATGACATTACCATTAGAATTCATTAACCTCGTAGCTTTCTCAACTAACTCATTTGATAAAGTGGGACCTGACATACCATTAGGTTGTGCAATTGGATATTCTATCATAAGTTGTTTTATTTCATCTGGTAATTTAGACCCCATAATTCTATCTACCGTAGGTGTTTCGGTATTATAAATTGGTTTTGATTGTTCCATCATAAATTCTTGTGGAATGTTGTAATTAGCTTTAGGATTATCAAAATTTTCAGTATTGGGAATGTTGTAATTTGCCAATGGTACATTTTGACCACTTCTCGGCATTTGATTATGAATATCCATCATTTTTTTGGATATCATTAATTTTTGTAATAAATCATTTTCGTTTGTCATATTTAAATGTTTTCTTCTTCATTATTAAAGACCGCGTTAATCACTACTCTTTTCATACTTCTATCACCTCTTGGATTATAACCAGGTTTTGGTGTGTTAAAATTTTCAGCGGTCGGTTTAAATGATAAAATTTTATCAAGTCTAAAAAGTCTCCACCCAGGTAATGGTTGTTCACCTTTATATCCTGTGTGTGAAGAACCTTCTTCATCCCAAGCTCTTAAAACAGGGTTATCCGCTTTACTGTAACCAAAACAAACAGGTTCAATAACACGTAATCCCCTACCACCTGGCTCGTCACCATCATAATAAATTACTATTTTTTGTTTTTTCTTAATAGAATCTATTATAGACTCGACAGAAGCTACTTCTAAAATAAGTGATTTAGTTATGTTGTAAAGTTTCATTACGCGGATGGTGTTGTGTATGGTTTGTTAGGTTGATATTCGTTAATAACTATTTCAGCTTTTCTTTCCAAAATATCTTGGATTGCTCCTGCTCCTTGGTTATAAACATCTAAAAATCCTCCCGTACCTTTACCTTGCTCATCACCATCGGCTAAAGCATCAGGATTAACACTTGAGTATTCATTTGCGGTCTTTTTAAAATCATTTTTAGGTAATAATTTAGCTCTTTCCGCCTCAGCTATTGAACTTAACTCATTTTTAGGTTGTTCAAAATTTAAAGGTTCATTTACTGCCATTTTTAAATTATTTTTTTAATTAAGTCGTTTATGCGTTTTAGGCTTTCGGTAACCTCCAAATTATAATATTCGGTGTTACTACTATGACTTTTTGATGGTCTATTTAAATTGTTTATTCCATTTTTTTCATGTGGGTCTATAAATTGGTTAGGAAGAACTTCAGACCTATTTTGTTTTAAACTATGTACACCATCCCTCATTGATGTTAGGGTATTATCAACCCAATTTCTAACATAATGACCTCCATTTAATATAAATGGTAAATCGTTTTCTCTTCCATTGAATGAATCAAACCAATTTTTCATTCTTTTTAGTTGTTGGTATGAAATTTCACCATTATCTCTAAGTTCTTTATTTCTTCTAAAACCTTCGGTGTTTTCATCCGCACCTTGAGCTGCGTCATGACATTGTTTTAAATAGGTCATAACATCTTCAGGTAATTGGACTTTATTTCCGTATAAATCTTTATTCACTGGTTTTTAAAATACTTATAAGTTTATTAATACTTATACCTTCTTTGTCGGCAATTTTTTTAATTGATTGTAAGTTTTTAACTAATATTTTACTAACAGGGGAATCTTTTCTAACAACGTCAGAATAATCACTATCCTTTTTAGATAACATATCCTCAACCATTTTAATCATTCTTTGTTTTTGTGCCTCTTCTAAAGAACCCTTCTCAACTAAACGTTGTTTAAGTTTACCCTTTTTTCTTTTTTGACCTTTTAATTTACCAAAGTCATTAGTCCTCTCAACAGGGTTATCAACACCCATATCTTTAAGAGTTTTTACTGATTCGATAAAATCCATATCTTTAGTTTCTTCATAACCAAAGGCATCTGAAAAATCAATCTCTTTAACAATATCTCCATCCTTTTCTTCACTTTCACCGTAATAAACTCTATAACCTCTAGTTACAGGGTCATTGGTTTGTCTTGTGGCAACAATAGTTTGGTCCATTGTCTTCTTTGGGTGTAAGTACATATTAATAAATGGAATACTTGAGTCTCTAAAGGTACCGTCAGAACCTATTAATTCATTTATTTCTTTAGTATCACTAACATCATCAAGTTCTTTTTCAATATCCTTCTTTTTAACTTTTTCTTTCTTGGTTAAAAATTTTTGGACAATTGATTTAACTTTTTTCTCATCTTTTTTATTGAAGTCTTTTTTGTTATCGGTTTTTCTAGATTCGGATAAAGTTTCCGCAACAGAATAATATAGGGAAATTTTATCACCTTTATCTTTAAGGAAAAAATAACAATTATTATTAAAGTATTCTTTATTAAAATTAATCATGACTTTTTTATCAATAAATACTTCGTTTTAATGTATTTATCATAAAAAAAGATGTCGAGTCAAAATATAAATCAATATGTAAGGAACAACCTATACCCAAAACTTTATTTGGATAGTTATGATATGTCCCTAACATCTGATGAAACAGATTTTAATCAGGAGGTTGTTTTCTCACCTTATTTAATCGCTCAAACATATGGTAATAAACTACCAATCAATATTGACATAAATAATATTGATACCGTCCAAAATTTAAATTTAACATATAAAAATTATAACAATAACAATATTTTTGTTTCTCAAAATTATTACAACCCTGATAAATTAGATTTGAAATGTTTTACTGCAGAAACTTCATGTGATATAGGTTTAACAGGAATTGATAACGGTTTAGTAAATAAAATGACAGGTCAAACCATAACATTTACTAAAGGTTTATTTTCAGATTTTTTAAAATTTGATAGGTTAAGTTTTGATAGAAGATTCAAAATGTTCCAAGTAACGGGGTATACAAATACTCCAAATGTAAGATTTTCTGGTTTTAATAATACCGTATTATATGAAGTCGTTAGTAAAAACGACCCTGTAATCGGTAGATACCACGAATTATATGGAGGGTTTTATCAAGGGTTTTATAAACTTCATGGTTATGATTATGAAATTTTTCCTGAAAGGATGACCAAAGGGTGGTCGGTCGAAATGATTCTTAAACCGAGATTATTTAATGAATATGTACTAGGACCTGGCGAGACAACATTAAATGGGATATACCCAAATAATAAAAATACATTTTTTTATTTTGGTACTAGAGCCGAGAATAAGTTTTATCATCATGCGGATGGTACTCCTGATTGTTTTACAGGTTATACTCGAGTAACAACTCCTTTAACGGGTTTAAGTACATGCGCATGTTGTGATTTAACAATAAAGAATAGTAGATGTATATATGTATACCCGCCAAGGTCTAAGGATGGTAAACATGACCCTAGAGTTAATTATGGTTGTGATACATGTGGTGGTTTAAAGACAAAACAGTTATCATGCGGGTGTGGTTGCGACAAACCACAATGTGAGAATTGTGGGTGGGAATGTCAAACACACATTTGCCCAACAACACCCACCCCAACCCCAACTCAAAGTCCTACACCAACCCCAACAAGTAATAATTGTATTGTTACCCCTACTTGTACACCTACATGTACTAAGTGTGATACTTGCGATGACTGTTTAGATTGTAAACCTGAAGGTTTTTCTTCTATTGAGGACACTTGTGAAAAGGACCCATTATACGACTCAATGTCAAATGCTTTTTCATTAAGATTATGTGGAGACCCTAAAAACCCAAAAATAGGTGTTAGATTTTTAAGATTTACAGGTGATTGTACAACTTCAGGAGAGTGTTCTACTAGTGGAATCACATACTCAACGGGATATACTATAACTGATATATGTACACCACCAATATACCCAAGATGTGAAAAAGAAAATCCTGCTTGGTTAAATGAAGAACATTGGTTCCAAGTTAATGTTGTTTGGGAAAGATATACTTGGTTCGATTACTGTGATTTAAAATATCGTGGTGGATTAGGTGATATAACTAAACAAGTTTATTTAGAATCTTTAGCAAATAATACAACCTCATTAATTAGTACTCCTTACACAAAAGAAAATGGTAAAGTTGCTGAAAAAATGGATATCATCAATTTAAATGAAAAATGGTTAATTGAGGGTAAAATGAGAAAGGGTAGATTAAAAATCTACATTAATGGTAAGATATTTCACACTATCGAGGATTTTGAGGAAATTATACCAAGAGCTCTAAATACTGATAAAGAAAAACAGGTTGGTGTACCATTTAATATCTCATGGGGCGGAGGAACACAAGGGCTTAGAGAAAACTTAACCTTCTCCTCAACAACAATTCCTAATGGACCCTATATCCAAGACCCTGAGTGTTTTCCAACTAATGATTTAACGGCAACAACATTCAATGGGTTAACTACTAATATTTTAATCGAACAAAATTTTGCAGGTACTTTTGATGGAGGAATCTCACAATTTAGAATGTATGTAGAACCATTATCGGCACCTGAAGTTAAACACAATTTTAAATTACTTGTAAGTAAATTTAATATGTTTAATCCAGATTGTCCTAATTGTTCAACAACAATATGTAAACCTGACGACATTACTTATATACTTTCTGCAGATACTCCAACCACAACAACTGAAGACCCATTTGGTAACGAACCTTTAGGTAGATTATATATTGAGGATTTAAGAGATAAAAATTATTTGATTGAAAGGAAGTTAAAATTAACTCCTAATAAACCAACTACAATGTATTGGGAGTCCGATGAATGGTGGGGAGACCAAGGAAAAACTTCTGAATGTGTTGGTTACGCTTGGGCTCATTGGGTCGAGGACGGGCCAATCAAACATAGCGGTATCGCTCCAATAGTTCACCCAACAATTATTTATAAAGAAGCTCAAAAAATAGATGAGTGGCCTGGTGAAAATTATAAAGGAACTTCTGTTAGAGCGGGGGCCAAATATTTAAAGAGTATTGGTAGAATTGAGCAATATTTATGGACTTATGATATAAACGTTTTAATATCGACTGTATTAACTAAAGGACCTGTTGTTGTCGGTACTAATTGGTACTCATCGATGAATAGACCTAATATTAATGGTTTAATGAAAGTTTCGGGTTTCAAGATTGGAGGTCATGCCTATGTTATCAATGGTGTTGATACAATTAAAAAACAATTTAGAATTAAAAATAGTTGGGGTCGTTCTTGGGGTAAACAAGGACATGCCTTTATTTCTTTTAATGATATGAATAAACTTATTAGACAAAACGGTGAAGTTTGTTTAGCTATAGAAAAAAGGTCTAACTAATGAGTGAAATTATAGTAATAAAAAGTATAAATTACGATGGTGAATTGGCGAATGTGTTATTTAAACCATCGGGGTCTAACAAAGTCATTAATTTGGGTAATATTACATTACCTTTTGAATTCGACCCTTCTTTATTAGTTCCTCCTTTAAAACCATATGGTGATTACACTATTTTCCTTGTTGAGGAAAGTTGTACTTATTATTTAAACGTTCCTGCACCAACTCCAACTCCAACACCTAGTAACACAACTACAAAAACCCCCACACCAACACCAACTCCTACCCAAACACCAACTCAAACTATTGACCCTTGTAAATTTATTACACCAACACCAACTAAAAGTGTTACACCAACTAAAACACCTAAATCATCTCCAACACCTACACCAAGTTGGGACCCGTGTATAACACCATTCCCAACTAAAACTCCAACACCTACTAATACTCAAACGCCTACATTAACTCCAACACCAACACTTATTACTTATTATATCACGAGTGAATCGGGTAATCCTATAATTTCTGAAGATAATAATTATATTATTCCTGAAGATTGTGAATAACGATAAATATATATTATTAAATGATTCAATCAATAGAAATAACTGGTGCGTCAGGTACAGGTCCTTACGACATTGAGGTATGTGATATCACATTATCATTGTGTGTACCAATTGCGTCATCAGTTCCTATACCACCAACCTATCAATTTACATTACCTAACGTTTTAAGTGGTGCAACTGAAGTTGTTGTAAGATTAATTGATTCTGAGGGATGTCCTTGTTTACAGGTATGCCCATGTATTTTACCTAGCCAAACGCCAACATTAACCCCTACAATAACACCAACAATGACAGTTAATTGTAATTGTCTTGAGTTTAATAATGAGGATGTTATTGAACATACAATTTCTTTTATTGATTGTAGTGGTAATAATATAGACACTGTTATTTCACCTGAAACGGTATTAACTTTTTGTGGTAAAAGTCCTTCAGTTAGTAGCCCTTCAGTTATTGTTACAATAGGGGATTTTTGTGTTGGAGGAGTGTGTCCTCCCCCACCACCGACATTAACTCCTACACAAACACCGACTAACACCTCAACACCAACAATTACACCAACAAAAACATTGGTACCTTTAGTGGGATATTTCCAATATTGTTGTGACCCGTCAAATATTGTTATTATCTCAACAATTCCTCTTAGTTATTATCCATTGAGTGGAGTTTATTATGTTGAAAGTGCAGGTTTTAATGGTTGTGTTACTTCAATACCTCCAACATTTTCACCTAATGCGTATGTTTACATCGATGCAATATCGTTTACTTCATGTTCTGATTGTGAATCAACTTATCCATGTCCTTCACCAACCCCTACTGTAACACCTACCATCACCCCAACGGAAACCGTTACACCCACTGTAACATCGACCCCAACTACAACGCCAACAGTTACACCAACGGAAACCGTTACACCCACTGTAACATCGACCCCAACTACAACGCCAACAGTTACACCAACCGAAACTGTCACTCCAACAGTTACTATAACACCTACTAATACCGTCACTCCAACAGTTACTAAAACATCAACTCCTACTATTACTCCCACTAAAACTTCAACTGTTACCCCAACTGTAACTAGAACCCAAACGATTACACCAACTAATACGGTAAGACCAACTAATACTCCTACCAATACTATAACTCCAACAAAAACTCAAACACCAACTATTACACCAACACACACAATTACTCAGACTAATACGGTAACGCCAACTAACACTGTTACCCCAACTAATACCATTACCCCAACAATTACAAGAACTCCAACTAATACCATAACACCAACTAATACACCTACTAATACTGTAACTCCGACTAATACTATAACTCCAACTAATACTGTAACTCCGACTATAACACCTACTAATACCATTACCCCAACAATTACAAGAACTCCAACTAATACCATAACACCAACTAATACACCTACTAATACTGTAACTCCGACTAATACTATAACTCCAACTAATACTGTAACTCCGACTATAACACCTACTAATACTGTAACTCCAACTAATACTATAACTCCAACTAATACTGTAACTCCATCTATCACGCCTACTAAAACTGTAACACCTACTAATACTATTACTCCAACTATTTCATTAACACCAACAAGAACTCAAACTCCAACTATAACACCTACTAATACTGTAACTCCAACTAATACTGTAACTCCATCTAATACTGTAACTCCGACTATAACACCTACTAATACTATTACTCCAACTATTTCATTAACACCAACAAGAACTCAAACTCCGACTATAACACCTACTAATACTATTACTCCAACTAATACTATAACTCCAACTAATACTGTAACTCCGACTATAACACCTACTAATACTATTACTCCAACTAATACTGTAACACCTACTAATACTGTAACTCCAACTAATACTGTAACTCCAACTAATACACCTACTAATACTGTAACTCCGACTATAACACAAACACCAACTAATACTGTCACCCCTACAGTTACTCCAACTATTTCATTAACACCAACAAGAACTCAAACTCCAACTATAACACCTACTAACACTGTAACTCCAACTAATACTGTAACTCCGACTATAACACCTACTAATACTGTAACTCCAACTAATACTGTAACTCCGACTATAACACCTACTAATACTGTAACTCCGACTAATACTGTAACTCCAACTAATACTGTAACTCCGACTATAACACCTACTAATACTATTACTCCAACTAATACTGTAACTCCAACTATAACACCTACTAATACTATTACTCCAACTAATACTGTAACTCCATCTATCACGCCTACTAAAACTGTAACACCTACTAACACTGTAACTCCAACTAATACTGTAACTCCAACTAATACTATAACTCCAACTAATACTCAAACTCCATCTATCACACCTACTAAAACTGTAACTCCAACTAATACCATAACACCAACTAATACTGTAACTCCGACTAATACTCAAACTCCATCTATCACGCCTACTAAAACTGTAACTCCAACTATAACACAAACACCAAGTAATACTGTAACTCCGACTATAACACCTACTAATACCATAACACCAACAAGAACTCAAACTCCAACTATAACACCTACTAATACTATTACTCCAACTATTTCATTAACACCAACAAGAACTCAAACTCCAACTATAACACAAACACCAACTAATACACCTACTAATACTGTAACTCCGACTAATACTGTAACTCCGACTAATACTATAACTCCATCTATCACGCCTACTAAAACTGTAACACCTACTAATACTATTACTCCAACTAATACACCTACTAATACTGTAACTCCAACTAATACTGTAACTCCATCTATCACGCCTACTAAAACTGTAACACCTACTAATACTATTACTCCAACTAATACTGTAACTCCAACTAATACACCTACTAATACTGTAACTCCAACTAATACTGTAACTCCATCTATCACGCCTACTAAAACTGTAACACCTACTAATACTATTACTCCAACTAATACTGTAACTCCGACTATAACACCTACTAATACCATAACACCAACTAATACTCAAACTCCATCTATCACGCCTACTAAAACTGTAACACCTACTAATACTATTACTCCAACTAATACTGTAACTCCGACTATAACACCTACTAATACTGTAACTCCAACTAATACTGTAACTCCAACTATAACACCTACTAATACTGTAACTCCAACTAATACTATAACTCCAACTAATACTCAAACTCCATCTATCACACCTACTAAAACTGTAACTCCAACTATTTCATTAACACCAACAAGAACTCAAACTCCGACTATAACACCTACTAATACTATTACTCCAACTAATACTATTACTCCAACTAATACCATAACACCAACTATAACACAAACACCAACTAATACAGTTACTCCAACTATTTCATTAACACCAACAAGAACTCAAACTCCAACTATAACACCTACTAATACTATTACTCCAACTATTTCATTAACGCCAACAAGAACAGTTACACCATCTATAACTCCAACTAATACTATAACGCCAACAAGAACAGTTACACCATCTATAACGCCAACAAGAACAGTTACACCATCTATTACACCTACAGTTACACCAACAACACCATATAGGTTTTATTTAATGAGTGATTGTTGTACAAATACTAAAACTAATGTAATGAGTTTACCGACCGCATTTGCATCTGTAGGAAATACTTTTGTTTCTACAGGAGGAGTTTGTTATTCGGTATCGGCAATCGTTGAGGGACCTGCAAATGTTACTTGGAATGGGGGTACTATATATAGTGGGGGTACTCCATCTGAAAATTGTACTAGATGTACCGCGGCCAATATTTGCCCTTCACCTACCCCAACGACTACAAAAACACCGACACCTACCCCAACAATTACAAGAACACCAACAGTAACACCAACAAGAACTCAAACTCCAACTATTTCATTAACACCAACAAGAACTCAAACTCCGACTATAACACCTACTAATACTATAACTCCAACTAATACTGTAACTCCAAGTAATACTGTAACTCCGACTATAACACCTACTAATACTATTACTCCAACTATTTCATTAACACCAACAAGAACTCAAACTCCAACTATAACACCTACTAATACTATTACTCCAACTATTTCATTAACACCAACTAGAACTGTAACACCTACAGTAACTCCAAGTATTTCTGTTTCACCAACTAGAACTGTAACACCTACAGTAACTCCAAGTATTTCTGTTTCACCAACTAGAACTGTAACACCTACAGTAACTCCAAGTATTTCTGTTTCACCAACTAGAACTGTAACACCTACAGTAACTCCAAGTATTTCTGTTTCACCAACTAGAACTGTAACACCTACAGTAACTCCAAGTATTTCTGTTTCACCAACTAGAACTGTAACACCTACAGTAACTCCTACCATTTCATTAACGCCGACTAGAACTGTAACACCTACAGTAACTCCTACCATTTCATTAACACCAACGAGAACTCAAACCCCAACTATAACCCCTACACCAACAATGACACCAACACCAACACAGTGTGGGGATGCTTCATGTTGTCAAATAGAATTATGTTTTGGGCCTGATTGTAGGGGGGCTTGTGGTTGTAATCAAACAGACACATTCTATCTACATTTACCGTGTGGTGGTAATTGTAAATTATCAAATGCGGATGGTATATTTGAGGACCCGAGGTGTACAACTCCGGCAAATAGAAAGTACTATTCAGATGGGAATGATTGTTACTATTGGGATGGAATAAGTTCATTATCTTACGAAGGCCCTTGTTAATAAAAAACCCCCACTTTTAAGGTGAGGGTTAATAATTATACTATTTTCTTTATCTTTTTTTTAAGTATTTTTTCAGTAAAAAAGATATGAAAATTTTTGTTCAAATTGCCTCATATAGAGACCCCCAATTAATACCAACAATAAAAAACATGTTTGAAAATGCTAAAAGACCAAAAAATTTGGTTTTAAGTATTTGTAGACAATATCACCCTGAAGATGGTTTCGATAATCTTGATGAATATAAAAGTGATAAAAGATTTAGAATTATTGATGTTTTGTATTCAGAGTCTAAAGGAGTTTGTTGGGCGAGAAATCTAACACAACAACAATATCAAGGTGAAGATTATACATTACAAATCGACTCTCACATGAGGTTTGAGAAAGATTGGGATGATACTCTAATTAAGATGATTAAACAACTCCAAAAGAAAGGGTTTGATAAACCTCTGTTAACAGGTTATGTTTCATCATTTGACCCAGATAACGACCCCGCAGGTAGGGTTCAGGAACCATGGAGAATGGTATTTGATAGATTTATACCTGAAGGTGCGGTTTTCTTTTTACCTGAAACAATACCTGGCTGGAGGGAAATGGAAGAACCTGTTACGGCAAGATTTTATTCTGCTCACTTTGCATTTACGTTAGGTAAATTTAGTGAAGAGGTTCAACATGACCCCGAGTTTTACTTCCATGGAGAAGAGATTTCAATAGCCGCAAGAGCATATACTCATGGTTATGATTTATTCCATCCTCATAAAGTTGTGATTTGGCATGAATACACTCGTAAAGGAAGAACAAAACAATGGGACGATGATAAAGATTGGGCAACAAAAAATAATTTATCACATTCTAAAAATAGACAATTATTCGGTATGGATGGGGAAGAAGTTTTATTAGATTTTAGTAAATACGGATTTGGTACCGAAAGAACTCTAAAAGATTATGAAATCTATTCAGGTTTAAGATTCTCAAGAAGAGCGGTCCAACAATATACATTAGATAAACATTACCCACCAAACCCAACAATATATAATACTGATGAAGAATGGGAGAGTAGCTTTGCATCAATCTTCAAACATTGTATTGATATTGGGTTTACTCAAGTACCTGAAAAAGATTATGAGTTTTGGGTGGTTGCGTTTCATGATGAAAAGGATGAAACAATTTTCCGAAAAGATGCCGACATCAATGAAATTAATGGTATGATGAATGACCCTGATGGATATTGTAAAGTGTGGAGAGAATTCCAAACATCTCATAAACCAAAATATTGGGTTGTATGGCCTTATAGTGTATCAAAAGGATGGTGTGAAAGATTAACGGGTAATTTGTAAATGAAAAATATTAGAGTCCATAATCCCTGTAATGAACATACAAGATATTATAGAAATTATAATTACTTTTGGGATGAGTTTACAAACTATTTAAAAGAATTCTTTAATGTTGAAGAAAACCGATACTTTGAGAATGCTCATAAAGAAAGATTTCCTGTTAATTTGAAAAAAGGAATCTCGGGTAATTTTTTATTATTAGAGTGTGAATATGTTATTGAAAATTTAGAAAGTGGTGAATTTGTTATTATGTCTGTTTCAGATGATTTATCTCATGCAACTTTAAATGAAAAGTCAAACCCATTTTTAAAAAAGGTATTAATCTCACAATTTTTACCAAAAAAAATATTAGACCATGTTGGAGAACATATGTATAAATATTCCCCGTGGACATACTTCCAAGCTTCAATGGATGACTTATCAATATATTACAATAAAAGACAAGAAAAGGAATTTTTAAATAATACTTTATATTTTAAAGGGACTTCTTTAGAAGATAGAAAAATCCTGAGTTTTATTGACAAAAATATTATTACCGATTTTAATGTTATCACACCATCTAATTATTTTGATGATTTGATATCCCATAAAATTGCTTTGTCAGTTGATGGTAGAGGTGAATTTTGTTATAGGGATGTTGAGTGTTTTGGGATAGGGGTACCCATTATTAGATATGAATATGTATCAAAATTTATTTCCCCGTTAATCCCTAACTACCATTATATATCATTACCAAGACCATCTGATATGGGTTTATATAGGTTAGGTAATGAAACACACGCCAAATTATTGGAAAATAGATACCATGAAGTTATAAACGATAACGAATTCTTATCATTCATCTCAAGAAACGCTAAAGAATATTATGATATTAATTTTTCACTTAACTCTAAAATAAAAAACACATTTAATTTATTAAATTTACAAGATTGGGTATGATACACGAAAATATATTATATGGATACGATTACGATTCAAATAAAAATGTTCTAATAGGTAGAGAAGAAATTAAAGATTACGGTTTCTTTTCAACTTTTACATTGATGATTTCATCAATAATGGTTGTCTATAAAAAATTTAAAAAAACCCCAAAATCTATAGATGGTAAATTCTTATTAAGAAAATTAAAAAAAGATTTAGATATTGATATGTATCAATATTTTTTTCATATTGACGACAGTATTGAAATAAATTTTGACGAAGAAATTCCCGTCCCTTTTAGTCCTGATGACCAACACACAATATATTCTGAAAAGTATATCAAATACTATTTACCATTTTTTAAAAAGTATTTTAATGTTAACACAAACATTACGGAAAAAATTTCCTTTTTAAAAGAAAAATATGGTATTGATGAGGATAACTCAATTTCGGTTATTTACCGTGATTCTGATAAATGGACAGATTTTGGTGGGTTTAATTATATTTCCGCTGGAGGATATTTTAGAAAATGTAAGGAGATTATCGAATTAGAGAAAATAAGACCAAGAGTGATTATTCAATCTGAAAATAATGGAGTTATTAAAACATTTCAAGAGGCATTCGGTTCTGTATTCTTCACTGAAACTTCTTTAGGTAATTCTTCCGAAATTTACCCACCAATACCAATAAACGATGAAATTAGATTAGAATGGTCTGAATATTATGTTGCCTCTTTATGGATATTATCAAAATGTAAACATGTTATAACATACACTGGTAATAGTTCTTTTTTCATCTATTTAAATCGAGGGACTACAAACAATTTTACACAAGAAATAACTTTTACAAAAGATTATAATGAGTTTTTTGTAACTAATAATAATATTTAAAAAACTATGAAAATATCAATTGGTGACATCGTAGATAGATACTCTATCTGTAAATTAAAAAGTGAACGACTAAATTTAGACCTGTCAGATGAGATAAGTCAATTAGAATCTGAAATTGTTAATTATAAAGACATTACACAATATGTCGGGGACTTATATGAAGTAAACGGTTTAATATGGGATTTAGAGTCTGATATACGTAAGGGTAATGAAGAAATTTTAGGTTTAGAGGAGATTGGCCGAAGAGCTTTAAAAATTAGAGATTTTAACAATTTAAGAGTAAAAATTAAAAATGAAGTTAATTCAAAATATGGGGAAGGTTTTATTGAGGTTAAAATGAATCATGGTAGTGAAAAGGAAAAATCTGTAATTATAACTTTAACAACAGTACCTGAAAGATTAGACAATCTAAAAGAAGATGGTTTAAAATTAGTATTAAAATCATTATGTGAACAACTTGATGATGATTATGAGGTTCATTTTAATATACCCGAAAAATCCATGGTAACTAATAAACAATACAATATACCGTCTTGGATTAGCGAATATAAATTAAAATACCCTCATCTAAAAATTTTCAGACCCGAAGATTTAGGACCACCAACCAAATTTGTACCTACACTTGTGAGAGTCAAAAATCCTGAAACAATATTAATTGTTGTCGATGATGATTTAGTTTATCATAATGAAATGGTATCTGAACATAGAAAATATCAAAATGAACTTTTAGATAGTGTGATAGGTTACGATGGAAGAGGTTGTGATGTTTTTTTACACAATAATGACATTAGGGATAGTTGGATACTGTGTGTTACTGAAATTAGAAAAACACATAGTTTACAACATTATAAATCAGTCTCATATAAGAAAAAATTATTTAAAGATGATTTCTTTACCGACTATTTAGGGTCGACTTTTTCAGACGATGTTTTGGTTTCGTTATATTTCAAAAATGAGGGTATACCGATGTATGTTGTTCCCTACGAAAAAGAAAACCATCTTTTTGAGACCAGAGAACTATGGGATGAAAACCAAGGTGTAACAACATTTCCTGTTTTAAGGTACGCGTCTAGTGTTGAGGACACGGGATGTAATCATCCTGAGATGTTAGCAAAACAACCAAAATTTTTTATACCTAATATAAAAACAACTAATAAACATATATCTCAGACTAACTTTACAACTGATAAAATTAATCATGGGTATATGGAAGTTTACCAACCTTTATTTACAAGTATGAAAAATGTGAATAAAGTACTTGAGATAGGAATATATAAAGGGGAAAGTTTAGAACTTCTTTCTCATTTTTTTAAAGATAGTATAGTTTATGGTATTGATATAACTGATTGTTCTCATTTAAATTCTGATAAAATTAAAACATTTATTTGTAACCAAGAAAATATCGATGAATTAGAAGATTTCATCTCAAAAGAAGGTGGTAATTTTGATTTAATTATTGACGATGGCGGACATACAATGAAACAACAACAAATTTCTTTGGGGGTATTATTTAAACACTTAAAGGATGGAGGGGTTTATATTTTAGAAAATTTACACACTTCAGTTAGAGAAGGTTATAGGGATGAGAATGATATTATAACAACTTTGGATATGTTAAATAAGTTAAATGATGGTGGTGAATTAATTACCAATCATATAACAGAAGAAAATAAGGAATATATTAAACAAAACGTAGACTCAATTAAAATATGGACAAGGACTCCTGATTTTAATGAAAGTGTAACATCAATAATTAAGAAAAAGTAATATGGATAATTTTTTTGATAAGTCATTACATTTTTTAGGTAAAGTAGAAAATAATATCACCGCATTAAACATTGGTTCGATGGATGGTGTAATGTTTGATGAAATGATTGGATACACTAATATGTATAACTTTAGTGTTTTATATGTAGAACCCATACCTTATCTTTTTGATAGATTACAAGAAAACATTAAATCTGAAAATGCTTTGTTTGAAAATAGTGCAATATCAGATTATAATGGTTCTATTGAAATGGTGACTATCGATAGGGAAGTAATTGATAGTGGCTTAGTCCATAGTTGTTTTTACGGTATGAGTGCGGTTTATCCACCTAAAAATGGTTTAGGTAGTGAGTTTGATAGACTCACAGTTGAGAAATATGGTAAATTAGTAAAGGTTCCATGTATTACATTTGAGACTTTATTGGTAAAACATAAACTTAATAACTTTGACATTCTCAAGATAGATGCTGAAGGTCATGATTATAAAATTTTTAAACAAATTGATTTAAAAAAATATACACCTAAAGTTATAAGATTAGAATGGATTAATTTAGAAGAATCAGAACAAAATGATATTATAAATATTTTTAATGAAAATAATTATGTTTATGAAATTTCTGACCAAGATATTGTAGGTATACCTAAAAATTTTTATGATGAACTTAAAAATCAATATACTGAACCCATTAATTTAAACAATGGACCAAACATTACTTTAGTTACGGGGTTATGGGATTTAGGTAGAAATAATTTAACCGAAGGATGGTCAAGGTCATACGAAAATCATTATTTAACAAAGTTTGATGAATTATTAAAAATCGAGAACAATTTAATAATTTTTGGTGATTCAGAATTAGAAAAATTTGTTTGGGAAAGAAGAAGTCACAATAACACCCAATTTATAAACAGAGATTTAGATTGGTTTAGAAACAATGAATTCTACTACAAAATTCAAAAAATAAGAACGAATCCTGAATGGTATAATCAATCAGGTTGGATTCCAGATTCTACACAAGCAAAATTAGAAATGTATAACCCTCTTGTTATGGGTAAAATGTTTTTATTACACGACGCAAAAATTCTCGACAAGTTTAATTCCGATTACATGTTTTGGATTGATGCGGGTTTAACAAATACGGTAAACCAAGGATATTTTACTCACGATAAAGTTATCAATAAATTACCAAAACTAACCAATAAATTTACATTCATCACTTTCCCATATGAAACTAATTCTGAAATTCATGGTTTTACATTTGATAAGATATGTGAATTTGCAGGTGATAAAGTAAACAAAGTTGCTAGAGGAGGATTTTTTGGGGGTCCTAAAGAAACCATAACCGAGTCTAATAATTTATATTACCAATTACTTTCTCAAACATTATCTAATGGATATATGGGTACTGAAGAAAGTATATTTACAATTATGATATACAAATACCCACAATTATTTAATTATAGTGAGATTGAGGGTAACGGATTAGTATGGTTATTTTTTGAGAATTTGAAAAAAGAAACATTAAATCTTAAAAGTGAAAAATCAAATAACGAAATTATAAAAATAAAAGATTTGAGTAAAGTAGGTTTATATGTTATTGGGTTTAATAGTCCAAAACAATTCGAGACTTTAATTTTTTCAATGAAAAAATACGACCAAAATTTCATTGACAAACCTAAGAAATTTTTATTAGACAACTCAACTGATTTATCAACAACTGAAAAATATTTGTATTTGTGTAAGGAGTATGGTTTTGAACATATTAAAAAAGATAATCTTGGTATTTGTGGTGGTCGACAATATATTGCTGAACATTTTGAAAATACCGATTTAGAATATATGTTCTTTTTCGAGGACGATATGTTCTTTTATCCTAAGAAAGGTGAATTATGTCGAAACGGATTTAATAGATATGTGAGTGATTTATATACCAAATCATTAAAGATTATTGATAGTGAAAACTTAGATTTTTTAAAATTGAATTTTAGTGAATTCTACGGAGACAACTCTACACAGTGGAGTTGGTACAATGTTCCTCAAACGGTAAGAGAAGAATTATGGCCAGATAATAAAAAATTACCTGTACAAGGATTAGACCCAAATGCACCAAGAACTAAATTCGAATCAATTAAGTGTATAGACGGAATACCGTACTCAATTGGTGAAGTTTATTATTGTAATTGGCCACAAATAGTCTCCAAAAAAGGAAATTATAAAATGTTTTTAGAAACTAAATGGGGTCATCCATTTGAGCAGACGTGGATGAGTTACATTCATCAAGAAACGGTCAAAGGTAAAATTAAATCAGGTATATTATTATTAACTCCAACAGAACATGATAGATTTGACCATTACGATGGTTCATTAAGAAAAGAAAGTTAATCAGTTTATTTTATAGTACCAAAGTATTTATAAGATAAAAAGATTAGATGGAATTCTTTATTAAGAAAAATGCAACATTACCCATATTAAAATTACAGGTAGTAAAGGACGGTAGAAGTGATTATGATAACTTTATGAAGACCATAGAGTTGTCCGCCATCTTCTTTTCTATGGTTGATGTTGAATCAGGTATTCCTAAAATTTCATCGAGACCTGCAGGATTTGTTGAGAAGGAGTTTATTGAACCGAATGCAGAACCCGAGTACTACATATATTACCAATTCCAAAATAGAGATACTAATAAAGTAGGTAGATATGAAGGTCAATTTATGTTAAGAACCGATGATGGTGTCTTAATATTACCTATCAGAGAAAAATTATTTATTAATATACAAGAATCATTTATTGCGAATGATTTACCTTATGAAAGTTGTTATACTTCGGAATTCCCTTGTTGTGTTAATCATCCTTATATAACAACCACAACCACAACCACAACACCTTGCCCTAGTTGTCCTACATGCCCTGAGCCAACACCTACACCAATAACCACAACTACAACAACTATAGAACCAATAACCACAACTACAACAACTATAGAACCAATAACCACAACTACAACAACTATAGAACCAATAACCACAACTACAACAACATTTCCACTATCTGTTATTTTAGATGTTAATATTAATCCAGGGTCAATAATTATTGATTATAATTTGACATCAAATCAAGTTTATTATGAAGAAATAAGTATGAGTTTTACTCATATATTAGGTACAACAGAAACGTCAATAACAATTGTTACAGGTGTAACAATTCCTATTGGTTATACGACAGGGAATACCCAAGTAATTATAAATGAAGATTTTAACATATTAACTAAAAACGATTCTTTTGGTAATTTCATAGTCAACCCTCCATCATTAGATTGGGTCGTGTATGAAAATTATCCGACACCTACACCAACTGTAACCCCAACTTTGACACCAACACCTACCAAAACAGTTACTCCGACAATTAGTGTTACACCTACACTTACAACCACACCGACTGCCACTTTGACGCCAACAGTTACACCAACCTTAACACCTACAAACACACCTACTAATACACCAACATTAACTCCTACTGAAACACCTACTAATACTCCGACTAACACTCCTACAGAAACGCCTACTTTAACACCAACGAATACCCCTACTATTACCCCAACACCATCACCATTACCCCAACTACCAATATTGGTCGATAACTGGGATACTTTATTGAACTACTCTATAACGGGAGTGACCTTAAATTCCGTGACACCAACAAATACCGGTGGGTCAAACTTCCCTCTTGATGGTTATCCTAATGTGAATTATGAAGGTACGTTTGTATCTACCGAATCTAATCCATTAACAATTCAAGTAGGGTATAATAGCTCAACATTTGTTCCTGGTATGTATATACAGGTGAGTCACTCAAGTATTGGTTACGCTGTTGAAAATATTTTATCCACGTCTGGAGTTGCAACGTTTGGTCCGTACAATTTATATTTTGGAAGTCAACTCTTAATTGAGTTGTTTTCCCCATCAATACTTTTTAAAATGGTAAATAACTCCACAAATAGAACTGTTACAAGTGCTTCATATACTATTGGAGGACCAACAGTAAGTTTAGATGTGGGTTCATTCCCAATAAACTCAACAAATTCGGCGGGTTCTTTCACACATCCTTCTAGTACAGGTGTGGCACCTGATGCAATAAATTACACTATTGGCGGTACAGGTAATTACACATACGTTGTACTCCGTAATGGAGTTGGAGTGAAAAGTCAAATAAATACAAATATTAACAATATAATTGTTACTGGTGTGACTTTCTCATCAAGTGATGAAATTATATTAGAAATGTATAACTAACTATATTAACTAACAAGATATTTATAAAACAAAAAATATGGCACTTACAGGAAAAACAATTGGTCAGTTGACCTACCTACAATTCCCCACTAATGATACTACACATGTTTATGGGGATTATAATTGCACTTTATTTAAAAACTCAATACCTTCATCAAGATTGTCTTACTATGATGGAACTGACACTTTAACGATTGTTAATATTACTTCTTAAAAAATTAACTTACTTAGTTGATAAGAGTAATTTTTACTCCTATATTTATTTACGAAGGTAAATGCCGACCTTATTCGGTAGCTAATACACCAAAAGTAAATAAGTATGATATCACAAGAAGAAATTAAATCTTTCCTAGAGGGAGGTGACCCAGAAGAATTTATAGTTGCGATAGAATTTGATTACGCATCGAACTGTATTTACAAAATCAAAGAAATTCCCGATAAAGGTAAAGAAATTAGAAAAGACACTTTCACACCATTCGCTTGGGTTGGGGATTTAAGAAACCTAAATTTTTATCAATCATCTAAAGGACTTCAAAAAGAGGCCATGACAAAGTATGGTATTATGATTGAAAAATTGGAAACGGGTAAAAATGAAAGATTGGAGCAAGGTCTCAATTTTATGGTTAAGTCTCTTAAAGGGTATCGAGAATTAATACAATTTTTTAGAGATGGTGGAGTTGACCCTTGGGGTGAAAGAACCAAAGATAAAATCTTAATTCTGCCACCTGTAGAACAATATCTAATACAAAAAGAAAAACGATTATTTAAAGGTTACGAAGAATACAATGATATTACAAGATTTGGATTCGACTTGGAGACGACCGCATTAGAACCAAAAGACGGTCGTATATTCATGATTGGGATGAAAACCAATAAAGGTTTTAAAAAAGTTATCGAATGCTCAAATGAAGATGAAGAACGAAGAGGGTTGGTTGAATTTTTTAGAACGATTAACGAACTTAAACCAAGTATTATCGGTGGGTATAACTCATTTAACTTTGACTGGTATTGGATATTTGAGAGATGTAAGGCGTTAAATTTAGATGTTAAAAAAATATGTAGGACTTTAAATCCTGATATTAATATCAAACAAAGTGAGAATCTATTAAAGTTGGCTAACGAGGTTGAGAGGTATAACCAAGTTGGTATGTGGGGTTATAATATTATCGATATCTTACATTCAGTAAGAAGAGCGCAAGCAATAAATTCAAGTATCAAATCCGCAGGTTTGAAATATATTACTCAGTATATTGATGCTGAGGCTCCTGACCGTATCTATATTGACCATGACAAAATCGGACCTATGTACACACAAAAAAATGAGTATTGGTTAAATATTGAGAATGGTAAATATAAAAGGGTTGGGGATAGTGAAAAGGTTGATGAAATTTGCTCACGAAGAACTGACATATACATAAAAACAACAGGGGACGACATAGTTGAGCGTTATCTTGACGATGACTTAGAAGAAACTTTATTAGTTGATGAAGAATTTAATCAAGGAACCTTTTTGTTGTCATCATTAGTACCAACAACTTATGAAAGAGTATCTACAATGGGTACCGCAACATTATGGAAGATGTTGATGTTGGCGTGGTCTTATAAGTACAAATTAGCAATTCCTAAAAAACAAGATAAAACAGAATTTGTAGGAGGATTATCAAGGTTATTAAAAGTGGGGTATTCAAGGAACGTATTAAAACTTGACTACTCTTCCCTATATCCGTCAATACAATTGGTACATGACGTTTTTCCTGAATGTGATATTTTAGGAGGTATGAAAGGAATGTTATCTTATTTCCGTAATTCTCGTATCATGTATAAAAACTTAGCTTCCGAATGGTACGATAAAGACAAAAAAAAATCAGTATCATATGACCGTAAACAGTTACCGATTAAAATCTTTATTAACTCGATGTTCGGGGCATTATCCGCTCCACAAGTATATGCTTGGGGTGACATGTATATGGGTGAACAAATTACTTGTACGGGTAGACAGTATTTAAGACAGATGATTAGGTTCTTTATGAAAAAAGGTTATACCCCTCTTGTAATGGACACGGACGGTGTTAACTTCTCTAAACCTGATGGATGGGAAAATCATAGATATGTTGGTAAAGGTCTTAATTGGAAAGTTAAAGAAGGTAAAGAATATGTTGGGGATGATGCTGACGTTGCAGAATTTAATGATACTTTTATGAGGGGTGAAATGGCTTTAGATACTGATGGTACTTGGCCCTCATGTATAAATCTCGCTCGTAAAAATTATGCCGTTATGGAATCTAGCGGTAAAATTAAACTTACAGGTAATACAATTAAATCTAAAAAACTACCATTGTATATTGAGGATTTTTTAGATAAAGGTGTAAAACAATTACTTGAGGGTAAAGGTCAGGAATTTGTTGAGTGGTATTATGAATACCTATCCAAGATTTATAATAAAGAAATCCCATTAATGAAAATTGCTCAGAGAGCTAAAGTGAAATTATCGTTAGATGATTATAAAAAACGGTCAACACAAAAAACCAAATCAGGTGGTGCTATGAGTATGATGGCTCATATGGAACTAGCGTTAAAGAATAAACTGAACGTTAGTTTAGGTGATGTAATTTATTATGTTAATAATGGAACCAAAGCATCCCAAGGGGATGTTCAGAAAGTTGCAAAACTTAAAAGAGGGTGGAGTGATGAACAATTACAATATTATTTTTCAGAACATGGGAAATATCCTGAAGATTCTGTAACATCGATGGTTCAGATTAATTGTTATATGTTAGACCCATCGGAGATTGAGAGTAATCCTGATATGAGGGGTGAATATAATATCGATAGAGCGATTGCGACTTTTAACAAACGTATCGAACCTTTATTGGTTGTATTTAAAGAAGAAATTAGAGATGGGTTATTGGTGTCAAAACCTGATGATAGAAGTTTCTTTACTAAAGACCAATGTGAGTTAATAAATGGAGTACCTTTTGAGGAAAAAGACCAAGATAGATTACATGAAGATGTATTAGATATTAGTGAACCTGAATTACGGTATTGGGAAAAACGAGGGTTAGACCCTAACTATATTTATGATTTGGCGGAAGAAGGGTGGGAAAAGAAGTTAATCTAACTTAATTCCATCCGATGAGGTTATATACCAATAACCATTTAAAAAAATTAATTCTATACATGCTCGATTATTAATTAGTATTTCATCATAATATTCGTCAATACTACCTTGTTTGGATTTAATAATAGTATCGGTAAGTGATTTTATTTTAATTTCACTTGTGGTTTCACCATCTAAAATTAATACGCAAAAATCAACTCCTTTAACAACTATAAATTCTTCACCTTTGGTTGTATAGTTTGGTACCGAAATAGTTTTTTTTAATTCAGTAATAACCATCGGTTCAAAATGTATATGTCGGTCACTAATTTTTTTTCTTACTAATGTTGATTTTTGTCCTATCATAAAATTATATTACGTATATTTGTCTTGGCATCGCGGTAAATTTCTTTTGTTTGTTTAGATTTTCCGCTAATAACGCTTCTCTTTCCATAACTTTTTCAGGTCTTAATCTTGTAAGTCGACCTTCCGCACCTACTAATTCCTCAATCAATTTTGTTTTTTCATCTTTACCTTCAGTCGCTAATGATTGATAGTCCATAGTTAATTCACTATCAGGTGTTTTTATATTACCACTAAATTTACCTCTAACTTTAGACAAGGCTTCTTTAGCCGACGCAAAGAAATATCTACGAACCCAAATTTGTGCGGGGTTATTTAAATCCACCCAAGAAATTTTATCAAACGGAACATCTGACGGTAACTTAATAATATCAGGATTATCTTTAAGACACTTATCCCTATCTGAAGTGCCAACATCATAATACCAATACCATACCTGACCTTTCCTTAAAGACCCGCTACCAAAATCAAATTTACCCCCAGGAACATTCATTAAATGAATCGCCTTTTTACCTTCGGGTAATGCGGTAATTCGATAAGTTAAATCACCACCAATAATTCTTCTTTGTATGTTTATTTGTTGCATTCTAAGTAACATATCAAAAGCTGGCATCATAAAGTAACTTCCTCCCATATTCCCCATTTGGGCGAATCCTCCCTGACCTCCGATACCTCCACCACCTAAAGTACCAAAAGACCATGGGTCAAATAAAAGGTTGTTCATTGGGGTCGGGGTAAACCATAATAATTCATTAATTTCTCTACCCGCTGGTATTTCATATATTTGTTTACCTCTTTCGAGATTAAAAAAATCTTTTTTAAGTACATAATCACCACCCGCTTGCAAACCAACAATTTTAGAATATGCGTAAGTATATCTTTCTTCATAATCTAAACTTTTTGTAATAAAAGCCCTTGATAATGACTGAGTATCAAGATTAAGATTATATAACGAAGTCCATTGAGATTCGATTAACCAATCTTGAACATATTGAGAATAATCCTCAATAGATAATTCTAAAATTGAATCTAGTTGTTCATCTTCTAACTCAACCGACCTAAGAGGTGCTCCTAATGTATGTCTCAATTTAGTATATAGTTGAGTTCTTTCTGGTTCTGCGATAATTGACATGTTGACTTTTTATTATAAATATCAACTTACTTCATAAATTAAATTCTCAATCGGGAAGGTATAGTTACCCTCAACTATTTTAGAATCTTTATTATTAAAAATTAATATACCTTTTTTAGGATTTGCGAATATAATCCAATCAGTATCATATTTCTTAACTTGTCCTGTATTAAAAACTGTTATATTCCCGTTATCGGTTTTTATATAACTAAAAGGTTTAATTTGTGAAGTTTTGGTTTCTCCATTGACGTTTACTTTACAATCAACACCCCCAATCATGTCTTCTTGACTACCTAAACCACCAATCCTTTCGATATTTTCCTCACCAAATTTCTTTTCAAGAACTTCTACAGTATAATCTTCCCTCTTATCACCTAAGTCATGTGTCAATCCTAAAGTCGACATTAAATTTTTGAACGTTCCTGAATTTTGATTAAATATTCTTGATTTATAATCATTTAAAAATCTTACAAATTTTTTAGTTTCACTTATTTGGACGTATGGTGGTTGACCTATAATTTTTATTTCAGGTTTATTCATTGATTTTAAAACTTTATTAACATCAGTTAATAAAATACAAAAACAATTATAATTGGTGTTAAGTTTATTAATCACTGACCTACCACTCCCTTCTAAATCATATATACCTGACATCTCACCTTCTTTGTACCCATTTTGACCATAATAATTATCGGGAAATACGTCTTTTAAAATTGAGTCAATGGCATACCGATAGGTTGTTTTAACTTTAGGATTAATGTTAAATACAAATCTGATAGCATCGTTCATCTCTTTACTACATTTCTCAGAAACACCTTCTTTTATTATTTGTCTAAACCCTACCGATTCATTTAATTTTGATGTCGATTTAGAATTAAATAACTTATTTACAAACTCCCAATTTACAGATTTCCAAAAGTTTTTAATATATTCATCTCTTTTATTTCTATATTTTAAATAATAAGCGTGTTCCCATAAATCAAGACCTAAAATAGGAAATCCTCCGTCTTGTACGACATTCATTAATGGATTATCTTGGTTTGGTGTTGATATAATTTTTAAAGTGTTTTTATTATTTAGAACTAACCAAACCCATCCTGAACCAAATCTTTCTTTCGCTATTTCTTCAAATTTAGATTGGAATTTTTTATACGAACCAAAGTCTTTATTAATCCGATTCAAAACATCTCCAAAAGGTTTTTGAGTTTTAGGTGATAACATTTTCCAAAACAATGCGTGATTAAATGCACCACCAGCGTTATTTCTAATTGTTTTATCAAATTTACTGATAGTTTTAATAATTTCCTCTAACTCTAAATCACCTCCTTTTTTCTTGGACAATGCTTTATTAAGTTTGTCTACATAACCCTTATAATGTTTATTATAATGGTATGACATGGTTTCGGAATCAATAAATTGTTTTAGTGCGGAGTAAGAATAAGGTAACTTCTCAATACCTATTTTTTTCATTTCAAACAAAAAGAACTTTTCATTTTCCTTTTGTTCTTGTAAGATTAACGATTTATTTAAAATCTTAATCTTATTTTCAAATTTTTTCATATGGCTATTAATAATATATCTATAAATAAGCCAATATTTTGATTTATCTCAAACTGTTAATTCTATTCATCATTTCCTCAACAACATCGGCCTTATCCAAATTGTCCCCCATGACGGTTTCAAAAATATTTTTCTTATTTGCTAAGATATCATAAATAATCCCCTCAATAGTATTCTCAAATATTGGATAATAAACGGATACATTTGATTTTTGACCGTATCTATAAGCCCTATCTTCGGCTTGTGAGTGGTCAGATGGAACAAATGATAAGTCGTTCATAATAACCGCCTCACCCGCAGTTAAGGTTAACCCAACTCCTGCGGCTTTTAAGTTCCCAACAAAAACTTTTATTTTTTCGTTCTCTTGGAATTGGTCGACCGCATATTGTCTTTGTGGTTTACTTGTACTACCGTCTAATCTAACCGCTTGTTTTCCAAAATGGTCGGCAATTTTATTTAATGTGTCGGTGAAATTTGTAAAAATTATTACCTTTTTATCTTGGTCTAAAATATTTTGAGCTAATTCTATAGTATTTTTTATTTTCTCTTCAGCAATTACTTGTCTGACTTTCATAAGTTTAGAAAATTGAACAGTTAGTGAATTAGATTCTTCTTTTTTATTATCATACCAATCATAATATTCCCCCATTAAACCTTCGTAATGTTTTGATTTTAATCTTAAGTAAACAGGTGTAATGATTTTATCAGGTAAATCTAAGACCTCAGTCTTTAATCTCCTCAAAACTTGTCTTGAGGTTCTATCTCTTAATTCTTCTAAATTAGATGCTCCCGTAACGTTCCAAACTTTACGATTACCTGCTTTAAACTGATACCCTTGACAATATCTGATTGCGTAAGCCATCCAATTCTGAGCTACAGGACTTTCAATTAAATTTAATAAGTTAAAATAATTCATCGGTCTTGAGGTCATAGGTGTACCAGTAAGTAACCATAATCTTTCCGCCCTTTTACTAAAACTATTCACTAATTTGGTTCGTTGTGCCTGACCATTTTGGATGTAATGGGCTTCGTCAATTATAACCAAATCGGGATTAAATTGGTAAATCAAAGTGTTTTCTTTTTCTTTACCTGTATCATAAAAATTTCTAAGAATATCGTAATTAACAATTACAAAATCATGTTCTAAAGAGAAATTTTTACTTTCCGCAATATAAACTGACCTATCAGTATAATTTGCAATCTCTCGTTGCCAATTTATTTTTAATGATGCGGGACATACAATTAGTATTCGTTTAGCTTTAGTCTCTAAAGCGGCAACTATTGTTGCGGTTGTTTTACCTAAACCCATATCATCCGCTAAGATAAATCTTTTTGAACCCGCAAGTTTTTCGACTGCAGGAATTTGGTGTGATAATAGAGGTCTATGAGAATATTTAGAATAATCAATCTCTACTTTTTCTACTTTATGAGTTTTCATTATCGCTCCTTTTGGTAACCAAAAATCGTGCAAAGATTCCGTTTCAAATACCTTACCCCAAATATGATATGATTTTTCTTTTTCAGTTAATAATTTCTCAACCCAAACTTGTTCAGGTATTGTGGTATAAAGTTTTTCATCAGCAATTTTTTTCGCAAAATACGGGTCCAACTCAACCCATTTTTTTGCCACTTTGGGTTGTGTCTCATGAAAATTTATAATGTAATCCGATTGGGAACGGGTGGGGTAAAACTTTTTATTATTTTCTTTTTTATGTTTTAAATTTAATATAAAATTATTACTCCCTAAGTAGTTACCAAGAATTTCTAAAGCCCTCATCTCAATTAATGATGAGGTGTTACCTGTTATTACTTTATCTATTGACATTATATATCTATAAAAATAATAATTATTTAGATATTTATCAATGATGAATAATAAAGTCCCAATAACAAGAGTAGGAAAATTTTTTGGTTCCGATGATTATAACTTAGATTTATCTATAGGTGAAGAATGGTTATATGGTGACATGAATTTTACTTTAGTATTATACAGAATTGATAGAATCAAAACTAAAACTGATGATGTATACGGAGAATCTTTAAAAGACGGGATTAAATTTTTACCTCCTGTCGAATTTAAAGGTTATGTTCAAATAATGGCCCCTGAAAATAAAAATATTGGAACTTCTAAAGTTAACCAATTTGAGCCAGGTAATATAAAGGTTTCAGTTTATACTAAACACTTGGAGGAACTTGGTGTAGACATAAGTCATGGTGATTACCTTGGTTATTATGAAACTGAAGATAGAGTTAGATACTATGTTGTTAACAATGATGGTAGGGTAATTTCAGATAATAAACATAATTACGCGGGATACAAACCGTACTATAGAACTATTATGGGTTCTGCAGTAACCGATAATGAATTTAGAGGATTATGAAAATAGTACTAACAGAAACTCAAATATTAAAATTACTTGAAAGAGTTAATTCAGGTAAGGTTACTTGTGATAAATGTGGTCATAACAATTCTGAAGAAGATTATATCGGTAAAAACGTAATGGTTTATTATAATTTACACAAACATACATTTTCTGTTACATATAAATCTAAAGTTATTTTACACGCCGATTACGTTAAACTTAAAGATGTTGAGTTTAGAGTTCGAGGAGGTGGTAAAGAAAAAGTTAGAAATGAAAAAAGAAAAAATGTTCATGCTTTTGTAATTGGTAAATTAGAAGATTATTGTGAGTTTCCTTGTAATAAAATACCCGATGAAAAATCGGATAAAGTAATTACATACGACCCATACAAATACGATTCGTTTGTTTATAAAAATAGTAAAGAACCTGTATATAAAGCGAAAGAGGTCGATATGATTAATCATAAAAATAAAATTTTTGTAATTAATGAAATCAAATCGAAAATAATTAAAGAATCTGAAGAAGAACAACCAACAAAATACACATATTTGACAATGGGTCTTTTTGAAAAGTTCAACACCAAAAGGTATTATTTTAATAAGATAGTTCCCGTTGTTGATGGCTCACCAATACCTAACAAAATTAAGATGTATGGTAGCGATGGTGATTTTGAATTTAATAAAGAAGATATTACTATAAATCAAGATGAGGGGGTTGCCTTTATTAGTAAATCAACTATGGATAGTTTAAATCCTAATTTTAGTATGACTAATCATTCTAAATTATCCTCTTCAATTGGGATTACTCCGTCAAACGTAAGACAGTCTTTAGAAATGGCCTTTCCTGATAATTGGAATAAAGGAGATAGTTTATATACTCCAGGTTTAAGAGGTGTGTACACTATAGGTGAAAAAATGGGGAACTCTGAAGAGGATTGGTCAATTATGAATTATTTTGATACTAAAGATGAAATACATAGTTTAATTTACTTAAAATATTTTGACGATATAAAATCAGGAAAAAATATTAACGATATCATCGAATGGATGTCCGATTTATTTAAAAATGAAGAATACACACAAATGTTAGTTGATAGACAATGGAGCTCCATAAAAAATGGTTTAGAATTGGAAAAAATGTCTGTTAATAACTTTTTAGACAAGGTTGGGTCTTCTAATATCATTTATTATCCTCATGGTTCTAAGATGGATAGGTGGTTAGGTGTTGACGTTACAATTGATGGTGTTAATTACCAAATTAAACCATTAAAGGGGTTTATTGTTAACGATGGTCTTTACAGTGTTAGTACTTATGGTATGAGAGATTACACAACAAAAAAATCTGTAGATAAAATTGCGTTCTCAAGTAAATCAAAAACATTAATATTTGATAACAAAGATTATACAGTGATTAGTAAAACAAGAGTTGTTTTTAAAGAAGAACCGTTAATAATAGAATAAGATGCCGTTACCAAAGAAAATAAAAAAATATATTCCATTAACAGAGTCTAAAACTTTGTTACCTAGAAGACAAGAATTATTAGATAAAATTAATAAGGACGGTACCTATTTACCTAAATCAATTTTACATGCCGATTTAGATAAAGGATTTTTAGAATTTGTTAAAGAAGAATTAAAGTGTGTTGTTGAGGGAACTACCATACCAATGGTCGATATAATAATCACAACACAAAATTGGTCTCAGTTTGTTGAAACTTGGGATTTTCAAAATATAGATAAAAATGCCGAACCTCCATTTCTGACAGTAATAAGAGTTCCTGAAGTTAAATTTGGGACCAATCCTGCGGTTCTATACAACATTCCTAATAGAAGACAATATTTTTATGCTCAAGTACCAACTTGGGACGGTCAAAGAGCAGGTATGGACATTTATAAGATACCCCAACCTGTTCCTGTGGATATAACTTATCAAGTTAAGATAGTTTGTAATAGAATGAGGGAACTTAATAGATTCAATCAGATTGTGATAGAAAAATTTGCATCAAAACAAGCGTACCAAGTTATTAAAGGTCACTACATTCCTATTGTCATGGGTAATATTTCTGACGAATCTGTTATGGACATTGAGAAAAGAAAATATTATATACAAACTTACGAATTTACAATGTTAGGTTTTTTAATTGATGAGGATGAATTTGAAATTTCTCCAGCAGTAACTAGATTACTACAGGTTGTTGAGGTTGATACTAAAACATCAAGAAGGCAAGTGAAGATGAATTCTAATATTGAAAAGGAACCTAATGAAGTTTTATTTGTTATCGGTAATGATACTATATCACAAGTTTTTGATTATGTTGCCGATATTAAAATAGTTGGTTCTGAAAATATCAGTGAATATGATGTGTTTATAAACAACAATTATTATGGTACTGATATTACGGATATACAAATCAATACCAATGATATTCTTAAATTTGTTATTAATAAAACCAATGTTAATTCAGAATCTAAAATATTCATATACGGAATCTTAATTTAATTCTCTCCGTAAATATCTTTCTTTTCTTTACATTTTTCAGTAATCATCTTTTCTAAGAAACGATACATTTTAATACCGTGTTTTTCACAATACTTTTTTAATAGGTCGTGAACCTCGGTTGATATCTTTAAATTCTTTATCTTTTTAACCTCTTTAGACATAGTAGAAAAAAGGCAGAATTTATTCTACCCAATTTATAAATAGTTGCAAGAAAGTAAAGTATTTTGGTTTTTTAGTGAATATTTATCAATAAAATAAATTAACAAGCTAAATTAAAAAAATAATGGCATCTAACAACAAAGTATTCGTATCTCCTGGAGTGTATACATCTGAGGTTGATTTAAGTTTCGTAGCCCAAAGTGTTGGGGTTACAACGTTAGGTATCGTTGGTGAGACTTTAAAAGGTCCAGCATTCGAACCAATCTTTATTAGAAACTTTGATGAATTCACTACATTTTTTGGAGGAGTATCCCCTGAAAAATTCATTAATACACAAATACCTAAATATGAGGGGGCTTATATTGCAAAATCATATTTACAACAATCTAACCAATTGTTTGTAACGAGAGTTTTAGGTTTATCAGGTTATGATGCGGGTCCTTCATGGACTATATCAACAAAGGCAAATGTTGACCCATCAACTGTAGGGTTTTATTGTGAAGACCCTGTTATTGAGAATTGTGAACCTAAATGTAATGATTACTTAACAATTGACTACTCAATTGATTTCACAGGTTGTACTAATAGTGTGGACAGTATTAAATTTATCAACCCATCACAAATACCTGATGAAATTGCTGAAAAGATGAATTTACCCTATGAAAAATTTGATGGTAGTACGTCAACAATATATGGTGATATGACAAGTCAAATTATTGATATCTTAACTGATAATACATTAGAAACATCTTCAATATATTATTACGGAGCGATTTCAGGTGAAACTTATGATACATTATCACCAGTGTTTACCGCAGAAACTAATGTTTTTGGTGTTGACAATGTTAGTTCTTCATTAATAAATTTTTCAGCGTCAGTTAACGACCCTTGGTATTATGCAACTTTTGATAATATAGGTAATGCACTTTATAGTGGTTATTCGTTTTGGAGTATTGTTACTGATTTGGCATTAATTCCTGTAACGACCACTACAACATTAACACCTTCAACAACTACTACAACTACTAACCCTTGTGTTACACCAATCCCAACATCAACTACTACAACAACAACTGCTAAACCTGTTAATTGTTATACAGGTAAGTTAATTGGTAGATTGTATATCTATTCAGGTACTGCATACACTGACTATGATGATTTAGTAATTGCAACATTACGTTCTAGAGGTTTAGCAACTTATGGCACTGATGACGGCGCGGTATATGAAGTTTCAGGGTTAACAGATGTTGAAATGGTTTGTGGTAATGAATATTCAGGAGTTACTAAAAACCCTTACTCAACTTTCGGTTTAAATGTTACAAATAAAAATGGTGAGAAATTCTTCTTTGAAACATCGTTTTCTAATTCAGATACTAAATACTTAACTAAAGTATTTGGTTCGTCTAACTTCGCAAAACCTAAAGATGTAGTACCGTTATTTGTTGAGGAAAGATTCCAAGCATTATTAAACTACGCGTGGAGAAAAGGTTATATTAGAGGATTAAATTGTGAATTAACTGCATTACCAAATGCTAGACAAGGAAATGACCCAACATCAATCGCATGGTATTTAGAAAAATACCAATCACCGATGTCCCCTTGGGTTGTGTCTGAATTAAGAGGTAACAAAGTTTATAAATTATTTAAATTCACAACAATTGCTGATGGTAACGAGGCTAACATAGAAGTTAAAATATCAATCGCAAATATTTCATTCAGTAATGGAACATTTGATGTGATTGTTAGAGATTTCTTTGACTCAGATGCTGCCCCTTCAGTTATCGAAAAGTTTACTAACTGTTCAATGGACCCAGGCCAAAATAACTTTATTGCTAAAAAAATAGGAACTGTTGACGGTGAGTACGCGTTAAATTCTAAATATATTATGGTTGAGATAAACGAGGACGCTCCTGTAGACGCTTTACCTTGTGGATTTGAGGGATACCAATTTAGAGAATACGCGGGTGTAAGACCTCCATTCCCTATCTATAAAACTAAATATGACTTCCCTGGTGAAGTTGTATATAACCCACCTTTTGGTTTGTCTTCAGGAGCTGATGATATCGTAAGAAGTGCGGGTGATAACATTAGAAGAACATACTTAGGTATCTCAGATACAGTAGGATTTGACGTTGATTTTTATTCATATAAAGGTAAACAACTACCATTAGATATTTGTACTGATGTAACAGGTGATGATTGGTTCTATAAATCGAGAGGTTTCCACATGGACATAAATGCTTCAGGTATAACAATTGGTAATGGTTTCATTACAAGTGGTACACCAGCATTCTTTGTAGGTTCTGCACCATTTACAACAGACCCTGAAGATTCTTCTAACCCATATTTTAGATTGTTTGCACGTAAATTTAGTTTACTATGTTCAGGTGGTTTTGACGGATGGGACATTTATAGAGAGAGTAGAACTAATGGAGATAAATTTGCATTAGGACAACCAGGTTATAGAAAAGGGTCATGTCCATCATTTAAATACCCAAGTGCTACAGGTTGGGGTGCGTTTAAACAAATTACTGTTGGTGACAACACACAAGATTGGGCGAACACCGACTATTACGCATACTTATTAGGTCAAAGGTCTTTTGCAAATCCTGAAGCGGTTAATATTAACGTATTTGTTACACCTGGTATTGATTACGTCAATCACTCAAACTTAGTTGAAGACGCTATAGATATGGTCGAGAACGATAGAGCGGATTCAGTCTATATTTGTACAACCCCTGACTACAATATGTTTGTACCATCTACGGGTGACCAATTAGACTTTATTTACCCACAAGAAGCGGTAGATAATCTTGAGGAGGCAGGTTTAGACTCTAACTATACCGCAACATATTACCCTTGGGTACTTACAAGAGATACCGTTAATAACACACAAATTTACATCCCACCAACTGCGGAAGTAACGAGGAACTTAGCGTTAACGGATAACATCGCATTCCCTTGGTTCGCCGCGGCGGGTTACACAAGAGGTATTGTAAACGCTATCAAAGCGAGAAAGAAACTTACTCAAGAAGATAGAGATGTATTATATAAAGGAAGAATCAACCCAATTGCAACTTTCTCTGACGTAGGTACTGTAATTTGGGGTAATAAAACTTTACAAATTAGAGAATCTGCACTTGACAGAATCAATGTTAGAAGATTATTATTACAAGCTCGTAAATTAATATCTGCGGTTTCTGTAAGATTATTGTTTGAACAAAACGATGAGAAAGTAAGACAAGATTTCTTAGATGCGGTTAACCCTATATTAGATGCAATCAGAAGAGACCGAGGTTTATACGATTTCCGTGTAAATGTTTCTTCAGACCCTGCAGATTTAGATAGAAACCAATTAACAGGTAAGATTTATATCAAACCTACTAAATCGTTAGAATTCATAGACATTACATTCTACATTACTCCAACAGGGGCATCGTTTGATAATATCTAATAAAAAATGTGGTGAGTCGGTTAAAAAATCGGCTCATCATTATTTATTAATATAATATGATAGATAGAAAATATATTGTTGAGGGTATTAATGAATCAGGAACACCTGATATGAAATATTATGCGTTTGATTGGGATGATAATATTATGACAATGCCAACACAAATAATATTAAAAGATGATAACGATAAAGAGGTTGGGATGTCAACCGAGGATTTTGCCGAATATAGAACTCAAATTGGTAAAGACCCTTTCGAATATGAAGGTCACACAATTGTAGGATTCGCAGAAGACCCGTTTAGATACTTTGGTGTGAAAGGGGACAAACAATTTGTTGTTGATTCAATGATTGCTAAAACAGGACCCGCTTGGGGAGACTTTGTAGAGGCAATTAATAACGGTTCAATCTTTTCAATAATAACTGCCAGAGGACATACCCCAAGTATTCTAAAAGAAGCGGTTTATAACCTAATTGCTTCAAACAGAGGAGGGATAAATTCAAAAGAGTTAATTAAAAACCTTAAAAAATATAGGGATTTAACCGATGAAGAAAAATTATCCACTAAAGAATTAATCAATGAGTATTTAGATTTATGTAGATTTCACCCTGTAAGTTATGGTGAGGGTTCCGCAACTAATCCTGAAGAAGGTAAGGTTAAAGCTATGAAAGATTTTATTCAGTATATTAAAAATGTTTCAGAATATATTAGTAAAAAAGCATATTTAAAGAACAAAATATCAAATAATTTTGAATTACCTAGTATTGGTTTTTCTGATGACGATATAAGAAACGTAGAAACAATTAAAAGTCGTTTTGAAGATGAACCTATGTTAAAGACCTACTCAACTACAGGAGGAGTTAAAAAACTATATTAATTAAAAGCTCTAGTAGAAATTTAAATAAAAAAAAAAGAAAAGTAAAGAGAAAAAATTTAACTGAATATATTTATAAATAAAAAAACAAATAAACAAAAAATTAAAAAGAAAACACAATGGCTGATTTATTAATGAAAATGCCGATACCTTATGAACCGAAAAGACAAAACAGGTTCATTCTTCGTTTCCCATCTACATTGGGTATTAACGAATGGTTCGTAGAAACTACATCAAGACCACATATAACAATTAACCCAGTTGAGATTCAATTCCTTAATACATCAACCTATGTGGCAGGACGTTTCACTTGGAGCACGATTAATGTTAAATTCCGTGACCCTATTGGACCTTCAGCGTCTCAGGCGTTAATGGAATGGGTACGTTTATGTGCTGAGTCTGTAACAGGTCGTATGGGTTATGCGGCGGGTTACAAAAAGAACGTTGACTTAGAAATGTTAGACCCAACAGGAGTTGTTGTTGAGAAATGGATTATGGAAGGTACTTTTTTATCTGATGTAAACTTTGATTCATTGGCTTATAACTCTGACGCAATTGCTTCTATTACGGCGACTTTAAGACCTGATAGATGTGTGTTAGTATACTAATTTAATAAAATATATAATATTTTTGTCCCACATATTGATTATGTGGGATTTTTTATTTAAAAAAAACTAATATACCGTATATTTTATAGTAAAAGATAATACTATGGAACAAAATGCTTATACAGTAGGTCAAGAAAATTTTAATTTACCACACGATGTTGTCGAGTTACCCTCTAAAGGACTCTTCTATAAATCAAAAAAGAAATCAGTTAAAGTTGGTTATTTAACCGCAAATGATGAAAATTTTATTGTGAACGCTTTTAAAGGTGGTTCAGGTAATATTGTTTTATCATTAATAAGAAATAAAGTGTACGAACACGATTTAAGGCCCGAAGAGTTACTTGAAGGTGATGTTGAAGCAATTCTTATCTTTTTAAGAAATACATCATTTGGTCCCGAGTATAGTGTTACTTTAACCGACCCTATGACAAGTAAACAATTTACGGCAACAATTATATTAGATGAATTAAATATAAAAAAACCAACACATTTACCAGATGAGAATGGTTTTTTTACTACTAAATTACCTAAGAGTGAGGCGGTTGTTAAATTAAAGGTTTTAACTTATTCAGAATTAATAGAATTAGAGAAACAAGCTGAACAATATCCCCAAAATTTAACCCCACCAAAAATAACATGGAAATTAAACAAACAAATTGTTGAACTTAATGGGTCTCAAGACAGAGAACAAATTTCAAAGTTTATCGAATCCATGCCAATAATGGACTCAAAATATATTAGAAATTTTTTAAGAGAAAATCAACCGTCATTAGACCTTAAACAAAATGTTGTAGCCCCGTCAGGAGAATTGGTATCTTTCGAGATTGCCTTTGGGGTTGAATTTTTTCGGCCTTTCTTTTAATTACAGACAATATCTTATTGACGAATATTATATAATGGCTCGGTTTTTAAGAACTTCTTATTCCGACTTTAATCTTATGCCAACATATATGAGAAAATATTTAATCGATAAAATTATTGAGTCAAATCAACCTAAAAATAATTAGACTCATAAGTATTTATAATTAAAACAATACTATGGGAGATGGAGATGGTAAAAGTAGTGGTATAGTAGGGGACTTTAAAAAAGTTATGTCCGAAATGACCACAATCAAAGGTCTCAAAGACACTATCCTTGAGGTAGAAAACGCCGCTTACAAATTAGCTCAAGATTTCGCGTTAGGAGCCCAAAACATTGATTTAATGAGGGCGGGATTAGCTGACGCCGCTTCAGATATAAAACGTTTAGGAGGGAGCTTTAATGATGTTATTGCTATGCAAACATCCGCGTACACTAATTTAGGTAGAAATGTAACATTGACCGCCGATGGGATGAAAGATTTATATGCGACTACTAAAGCGACGGGTCAAGATGCTAATACATTAGTATCTAAATTTAAAGATATTGGTACGGGTACTTACGACATAGGTAAAAATATGGAGGTTGTTTTACAATCCGCTAGAGATATTGGTGTTAATGGTAAAGCGGTAAGTGACCAAGCGTTGTCAAACATGGAATTGATGAATAAGTACAACTTTGAAGGAGGTGTGCAGGGTCTTGCAAAAATGGCCGCTCAAGCGGTTAATTTAAGGGTTAACGTTGGTGATATGAAAGTTCTTATGGATAAGGCGTTCGAACCTGACCAAGCAATACAATTAGCCGCGTCCATGCAAAGATTGGGAGCAACGCAAGCCGACCTACTTGACCCATTAAGGTTAATGGATTTAGCTCAAAACGACCCAGGTGAATTAATGAATCAAGTTGCTGAGTTAGGTAAACAGTTCACCCAATTTAATGAAGAAACAGGTAAATTTGAAATTGCTCCTGGAGGTAAAAGACAATTAATGGAATTGGCTAAAGAATTGGGAATAAATTATGAACAACTAACTAAAATGTCATTAGCGGGAGCTGAATTAGATGATAAATTAAGTAAGATTTCTTTCCCAACCGATATTGCCGATGAAGATACTCAAAAAATGATTGCTAATATGGCCGAAATGAAGGACGGTCAATATATGATTAAGTTCAAAGACGAACAAGGTATCACTCAAGAAAAAAATGTTATGGAATTAAAAGACTCCGATATAGAAGCGATTGCCAAGGCACAATCCGAAGCACCGAAAACTATGGAAGAAATTGCCGAGTCACAATTAAGTACTTCAGAATCAATGTTGGCCGAATTACAAAGTATGAACAGAGCGGGATACGGTTTAGCAGGTAGTAAAGGTGCGGGGGATGTATTAGGAGCTGCTAGAACAGGGGCTAAATTAGTTGCGGGAGGTATTAGAGATATACAAGGAGAATCACAAGACTTTAGAAAAGGTACTGATAAATTATTAATTAATAATCTTGATGCTATAAACAAAGCCATGTCAGGAGAAGGGTCATTAAATGAAGTTTTAAAAACCGCAACAACATCTATTGGAGGTGTCACAAGTGCAATAAAAGACAATCTTAATGTGGCCTTAACCAATGCCACTACCGAAATGGATAAGTTCTCTAAAAGTGGAAACTTATTTGCCGAAACACTTAAAGGAACTTATGATTCAGCGGCAAAATATATTCAGGAACATGAAAAATTATCAAAATTGGGAATTAATTTAGCGACTGAGAACAAAAAAACCGAGAGTGTTACAACTGAAACATCCACAATAAAGGTTAGTGATTTTTACATTAAAACATTACCTGAAGACAAGTTAATTATGGCTGGTGGTACTAATTTAGACGGTGGTAATAATACCACTCAAGATATGGGACCTAAAGAAATGAACGTTAATGTTGTTTTAGACGTGAAAGCTCCATCAAACATTAATACAACTCAAATTTTGGCCATGCTTGAAGACCAACAAATTAAAAATGCTATAGTTAAAGCCTCTCAAGACGCAAATACTTCAGGAGGAATGACAGGTCCTAATAACCAAACAGTAAGAAATAAATCAATTGTTGATAGTGCTTTAAGTATGTCGAATCTTTAATAAAAAATAAGGTAATACCTATTTATATAAAAATAAAAATAAATGTCTGACAGTACTTTATCATTCTCATCATCATCTTCTTTTAGGGATGTATTAATGGCAAGAAATCTTCCACCTTACGATGTCCCAGGTGTTTACACACCACCATCGGGGCCTCTTAATTACGAAGTTGTTCAGACTGTTTCTAATGTCATCGATTCTCCTGATGAATTAATTGCTAACGACCCATTTGCTCAACAATTATACCCATTAAATGAATATGGTCCTGAAGGAGGTTATAATTTAAATATAACATATAATGGTCCACCATTACCTGTAGATTCTAATAAAGGAGAATACGACCCAACAGACACTGTATTAGATTTGGTTAATGAATTTTATATTGACGCGGCATACATTGAAAATAAGTTTGGACCTGAAGGAGGGTTTAAAGACATGGTTGTTATTGACAATATTCAAAACAATAACAAAATATATCTACCTTATTGGAACCCACCAATCTTCACACCATCTGTATATACACCATACGAGATTTTAATTAATAATAATCCCGCAGGATTGTCTCAAGACTCGTTTATCGCTAAGTTAGGAGCTCAACAATTAAGAGCTTTATTCCAAGAAAGAGTTGCCGCTGAATTATTTCAGAATACAGTTGGTTTAGTTAATTTAGAATCATTATCAGACCCATTTGAAGCGAGTCTTATTATTACAGGTCAAGAACCTTTGATTTATAGAAATTGGAGAATTACGGTTGCGGAAAACCCAATAGTTGCGGCCGTAGATTTTGCCACAAGATTAACAGGTGCTTATTGGCCTGTATCACCAATACCTGGTGATTATTTTGAAGAGAACGAACCTAATGCGGGCGCATCATCCCAAATATCAGGTGCTTTAAATGTTGTTAACCAATTAACAGGGGGTTTTTTAGGACCTATCTTAAACAAGACAAGAAACCCTTCCGAAATATTCTTAGCTAATACAGGTAACGGTCAAAGGTCAGCGTTATTTGCCAACATAAATTATAATAGATATAAACCCGACTATAAGAAAAATTTTGGAGGACTTCTTGGTGTTGCACAAGCTTTAGTTAATTTAGCGGTTAATTTAATTGACCCTAATAACGGAACTTTAGTTGGAGGATATTATGTTGGTAGTAGAAATGCCGAACCATCAACGATTACGTCACCACCAAATCAGGTACCTGTTAACCCGTTTGGTAAACAAGAACAAGCTCCTGTATATGGACCTTCAGAACTTGGTATCTTATATGAAGGTAATGAAAATAAAATAAATTTTGGTTTAGCTGGTAAATCATCATCTGATGGTGGTGGTATTGACGGACAATTTGTTTGGACCTCACCTAAATATAAAGGTGACGCGGGATATAAAGCAACTGTTGGTGGAGGCACAGGAAGTTTAGATGAGGAATTTAATCAAATTGCGTCTCAATATAGTAGAGGAGAATCTACAAATATAACATTTAAACAAAGTTCAATTCTAGACCAAACCCAAAGACTTGTTGATTCGGCAGATAATGTTTCGGGGATTAACCGATTAAAACATGTCGGTAACGCAATTAACCAAGTTAGTAAAGTTTTCAATGACGGATATAAGGAAATGACCAAAGGTTCTCAAGTTGTAAGTTATAAAGACAATACAACGGGAGAACAAGTTGGTACTGAATATTGTAGAGTATTTACAAAAGATACACCATACTACACTTACGCCGATTTACAAAAAACTGATGGTATTACAACTTCAGGTAGAAGATTTACTAATTCTGTTTTTGATAATACGTACAATTTAAATATTGCACCACTTAAAAACCCTGGCTCTACGAATATACAACCAAACGCTAAGGGGGATTTGGTAGCTAAAAAATATATGTTCTCAATTGAAAACTTGGCATGGAGAACATCAAGTAGACCTGGTTTTACTTATGATGAACTTCCTGTTTGTGAAAAAGGACCTAATGGTGGTAGAGTTATGTGGTTTCCACCTTATAATTTAAGTTTTAGTGACTCAAGTTCACCAAACTTTACACCTACAAATATTATGGGTAGACCTGAACCAATTTATACATATAATAACACTAGCCGAAGCGGTACGTTAAGTTGGAAGATAATTGTAGACCACCCATCAATAATGAACGTTTTAGTTGATAAACAATTAAAAGGACAAAACTCCGAAAGAGTAAATTCGATAATAGATTCGTTCTTTGCGGGTTGTGTTAAATATGACATTTATGAATTAGCTAAGAAGTTTAACACTATCCCAACAAAGGATTTATTTACGTACCAAGAAATTTTAAATAACCCAAGATTAACCCCTGAAGAATTGGCGGGTATTAATAAAGAAATACCTAAAGAAAATACCGCAGATGGAGGAGCGAATTCTACACCTACAGGTAACCAAAATACTAATACTGATGTATCATCTACCCCTGACACTTCAGGAAAAGATTTTGAAGGTAAGTACCAAGATTTAGCGTTTTATTTCCATAATGATAGACCCGACCCCAACTCTAGTAATACCGTCGCTAGTAAACCATTTAATGTTTGGTACGAATCTTACACTACCACAGACTTTATTCAAAAGTATGTTAACAATGCCGATGCAATATTTAAATCCGATTCAAAAAGTAGAAACGTTAAACAATTTTTTGATACGGTAATCATCCCAAATTTTAACGCAATTGCAAAAAATGAAAAAAACTTTATTGTTGAAGCTTATAATTTAATTAAAGAAAAGAAAGCAAAAATTACTGTTGAAATGGTTGGCTCCGCTTCAGCACCTGCAACTAAAGATTATAATGTGAATTTGTCTAAACGAAGAAACGATTCCGTTATTAAATTTTTAAAGGCAACAACTATTGGAGAAGCAAATTTATCTAAATATATTGATGATGGTAGTTTAAAATTCACATTATTGAGTGAAGGTGAAACAATTGTTATACCTAAAGCACCTGATGACTCACCTGCTAAAGGACCTGGATTTGATGTAAATTGTACTACAGATATAAAGGATAAAAACGGGGCGGTAACAACACTTTCTCAAATATTCTCTGTTGACGCCATGGCTTGTAGACGAGTTAAAATTGGTAAAATAAAAGTAGATATTACCCCTGTGCCCGCAACAACAACTACCTCAACCGCCGCACCACCACCACCTGTAGTTGAACAACCAAAAACTGAAAACATACCTGTTGTAAAACCAAAACCTACAGTTGAGATAGTTAAAAAACTTAAAGAGGGAATCGCCAAAAAAATATTAAGAAACTTATTAACTGAATGTGATTACTTTGAATTAATTAAAGAAGAAAACCCGATGGTTTATAACACATTCAAAGAAAAGATTAAATACTTTAATCCTACTTTCCACTCAATAACACCTGAAGGATTGAACGCTCGTTTAACATTCTTAAATCAATGTGTTAGACCTGGAGAAACAATCCCAACGATTGGTGCTGATGGTAAACCAAAATATAATGACGCAGTTAATACGTCATTCGGAGCTCCACCTGTATTAGTATTAAGAATAGGTGATTTCTACCACACTAAAATAATACCTACAGGATTACAGTTCCAATATGAACCAATTACCTTTGACATGAATCCTGAAGGTATCGGTATCCAACCAATGATGGCCAACGTAACATTGAGTTTTAATATCATCGGAGGAATGGGTCTTGCAAAACCTGTAGAACAATTACAAAACGCACTTTCATTTAACTATTATGCGAATACTGAAATATACGATGAAAGAGCAGTTGCAACTGAAGATACATCAGCATTAGATAAAGAAGTTGTCGATGCGATATTGGCTTCAGAAGTCCCTGCAACAGTTAATAATGTTGACACACAACAAACAAATAATGGAGGTTCAACAATCGGCACAATTATAACCAACATCCCCGTCCAAGGTGGCCAGGAAGGTGAAATTAGTTATGCTGATATTATGGATAAATTATTAACCGAAACAAAAAATTATTTTGAAACTGTGGTTAATAAATTAGAAAGTACTAATCTACAATACTCATATCCTGTAGTTAGTATGTTAAGTAAAGACCCTTTATATTATGATGGTTATATATTTTTAGGTGACCCAACAGTTAATGACCCAGGACCTAACGGTAATAAAAAAACTGTCGAAATTTTTGGTAAATCTAACAATGTTGAGGACTTAATTAATAAAGAATTTAAACTTTGTATTGAGGATATTGATAACGACTTTAACCCTATTATTGATAAACTTCTAAAAAAATATGGTTTTGCTCAGTCACCTGAAAAACTAAACGGAGTTAAGAATAATATGAAAGAATATATTTCTAACTTAGAAAAGACATTCACAAATGGAGTATCAACTATCATACAAGATTTAACATTATTCCAACAGAACTATGTACAGTTAATTAGAAAAGTAAATTTAGTTACAAGTAAAACTGATGGTAAAATTTTAGATACTAATTTACCTAGAGTTTATAGTTTATATAATGCTCCTGACCAAACTGGTAAAATAGATGAAAAAACCGTAACTGTACTTGAAGAATTATCTTACGATTATGGTAGATTGGAAACCGCTATGGGTTTATTCATACCATTATTAAAAGATAAAGATAAAGGTTTTAGAATAGCGTTTGATGATAAAGAATATGTTGAGACTGGTAATTTTAGATTATTAAATCAAGGGGATTTTGAGGGAGGTAATACCCAATCTACATTTGCGAATCAAAATTTCTTCTTAATTATGTGTAGAATATTAACTGATAAAAATAAAAAAGATGAATTTATTAATTACGTTATTAAAGGTGATATATTGAATATTAAAGACCCTGTAAATTTAAAAAATAAATTTGAAAATATTGTAGATGACTTAGAAAAAATATATAAAAAAGAGTTAAAAGAAGAAGAAAAAATATATGATAAGTTAAAGAAAAATTCTACTTACAAAGATTTAACAGAAGGTATAAATGAAGTTATGTACACACCTAAAAAAACAAGAAAATGTAGTTATACTACAGTACCCAACCAAAATACCGAAACTGTTAAGTTCCAAACTACAGAAATTAGTAATTTATATAAATCGGTAAATACCCCACCAGATGATAATAAAACTTACATAGGAAAAGTTAAATTTAGTAAAACATAATGGCAAGACAAAGTTATAATAGATATTCGGATTTTTTAGTTGACGGACAACAAACGGTTGTTCCGTATATCACCCTACCCTCAAAATCTACGGATAAAAGGTTTATATATAAAGTTGGTCAATCTAGAATGGATAAGATTTCACAACAATATTACGGGTCCCCAACTTTTGGATGGTTAATAATGATGGGTAATCCTATATATGGAGGACAAGAATGGAATATTCCTGACGGAACTATATTGACAATTCCATTTCCTTTAGTAGCTTCTTTACAGGACTATAAAAATCAATTAGACAACCACTTCTTCTATTATGGTAGATAACAATGAAAATATTTTAGTTGAATTTGATTACAACAATATAACAGTCATAGACCCTAACAAAGTTATTGACGAAAATGGTAATGCCAAAGAACGATTAGTTAAACATGAAAATTTGGTAATGTATGCCAATTTAGAGTGTAAAGTAATCCCAAGAACTAAATTGGCGGTTGGTGTTGCAAGTAATGATGCGATACAAACAATTTCATTAGCGTCGATTAATTTTTTAAAACCTGGTGGTAAGACTTTTTTAGATAATGCTTATACTGATGAAATAACGGGTAAAGATACTGTAAAGGGTGAGGGAATTAATCAACCTGTAACTAAAGCGGTAAAAAATCCGCAAAATAGTGATGACACTTATTTAAGACAGAGTATTAACTCTTATGGTAAGGCAGGTTCTGTTGATAATGGATTGTTAGGTATAACATCTATTAGTATTAGTTATGATTTGTCATTTATGGCAACCATAACTATAAAATTGGTTGACATTAAAGGGAGAGCTTTATTTGAAGCGGGTGATAACTCACCATATGCCGCATTCTTCAATTTGCCATACCCAATGTTTTATTTAACGTTAAAAGGATATTATGGTAAAGCGGTTAGATTACCATTAATGTTAAACACCTTTAACGCGTCATTTAACTCATTTTCAGGTAATTTCGATATTGATTTGAAATTTTACACTTATAAATTCACTATATTAAGTGAATTGTCTATGGGTTATTTATTAGCCGCCCCCCACATGTATCAATCAAGAATTAAAATTGAGACTAAACAAGGTACTGCCAGTCAATTTACACCTGTTGAAGATAGTGTTGTTGAGAGAGGGTTTCAAAAAGTTAAAGAAATGTATAGTGAATATAAATCAAAAGGATTAATTCCTGATGATTTTCCTGAGATTACTTTGATGCAAATGCAAGACAAGATTGAAGTATTCATTAAAAATGTTATGGATTCATTTACAAAACAAAATTTAGATTCTATAACCGATATTGAGACTTATGATAAAATATTAAAAGAATATAAGAAAAAAGTTTATTTAGGTAAGGGTAATTCTTGGTTTGATACATATATGGATTCTAAAAATTATTATGTATTAAACGATACTGATAAAACTAGAGTATATACTTTTAAATCAGAATATAATGATGAAACTAAAAGAGAAGAAGGAATAACAAAATTAAAAGGTATTCTCGCCGAAAACAATGACTTACTTAATAAAAATGCAACAGTAGGAACTAATGGTAAATACACTATAAATAATAAAAGTAAAAACGTTTCAGTACCTAATAAAATCACTTATGAGATTTTTCCAAAAACAATAACTAGTAGTAATGATATTGATATTAATGAAACTTACAGACAAAGAAAAAAGAGTAAAAAAGAGCCACCCGACTCTGAGAAAAAAGAATTATTAGCTGAATTAGACAGAACTAACCAATTTAATTCTGGTTCAATAAAGAATAAAGACGGTAGTACCAATCCTGTTTATACTTATTTTGTTTTTGAAGGTACTAATACATTCTTAGACTTAGCGGACAAGATGAGTAAAGACTTGTTAGCGATTAGAGAAGAAGTGGAAGTTGAGTTGACCAAAGCTTTATCTGAATTGTTACAAGATAAAAACTCAGGTATTGGGTTTGTACCAAACATCAGAAATGTTTTAGCGGTTATTTTTGCAAATGGTGAAGCGTTTTTAAGAATGATGGATGATGTACATACCGCAGCTTGGGAACAAAGAGATAACAAGTATAGAAAGGCAGTAATTTTTGATAAACAAGTGGCAGGAGCGTCCGCAGATGCGGTTTTATCGGGTGATGATAGTAACACCCCTGTATACCCTTGGCCACAATTAATTGTTGAGACAACAGGTGAGAACGGTCAGGAAAAATATGAAATTAAATACCCTGGAGACCCTTCTATTGTAAATAGAACCAAAGGGTATCTTTTTGATGTTTGGCCTGAAATAGAATTTGTTGAAGAATTTATAAAAGGGTTAGCGGAAAGAAAAAGTCCAGCACCAAACCCGTCAGAAAATAATAATGAAGTTACGGACCCAAAAAGAACATCTTTTAATGCGATTGAATTCCCTGTAACTAATGAAGTATATGGAAACAAAGAAGAAGTTAAATTTTTCTATGAGATTTACGAAAGAATTATTATGGTATCGAATTATTCTAAATTATCGAGAAGTAATAATAAAACATCTGAAGGTGATGTAATAACAAATATTATTGCCGAATCAGAAAGCCAAAATATTGTTAAGAGTTTATCTAATGATAATCCATTCTTAATACAAAAATTAAAAAATTACGGTATTAACGCATCCAACTTTACAACAATATTAAGACAATTTTCAAACGAAGGAATTGGAGAAAGTTGGCAAAATTTTATTAGGGGTGAGTTTAATACTAAGTACCTTAAAAACGATATTAAAAATTCTAGTTTTGAATTTATCGATGTGGACATTATTAACAAATCAATTTCACAACCTTTAGTTTCATTAGAAAATGAAGACGCTGCAATTGAGATTATTACTAATTCTACCAACACTAATAAATTTGATACTACAGACACATTCCCATTCACTAATAAACAATGGGATAAAACTTATTTGGCTAATGGTACTACTATTGTCGACGCAAATGGAACTTTAGATACTAGAAAAGTATTAAATTACAATAAAAATAAAAAATTAATTACAAATTTCTTAGACACAACATCAACAGATAAAGTTAGACCAATTACAAACTTTAATTTCATAAGTGTTGAGGTACCAAATATAATTAATTTTAAAGACGATTTAAAATCATTCTATAGTAGTAGAACTTTTGACAAACAATTACCTACTGAAGGTAATTTAAGATATTCTAACTATAACGGTAATGTGGTTAATGACCAAACAACGTCAATGTTTAACACACCTTATTTTATTAATTCAATTCAAGAAGGTGTTAAAAATTTTAGAAATAATAACCAATACCCATTTGTCTCTTCCGCATATTATTTTATTAATAGCTTACCTTTAGCGACATTAAGGGAGAAATTTAAAACATATGAAAACAATGTTGCTAGTGATTTAGATTATATTTTTGCATCCTTTAAAAAATACGGGGCGATTCATAAATTACCTTACGCTTGGATTTTAAAAATTGGTTCTGTTTGGCATCGATATAAAAAATTTATTGAGGATGGTGTAGATATTTTAGACGGGTCTTGGAAATCTTTTGATTATGCGTTTAATTTTGACCCTGTAACAACCGCCACTACAAGAAATTATGCTTTAATAATTGATGAGGCACCCATAGATATTGTTCTACAAAAAGACACAACAATAGGAACCGAATTATCTTCATTAATAAATGTTGGGTTTTATCCGCAATTAATTAATGATTTTAATGTATTTTATCAAGGATACCAAATATTCGAGGGGTACACCGATTCTCAGATACAGTCAGGTATTACATCAGGAACTTCAGTATATTATGTCGATAGCGCTATTATTAACGAAGCGGAAGGATTCGACCCTAATAACGATATGAGGGATTTAAGAATTATACCTTGGTCTGTAACCGTAGATGAGGTAAATAAAAAATTCACATATATAATGCCATCACATGGTTCTGATATTAATCAAACAAAAAATGAGTGTTTTAAAGACGGTAAGTTAAATATTGAAGTTAATTCTAACCAATCAATTTATAATGGTTCTGTTAGATTATTTTGGGCAGCACCCCAATATGGGTATTTTGACCATTCTAAAATAGTTAAACCAACACCGTTTGATTATATGAAACAAGTTTTTTCGGGACAATCGTTACAAGAGAACTTCTCAATTAACGGAACACCCGACAAGTATTCTAAATTTAGCGAAATGTTGTCAGTCTTCCAAAAAGAAATATTAGATGGTTTCGAAGATGAGTTTTTAAAGTTTTCTAGGTCAATATATGATTATAGCGATTTCCCAGCAAATGCTGATGAAACAACAAAATCGTTTAAAAACTTCCAAATGTTATTCAGGTCCTTAATGAAGGTACCTATTTTGACAGGGGCAACAGGAAGTGAAATCGTTGATAAAATACAGGATAAACAAACATCAACTATTGCGGAAACCGTTAAGGCGTTTTTGAATTATGACGTTATTTTTAAATATGGTAACCCATCATCATACGATAGAAAATTATTTTTAACCTTCTCAACACTACCATTAACTGACCCATACACTTGGGAAAGTTATAAAAGTGTAACACCTAATTCATTACCTACTAATGGTGGTGGTGTTACTTTATCGTCATCGCAATCAACTTTTAATTTGGCGTGGGATGCTCTATATTTAAATGTTGGGTTTTCGGAAATACCACAGTTGGCATACACCAATAATGGTTCATATATAACAGATTTCTTTATTGATTTAGATGTTGCGTTCACACCCGACAATGTTAAATTATTTGCACCAATCATTAAAATATATGCAACACAGAAATTAAACAAATTCCAACCTGACCCAATACCACCTGTAGACCCACCACCAACAACTCCTAGTAGTATTGTTGGAATTGCGAATTTAGCGAGTGGTGATACTATAACAGTTAGAACTGAGATGGGTAAAAAAGTCGCTTATGTTGCAAATAACACAGGACTTATTTTATTTGAAAGTTTACCTAAAATATCTCCACCAACAACAGGATTTACACAATCATTAATTGATGAAACAATTATTCTTTTTTACGGTTCCTTGGCGACAAACCCAACGGATAAACAATATATTGTTAATATAGAATTTTTCTCACCACCTACATATCCACAAATACCAAACGCACAATCAAAAGAAGGTCAGACTGCTTTTTATGAGGTAATGACAAATTATCTATTAGGGATAGAAAATTTCCAAGGTAAAGTAGTAAATAACTTAATGATTAAGTTACAAAAATCATTACCTGATGTTAACAACACTCCCGAAAGTCAGGTAGAATCAAAATTAGATGGTGACCAAAGTAAAGTTGAATATTGGGAAACCTTTAAATCATTAAATGATAAATGGGTTTCAGGAAATGATTTTAAGAATAAAACATTATTTGAAGATGTTTTATTATTGGATAGAGCAAGTAGAAATATTGGAGATAAAGTTTTAGTTGATATTTTTAAACTTAAAAATAGATTGTTAAATATTAATACCAAAGCTTCTATTTTAACTTTTGTACAAAGTATTTTAGTGGAAAATCATTTTGTGGTTATGAACATACCATCATATGTTAATTTCTATAATGTACAAGATGCTATTAAGAATCCTAAACCAAAACCTGAAGGGACTTTAGAATTTGCCAATACTTTATTTGGTACATTTTTAAATGTAGATTATAGAGATTCATCAGCAAAAATGGTTTGTTTCTATGCAGGTAAACCAAGTGAACAATTGGATTTAAAAAACAATGTTGATTTTAGATATAGAAATGATGCTTTTGATTTAAGAAGGTCAAGCGATAATCCTTTAGTTGAGAATCAAATTAATAAAAACGACTGGGATAAATCTAATAAAGTGGTTGGGTTTAATATTGACATAGGACCTCAAAATCAAGGGATTTTTAAATCCTTTTCAGTTAGCCAAAGTGCGGGAAAGGCAACCGCAGAATCGTTACAAGTGACTAATGAGATGGCTAACCAAGGAGGTAACCGAGGTGCAACAACTCAAAACGTTTCTTTATATAATTTATATAAAAATAGAAGTTATGAATGTAGTGTTTCTATGTTAGGGAACGCATTGATACAACCAACGATGTATTTTAACTTAAGATATGTCCCTATGTTTAGTGGACCATATATGATTCAATCTGTGACACATACAATAACAACCTCTGATTTTGAAACTACTTTTACAGGGATTAGACAACCTACGGCATCATTACCAAAAATAGATAAATTCTTACAATCTTTACGTAATAATTTATTACAAGGTGTGTTGGAAAAAAATAAACAAGCTAAGAAGGGTGAAACTAAAGATTCTAAAGGTAATGTAATATCGCAAAAAGATAAAGTAACATCAAATGCTAGTGGTAATGAAGAAGTTGTCCAATCTCCAGCATGTACCACCGCAAGTAATTACAGTACTTATACAACATTGAGTTCACCTGCGGAAAAACAAATTTCGTTTAGAGATGCTTATGGGACTATTATGTCATTAATGACAAGTAATAATATTGTTGATGATGGTAAATTAAAATTCGTTGTTTTCTCAGCGTTATATCTTAAATCAGGAACATCGACAGGATTTAAAACATACGAAAGTAATTATTCGGGTGTCGATTTAACCAAATATTGGGGAGGGTCAAGTAGTTATTTCGAAACAAGTAAAAATTATTTCTGTGTTAAAAATAATGACAGTGGTTTAACATTACCATATGCGGTATTTGAAAGTAGTTCTAAAAATATTGAAATGTTATTGATTAGATGGAAGGATAGAATGGTTAATGTTCCTAATAGTGAACCTAAATCAATTACTAAATTTTTAATATTAAATAATAGTGCTGAAGTTTTAAATGAGAACGTCTACACAACAATGGACCCAACACAACTCTCAAACTTAGAATCTAAAGTTCTAACCGCGGTTACTAAATTTTTAGAAATGAGTGTATAAACTTAATTACAATAATTTTTATTGAAGATTGTAATATTTATAAATAAAACTATTATGAACACAAAAATGATATTAGATAGTTATTTAGGTAAAAATACTAAAACTACTGAAAAGGATATGGGTGACGGAACAAAACAAGTTTGCGACCTAGAAACAGGTGATTGTTATACTGTTAGAATGAAAGACGGTCTTATTGAAAGATTTGACAATACAGTTAAAACTAATAAAAAAATCCAAGTTGAAACTACAACAGGTGTTAAACAATTATTAAACGGATAATAAAATGGGTAAGATAGACAGTAGAATTATTAACGAAATAAAAAGATATAGAGAAATAAACGGATATATCTTTGAACAAGACGCGGCATTACCACCGCCTCCGCCACCACCCGCAGACCCTGCGGCAGGAGGAATACCACCACCCCCACCACCCACAGACCCTATGGCGGGAGGAGCACCACCACCTCCAGGAGGTGGCATGGCTGCGGGAGCACCACCACCACCTGCAGCACCTGTAGATGTTGCAAATGACCCTGATGTTGAAAAACTTGGAGACAAGGGTGAAGAAGGTAAAAAAGGTAAAGAGATTGAAATTACGGATTTAGTTAAAACACAAAAAAATGTTGAGACTAAACAAGAAGAATATTTTAATAATTTATTTAAACATTTAACAGATTTAGAATCCAAACTTTCAGATATGGATAACATCATGAATAAGTTAAATGATTTAGAAACAAAAATTGAAAAAATAAGACCTAAAACACCTGAAGAAAAACTTGAATTAAGAAGTTTAGATTCAGGACCATACAATCAAAAACTTAGCGACTTTTTTGAAGATAAGATGGATGATATGGAAAAATCAGGTAAAAATGAATATGTTTTAACTCAAGACGATGTTGAAAATTATTCATCAGGAGATATTAAAAAAAGTTTTAGAGACTTTGGTTCTGATACACCTGAACCAGACGCTTTTATACAAGTGAGATAAATTTAAGGTCGATTATTTCGACCTTAAATTTTATTTGACAAAACCACGGCTGACACTTATACTTGTAATAAATAATAAATAAATATAATCAATTATGGCGACAAACAGTTTAGACGCAGTACTTGCACAGTACGAAAAATCACAACAAGGTAATCAATCCTCTACCTTAAAAATGTCTCAAGACGAAAGGATGAAAAAATACTTTGCGGCAATCCTCAAAGACAACGAAAAACAAGGTCAGAAAAGACTAAGAATCCTCCCAACCAATGATGGTTCATCACCCTTTAAAGAAGTTTGGTTCCACGAAATCCAAGTGGATGGTAAATGGCAAAAATTCTATGACCCAGGAAAGAATGATAATGAACGTTCACCACTTACTGAAGTGTACGAAGAGTTAATTTCTACAGGGAAAGAGAGTGATAAGAAATTGGCAACAACTTACAAACCTCGTAAGTTTTATATTGTTAAAGTTGTCGACCGAGATAACGAACAAGACGGTGTTAAATTTTGGAGATTTAAACACAACTACAAGAATGAAGGTATTCTTGACAAAATCATACCTATTTGGAGAGCAAAAGGAGATATCACAGATGCTGAAAAAGGTCGAGACATTATCCTTGAGTTAACTAAAGCTAAGACTCCAACAGGAGCGGTATATACCGTAATCCAAACAGTGATGTATGATGACCCAACACCAATCCATGAGGATAAAGAAACTGCAGATTCTTGGGTTAATGATGAGTTGACTTGGGAGGATGTTTATTCTAAAAAACCTGTAGAATATCTTGAAGCTATTGCTCGTGGTGAAACTCCTAAATGGGATAGTGAAAAAGGTGGATATGTTTACGGGGATTCATCAGAAGCGGAAATGAGTATTGGGGGTAGTTCAGAAACTCCTAAGTATGAAGACCCACAAGCAGATGATGAAGTGGATGAAGAGTTACCATTTTAATTAAAATAAAATATAAAAGCATGGACATTACGTCCATGCTTTCTTATTTTTAAAGTAAAAATTATAATGGAAAAAGAAAACAAAATCACACAAAAAATGTATGAAGCTTTATGTAAAAAATATGAAGCCGAAGTAGCGGATTCCGAAACTTCATTACTTATCTATTTCACAAATTCAGTAGGGATTGGAGAACACCCACAACATATTGAGGAAATGGATAAATTAGTTGAGAAAATTGCAAACGCTAAAGACAAATTAGAAACAATTAAAGAATTTTATAAATACAATTAATTATGGCAATTAAGAAAAATGACTTTAGCTCTATAAAGAAAAAGTTTTCGTCTGATGCAAAATATAAACCACAGAGGTTTTTTGATTTAGGACCTGATTTTTTAGATGCCGTTGGATTACCAGGACCTGCGATAGGTCATTTGAACATGTTCTTAGGACACTCTGACACAGGTAAAACTACTGCACTTATTAAAACTGCCCTAGATGCTCAAAAGAAAGGAATCTTACCTGTATTCATTATTACAGAACAGAAATGGTCTTTTGAACACTCAAAATTAATGGGGTTTGAATGTGAAGAAGTTGTTGATGAAGAAACAGGTGAATTAACTTGGGACGGATTTTTCCTATTCAATAATAACTTTGACTATATTGAGCAAATTACTGATTACATAAATAGTTTATTAGATGCACAAGAAAAAGGGGAGTTAGATTACTCACTTTGTATTATGTGGGACTCTGTAGGTTCAGTACCATGTAAAATGACTTATGAAGGTAAAGGTGGTAAACAACATAATGCGAGTACTTTGGCGGATAAAATTGGAATGGGGATTAATCAACGTATTTCAGGTTCTCGTAAGGCGGATTCTAAATATGAAAACACTTTGATTATCGTTAACCAACCTTGGGTAGAATTACCCGATAATCCTTTTGGGCAACCAAAAATTAAAGCTAAAGGTGGCGAAGCGATTTGGTTAAACTCTTCTTTGGTATTTTTATTCGGTAATCAAAAAGGTGCGGGAACGACAAAAATTACCGCAACTAAAGATAAAAGAACTGTTAAATTTGCATCGAGAACTAAAGTGTCTGTATTGAAAAACCACATCAACGGACTTGGATTTGAAGACGGTAAAATTATAGTAACACCTCATGGATTTTTACCTGGTAAAGATTCTACAGAAGAAAAAAGTTCTATTGAACAGTATAAAAAAGAATATGCTGATTATTGGAAAGAAATTATCGGAGTCGAAGGAGATTTTGATTTGAAAACAGAAAAAGAAGAAGTTGAGTAACAATTTAATTTAAAATTAATGACTAAGACTTTATTGGTCGATGGTAATAACCTAATCAAAATAGGATTTCACGGTGTCAAAGACTATTATCATGAAGGTAAACATATTGGAGGAATTTGGCATTTCTTAAATACATTACGCAAATTTATTGAAGAGTTTAACTACGATAAAGTAGTTGTTTTTTGGGACGGAGACGATAGCTCCGTCCATAGAAAACTCTTATATCCAAGATATAAAGAAAATAGAAATCAAGAATCTAATGAACATAAGGTAACATCTTTTAATTACCAAAAAGATAGGGTAAAACAGTACCTTGAAGAACTATTCATTAGACAAATCAACATTGAAAATAACGAGGCGGATGATTTAATTGCGTATTACTGTAAAATTGCTCTTAATGAGAATATTACAATTTTTTCGGCTGATAGAGATTTAACACAATTAATTTGTGAAAATGTATCATTGTATTCACCTAATACAAAACAGACGTATAAACAAGGTGATAACATAAAATTACATGATATCGAAGTTCCCCACTCAAACGTAAAAACATGTAAAATATTAATGGGTGACAAATCAGATAATATTGATGGGATTTATTATTTGGGTGAAAAAACTTTAATTAAGTTATTCCCTGAGCTACTTGACAAACCACTATCAGTAACCGATATTTTAATAAAGGCTGAAGAGTTATTAAAAGGAGATAAAGATAACACGGTACTTAAGAATCTTTTAACAGGTAAAACAAAAACAGGAATTTACGGTAACGAATTTTTTGAAATTAATGAGAAAATTGTCGACTTATCAACCCCACTTATTACCGATGAAGGTAAAGAAATCGTTGAATTATATTACTCAGAAACATTAGACCCTAATGGTAGAGGTCATAGGAATGTTATACGAATGATGATGGAGGATGGATTCTTTAAGTTCTTACCAAAAGGAGATAATAATTGGGTAAACTTCCTAACCCCATTTTTAAAATTAACAAGAAAAGAAAAAAAAAAATTTAAAACAAATAAATAAAGTGAATATGAAAGACCAAGAAACAACAAAGCTAGAATTTTTGATGATGGTAAATGGTAACATCATTGTCCAAAGATTTTTTAATGTTAGGAACTTTAATCCCCTTGCTAAAAATTCGTTAAATCTTTACGAATATCTTTCCGATTTTAAAGACGTATTGGAGAGAGAATTAAAGATTAAAACTGTCACATATATGTTGGATAATACGTATGAAATTATAAACAATCCAAACGTACTTGAAACATCAAATACTGAAGGTCCTGAAAATTTTAACATTTTTATTAAGTCGGGTGACACGACAATTTGTCATAGACAATTTGATGCTAAAGTGTTCCCACCAAAAATAAGATACACCGTAGATATACGTCCGCACATAAAAAGTGTACTTTCGGCTTTAACTGACATTTTTTCATCTAAAAAATTAACTTATGACTATATTGGAATTAGTCTAAAGGGGTAATATTTATCTAAAACAAAAGAGAAAAAATATGGCGTCGAACAAAAATTTTGATTATTTAGGAAGTACATTTCAGATTCAATTATTAAACCAAATCATTATTGATAAAGAGTTTGCAAGGTCAATAATTGATGTAATTGAAACAAACTATTTTGAAAACAAATATTTTAAATTAATTATCCAAATGATTAAGGAGTTTTATTTAAAATATGAGTATGTCCCTACTTTTGACACCTTAGAACAAATTACAAAATCTGAATTCCAACAAGAGATGGCGTCTAAAGTTATTTTAGACACTCTTACTAAAATTAAAGACGCTCCACTCGAAGGAGGTGATTTTGTACAGGAAAAGGCTTTAAAATTCTGTAAACAACAAGAATTACAAAAAGCAATTTCAAGAGCACAAAAAGTAATTGATGGAGGTGAATTTGAAAACTACGATAAGTTAGAAACTTTAGTTAGAGAAGCTTTACAGGTAGGTGAAAGAGAAGATGGTATGTCAGATATCTTTTCTAATTTAGATGACGTTTTAAATGAAGATTATAGACACCCAATCCCAATGGGAATACCAGGAATTGATAGACTACTTAAAGGAGGTTTAGCTAAAGGAGAAATAGGTGTAGTTTTAGCACCAACAGGAGTTGGTAAATCAACATTACTTACAAAAATCTCAAACCACGCATTTAATTTGGGGTACAATGTTTTACAGATATTTTTTGAGGATAACCCAAAAATTATACAAAGAAAACATTTTACACTCTGGACTAAAATCCACCCCGATGAATTATCGGTTAAGAAAGATGAGGTTATGTCAAAGGTTAAAGAAATTAAAGAAACCATGACTAACAGATTAATTCTTAAAAAATTACCATCAGATACTGTAACCATGTTACAAATTAAAAATCAAATCAGAAAAATGGTTGCTGATGGTGTTAAAATAGATATGGTTTTATTAGATTACATTGATTGTGTTGTTCCTGATAAAAACTTAGGTGACGAATGGAAGTCTGAAGGTTCAGTGATGAGAGCTTTTGAAGCGATGTGTCACGAAATGGATATAGTAGGATGGACTGCAACTCAAGGAAATAGAAGTTCAATATCTTCTGAAGTTGTTACAACAGACCAAATGGGTGGGTCTATAAAGAAAGCTCAAGTAGGTCACGTTATCATTTCTGTGGCTAAAACACTACAACAAAAAGAAATGAAATTGGCCACTATGGCTATCACTAAGTCAAGAATTGGTGACGATGGTATCGTATTTGAAAATTGTAAATTTGATAATAGTATGTTAGAAATCGACACCGAATCTTCAGTTACTTTCTTAGGGATTGAAGAACAGAAAGAAGAAAACAACCGACAAAGAATTAAAGATTTGTTGGACAAAAGAAAACAAAGAGAAGACAAAAACTAAAAAATTATGAATGAAAATATATTAAGGGAAAATCCTAATAGGTTTGTTATCTTCCCAATTCAGTATAATGATATTTGGGAATATTATAAAATGCACCAAGCGGCGTTTTGGACGGCTGAAGAAGTAGATTTAAGTGGAGACATTAGAGATTGGGAAAATTTATCTGAAAATGAACAATATTTTATTAAAAATATTTTATCATTTTTCGCGGCTTCCGATGGTATTGTTAATGAAAACTTAGCGGAAAATTTCTATAGGGAAGTACAATATCCTGAAGCAAAATTTTTCTATGGTATACAACTTGCAATGGAAAACATCCATTCATTAATGTATTCATTGTTAATTGATACCTACATATCAAATGAGGAAGAAAAAAACAAATGTTTTACTGCGTTAGATAACTTACCCGCAGTTCAGAAAAAGGCGAAATGGGCTCTTAATTGGATAGAGAACGCATCTTTCCAAGAAAGACTTGTAGCATTTGCCGCAGTTGAGGGTATTTTCTTTTCAGGTTCATTCTGTTCTATATTTTGGTTGAAATCGAGAGGTATTATGCAAGGATTGTGTAATGCAAATTCTTTAATATTTAAAGATGAAAATTTACATTGTGATTTTGCAATTCATTTGTTGAATAATCATTGTGAAAACAAACCATCAGAAAAAAGAATTAAAGAAATTCTACTTTCGGCTTTAGAAATTGAAAAAGAATTTATCACTGAGTCATTACCTGTATCATTAATTGGTATGAACTCAAACCTAATGAAACAATATCTTGAGTTTGTTGTTGATGGATTATTGATTAAACTTGGTTGTAAAAAACATTTTAATGTTGAACAACCATTTAAATTCATGGAACAAATTGCCGTAGAAACTAAAGGTAATTTCTTTGAATCGAGAACCGTTGAATATCAGAAAGCGAAATTGAATGAGACAATTTCATTTACTGATGATTTTTAATTAATTATTTTTTTAGATTATGATGTCACTTAGAATTAAAAAAAGAAGTGGGGATGATGCGTCATTTAACCCACAAAAAATCTATAACAGAATTAAACGAGCTTCAAAAGGGTTGAACGTTAATTCGGATGAGATTTTTATTAAAGTAATTACTTCAGTACCAACTGAAGGTTTAATTACCACTAAAGAATTAGATAAACTTATTTATGAGATTGCAGCGGCTTTTACAGGAAGTCACCATGATTATTCAAGATTAGCATCTTCAGTTGCGATTTCCTCATACCATAAAGAGACTAACCCAAGTTTTTATGAAACAATGACACTATTACATTCAGAAGGAATTATAAATGGTGATTTTATGGATACAATGGTTCTTTATGGTAAAGAATCTATTGATGAGGTTATAAATCATGATAATGATTATAACTTTGATTACTTTGCTTGGAGGTCTTTACAAGAAATGTATTTACTTAAATTGTCAAATGGTAAAGTAGTTGAAAGACCACAACACATGTATATGAGAGTTGCTATTTGGGTTACAAAATCGTTTGAACAAGCTCTTGAATATTATAAATCATTATCAAACCAATTGATTTCACCTGCAACACCTATCATGATTAATGCTGGAACAAAAGTACCTCAGTTAGCGTCTTGTGTTTTACATTATAATAATTCTGATTCTCGTAATGGTTTATTACATACATTAAACGACATCTCAACATATTCATCAAACGCTGCAGGAATCGGATTATCAATGTCAAATATTAGAAGTAAAGAAAGTAGAATTTCTTCTTCAGGTGGATTTGCGGGAGGGTTATTAAAGTATTTAAAAATTGTAAATGAATCTCTTAGATTCTTTAATCAACAAGGACGTAGACCTGGTAGTGCCGCCATCTATTTAGAACCTTGGCACAAAGACATTTTTGACTTGTTAGATATGAAGAAAAACACAGGTGCGGAGGAATTAAGGGCTCGTGATTTATTCACTGCATTATGGATTCCTGATAATTTCATGAGAGCGGTTAAATCAAATGGTGATTGGTATTTGTTCTGTCCTAATGATATTAAAAGAGCTGGTTTGAAACCATTACAAGAATGTTATGGTGAAGAATACGAGGAAGTGTATTTACAAGCGGTTAAATTAGAATTAGGTAAAAAAGTAAAAGCACAAGATATATGGACTAAAATAATTGAATCACAAGTTGAGACAGGTGTTCCATATCTTTGTTCTAAAGACAATGCAAATAGAAAAACTAACCATCAAAATATTGGTGTTATTAAACAATCAAATCTTTGTAATGAAATATATCAATATACCGATGAGGGTACTACTGCGATTTGTACTCTTTCATCTATGGTATTGAAGAACTTTATTATAGATGGTAAATTTGATTTTAATTTACTTTATAGTGAAGTTAGAAAAGTGGTAAGAGCGTTAAATAAGGTTGTCGACATCAACAATTATTCAACAGAAAAAGGACGTAAAGGAGGGTTGAAACAGAGAGCAATTGCAATTGGAACTCAAGGACTTGCTGACGTATTTTATTTAATGGATTACATTTTTACTTCGGAAGAGGCTCGTAAACTTAACAAAAATATATTTGAAACAATTTACTTCGCGTCTATAACAGAAAGTATGGAATTGTGTAAATCGGGAGAATATAAACCATACGCACATTTTGAAGGTTCACCTATGTCCAACGGAATCTTTCAATTCGACATGTGGGGATTAAATGATAGTAATTTATTTTGGGATTGGGAAAAATTAAAAGAGGATGTTAAAGAATATGGTGTTTGTAATTCATTATTTACCGCTCAAATGCCTGTTGCGTCTTCGGCTAAAATAACAGGTTCTTTTGAAATGACGGAACCCGCTCACTCGGCTTTATTTAATAGGAGAGTTGTTGGAGGTGAGATTATGATTGTGAACAAATATTTAATTAGTGATTTTGAAAAAATTGGCATTTGGTGTGAGGATTTGAAAAACGAAATCATTCTTAATGAAGGGTCAATCCAAAACGTTAATTTCAATAATTATATTGATTTGGAAGACAAACGATACAACTTTAAAGTTAAACGTGTGGAACACCTCATTCAAAAATATAAAACAATTTGGGAAATATCACAAAGAGAGTTAATTGATATGGCGGCTGATAGAGCACCATTTATAGACCAATCACAATCTATGAACATCTATATGGCGAACCCAACATTGTCTAAAATAACATCATCGCATTTCCATTCTTGGGAGAAAGGGTTAAAGACACTTTGTTATTATGTAAGAACAAAAGCAATATCAACAGGAGCAAAACACTTGGCTATTGATACCTCAAAAGTTGAAAAACCTAAAACAATTACTGAAAAACCTAAAGTTGATTTCAACTCGGTAAACTTACCACCAAAACCCGAGAATTCAGATTTTGAATGTTTTGGATGTTCATCATAAAATTAAGATAAATCACGACTAATGTCGTGATTTTTTATTTTAACTCTATTTATTAGAAAAATCAGAAGACTATATTTATTAGATATGGCAGAAGGTAGAACATATGGTATTAATTTTCCTTTTAGAGATTCGGCTAAAGGTACTTATTTAGCTTTATCAGAAGAAAGTGATGAAGAGATTAGAAGTAGTTTAATTCATTTACTTTTAACAAGAAAAGGTACGAGATATTATTTACCTGATTTTGGAACTCGTTTATATGAATTCATATTTGAACCCATGGATGGGCCAACTTTTTCAGATATTGAGGCAGAAATAAGAGAATCTGTTACGGAATATATACCAAATATTACAATAACCAATATAAGTATTACTGACGCTTCCTTAGAGGAAGAAAATAAAGGAACTTTCATTAATGCAAACGGAGATAGAGAATTTGTGGTCCCTGGCATTGGTGAGAAAGAACATACCGCTAAAATTAAAATTGATTATACCATCACGGCATCGGCATTTAATCCGAGTGATTTTGTAATTATTAATATATAATATATCATGGCAAATAAAAAGATTTCTTATACAACTAGAGATTTCCAACAGATAAGAACTGAGTTAATAAATTTTACAAGATTATATTATCCTGAACTTATTGATAATTTTAACGACGCTTCGGTTTTCTCCGCTTTATTGGATTTAAATGCTGCGGTAACGGATAACTTACAATTCAATATTGATAGAAGTATACAAGAAACCGTATTACAATATGCACAACAAAGGTCATCAGTATTTAATATTGCAAGAACATACGGACTTAAAGTTCCTGGCCAAAGACCTTCAGTTGCTCTTGTTGATTTTTCGATAACAGTACCCGCATTTGGTGATAAAGAAGATTTAAGATATTGTGGTATATTAAGAAGAGGGGCTCAAGTTAACGGTGCAGGTCAAGTATTTGAAACAGTTTATGATATTGATTTTTCATCACCAATCAATGCCGAAGGATACCCAAATAGACTTAAAATACCTAATTTCGATTCAAATAATAAGTTATTAAATTATACAATTGTTAAAAGAGAAACAGTTGTAAATGGGGTTACCAAAGTATTCAAAAGAACCATAACCGCAAACGATGTTAAACCATTCTTTGAATTATTTTTACCTGAAAAGAATGTTTTAGGTGTTACAAGTGTTTTATTAAAAGATGGTACTCAATATGCAAATATACCATCACCACAAGAATTTTTAGGTAATGATAATAGATGGTATGAAGTAAAGGCTCTTGTTGAAGATAGAGTCTTTGTTGAAGACCCAACTAAAGTTTCTGACCAACCTGGTATTAAAGTTGGTAAATACTTAACAACAAGTGATAAATTTATAACTGAATACACACCTGAAGGATTTTTAAGAATGACTTTTGGTGGTGGTAGTCAATCCGCAGATGAACAATTAAGGGAATTTGCAAGGAACGGGTTAAAACTTGATTTGTATAAATATTCCAACAACTTTGCATTAGGTAGTGTATTAAAACCAAACTCAACGTTATTTGTCCAATATAGAATTGGTGGAGGTTCAGGAAGTAATTTAGGTATCAATGTAATTACTCAAGTAGGTACGGTTTCATTTTTTGTTAACGGTCCTTCAGCTTCTGTTAACACAAATGTGGTTAATTCATTATCGTGTAATAATGTTACTGCAGCAATTGGTGGAGCACCCGCACCGACTACTGAAGAAGTAAGAAATTTAGTGACATTTAACTTTTCAGCACAAAACAGGGCGGTAACTGTTAATGACTATGATTCGATTATAAGAACAATGCCGTCCCAATTTGGAGCACCCGCTAAAGTTGCGATTACCGAAGAAAATAATAAGATAAAAATAAAAATGTTGTCTTTTGACGAGTCAGGTAATTTAACTGAGATAGTATCTAACACACTTAAAAATAATATCGCTAATTACCTTTCAAATTACAGAATGTTAAATGATTACATTTCAGTTGAAAGTGCAAATGTTATTGATTTATCAATGAACATTGATGTGGTATTAGATAATAGTCAAACACAAGGGGCTTTAATTGCTCAAATTGTAAATTTAGTTACTGAATATTTTTCACCTTCAAATAGACAGATGGGTAGTAATGTTTATATATCGGAAATTAGAAGACAAATACAATCACAAAATGGTGTGATATCAGTATCTGATATCCAAGTATTTAATAAGGTTGGAGGACAATATTCTTCATCTCAAACATCTCAAGGATATATTGATGACGAAACAAAACAAATTGGTTTAGTCGATGATACAATTTTTGCAGAACCTAGTCAAACATATCAAGTTAGATACTCTGGTAAAGATATTAATGTGAGAATTAAAAACCTTTCTACAGTTAATTTTTCTTGATAATTTATTTTATTAATTTCTAAATTATCATTTTGAAAATGGTATATAAACTATTTATCAAAAAAGATTAGGAATGTCAAATTCATATAGAATAAGAACCGAAGTAGGTGTAGATAAATCATTAAAGGTATTACTTGAACAAGAATATGAATATCTTGAGATATTATCCCTAAAGGTTTTACAAAGTCAAATTTATACAAGACAATGCTCAGATTATGGTGTAATCATAGGTAGGGTAACCGCTAATAATGGGTTTGGAATACCAAATGCTAAAGTTTCAGTATTCATACCTTTATCCCCTGAAGATGAAAACAATCCTATAATAAGTGAATTATACCCTTATAAATCTTTAAGTGACACAAATGAAGATGGGTATCGATATAATCTCCTACCTTATAAACAACAACATAGTGGTCATAGCCCGACAGGTACTTTCTTTGATAGAGAAGATGTCCTAACAAACCCTACATTCATTGAGGTTTACGATAAGTATTATAAATATACCGCTAAAACAAATGATAGTGGTGACTACATGATATTTGGAGTTCCATTAGGAGAACAAACAATACATGTTGATGTTGATTTATCCGATATAGGAGAATTCTCATTATCACCCCAAGATTTAGTCAGAACAGGAGCGGCAACTGAAGCTCAAGTTGCGGGGACACAGTTCAAAACGTCATCAAACCTAAATTCATTACCACAAATTATTTCAATTAATAGAGTTGTTGAAGTAGAACCTCTTTGGGGACAACCTGAAGTATGTAGTTTAGGTATTATCAGAAGCGATTTCGATTTAACAAGTGAAGCAAATATTGATATAACACCCACCGCAATTTTTATGGGGTCAATAGTATCAACAGTTGATAATCATACACAAAAAAGAAATTGTAAACCTAAAAATAGACATGGTAATTTATGTAGTTTAGTTGCGGGTCCTGGTGAAATATTAGTAATTAGACAAACTATACAACAAGATGTTAATGGTAGACCTGTTTTAGAGACATTTGATTTAGAACAGGGGGGGCAAGTGATTGATGAAAACGGTACATGGTTAATTGATGTACCTATGAATTTGGATTATTATATAACCAATGAATTTGGTGAAAAAGTATTATCAAATGACCCTGAGAAAGGAGTACCAACAAGAGGTAAATACAGATTTAAAGTTAAATGGGCACAATCACCTACATTATCGGAACCTGTTAAAAGAGGTTATTTTTTAGTACCTAACATAAAAGAGCATGGATGGGTTATTAATGGTGGGAATAGAATCGACCCTTTAACTAATGGGTCCGCATCACCGTCAGATACTTTAGAGGCTATTAAATCGTATTCGTTTAGTTTAGATTGGAATGACTACCCTGATATACAAGGTGCTATTAATTGTGAAGACACCTTTTATGATATGCAATATAATAAGGTATATACGGTATCACAATTAATAGACCAATATAGAAAAGGATATATACCTAGTAAAGTGATTGGGGTCAAACACATTCTTGATGATGTATGCGAGAGCGAAAACGTTAAATTTCCAACAAACGACGCTTTCTTAAGATTTGATTTAATATACTTATTATTTACAATAATGATGTATATATTTAAACCAACTTTATACCAATTATTAGTAATTGTACACGTTTTAGCATTTTTAATAAAATTCATTTTAGGTCCTATATTAGCAATTGTTGTTGCAGTTGTTTTTTTGATAGTCATATTAGTATGTAATTTCATTAATGGTATTATTTGGGTTATAAATTTATTTGCGAATGTTAATAAATTGGATTGCCCCACTATTCAAGACCTGCAAGAACTAATTGTTAAATTACTTAATTTATGGAAGTTATTTACAAAAATAAATTTACCTAACTTATCTTATAGTGATTGTGAATTATGTAACTGTAAAGAACCTGATAGTGTTGAAAATAACGCTACAAGCCCATCACCAACTAATATAGATTCCGAATCCATTATTAATAATTCAGGAATAAATTCCTATTTAACGAATTATTTAGATAGTAGTAAATATACCGCAAACCAAGGATTTTCTTACCCAAGTGCTTTTGAAAGTATTATGGCAGGTGCTAGTTTTGATGGTTCAGGGCCTAAAACTTATACACCCCAAATGACTAAATATGGTAATGATAATGGTGATGACAGACATTTGTTTACGAGTAGTTTAACTTTAGCTGAGAGAATTAATCTATTCAATAACAAAGCTAAATATTTTAATGATGGTGGGGGGACTAATCCTGGAGGAGGGTTTAATAGAATTAAAGTAACTTTCCAAACACAACTTAATAATCCTATAGTAAAGTATCATTATGACAACGTTATTGTGGTCTCAATTAAAGATACTAAACTATCAGAAATGCAGGCAGGTCAGATAGTCACATTCCAAAATCCAGAACTTTCTGCAGACGTTAATTTAACAGGGTATACTCAATTAAATCAATTTGCAACCAAAAGTATTACAGGAACTTCAATTAACGACAATGGTCAAATTACAGTATATTATTCGGACCCATCTGATTTAAATGGTTCGTCATCACCATTGTCAGTGTTATATGATATTGAACAAGACCCTGATGATGCTACATATGCAAAATTTGGAATGGATATCGAATATTTCCAAGTCATAACCGCTATGACTTATAGTAATTTTAGCTCATTATGTACCCCAAACCCATTATCTTTAAGAGATAGATATTTGTTTAATAATATGAGATTTGAATATCTTAAATCGGTAACTAATTGTTGGTATGATGATTATTATCAAAACCCATTACAATCTTACGATAATTATGAAAATCAAGTTATAACATTTTTGGTTAGAGGTGTTGACCCTTATAGTACAAGAAAACAAAATTCATATGATTTAAGTAGATTATTTGGATACACATCATGGGGAATACCTGGGTTAACTGTAACAGGTGATTATAAATTAAATCACCCTATAAGAGGAGGTGTTAAATCAGTTAAACATAGTATGATAAGTGATGTAACATTAACCGACAGTAATAATTATAATTTATATTATGATTCATTTCACTTCCTACCTGAATCTAACCCATCAAACGCAGGGTTTAGTGGGTTTACCTCTACATTACCAAGTTATTACTCTAGACTTGACGCTTCTGATTTATCTTTTACACCTTTAGGTGCGTTATCATTAAATAATGTTTGTTCTTCAGGTCCTTTTGGGTATAATGTTGCAAGTATAAGACCTTTTAATACAATTATATCTAATGGTAATGGATTTTTACTTGAATGGGATGTTGTCGTTCCATTTGTTTTTCCTCCGAACTGTACTGAGATTAGAACCGCAACACAAAATAGTTACCCTAACGATAACAAAGGTTATTTTGTTAATGAAATTGTTGAGGGTGGTTCGGCTATGTTACAGAGAGTTAAAGTTCAATTTGGTGTAGGAACCTACGCAAATGGATATTCATACGCACCTAAATACGCGACAGTTCCTTACGGATATAATAATTTAGGTATTAATGGTAACCAAATTATTATGAGGTCGGATAGATTACCGACATCAACAAGTACAAAAGAAACCTCCAATAATAGTTTTGCATTACAGATGAATCCTAATTTTGCGGTTTATTTAGTTTCAGATGACGGGTCAGTACCTGTTAATAATGAATCAACACAACCATCAACTTCAACAGGAGCGAACCAAGATAGTAGTGAAGATAATGATGGTAATAAAGTGTTAGATTCATTTAATTGCCCTCAAATGGTTCCTCTTGGTTGTTATTATGGGGCAACACCTGGTTGTGGTAATTCGTTCACACCCACAGAAATTGACATACAACCTGATAATGATGGGTGTTATTATAATGGTATAAACGGTGAAAAAATAATGGTTAATGGTTGTTATGTTACAGTAACAAGTATATTTTTATCTTTACCCAAAGATTTTAAAATATTAACTGAATGGTCCTCAAGATTATTAATTACATTTGGCGCTTGTAGAGACGTTTGGTCTCAAATGTTCACTAATAATTGGATTAATGGTACGTTATACGCATTTGCATTTAAGAATGATAGATTCTTTACAGGTCCAACCGACACACCTGCAAATTCACCATATAGTTTATATTGTAGAGATACAGTTTATTTGCATCCAACTACTTTAAACTTTTATTATAGGTCAAGTCCTTGGGATGGTAATAGTTTTATTGGGGCTCAACCTCCAACACCTCTTTTTGGAGGTAGTTACGGAGGAAATGATAAAAACCTAAGATTTCCAACAACAATGTTAGATATGGGACCTAGAACACAATACTTACAAGAATTAATAATGTCAGATGATTTTGATGGTTATGTAGTAAATAAATTAGGACCAACAACGTATACTGATGTTTCTGAAATATTGAATTTATTCATCATTAGTCGACTATCTAATACTAGTTTCTTATCACAATTATTTGGGACTTCAGGAGCAAATATATTAAGTTATTTTAACGGAAGGACTAAATTTATGGTTGACGCCGACTACGCACAAACAGTTTCTGTAAGTTCAGAATTAGGTGTTGCAGAATTTAATTCAGAAAATTACCCCCAACTTACATGTGCTCAAGACCCTATTTATTTTAATGGTGGTAATGCTACTGATGGTATTATAGGTGTTTTCTTTTCATCAGACACACAAGTTAGAGATTTTATAACCCCTAAAAGAACAATTATTGTTGAAGATGCTATGGTAACTGATGATTGTGCGTTTGGTAACTTTAAAGTCTTTTCACAAACTGTCCCATTCTACCAATGGAACATTAAACAAAACCCTGACCAAGATAGTATTTTTGGTTCACAAGGTAATGAATGGTATACGACACCTTTAGGTAGTAGTTTTTATAGTAACAAATACCAATCAATGGATAGATTAGAGCAGACTTCAAGATATATGAGAACAAATACAAGTAGTTTTATTAAAGATTTTAAAGGGTATATTTATTCATACAATACTTCCACAGGACAATATAACCCAAATCATGATTCGGTACAACCTAATTCAACACCTTACAGTTCATCAGAAAGAATATTTACAGTTGGGGCACCTTTCCACTTCTATTTTGGTCTTAAAAAAGGAAAAACCGCATTTGACAGATTTGCAACTAAATGGATTAAAACTGATATAATTACAGATTAATATGGGTAATAGAAATGATTTACGAGTGGTTTTAGGGTCTTTGAGATATAAGTCAGCACCTAACACAAACTTATTTTTTCAAGTACCACTTAAACAAACTTTTAAAGAAAATACTGAATTTGATAGAAGTATTGATGTTGATTTGGAACAAGTATTTAATAATGAACGACAAGAATCAGATATTTTTAGACCTACCGCAAAATTTTCATTATTATTTAAAAATTCATATTCAGGTTTTACAAATTATCCACCATTTGAAAATAATTTATATTATCTTAATTCACAAGAAGCGGCAATTGCTCAATGTTTAAATGGTAATCCTGATGCGATAAGTTGGACAGGACTACCCCAATATAACGAATTTGATTTTGTTAGGAATGATTATAATGTACCTGGTTATACACAATTACCTGATGAACATATAATCTTCACACCTAAAAGTGCTTCGAGTTATAATTGGAATTTTTTTGTTAGTTATCCATATGAAAATGATTACACTAAACAATTAAAGGCCGTTGATTTTAAAACAAACATTACGTTAAATTGGATAGTTGGTGATGGTATACCGTTTATAATTGAAAAAGTCGACAATGGAGGATTGGGACAAATATCTTTTAGATGTCCTATTAAACATGGATTATCAGTAGGGGAATTTGTTAAATTAAGTTTATCTTATAATGGAGATGATTTATTCCAAGTGAATTCATTAGGAGCTCAAACTTATGGAAGTGAAGAGTATGTATTTAATATTGTAGATGTTGGATACACTAGTGTTTTTAATAATAATGTGACTGGCACGGCAAAGAGAGTTATACTAGGTGACAGTGAAACAGACACGATATCTGAATATTATGTTAGAAGACATAAAATATTAACAAATTCTGAAAATGCAGTTGTAAGTAAGGCGGGATTTGAACAAAGTATTTTTGGGGAGACTAAAAAATTTGAGAGTAGTGGTTTTACCCCGAATCAAGTATCAAGAGTCTCTATTAAAGAAGGTTCACAATCATATACCTTATCATTTAATAAAGATATTAAAATAAATCCTTTAAGAGATAATCAAAAAAGACCATTAACAGAATTATTTTTTACTGTTATATGGAAAGGTTTTTTCGGATGGACCTTTGGGTTACCAAATGGTAATGGAGGTTTTAACGGATTAAAAGAAGGGTGGGAATTTAACCTACCTTTAAACTCGACAGGACAACCAAATAGTTGGTGGAGTAACTCAAATTCGGACTCCGATGTTAACATACCACTTGGGGTTTACAACACTGCTCAAGGGTTACCACCATACGTGTCACCATCATTCAACGGGTTTACATATATTGATTCATTAAAGGAAGATGATATAATAGACGGAGATGTTTGTGAATGGAGTAATTATGACCAAAAAGAGAGAGTTATTTCAAAAATTTACCATAAGATAAAATTTAACCCTTTTGTATTTTCTATAGGAGGAAATCCCGCAAATCAATTTGGTTATTACTATCAACCTCATCATGGAGTTACGATTAGAGTATTCTCAGATTATATCGAAGATGGGGACCCCCAAAATGTTGTAGGTATTCCTGATTATTCTTATTTCTCAACAACTAAAAATTTATTTATATGGAGAGATTTATATCCATATGGTTATATTGATAGTTCTTTTAACGGTGTTAATTATCCATTTTTAAACGGTGTTCATTATCCATTTAACAATAATATATTCAGAATAATACCTGAAGGAACTAATTATAATGAACAGACCATAATAGCAGAACCATTAATTGACGATTGTGAGTAATAAATTTTTATTTACCATACCTAACGATACTAAAGGGATTCAAATTCCTATAGAAATGAAATGGGATTTTTATGGTAGAACTGATAGTATTGAGTTATATGAGGATGATGTTTTAACAACAATCATAGGGGTTGCTGATGATTTTGAAGTAGTTAGATTTTCACATAACTCCTATGGTAATAATCAAGAGACTAAATTAGGATACGAGTTTTATTTTTATGATGGACCACCACCAACAAACCAAAGCGTTTTAACATCCACAGTTACTGATTGGAAAAATAGTTATTTATCTGAAGGATTTACAGGTGATGAAATTTATTATTATACCAAACCATTCACAAAATCATTTTTTAAATTAGATTTTTATGATACTAACGATACAGTTACACAAACTAATTATTTTAGTGTGATTATACCCGTTCAGCAAGGAGAAACTGAAAGTGTTAGTATTTCACCCTTATTTCCTAACGTTAATATTAAAAAACCAAAATATTCATTAGATTTTGTTGGTGATAAAGAAGGTTTCTTTTTGTATTGGTTAGTGAATACAGAATTTTTAAACATCAACACCTTTTACATGTCGGCTAAATTTTTTGATGGTAAACTAGGGGTTTTTGTTAGAATGATGAACGAACCACAATCATCATTACCTAATAAATTTGTATTTGATTCTCCGAGGTATTTTTTTAATAAAGTTGTTTTAGATTATAACACTAAAACATATGAAATATTTGATTATTTAAACAACCGTATAGGTGCGGGAACACCAATAAAATGGTATGAATATATTAACCCTTAATGGACGAAAGATATTATAGTATAAGAATATCACCTGAAGTAATTAATGGTGATTTATTTTTACATTCATATGATGCGGGTAACTCAGAACCAGACCCTAACGACCCTTGTTGTGAAATTGTAACATCAACAACAACTTTAAATTTTACAGGTCTTACTTACGTGTATTCATCGATGACCCAAGTAGTTAGTGGAGGTACTGATGGAAGTTCGTTATTAACGGGACTAACTGTCCCTGTGTTTTTAACCGAAACGACTGTTGATGTTGGTTATTATTCTGTTTTTGATGGTATGGTATTACAAAAAGATACCATGACTAATTTTTTATTTTCGGCATCGACATTTTCACCATATACCTATTATTTTTATAATACTTCAGATACTGAATTTAAAAAATATTTACAATTTGCAACATATAAAGTGGATTGGGGAGATGGAACGCCAATTGATTTAATTACAACAACCGCACCCAATTTTTATAGTCATACTTATGCTCAAGATGGTGAATTCACAATAACTTTTTCAGGAATGAGTCCTTGGGGAACAAATATTGTTGAAAAAACAGTCTATGTCCCATTCACAGGAGTTACAGTACCTAACCCAAATGGAACCGCGTATTTTTTACCTGCGGGAGGTAGTTGGTCAGGAACACCTTTAATGTATGATTATTTATTTACGGGAGATTCAAATTGTGATGTTTATGACCAATCAAGTTATAACTATACCACTGTACCATTTTTAATTTCTGGGTATACCACATCTACGATGACTGATTTACAACAATACGGTAGTAAATTTAATCCGATGATGTTTAATGGTAAATATAAAATAGGTGTACAAGTTACAGGAACATCTGGTAGTATTGGGACTTTTTGGGGTCCATCTTTAGATAATACTTATACTGCCTATACAATAAATGATATTGATTATTATGATTATAGTGATGGTACTACAGTATTCATGACTTATTCATCAGGTATGACACCTGATATGATAGTCTGTTCAGCAATTACAAAAAATGAGGTATTATTGAACGTAATTGATGAAGCAGAAATACAAACTAATGTATTTATAGAAAGAGGTAAAAACTCGGCATTAGAACGAATCCAAAGGTTAGGAGAAGTTGATAATGTGGGGGACCTTGAAAAATATGGATACAAATTTTTTAATGTAAAAAATACAGGATAATATGGCAACAGGAACTTACGGTACAATAAGACCAGCGGACGTTTCCCCCGAAGATGTTGAGATAATTTTAAATTATACCCCATCAAGAGATGAAACTAATAATTTTGTATTAACTAAACTTGATGCGAAAACATTATTAAGACCTTATTTTAATAATGATAGTACTGGGGGTTCCTCAGTAGAAGTGTTAGGTGGTTTATATAATTTAACATTACCTTCAGACCAATTTAATAAATTAGGGATTTATACTCTTTATATTAGACCTGCTCAAATCAGGACAACTATTTTGGATTGTGGGGTATTATCATCATTACCTAATGTTAGAGGTTTAGTAATTGATTTAAATTCAGTACCTTCTGAATATAGAAATAAATTTATAAATCAAGGGTTAGTTGGATTTAGAATTGAATATCTTAATACCGATGGGTCTAAGATACCTAATTTTTTTAGAATCATCACATCATCATTTTTTTGTGAACCCGTTGTTCAAAATTTAACCAACACATCGCAAAAAGCTATAAGATATAGATACACCGAAAATAATACTAATTTAGTATTCTGTACTTTATCACCATCATCTGCACCAACAAACAAACCAAACGCAATACCTTTTATTGGACAACCAAATCAAAGTATTGTAATATCTAATACATTCTTCAATCCAATAACATTAGATGTTGAAGTTGCGGAACATGACTTCTCAACGTTGGCAATTGCATTGTTTGGAAACCAAACTAAGTCTATCGATGACGGTATTTACACGATGTACGACACTCAAAATAACATCTATAGACAATACAATCTATATGAAATTAGAGACCAATTTAACGAGTTATTATTTGAGGTTAGACAAGATAGAGGTGATAATATTGATTTTAGTAAAAACTTTACAAATATAACACAATAATGGCGATTAAAAAATATACTTGCCCTCCACAATCCGCAACAGGGGCGGGAACTTTTTCAGATGACTTAGTTGGATTACAATTAGTTGCTGGAGGAGGTTTAACGCAAGGAAATTTTGAATTCGTTACGTCAACGTCTGAAAAGACTAATAGGAATTTTATTACAGGTGTTTTTTCTGACCCTATCAATTTAGAATCGATAGGTATTAATAGTATTGAACAATCTAAAACTATTTTAGAAAAAAACTTTAAAGTCTATCCAAATTTTGATTTAACCCAAGTTAATAATTTTACACTATATGGGTCAATGGTCAAAAGAATGTCGGCATCCGCAACTAAAATTATTAGTTTTTTCCCCGCAGCTATCGAATCGACCTTCATGGGTATAAATTATATTACAGGAGTAACCGCAAATAATATAGTTTATAGTGAATTAAATGACTCAACAACATTTGATTTAGATATTGCAAGATTAAGAAATCCATTCGATGTTGATTTTACCAATAACTCAACAAGAAATTTAGAACTTAAAGAAATACAAGTTTCTCCTTTAAGAGATATGAAAATACAATACGCTAAGTATTCTTTATTTTTTAATGATGGTGAATATAAAGTTATAAATATAGTACCGACAGATAGTTTAAGTAATGGTATTTTAACATTAACTGTTAGTGGAGACCCTTTTTCAGGTGAAACTGTTGTTTTTGATAATTTAGTTATACGTCCTAATGACCTTGAAGTTAATAGTGTTTTTAAAGAAGTTTTTGATGAGGTTGAACAGTTCTTATTAAATAGGAATGTTAGCCCAAAGTATACATCAACATTTAATATACCAAGAGAAGCTGAAGATGGTAGTTATTATATTGAATCACTTAATCTTACATGGCCATTATATGGTACATGGAATATCGATATTTTAACAAAGGCTTTTGAAAGTTACATTATATCGTTAAATGATGTTAGTGAATCTTTTGACGGATATAAAACAAATTTAATTTCTAGGTTTTTAACAACAGGTGCATTTAAAGAGTTTGATACGATAGGTCAAAAAATGGAAAAAGTTCTACAAATTTATGGTAGAAGTTTTGACGAAACTAAAAAATATATAACCGCATTGTCATTTATGACATCGGTTAATTATAATGTTGGTAATGATATACCATCACAATTATTAAAAAATTTAGCACAAACTTTAGGTTGGACAACTAATATGTCCCCAATTTCTAACGAAGAGTTGTTGTCATCAGTTTTTGGAAAAACAAAACAAGATAAAAGTAACTTTACAGGAATATCTCAACCACAAACACCCGATGAATTAAATTACCAATACTTTAGAAATTTAATTTTAAATTCCGCATTTTTATTTAAGTCTAAAGGAACTAGGAAATCAATTGAAATATTATTAAGACTTATTGGAGCTCCAGAAGCATTAATTGAATTTAATGAATATGTTTATTTAGCGGACCAAAAAATAAATTTATCTCAATTTAATGAACAATATATACAAATATCTGGAGGTACTTACATCGAATTTACCCCAATATTAGACCCAACAGACATCTATTCAATTTTTGGAAATCAATACACAGGGTTTACGACAAGCGCAACTATAAAAGATGTGAATGTAAGTTTAGATGATTACCCGATGGACGAATTCGGGTACCCATATTCACCTCCAGATACCGAAGATTACTTTTTCCAAAAAGGTAGTGGATGGTTTGAACAAACACCACAACATAGGGCACCTGAAGAAGTTAACCTAACTAATAGTGTGTTTGTGGGAAATAACCCAAATTATCAAACAATGTTATTACCGTATTCATATGGACAAGAATATTTAAATAGATTTAGAAAATTCCCATTTATGAATTTAGGGTATCAATTAACACCTACAATTGATAATAATAAAAGTTGGGTGGATAATGAAGTTGGTATTAGAACTAATCTTGATGGTAATTTTAATGCTAGATATTTTGTAGAAGATGATAGATTAGTACTAAATGTTAAGAATGTTGATTTATTTTTAAATCCTGCTCAAGGGTTGGTTTATGATGTATGGGTAATGTCTAGAGAATTTAACTACCCAATACCAAATCAAGGATTAAATTATATCCCACCAACATACTGTGACCCTAAACCATATAGTCCGTACCCTGGAAGAGGAGGTGTTGATTGGACGGAAATTGTACCATTACCAAAAAGAAAAACATTTTTTGAATTCGCTCAAACTTTTTGGTATAATATGATTAATGTGAGAAATCGACAATATGCCACAAACGGAAAAACAGGAGGTTACCCAACACTCGATTCAATATATTGGAAGTATTTAGAATCTCAACAAACTATCAATATTCCAAACGATAATTTTACATACAAAACAATGATGGATTATGTGAATGGATTGGGGGATTATTGGATTAGGTTAGTTGAGCAAATGATACCTGCAACAACTATTTGGAATACGGGTGTTAAATTAGAGAATTCTATATTCCATAGACAAAAATTTGTTTGGAGAAGACAAGAAGGGTGTCAATTAATACCTATACCATGTAAACCATGTTCATTAATAAATAACATATTTACATATGACTGCCCAATCGAAAGTGTAGAATGTGCAATATATCCTTGGGTTAACAACCCACAAATTCAAACTTTAAATGCGGTTTTAGGAAATGTTTTAAATTCGTATTTAACTACTAATGGTTATACATTAAATGATTGTGATTTTAATGGTATGACAACTAAATGGTTTGTTGATATTAGAGTTGACGATACCGTGGTTGTAAGTTATCCATTCTTTAGTGGTGTTGGTTATAGTAGCCCATCATATAGTTCACCAACTGTTGACATGTGGGATGATGCGTTAAGTAACGCTTTGGATTCTTTAAAAGATTATGGATTTGATTATTATTTAACAAATGAAGATACGGTTGTTGTTTATAATCAAGTATGTTCAGTTTCTGAACAAGGTATCAATTTTAAATTGAATATAGGGATAAACTTTGAAATATTATGTAATTAATGTGTGATTTAAATGTATCTATTGCGGGTATAACAGGTGATTGTTTTAATACTGATTCAGGTGCTTTTACAATATCTATTAACGGTACGGCACCTGACTATACAGTTGATTGGATAAACCCTCCTTATGGAACAATTCCATTAGGACCTGGAGTTGTTGGATACACTATAGATAATTTATCTGCAGGTACCTATACATTTGACATAATAGACAGTTGTTTACCCGATAATAATTACCAAACAATTAATGTTAATGTTTCATCAGGGACTTGTGTGAGTTTAACAGGTGTTGAGAACACAAGTTGTGGTTTAAATAATGGTAGTTTAACCGCAACAACAACAACACAGTATAACACCGCAAAATTCTATCTTTATGATACGACTATTGGATATATAACATCCGCAACATCATTAAATAATTTTTATGTGTTTGACAATTTAGGTGCAGGAACATATTATGTTGTTGGAGATGACGGGGGCGGTTGTACAGGTAAATCAGAAACTTGTATAATAATGAATTCAAATGAACTTAGTGTTGGTTTATTCATAGTTAACGCTTCATCTTGTGCGCCAAATACAGGAGCTATTTATGTTACAGGAGTTACAGGTACACCACCATATACTTATTCATGGAGCCCTGGAGGGCAAACTACCAATTCAATAACAGGACTAACAGTAGGTAATTACATTTTAACTGTTACAGACTCTGAAGGATGTATACAAAGTTCGGGAATTACAATTACCGCAAAACCACCTGTTGGTTTGGTCGATATTTCATTTGTTAACCCTACTTGTTTTGCTTCTGATGGTGAAGTTAGTTTAATAGTTTCAGGAGGAACCGCACCATTCCAATATGTAGGGTCGAATGGACACATTGATACTACATTTAGTAACACTAATACATTTTATAATATTCCTGCGGGACCATTTACAGTAGTAGTTAAAGATGCGGGTAATTGTAGTTTTACTGCAACGACTACATTGTTAACACCTGGAGGGTTAAATGTCACATCAGTTAATGTAACCAATTCAACATGCAGTGGGAATGGAGGTAAAATTGATGTTAATATTTTTGGAGGTTCGCCACCATATACATATACTTTAACGGACTCATTAAGTAATAATACAGTGGTAAACGGGAATTTTACTAGTTGGTCTTTTAATGGTCTTTCTTCAGGTAGTTATATTTTAACAATTTCAGATTCAGGACCTTGCGATTTTGTGGGTACATATATAGTTAATAATAATGAATTATTTGAATTAACAGTTGAAACAACAGGTACGACATGTAATCAAGAAGATGGTTCGGTATTACTATCAATTACCCCAGGAGGTACCCCACCATTCCACTATGAAATTGATGGTTATTCAGACTTCTCAAATAATTTAGAATTTTTATATGAAAATCTACCAAGTGGTAACTATGTTGCAACAGTTACCGATGCTAATTATTGCCAACAAGAATTACCATTTACAATTGTAGGCTCAAGTACCGTAGATTTTCTTTTAATTGGTACTGATTCATTAAATGGTAGTAATGGAACCATAAGCGCATTAATTACAAATGGTACACCACCATTTACATTAACTTGGAGTCCAAATGTTAACGGTCAAACGGGTACTGAAATCGACACTCTTAGTGCTGGAACATATACTTTAACTGTTGTTGATAATAATGGATGTAGTAAAACAAGAACAATTACAATAAATGGGTTTAATAAATTATCTTCATATCAAGTTTATAATATTTGTGATGAAGACTTTTTTAACACAGGTCAAACAGGTAGGAAAGGACCTCAAGAAATGTTAACTGAAGGATTCCATGATTTAACAAGTGGAGACACTAACTGTATTTTAAATAGAGCTATTTTCACAGTAAAAACAATTATTAATGGGGATTTAAAAGAACAATCATTTTATACAGGGGCAACACTATCAGATTTCCCATCAGATAATGAATTTTATGATGTTGTGGAAAGTTTACTTTTAACTTATAATATCATTGGTGAAATTGTGATTGACGCGGTTAAAAATACATTAACAATTGAAAGCGTATGTGACGTAACAATCGAAACTTTAGACGCAACTGTTAAAGTTGAGTTGGACATATCTTATGATATTAGTTGTGAAACTTGTGAAACTCAAACACCAACACCAACACCTACAGCAACGCCTACACCTACTCCGACGCCAACAATATCAGTCTCAGCATGTACTGTAATTTACGTTGTTGAAAATAATGATATATACGCATATGACCTATCATCAAATGTTAGTACATTGTTACCGGTCCCGTCAAACGTTAGTAACGTTGATATTGCACACACGGATAGTAAATTATGGGTAAACAATAATTTTATGGTAAGGGAATGGGATATAACATTAAGCCCATTTAGTGCAACATTCAATAGAGATATAACATTCCCATTTACAGTAGGTAATGGTTTAGGGGTCATCGATAATCAAACACTTATAACAACAAATGAATCATCCCCTCAATCAGTTTATGAGATGGATATTACAACCACAACTGCGGTTGATACATTTAAATTTAACTTACCACCAACACATTTAGTTGCCGGAGATATAATGTTAACAACAACCAATAAACTTTTAGTTACCACCGCGGAAAGTCCAAACATATATCTATTACAATATGATTATTTAACGGGTGTTTTAGAGTTAACAATAACTCTAAACCCAACTGTTGGTGGTGGTCCTTGGGGTATCTTCGAGGAATTTGGTAATATTTATATCACCGATTCATTGGGGCGTATCTATAATGTGGATACGTCAAGTCCGTATAACATTACTTTAATTAACTCCACAGGTAACTTAATATATGGAGCATCTCAATCACCAGTATGTTTAACGACTGATTTTACAACTCCAACCCCAACCCCAAGTATTACTCCTACCTTAACTTAAATGTATGGTGTTTCGGTAATCAAATATTAATCAGTAATACTACTAAATTTTTAGAATTAACTAATAGTTAAAAAAAAATATCGTCTAAAAAGACGATATTTTAAATAATCGGTATTTTGAACGATATTACCAAATTTTTTCCTGATTCATATAACCTAATACACAACAGTACGCATCGGTCATATCAAAATTCTCTTTTTTTAACGTATTATTTTTAGTATAGACCCAAGTAATTTGAGGTTCTCGTTCTGCAACCAAATCCCATATAATTTGTTTTTTGTCACAATCTTTTGGGTACCCACCGAACAGTACAAATTTACCTTTATCATTTTGTTGAATTAAATTAGGAAAGGCAGATTTTCTAGAATTATAAGTCGAGACGTACTCAGGAATAATACCCAAAATATCGTATATTTCTTTAGTTATTAGGGTATTAAACCTCATTAAAGTCTGAATGGTATAAACATTATTACTATTCATTAAAGGTTCCTCAATCACAACTTTAGTTATACCTAAATTTTTATATTGAAGTAATTTACTTCTAAAAATTTCACTTTTTAGAATTAATTCTTTAATTTTATTATCTTGTTTAGGTTTAGGTATAGGTGATACATGGGTTAATTCCAACAACTCTCTTGACTCGATGTCAAATAATGCCCAACCAATGGTTTTGGTCGACACGTCTAACCCCAATACTTTTGGAGTATTCTCGATAGATTTTTTCATATTAAATGTCAAATTTAATCAAAAACTGCTGAATACCTTGTCTTAAAACAGGGGACTGCATTTTTGATATAATCATAAGATTTTTGTTAGAATCGTAAAGTCCAATTTCAGTTAAATACGAAGGTTTACCTTGTACCCATGTTGGATTTGATGTTGCTTGAAATTCAGCCTGACTCAAATTTATCTTATATCTCATCTCATAAATTGTTGCTTGAATGTCAGTTTCTAATGAACCGTAGAAATAATATTCATCACCAAAATTTAATGATGTACCTGTATAACCAACGGGTGTTAATGGTATATAATTATTTAAGTTGTATGTTGGAGCGTCCTCATATAATTCATTTGTAATTACAAATGTCGTACTTGTTAACGATTCTTCAGTGATATAACCATTAACCATCATACTTGAGATTTGGTCTGTAAAATCAATTATCTTCCACTCAGAAGAGTTTGGTCTTCCTGTACCATCTACTTTTTGACAAATAATTTCAAATTTATCGGCGTAGAATCCTGATACAACATCACATCCCACAGGACAAGTTGTTGTTGTCGTAGTAAATGGGTCAAAAGTAGTCGTTGTCGTAGTAAATGGGTCAAACGTGGTAGTGGTTGTTGTTGGACTATATTCAGGTCTCAAACAAGGGAACTCAGCACCAAATCTAACCGCCACATTTTGAGATGGTTGTGGGTTACAATCAATATTAGGGCCTTGCATTACTGTGTAATAGTTACAATGTAATGAGTTTGTAAATACTGAAGTATTACTTAGTCTATAAGTAACGTGCATATATTGTGTATTACCCGTTAAAACACCTGTTAAAGAATTACTATCATTACCACAAGTATTAGGTGTGACTAATGAAGTCTTAGGAGCGGGTAACGTCCAATTCCTATTTGATTTATAAGACATTGCCGCGATAACTTCCTCATCGTCAATAATGACAAGTTTAGAATCAGGAAATACTTTACCAATTCTATTAGGTAAGTTATTTGTATTTCTATGAGTATCCCATAAATGATAGTATCTAATACCTGGGGAATTCATATCACTATTTTTAGTTGATTGTAAGTACTCAACTTTAAATAAATCTAAATCCTCAAATTCAGGTGGGTCAACCCAAAAAGTTTCACCAAAACAACATTCAGGATTTTTATGCCACATCAACCAAGGAATGTGTAATTTAAAGTTTCTTGCTTGACCCGTAGTATCTGAAGGGTTTGACACATCAAACGGCTCAAACGCAAATTTTTCACCATAGAAGAAATCTATAGTTTGATTTGTATAATGAATAACCGCAATTGCTTTTTGTTCTTCAGGAGTTACGATTACTTTATCACCTAATGAATCATAATGGTACACTGAACTAGTGTTAGTTTGACCACTACTTGAAGCATAACCAAAGTATTCTTTAGTACCAAGATATTGTCTTGAACCAAAGTTGGTATAATCTTTACTAATCGATGAGAAAAGACCTGCAGGGTTTTCAGACCAAGGAATATTCATATTCCAAACTTTAACATCAAACTCATCAGTATAACAAACAGATTCATAGTTAATAACATTATCCCTCCAATGAGGACGAGGAGTTATCGAATCATACATGGTTTGCATATTTGGTGGATATACAATCATTCTTGCATAACAATCAGAAGATAAATTTGAAAAATCAGGTGTTGGTCTATCTAATGTAAATTCACCCAAACATATTGATGTTATTTTATAAGTTAACATTGAATAACAACTACTAATAGGTGTTAAACAATCTGGCGGTGGTGGTGGGGGACAAGCTCTACTTGGGGTAGGTGTTGGACAGAATGTTGCAGATGGAGTTGGGGTAGGTGTAGGTGTCTCACAAGTAAATGACGCTGATGGGGTAGGTGATGGTGTTGGAGTTAGAGTATTATTACTTGCAGTTATACTTGGAGTAACCGTCATTGTTGGAGTTGGAGATGGTGTTGGGACATTTGAACATGTATTATTATATAAACCATTACCATCATAAAATATCGTAACAATGTCACCTACCGCAGGTTCTCTGAATGAAACACCATTAGAAACTAAAATTGGTGTTATAACATTGGTACCGTTTAAACTATTCATTCTTACTGAATAGTTTGCGTTGATAGCATATAAATCGTTAGTTATTGCACTCCATGAAGTAGTTTCGGCAGTTGTATTACCTGTGAAGAAACCTCTCATGGCGGCTCTGTTATAAACAGGACTAACTATTGAATCCATAAAAGGAACACCATATGTGTTGCCTGTAGAACCATCTACATAATATGGGTATTTAATATTTTCTTTATTTGATTGAGGAGACCCGCTAGAATTTTGAGCATTGAAGTTTGGCTCAAGAATCGTGGTATCAAATTGATTATAGGACACTGGTAATGTGTTATACGAAACTTCACTATCACCTATTTGAAAATAAGAAATATTAAAATTACCTTGTGATAATTTTTGTCTTCCTGTATCAGTTAATCTTGTATTAATTAACCCCGATGTATTTTTAATAATGTATCCCATTGATTATAAATATTCTTATTTAATTTTTATGACGTTATAATTGAACAACAACCACAACCGTAAATTTTTAAGTTTGATAAATTATATGTTTCATCACTTGTACCAACATAACAATTAACAAATTCATTTCTATTTACACTTGTTATTGTTCTAATTTTAAAATCACTTGTGTTATCTATAGTAATTGAATCCCACACTTCATTTAATGAAGTTAACCAAACATTTTCCGATTGACAACCTGCAACTGTATTAATAATACTATCATCGTTTGTTGAAGATGAGGACGGTGGAATTATATTGATACCATCAATAGTTAATGAGGTCTTGGTATTAAAAGTGGCGGAATCTTCATTAGGTGAAGATTTAGATAAGTTTAAATGACTCAATTTAAAGTTAATACTTGTACCATCAGGTAAATCAGGTGTTATTGATAATGTTGTCGTGTACTCTTTAGTTAATAATGTACTATTTGCTTGTAGTGTTTTAGGTAGGGTAACTAATTTAACGTTATAAGTGGTTGGAGGTGATGGAGGATTTAACGTTATATTATTACTAACAGTAAATCCTTCAGAATCACTAACAACAACATTGTAGGAACCTGAACATAAATTACTGAACATTGGTATATTTCTATATGTCAAACCACCATTAATCGAATATGAATATGGAGGGTAACCACCACTTGATTTAATTGTTAAACCACCATCACATCCACATATTGTTTGGTTTTTAGTAATTAAAACATTCATAGGTTGGACCGAATCTTCTGATTCTGCCGAGAATCTACCATTTGGAATCCTTACTATTTGATTACAGTTACCTTCATAAACTATTACAGTACCTGTAGCGCCAATAATAAACCAACTACCATAAATTGGTGGGTAAGTAGGATTTGAATTAAATATTGTATAAGTTGTTGGAGTTGAAGCCGATAACTTCCATTGTAAAAGAGTTGAGTCCCAATATATTACTTGTGTTGAGTCATTAGAAATCCAAGAAGGTTTAGAATTAAATAAACCGTTAGGTGAAAAATTAGTTTGAGTTTCTACATAAGAACCTTGTTTAAGTATATTTGTTGTCATACAAAGTTGATACTCAATATAAGGAGTTGTAGGTGTTGGGGTCGGTGTGGGGGAAGGTGTTGGTGTTGAACCTGTTAAAATACATTTTGTATTTGCGGTAAAATCGCCATAAGAATCAATAACTGTTGCTTCATAAACACCTGCAGTTAAATTGTATATAACGGGTGAAATGTTACCGTTATTCCAGCTTATATAATATGGAGGAGTTCCTCCCGTTATTGTTAAATAAATCGAACCATCGGATGATGATGGAGAAGGATGAGTAAGATTACACTCAACACCCATAGGGAATAAAGTGATTGGTTCACATTCATTTGTGAACTCAGGTATTATTGGTTTAGGTGTAGGAGTTGGTCCTAAAAAAGGATAAGTCATGAACTTAAATATTTTCTTTTAGTTTTTTAATAAATACATTTATTCCTGAAATTTTATAACCCTTTTCATAATATCAATATATTTTCTTGTGGCACTTGTGGACTCAATGTACTCAAAAAAGTCAATGTTTGATTTTAACATTTCCAATGGATTAATGTTAATGTAATCACCTTTGAAAAATTTTTTATCTTTTAGGTCGTTGGTCACACCTGCCATATGTAATATTGGGTGTTTTTCATAAGTACTGATTGAGTCAGTTGCCCAAGAAAAACTTAAATCACTAACTACTTTAGTTTCTAAACCAAAATACCAAAGGTTCCATAACAGAGACCACATCTCCGCAGTCCAAAATTGTATTTCACCTGGGCTAATTGGATACCTTTTTTGAAAATCTAACATTTGGTCATATAGAGGAGCACAATCGTAGTATATTTTAAACCATAGTTCCCATGGAGTGTTTTTAATAATGTATTGACCACCACCTGAATTAGGTTGGTTCTTTTTTACCTCATCAATAGTAATACCTATTACATCAACCATTTCTTGTAAAAGTTGATTTTCTCCACAATCAGGATGTTGATTTTCGTATCTATCGCAACAACTAACAATATAATCATAACCTATATAACCAATGGTATCTGAAAGATATATTGTGTCATCACTAAGTAATTTATCAAAATCAGGAAGTTCTCTAAAAATAATGTCAGCATCGTGTAAGAAAAAACACCTACCAAATTCAGGGTTTTGTTCCAACCATTTATAAATTAAAAAAGGTTTTATACTTGGGATATAATGTTTTCTTTGTCTATCATCTAAATAATGGTGGATATTAATACCCAATTCTTTGAGTTTTAAAGAATCTTCAGTAGGTTCTGTATTACCTTGAACCATACCAAATATCACATGAATTTTATTTGGGTCAATACCTAAATCTATAAAGTTTTGAGTATAAACTCTAACTTGCCAATGAAAATATGGAACGTCAGGTTGTGCCGTTACAAATACTAAGTTTTCTTTCATAACACTATTTGAAATTAAATATAGAAAACAATAATTTGTAATAAATGCTATTTTGGGTAATATTTATTGTATATGAAGTTACTTAAAACAATATCAAAATTAGTCGTAGAATCACAACGTGCTTATGATGAAGCATGTGAAAAAGGTGTTAGTGAAAAAGAATTGGATAGACTTGAAAAAAATTTAAGAGAGACTAGACTATTAATGAAACTATACGATAATGTGGGTAAAACTAACCCTAAAGACTAATCAAATCCCCTTTAACAATAAACCACATTTAGTATTTGTCCTAATGTCGTAAGGACCTGTACCTGTCGCACCAGTTAAGTAATAAGTGTTGGTGTTGGAGTTATAGGAAGTGAGTTACATGGTACAGTTTTAAAAGTAATACATCCTTCTGAAAGAGAAACCAATTTGATACCTACTTCAGGAATATTATTAAAAATTGAAGGTAATGGTGAAATAACAACAGGAGGCCCCACACTTGTATTTATAGTTGCGACTAATACACATTGTCCACCATATGAATTACAAACATAAACTTCATATGGAAAATTAGAACCTATTATAGATGTAATATCGATACCATTCATAAATTACTAATTATATGATAAACAAGTTTCACAATCAGTATATAATGTTGGAGTCACAACACTTGAAAAATAGTTACCTGTGTAGTTTATAATATTTGAACCTGGTGGAAGTGAAGGATAGTTCGGGTAAACCCCATAAAAAGTCCAACAGTTACCATCATTACCATAGAACGTTTTAGATGAATCTAATGAAGGTCCTGGAAAATTTTGAATTAAGTATTGATTTATTGTTTTTTTTGTATTTTTACCAAGTTCTTTAGAGGATGAAAACTCAACTGTAGTTTTTTTACAATTAAGGTAAACGTAAAATTGTTGAGGTAATGAAGGAGTTGGTGTCAAAGTAGGAGTTGGTGTTAAAGTAGGAGTTGGTGTCATACTAGGTGTTGGACTCGGTTCAGGATAACATTCAACACACTGACCTAAATTGAAGTAACCCACAGGACCTTCAGTTAAAATAATTTCAGTCACACCAATACTTTCAGGATTAACACCTACATATGAAATACATTTAGAAACACCATCGACAGTTGCTTTGAATATCATATATTCCTCTAAAGTATCACCTGATGGTGTAGGTACTGACATAGTGGTGTAATACATCATACCATTAATACAATCTTGGAATTGTTTACTAACAGGACAAGAAAGGTCACCCTCAATTGTTGTGAAAAAAACATCACCTGTTATGTTACAAGGTCTATTTATTATTCTTGTTGGTGTTGGAGTGGGTGTTGGTGTTGGTGTTGAGGTTGGAGTAATGCCAACAATAACCGCATCTACATCTATGTTAGCACATGTTAAGTTAGTTGCGGTAGGGGTAGGGGTAGGTGTTAAAGTTGACGTTGGAGTTGGAGTAGGACTAATAGAAACATCACAATCAAAAATTGCGGTAAAATCAAAAACCTCACAATAAGTTGTTGTTGTAGTAGTTGGAGGGCAAACACCTGAAGAGAAAAATTCTTCACATAAATCAGGACATTCTGAAAAACAAGGTGACTTACCTGATAGGAGACACATACCACCTAAAGATGTTGATAAACACCATTGTTTGTTACCTATTGAATAGTAAATATAATAGTTGTTTGAACTTCCCGTCCAATATAGTTGTGAATTATAAGTACCCGCACTGTAGTAAGTACTGTCAAAAATTGTATCGGTTCCACTTATACAATATATTTCCTCACACACAGGAGGGACTGAACAAGGGAATGAAGTAATACAAGAGTTACAGTCAAGATATGAAGTACCCAACCTAAAATTATCTGAGGAAAAAATTGTGTAATAAGGTAAAGCTGATGTATAACCTGAATTAACAATTCGATAACAACCATTTAATTCATTGTTAGGGTTTGAAGATGATATTATATCTGTAAAATAAAGAGTATCGCCTAACCCAAAATTTACTGAATCCCTTCGAGAAATTGCAATGGCGAATGTTTCGCCACTACAACAACCCGAAAATTCTAAAACAGGAATTTCTTTTTCTATTAAGGTTACTACAATATCTACTGATGGTGATGTTATAGTTCCCGCCGCGTTAATGTAATAATATAATGAAGGTTCTAGGTCAAAAACTTTAACCGAAGATAAAATATCTGTGAATGTAAAACCAACATAAGTTGATGGTCCCGTATTTTGAATTTGATATATCGGCATTTATAATAAACTTAAATTTTTAATTATTTCACAATTATTATCGTCAACTATTTTTAAATTGTAACTAGTTTGACCGTCAACGGATGGTGGTACAAAAAAATCATATGGAAAAGAATTTATCGTATCGATATAAACACACATAGTAATTGGGTTATCACATAGATAAACATTACACGGGGTTACCCCTGTCACATCATTTATTGTTATTTGTGTTGGCATTCTTTTTTAGATAAATATAATGACCCCTGAAAACTTGTGAAGATTGATTATTTTAATATTATATCTTATTTTTAAGTGATGTCAGACGATGCAGAAATTTTAGTAGAATTATTACGAGAAGTCCTTGGTGATGAAAAACAACATTACGAAAATAAAGGACAGATTGCTTTTGACTGCCCCGTTTGTGATGATGGTAGGAATAAAGGAAATCTTGAAATTAATTATTTTTCACATGTGTATAAATGTTGGGCATGTGGAGATGTAAACGATACTCACGGACCTTTAGGTAAGTTGTTCGACACATATGGTAATAAGAAACAAAAAAAAGTTTATAAAGTTCTACAACCTGAAGAGTTTAAACCTAAAGAAAAGAGAGTTAAAAAATTAACATTACCACCAAATTTCACAACTTTTAAAGATTCCTCCCCTGTATATCCCGTTAGAAAACAGGCATATAATTATCTTAAAAATAGAGGTATTGACGATGAAATAATTGAAAAATATGGTATTGGATTTTGTGATACGGGAACACATGCTAGTAGAATAATTGTACCATCCTACAACAAAAACGGGGAGTTAAATTATTACATCGCAAGAAGTTGGATACCAAACACTAAATCAAAATACAAAAACCCTGAAGCCGAAAAAGACAAAATAATCTTCAACGAGAATTTAATAGATTGGAAAAAAGATATTTACTTAGTTGAAGGTGTTTTTGATGGTTTCTTTTTACCAAATAGCGTCCCGATGTTAGGTAAACACATGTCACAACTTTTATTTGAAACCATTTATAAAAAATGTAAAAAAAATATAATAATTTCTTTAGATGGTGATGCGTGGGATGATGCGGTTAAACTATATAACGATTTAAATGGTGGTGAATTATATGGTAGAATTAAAATAGTTAAATTACCAAAAGATAAAGATGTCTGTGATTTAAGAGGACAAATAAATGAGTATTATTACAATATGAGATGAATTTATACGAAATAAGAGATGAAATTAACGAAATAATAAAGAAAAAACAAGAAGAATTACAATTAACTTTCGTTGAAGATACCCACACTTATACAATGGCCGATAAGGAAGGGAAATTAAGGTCAGATTGGCCCTCAGTATCAAAAGTTATGAAACTTTTTTACACCGAGTTTGATTCAAATGGAATTGCCGAAAAGAAAGCCGATGGAGACCCAATTGAGAAAGAGAGATTATTAAAAGAGTGGGCCGACGCTGGAACATACTCGACTAATATGGGGTCAAGAGTTCACTACTTTTTAGAGAAAAAGTCAGTTGAAATGTTTGGTTTAAATAAGGAAGTTAGGGAACCTATATTTGAAGTTGATTTTACGCAAATATTAAAAGGTGATTCGATGATTTCCGCGGGTAATGAATACCTTGAGTTAATGGAAGAACGAGGAGGAATATTACTTGACACCGAAATAGTATTAGGGAGTAATGAATTAGGATATGTAGGTCAACCTGATAAGAAATGGTTATTCTTTAATAAAGAAAAAACTGAAGTTGGGATAGTTGTTACAGATTGGAAAACAAATAAAAAGAAGAATTTTGAGGCGAACCACTTTACCAAAAAAATGAAATATCCATTTAATAATTTAGATGATACCGCACTTGGTCACTATTTTACACAATTACCTCTTTATGCTAAGTTATTTTTGAATATGTTAAAAGGTAGTAAATATGAAAATATTAAGGTATATGGATGTATTGTTGTACACCTAAGTGATGAAGGTCAGTATGAAGAGTACCGAGTACCTAAAGAAGTTATGAATACTATTATGAATATGGATATGAGTAAGTATTTGACAAAATAAACTAAATAAATTATATTTTAACATGGAAAGTAATATAACATTATCGTGGTGGTACAACACAACTTGGGACGACAAAACCATAAAATTTACAGTCAACTACACACTAAAATGAAAATCAGATTAGAAAAAACTTATCGTTGTTATGAACTTTATGGTGATATTGAAATCAACACTGAAGAGTATCCCGAATTTGAAGGTAAAAGTGAAGAAGAGATTTTACAATACCTTAATGAAAATATGTATGAGTTCGAACTTAAAAATGGTTCAGAACCAAACTTAATTGACCAATTTGAATTTACAAGAGAAATGAAAAAACAAAATTATTTCGATGAAGATTATAAAATACATAAAATAAATGAATATGGAAGATAATATTATTAGGCCTAAAATTGATTTAAAACAACAAGAAACGATTATTTGTGAGAAATGTGGTAGCAAATTCTTTAGAGAAGTCGTGTTAATTAAAAAAGTACCTAAATTATTGACAGGTAGTTCTGAAGACACATTAGTGCCTTTCCCAACCTATATGTGTAACGATTGCGGACACGTTAATAAAGACTTTGAATTATTTGATAAATAATGGAAATTGGTAAAATGACAATTAGTGAGGTATATCCTCATCTAAAATCAATAGCGTTATCATACGGATTAAAACTTAATCGGGTTAAAGACTTTAAATTTGCAAGAATCATTTTAGTTAATTTATATTCAAGAGAATTAGTATGACATACAAAGAATTTTATATTTGGTTAGAAGGTTTTATGACTAACAGAAGTTGGACAGTCATCCAACAAAAAGATATTGAAACCATTCAAGAAAAAATGAAAAAGGTTAAAGAAGAACCAGATTTTGATATTAATAAATGGAAACGTTTATCTAAAATTTCTTCATTACCTATAACTATAAATCCTGATGATAATGACGAACTAGGAATACCACCAAAAATTGTAATGTAAAATGTGTTTTTTTTTTATTGATATATTTATTAATAAAAATATAAAAATTATGAAAAGAATTATAAGATTAACTGAATCAGACCTTGCAAGAATTGTAAAGAGAGTAATTATGGAACAAGACACAACCGTTTATATGATTGATGGTCTATCTTGGACTCACATTGGTACAGATACGATTGGTCCAGAATATAATTACAATGGAAAATTTGCCGACGTTCAAATGAAAAACGTACCTAAACAAGGTGAAAAAGCATTATCTGATAAAACTTGGACTGTTGGGTGTAACGGGAGTGTAGTACCTGCGCCGACATCAGGGAAAGATAAATTACAAAAAATAGCATTAAAAAGCCTTTCTTGTAAATCATAAAGGTTCTATTCACAATTTAGAATCTTCATATTTTTTGAAAAATATCCAAAAGTTAATAACTCATCTTTATCATAATAAAAATAGTTTATCTTTGTTGGTGAATTTTCATTTAAGTAAATTTTGTATTCTGCTGAAGATTGTGTTTCTGTTTTTTTGTCTACATCAAAAACAATAAAATCATAATTAATTTCTTTTTTTATTATATTATATTTAAACACGCTTCTATTATAATATATTGTTATAGTGTTAAGATTTAAATCTAAATCATAAAGAGTATAGTAGTCAATTTCAGAATAAAAAATAACTGAACTGTCCTCAATAGGATTGACGGTATCAAAAAATTTGGGTGACTGATAAAAAGTTACACTATCAATAGAAAATAAAATTCTACTCTGAGATAAAAACTCATTACTTAAAATGATAAAAATCAAAAATAAATTTTTCATGTGATTAAGTTTTAATATTTCTACAAATATACAACTTTTATTTTTAATATTAATTTAAATGTGGGTTTTTTGTTAATTGACATTTTAATAAAATTCGACTATATTTTTGTCTATGATAAAAAAGTTAGTACACTTTTCTGATTTACACATAAGGTTGTTTAAAGACCACGAACTTTACCGAAGTATCTTAAACAATATGTTTAATCAGTTTAAAGAAATTGCCCCTGATAGAATAGTTTTTACTGGTGATTTAGTCCATTCTAAAAATCAAATGACTCCTGAACTTATTGAGTTTGTTGCTTGGACATTAACTGAGTGCTCAAAAATTGCTAAAACAGTTCTTATTATTGGTAATCATGATTTCCTTGAAAATAATATGTCAAGATTGGATGCTTTAACACCAATAATTGATTCATTACAAGATGATAATATAGTTTATTTAAAAAACAGGGGAGTATATGAAGACCAAAATATTGATTGGGTTGTTTACTCATTAATGGACCACAACATCCCACCTGATATTGAAAAATCAGATAGGGTTAAAATAGGGTTATTCCATGGACCTGTACAAGGATTGACAACTGATATAGGTTATAAATTTGATACGGGATTTGAGAGTGACAAGTTTGTGGGATGTGATTTGGTTCTTTGTGGTGACATTCATAAAAGACAAGTTTTTAATATCCCTGAAGGTAAGAAAGCTTATATGGTTGGTTCGACAATTCAACAAAACTACGGAGAGACATTAAAAAAACATGGATATGGAATCTATGACGTATCTAAAGACAAATACGAGTTTGTTGACTTGGAAAACCCAAAACCATTTCTGGCATTTAAAATAAAGTCATTTGACGACATAATAAACGGAACTGAAAAACTTGCGAACGCATAATGAGAACTGAGTTAACCATTGGACAAACATCACTGTTACCATTAAACATAGACGGGTTTACCATATGGGGTAAGGCTGAGTTTATGAACCCATCAGGTTCTGTTAAAGATAGACCAATTTACAACATACTTAAAAGTGGTTTTGATGATGGTTTATTAAATAAGGGCGATACTGTTGTTGAGGCAACTAGTGGTAACGCAGGTATTTCATTTGCTATGTTATGTGTTCAGATGGGTCTTAAATGTGTAATTGTGATGCCATCTAACATGAGTGATGAACGTAAAAAGATTTTAAAGTTTTACGGAGCAGAACTTATTGAAGTTGGACCTGGCGACTTTGATGGAGCGATAAAATTAAGAGATGAGTTAGCAATCAAGAATGGATGGTTTAATGGAAACCAATTCGATAACCCTAAAAATTTGGAATCTCACTACATGGGGACGGGTGTTGAATTGATGTATCAATGTAGGTGTAATGGTATTAACCCATCAGCATTCATTGCTGGTACTGGTACAGGTGGAACTCTTATGGGTGCTGGTAGAATGTTGTCAGAACAATTTTTTGACTTACAAATAGTTGCGGTGGAGCCAGCAGAATCACCTGTAATGAGCGGTGGAGAACCAAGGTTACACGGAATTCAAGGTATCGGAGACGGGTCAAAGTTTATGGTTGATTTAAATTTTGTTGACAAGATTATTACGGTGTCAACTCAAGAAGCTACTAATATGGCTTTACGATTAGCCAAAGAGTTTGGGATTTTTGTCGGGATTAGTGCAGGGGCAAATGTATCAGGTTCTTTAAAGTATTGTCAAGAAACTGGTAGAGATAATGTAATTACAATTCTTTGTGACAGAGGTGAACGATATCTAACTTGTATGTAATATGTATTCAATCGAAGTTAAAAACAATAAAGAGATTTATGAGTTCTGTATGCTTAACAGCATTACGGATATTAACAAGTTCATTCAAGATTGTTTCAAACAAGGATTTGATGTTAAAAAATATGGTCTTTTAGGAGAAACACTTAATGAGGGTGAAAAAGACTTAAAAATAGACGGGGAAGAAGAAAAACACATAATAAAAGAAGTTATTGTTGAAAAACGAGTGGAAATACCTATTGAAGTTACTAAAGAGGTTGAAAAAATAATTGAGGTTCCTGTTGAAATTATCAAGGAAGTTGTAGTTGAAAAAGAGGTAATTAAGGAAGTTCCTGTTGAGAAAGTTGTCACAAAAATTGAATATATTAGTGACAAAACAACAGAAGATGAACTTGGTGGAATAATTGCCAAGTTGGAAGAAAATATTTTCCATTTAAAACAAGAATTAGATTCTGAACGGAAAAATTTTTCCATTAAAACAGAAGAAATGGAAAATATTTTCCAAAATGAAATGTCTAAAAATACTGAAGAGTTAGACAAACTTAGACGTAATTTAGACATTAATGTCGATGAAAATAAAGTAAAAATGTTAAGTGAGACTTTACAAAAATTGAAAAAAGAAACAATCGACAAAGATAAAAAAATAGAAGAGTTAACTAACAAACTAAACAGTTTGCAGAGTAACATAAATAAAGGTGCGGTTTTTATGAAATCGTCAAATATTAGTCAAAATTTATAAATTTTTTTAGAACATATCATACATTTTTAATTTAGAAATATTTATAATAAAAAAATATGAAAAAATGTAAAAAATGTAATATAATTAAAGATTTATTTGAATTTGGTATTAATAAAAATAAATCAGACGGTAGGTCAATATATTGTAAGGAATGTGAAAGGTTAAGAGGTGTTGATTATAGAAATAAACACAGAGATAAAGTTAATCAATCATCTAAAAATTATAGAAAAAATAATCCTGAAAAATATAAAGAAAGTATTAATAAATATTTGGAAAAACATCCTGAGATGTTATCTAAAAACAGATTAATTCTTTATCGTAAAAATGAGGAATTTAAGAAAAAAGAAAAAATAAAAAGAAAGGAATGGTATTTAAAAAATATTGATAGTATTCGTGAAAAAAGTAAAAAATATTATCATGAAAATAAAAAAGTTTTAAGAGAAAAAAATAACGTATATAAATCTTTAAAACTAAAAATCGACCCTTTAGAACGCCTCGAAAAGAATCTTAGAGATAGGATTAGAGAATATTTAACAGGGGAAAATAAAAGTAAAAGAACTTTTGAAATTATAGGTCTTGATAAAGAAAAATTTAAATCCTATATTGAAAGTAAATTTAAAGAAGGAATGTCGTGGGAAAATTATGGGGAGTGGCATTTAGACCACATAAAACCATTATACCTTTCTGAAAATGAAGAAGATTTAGTTAAACTAAATCATTACACTAACCTCCAACCATTATGGGCCGAGGATAATATTAAAAAAAATATAAAATATGACAACTAACATTTTAACATGGTTCATTTTAAGTTACGGATTAATGAACATTATGGTATTCTCCTCAATATTTGAAGGGGTTAGAACTTTTTTTAATAAATGGGGGGATAATGAATACGCCCTATTTAGACCTGTTGGGCAATTTATTTCTGAGATTTTATCGTGTCCGATGTGTTTTGGGTTTCATGGAGGATGGTTTTTATCACTAACTATTTTTTCACCGACATTTATGTTATATGAAACTCCATTATGGATTAGTTGGTTTTTTGACGGAATAATTTCGTCAGGGTCAGTGTGGGCGATAAATGCAATTATAGAATGGTTTGAAGAAAATAGACCAACAAAATTGTAATAGTATGCCAAAGTTAATGGATTTTATAGAAAAACAAATTCAGAGTAAAAAAGAGCAAAGATGGGTAATACCTTCTGAAGACCTTTTTGCACTCTTCGAATCAATGGGTATAATGGATGAGCATGATACTTTAATGGATATACTTGAATACTTGGAAGAAAATAAAATTGATATTAATTTTAAGAGTGAAGCCCAAGACGTTACTTTTAGAAAATTCAAATCAATTGAACAATCTTATAAAATAAGAAAAGTGTTAGGTGTTAAGAAAGATGAGATTAAAAAACACATCAACAAAGTAATGAATACTAAAGTGTATCTTGACGACGCTTATTTCAAGACGTTTATGACTGATGATGAGGAAGTTATCACAGAACTTAAAAAGGATATACCATCCTTTGATAAGGATTTAGAAAATTTACAAAGTAAGATTGATAAGGAAAGGACTGACCAAATGATTAGACAAATTGAAAAAAATCCCATTGACCAAAACGTAATTGACATCATAAGAAATAATATGTAAATTTAAATAAAAAATTTATGCCACAATCAAGAAAACGAGGGGGTAAAAAATCCCACAACAAAAGAGTAAAAGATAGAAACCAAAAATTGGAAATGGAACGTAAAAAAATGAATAAGTTGTATTCTGAAATGATGGAACAAAAATTAAAAGAGTTTACGGATAAATTTTCAGGTTTAACTGAAAATGAAGAATTAAACGCTGAAAATATTACTGACGTAGTAGTGGAAGAATCAACCCAAGAAGAAAAACCAACTGAAGACCAAATTTCTAAGTTAGAAAAATAAAATGGATTTATTTAATCCACCTGTAAATTTTAATTACAAAATAATGATAAAAGAATTGGATTTTACCAATTTGGACAACCCATATCTACAAGTGATATGGGAAGACCATGCTGAAAATTTCACCCAAGAAAAAATTAAAAGTGTTAGACATTACTTCCAAAAGAAGTACAACACGACAAATGTTAATGTTATAACCAAAACTAAAGTTTCGGAAGATGTTACTCACAATGTTGATATATCATTTAATATCTTGGATAAAAATTATCAGGTAGAACTTGTTAAATCTTATCTTGAAAACAAATCACAAAAAAACATTATTGATGATGTTTCAAACTTGGACAACATTGTTGATAATAAACTATTGGCTAATGAAACTGACGTAACACCATTCAAAAGATGGTTCATTAAAAACATAGAGTTTTCAAATTTCCTTTCATACGGAGAAAACCAAAGAATTGATTTTGATAAATGTAACGGTATTTCAGTTGTTGAATCAAATCCACCAAATTTTGGAGGAAAAACAGTATTAAGTGTTGACTTACTACTATTCTTATTCTTTAATGAAACAACTAAAACAAGTAAAGCTGAGGAAATATTCAATAGATTTACAGATAAGAATAAAGTACACGTTAAAGGTGAGATTGTAATTGACGGTGAAGAATATATTATTGTTAGGAACATTGAAAGAAAGAAATCTAAAAGTGGGGATTGGAATGTAAAAACAGAATTAGACTTCTTCAAAAAGTTATCCGATGGTAGTTTACAAAATTTTACAGGGGAACAACGTAGAGAAACTGAATCATTCATTAAAACATCCATAGGTTCTAAAGACGACTTCTTAATGACAATATTAACTACCGCAACTAATTTAGAAGATTTGATTGACTCTAAACCAACTGCAAGAGGTCAGGTACTTTCTAGGTTCATGGGATTGGATTTCTTAAAAAAGAAAGAAGAAGTTGGTAAAGAAATATATAGTGAATTCTCCAAATCAATGTTATCAAACGTATATAGTAGTGAAAAACTTAAGACTGATAACGAAACATACTCTGAACAAATTAAAAGTTTTGATGAGAACAACATGACCCAACAAACTAATTTAATTGACGTTCAAAATAGGATAATAAAAGGACAGGAATACCGAGACAACCTACTCAAAAGTAAACATACTGATATTGATAAAGAGATTAGTTTGTTATCACCTGATAAAGTTTTAGGTGAAATAGAATATTTTAAAACGCAAAAAAAAGGTGTTGAAAATCAATTATCATTGATAAATGTTATTGAACCATCTGAGTTTTACCATGAGGACAAACACGATGAGGTCAAAGAACAATATAATGAGATTTACAAAAAAATTATTCAAGTTGATACCGAGATTTCATCAATTAATAAGTTAAAGTCTGAAGTAGAGGGTGGAATCAAGTGTGAACACTGTGGTATTGAGTTAATGAACGCAGCAATCACAAATGCTAAAATTGCGGAACTTGACGGACTTATCGTGCAAAAGACCACAAAAACGATTGTTATGCAGGATTTATCCTACAAAGAACAAAGTTTTGTTAAGTTAAAAAAAGAGTTTGATGAGTACGAAAAAAATAAGTTAATCAAAGAAAAATATGAACTTAGTATTGAAAGTTTTGACTTGAAAATAAAAGGGCTTGAAGAAAAACTCTCAAAGTATAATGAATTACAGGATAAGATTTCTGCAAATGAAAAACTCGAGACACAGATAATAAAAGCGGGTTTAAGAATTGATGAGTTGGAAGCTGAGAAAAATTCTATAACAAGAAAAATTGATAGTAACAATTATCAAATTTCTTCGTATAAAGAAAAGATAGAACAAAATAATATTAAGATTAAAAAGATTTCTGAAGAATCTGAGAAAGAAAAGATATATAAAACATACCTTGAGATTTATGGTAAAAATGGGATTTCTAAAATGATTATGAAAACCATGATGCCATTAATTAATTCAGAACTACAAAGATTGTTGGAAGATAGTTCTCACTTTAGATTAGAAATTAGAATCAACGATAAAAATGAAGTAGAATTTATTATGATTGATAATAATACCCAAGTTGAAAAATTAATGTCGTCAGGTTCAGGATATGAAAGAACAATTGCCTCACTAGCGTTGAGAGCGGTCCTAAGTAAAATATGTTCATTACCTAAACCTAACATTATTGTATTTGATGAAGTATTTGGTAAAATATCAAACGATAATTTAGAAATGGTTTCAGAATTCTTTATTAAAATTAAAGAATATTTTGAGAAAATTTTTGTTATCACCCATAACCCATTGGTATCCAATTGGTCGGATAATGTAATTAAAATACGTAAAGAAAATAATATAAGTTTTGTCACCCAGTAATTTGTAGATTCAAAAAGGTTTATTAAATTTGTAAAACAATTAGTTTATAGTTTATGGAATACATTTTATTCGTTTTCGCAACACACAAAAATCAAGGAGCGTTTGTTAAAGTCTTAGCTGAAGATATAGTATCGGTAGTTGGTAAATCAGATATTAAATATTATTACGGACCTGAATCATCAATATTTGTATTTAAAACATTTGATGAGGAACAAAAGATACACGACTACTTTTCAATGGTATTGGGAGATTCAGGTATAGTTTATTTCCTTATCAGACATGAACCTGACAAAATGTCATATTGGTTAGACCCAAAAATCGAGAATCACTTGTTTAATACTGACAATCCTTCCAAAGAAGACACAAATACTTTAGAAGAACAATTAGAGGTACAAAAATTGTTTTTTGGGGATTTGGAAGAAGAAACAGACATGGTATTAACCGAATCTGAAGAAGATGATTTATTAAAAATCAAAAAAAATAAGAAAAAAGAAATTACTTTTGATGAATTATTTGATAAAATAGCGGATTATGGTTATGAATCACTATCATCATACGAAAAAGAATTGTTAAAAAAATATACAAAATAATATGAAGGAAAAAAACTCAGGGATTCCTATTAATCAGGAAGAAATACAACATTATCTGAAAGATATAAGAAAGATTAAGGTTATGACACCTGAAAGGGAGAGAGAATTAGCTAAACTAATGAAGTCAGGTAATTTGACATCTCGACAAGTAGAATCTATTCACAAAGAATTACTTGAAGGTAATCTTAGATTTGTGATTACAGTTGCAAAACAGTATCAAAATCAAGGTCTTGATTTTCCTGACTTAATTGCTGAAGGTAATCTTGGGTTGATGAAAGCAATCAAAAATTTTGATTGGGGTAAAGACCTTAGATTTATCTCATATGCGGTTTGGTGGGTAAAACAATCTATTTTACAATCATTGAATGATAATGCAAGGACAATCAGACTCCCTGTAAATGTAATCCAAGATTTACATCGAGCTAAGAAAGAAGTTGAAAGTAACGGAGGTAGTTTAGACGACAAATTTTTAAATCTACCATCAACCATTGATTTGGATATGAACATCAACGATGAATTCGACACTCTATTGGACATAATCAAGAATGATGATGCAGATATGCCTGACGGAGTTTTCAATAGTAAAGATATGTTAAAAACCCAACTTATGGTATTACTTAATAGTTTAGATGAAAGAGAACGAGTTATTATCGAGGATTACTTTGGTTTTACAGGGACCCCTAGAACTCTTGAAGAAATTGGTGGTGATTTTAAACTTACCAAAGAAAGGGTTAGACAGATTAAAGAAAAAGCCCTCAGAAAATTGAGGAACGATGGGTCGATATTATTCGACTATATGTAAAAAAAGAAAAACCTTCTATTTATTATGATAGAAGGTTTTTTAATTTTATAAAAAATATTATTATGAAAAAATTTATTGAATTTATTAAAAAATATAGAATACATATTCTATCAACTTTATTATTTATATTCTTTTTTAGGTCTTGTATAAAATCAGGAGAAGTTAGAAAATTTGAAAAAAATGAGACTAAACAAACAGAAATGGTTGATAGTTTAACTAAAATTATAAATGGTCAAAAAGACACTATTAAAAATATATCTGAGGTAATTAGGATTGAAAAAATTAAAGTACATACTGAGTACGATAATTATATCTCAAGTAAAGATAGAGGTGAACAATTAATGCAGTTACATATGGTTGTTAAAAAAAATATTAAAGAATTACAAAAATGAAGAAAATTTGGGAATGGATAAAGAATAATCCTAATAGGACTATGTTCTTAGTCCCTATAATTTTAGTTGCAGTGATTTCAATTTCCCATGTGGTCTCTTGGTATAATATCGCAAATCCACTAAGTTGGGCAATTTATCTTTCAATAGCGATTGAAGTAGGGGCAATGACCGCTCTTGTTGCTGCAACTAATAAAATTAGAGGTGGTGTTTGGTTTATGTTTGGATTAGTAACGTTTATTCAAATGATAGGTAATATATTCTTCTCATATAAAGAGATTGACCCTAATGGGGATTTATTTAAATCTTGGGTGGAATTAACAAGTCCTGTTTGGGAAATGATTGGTTCTGACCCTTCAGATATTCCTGCTATGAAAAGATGGTTAGCTTTCTTAGAAGGTGGTTTATTACCAATAATATCATTAACCTCACTACATTTTTTTGTAAAATATGAAGATGAAACTAAAAAAATATCTGAAGATATTGTAGAAGAATTAGAAGAAGAACCTAAATCTGATTTGAAGAAAGAATCTGAAAAAGTATGGAAAAAAGTTAATGAACTTAAAGAAGAAGGTAAACTACCCACAAATCCAACAGAAGAAGAAATCGAGGAAGAACCAAGTGCATTGGCGTTTACACCTTACCATGTTGAAGAAGATATTATTGAAGATGATAAAATTTTAAGTGACGATTTAGTCGAGGCTTATTTATTTCCTTCCAAAACCGAAGAAAATAAAGAAGACAGAGTTAGAAGATTAACTTACACAAAAAAAGTTTAACCTAATAAACTTCAAATTAGTTATGGAATGTTTGATGTTGAAAAGTATGGAGAGTTTAAATCTTTAGGAAAAAATAAAAAAAAGTCACAAATAATATTGATACATACATCAAGAAATGTTGAGAATTATTTACAATCCTTAAAATACCGATACAACGGAAAATTTAAGAAAATCCCAAATTATATAGTAACCAAAAATGGTAAGGTACTACAATTGTTAAATAACAATGAGTACTCAGAAATATTCCCTAAAGAGAGTATTAACAAGAACTCTATTGTGATTTCTTTAGAAAATTTAGGTTGGTTACAAAAAGAACCTCTAAAAGATTATTACGTTAACTGGATTGGTGATATTTATAAAGGTAAAGCTTTTGAAAAAAAGTGGAGAGACTATTTTTTTTGGGACCCGTACACTGAAGAACAGATAACCTCAACTGTTGAATTAATTAAAAAATTGTTTGAGGAAACAGGGATTAAAAAGAATATTATCGGACATAATACAAAAATAAACGGAGTTGAGAAATACGAAGGAGTGACAACTAGAAGTAATTATGATTCAATTTTTACTGACGTTAGTCCCTCATTCAGTTTTGAAAATTTTATAAAAGAAGTTGACAATGAACAATTCACATGATGAAATAAAAAGATTATTAAAAGCGTCAAGAAATCTATTGGATAACGGTAATTCATTGTTCGAAAATAATGACATAAAGAAACAATATGGAATTATTACAGAACAAGAATATGAGACTGCTGATATAACTAAGAAAATAAACATAGGTAAATCCATCGAAGATTCTATCGATAAAGATGAGGAGGAGTACGAAACTGCGGATGATGTTGATGGAGATGTGGAAATTGAGAAAAAAGACGAAAAAAAACAAGCGTACAGAATCTCGGGGGGTATTTTAGTACTTCATGGTAGAGATAAAACAGAACTTGAATTAACAACCGATGAAAAAATTGCTTTCCAAGAAACTATGGATGAGTTTGTTACTGACGTTTCTGATTTAGTTGATTTTAATAAACTTAACGTATATCAAAATAATGTTGAGTGGTCAGGTAAGATTATAGATTATGACATTGAATTTATGTATACAATCGGTGAAGATAGTGGAATCTACATAAATGGGGATATGATAAAAACTGACAAGGAATTTATTGAAATGATTACCAAATTACAAAAATATTACGAAAAATTTAAATCTAAATGGGCTAAGATATTAGCATCAAGAAAAAAAACAAAACAATAATGAAAGAGTTTTTAAAAGAATTTTTTATTAGAAATTATAAAAATATTATTTTAACACTATTAGGGGTTTTATTAGTTTATTTATTAGTTAGAACTTTCACACCAACACCAGATAACTCAGAATTAATTAAATATAAATTAGAACATTTAAATAAAGAGATTAATTCAATAATGGAACAAAGAAAAAAAATTGATGAATCCATTAATCTTTATAATGAGAAAATTAGAAAAATAGACTCAACGATATCTAAAATAAAAATAGAGAAAAGTGTCGTTAATAATTTTTACGAAATAAAAGAAGGTAAACTTAGTAAATCAACCGCAAGGGAAATCGATAGTTTACTTAGAGCAAGATATAAATATTAAAATGAAAACTTTGTTAATAACACTATTACTTTCTATTTCCACATTTGGTTTTACACAAACTAATAAAAATAGTACAACACCAAATAATAAGATTGACACAACAAAACTTTGTTTTCCTGTTGAAGTGGGCAGACAGATTTTAATTGATTTAAATGATTGTGATAGAACTGAAGAAATTTTAAAATTAACTGAAAAAGAAGTTCTTCAGTTAAATAATAAAATAATCCAAAAAGATAATGTCATTGGGTCCTTGAATTTAAAGGATAGTTTATCTTCCGTAGTTATGGTTAAGACTGAGGAAAAATTTAAAATTGTTTATGATGAAAATGAGAAATTAAGAAAAGATATCAAGACAATGAAAACAAAACACACAATTATTGAATCCGTTACCGCTTTTTTTGCGGCGACATTAGTTTATATAATAGCATTTAAATAATGGCATTAAGCGCGTCAGATAAGAGAGAAATTGAAACTTTAATTAAGAAGGAAGTTAAAGATTTTATTGGTAGTAATACAATGAAACAGTATGAAGATAAAATCATAGACATAATGGCTAAGGAACTTAGAAGAGGTAAATTAGAAACTGAGGCTAAAGAACTTGTAATACGAATATTTACGGAGTTCTATGAGTACATGTGGACCCAAAGAAGTACTTGGTCACCAAGACTAAGAAGAGCATAATGATTAACGAAGAAGAATCAAAAATAGGGAAAGCGTTAAGAAACGCTATGGGTAATGAATTTGGTGCCTTATCGTCACAAATGAGTGGTACCGAGTTTTTAACTTCGGCTAATAGTATGTTAAAAGGAATCCAAGAGGATGACGACATTGAAGAAGAGTGGTCAGAAAAATACAAGAAAAGTATTGATTGTAACAACCCCAAAGGATTCTCTCAAAAAGCACATTGTCAAGGTAGAAAGAAAAAAAGTGAAAACAAAGAAGCGACTGGGTCAGGTTCGGCAGGAGGGTTTACCTCACCACTGTTTTCAATTAACAAAAAACAATTAGAGGAGATAGGTAAGGATATATATAATGAAAATTTTGAAGCTCCAAAATTAACAATGTTCTCCGATGAAGCACCCAAAAAAATAACTAATAAAAAGAATGATATTATCAAAAAAACTTTTAAGAAAAGTGATGTTGATAAGATTATAAACTCTAAAAAATTAAAAACCCCAATAGGAAAGATAAGTTCAATGAAACCTATAATGGGAGAGAATGAAGAACCTACCGAAGAAATTAAAAAGGTTGAAGCAACTGAAGCCACAGGTTCAGGTTCTGCAGGGTCGTATGTAACTCCTGCGGCTTGGGCTAAGTCAATGAAAAAGAAAGATTGGAGAGGTAAGTCAAAAACACAAATACCAGGGGGTAAGTTTGTTCAAGTTAAAAAGAAATGTAAAAAATTCCCATATTGTAATCAAGGTGATATTAAGGCTTTAACATTGACAAATGAGAATGAAGACCTACTTGAGGTAATCAAAAACGTTAGTCGTAAACAAGGTATTAATGAAGATATGCTTAAGAATATCATATTTTATGAATACCAAAAATACAAATCCAATAAATAAAGATATTTATTAAATAAAAAAGAAATGAAAAAAGTTAATAATCAATACATCGATAGATTAGTGAAAAAATTCATTAACGAGAATATACACGAAAAGGCCGATGATATCATGTCACAAATTAATGAATTAGGTGGTATGGAAGATAACCACCCTAAGTTTGGTAAACTTAATATTGCTAAGATGTCTGACAAAGAACTTGAATATTTATTAAAACAACCTATGGATGACATTGAGATTGAAAGAGATGACGAAGAAGAATATGATGAAGAACCATTATATGAGGTTGAATTGAGTGAATCAGATGTTTGTGAATGTGGTTCAGGAACTATGGTTTCTGAAGGTATGTGTATGGAATGTGGTTTACCTAAAATGGATGAAGGTATTTATGATGTTGCAGAACCATTTGGTGATGAAGAACAATCTTTCGATTATATTGAGGAATATGACGATATTGATTTTGATTTTGAAGAGGATTTTGAGGAAGAAAAAGATGATGAAACCATGAGAAGTCGTTTCTTTGATAAAGAAGATGAAGAAAATGAATGGGACTCTGAAGAGGAAGAAGAGGAGAATTCCGCATTTTGTAAATATCAAAAACAAATGTTTGGACCTAATGATGAAAGATATAGAGAGAAATGTACAGGTAAGTCAGCAAATAGAGACTTGGCTTCTATGAAGATGAATATGAATGAAAAACTTCATGGTAGACAAAGAAACCTTGATAAAAACCATAATGGTAGAATCGATGCTGAAGACTTTAGAATGTTAAGAAAAGGAAACAAAAGACACATGGATGAAACTGACATGGAAGAAGGTAATGCTTTCACAGGGGCTTTAGATAATGCAAGAGAGGAAGGAAGAAAATCATTCAAAGTCGGTGGTAAAACTCTACCTGTTAGAAAAGAATCGGTTAAACTTACTGAGTCAGAAATAGTTAATTTAATTGAAAATATTATATTGGAAAAAGAATCTAAAGGTTTGAAGAATTTAGCAAAACCTAAAGGAATGGCCGAATATGAAAGAGCTTATAAAGGTTCGGGTAAAGAAAATAAAGATTATCTTGCATCGGTAACTAAAAAGATGAAAGACTATTTAAAAGATGGTTCGGAAGGAGAATATGAAACAAACCCTAAGAATTTCCCTATGAGTAATGGAGACTTGAAAAAAAGTAAAATTAAAGGGTTTAACATGAGTGATGAAGGACAAGAGTTTATCGATGATTACCTAAGACCAGGTCAAGAAAACATTAGTTACGATGAAATACACCCAAGTGATGAGTGGATGGATGAAATCATTGCGGGGTCTTCTAAAACAGGTAACAGTGATGAGTATGCTAATTCAGTTAAAACTGATGTTAATAAAAAAATACTTAAAAAACAAAAAGCACATAAATTAGATATCTTATCTAAAAAAGCGGCTAATAAATCACCACAACCTATCTTTGCGACAAAAGATAAGAAACCTGGATATTCAGATGGTGATGGTGTTAGATTGACCACTACCGAAAGTAACAATCCTAAAAAAGAAAAAATATTAAATGAAGAATTTAATAGGATAAGTGAACTTATGAAATATAATCGTAACACTCAATAATTCACAATTACATATTAGTTATTATATTTTCTCCATAAGAAACAATCTTATGGAGAATTTTTTTAATTACGTAACAAAGCCATTACCCCCTGAAGACGTTGACATATGGTTCAAGGGTAATAATATAATTCCTGAAAAATTGGAGTTATATTCAGATTTTAGCCATTCTTTAAATCTTTTAATCATTAACACTTATTTGGGTGAACAACCTCAGTCAAATGAAACTAAGATTACATTAACTCAGGAAGACAACATAAAACATTTTGAATGGTGTTGGGACAAACAAATCGATAATTTTAAAAAAGAAGGTATTTCGTTTGAGAAACGAGGAGAACACTTTGATTATTTCAAATCGTTTTTTGATGAAATATTTTACAATCAAAAAGAAGAAAAGATTAGAAAATCTATTGAAGGTTTTTTTAATGATTTATTTGACATGAAAAAACCATTTACAAAATCAGATTTAGATATGGTCTCAACAATTTATAAAATGTTGGATAAAAACATGACAATATAAAAAAAACGGTTCTAGTATTTACATTAGAACAAAAAAAATTAACTTTTATAGTAATAAAATATAAACAATTTTTTAAAAAAATGGAAACTTTAGAAAAAATCAAATCATTGAATGAAGAACTATCGGTAGACGTAACAAAATTTTCAAAAGGTAATAAGAGTGCTGGTACAAGAGCTAGAAAAGTTGCTCAAGAACTTAAAGGTTTGTTACAAAAGTTGAGAAGTGAAATCTTAGATGGAAGAAAAAAAACTGATAATGAATAATTTAAATACAATATTTTTATTCCTTTTTATATTTTCAGTTTTAACCGTTGTTAGAACGGTTTTTAGGTTTGTAAGAGCCCTATCACAAAATCCACCTAAACCCTTGGAGTTTGGTGATAGGGAGCTTATATTTTTGGGAATTACAGTTTCATACTGTTTAACATATATAATATCCGCATAACTATGAGTCTATATAAAGAATTTTCTACTTTATTCCCATATCTACAATCAGTTAGAAAGATAAAAAATTATCTAACTTTCGATGTAAGTTTTCCTAACACATGGAAATTACCTAAACGATTCGTAGATGAGAGTAAAGTGGTTGAACAACAATCGCAAATACCAAATGAAAGACTATTTTCATTTGTTTCTCAGATAGAAGAAAAAGACATTGAGACATTGAGTCAAAATATCCAAAGCATTATAAAACATAATTTGGACAGAGAAGAAAAAGAAAAATTATTCCAAACTAAGGTGGAAGAATTAAAAGGTCTCTTTGAAAAGACTAATTTGAATTATCTTAAACAATTAAAATTTGACATTAAAACCACTAAAATTCAATTAGAAGACGATGAAGAAGAAGTCAGAACAACAACTGGATTGGTTAATGAGAGAGATGGCCAAGGATAAAATCGAATTGGAGAAAGAAAAAAACGATTTTATTAAAAAAATAAAAAAAATGAATAAGGAAGAATTGCTTCCTAAAAAACCTGAAAAATTAAGTTTATGGAGACGGCTAAGGATGATGTTAATGGGTTACTAACCAAGTTTGCGATACTCTCAACATCGTTATCAGAAATATACCCTAATGGAAAATCTGTTGTAGTTTTTTCATTAAATAAAGAAGACTTTGAATTTACAAAGGCTCAAGTTAGTAACTTCGATAAAAATAATACTCAATTTAAAGTTGAGATATCAGGGATTGAATTTATTTTTTTAAGGGATGAGTTGTTGAATGTCTCTGAAGATAATTCTTAGAAAAACCTTTCCTAACTAAAATATCGTATATATATTTCCTTTGATTAGTTGAATAATCTTTAACTAATAAACAATCAATCCTCCTCTCATTTTTAAATTTTTCTGTTAGCGTATCAATAAACCTATCAGAATCGTCCAAACTCTTAAACGTGAATAATTTAAAATCATCATCAATTTGCAACACAATTTTATTATTCAACTTGGAAATTAATTTATAACCATCTTTTTTTAGATAGGTTTTAATAAAAGTATCAGTATTTATTTTCTTACCTGTTGAGTAATCCACAAAATTCTCCTCTATTAAATACGGAGACACTTTTGATATTTTAAAATCAGAATCATCTAAATCTACTTTAATCTGTCGGCCAAATTCATCCTTAGTAAATAAATGTTCCGAAGGACCTTTTTTACGTTCTAAAAGAGCTATTTCATAAGATGATATATAACCGTTTTCATACCCTATAGGAAATAACACATCATCACTCCTTTTCAATAAATCATTATAAAACTCGTTCGCTTTTTTATATGTTTTGAATTTATTGATTATTTTCTTTTTTACTTTATTTTTAAAAAGAACTATGATATAGTTTTGTGTGTGTTCCATCACATATAACATAATATAATTTGATTATAAATAAATATTGTAAATGAATCAGGATAATTTCTATCAGACACTTGGAGTTAATGAAAATGCGACACAAGATGAAATAAAAAAGGCATATCGTAAATTAGCGGTTGAACATCATCCAGATAAAGGAGGGTCGGAAGAAACTTTTAAAAAAATATCTGAAGCTTATGATACTTTGGGAGACCAAAATAAAAGGACTCAGTATGATAACAGTAGACGTAATCCTTTTGGTGGGATGGGAGGTTCATCTTTTGATGATTTATTCGGTACGTTTTACACTAATAGAAAAAGAACCGTTCCTGATAAAATTATCGATATTGAAATAGGGACTTTAGAATCATTTAATTCATCAGATAAAGTAATTAACTACCAAAGGAAACACGCTTGTGATAGTTGTAATGGGTCTGGTGGTGATAAGATTACTTGTGGTACTTGTAATGGTATTGGGTTTACGGTTGTTACGATGGGTACAGGTTTATTTACACAACAATTTAGACAACCTTGCAACACATGTAGAGGTATGGGAGAAGTGTTTAAAACCAAATGTGGAACTTGTCATGGAGAAGGGACTAAATCAGATTTTGAAAGTTTGAAAATAAAATTACCACATGGTGTTGATGATGGACAATTTTTTAAAATGCAAGGTAAGGGAGATTATCACCATGGAATGTATGGTAATTTAGTTATACGAGTTAAAGTTATTCCTGAAGAAAATTTCGAAAAAGTTGGAAACGATTTAATTTATAATGCGTTCTTAACTTTAAATGATTTAAATGAAATTGGGTTTAATTTACCTCACCCTTCAGGTGATTTGTTTATTAAGTTACCCGAAGATTTCGACACGTCTAAACCCTTGAGAGTTAAATCCAAAGGATTTAGAGGTCAAAATGGTAATGGTGACCTTTTCATTAAATTATTTGTTAAATATAAAAGAGAATTAAATATTAGCAAATAATAATTTAAATAATTGAATGGTACCGTAAATTGATGTGAATAGGATATAAAATGATAAAACTACCATTATCCAATGAGTTCCACTCAAACCTTTTTTCTTACATTTTTTACAACCGACTTCGTTTTCCATAGACATGTTTTTTTTAAATATACTCACTATTAAATATAATGTAAAATAAATTACTTGGTGACACTTCCTTTTAAATAAAAAAAATCTTATACTTGAATTATGTTATCTTATATTGGTGGAAAAAGTAAAATAGGAAAGTGGATAGTCCCTTTCTATGATAAAAATATGGAGACATACCTTGAGACTTTTGGAGGGATGTTTTGGTGTTTTTTCAATATGGATTTGAAGGGATACCCGAATCTAAATAAAGTTGTCTATAATGACTTTAACCCTCTAAATTACAACCTATTCAAGTGTGTTCAAAACCCACAGGAATTGTTAAGAGCAATTAACTCAATTGAGTGTCAACAACAAGGTATTGATATTACACCATTACATCTAAAAGAACAATTCATCAGGTTTCAGACTGAAGTTTTTAATGAAGGTTTCAGCGTAGAACCTGGTGATTATGAAACCGCTGCAAAATATGTTTATATTCTAACACAAGTTTTTAGTGGGTCTAAACCTGAAACATCATCATATATAGACCTTAAGGGTAAGTATAAATCAAAATATTTAACATTTAGAGATAAATTATCTAAACCTGATTGGATTGACCACTTCTTAAAAATAACGGATGTTGAGAATATGGATTTTGTGGATGTGATTAAAAAGTATGATTCTGAATCGACTTATGTTTATTTAGACCCTCCTTATTGGAAAACTGAGAATTATTATTCTAATCATGATTTTGATAGAGACGACCATGAAAGAATAGCAAATACTTTAAAAGAGATTAAAGGTAAATTCTCATTATCTTATTATGATTTCCCTTTATTATCCGAATGGTTCCCTAAAAATGAATACATATGGGAAACAAAACAATTTGCAAAAGCCGCGGCTGCAAAGAAAGGTGAAAAACAAAATATGGGAGAGGAAATATTAATTATGAATTATTTATAAAGACTGAATATTTATTATAAAAACCTAGAAATGAAAATTACTTCACTTTTATCTAAACTTATTGTTGAACAAACTAGGTTCCAAGTAGTTTACGACAAATATACCAAGCCAAATCCTAAAGCATTGGAAAAGAATAAGAAGGCTCAAGGTATTATGGATTTTGACACTTTAAAAAATATTATATTTGCGGACCCAACAACTAAAGCACCTGAAAATTTTAATATTGAAGGAGCATCAGTTAATGATATGGAATCCGTTAAAGTTGGTAAATATGTACAATGGTTACTCAAAAATTTCGCCAGTCCTAAACAAAATGAATTAGACCTTCCTGAAAATTTACCATTAGATTTTGCAAGTCGTGAGTTTAAAAACGCTATTGCTGAATATCGAAGATTATATATGGAAGATTTATATAAGACGACTGACGATTTAAAAAAGTTTGAAAGAGCAAAACAATACCTACCTCAAGACCAAAGAGATATTAACAAGTTCACACCAAGAACTTTGTTTGACACCATTAAAGATTTCCAAATACCTGAAAAGAAAAGAGCTGAATTAGAGAAAAAAGAAGCAAAAAAATCAAGAGAAGGATTTAATCATGCTGGTGGAGAGATTTTATTTGAAGGACCTAATTGGACTTTAATTAAAGTTGAAGACCGAGGCCAAGTTGGTAGAGACGCGGCTATTTGGTATGGAGGTTTCCATGAGTATGACCAAGGAGAATCAAGATGGTGTACGTCATCACCAGGTTTAACATATTTCAATGGATATATTAAAGATGGACCATTATATGTAGTTTTCCCAAATGATGATAAAGGTCAAGTTGGTAAAAAAACAGGTTTACCGTTGGAAAGATATCAATTCCATTTCCCATCTAGCCAATTTATGGATAGACATGATAGAGGGATTAATTTGGTTGAGTATCTGAATGGACCGATGTCAGAACTTAAAGAATTCTTTAAACCTGAGTTTGCAAAAGGTTTAGTAACTAAGGGAACTAATAAAGTTGAAATCAACTATCCTGAAAGTTCTGCTGGTAAATTCGTAGCATTATATGGATTTGATGAGTTATTTGAAAGTTTACCTGACAATATTGAACACTTATTAATCAATAATAAATCTAAAGAAGACATTGCTTTAGACGTACCTGAATCACTTGGTAGATTTACACAATGTACGGCATTACTTTTCCAAAACTTAATTAAGAGTTTACCTGAAAGTATTGGTAAAATGAAAAATCTTAATTTCTTAGCAATACCTGGTAACAAACATTTAGTGAGTTTACCTGAGTCAATTGCAGATATTGAAGGTTTGGCATTCATTAACTTAAAGGAAAGTAATCCTAACGTAAAAATACCTGAAAGACTACAAGAAAAGTTAAGTGATGAAGGTAACGGGTTTTATTATGTAGGTTAATTTTATTATCTTTGTAATAAAGTTAAATTATGAAAAATATTGAAGTTGAATTATATCTTAATCAATTTGTAAATTTTTTTGATAAAAATCCTAATGACTTAATTGATTTAATTGGTGACTCATTAAAGGAGGATTTTTATAAAAAGGTTGAAGAAACTTGTTATAAAAACATTGAGAACGGTGATGAGGTTTCTCTAACTCAAAAACAAATAATTGATATTGTTGTCGAATTAAATAAAGAATCTTTTGAAAAGATTGAATCTAAAGTTATCGGGGTCTTCCAAAAAACAAAATACGGAACATTTTCTCTAAATTAATTTGTTTTAATGATTTTTTGTTATATCTTTGTAGACACAAATAAGATATAACTATGATGACATTAGAACAGATTAAACAAAACACCCCTTCAGTATTCGCAACCTCACCTTCTAACAAGATGTCCAATAAGTACGTTTTCGTACCAACTTTGGATATTCTTGATAATTTTCAAAGAGAAGGGTGGAATGTATCTTCCGCAAAACAAACAGGAAAAGGAATTCACTCAGTCCATGAACTTAGACTTAGAAATGGTGAACTACCTAAAGTTGGTGACTCATTAGTTGAAGCAATCATCAGAAACTCTCATAATGGTTATGCAACACTTTCAGTTAGTGCTGGACTACACAGATTGGTATGTAGTAATGGATTGACAGTACCAACATCTTTAGCAGAATCATTTAACGTTAAACACCAAAGATTTGATTTGGACGATGTTAAACGATTAACAGAATCTTTCGCGGGTAAATTACCTATCATACAGGATTCAGTTGGTCGAATGATGGGTAAAGAATTATCTGATAAAGAAAGAATTGATTTTATTAAACAAGCAATAAATCTTAGATGGAAATCAGGTCACGTACCAACAACTCTTGACGTTATGTCAATCGTTCACCCAAGACGTGAAGAAGACATGGGTAAAGACGTTTGGACAACGTTCAACGTAATTCAAGAGAACTTCGTAAAAGGAGGTTTGAAATATACTACTGACAAAGGTAGAAAAACTGAACTTAGAGGTTTAAAAAGTATTATGGCGGTTAGTCAAGTTAATACTAAACTTTGGGAACTCGCAGATACTTACTCATATTAAAATAACGGGGGAATCATTTTCCCCCTATTTCACATTATTTATGGAGGAATTATTTAAATTTAGACACGACAGATATATTGTAACTGAACATGATTCGTACTGTAAACTTGAGGACGATACCGATGAGATTTTAGGTATTAAAATAGATAAAAGTACCTACAAGAACTACTTCCAATTCAAGACGGAACATAGTAATGAAGAGTCATATCTTAAAAATTACGCCAATCCTTTATGTAGTGTTTACCACACTAGAGTCAGTGTAATTGTTACTAAAACAGATGATAAGACGTGTATAAAATTATTTAGATATCATAGAAATAGAAACGTTGGTAAAAAGTATTTTAAGGTACAAACTGACGTGACGTACTTAACCTATAATTTTAAAACAAATTCTTTATATTATGGAGGTATAACCAATTACCATTTAAAACGTAAATTTAGAAAGAAAGTAAGTAGAAATTCATTTAACACTGACCCTGTTAATAGAATGAAGTCATTAATTAACTCTGAATTATCTAACATTCTTAATAGAAATCCCGAACTGTTGATTAATAAGGGAGAAACCGTTCAAAAAATTTTCAGTACCTTCTTTAATTCTTCACTGGAATTTGAGAACTATTCTAATATGTCACACGAATATATTTTATATAAAATGTATTTGGATAAGAATGACATTAAAACACCTAATAATTGGGGCGTATTCATGTTGTCACATCCTCACCCGAAGAAGAAAGATTTTGTTAAATATAAAATGAAGTTTATAGATACCTTCATGGGTTTATATGGGCTCAAAGGAGATAAAATAAAAAAAGTATTACACAGGGTTGAAAAATTTAATGGGCCAGGGTTTTTAAATAGTACCTTCGACTTATTTGGTAAGGACTTTATAATGTCTCAACCTGAAAAGATTCTTATTAGTATTCTAGAAAGTAATTATCACCATAGTGGGTGGAAGGAAGATTTATTCCAAAGTAAAAAAGAAAAATACAACTCATTTGAAGTCTTTAAATTAATGTTAAAGGGTGAGATTGACAGTCATACATTTTATGACCATTTAAGTATGATTCGTAATCTAAGAAGATTTGAAAGTGTTCGGTGGGAATCAAATGATTATCAGACATTTATGGACGAACACTTCAACGTATCAGAACGTTTAGGGTTTTACAATAATGGAGACTTTACCAGGTTTTATAATGAAGAATTTGTTGATAAAGTTCAAGAAGTTGTGGATGAAACTTATTACCCTGTAGTTTTAACAACGTCAAGGGAATATAATGTGGAATCCCATCTTCAGTCAAATTGTGTTAAAGGGTATATTAATAGAGCAGGTTCATTTATTATCTCACTTAGAAATGGGTCTGACGATTCTAAAGAAAGAGCAACAATTGAATATCAGATTAAGTTAGAAAATGAAAAGGTTAGATTGAAGAGAGTTCAAACACTCGGAAGATTTAACCACCAACTTGACGAATCATGGAATAGACCGATATTATTATTGGATATCCGAATTGAAAAATTGGTTAATGAAAAACTATTTGATTTACCCAAAGTAGAGTTAAAGGTTGGTTATAAAACATTTAACTCAGGTAGTAGATTCACTGAGGAAATCGGGATGATGAACTTCCAATACGGACCTTATTTAAAGTGGGACGATGAACGAATTACAAACGTAAGTGCCCGTAATACTATTGAGCCTTTACAATTATTTGGTGAAGAATTAAATTTTTAATATGGAAAAAATACCCACACATTGTATTGATATTTTTGTTAAAACCTTTGATGAATATCCAAGTGTCATTGAGATACCCATCCCATTAAAAAATGAAGGTATTATTAAAAATATCGATAAATTAATTGGTAAATCAGAATTAATTTGGACACACATCCATAAGGCAGTTCCAGTATTTGGTGGGGATAAAATAAACGATGATATTACTCAGTTACTTATGTATGATAAATCTGGGATTATGTTATATGTTCATAACAATACTAAGATATTTATATTCACGACAGTAAATAGATTAAATGTTACAGAATTTACTGTTAATAATATCTTAAAAACAAAATAAATTATGGAAATTACACAAAAAGAATTAAGAGAAAAAATCGATAACGGTGAAAAAATGATTGTTGATTTTTGGGCACCTTGGTGCGGACCATGTAAAATGATGAAACCTATATTTGAAAGAGTTGCTGAAACATCAGATGTACCGATGTATACAATAAATGTTGATGAGAATAGAGAACTAGCTATTGAGTTAGGAGTTAGAGCAATCCCAACAATCAAGACCTTTAATGAAGGTAATGAAGTGTCAAGTAAAGCAGGACTGTTACAAGAGTCTCAATTAAAAGATTTGATTAATACATTAACAAATGGATAATAAATTAGTAGTAGTATACACCATGAAAGGTTGTCCTTGGTGTGAAGTGTTTAAAACACAATTAAAAGAAAGTAATGTGGAGTTTCACGAAAGAGACATCGATGACTACGAAGAAGAATTTAATTTATTTGCTGAAATAACTGGTAGTGATTATGTTCCTGCGTTTATGTTAGTGGAAGATACTGAAGATGAAGAACCTGTTCCGCAATTATATGCACCACAAGTGAATTATGAAAATATAGAAGAAGGTGTAGGTATCATTAAGGATTTTATTCTTTAAATAATGAATTTAAGTTTTTCTAAAAAAGGAGTACGACATGAACCAATAAATAATTGGTTACTACCTGATGGAACTATAATTGCAATATATCAAGGTAGTAGAGGGGGTAATCCTGATTTAGATTTCATTGTTAAATATAAAAATGGTAAGAATAGATTAAGAACCCCATCACATACTCATTGGATTGTTGATTTAATTATTAAATCTGAATACGCTCCTTATGAAGTTAAAAATTTTGTTTCTGAATGGTTTGAATTATATGACTTAATAGAACCGTTTAAAACTAAAGATGAAATGAAGTCTTATAATTTTTTATATTATGAATACTTTGTAGAAAAGTATGAAACAATAACTAATGTAGGTCCACTAAAAATCGAGTTTTTATGTTCACTTTTAGAATTATTCATAAAATGTGAAAAACAAACTGAAGGGGCCTTTATGTTTAAAAAATTACTTGAATTGGTAATCGAATATTGTGACGGGGAAAAAGATTTTTATCAGATAGTGTCACATTCTAAGAGAGTATAAATAAAAAAAGGGCTCAAATTGAACCCTTTTTTTATTTCTTGTTGTAATACTTCTCAACAACCTTTTTAATAGATTCTTGAATGTTTGGTGATTTAACTTGTTCTTTAGCAGGTTGAGCACTTTGTGATGGTTGTTGTGCCGCCTGATTTCCTTTGTTTTTACAACCGCATCCCATATTTAAGTTTTTTAATAGGTTTATTATACCAATAAATATCACCCAAATTGATTTAATAGTAAACAATACCTTATTTATTTTTTAGGGTATTTATAATTATGAATCGTAGAATTTTTTTATCGGAAAATAAAATGAATAGATTGTTAGGGTTGATAAGAGAACAATCCGAGGAAGAATATTATAAAATATCCCCTGAAGAATATAAAGAACTTTTAAAACTTTCAGGTTACCATGGACAAGGGATTAGTAGATTACCTAAGTTTCAGGGTAAACCATTATGGATAACGGGAGATTTAGATGTTTCAAATACACCCATGGACTCATTGGGTAATGTAAAATATGTTGATGGTAGTCTTAGTATTAGTAGGACCAAAATCTCTAATATTGATGGTATTACAGTTAGAAAACATGTTTGGGATAGTGATTCCCCAATAGAAGCAAAAAGATTAGCGGCGGAACTTAGAGAAAAAAGGTCTGAGGGTAATCGTAGACGACTTGGTAATATATGGGACCCTGAAGATACTGACGATGAAGGTATAAAAGCTAACGCACTTTTTAAATTTTTAGTTGATAACGGAGATGTTGAAGTTTTGAATAATGAAGATAAGGAAAAATTAAAAGAGTTGAATACTGAACTTGAAAGACTTGAAAACGAAGAAGAATATACTGAGGAAATTGAGGAAAGAATATCTGAAATTGAAGATGAGATATCAGACCTTGGTGAAGATGAAGGAGATGTTTACGATTTAAATCCAATGAGATGGACGCATTATGGATTAACAACCTTTGAGGTTTTATTACCAGGGTTTAAAAATAATGAATACACTGTTGGTACTTCGGAAGAGATGGATGACGCAGCTTTAAAATATGCTAAAAATTATATTGATGACGTAGGAATGGATGGATTCAGAAACCATTTTGTTGAAAATTATATAGATGAGGATTATCTAAGAGATTATATAAGGGAATGGTATGAAGATGATATTTGGCAAAATCCTGAAGTTTATTTTAATGACGATGATTTTGAATTAACTGCAGAACAAGAAAGAAGAATTAGTAAACTTGAAAATTATATTTCCGAACTTGAGGATTATATTTCAGACCTTGAAGAAAAACAAAATGAGGCTTACGATGAATTAGAGGACCCTGAAGAATATGACAAAAAGTATTACGAAATCCAAAAAATGATTGACGAAGTTGAGGAAAAAAAGGATAAGGCTCAAGATGAGTTAGATAGTATTGAACCAGATGATGAACCAAGTCAAGATATGGTAGATGATAAATTGGAAGGTATTGTAAATAGATACATGAGAGACCCTATGAATTTTATTAAAGTACATAGTTTAAATTTGGAAAATTTTGTGGATGAGGATGAATTAGCTCAAGGATTGGTTGACGAGGATGGATGGGGAGTTATGAATGGAAATGATGGTACTTATGATGAAGTAGAATTTGATGGGGAAATTTACTATATTATGAAAGTGAGTTAACCACCTATTCATTTTTAAAAAAACTTTATCTATATTTTAAGTAGTTATGACAAGGAAAAATAAAATAAAGTTTGTAATGGATACCGATTGGTTGTTCAACGGAATTATAGACTCAGAACAAAAACAATATATTTTATTGGATTACTTTCAAAAGTTAAATAAAGATTTAGAACAAATGAAAGTTTATCCGATGTTTACAGAACTTTCATTACATTTAGGTAACATCCAAACACTTATTAATCAAGATAAAATTTTATACTCTGAAAAAAAGTTATCATCATTTGATGATGAATATATTTTATCTGATTTAAAATTAAAAGACATACCTGTACTTGCGGATGATGAATACGATGAGTACCGAAAAATACTTAAATTCAGTCACCCAAGACTACAAGACTATTTTGGTATTACAAAATCAGTGTGGTCAATAGTTTATGATTCCATCACCGTAAATTTAAAGAAAAACAAATCTAATATAGATTCCAAAATGGGATTCTTTTATTATCAAGCTAAAGAAAAATTATATATTTGGAGATATAATATTAGAAAACAAAAAAAAGAAGATACCCAACCAAAAACATTTTTAAAATTAATCTATGAAAGTGACAATTCGGATTTGACACCTACTGATATTATTCTTAACTTTTTAAGTAAAGATATTAAAGTTAAAAGTCACAAGTATCCTGTATTTGAAGTGTTATGTAATGAAATTTTTCCTCTTGAAGAAACTCTAATACCAATCTTTAAAAGAAAAATAATGAGTTACATAACCCAAACAATTAAAAAAGAAAGTAACAAAGTAAAAAAATTATTACCTAATGGGGTTTAATAAAAGGTTTATAAAATTTGAAAATATTTTAAATAGGTTAGAAAATAACGAACCTTTAAGTAATTACTTTTCCGCAGATGCTTTATTCTTAACTGACAAAAAATCTAAAAAAATACTTGACCTACACAATCAAGGTGTAGAAGATTCTATTATATTAAAAATTATAAAAAATGGAGAACTCGACAAAAATTAAAAAAATGTTGTCTAAATTAAGACAACCATTGGGTATTGATTATATATCCAAAAATCTTTTAAATGTGAGTGAGAATGTGGCGAAAAATATTTTAGATGAATTAGTTGAAGACGATATATTAATTAAAGTCGATAATGAATATCGAGTAAAAGGAAGTAAAAAATTATAAATATGACAAAAATAGAGTATATTTGGCTTGATGGTTATACACCAGAACCAAATTTGAGAAGTAAAATTAAAGTAAGTAATATTGACGTTACAGATTTCACATCAATCCCTGAATGGAATTTTGATGGTTCTTCTACCTTACAGGCTGAAGGTGATAAATCAGATTGTATTCTAAAACCTGTGAGAATGTATCGTGAAGTAGGTTGTGTTGATAGGGTTTATGTATTATGTGAAGTAATGAATTCTGACGGAACACCGCATGAAACAAATCAAAGAGCTAAATTGGGTGAGGAAGATAGAGACATGTGGTTTGGGTTTGAACAAGAGTACTTTATACGAGAATTGGGAGGACAAATATTAGGACATACTAAAGGTTTTATTGAACCACAAGGTAAATATTATTGTGGTGTTGGACATAATGTAATAGGTAGAAATATTGTTGAAGAACATATGGATTTATGTTTAAGTATGGGTATAAATATAACAGGTGTAAATGCTGAAGTTGCTTTAGGTCAATGGGAATACCAAGTATTCTCACAAGGTAAATTAAAAGCTGGGGACGACCTATGGATGTCAAGATATTTAATGGAAAAACTTTCAGAAAAATACGGTTATTGGATTGAATATCACCCTAAACCATTGAGAATCGGAGAATGGAACGGGTCAGGGCTCCACACTAATTTTTCAACACACAAAATGAGAAATGAGGGTGGGGAAAAGTATTTCAATTCTTTATTTAATGCTTTAGAATCACGAAGAGATACTCACATTGAAGTTTATGGTTCCGATAATGATTTAAGGTTAACAGGTAAATATGAAACACAATCAATTAATAAATTTAGTTGGGGTGTAAGTGATAGAGGAGCCTCAATACGAGTACCATTATCAACCGCTAAAGAATGGAAAGGTTATATTGAAGATAGAAGACCTGCATCAAATGCAAATCCTTACGAAATTATAAAAGTTATTTCTGACACCATTGATATGGCAAATGAACTTGATGAAACAGTTCAAAATATGTTTAGTAATGTAAGTGTTAAAAATTTTGATGAGGTTGCAAAGAAATATAATGGTATTCTTACAAGTGAGGAATTATTGAACGAATATAAAGAAGATTAAAATGAGTGAACAAGTAAATCATCCAGAACATTATGGAGGAGAATCAAACCCATATGAAGCCATTAAAGTGATTGATGCTTGGGACTTGGGGTTCAGTTTGGGAAATACCGTAAAGTATATCTCAAGAGCGGGGAAAAAAGATTCTGATAAAGAACTTCAGGACCTTAAAAAAGCTCTTTGGTATTTAAATCATCATATTGAAACATTGGAAAATAAATGAAAATTATTTATTTTTTATTAATCTTATTTTTAACTTCTTGTGTTGAATTAATTGATGATTTAAAAATAAATTTAGATGGGTCTGGGACTTTTAAATATACATTAAATCTAAGCTCAAGTAAGACTAAAGTAAGTTCGATATTAGCTTTAGATAGTTTAAATGGTAAAAAAGTTTTAAGTAAAACAGACATACAAGAAAAAATCTTAAATTTTAAAAAGTCGTTAATACAACAAGAAGGAATAACCAATGTGGTAATAACGGAAGATTATGAGAATTATATATTCAAAATACTGATAGATTTTAAAAATGTTGAGGATTTAGAAAAAGGATTGAAAACATCAATTAATAAATTGTATGAGTTCAAACAATATAATCACGATTGGATATCATTTAAAGATAAAACTTTAGTAAGGGATTTGCCTAATTTTTATGATGTTATAACAACTGATTTTATAGGGTTAGACATTGATAAATTAAAAACAGGTAGTTATACTTCTATAACAAGATTTAATACAACTATTAATAATTTTGAAAACAAAAATTGTATAAAATCTAAGACAAATACCGCTTTAATGATAAAAGTAACCCCTGATATTGTTTTTAATAATACTAAAATTTTTAATAACAGTATAACTTTAGATAAATGAAAAAAATATTAAAAAAAATTAATGATTATTTTTCTTATATAAGAAAAGAAAAAATTAATGCAATGGTTCATTGCGGACGGGGATTTAATTAAGAATATGATAGAAACTGAAAAAATAATAAATGGTGACTGTGTTGAGGTTATGAAAACATTACCAGAATCATCAGTCGACCTTGTTGTTACTAGTTGTCCTTATGGTGTTGGTATTGATTATGATGTTCATAATGATGATGTTGAATTTGAAGATTATAAAATCTTTAGTCGTGATTGGTTATCTCAGGTATATCGGGTATTAAAAGACGATGGAAGAATTGCGTTAAACATTCCCTACGAAATTAACAGACAAAAGAAAGGTGGGAGAATATTTTTCGTATCTGAGATGTGGCAAATTATGAAAGAGATTGGATATGGTTTCTTCGGTATTGTTGACCTTGAAGAAGAGTCCCCACATAGAAGTAAAACCACTGCATGGGGTTCATGGATGTCACCATCAAGTCCTTATATTTATAACCCAAAAGAATGTGTTATTTTAGCTTATAAAAAATACCACATTAAAAAAGTTAAAGGTGAACCACAATGGAAAGGTCAAATAACCGATGTTGAACAACCTGACGGAACTACAAAAAAGAAAGTTATATATGAAGAAACAGATAAAAAAGAATTTATTCAACTTGTGTATGGTCAGTGGAATTATTTTGCTGACACTAGGTCACTCACCAAGGCTACTTTCTCCATGGACATACCAACCAAAGCGATTAAAATATTGTCCTACAAGAACGATATAGTTTTGGACCCGTTTGTTGGTAGTGGAACTAGTTTAGTAGCTGCTCAAATACTTGATAGAAGATGGTTAGGTATTGAATTGTCACCCGACTATTGTAAAGTAGCTGAATCAAGAGTTAATTTATTTAAGACGTTAGAACAAATAAAAGAAATCCCACAATTATAAGTGGGATTTTTGATTTATGTAGGTATTTATATTAAAAACATTTTCTAATGAATAATGCTTATATAAATGAATCTGAATTTAGAGAGAAGTTAGTCCAAATTTATAAAGAGGAACAACTTAACTATATTAATGAAAAATGGGAAAAATTATCAGGTAAAGATAGAACTTTTGTTATTGAAACTTTAAAGTCTCTTTTTCCTGAAAAATCATATCTTTTGAAAGAATCAAGATGGTATAACACTGTAGGTGATATTGTCGGTATTTTCGACCCTACAGGTATAGTGGACCTTGTAAACGGTATAAGTTATTGGAGACAAGGGGATAAATTATTCGCAATATTATCTTGGATATCGGTTTTACCTGTGTTAGGTGATTTAATAGCTAAACCAGTTGTTGGTTCTTTAAAACTTGGGGGTGATGCGGTTAAAGCATTTAGAACTGCGTCAGCAGTTGGAGACGCGGCTAAAGTTGCAGAAACTGCAAAAGCTGCGGGAGGACCAATATCAAAATTAGTATCCTCAACACCTAAATGGGGTACTACTTTATTAAGTAAACTTGGTACAAGTGGGAAAGCGTCGGGCTCAATGATGAAAGGAGTCACAGATTACGTTAAAGTTTTTGACGACGCTGGTAAGTTAATGAAAAACAAGCAAAAAGTTAAAAGTGCGGTCGAATTTAGCAAGGACGCGATAAAACTTGGTAAAGGATTTAAAGATGCTAGTAAGATAGGAAAAGGAGTTTCAGGGGCTAAAACATTGGCAGCAGCTGAAAAGGCACAGTTAGGTGTTTTAACAAAACAAAACCCTGTTAGAATATTCAGAGATTATGGTACGGGTAAAAATAGTTGGTTATCGTTTATGAAATCTGATGCTAGTTTATGGTCTAAATTACAAGCGGGAGTACCAAGAATTTTCGGAGGAAATCCCGCTACCAGGTCACTTATGAGAAGAACTAAGTTTTATGCTGGTTTTTTAGATTGGTTAGGGGTTGGTAATTTTGTAGGGCCTGAAGAAATTGAAAATGCCGTGGGAGGTGCTGACGAAGCAAATAAATTATATTCAGAATACGCTCAATTACCCCAAGCCCAAAGACTTTGGGCTGATGATATGGGAGGTAATGTGGCTCCTCCACCATCAACTATCATGTCACCACCAACACAATCATCAAGCGGAGGAGGTATTGACCCCGTGTCTATATTAACAAAATTATTTATTTAACTATATAGTGAAAAGACTTATCAAAGAGAGTGGTTTAAGGGACATTAGAAAATTAGCTAGAAGATACCCTAAAGCCGAAATATACTTTCACCAAGATTTAGATGGAGTTGCCACGGCAATCGCTATGAAACATTACTTAGAAAGTAATGGTATTAATGTTATTGATACTCACGTAATCCAATATGGGGATAAAGAATTTGCCGTAAAAAAAAATGATGCGACTGGTGATGTGATGCCTGTTTTAGTGGATTTCGCCCATGGTAAACCAATGTTTGTTATACATACAGACCACCATGATAGACAAGCAGGTGCTGAAGACACCAAGTCAACATCTTTTAGACAATCAAGGTCAAATGTTGAAACCATTTCACAAGTAGTTTCACCAAAAGAAATCTTCTCAAGTGACGACTTATTGTTAATATCTACTGTGGATTCGGCAAATTATGCGGCTAATAAAATAAGTGTTGACGAGGTTATCAATTATCTTTTCAGATTAGATAAAGAAAAAGGATTACAAAAAAATAAAATGGCTTTAGGGTTAGTTGCAAATAAATTATTATTGGCGTTTAAAAACAAACCAGGTTTCCTTGAAGAACTTGTAATGACCACAACACCATCAATCATGAACCTACTTCAAAACATAAAAAGAATTATGGTTGAAAAGGGTTACGTAGGGCAAGAACAGTTACAAAAAAACAAAGAAGGATATATCCAACAGATGAAATCACACCCTAATGTTAAAGTTATGGGTAATGTTATCGTACAATACGGTGGTGGTAGTACAATGGTACCAGGTTCTTATGATAGGTACACACCATTTAAAAATAATCCTGAAGCTGATTTTTTAGTTATCGCTTGGCCTTTAGGTTTAGTACAAGCGTCTTGCAACCCATTTAAGGAAGATAGAGAATTGAAAGGTGTTAATTTAGGTGAGATGGGTCAAGAAGTTTTATCTAAATGGGAGTCACAACTTAAAAGAAGAGATATACCATTATCAACTATAAAATGGGTTTCTGAATTTTCTAAAGAATTTGGTGGACATTCCGTTGGTTTTACTTTTAAAGATTTTGTTGCTATCTACGGAAATGATTTTAAAACCATGGAAAATGGTAAACAAAAATTAAAGGATATTGGAGAAATGATGAACCAACCATTTACATCTTTAAGTGAAGAAGAAAAAGAGATGTTGGATAATATTACTGTAACCGCTTGGGATGTTATTCAGGCCAATAGTGGAGGACACAAGTGTATTACGAATATTTCAGGTTTAAATTATATGGGTAGAAGTAAAAGACCACCTGCCAACAAATACAAATATAACCCTGATTCTGACGACGCTCCATATGTAAAATTTACCAAAATGGTTCAGAGTGAATTTGTTAGAGTTTTGGAGGATAAAATTAAAAATGGATAGTATCACCAATATTGATATATAGACTTTTACAAGTACCTCCCTTAACCTCCAATATCGTATCACCCTCACCACAAAAATTATCACATTCTTCAGTTTTACATGGAGGACAATTATGATGTATTTCGGTTATTTTATTACCATTAATAAAAATGATATCTAAAGGTATAATACAGTTCTTCATCCAAAAACAATGTTGACCTTCATTCATTAAGAACAACATACCATTAAATGTTGAATTAAATTTACGACCCATCATCCCTTTTTGAGTGTCTTTTTGTGAAAAGACTGTTTTGATTTTAAATGTATTATTTTTTATCTTTAATCTCATAATTATAAATATACCAACTATTGTAATGAATCAACCTAAGAGATATGCAGGGATAATTGTTAAATGCGGGGACGAAGTTCTCATGTGTCAACGTAATTATGAAGGTGATATGTCAGGACAATGGTCTATACCTTGTGGGAATGTTGAAGATAGTGAAAATGCAATGGTCGGTGCTAAAAGAGAGTTTTTTGAAGAGACAGGTCATAAACTTAAAGACAAAATCAAACTTGTTGGGTTTATGAATGGTAAGACTAAAGGTAAAAATGATTCTGAAGGGTTATTTTACGTTTTTCTTTATAATTCTGACAAAAAATTAATACCTGATTTAGAAAATGCTCAAGATGGGGACGAACACATCGATTACGGGTATTTCAAGTTAGATAAACTCCCAATCAAATCAAATACCCAGTTACATGGTATTATTGAAAAAATTTTAAAATAAATTATATTTTTTAATAATATTGATATATTTATATCTTACATAGCCCCAACAACCCCTTTCTTTAAGTTGGTAGTAATTAACCCTAACAAATTTAGCCATTTGTTAGGGTTTTTTGTTTTTATTTCGTATATTTGCTCCTATGGGTAAAGTTTATATTGAAAATAGGAAAGTAAGATTTGAATATCACATATTAGAAACTTATACTGCTGGTATCGTTCTACAAGGGACCGAGATAAAGTCCATTAGAAACGGTAAGATATCCATGAACGACTCATTCTGTTATTTTAATAATGGGGAATTATTTGTTAAAAATATCCTCATATCTGAAACTAAAGATGCTTTTACTCACAATGCAAAAAGAGATAGAAAACTTTTGTTAAAAAAGAAAGAATTAAATCGATTGAGTAATAATTTGGTGAAAGGTTTTACTATTTTACCATATAAAGTTTTTATGAATGATAAAGGTTTGGTTAAAGTTGAAATAGTGTTAGGTAGAGGTAAAAAACTATACGATAAAAGAGAAACAATTAAAGAAAGAGATATATATAGAGAACTTAAAAAAGAATATTAATATGGAAAAACAAATTAGTGCCGTAGAATGGTTATTTGCTAACCTAAATATTTCAAAATCCACCCGCTATATCAATATTGAAGTATTTGAACAAGCCAAAGCAAAAGAGAGAGTTCAAAAGGCAGAGGAATACCTAAAAGGATTCAAAGATGGTAAAGAATATCAGATAAAATTAGATGAATTAACCTTTGGTTCAAGTAAACAAATTATGAGTACAGATATTCCAATTACCAATAAAGACAAAGAAGAATTGAATAAAATATTAAACAGAATACAAATGAATTTAACCT